>Ga0070735_10000003_pt1 | contig 458834 bp, 401 predicted proteins | sample Coa_R1_FD_66443 | JGI IMG/M metagenome (GOLD analysis project Ga0070735, IMG submission 66443) | Surface soil microbial communities from Centralia Pennsylvania, which are recovering from an underground coalmine fire - Coalmine... | ecosystem: Environmental > Terrestrial > Soil > Unclassified ... | reverse complement strand
GGACTGGGCAAGGGCGGAAGGGAAGTTGATATACCATTGTTCGCTGGCTTTGCGTTGGATGAGCTGGACTTTAGTGGGAAAACCCATGGGAAAGAGGTCCTTTCATGCTAACTAGTCATACAACTAGATAACATAAAAACGGCCGGCCTGCAACAGAAACTTACAGGAATGTTGTTTTATCTAGTGAAGGGCCAAAGTCCAGCGGCGGGTTGCTAACCCGCCCAGCGCCGGTTGCCAACCGGCGGCAGGATGCCATCCACCTACGACGGTCCCCGCGCCCTGAACCAGGCATTACTCTCGGGAGTGAACAACAAATAGCCCGCATAAATGCGCATCAGAAAAGTGATCCAGGGGACAAACAACGACGTGAACCGAATCGTCGGGTATCTCGATAACATGATCGTCGAGATACCCAGCGTTACGGCCGACCACAAAACCAGCACCACAATCCCAATGCGCGCCCAGTTCTTCCCCTGCATCGCCATCGGAATCAAAATGAGCCATAGGATGATCGCAAACGGCGTAACCCAGGCAGTCGGATTCGAGAGCATGCGCATAACGCCGACACGCATCCAACCAAACGTGAGTGTGACTATTCCAATCGCAAACGCCACAATCAGAAGCGTCACCGCCAGGGTCACCTTCGGAGGCCGTGCTGTCGCCGCCATCGCGCCGGGCGTGCTTGTCGGCAGCCCATGCCACGCAGTCGGGCGGCCGCATTTCGGACAAAATGTGAGACCTGTCTCGACCGGAGTCCCGCAGTAAGAGCACACCATGTATTAGAGCGTGAGTATACCAGAACTCAAATTGCTTCGAGCTCTTCTTCGAGCAACTGTTTCTGATACAGGTCCGCGTAATACCCGCCGCTCGCGACCAACTCCTCGTGGGTCCCCTCTTCCGCGATCTCGCCCTGCTCCAGAACAAAGATCCGGTCCGCCCCTCGAACCGTGGAAACCCGATGCGAAATCAGGATCGTAGTCCTGCCCCGCATGACCTCCTCCAGCCCTGTCAGAATCCGCTCCTCGGTCAGGGTATCGACACTCGAAAGCGCATCGTCGAGAATCAGAATCCGCGGGTTGCGAAGAATCGCGCGGGCGATGGCGGTCCGCTGCTTCTGCCCGCCCGAAAGGGTGATCCCGCGTTCGCCGACCACGGTGTCATATCCGGCCGGAAAGCCCGCGATATCCGGAGCCAGCCCCGCCAGTTCCGCCGCGCGCTCGATTTCGGTCTGAGTGGCATGCTTCACGCCCCAGGCGATGTTTTCCCCGAGCGTGGCGCTGAACAAAAACGTCTCCTGCGGCACAAACCCGATCTGCTGCCGGACCCATTCCGGATCCAGTTCCCCCAGATTGGCGCCGTCGAGCAGAATTCGCCCGCGGCTCGGATCGAGCAGCCGCGGAATCAGGTTCACGAGCGTCGTCTTCCCGCTCCCTGTATGGCCCACGATCGCGACCGTCGTCCCGGCCCGAATCCGGAGCCTCACATCCCGCAACGCGTCGCCCGCCGGATAGCTCACTCCGACGTTCTCGAAAATGATCTCGCCGCGTGCAGGCTCCGCGCCTCGTTCGCCTCCCGTGATTGCGGGCCGTTCATGCATGAGCTGCGAGATGCGGCTCCACGAGGCGCTGCCGCGCTGCATCAGGTTCACCACCCAGCCCATCGCGATCATGGGCCACACCAGCATGCCCATGTAAGTGTTGAACATCACGAAACTGCCCAGCGAGATGCGATGCTCCAGCAACTGGTAGCCGCCCACCCAAAGAACCAGCAAGAACGTCAGGCTGATGAGCGCCTGCAACAAAGGATTGAACAGCCCGGACAGCCGCGCCAGCTTGATGTTGTGCGCCACGTAGTCGCGATTCAGAACCTCGAAGGTTCGAAGCTCGGCCGTCTCCTGGGCATAAGCCCGAATCACACGTACACCCGACAGGTTCTCCTGCACGCGGCTGCTGATATCCGAGAACATCGCCTGAATCTTCTCGAACCGGTCGTGGATCTTGCGTCCGAACACAATCACCACCAGGCTGACAGCGGGCGCCGGAATCAGGGCCATCAGGGTCAGCCGCCAATCCACCCCGAGCATCACGGCAATCGAAAGCACCGCCGTCAACGTCGTTTCCATCCAGTACATGATTCCCGGCCCCAACATCATGCGCACGGCATTCAAGTCATTCGTAGCGCGCGCCATGATGTCGCCGGTCCGGTACTTCGAATAGAAATTCGACGACAATGTCACCAGGTTTGCGAACAGATCGTTGCGCAAGTCGTACTCGATATCGCGCGACATGCCGATAAGAATGACCCGCATCCAGTACTGGAAGAGTCCCTTGCCGAGCGACAGCAGCACCAGCACGCCCGCGAACTCGAATACCTGTTCAATCCGGAAGCCGCGGGTCAGTGAATCGACGCCGCTGCGCATGGTGAGAGGCAGCAGGACGCCGAGAATGTCCTTGATGATAAGCGCGCCGATACCGAGCAATAGCCCTCGGCGGTAGCGCCACAGGTAGGGCGCAAGCTGTCGAAACACCTGCCCCATCAGGTTTTCGACACCGCCTGCATTTCTTTAAATGTCGTCAGAGGTCTTCTGGTCGATATGGCCGACCGTCTTCAAACGCTGGAACATCCGCTCGATATCCGCTTCGTCTTCCGGAAGCAGAAGCGGGTAGCGCTGCGGAGGGTCGCTCTTGCGGGTTTGCGGTGTCTTGGCCGGTGCTTCGCCCCAGAACTGCCGGTAAGGAACGCCGTCAATCAGCGCCTCACGGGAAAAACGCCGCAGGTGGCGAAGGAGACTGGTGGCGGCATCCGGATCGCCTAGATAGACGATGCGAATGCGAGCCTTGTCGGCCAGGGTAAGCTGTACCACCAGGGGAATCGTGGAACTCCGGTCGAGGCGGCGTATCTGGGCCCAGGGGATGGCTCGGCCGCCTACCTTTAAATGCGTTTCAAAAACCTCGATTGGCGGCCGCAACCCAAAAAATAAAACCACGGCAGCACTGGCGACCAGCAGTCCAGCCGCTATCCAGGCATAAGGCCAACGCATCGCTACCCAGCCGGAGATTCCCGCGAAGGCCAATGCTACCAGCCCGGCCCAAATATACTGGCGCGAGGCCCGATAGCATGTGATGGGTACTGCCACAATTTAAGCCTACCCCCGCGCGAACGCTGCGTCAACGCAGTTAGGGCCGACCCTGGGAAGTGCCCCCAATCTGTGATGTAGGCTGTTAGCCTGCGCTGGGTTGTTAACCCGCCCTGTCCCAGCGTTCGAACCAGTGCCGGAGTTTGGATTCCGTGGAAGGGGTGAAGCAGGAGTTCCGCCTGCTGTTGGACCTTGTTCAACGCTGTCTGATGATCCAGATATTACCGGTGATATTTCCCCACGAGTACAGCAGATGCTTACCATCCACACTAAGTTGCGGATCCTCCAGGAAAAGACCCGATGACTCCGGAAACGCTGTGACCTTCTGCGGCTCCGCCTGCTTCGAATCCTGAGCCGGTGGTCCCTCGGGTCAGGATGCGGACAGTCTTGTGGCAACTCAGGCATTCCCCGCTTGCGCATCTCCGTTAATCAACAGGCTATAGACGGTCTCGATCCGGGTACACCGCTCAATATGCCGTAGGACGGGCCTTTTCAGGTTCGGGTTGTTGGACGCTCCGTCGCCAGTTCCACAGTCCGCGCGCCGAGAGGATAAAGGTGAAGCCCCCCATCCCGCCAAGCGCCCAGAGTGTCCAGACGAAGAAAAAGCCGCCGGAGGATTTGGCAATGTCGCCATAATGTGCTCCCCTCATGTGGAGGACGGGCATTAGTGCCGCTAACAATCCGACGAGCAGCATGATGACGTGCCCCGATCGCCGTTCGGGGATCACAAGCGTCCCATACAGCAAGACCACGAGGACAACCAGCGCGATGTTTGAGCTCTCGGCCGGCGATATCCCACGGACGATGTCGTCCGTAATGTGAAGCGTCAGCAAGAGGATCGAGAGCAGAGATGCGATCGTTAACATGGTGGTGTGTTTCACTGAAGATTCTCCTTGTTGGATTTGTGCGTTCCTCATTGCCCTGCTGTCTCTGCCTGTTTCTTCCAGCGCTGCTCGTTGACACCAAACACCAGGAGCCACAGCGAGTCGAGAACCCGGCGACGACGGCGAAGGTCACGATGTAGCCGGCCATAGGGATGCCATCGGCTCGTAAAAGACCTGAAGACCAGATTACTCTCAGCATTGCAGACAAGCCGATGAACACCATAGCGATTGCTTCGGCGTGATAATCCTTGCAACTTTATTCATTGAGCGATGTTTGACTCATTGAGAAACGATAAACACCTTATCGTTGTTCAAATATATTTGTCGCGGCGCCTTTCGACCATGCAAGCGAAGTAAAAAGCCTCTGGGCGCCCTGGTCCCAGAGTTAAACGATCTCCCCACCACGCAGGTTGAACTTGTTCTGGACGCCGGCGTGCCCGGTGACCAGGATCGCGGTAGTGCCGCCGGCGCCGGGAGCCAGCTCCCTGGAGAACCGCACTCCCAAAGGCATTTAGCCTTGGACGGCAGCTTACTGAAAGGTCGCGATCAGCTTGCCAGCTTCCTTTGCATCTCCTCCAACGTGACGCCCTTCGTCTCCGGATACCACGCCAGCACGACGAAAAACTGCAGCGCCATCATGGCCGCAAAAAACACAAACGGAGCCCCGCGCGACGCGCTGGCAATAATCGGGAACGTCCAGGAAATCAGGGCATTCATGGCCCAGTGCGTGAAACTCCCCAGGCTCTGCCCGTTCGCCCGCACACTGGTAGGAAAGACTTCGCTCAGGTAAACCCAAATCACCGCGCCCTGCGAAAACGCAAACGAAGCGATATACCCAACCAACAGCCACACCAGCAACCCTTCATGGCTCCCACTGAAGAAGACCACCGCGACGCCCGACAGGCACAACGTGGTCCCCACCGCTCCCGCGAGCAGCAAAGTCTTGCGCCCAATCCGATCGATCACCGACATGGCGATCATCGTAAAGAGCAGGTTCGTAGCCCCGATCGCCACTGCCTGCAGGTCCCCGGAAACCTTGCTGAATCCCGCCTTCGCAAAAATGTCGTTCAAGTAATAAAGAATCGCGTTGATGCCCGAAAGCTGATTGAACATCGCGATGGAAACCGCGAGAAATATTGGGAAGCGGTACTTCGACGTGAACAGCCGCTCCGACGCGTGCCCGTGCTCGCGGTCGGCCGCCGCCACCATGTCCCGCAACTCGCCTTCGACGTTTTCTTCCCCGATGATCTGCAGTACCGACCGCGCTTCCTCCACGCGCCCACGCTTCACGAGCCACCGCGGACTGCGCGGAATCGTGAACAGCATCAGCAAAAACAGCGCCGCCGGAAGCGCCGAGACGCCGAGTTTCCATCGCCACTCCAGATCTCCGAACGACTGCCGCCCCACCATGTAGTTTGAGAAGTACGCGAGCAGGATTCCGGCGACCACGTTGAACTGAAAAAATCCCACCAGACGTCCGCGCCATCGTGCCGGCGCAATCTCGGCGATGTACATCGGACCGAGTACTGACGATCCGCCGATCCCGAGGCCCCCAATAAACCGGAAGGCCACCAACGAATACCAGTCCCAGGCAAACGCGCATCCCAGTGCGGAAATCAGGTAAAAAACAGCGAGTATCCGCAGGCTGTCGCGCCGCCCGTAACGATCGCCCGGAATCCCCGCCAACATCGCGCCGAGAATCGTTCCTACCAAAGCGCTGGCCACCGTGAGCCCCAGCCCGTTCGGCGATAGGGCATAGGCCTTCGTGAGAGCGCCGGTGGTTCCTGAAATGACGGCCGTGTCAAAGCCGAAAAGCAAACCGCCGAGAGCCGCGACGATCGTGCTTTTTACAAGCGAAGCAGTCAGTGTCATTTGTGATGCAGGTTGTTAACCTGCGGCGGATTGTTTAATCCGCCACGTACCTAATGTTACACTAATGTTTAGTGCAAACCCTTGTAGGTCTTGAACTTCCAGACCTGAAGCAAATCCTCCCCGAAGACCAGCCGTCTTTCCGTGCGCGGCAGATTTACGAAGCCTTGTATCGCCAGAAGATCTCCGACCTCGTGCAGATTTCCGCCCTGCCCGCGGTGCTGCGAACCGAACTCGCCGAGCACTACAAGGTCGGACTCCCCGCGATGGTCAAACGCTTCGAATCCGCCGACGGCACGCATCGCTATCTCCTCGGCCTCGAAGACGGACGGACCGTCGAAACGGTCCTGATGCCCGAGGAAACGCGCGATACCGTCTGTATTTCGAGCCAGGTCGGCTGCCCCGTGAATTGCCAGTTTTGCCTCACCGCCCTGATGGGCCTGGAACGCAATCTGACGGCGGGCGAGATCGTCGGACAGGTGCTCTTCGTCATGCAGACTCACGACCTGTCCGCCTCAAGCGACCGGCTCAATGTCGTGATGATGGGCATGGGCGAACCGCTCCTGAACCTGCTCAACGTCGTCAAGGCCACGCGGCTACTCACCGACAAATTGGGAATCGGAATGTCGCCAAAGCGCATCACCGTCTCGACCTCCGGCATTATTCCGAAAATGGTCGAACTGGGCCGCGAACCCATCCGCCCGAAATTAGCCATCTCGCTGAACGCGTCGAACGAAGAACAGCGGCAGCGGCTGATGCCGATCACGCGCAAATACCACCTCAAGGACCTCATCGAAGCCTGCCGAGCCTACCCGCTGCGGCCTTGGGAAAAACTCACCTTCGAATACGTGCTTCTCAAGAATGTCAATGATACCGATGCGGACGCGCGTCGCGTCGTACGGCTGCTCGCGCATCTCAACTGCAAAGTGAACCTGATCGCGCTCAACCCGGGACCTGGCATTCCTTTCGAAACCCCGGATGCCGATCGCGTCCATGCATTTCAAAGTATCCTTCGCCAATCGATGGCATGCTTCATCCGAAAACCGCGCGGGCGTGACATCTTCGCCGCCTGTGGCCAGCTCAAGCGCCTTGACGCCTGAAAAGGGCGCTCGCGCCGCCTTCCGATATCCGAGTTTCCGGCTATGGATGATCGCCCGGTTTCTCGTCACCGCCTCATCCGAGATGCAAGCGGTGGCCGTCGGCTGGCAGATCTACGCGGTGACGCATCGCCCCCTCGATCTCGGCCTCGCCGGCCTGGCGCAGTTCCTCCCGGGTGTTCTGCTGTTCCTCGTCGCCGGACACGTCGCCGACCACTTTCCTCGCAAACGCATTCTCCAACTCTGCTATCTCGCGTTTTCGATGTGCTCGCTCCTTCTGCTCACCTTCACGGTTCACGGGCTGCGATCGGCCTACCCGATCTACGCGGCGTTGCTCCTGAACGGAACGGTTCGCGCCTTTAACGGCCCCACCAGCCAGGCATTCCTGCCGAGCCTCGTGCCGGCGGAGATTTTCCCTACTGCTGTCGCCTGGGCATCGTCGATCTTTCAGGCCTCAACCATCCTGGGACCCATGCTGGGTGGCGTCGTTTATGCCTGGGCAGGCACCGCGATTCCGGTTTATGCCTGCGCCGCCACCGGCGGCGTTCTTGCGATGATCCTGTTGTCGTTCGTCCAGGTCCGTGCGGCTGGACGTCCCCGGCTCGCGCCTTCGCCAGGCGCGGTCATCGAAGGCCTGCGGTATATCCGGGGCAACAAGCTGATCCTTGGCGCGATCTCGCTCGACCTGTTTGCGGTGCTCCTCGGAGGCGCCGTGGCGCTGCTGCCGGTCTACGCCCGCGAAATACTCAAAGTCGGAACCGCCGGACTCGGCGCATTGCGTGCCGCACCCGGTGTAGGCGCGGTAATCATGGCGATCATCGTGGCCCACTGGCCCATCCAGCGGCGCGCCGGAGTGGCGCTGCTTTCCTGGGTATTCTGCTACGGCGTCTTCACGGTCGTCTTTGGAATCTCGCACAGCTTCGTCCTTTCGCTCGCGGCACTTTGCCTGGCCGGCGCATCGGATATGGTCAGCGTCATCGTGCGCCACACCCTGGTGCAACTTTCGACCCCCGACGAAATGCGAGGCCGCGTGAGCGCGGTGAACATGGTCTTCATAGGTGCCTCAAACGAAGTCGGCCAGTTTGAATCCGGCATCACCGCGCAGTGGTTTGGCACCGTACCAGCGGTCGTCCTCGGCGGCGTCGGAACAGTTGCCGTCGTTCTGCTCTGGGCGCGCTTCTTCCCGACCCTGCGACGCGTCGATCGCCTCGTGCCTCAGGAAATCCCCAAGTCACAGTACGCCGACAGCAAAGCATCGCCCGCCAGTTCCCAGGTGTAGCGTGCCTCGACGTGTTCCCGACCCTGCCTCGCGATCTGTTGTGCCAGTGAGCGGTCTGTCCAAAGCCGAAGCGCCGCGTCGGCAATCTGATCCACGGACCCCGGCTTGACGAGCAGGAAGTGCACTCCGTCGCACCCCAGTTCGCGAACCACAGGTAAATCGGATGCGATGACTGGCACGCCCGCCGCCATGCCCTCCAGCACCTTCAACGGGCAGCACCCTTGGAGCAGGTTGCGATCGTTCAAAGTCAGAGGAACGAGTACAGCATCTGAAGCCCGTACATGTTCAGCAAGCTCAGTCTGCGGAACGGGCGGCAGAATCTGTACCTCCGCGCCAACCCCCAGTTTTGCCGCAAGGCCCACCAGCGCCTCCCTCTGCTTGTGATTCGCAGTTCCGACAATCGTCAGGCGCGCTCGCATCCGCGCCACGGCCCGAATGCCCAACTCCACGCCCTGCCACGATGTCAACGTGCCGAAATACAGCAGCCGCATCGCATCGCCCGGCGGTCTGTCCGGGCATGGCCGGAACAAACTCACGTCCACGCCATTCGGAATCACCCGTATCTTAGCGGTATCGACACCCCGCGAAGCCAGAAACCCCTGCGTCACACCGCTAGGAGTGACAACCAGATCCGCAGCCCGCAGACAAGCATCCTCCTGCGCGAGAATCTTCCGCGTCAACTCCCGATCGTCCGCCGCCCGTGGATAGCGGTATTTCAACTCAATCGAAGGCAGCCCATTCACCTCGAATATGAGACGAGAGCGAGGTGGTACAGGCGGTTTCGCCCGTCCTGTTAAACCGAATCCCTCAAAAATCGACCGAAACTGGATGGCCTCGAAATTCCTGCCACTGAACCAGTGCCGCAGGTACCTCCGAAAGCAAAGCACCCGGTCAATCAAGCTCTTCCCCACAGCCGGCAACTCGGAATGAAACACCCCCGGCCATCGCTCAACCCGCGGACTTGCCTCATTACCGGCCGCCACCGTAACCAGTTCCACCGCGCCCAGCCCCCGAGCCAAAGCCCGGGCGAAAGCCTCAATATGCGTCGCTGCCCCCTTTGGCGCCGGAACGGTATCGAAAGAAACATAAGCCACCCGGCTCTGCATGATCTGCTCTGATAAGATAACCCCAAAACCAGCTTATGCCCGTCGACGCGGAAAAATTGCGCAAGCAGGCGGTCTATGAAGCACAGGCGCCGCTGCAGTCTGTGCTGGACGATCTGGATCAGATCGGGCAGATTGCGGCTTCCTTCGAGGCGCGCCGCCGAACCATCCGTCACGCCGCTTTGTGGTGCCTGCTCGGCTTCGTCCTCGGACTCATCATAGGAGCCTACGCGGGCATCGATTGGCTCGTCGGGCTCGCCTTTCTCTCGCTGGCTTTCTGCATCGGTTTGTTCATCTGGCAGTTTAGGTTCGGAAGAAAAATCATCGCAAACCGCAAGCGCGGCGATCTGTTGAAGGAACTCCTGGCCTCATTGCAATGGGACGTACACGAACGCGCGACGTTTGCCGTCCGTCTCTCCCTCGACGATGCTCCCCTGCTCGTTTCCGAAGCGAAATGGACGGGCAGAAGGTCAGGTAAGCAGTTCTTTTATAAACAGTCGTGGCTGACAGTCGAGGCGCCCATGCTCGACGGCGCCACGCTGTCGGAGGAGATCACCGAACTCTCCCGCAAACGGACTTACTTGAATCCACGCGGCAAGCGCAAGATTAAGAATCGAAGCCGATATCTGGTGACCTTACGGTTGATCTATCCGAAGGATCGTTACGGCGATGCGCGTCCGGCGCATGCGGCCCTCCCCCAGCCCGTTAAGGTCCCGGAATTCTCGACCGTTCGCGATGTGCGAGTGACCGAAAAGGCCATCGCCATTAAAGCCCTCGTGCCCGACCAAAAGGCCATCCCGAATACCGCGGAAATGCTCTCTCTGGGCGCATATCGAATTCTGAACCTGGCGCGGCGCGCTGCTGCCCGGCAGGGAGGCGCGAAATGATTCCTCCAGACTGGAAATGCCCCCTTCGTGTCGGTTTCCTGTTCCCACATCCCTGCGACCGAATGACGCCCATCGGCTGCCCCGACTGTCAAAACGGTCAAATCACCGACCCCTACAGGCAGCGCGATCGCGGCTCCTACGGCGATTACGACGACTATGACGACTCGGTGTACGAGACCTTCGGCATCGCCGGAGCGGCGTCAGATTTCACAGAGGCCGACGGCGAGGCGCTCGTAAAGCCTGACCAGGTGTTCGAAGACGACATGTCCGCGAGCTAGCGGTGCTGCTTATTTATGCCCTGGGGGGCGGCTGGGGGCACCTCACTCGTGCCGTGGCCCTTGCACACGCCTGCAAAGACGATCGCGTGAGGATTCTCACCAATTCCCCTTACGCCAACCACCTCTGCCGCGCCGAGCCTTGCCTCGATATCCGTATCGTAAGCACCCGCGAGGAGGTGGTTGCCGAAATCACCTCAAGTGACCCCGAGTGCCTGATCGTGGACACCTTCCCACGTGGAATTGTAGGCGAACTCGTCGATTATTCCGGCGTCCGCGTACTCGTGCAACGGGAACTGACCCCCGAATACATCGCGGCAGCCGATTTGCCGGCCTTCACAAACTCGCACTACGGTCTGGTCCTCACACCGGGAGACGTCATTAGTGAACTTCGAGACCCCCCCTGGCTCGTTCATTCGCCCGGGAACCTCTCCCCTGCGCAGGCGAGGGACTTACTCAGGCTGGACGGGCCCTGCATTCTCGTGTGTGCCGCGGGAAACGCCGCCGAGCAAGCCTGGTACGGGGCGGTCACGGCACATTTGGGCAAGCAGGCCAGATGCATCGCCCCGGAATGCCCTCCGAGTTGCCCTCGGGAATGCTGGGTGCAGTACTGGCCTGCAATGGATTTGTTCGTGGCGGCGGAAGTGGTGGTGGGAGGGGCGGGCTACAACACGATTCACGAATGCCTGGCTTGCGGCGTCCCCCTGGTCGCCAGGCCCTGGCCTCGCAAGTACGATCGTCAACTGCTCCGCGCCCAGCGCGCCGCCCAGTTTGGCCGAGTCGCCATTGTTCAGGAGCCCGAAGAGGCTGCGTCAATGGCGCTCGGCATGGTAGGGACTGAGCGCGTGCCGGTGGCGTTTCAAAACGGCGTTGACGACGCGTACCGGCGGATCGCTAACTTCCTTGGTGCAAGCTGATCGCGCCGTTCACGGTTGAAAGCTTCAGCGCCCGGCCGCCCGAACCGATGCGGGCGTTCATATTCCGAGGCTCAAACGAGCCGTTCACCGTCAATTGAAAATCGCTCGTCAGGCTGCCGCTCACCGTCGATGCGTGAACGTCGGCGTTGGTGCTCGCGGGCATCGTCAAATCGATGCTCCCGTTAACCGTGCTGAAATTCAGCGAGTCACTCCAGTTGGCGGCTCCCATGACGGCTTCAATCGAACCGTTGACTGTTGTCGCTTTGGCGAGGCCGGTTGTTTCCAGCTTAATGTTGCCGTTCACATTCGAGGCATTCACATCCGACCGCAGGCCCTTGATGGTCATGGCCCCATTCACCGTGCTCCCCGAAAACTTGACGCCGGCGGGCACCTTGACCACAAAATCGACCACAACATCGTTGTCCCGGCTGTCATGATCCGAATGATGGCCTCTCCCGCTGTCGCAGGTGCCGTCGTCTCCCGGATATACCGAGCAGATCGTCATACCTTCAGAAGTCGGCACAACTTCGATACGGACGCTCGACACGTCGCTGTGCCGGGCGGTCTTGTGTGCGGTCACTTCGACATTCGGACCGGTGGCGAGTTCGGCTCGAACAGAGCCATTGACATTCTTCACATGCAGGTTTTGACCGGCAATCATCGGGCCGGACCAGTTGAAATCGGACTGAAAGGCAAAGGCCGAAAAGGGCAGCGCGGCGGCAATGGCGAGTAGGTTCAGGTGGCGCATCGGGTCTCCTTGGCTTTGAATACTGAACGAACCTGCAAAGGTTACGCCGCGCGGAGAGTACAATAGCGAATTGTGGCCGACCCTCATCATTTTCGCCTGGTTTTCGGCTCCGATCATGCCGGTTTCGATTTGAAACAGGCCCTGATGCCCGTGGCTCGTGAGCTGGGCCACGAAGTCAGCGACATCGGCGCCTACAACACCCAACCCTCGGATTATCCCGATTTCGCGGTCGCTGTCGGCAAGGAATTGCTGGAGGGCCGTGCCGACCGGGGCATCCTCGTATGCGGCAGCGGAGTGGGAGTTTCGGTGGCCGCCAACAAGATCCCGGGCATTCGCGCCGGGCTTTGCCACGACACCTACTCGGCCCACCAGGGCGTGGAACACGACGACATGAACGTCCTGGTTATGGGGTCCCGGATCATAGGCGTCGAACTCGCGAAGGACCTGCTGAGGACGTATCTGAGCGCCGCCTTCACGCACGAAGAACGGCACGTGCGTCGAGTTGGGAAAGTGCACGCCATCGAACAGGCGTTCGGCGCATCATGAAAACTCTGACCGCGTTGTGTGCGGGTTTGCTGCTGCTGACCTCATGCCAAGGTCGCGGAAAGAAAACCATCGCGGTAATTCCGAAGGGCACCTCGCACATGTTCTGGATCTCCGTCCACGCCGGAGCGGCCGCGGCCGGGCAGAAATACGGCGTCAACGTGGAATGGAACGGCCCGCCGCTGGAGACCGATTACGACCGCCAGATCCAGATTGTGGACTCCATGATCGCCCGCCACGTCGACGGCATCGCGGTCGCGGCCGCCGAACGCAAGGCGCTGCTCCAATCGCTCGACCGTGCCGCCGCGCTCGGAATCCCGGTCACCGTCTTCGATTCCGGTGTCGATGGCGACAACTACATGACCTTCATCGCCACCAACAACTACGAAGCCGGCCAGATGGGCGCGCGGGAATTGGCCCGGCTGGTGAACGGCAAGGGAAAGGTCGCGATCGTCATGCACGCGCCAGGGAGCGCCTCCACGATGGATCGCGAGCGCGGCTTCAACGATGTCCTGTCCAAGGAGTTTCCAAACATCCACATCGTCGGCCAGCAGTACGGAATGTCCGACCGGTCGAAGGCCATGGCCGCGGCTGAGAACATCCTGACCGCCAATCCGGATCTGGATGGGTTCTTTGCGTCGTCTGAGCCGAGCAGCGTCGGCATAGCCCTGGCGCTGAAATCCCGCGGGCTGGCCGGAAAAGTGAAATTCGTCGCCTTCGACTCCAGCGACACCGAGATTGAGGACCTCAAGGCCGGTGTCAGCGACGCCATGGTGGTCCAAGACCCCTTTGGCATGGGCTTCCAGGCCGTAGAGACTCTCGTCAACAAGTTAAACGGCAAGACACCCCCAAAACGAATCGACCTCGCGCCGCACGTGGTGCACAAAGACGACCTCGACAAACCCGAGATCAAGCAACTGCTTGCGCCGGATGTCAAGAAATATCTGAACTCCTGACGGTAATCTTTCGTACGCGTCTCAGTAGGGACTATTGAGGCATTCTATATGGACACGATCATTAAGGACATTCGCTACGCCTTTCGCATTCTGGGCCGAAACCTGAGCTTTACGATCGTTGCGGTTCTGGCCCTGGCGCTGGGCATCGGCGCCAATACGGCGATATTCAGCGTAGTGAATGCCGTCCTGTTGAAACCGCTGCCTTATCCCAACCCCGACAAACTCGTGACCGTCTGGGGGCAGTTCGTCGGCATCGGGATTCCCGATAATCGCAACAACATCTCGCCGCCCGAGTTTATAGACATCCAGCGCATGAACAACTGCTTTACCGACGTGGCGGCGATAGCCACATCGAATCTCAACCTGACCGGCACCGGCCAGCCGGAGCGGCTCGCGGGAGCGATCGTTTCCCCAAGCCTGTTCTCGATTCTGGGCGTCAATGCCCAGGTTGGCCGTGTGTTTTTGCCCGAGGAGTCAAAGGTCGGCAATGACAAAGTCATCCTGCTCGGCCACGGCCTGTGGGTGCGGCGGTTCGCTTCGGATAGCCGCATCGTCGGGACCAAAATCGGGATCAACGGCGAGCCTTACATGGTCGTGGGCGTACTTCCGGCCGGGTTTCAGTACCCCCAGGACGTAGACGTCTGGACGCCGCTGGCCTTCACGCCCGATCAGTTGACCCCGAACTTTCGCGGAAGCCACGGCCTGGTGGTCGTTGGCCGTATTAAGCCGGAGCTGTCCGGAGAACAGGTCCGCTTCGACCTGGCCTCATTGACGCAGCGCATTATCGAACAGAACCGCCAATATCCCTACACGCGATTCAGCTTCGCCGTCCTCAGCGTGCCGCTCATCGAAGATTACGTTGGCGGAATCCAAACGGCGTTATGGATTCTCATGGCCGCGGTGGCCGTCGTTCTCCTGATTGCCTGCGCCAATGTCGCGAACCTGCTACTCGTGAGGGCATCGGCCCGCGAGCGCGAAATCGCGATCCGCACGGCGATCGGCGCCGGAAAGGGCCGCCTGGTCCGCCAGCTTCTCACCGAGAGCGTCATTCTGAGCCTGATCGGCGGACTGACTGGGCTCCTGTTGGCCCGCATCGGGCTGAACGTACTGATTGCCGTCGGCGAAAAGAGCTTTCCGCGCGTCGCTGCGGCGACTCTGGATGGCTGGGTCCTGGCGTTTACAATGCTCGTTTCGCTGCTGACCGGCGTTCTGTTCGGCATCGTTCCCGCGCTGCAATCCGCCCGCTCGATTACCCACGAGTCGCTGAAAGAAGGCGGGCGCGGATCGACGACCGGCGCAGGATCCCATCGGCTACGCCGCGCCCTGGTGGTTGTCGAGGTGGCGCTGTCGCTGGTATTGCTCGCAGGGGCGGGATTGCTTCTTAAGAGCTTCGCACACCTGATGCAAGTCGACCCCGGATTTCGCGCCGACGGCGTGCTGACCATGAGAGTTTCGCTTCCCCCCGAACGCTATGACAAGCCCGAGCTGGTGAGCAATTTCTACCGCAGCGTGCTCGACCGCGTATCCCACGTACCCGGCGTACAAGCCGCGGGCGCGATTTCGCTGCTGCCGCTGATCGGCGTCGGCAGCTCGGGGACGACCACCGTCGACACCAAAGCAGTTCCAACCGATCAGTTAACACCGGAAGCGGACCGGCGGGTGGCAACTCCGGGCATGTTCCAGGCCATGGGAATCGGCCTGGTTCGCGGGCGTTATTTCGATGATCGCGACAATGCAACCGGCGCTCCGGTCGCCATTATCGACGAGACGATGGCGCAAACTTACTGGCCAGGGGACGACCCCATCGGCAAGCGGCTCAAATTCGGCGGCCTGCAATCGACAGCTCCCTGGATAACGATCGTGGGCGAAGTAAAACACGTCCACTACCGCACGCTCGAAGCAAAATCGCGCGTACAGGTTTACGTTCCGAATGCGCAACGCCCGTCAAATGCGATGAGCCTGGTGATTCGTACGCCCGAGGAACCGCTGGCGCTGGCAGCGACCGTTCAAAGAGAGGTACTCGCGGTCGATTCCGATCAGCCGGTCTATAAGATCGCGACCATGCAGCAGCTCATCGCCGATTCGGTGGCCCGGAGACGCCTTTCGATGCTGCTGCTGGCCATCTTCGCCGGAGCGGCGCTTCTGCTCGCGGCCGTGGGGATCTACGGCATCATCTCCTATTCAGTAGCCCAACGATCCCACGAGATGGGCATTCGCATGGCGCTCGGGGCGAGCCGCTGGAGCCTGCTGCGCCTCATGCTGGGGCAGAGTCTCTGGATGACGCTCACCGGCGCCGCCATTGGCCTGGTGGGCTCGATCGTCCTGACGCGGTTCATGGCGACGATGCTATTCGACGTGAAGGCCAGCGACCCCTCCACCTTCGCGCTTGTCGCGCTGCTGTTGATCGTGGTAGCGCTGGCGGCGAGTTACATACCGGCGCGTCGCGCTACGGGCGTCGACCCGGTCAATGCCCTGCGCGACGAGTAGGCAAAAACTTCTTCTCGATCGACGCGACGACAACGTAGTTGGGATCCACCATTTCGTCCAGGTGGATCCGGGCTACCTTGGACAGCAACTCGTACGCATCGAGATTCGACAATCCGTACTCCGCGTGAATCCACTGGACCAGTTCGGTAAACGCGATTCGCAGCGCATCGTCGAGCGGGCGATAGGCACCCACCGCCATAATTGAGCTTTCGTTCTCGAATCGTGGCCAGCTAATCTTATGGCCTTTGATGACGCCGATTTGCACGCGCGCGAGCAGCGGGACCTCGATCGCCGTTCCCGCCACCTCGCCATCGCCCATGGCGGCGTGACCGTCACCCATGTAAAGCAGGGCTCCTGCAACATTCACGGGCAGGTAAAGCGTATTGCCGACGCTGGCCTCGGGGGCATCCATGTTGCCGCCGAACTCCGCGGGAACGACGGAGCTGCGCGCCTCGCCGCCCGAGGGAGCGACGCCGATACAGCCAAAGAACGGGTGCAGCGGAATCTTTACTGAGAACTTGGAATCCAGGGCGTTGAAAGTCGCTGTGTTGCTCGCTTTGTCGATCGGATAGTACCAGACCTTCTCCGGCAGCGCGGGATGCAGCATGGGCGTGTAGACCGTTTCATTCAAAGCTCCGAAACCCGGTGCGAATGCGCCTACACCCTGGTTTCCGTCGACCTGCAAGTCGAGGAACTTCACCGACAAGGTGTCGCCTGGCTGAGCACCATCCACGTAAAACGGACCGGTGAGGGGATTATCCCCTTTGACGCTGCTCAGCTTGTCGCCGGGCTTCTTGAGAACATTGCCGAAGGCATCCAGCGTATTGGTTTCGATGATGTCGCCAGGCTTGACGTGAGCGACCGGCGCGGCAGATCCGTAGACATACTTCACGTCGGTGATGGTGGCGTGATACTTGACTACGTTGGCCGTTTGCGCCGCGAGACCAAACGCCGCCCCGAACAGCAGAAGGTAAGTTCTCATCGCTTTAATCTAACCGACCCGGACGCATCAGGAAGGCGAAGCCGTCGGTTTTGTAGATGACCTTGCCCGGCGATGCCGCGGTGGACGCCACCTTTCCAGCCCGAACCATCTCGAACGCTTTTACGAGGCGAGGCAGAACCGACGGCGGTGCGACAGGCACATTGTGCGCGCCCAGGACGGTCTTGATCTGCGGCGCGAGGGCGGCCAGGCGACGGATGGAGGCATCATAAGCGGCAAGGTCGGTCTCGGGTCGAAACAGCCAGATCGGTGCGGGGTAATACGTGTCGCCGGTGAAGAGCAGACCGTTGGCACGATCCAAGAGAGATATGGCGTCGGGAGTGTGGCCGGGAGTTGCGATGATTTCGATCGTGCGTCCGCCCAGATCAATGCTGTCGCCATCGTGCTTGAACGACTGAATTCGCCAGGGTCGCGTTTCGTACTTCGCGGGATCGAAACTCTTTGGCAGGTCACCGCAAATCTCTCCTTTCGCGATTTCGGCCTGAGCATCCTCACGCGAGCCTTTGGCGTTCTGCCGCGTGAATGCAGTGTCCATGCCGAAGACAACCGGAAACTGCCAGTTGCTGCCGACATGATCGTCGTGGGTGTGTGAGTTGAGCACGACAATCGGCAACGGGGTCAGCTCCGATGTGACGGCGCGAAGATCCCCAATTCCCATGCCCGTGTCGAAGAGCAGCGCCTGGTTCTTGCCAACCATGAGGTAGCTGATCGTTTCCTCGGACTGGTGCGGTTCGTAGATGGCGAACACGGCGGGCGCGACGCTGTAGACCTCGAACCACGACTGGCTTACCGGCACGCGCTTAAAAGCCTTGTATTCCGGACGCGGCAAGGGTTTGCACCAATCAGGCTTTGCGTCCTGCGCAAACGCCATGACCGACGCAGCGGTCAGTGCGGCGGCGAACTCAACGATACGCCGCTGCTTGAATCTCATACAACTCCGCATATTGACCTCGTTTCGCCAGCAGCTCCTCGTGGCTTCCGAACTCCACCAGGCGAGCGCCGTCCAACACTACGATTACATCCGCCATTCGGACGGTGCTAAAGCGATGGGAGACCAGGATCGTAATGTGGGAGCCGCGGGTGGCATTGGCATACCGCTCGAAGAGCGCGTGTTCGGTCTCGGCATCCAGGGCGGCAGTCGGTTCGTCGAGCACCAGCACCAGCGGCTCGTTACGCATGAATCCCCGGGCCAGGGCAAGCTTCTGCCATTGGCCGAAGCTCACTTCGACGCCGCCGGGCCAGGTGGCGCCGAGTTGCGTATGGAGGCCTTCGTTGAATTTCGCAACTACATCGTCCGCTCCGGCGCGATTCACCGCGGCGACGATGGCAGGCTCGTTTTCGATTTGGCCGACATCGCCGACTCCGACCGTTTCCCTCGCCTTGAGCTCAAACTTGAAGAAGTCCTGGAAGGCGCCCGCGAGGCGCGAACGCCACTCGTCGGTGCGGATGCGGGAGAGGTCCACGCCATCGATCGTGATTCGCCCCTCGCTAGGCTCGTAGAGCTTGCAGAGGAGCTTCATCAGCGTCGTTTTGCCGGCGCCGTTCTGGCCGACGATGGCTACGACGGAGCCGGGCTTGAGATGGACGGTCACATCTTCCAGAACGCGGCGCGTAGTGCCGGGATAGGTGAACGAGACGTGGTCGAAACGGATGCCTTGGGTGAGGCGGGTCGGGGCGGCGACATCCGTCTTCTCCACCAACGCGGCGGCATAGTCTTCGAGCCACGCTAACCGCCGGGACCCGTCGAGCCAGATGCCTCGGAGGAAGCCGATTTCGCCGACCGTGGCGCCGATGTACGCGGAGAGCCGCGAACCGGCCGCAAGCACCAGAAGAACCTGGCCGGCGCCCGCGCGCAGGACTGATGCCACGAAGATGACGGCACCGACATAGGCGGCGCCGAAGATGGCCCAGGCGCCGGCGTGCCACCTGGCGCTACTCCAGCGGGTCGCGGCGACGGGACCATACCAGCGCTCCCAGGCTTGGCGGCGGTCGCGAATCAGGCGCTCGCCAATGCGGGTGACACGTACCTCTTTGCCGGGCGGGGCGGTGGTCGCCGTGTTGAACAGGTGCCGGGCCAGGCGCTTTGCCGAGGCGCCGCGCTCTTCGACCGCCCTCTCGATTCCGGGCCGCCAGGTGGAAGTCAAGATTGTCGGCAAGGCAAACAACGCCAGGAAGCCGAGCGCGGGATGAATGGAGACAAGCAGCGCGATGGTGACGCCGAGACGTAGAATCCAGCCGCAGGTCGTGAACAGCGACATGTACATGTGGTCGAGGACGAAGACCTGATCGCGGAGGATGGCGAGTCTGTCGAGGTACTCGGGGCGCTCGTGGTGCGCGATGGTCGCGATGGAGGCTTGGAGCCTGGCGACGTGCGCTTCGAGGAAGATGGTCAGGCGCTCACGAAAGCGGCGCTGCGTGCGGTCGCTGGTTACCTTCAGGAACCAGGTGGCGGCGGCTGATAAGCCGAGGCCCAATGCAGCGCCAATAGCCAGTGTCCGATTCCGGCCGAGGACTCCATCGGCGAGCAGCTTTAGCCAGAGCGCGATCAAAGCGTCGGGTAAAGCGGAGAGCAGCGCGAGACTGAACGAGACGGTCAGCATGCGCGGCTCGGCCTGATAGCCGCGCTTCAGGGCACGCCACATGGCAGGTAGCGCGCGAGGCAGGTCGGTTTCAGCCTTCGGCATCGAGCGCTACTCCTTCATCCTCCTCCTCGCCGAAGCGGGAGGCTTGCAGGTCGAACATAGTGCGATAGCGGCCGCCGAGGGCCATCAGCTCGTCGTGGCTTCCGAGTTCGACAACTCGTCCTTCTTCGAGGACACAGATGCGGTCGGCATGCCGCACGGTGGAGAAGCGATGGGAGATCAGGATCGTGGTGGTGTGCCGTGTCGCCGTGAGGATGCGGTCGAAGATCTCAGCTTCTCCCTTGACATCGAGTTGAGCGGTGGGCTCGTCGAGGAGAACCAGGCCCGCGCCGAGTCTGACCGCGGCCAGCGCTCGTGCGAGGGCAACGCGCTGCCATTGACCGCCGGAGAGGTCGGTGCCGCCATCGTAGCCGCGGGCGAGGATCGTGTCTAGGCTCGCCAGGTGTGCGGCGCCGGCCTGCTGGAGAGCCTCTTCAATCATGAAGTCGGGCGCGCCGGAAGGGGCGACGTTATCGCTCAGGGGCAGTTCGAAGCGAATGAAATCCTGAAATACCGCGGCAAGGCGCTCGCGCCAGCTTTCGATGTCGAAGTCGCGCAGATCGACGCCGTCGATTTCAATTGCGCCACGTTGGGGATCGTAGAGGCGGCAGAGCAGCTTCGCAAGCGTCGTTTTTCCGGCGCCGTTTTGGCCGACGATCGCGAGCGACGATCCAGCCGGGATAGTCAGGTCGAAGTTCTCCAGGACCGGGCCTCCCGGCGCGGCAGGATATCCGAAAGTCAGGTCGCGGAAGCGGATTTCGCGTGCAGGCATGCCGTTCGCTTTTCGCGCGCCCTCGGGGAGCGCACCCGCTGGTCCCATGCCCTGGCGCAGTTTCAACACGGCCTCGGCGGGCGCGGCGGCTCCGTCGAGCGCCCAAGACAGACCCCCGAAGGCGATCATGCTGGTGCCAACGGCGGCCGCCGCGAAAGTGACGAGCCGCGACATCGCAAGATGGCCGGAGACCGCATCGTTGGCCATCACCCAGAAGACCAGGAGGTTCGCCGCCAGCACGATCAGCAGGCTCAACAGCACGGGTCGCTCGCGCAGACGTGTGGCTTCCCAGCGCAGGTCGAAGAGCCGACGGCGGCGCGCGGTGAAGCGATCGATCACCCAGCCACCGAGTCCGAACAGGCGCACTTCCTTCGCCGCGGGCGCATCCACTGCCAGGCGATAGGCATAGTCGGCGTGACGCTGCGCCTCGCGAACTTCTTTTGTATTTCGATCCCGCCAGACGGCGCTTTCACGGAGCAGCCAGTGTGTGCAGAACCATGCCGCGACGAGCACGATCGGCGCCCACCAGGTGTAGGCGGCGAGGACGGCAGCCGAGGCCAGGCCGCCGATCAATTCGACCATTCCGGACGCAATGAAATCCATTGAAATGGAGAGCGGCGGGCCCGTGATGCCGAGGTCGAAATCCCGGGCCATGGTGAGATCGCTGGTGAGACTCGGGTCTTCGAGGTGCCCCATGCCGGGTGGCTGGACGCAGGCGCGCGTCAGCTCGTCGTAAAACCAAGCGGCGGTGCGATCGCCGAGATTTGTTCCGATGGCATGATGGAACGGCGAGAGCACCTGGAGCAGAACAAAGGTGGCGCCGACCACCGTTAGCGCCGCCGTCAGCGATTCGCCGCGCTGGACGGCGCCGACGAGTGCGCCCATCGCGATTGCGAATACGGCCGGCAAGGCGCCGCGCAGGACGAGAACGACCCACCACGCGATGGCCAACCCGCGCCCGGCCTTTGGGAGTACGGCGAAGTACTTCCACTCCTTGCGAGCCCGCAGCCGCGCGAACGGCGCCATAGATTATTCCACTCCAAATGCTAGCAGGACGTTACCCGGCAGCCCGTTGAAATAGGTGTAGCCGGAGGTGGTCAGGAGAAGACCATTCGCCACCGTCGGGCCGGGGCCGTCGAGGGAGCCGCCTTTTGCCGGGATTCCGTTAACGGTCTTGTATTCCTGGACCGTATCGTAGTCCCAAAGGATTTTTCCGTTTTTCGTCGAGTAGGCGCGCAGATGACCGTCGACCGCGCCCGAGAAGACAACGCCAGGGATGACGGTCACGGCGGCCGATTGCGCCGGGCTGCAGCGAGGTGTGTGGCAGCCGTCCTCGGCGGGCATAGCGCTCCAGAGCTTTTCGCCGGTCGAGAGCTGGATGGCGAAGAGGCCGCCTCCGGCTTTCGGATCCGGGATGACGCCTTCCGGCGCGGGGATCAGGCCGATGTCCGAGAGCGCTACATAGGCAGTTTCGGCATCCGCGGCCGGGCCCCATTGAATTCCACCCAGCATGCCGCCCTTGCCGACGCGGGTCTGCCACAGAATGGCGCCATTCTTGTCCGGATCGAGTGCATGCACGACACCCGACTTCTGGCCTGCGATCAGGATGCGGCGTCCACTGGGCAGGGTCCGGAGAATCGGCGAAGAACCGAAGTCGGAGTCCGGGCCTACTTTGTCGGGACAGGTCATCTGCTTCTGCTGGATACAGTTGCCGTTGAAGACGTCGCCTTCGGTAATCTGTTTGGCCCACGCGATTTTTCCGGTGGCGAGGTCGAGTGCGAGGATTGAGTCGCTGTAGGCGGTCGCGGGTTCAGAGTAGCCGTCGCCGGTGCCGATGTACAGCACTTTGCGCTTCGCGTCGATGGTGGGTGAGCACCACACTCCGACGCCGGAGGGTCCCCAGAGCTGCACGCCGTTTTTGGATTTCTGCGTGGGATGAGCGGCTTCACTGATAGTGTAGGTCTTCCAGATCTGCTTGCCGGTTTTGGCGTCGAGGGCCGCGACACTGCCGCGGAACTTGCAGCAGCCGAAGCGCGAGTCGGCAGCCATCCATTCGTCGCGAGAGGCTACCGGGACGTAGAGTCTGCCTTCGTAGAGTTGGGGGCCTCCGGTGACGCGCGCGGTGGGGTAGTCTTCAACCGAAACCTTCCAGATCTGCTTGCCGGTGTTCGCATCGAGGGCGTAGACATTGGCATGGAGATCGCCGAAATACGCGACGTCGCCGGGACCGATGGTGATGGCGCTGCGCACGCCGCTAGCGGCTTCAAAGCTCCAATACGTGCAGCCCGTGGCGGCGTCGAGCGAATAGACTGTGCCGCCGGCGCTGCCGACGAAGATGCGGCCGCCAATGATGGAGGGCTGGGCGAAGGTGGAATGATCGCCGGGGAATCCAAAGGCCCATTTCAGTTTCAGGTTGGGGACCTGGTCGGCGTTGATGCCGGCAGCCTCCGCAGTTTGGAAACGGGAGTTTTCAAGACCGGCGCCCCAGCCGTTCCATTGTGTCCCGTTGAGGGCTTGCGAGGGAGTCGATGTGCAGCGGCCGGTCATGTGGACCGGTTCGAGATGGCGGCCCGAGAGATACTCGGCAACAGCGGTTCGCTCTTCATTGTTCAGCTTTGCGCCTTGCTGACGCATGGCTCCATTGGTCAGCGTCCGGAGGATGAACTCGGGGGACATGACTTTGAAGGCGACGTGGTTCTGGAGAACGGTTAAGACTTCGTGGCACGACGCGCAGTTTTTGGCGTAGAGGTCGGCTCCGTCGGGGGCGGCGAGGGCAAACGTGGTGGCGGAAAGCAGGAGCAGCGAGAGGCGCGCGGCGTGGGGCATTTGAGTCTTATACCATATTGGGGCGGTTTCGGGCGGGTGTTGTTGGGCGGGCGGGGTTTTCTTATTCGCCTTTTCTTGCCATTTCCGGAAATTGTCTGCTCCGGTGCTGCACATAGTGTCTATGTTATTGAGTTTGTTCAATTCTGCCCTTTCTGCGACAGACGGTTGGGATCGGCGCGACGCAGATTTTGTGGCTTGCGTCGCGGTTTCTCCTCCAGCCGCGGCAGGGCGGGCCGTGGAGTCGTTTTGATTATAAGGGTCGGGTGTTTTGAGGTTGCGATTCGGTGGTGTGATGGATGGAGCGAAAGGTGAGGGGAATGTGGAGCTTAGGGGGATTAGGAGGCGTAGAAACAGGTTGTGAACCGCGACGGCTGGGCTATCCCTAACCGAGTATCTGTTTGATAGCACGGGAAAGCCGTGCCGATGAAAGTACGCGAAGTGATTTGTCTACTGGAGAAACACGGTTGGGTGGAAATGCGATCGCGAGGGAGTCATGCCATTTCAAGCATCCAGACCGACCCCTTGTGATCACCGTTCCCGGTAATGAAGGGAAGGAACTCGCGCCGGGAACGCTGAACGATATACTCAAGAAGGCAGGTCTTAAATGACGGCAAAACGTTATCCGATCGTCATCGAACAGACGAGCACTGGGTATTCAGCGTACTCTCCCGATGTTCCCGGTTGTGCTGCGGTCGGGGATACTCCGGAGGAGACGCGGGCGAATTTTCAGGATGCGTTGACTGAGCATTTTGAGGCCATGAGGGAGGTCGGCGAGGCTATTCCGGAGCCGAATTCTTCGGTGGATTACGTGGAAGTTGCGGCGTAGTCGTAATGGCGCTCTCGAAATAGCTCCAAGCTGCAGGCGCTTGTGCCCACCTACTGGTGTATCAACCGGTTATAGAATCGCCGAGACGTTTCAAGGTGGCATCCAATCGCCGGGCCAATTGCGGGTCCGCGTGTTCGATTTCGGCGAACAGGCCGGAAAGCGCAGCTTTGAACGCACTCGAGAGGGCGGTGGCATCCAACCGCAGGACCAGAGACTCCTCGAATTTCGCCGCGACCTCGGGAGGAAGCTGGTCGAAACCGCGACCGTGAACGGCGGGGAGGCCATGGCGGATACAGGCTAATGCGAGCGCGTGGTCGCGCACACCGCTGATCATGTATTCCGCTTGCCACCATTTACGCCTGGCGATGCTGCTGCGGACATGTAAGGCGTAGAGCCAGCCCATTCCGATCAGGTCGGTGGCAGGTTGGGACGAGGGGGCATCTTGAGGTTGGTTGGCTTTTCCAAACATCAGGCGGAAGGATGGGGCGAGGGCTCGAAAGTCGGCGGCAGGCGCGAAGGCGAGATCCACCTGCAGGGTGTTGTCCAGGAGAAAGACGCGGTAAATCCAGGTGCCGCTCGCGACATCTGTGTGATGGACGGCCCCGTGGTCTTCGTACATTCGGGTTGTCCAATCGGACATAACAGCCCGAAGTTGGGCCGCGTCACCGATGCCGAAAGCGAGATCGATGTCCGACCAGCGGTCTTCATTGTCGAGAGCTGCTGAGCCAGTGATTGCAGCCCCTGTGATCCGGGCATCGGTGGACGCATGGCGGAGAAGGTCGGAACGGAGCCGAGAGCGTTCCTCAGGCGTGTACATCGATCCTCACGCTGACATCATAACTTGCGCTTTCGCGGTGACATCCAAAGGCAGGCGCAACCGCCGGCGTCACCCTTCCACGTTAGTCCTGGCGGAGGGCGACCGCAGGGTCGACGCGCGCAGCCCGGATTGCCGGAGCAATGCAGGCTATCAGGGCTACCAGGGCCAGCACGGCCGGGGCTGTGAGAAATGTCACAGGATCGAGCGGCGTCACGCCGAACAGTAGCGAGCCGAGTGATCGGGTCAACGCGGCGGCTGCTGCCACCCCGATCACCACACCCAGAGTCGTGATTCGAAGGCCGCTGGTGATTACCATTCGCAGGAGATCGCTCGTTTGCGCGCCGAGAGCCGACCGGATCCCGAATTCGCGCATCCTCTGGCTGACGGAGAAAGCGATCAGGCCGAAGATTCCGACGGCCGCCAGGAGCAATGACACGCCCGCGAACGCTCCCACCAACTCGGCGCGGAATCTTGGCTGGGCCACGGTTTCGCTGACCACTTCCTCCATGGTCCGAATGGTGCCGACCGGCTGATTGCGGTCCACGCGCGCAACGGCTTCTTTCAAACTGCGGGTCAAAGCGATCGGATCGCCCGCCGTGCGGACGGACAGCGCGCCCCAGAACCACGGGTTCTGCGACAGCGGAACGTACGCCTCAGCGCTCTTGCGCAACTCTCCGGGCGCGTCCACGGCCACCTGCCGGATCACGCCAACGATCTCGCGAACGACAGGGATCGGTCCGGTTTCCCCCATCGCGCTGATGCGAACTTTCATGCCCACCGGCTCGCGGCCTTCCATGTATTCCCGAACGAACTCCTCATTCACGATGCAGACGGGCGGCGAGGTGGCTGTATCCTGGTCGGTGAAGGACCGTCCGTGAAGCAGCGGAATTCCCAGGGTGTCGAAGTATCGTGACGTGATCATCTGGTAGTGAACGGCTCTTCGCTTGGATTGATCGGCCGCCGGGCGATCAACTAGTTCAGCCGGCATTCCGATATCCCAACCCTGCGTTGGAAGGGTGGTGCTGAAGGCGGCCGATTTCACGCCGGGCAGCGCCGCGACCTCTCGTTCGATGGCCTGGTATTGCTGCAGCCTGCTCGCCGGATTCTGAAAACGCGCACCGGACAAGCTTAACTCTGCCGTGAGCACGTGGTCGGCGCGAACGCCCGTATCCACCTTGTCGAGCGAGACGAGCGTACGCACTAACAATCCCGCGCCGGCCGCGAGCATGACGGCAACAGCGATCTCCGCGACGGCGAGTGCCGATCGAAACACACCCGCTCCGTCAGCCGCGGTTCGACCTCCCTGCCGCAGCGCATCGACGAGCGACATTCGCGCAGCCTGCCAAGCCGGAACGAGCCCGAATAATAGACCGGTCGTGAGGGTCAGGGCGGCGGAAAATGCTACCACGCGGATATCCAATATCAGTCGTACGCCGGCCGGGAGCGTTCCGGGCGGCAGGAACTTCGGAGCCACGCTCACGGCCAACCAGGCCAGCGCGATGCCCGCGGCGCCGCCAAGGACCGCAAGCAATCCGCTCTCGATTAGTAGTTGGCCCAGAATGCGGCCGCTGCTTCCACCGAGCGCTGCCCGGACTGCAATCTCGCGTGAGCGTCCCGCTCCGCGCACCAGCAGCAGGTTGGCCACATTCGCGCAGGCCATAAGCAGCACCAGTCCCACAACTCCCGCGAGGACAAGCGACGTAGTCCGAAGCGTTGTGGCGACCGTCGCGTTGTGGAGGGGCAGCATTGAGACGCCCCATCCCTTGTTCGAATCCGGATATTCGCGCGCGAGATTCGCTCCAATCACGTTCATTGCGGTGCGCGCCTGATCGATTGTTATCCCGGGCTTCAGGCGTCCGAAAACGTGCAGGTAGTGAGGCAGCCGATTCTCGGGACGCCTTTCTATATGGAAGATCGTCCAATACCCGGCCTGATAGATGATTTCGAAAGTGGAAGGCATCACGCCGATTACAGTCCAGGGCTCCCCGTCCATGACGATTGTGGATCCCACAAGTTTTGGATCGGCTCCATAATTCGAGCGCCAGAGCGTCTCGCTGAGCACGATGACCTTGGACCCGGGCTTATCGTCCTCGGAAGTGAATGTCCTGCCGGCCACGGGAGGAACGCCGAGGACATCGAAGAACCGGGAGGTGACAGTTTGACCGAGGATCCGTTTCGGAACGCCTTCCGCGATAATCGTCCCGATGTGTCCGGAGGCAGCAGCGATGGCGGTGAAGACGCTGTTCTGCTCCGACCAATCGAGGAAATTGAGTGGAGAGACGGCGTTGCGATCGCTACCAGGCGGTTTCTCCCACAGCTTGACGAGCTCGTCAGGATGTCCGAACGGTAAAGGACGAAGGAGAGCGGCGTCGACTAACGTAAAGATGGCACAGTTAGCGCCGATGCCGATCGCGAGCACTACGATGGCGATCAGAGTGAATCCGGGCGAAAGGCGCAGCACCCGGGCCGCGTAGACGAGATCCCGCCAGAGGTTTCGCATGTTCGTAATACAGTGACGAAGCGAAACGGTTTCGGTTGGTTTATGGCCGGATGGGAAGGAAAGGTGGCTCCCGGCGATCAGATCCGATCCATCGGATCGCTTTCCTTCAATGGTTCGAGTCGCACGGTGGCGATGTGGTCTGGCTCGAGATAGCGCAGGTGAACCCAAAAGGCAATGCCGTTGTCGTCGGAGGCTAACAGCCCGGGGGACTGTGAGGCTTTGATCTCCTTGCGCACGAGTTCGGGAACTGGAACGATGGTGCCAGTCGTGGTGCTGCCATAGTAAAGATCGCCGTCCGGGGACTTCAAAAGCAGTCCCAGTTGTTTGCCGGCAGTCACGACCGAGCTGATGGGTTCAAGGTTGGGCATCTTATCCGTTACAAGCAGTGCATCGGACAGCCAGATCTTGCTGGTGGATCGAAAGCGGCAACAAGCGAGGGCGCCGGCCTTGCGCCGCACCACCCACAGTATCGGTTCGCGAGAGTCGTCGTCGTGTATTTGGATGTAGCCGTCGAGCCAGACCACCGGGGCGTCGAATGCCTGGGCGAATATGGGCGCAAAACTTGTGCCGGCCGGCCTCAGGCCGAGGCGTCCGCAGCGAACCTCGTTACCCTGTTTGGCGCCCCAGGCGAAGTAAAGGTTGGCGTCGTAATCCCAAATGTTCACATACGGCCCGATCGTCGCAAGACTGCCGAGCTTGAGTTCCACGGACTTGGCCGCACCCTTCTCGACATGCACGGCAGCAAAGCGCGTAAGCTGGGCGTCCGCGTAAGGGATCCAAACCGTTCCTTCCTGAGTGCTGAGGGGCGACCGCAAAGGGTGACCCGGGAAAGGGGCCGGCACGCTCTCTAGTGATGCGGCGCGAGGCTTTTCGAACGGCATGCTTGCGACGCCGATCGCCGCCGGGCCGGCGCTCCACGTCAGGTGACCGACTGGTAAACCGGAAAGGGGTTGTTGCGCGGCATCGAGATGCTGGGCGTTGAAATTTCCGGGCAGACGCTGGCAGTGTCGAGGATTGCTAGGAAGCGCGGGGCTGTTTTCCTGGAGAAAGAGCGTGTGGGTACCCCCAGCATCGTTGACCCAGGCGTTGATGAGTGGAGCGCTGCGGGCACGCTCGCCGGATCGTGGGGAGGCCGCCGTGACTGGCTTGGCAGGATGCACACGGAGCGTCTGGGATGCAGATTCGATCGGTTCTCCGGAACGAATGTAAACTGCCTTGACGCGATATTCGCCAGGGTTGATGAGCCCAAACCAATCGAGGAGGTCGCCAGGAGCTGTCATCGACTGGCCAGGGGCCAAGTTTGTCACCTCGGGGGTATCGGGCGCATGATAAGTCTGGCCATCGCGACGGACGCCGCTCCGCTGGTTCGCAGTTCGCTGCCCCAAGTCCGATTCCAGGACGACGCGCAGCACGAGGTTCTTGGAAACGAGGGTCGCAAGTTCCTCCAGCGTTTCGCGCGAGTTGTTAGTGACCGAGACTTCAAAACGCGCGGACTCCTGGCGTACGCACTCCGCGGAATCGAGCTTGAGTGTAACGGTCAGCCCGTTGCTCATGGCGTTTTCACCGTCAAATTACATGTCATTGTGACGCCTTGCAGATTAAAGGTGATGGTCACCGGGCCGGCGGTAACCCCTTTGATCTCCCAAAAACGCGCTGCATGCTGTTGCATGCTGACCGCGCCTGTTCCGGTTGTAGTCCAGGTAGCGCCGGGTAATTTGGTAAGCATCACGCGCGCCTTCCTGATGTTGGTCGGGTCAGACCATCGTGGGTTGTAGCTTTGTTCCGGTCCGAGAGCCGTGAGCTTGGTCGTACTTCCGACCGTCAATTCCAGGGGACTGGGCAGATTCACGGCGGCTGTAGTGCTGTTGGCTTGGAAGATCGATCCACCGGAGTAAAGGTCCATGGCAGCCTTCGAGAATTCCGCCGCGTCGGTGAGTTTCGACGCCGGGTAGAATCGGACGATTAGATCGCACATGCCGCAGAACTGCGCGGAGTCGCTCCCCGAATACCCCATGATGCATTCGGGGAGGTGCTCCGGATCGTGGCGGAGGACCTGATAACTGTCCTCGTTGTGAAACAGGAGGTAACACTCCGTGCCATTCACGGTGTAAGTCTTATCCGTTTGTGTGATCCCATGCCACAGGTTCAAGGCGTGCCCGATTTCATGCGAGATGGTACGGGCAATTTGCATCGCCGTCTTGTTGCTGTTGTACATGGCGTTCAAATGGCGATCGAACAGCAACTCACCCAAATCTGTATCGGTGGGACTTAGTTTCCGCATCATGACAACAAACATGCCGTTCGGCTCGTTCTGGTCCTCATCGCTGCCGGCATAGGGGTCCTTGATCACCGGCGTGGCCTTCGAGCAGGCGAGTTTTACCATGGCGCGCGTTAACGGATGGGTGTTCCCGTCGTTCACCTTGTTGTTTGTTGAAGTGCGCAGGAAGGGAGGATAGAAATGCTTATCGTATTCGTTTCCAGGATCGGCGGTCCATTTGCCAGGATAGGCCGTACCAGCGGGATCGAAATGAGCTTTGAAAATCTTGAGCCAGTCCTCCTCACTCACCTCGTAGTAATCGGGATCCGTAGGCGCCTTGATCTCGACGAACAGCTTCTTGTATTTACCCTGTACGATGGTCCAGTCAATGGCCGTCTTCGGCGTCTGGTTGACGAGGATCAGCCGCTTAAAGGGAATCTGCTTCCAGATGGTGAACTTTCCGGACACGTATGCACGCGGCTTTGTGATTTCTTTGGAGTCGCTATCGAATAGCTTGATAAGAGCGCCGTTTTCCTTGATTGAGCGTAGATCGTCGGTCCCTTTGCGGACCGTGAGGAGCATGCGATAGTTGTCGCCGCCGGTCGGAAAAGGACGCATTGCAAAATCCGCCACGTAGACCTTTTCTGTGCCGCTGGGTTTGAGCTTTTCGTCAGTCTGCGTCATGTCCATGAGGGCGCCGATGACGGCTTCCTCGGCCGCGTCGCTCAGATCGTCGACACTGTTGAGGTCTGTCCCCATGTCCCATTGCTTATAGGCAAGCTTGCTAATAACATTCGTAGCTTTATAACCAGCTTGGCCGGGATGTTCGCGGCATTTGGCGGTTGGAGCCTGCCCCCAGGTTGGTTGATTGTCGTCGCCCTTGCTGTCGTTGCCCGTGTCGTGGTTGTATTTTTTGAAGAACTTTTCGAGGAACGTCTTGGGCTTGCCATCCTGTTGGTCGAACTCTTCGACGGGATCCTTAAGATCGACAAGCAGCTTGAGTGCGTCTGCTACGGGAATTTGAGTATCGCCTGCGAAACGGCGAACGATAGCGCGGAACGGGGCCGCAGGCTGGACATCCTTCATCCAACTACGGTCAGTGTAGTATTTTGAGCGATCGGTTGTTTGCGCCAAATTCTCATCGGCACGGCGCACGGTGTGAAAGTCCGTGATCAACAGGCGGCGGGCTTCGTCGGTTGCGGGAGGGCCGCTCTTGCCGCCGTCGGGGATTCGCTTTGCGGCAAGGTCGTCGGCGCTATTGTCGGCAGGAGTTCCGCCTACGAGATTTTTAATGGTGGTGCCCGCTGCGACGGACGTGGTGCCGTCATCAATGGTGTAATTGCAGCGGTACTTGGCGTCTTCCTTCTTGATGTGCTTGTCGCCGAGATACTGCAACTCAATCTTGTACGTGATCGGCTTGAGCTTCATGGTGGCGAGTTTGGCCACCTGCCCCTCTTGTTCTTTCTTTCCTTTATCCGCCATCGTTCCTCACGTCAGGTCGTCGTACTTGTCGAACTCCCATTCCGCGTCGTAGCGGTCCGGGAACTTGATTTTGTATTTCTCGGGTGGCACGTTGGTGAGCTTGACCTTGCCATCGGCGTCGGTCTTCGCCGGAGCGCCAGGGACCGGCGTTCCGTCTTCGCGCAGGAGCGTGACGTTCTCGTCTTTGACCGGCGCGGGCGGGGTGCCGGCGTCGACCAGCAGGAATGCCTCGTCGACTCCTTTGAGTTTGAGGGTCACGGTTTTGGAATCGCCGCTGGTCAGAGTTATGGGCTCTTCTTTTTCCAGAGTCCAGTTTGCGACGGTGGCCTTGGCGGTGCCGGTGGCATCGTCCTCGCCTGTGACGGTCACTTCACCAGTCTTGGCGGTGAGAGTCACGGTCTTTGAGGCGATGGAGGTGGTGGGGAATTCTACATTCACGGCGTCCTTGGGCCAGCCAAAGGCGGTCGTGCTTTCCACGGTGACCTTCAACGTCCAGATTTTCGGTTCAACCTCGATATTGACGGTGATGTTGTCGCCGTTCGCCAGCACTTGCTCGACAGGTGCTGTCGGCGGGATGAATTTCTTCGCAGCGTCTCCCTGCAGCGTGACGGTGATGAGATGCTTACCTGTAGCGACGGTGCCGAATTCGGCGATGCCCGTTTCCATGGGGGTTTGCTTGCTACCGGCAAGCGTGGATTTCACCGTTGCCGCCCCAAATATGTGGGTAGGATCGCCCTTCTTGTATACCTTGACGTGGAGAATCGCCTGCTCGACCGGCTTCGGTTTCTCGGGTTGCTTCGGAACCGGTTTCGACGTTGGAAGCTCGTCCCGCTCCTTTTCGAGGACGACATTTACCGGTTTTTCTTCCGGCGGGGGAAGCGGTTCCGGCGACTGGCAGCCGGTCTTGGCCGTAGGAGGGCTTAGCGGCACGCTTTCGAGTGAAGGCGGAAGAGGTGAAGATTGTACCTTCTCCGTTGGCGTTTCAGAGGAAGGGATCGTAGGCGTCAGGCTCGGCTGAACGAGAACCGGGTTTTGGGTCGGAGTCGGCTGCGGCTCCGGTGTCTTGACGGCCTCTTTACTGGATCCCGAGAAACACATAATTCACGCCGATGGAAGGCTTTAGTCTAACGCAACCAACGAGTGAGTTCCCTTTAGGGTGTCAATCGGGGTTGATCGCGGCAAGCGGGTCGACACGCGAAGCGGCGCGTGCCGGGAGAGCCGCGGATACACTGGCCACCACTAATAGGAGTGCTATCGCTCCTAAAAACGTTACCGGATCGGTGGCGCTAATGCCGTAGAGCATACTTCGCAGAACGCGAGTTAACGCGAGCGAAGCGATCGTTCCGGCCGTGAGGCCCGCAAGCGCCCAGCGCAGGCCTTGGCCCGCAATCAGGGTGAGCAGATCGATGCTTTGCGCCCCCAGCGCGAGGCGGATGCCGATCTCGCGTTTGCGCTGCGCCACGGAATAGTGCAGGAGCGCGTAGATGCCGATTGCGGACAACGTCAGCGCGAGGCCGGCGAGGATGGTTAGCAGCGTGGTTTGGAAACGGCGGGGTTGCTCAAGGTTTGCGAGCTGGTCTTCCACTGTCGTGATTTCGAAGTAGGGTGCTGTGGGTTCGATGGATCGGACTATTCGGCGGACGGCCGAGGCCAGGGAAGCCGGATCGCTTGCGGTGCGCACCAGCAGCCCCATTTCGGCGGGCCACTGCCATTGGCGCAGTGGTTCGTAGAAGGCGGGCACTACGTCGCTCTCGCGTCCGTTGCGTCGATGGTCGCGGACGATTCCCACCACGGTTATCCAGCGGGCGCCTCCTTGGCCGGGGAGCGCTTGCGCGAAGCGCTTACCGATGGCGTCGCCGTCCGGCCAGAAGCGGCGCTGCATGGTCTGGTTGATGATCGCGACTGGCGGGCTGTTGGCGGTGTCGGCGGCGGCGAGCAGGCGGCCTTGGAGAAGCGGGATGCGCATGAGATCGAAGTACTCCGGCGTCACCACGTAGCGGACGTTCGACTGGGAGCCGTCGGGCGTGGGGCGGCCTTCGATGGCGATGCTGTTGTTCGGGATGTGATCGGCGAGCACGTTGCCGACGGCCGCCCGTTCGACCCCCGGCAGTGCCTCAATGCGTTCGATGGCTTGTTCGTAGCTGGCGTTCGCGTGGAGGTCGAGGGTCATGGTGAGGATGTGGCGCGGCTCGAAGCCGAGTTCAGCCGTTTCCATACGTTCGAAGCTACGCAGCAGCAGGCCGGCTGCGGCGAGCAGGGCGACGGCGATGGCATATTCAAGGGCGACGAAAAGGCCTCGGGTGCGGTGGGTCACTCGTGCGGCGCTTTGGTTGAGCCGCGTTGACTGCCAAGCGGGCGCCAGGCCGAAGACAAGCCCGCTCGCAAGCGAGATGACTAGGACGAAGACCAAAATGGCGGGGTTCAGATGCACGCCGTCAAGGCGCGGCAGATTGGCGGGGGCCATTGCGATTAAGACGCGTAGGGCGACCCAGCCGAGAGCAAGTCCTACGATGGCGGCGGTGGTGGAGAGCAGCAGGCTTTCGGTCAGGAGTTGGCGGATCAGGCGGGCACGTCCGGCGCCCAGGGCTGCGCGGATCGCAAATTCCTGTTGGCGGGCGGCTCCTCGCGCGAGCAGCAGGTTGGCGACGTTGGCACAAGCGATCAGGAGGACGCAGAGGACAGCCGCGAACAGAATCCAGAGGGTTGTGCGGAGGCGCGGCCCGGCGATTTGTTCGGGCAGCGGAATGACCCGGATGGTCGAACCCGCGTCAGTGTCGGCGTGCTCGTGCGCGAGTGCGGCGGCGATGGTAGACATCTGGGCGCGGGCTCGATCGAGCGTGACGCCCGGCTTCAGACGACCGACTGCGGTGAAGGCGTCGGCGACGCGAACGCGCTGGAAGGTTGGCCAACGGGTGTCTTGGGAGAGCAGGGTCCAGACCTGTGTTGCCGGATCGGGGAATTGGAACGCGGGCGGCATGACTCCGATGACGGTGAATTTCTCGTGATCGAGTTCCAGGACCTGGGTCGAACCGTTCCGTTTCCAAAAACCGTAGCTGACGACGGCTACGCGCGCGGCGTGTTTCTCCTCGTCTTCCGTGAACGTGCGGCCGAGCGCCGGGGTGGAGCCGAGAATCGGGAAGAGATTGGCGGTGACCTTCGCCGCCTGGATTCTTTGGGGTTCGGCGCCGGCGGTGAGGATCATCTGCGAGCCTTCGGGGCGGAGAATGATAGCGAGATCCGTGAAGACGTGGTTGCGGTCGCGCCAGTCGCGAATCATCGGGTATGAGGACCAGTCCCAGGCGATGCTTTTTGCGGGCACGCTTTTCCAGAGCAGACAGATGCGCGAAGCATCGTGGTAAGGGAGCGAGCGGAGTACTACGGCTTCGACGACGCTAAAGATCGCGGTGTTGGCTCCGATGCCAAGGGCAAGGGAGAGGATCGCAATGGCTGTGAAGGCCGGAGTCTTGCGCGCAGTGCGGACGGCATGGCGCAGATCCTGAAGCAGGCTCACTGCTATTATCTTCTCTTATGGCGAAACTCGGGTTTTTGGGCTTGGGACTGATGGGCGCTCCGATGGCGCGGCGGCTGCTTCAGGCGGGACACGAGGTGGCATTGTGGTCGCATTCCTCCGGGAAGGCGGAGGCATTGGCGAAGGAGGGGCACGGGACGGCGTGCGCGTCGCCTAAAGAGGTTGCGGCGCGGTCGGAGTGCGTTTTCCAGTGCGTGGGCGACACGGCGATGTCGAAGCACGTCATTCTGGGGGCGGACGGGGTGATCGAGGGCGCCAAGGCGGGAACCATCGTGGCGGATGCCAGCACCATTTCGCCGGAGGGTAGCCGGGAGATTGGGTCGGCGCTCGAATCCAAGGGAATCCATTTTTTGGATGCGCCGTGTACCGGGTCGACGCCTGGGGCGACCAACGGAACGCTAACCTTTATGATAGGGGGCGATCAGGGGGTATTCGACCGGGCGAAACCGTGGTTCGAGGCGATGGGGAAAAACTTTTACTACTGCGGCGGGCCGGGCAAGGGGCTGCAGGCGAAACTCACACAGAATCTTGTACTTGCAAACATCATGCAGGCTTTTAACGAAGGCATGACGTTGGCGGTCAAAGGCGGGGTGGACCCCGAACTGATGCTGCAAATCCTTGAAAACAGTGCAGCTAAGTCCGGCCTGATCTCCTACAAGGCCCCTTTCATTCTCCGTAGGGACTTCGGAGTCAACTTTTCCACAAAGTGGATGCACAAGGATGTCACGATGGCGCTTGGTTCGGGACGCGAACTAGGGGTTCCGATGCCCGTTACAGCGGCTACTCAACAGGTCTTTCAGACTGCTATATCAAAGGGTTACGGGGATATGGACTTCTGCTCGACGGTGCGGCTGGAGGAGGAGTGGGCGGGGGTTGAGATAAAAAAATCGTAGCGATCTACAAAAAACTGTTGCGTTCCGAAAAATCATATATTATTATTGGAATTAAGCCGGGGAGGCAACTCCCACCAAAGCGAGACTAACCTCATATAAAGACCCCTGAAGCAATCCTCCCCGGCGCCCGAAAGGGTCTTGCGTGCGCCAACCGGTTTAACCTCTCACTCCTAGTTTCCTGAGAATTGTCATCATCGGACACCAGTTCGTGAAAGCGGACTGAAACAGGTTCAATCCCACGAAAGCTGTAAACCAATACCAACCTGGGTTTACCCAATGTCCCATAGCCAGGGTCCCCAATACGAATATCCCAGCGATGAGGCGCAGATATCGATCCACCGTCATTTAGCTTCTCCTTTTGTTTACAGCGTAGTAGACCACCGGGACCGTCACACGCGATAGCAGCAGCGACGCGATCTCGCCCGCCATCAAGGCGATCGCGAGGCCCTGGAAGATGGGGTCGAAGAGGATCACGCTGGAGCCGACCACCACGGCCGCGGCTGTCAGTGCCATGGGACGGAAGCGGACTGCTCCCGCGTCGATGACCGCTTCGGCCAACGGCATGCCTTCCTTCAGCCGGAGTTCGATAAAATCGACCAGAATGATAGAGTTACGGACTACGATGCCCGCGCCGGCGATGAACCCGATCATCGACGTTGCGGTGAAGAAAGCGTGGAGCAGTCCGTGGGCGGGGAGGATTCCGACCAGTGAGAACGGAATGGCGGCCATGATCACGAGCGGGGTGGCGAAGGATTGGAACCAGCCGACCACCAGGACATAGATCAGGACCAGGACCGCAGCGAAGGCCAGTCCCAGGTCGCGGAAGACCTCGTAGGTGATGTGCCATTCGCCATCCCACTTGATGGCGTATCTGGCATCGTCGAGTGGCTGATGCGCTGTGAACTGCTCGATGGCGTATCCGGCAGGGATTTTAATCTTGTCAATCTTGGGACCGAGCGCCAGGATGGCATAGACAGGGCTTTCCATCGCCCCCGCGACGTCCGCCGTGACATAGGTGACCGGCATCAGGTTCTTGTGATAAATGGTCTTGTCCTCGGTGAAAGAGCGCGTTTCGACGAGTTCGCCGAGTGGTGTGCCGTTGACCCGAAGGCTCGCGATACGTTCCGGGCTGGTTCGATCCGCCCGATCGAGCCGCAGCCGTAGTGGGATGTCTTCGCGGTCCTGCGGACTGTGAAGCAGCCCCGCCACCTCTCCCGCGGATGCGATCCGCATGGTCCGAGCGATGTCGCCATCCGTGACGCCGTTCAATGCGGCCTTCTGGCGGTTCACCACCATCTCGGACCGCGCCTGGTCATCCTCGACATACCAATCAACATCCACGATGCCCTTGGTTTCGCGAAACGTGTTGCGGATCTGGCCGGCGAGGGCGATTTGACCTTGTTGGTCGGGGCCGTAGACTTCGGCGACGAGTGTCTCCAAAACCGGCGGCCCAGGCGGAACTTCGGCCACCTTCACGCGCGCACCCTCGCGTTGCGCGATGGGTTGCAGCCGTTCGCGTACCTGCTTGGCGATCTCATGGCTCTGATGGCTGCGTTCGCCTTTTGACAGGAGGTTGACCTGAATGTCGGCGATGTTCGAGCCGGCACGCAAATAGTAGTGACGGACGAGGCCGTTGAAGTTATACGGCGAGGCGGTGCCGACGTAGGTCTGGAGATTGGTGACTTCGGGTTGCTGGAAGACCTGCTCAGCGAGTTCACGCGTGACGCGGGCAGTGTCTTCCAGCGTGGTGCCCTCCGGCATGTCGACAATCACCTGGAACTCACTCTTGTTGTCAAACGGCAGCATCTTCACTTTCACGAAGCCAATGTAAAGCAGGCCCATGGAAGCCAGCAGCAGCACAACGACACCGGTGAGGAACCCCCATCGCAATGAAGAATGCCGGATGAGCTTTCCCATCCAGCGGCGGTAGAGCCGCGTCAAGCGGTCTTCGCGATGCGTGTGCTCCAGGCCTTGGGCCGGCTTGAGAATACGAATGGCGGCCCAGGGCGTCACCAGGAAGGCGACGATCAGCGAGAAGAACATGGCTGAGCTTGCGCCAATCGGAATCGGGCGCATGTACGGCCCCATGAGACCGCGTACAAAGGCCATAGGGAGAATTGCGCCGATGACGGTCAAAGTGGCGAGAATTGTCGGGTTGCCAACTTCATCCACTGCGCGGATGGCGATCACGTGCGGCTCAACGGCCCGGTTGCAGGGCAGACACCAATGCCGGGCGATGTTCTCGACGACGACGATGGCATCGTCGACCAGAATGCCTATGGAGAAGATCAGCGCAAAGAGCGTGATGCGGTTCAACGTGAAGCCGTACAGGTAGAACACGGCAAGCGTGAGGGCCAGCGTCACGGGAATCGCGGTGAAGACGATCAGCGATTCCCGAAGCCCGAGCGTCAGGGCGATGAGCAAGCTCACCGAAATGACGGCGATGGCCATGTGGATGAGCAGTTCGTTCGACTTTTCGGCTGCGGTTTCGCCGTATTGGCGCGTGGTGGCGACCGTTATCTGGGATGGTATGACGGAACCTCTGAGGGAATCGACGCGGTGAAGGACGGCATCCGCCACGTCAATCGCATTCGCGCCCTTGCGCTTCGAAATTGCGATGGTAACGGCGGGTTGGAACGCGCCGGCCACCGCGTACTCGACATAATTCGACGGCTCTTCGCCCGTGTCGCTCACCTCCGCGACATCGCGCACCAGGATGGGCCGTTCATTCGCCACGCCCACCACAATGCGTTTCACGTCTTCCGCGGAACGCAGCAACTCGCCGGTGTTCAGGATTACTTCGCGATCATTCCGGGCGATGGTACCGGCCGGCACCCTCTGGTTGGCGCCCGACACCGCGGCGTAGACCCGGAGCGGCGACAGGCCATAAGCCGCCATGCGCGATTCGTCGAGTGTCACCCGCAGTTCGCGCCGCTGGCCGCCGATGAGATCCACCGCGGAAACGTTCTCCACCTGTTTGATGGTGTCCGTCACCTGTGATGCCACACGCCGCAGCTCCAGCGGACCATATTGTTGGCTCGTAAACGTCAGCGCCAGAATTGGCACGTCATCAATGGACCGCGGCTTGATCAGGGGCGTTGTGGCCCCGGGCGGGATGCGATCGAAGTTCGCGAACATCTTCTGGTTCAGCTTGACGATGCTCTTCTCTTCGTCCTCGCCGACGCGGAACCGGACGATGGCCAGCGAGCCGCCGGGTTTAGAGCTGGAATAGATGTACTCCACGCCCGGTATTTCCCAGAGTAGTTTTTCCATCGGCCGCGTGACGCGCTGTTCGACCTCGCGCGCCGACGCGCCCGGCATGCCGACGAATACGTCGATCATCGGAACTATGATCTGGGGCTCCTCTTCGCGGGGCAGGCGCAGAACGGCGAAGACCCCTAACAGAAGCGAGGAAACGATGAAGAGCGGCGTCAGCTTCGAGCGAATAAATGTCGACGCCACACGTCCGGCAATACCCACTTATTTGCCCTCCACGCGAGCGCCATCCGCGATGTCGCCGTTACGAACGACTGTCTCGCCAGGGCGCAGGCCGGTCAGCACTTCGGTATGGCCGTCCACAGTCTCACCGGTTGTGATCAGCCGCATGCGCGCGATACCGTTGTCGGCCACCAGGACGCTCTCGATCTGGCCATTGCGCCGGACGACCTCCGCGGGAACTGTCAACGCCTGGCGCGATCCAGTGGTGAATCGCGCTCGTCCGTACAGGCCCGACTTCACGTCTTTGAGCGCGGGCAAATCGATCTTTACCAGGAAACCGCGCGAACCGGGGTCTACCGCGGGGACGATTTCGGAGACGGGCGCTTCGAAGGACCGCCCTAACGAGTCGATGCCCACCTGCGCTTTCTGTCCGAGGTGAACCAACGGCCCGAGCGATTCCTCGGCGTTCACTTCCAGGCGGTATGCACCGCCCTGTTCCACGGCGAGCATGGGCAATCCCGGAGTCGCCAGGACACCCGGCTCTGCCCGGCGCTCGGTTACGATGCCGCTAAACGGCGCATGGATCTCCGCGTAGCCGCGCATCACCTCCGCCGCGCGGATGCCTTCCTCCGCCTGCCGGATGCGCGATTCGATCTGAACCCTCTTCGAAGCTGCTATATCGTAGGCTGCCTGCGCGGCCTTCTGGCGGGCGGACGCCTCATCGAACTCCTGGTTCGAGATGGAGCGCTTGCCATACAGCTCCTGCATGCGGCGAAAGGTCGCCTGGGCGAGATCGAGATTCGCCTTTGCCGCCGCAATCGCATTCGTCGCCTCGGTTTGGGCATCGCGCGATTCATCGCGGGCCGCCTGCGCCTGGCGAAAGGAAACATCGAGATCGCGGGCATCGAGGACGATCAGCGTCTGATCGGCCTTAACCCGATCGCCGGCGCGCACGCGCACTTCGCGCACGTATCCCATCACTTTGCTCGAGAGCACTGCCGTGGTGCGGGCTCGCACCGTTCCCACTGCGTCTGTGGTCACTGCCCACTCGGTCCGCTCGCTAGTTACAAACTGAACGTTGACAGGAGGCGCCGTGCTGGCCTGGATGAGTTTCGGTTCGCGGCTACAACCGGCGACGACCGCCAGTCCCGCGACGAAATAGATCTTATTTAAGGACATTCGAGTCTCCTGAGAGTGTTCCAGTAGCCAATTCGAGATTTGCCGCGGCGACTCGTTGGTTCGCGACAGCGCCCAACTGGCGCGTGCGAGCATCCAGCAGCGCGGTTTCATTGCGCAGCAGCTCCGTCACCGTGGTCAAGCCGCTCTCATAGCGATTCTTGGTAATTCGCAGGCTCTCGTCCGCCATGGCGATAGCGGCTTCGGCGACGGAGAGCTGTTCGTTGGCCGACTTGAGGTCAGCCTCCGCTCGCCGCACGGCAACCCTGACGGCTGCGTCCGTTTGCTGAGCCTCGGCCTTCGCTGCCCGCACCGACTGCTCGGCTTCGGCCTTGTGAGCCTGGTTGGAGAGCCCGCTGAAGAGGTTCCATTCGAGCGAGGCGCCGATGAGCCAGTTGGCGCCGCCGCGATTTACAAACCGTTGGCGGTCGGCTTCGAACGCGAACCGCGCGGAGATTCGGGGCAGATAGCTCGCACGAGCAGCGGCCACCTGCTCACCCGCGGACTGCACCCGAAGCCGGGCTTCACGGATTTCCGGCCGCTCCGCGACGGCGGTTTTTTCACTGTCACCATTCTCGCCGGTCGCGACCTTTTCCAGGGGCGTGGTGAGCTGCCGCGGGGTATCCAACGGCGCCCCGAGGAGTTCGTTTAATTGCGATAGTGCGACTTCAGCGTCATATTTGCGAGCAATCTCCTGCTGTCGCATCGCGGCCAGGTGCACGCGAATGGAAAGAACATCCGCATCGGTCGACATACCCGCCGCCCGAATCGACTCGGCTCGCTGCTGGTCGCTTTCGGCCGATTTCACCGCTTGCTGGGCAGCCTTCAACTCGGCGTCCGCAAGCAGCATCCCGAAGTACGAGCGTACGACTCCCGCTGTCAGGCTCATGCCGACAGCGCGGCCCTGTTCCCGTGCCAAATCCATCCCCGCCGTCGCCGATCGCACCTCCGCGCGAGCCAAACCGCCGTCATAAATCGGCTGGCTGACCACGATTTGTGACTGAAAATTATCGAGCGCGCCGGGCCGGTTGAGGGGGCCAATCTGAAAATTCTCGAGCCCGAACTGGTGTTGTGTCAGCCGCGAGCTAAAGACAAAAACCGGGTTGTTGCTGCGCTGCCACGACTCGGTGTAATCGATTCTGGGGAGTTTTCCCGCGCCTGCCGCCACGATTCCAGCGCCCGCTGCGTCAATTCGCGCAGCACTTGCCTCCATGGAGGGGTGTTTTTTCAGAGCGGTGTCCACGGCTTCTCGTAAACTGATGCTGTTCTGCGCGTAAACCGGCGCGAGCAGAAGAAGAAATACGCCTGTTCTCACTCAGCAGGCAAGATGCAGTTTGTGCGCCGAGGTGACAATCGTACGGTTGCGAACTGGTTCATAATTGGAGCAACCCGTTATCATTAAGAACATGAGCGCACTCCGCATAACAGAATCCGAACTCGCACGCGACCTCCATGCCGTGCTGACTAAGGTTCAATCGGGGGCGGAAGTCATAGTGGAGCAAAACCACCGCGCCATTGCCGTTATCCGCACTCCATTCCCTCAGGGCCGGTTGCTATCGGAGAGTATTGCTATTGCTGAAGAGCGCGGGACGAATGCCATTCCTGACGATGGATTCACTGAGGACGTGGAAAAGGGAATCGCTGATCGCAGCAAACCATGGGACCCGCCCACCTGGGAGTAGTTCTCGATTCCAGCGTCATTATTGAGGCTGAACGTCGGCGTCTCGATGTGGCCCGGTTTCTGCGGTTCGTCAAAGAGCGAGCAGGCGATTGCGAAGTGGCACTCTGTAGCGTGAGCGTCGCCGAACTGGCTCACGGAATCTATCGCGCCGATTCAACCGAACGGCGCCATGCGCGCCGGACGTTCCTCGATGATCTGAAGGCCGCTGTTGTCGTTTATCCGATCACATCTGAGACAGCCGAACTGGTTGGAAGACTTCATGCCGAGAACTCGCAGTTGGGTATTGTTATCCCATTTGATGACCTGCTGATTGGGGCGTGTGCTCTCGAACGTGGATACGCTATCGCAACCCGCAATAAACGTCACTTCGAAAAAATCCAAGGTCTGACCCTCCTTCCCCTTTAGCGTCACTGCCCTTTCCCAAGACTGTCACCTCCGTCCACCAACTGCATCCTAAACCCGTAGAATCGAAGCGTGCCTTCGAATGTGGAAGCGCGGCTCGCCGCAGACCTGCTCGCCGGCGCACCCGGCGCGTTTGAACGATTTGTAGCAACGTTTCAATCGAAAATCTTCCAGTACAGCTTCCTGATGTGCGGTCAGCGGGAGGATGCCGAAGAAGTCGCGCAGGATGCCCTGATGAAAGCGTTCGAAAATCTCGATCAACTGCGCGACCCGGAGCGGGTAAAACCCTGGGTATTCCGCATTGCGAAAAACGCGTGCCTCATGAAACGCCGCAAAAGCATCTTCGCGCCATCCGAAGAGTTCTCGCTCGATCACGCCGATAGCCGGGAACCGCGCGATGCCGCTGTGCTGCCCGATCGCCGCCTGATGGCTGAAGAGACCGCCGAGTCGTTGCGGCTCGCCATCGCCGCACTGCCCGAAACCATGCGCTCCGTCGTTCTGCTGCGCGATTTCGAAGAACTCTCGACCGAAGATACCGCTGAGGTCCTTGGCGTCAGCAGCGATGTCGTGAAGACGCGGCTCCATCGCGCCCGTCTGGAGCTGAGAAAGAGACTCGCCTCATGACCTGCGAAGAACTGCTCGCGCTTTTTTCCCAGTACCTCGATGGGGAGCTTCCGGCCGCTCGATGCGAAGACCTGGAACAACACGCCTCGTCTTGCGGGCAGTGCGCCGAATTCCTGGCAGGAGTCAAGAGGGTCATCCACATGTGCCGCGATTTGAAGGCTGGACAGTCGCCCAGTCCCTTGCCTTCGGATGTCCAATCGCGGCTACGGGAACTATACGACCGCGCAAGGTTGCGCTGACGCGGCCCTCGCCCGGGCATACCCCACAATGACAACGTGAATCCCCAGCGCGACCCCCAGTCCAACGACGTGGTGCACCGGCATTATGCTCGACATGCGACTCGCCTCGACTAACGCGAGAGCGCCGGCCGGCAAAAACAAGACGATGGAGGTCCATAATCCCGGATTGTAGGATCGCGAAATCAGGGCACCCATCACGTGTGTCAACCCATTCACCACGGCCAAATAGACCGCGGACAGCCCCCATCCAGGTCCGAAAAACGCAGCGCCATACAGCGCCAGGAGCACTACCCCCCACACGCCCGGAATATTGATCCACAAGATCGCTGCCGGACTCAGTGCCTCCACACCGTGAAACACTCTTTCGTTCACGAACTTTCGGAACCTATCGTTCGTATGTTCTTCTACCTGGTGCAGCATGTAGAAAGGCATCTGAAGATAGATGAGCAGGAAGAAGCCGCCCCAGCGGAGACTCATGATGGGGAATAACGCAAGAAGCATCAGCGCCATGCATAGAGACGCCGGCACCCAGTGGCGATTCAGCCAATTCAGCAGCATGAGGATACCTCATTACATCATGAGCATCGCGATCCTGGAATCCTCAGTACACTAGGAGAAAGTGCATGTTTAGGTATCTCCCGCTGGTTTTCAAGAACAGCTTGCGCAATCGCCGGCGCAGTTCGCTGACGATCGCGAGCATTGCCATTTCCTTCTGCATTCTCGGCCTGCTCATGGCGCTGTACCACGGCTTGTTTCTCGCGGGACCCGCAACTCCGGCGCAAGCCCTCCGCGTCATCGTACATCACCGTGTTTCGATGACCCAGCCGCTCCCCCACGCTTACGAGGACCGGGTCCGCCGCGTCCCTGGCGTGCGTGACCTCACCGTATGGGACTGGTTCGGTGGAGTTTACAAAGATGCCCGCGATCAAAAGAATTTTTTCGCCCGTTTCGCGGTAGAACCAAAAAAGCTGTTCATCGTGGATTCGGAGTTGCAGATTCCCGACGACCAGCGCCTGGCCTTCGAACGCGAGCGTACCGGCTGCGTCATCGGTAAAGGCCTGGCCGCCCGCCTCGGCTTCAAAATGGGAGATCGTATTACAATTCAGGGCGATATCTATCCTGTTAACCTGGAACTGAAAGTCGTGGGAATCTACGACTACGCCGGCGGCAACGACAGTCTTTATTTCAATTACGACTACCTCAGCGAAGCGATCAAGGCCGTCCAGCCCTCGCGAGCAGACGAGATCGGAACCCTGCAAGTGATGGCCAACTCGCCCGAAGACGTTCCGCGCATTACCGAGGCGATCGACAGGATGTTCGCGGAATCGCCTTACCCCACGCGCACCGAATCGGAGCAGGCCTTCGTCCTCACTTTTACTTCGTTCCTCGGCAATCTCAAGGTGTTCCTGCTTGCCATTTGCGGCGCGGTGGCTTTTACGATTGTGCTGGTGTCCTCGAACACCATCTCGATGTCGGTGCGCGAACGCGTCCGCGAGGTGGGTGTCCTGAAAACGCTCGGTTTCTCGCGGGAATCGATCCTCGGCATCGTGCTTGGAGAATCCGCCATGATCTCGCTGATCGGAGGCGGCGTGGGATGTGCCCTCGCGATGCTGCTGTCGAACGGCGTGCGCCACGCGCAGGTGATTTTCGGCTTCGCAAACGGAATGATTATCACGCCTATTGTGGCGCTGATGCTGATTGCGGCTGCGATGCTTCTGGGTTTGGCCAGTTCCGTGGTGCCGGCCTGGAACGCATCACGCATCTCCATCCTTGACGCGCTGAAGGACGCGGGGTGACGAATGGCTATTCCGATCGCTTACAACCTTCGTAACCTGAGCGTTAGAAAGACCACAACACTCATGACGGCGCTGGGTATTGCCCTCACGGTGGCGGTGCTGCTCGCGGTGCTGGCCCTCGTGAACGGCCTGCGCATTGCATTTGCAGCCACCGGCAATCCGCTGAACATCATTGTGATGCGCAAAGGCTCGACGTCGGAGTTGAATAGCGGTCTGAGTTGGGGTGTTCTGCAGGACCTGAAGGCCAAGCCCGGTGTCGCCCACACCAGTTCCGGTGAGCCGATGACTTCTCTCGAACTGGTCACCGTGATCAATCTCCCGAGCGTCGACAATTCCAGCGGCTTCAATGTCAATGTTCGCGGTATTCAACCTTTGGGCGTCTCGATGCGCGACAACCTGACTCTTTCCGAAGGGCGCTGGTTTCAGGCGGGGCGCCGCGAAGTGGTGGTCGGCAAGTCCATCGCGAAACGGCACCCTGACGCCCGCCCCGGCAAGCGCCTGCATTTCGGCAAAGGCGATTGGGATGTCGTCGGAATCATGGACGGCGGACAATCGGCGGTCAACAGCGAAATCTTCGGTGACTTGAACCAGATCAGCTCCGACTTTAATCGCCAGGATGGCCAGAGCTCCATTTTGTTACGTGCCCAGGACGCCAGTTCGGTCACACCGCTCATCAATGCGCTTAAAGATGATCGCCGTCTGAACGTGGACGCTGTTTCGGAGCGCGAATACTACGACCGGCAAACCGCCGCGGGCATTCCGCTGCAAGCCATGGGAACGTTCATCGCGCTCATCATGGCAATCGGCAGCAGTTTCGCAGCCATGAATACTATGTATGCGGCGGTGGCGCGGCGTGCCAAGGAGATCGGAACTCTCCGAGTGCTTGGATTTTCCCGAGGCAGCATACTGCTGAGCTTTTTCATAGAGTCGCTTCTGCTTTCGGCCATTGGCGGAATTTTGGGATGTCTGCTGGTGCTTCCGCTGAACAACGTGACAACCGGAATCACGAGTTTTTTCACCTTCAGCGAAATTGCGTTTAATTTTCATGTCGGTCCCACGGTGATGGTCTCAGGGCTGATTTTTGCGATGTTAATGGGCGCTCTTGGTGGGGTGTTCCCCGCGCGGATGGCGGCGAAGAAGGAGATCCTCATTGCTTTGCGGGAAATCTAGCAGGGGAGGAGAAACCGAAAACTCCGTGGATTCTTCGCGTCTTATGAAGCTTTGGAGGGGGCGGAAGCGTGGAGTGGGCTGGCCTGTGACTCCACACAACACAGGATTTTGGATTCTGTCGAAGGGTGAAGCAGGCGGTTTCGCCTGCCTTTGGAAGCACAGACCAGATCTCGAACCCTCGGCAGAAGTCGCGGCTCGTTCGATCCGGGTCGTCCGGAGGCGCCGCTGCAGCCGGCCTTTGGAGTTCGCCCGGGATGCGTCATTGAAAACGTCTGTACCGCCAATTAAGTGCCGGCGGCTTCTGCCGCCCTATGGACAGCCTGAAGGCGGCGTTACGTGGGATGCAGGGAAGCAGAGGCTGTGTAATAGCTGGGACATTAGATCAGCATGGAACAGGAGCTAAAGAACCTCCGCATCGACCGTTCGAAACGGCGGCGTGACGAACCCTCGCCCTGGGCGGTTCGTTGGATCCTCATCGGCATTACTATTTTTGTGCTGCTGGGCGCCGCACGTTTCGTAAACGCCAAATTCAACAGCGCTACCGAAGTCGAAGTGGGCCGCGCGCACCTGCTCGACAACGCCGCCGCCGAGGGAGGCGCTGTAATTCTGAATGCGACCGGCTACATCATTGCCGCCCACAAAATTGAGGTAGCGTCCAAGGTGATCGGCAAAGTTGCCTGGATCGGGGTTGAAAAAGGCGATCACGTTCAACAGAACCAGGTCCTTGTTCGGCTGGAAGACGACGAATATCAAGCCCAGGTCCTGCAGGCGAAAGGCGCGCTGGCGAACCTCCAAGCTAAGCTCGCTGAAGCGGAACACGGCTCGCGTCCTGAAGAGATCGCGAAAGCAAAAGCCGATCTCGAGCAGTCCAAAGCCAATCTCGTGAATGCGGAGGTCACGCTCAACCGTACGAAGACCCTGGTTCACGACAAAGTAATGTCGCAGCAGGCGCTCGACGACGCGCAGGCCAAGTACGACTCGCAAGCCGCCGCGGTCAATTCTATGGACCGCACCTACCAGCTCGTGAAGCTAGGACCGCGCCAGGAAGAGATCGATGCGCTGCGAGCGCAGATTGAACAGGCCCGGGGCGGACTCGCCTATTCCCAGACGCAGCTCGACAATACCATCATCCGCGCGCCGATCGCCGGCACGATTCTCGAACGCAACGTCGAGAAAGGCGAATTCGTAACCACTGGCTTCGTCGGCGACAAAGGCGCAAAAGGCTACGTGGTGTCGCTTGCCAACCTCAAGGACCTCCAGGTAGAGCTGGATATCAATCAGAACGACTTCGCCAAGCTTGGTCCACGGCAGGATGGCATCGTGACCACTGATGCCTATCCGGACCGTAAGTACAAGGGCCATATCGAGGAAATTTCGCCCGAAGCCAACCGGCAGAAGGCCACCGTTCAGGTGAAGGTCAGGATCGAGGAACCGGACGATTACCTGAGGCCGGAGATGAATGCCAGCGTCGCGTTCTATTCTGCAAAGACGGAGTCCACCTCCGCCAGGCCGGCCAAGCCGATCGTACTTGTGCCCGCCGCGGCTGTCAAAGACGACACGGTGTTCGTGATTCTGAACGGCAAAGCCAGCCGGCGGAAGGTGACGGTATCGGGGACCACGGCGCAGGGAGTACAGGTGGAGTCGGGACTCATCGGCGGCGAGGACGTCATCCTCAATCCGCCCGCCGATCTGAAAGACGGACAGAAAGTGCGGACAAAACAGGGGTGAGAATATGGCTGAAGTAGTCATTCAGACCAAGGATCTATCGAAAGAATTCGTGCGCGACGAGTTTCATGTTGTCGCACTTAAGGATGTGAGTATTGCGATCGAGCGCGGTGATTTTGTGGCCCTGATGGGGCCGTCCGGCTCGGGCAAGTCGACGCTCTTGCACCTGATCGCCGCCATGGACCGCCCGTCCGATGGTGAGATTCTGGTCCTTGGACAGGACCTGCGGGCGTTGAGCGATCGCGCCATAGCGCATTGGCGGAATGAGCACGTCGGCTTCATTTTCCAATCCTTCAACCTGATCCCCGTCCTGAGCGCGCTCGAAAACGTCGAGCTTCCGTTGAAGCTGACGAACCTGAAGAAGAAAGAACGGATCGAGCACGCCCGTACGGCGTTGAAACTGGTCGGACTGGAAGACCGCATGGGTCACCTGCCTCGCCAGCTTTCGGGCGGCCAGGAGCAGCGCGTGGCCATTGCTCGCGCGATTGTGACCGACCCCGATCTTATTCTTGCCGACGAGCCCACCGGCAACCTGGACGCGACATCCGCTACCGAAGTCCTGACGCTCTTGTCGCGTCTGAATAAGGAATACGGCAAGACCATTATCATGGTGACGCACGATCCGCACGCCGCCAGCTTCGCGGGCAAGATCCGGCACTTGGAGAAAGGTGAGCTCTTGCCGGAAGGACAAGTTCCGCTAGACTGGGTTCACGGAGTTCCAGCCGCGAATCCTCAATGACCGCTCCACTGATCCCACGTCGCGTTCTGTTCGGCAATCCTGAGAAAGCATCCGCGCGAGTTTCGCGCGATGGAAAAATGCTGGCGTACCTGGCCCCCGACGAGGGTGTTCTGAATGTCTGGGTTCGAACGCTCGGCAAAAACGACGACCATCCCGTTACGCACGACCGCCAGCGCGGCATTCATTCCTACTTCTGGCAGCCGGACAGCCAGCACATTCTCTACCGCCAGGATGTCGGCGGCAACGAGAATTTCCATGTCCACCAGGTTCATATCGAAACGCGCGCCGCGAAGGACCTGACGCCTTTCGAGAACGTTCGCGCGGAGATCATCGCCGTCGACCCTTTACAACCCGACGAAATGCTGATCGGCATGAATCATCGCAACCCGGAGTTGTTCGATGTTTATCGCCTGCACTTCGACAAGGGTGAAGGAGAGTCGGACACTGAAAATCCTGGCGACGTCTCGGGTTGGACAGCCGACAACGCCTTGCAGATTCGCGCCGCCGAAGCCATATTGCCGGGCGGCTGGCAGGAGATTCGCATCCGGTCCGATGCCGACTCTGCATGGCGGCCGTTTCAGCGCTGGGGTCCTGACGAGAATCCTGGTGGCGTCGCCGGCTTCTCGCCGGACAATCGCCGCCTGTTACTCATTTCCAGCGTCGATGCCAACGCCTCGCGACTGCTGGAGGTCGACATGGAATCCGGGGCCGCCAGTGTGGTGGCAGGCGACCCGGAGTACGACGTCAGCGGCGCAATTATCCATCCGAAGCAGCGGCACCTACAAGCTGTTTCCTTCGTCCGCGCCAAGACGGAATGGCAGATTCTCGACGAAGCGATCCGCCCCGATTTCATGTTCCTGATGCAGTCGCACGGCGACGACTTCCACGTCGTCAGCCGCAGTCTCGACGACAGGATCTGGGTGATTGCGTTCGCCGCGGACGATGCCTCGCCGGACTTTCACATCTATTATCGCGACGAAAAACGCCTGGAATTCCTGTTCGCCTCTTATCCGGAGCTGGCCAAGTATCCGCTCGCCAAAATGCAGACCATCCGCTATACCGCGCGCGATGGCCGCCCCATCTGGGGATATCTGACCATGCCGGTGGGCGTCGAAAAGAACGCCCCGACCGTGCTGCTGGTACATGGCGGCCCCTGGACGCGGGATGTTTGGGGTTACAGCGCCCTCGTCCAGATGCTCGCTAATCGCGGCTATGCGGTGCTGCAGGTGAATTTCCGCGGTTCTACCGGTTATGGCAAAGCGCATCTCAATGCCGGCGATAAAGAATGGGGCGCGAAGATGCACGACGACCTGATTGACGCCAAGCGCTGGGCGATCGAGCAGGGCTATTCCGATCCCAGCCGGTTTGGGATCATGGGCGGCAGTTACGGTGGCTATGCGGTTCTCGCGGCGCTGGCATTCACACCCGACGAGTTTACCTGTGGCGTGGACATCGTTGGCCCCTCGAACCTGATGACGTTGCTGAGCACGATTCCGCCGTACTGGGTGCCCATGAAGGCCATGATGGATAAACGGGTCGGCAATCTCGACACGGAACAGGAATTCCTGAGGGAACGATCGCCGCTCTTCAAAGCGGACCAGATTAAGGTTCCGCTGCTCATTGGGCAGGGCGCCAACGATCCGCGCGTGAAGCAGGCGGAGAGCGACCAGATCGTTCACGCGATGCGGGAGCGCGGCAAACCGGTGGAGTACATCGTCTTTCCAGACGAAGGACACGGCTTCGCCCGCCCCGAAAACAGCATGCGCTTCTGGGCTGCTACCGAGGATTTTCTCGCGAAATACCTGGGCGGCCGAGCGGAACCGCCGACTGCGGAAGAAGACTGGTTGCCGTTTAGTAAATGACGCTCGACCCGGCCAAGATCCTGGAGTTGGCGTCGGCAACGGGCTACGACTTCCGCACTTCGGCCAACCCCGCGGATCCGTCGAAACACCTCTTTAGCGAGTGGCTTCCCTACTACCGCATGAAGTGGGCCATCGCGCGCGCCTTGCAGCCGAAACGGATCCTCGAGATCGGAGTGCGGTTTGGCTATTCCGCCGCCGCGTTCCTCGATGCCTGTCCCGACGCCGAATACCTGGGCATCGACAACGATTCGGAGACATTTGGTGGCGTTGCGGGCGCGGTCGAGTGGGCGCGCCGGATCACCACCGGGCGTAAAGCCAATTTCCTTGTAGCCGACTCGCAGCAGCTTCAGGAATTCCCCGGCGGCCCCTACGATTTGATCCATGTCGATGGGCAACAGGACGAGAACGGGACGATTGGCGACCTGCGAAAAGCCTTGCGACAGACGCGCCACATTTTGGTCGACGGGTTTTTCTGGACGCGCAATAACTTCCTGCACGTCTCTGATTTCCTGTATTGCTATCGCGCCGCCATCGAGAGCTGCCTGATCCTGCCTGGCTACGCAGGCGAGTTGCTGATTACGCTGCTTCCGGCCGCCGAGGCGCCCTCACGCGTGTCGAACAGCGGGGAGATCCGGTCTGCTTACACGGCCTCCTACTATCTCCAGGATTGCGGCGGGTTCGAGGCGTACAAGCGTGACAAGGGGCTCAGCCTCAGCGATTGGAGGCTTCGAACGGTGGCCGATCTCGCGGAACTCTCGCCCATCGGTCTTGCACTCGATCTGGGATGCGGCCGCGGTGAGTTGAGTGCCCACCTGTTGCGCCTGGGACACGACGTTACTGCGGTTGACTATTCAGAAGCGGCGATTGAACTCGCACGAGCGGCCGCCCCGGCAGTTCATTTTCACGCTGCCGATGTGAACGATGCCAAACTTTCTGGGCAGTATGACGTGATGATTGCCTCGGATCTTATCGAGCACCTCACGGCGGGGGAATTGGACCGCCTGTATGCACGCCTGGCGGCGCACCTTTCACCGCAAGGTTTGTTCGTGCTCCACACATTTCCCAACGTTTGGTACTACGAATATGAGTATCGGCGGCGCCGGCGGGAGGCTCGCAAAATCGACGCATACCTGCCTCTCGAACCTCGCTCGCGCTACGAGCAGCTCATGCATATTAACGAGCAGTCGCCACGCGTGCTGCGACGGCAGCTCCGAGAGCATTTCCCTCACGTCGTGCTATGGTTCGCCGCTCATGATCTGGCGAATCCATTCGAGAATCTGGAACGCCGGTTTTCGATCGCCGAAATGCGGTCTGCCGGAGATTTGTTCGCCGTTGCATCGCACGCGCCGATCAGTGCGGGCTGGCTGCGGGAGCGGCTCGCCATGCCGCGGGTTACCCCGCCGATCGACGTCCGTATCGAATTGCTGGAGATGCCCGGCGCGGTTCGCAGGAATTCGCGCTTTCAAGCCCGCGTGCGGCTGACGAATAATAGCGCCGTGGATCTGAAAAGCCGTCCTCCACACCCCGTTCATCTTTCGTATCACTGCTATTCCGAGGAGCGGCAAGTTGTTGCTTATGACGGAATCCGGTCCGTAATTCCCACGCTGAAGGCCGGTTCCACTGAGGACGTCGAGATGCAGCTCAGCGCTCCGGCGACTCCGGGCCGGTACCTTTTTCGGGTCACTTTGGTCCAGGAATGGGTGATGTGGTTCGACGAACCGCCCCAGAATGCTTTTGTCGAAACGTGGGCTGAAATCACTTAGTACTAGTACTAAATGCTCTAGTACTAGTACTAGGGAATTCTTCTTATTTGCTACAATCGCACTCGAACGAGCGTCCCATTCAGGAGGATTTCCATGCGGTACACAAGATTTTTCCTGCTCGCCGGACTCTGCGCCGTGGCTCTTTTGCCGGCCGCAGTAGCGCAAAACGCACCTGCGGGATTCGCAAATTCCGACGTCCTTTCCATGCTGAACGCCAGGCTGCCGGAGAGCACCATCATTACGACCATCGAGGTGGAAGCGCGGCGCGGCACGGCGCACTTCGACACCTCCGCCGCGGCGCTAGTCGCGCTGGGACAGGCGGGCGCCTCCGAACGGGTGCTGAACACGGTCCTCTGGGCGCGCAACGATGTCGATCCGGGTATGGAGGTTCCGCGGCCACGCGGTGCGTTCTACCGGGCCGGCAACAACGAAACGCCTCTCCGCAGTTTCACGTTCATGCCGCCTTTCATGGCGCGGTTTAGCGTGTTTCAACATCACGTGGTCAACGTAGCGGTGGCCGCGGCTGCCTTGCCGGCACAGATCTCCGACACCACCCCGACGATTGTCCTGCAGGGTTTCGGAGCCGATAACGCGTGGCAACTGGTGAGCGTCGGCCGCTCGGGCGATTCCCGGCAGTTCCGCGTAAGGTCGCGCAATGGGTTCGGCGGCGATTACTTCAGCGACAACGTGTTCGATTCGCGCGATCTGCATCCCATCACGATTACGCAGGCCAGTTCCGAATCGGTTTCTGTCCGTCCGCAATCGCCGCTTTCTCCCGGTGCGTACGCCCTCTGCGGACAGCCAACCGAAGGCGGGTGGCTGCGGGTTTGCTACGAGTTCGCGGTTAGCGGATCAGGTCTCTAAACCACTGCAGGCTCTGTTCGGCGCAGCGGCGCCAGCGGTATTTTTCCGCCTGGCGCCGTCCTCGCGCCGCAATTTGCGCGCGTAATTCCGCCGATTCGAGCAGTTTCTCCAGCGCCAGGTATATCGACGACGGACTTTTCGGCTCGACATAGAGCGCGCCGTCTCCTGCGACCTCCGGCAGGCACGAGTTGTTCGAGGTGATCACCGGGACCCCGGCCGCCATAGCCTGCGCGACCGGGAAGCCGAAGCCTTCATACAGTGACGGATAGATAAAAGCCGTCGCGCCGGCAGTAAGGCCCGGCAGGTCCTTCTCCCTGATATAGCCGATATGGTGAACATTGTGGACACCGGCCCGAAGACGGGCCAGCGTCGCTTCCGATCCCCATCCCGTGGCGCCGGCAATCACCAGATCGTACTCCCTGCGGTAGCGCATGTGCTCCCAGGCGTCGAGCAGCATGGGAATATTCTTGCGGGGCTCGATGGTGCCCACAAAGAGCACGTACGGCCTTGCGCGGGGGATCGGCTTCGCGTCGAAATACTCGTCCGGGACTCCCGAATGGATGGTCCGGATTTTTGCTTCGTTGATTCCGAGCATGCGTATCGCATCCTGGCGCGTATTCTCAGAGACGGCGATCAGCCCGTCGGCGCGCTTCAACGTGTGCTCCGCGAACGCCTTGTCGGCAAGAACGTTGGCGGGGGTATGGAGTTCCGGCATGGTCCAGCAGGTCAGGTCGTGGACGGTCGCGGTGACCCGAGTACGTTTCGGAATATTGCGGCGAAGCTGGTTTGACACGTGGAAAATGTCGGCTCGCCGCGCGATCCATTCCAGCATCGGATTTCCGGGAAAGTTTACCGCGTAGAGCAGCGCCAGCCGTGGGATCGTGGCGGCTCTGGAGAGCATGGAGCCTTCATGCATCAGGCCTCCGAATGCGCCAACGTACGGGAACCCGAGGATCTCGTCCGGACCCGCGATCTCGCGCATCGCACGCATCCAGTGATAGGTATAGCTCTTGACGCCCGCGCTTCTCAGAAGCAGGGAAGTGGCATCAATCAGAAGCCGCATGATTGGTGAACAGGAATTTGCCACCGCTCTCGGCGACGGTGTGCAGCGCCGCTTTGCCCACCAGGGCATCGATGCGAGGCACGTTCGGGCCTTCGATGAGCAGGTAATAGCGCTGCGGCTGCTTCCAAAGATCCACGAACTGCGGGTCGTCGATGAAGACGTTGGGCGCGTCTGGCGCGTAGGATCCGTATTCCAGGTTGGTCTGGCGTCCATTGAGCAGCAGGCCGCGGCGGTTGGTATAAAAAAACACTGAGGAAAATGTGTAGTAGGCGTTGTCTTCGATCAACTGGCCCGGAGGAGCGGCCATCAATGCGTTGGCCAGCGGGCGCGATGAAAGGTAGGGGTCGAAAACTACCAGGGCGAGTCGGGCGGCCTGGAAGAACACGACCATCATGACCGCCATGGCAAAGTATGCCTTGGCGCCTCGCCACAGCAGGGTTCCGGCCGCTCCGATCAAGAAAGCGATACCCGCCAGAACCAGCGGCGTCCGGAGGTAGGCGAACGACTGCAGGGTCAGGTCGCCCATATGGCCCAGCGAAAGCGTGTAGGCTTCCGGATGTTGGGTCAGAGCCCGCGAGATGTCGCCCGGAGCCGGCGTGTTCCAAACCTGGCTGAGGATGAAACCGATAGCGATCATGGAAGCGATCGAAAGCCCCGCCACAATCCAGCGTCCAATGGACAACCAGCGGCTCCCGGCGGCCATCGCGAAACCGATCAGCAGCATGAAGGCCGGATAGACCGGCATCGAATAGTATTCCTGGGTGGATGAGAACGTGAAGAACACCAGGACAAAGCCGGCCCAGCAGAGGGCCAGGAGACGCATCCGCCCGGCGCGGTCGAGCGGCTTGTATCCCAGCTTGGCGATGGCCGGAAAGAACATGCTCCAGGGATACAGCCAGATCAAGTGAAACAGCCAGAAGTAGAGCCGCGGAACGGTATTGTAGTCGCGCGGATAGCGCCGGTTCAGGAATCGCAGGAGGTGTTCGTTGATGAAATAGAACCAGAAAAAGCCGTGATACTGGCCCGGGACGCTTTCGAGGGTCCACGCAAAGTATGGCGGATTTCGCAGCGTGGCAAGGATGTGCCAGGGGGCGGCAATGATCAGGATAATCAGGGCTCCCGAGAACGGCCGCAGTCGTTTCCATGTCTCGCGGCGGAACAGTTGGTGGGTAAGCGCAAGGTAGACGAGGGCGGCTCCAACCGGAAAGAGCGCAGCGATCAGGCCTTTCAAAAGCAGGCCGACGGCAATGCTGGCCGCCATCACCGCTGCCCACCACCTCGGATGATGCTCGTCGGCATCGAGTGCGCGCAGGAAGGCCCAGAGTGCCAGGGCCACGGCGAGGGTTAACGCGGCATCAGGAATCTGGATTCGTGTGAACAGAAACAGGCCGATGCAGGTGGCGAGTCCCATGCCGGCATAGAGGCCCGCCCGCTCGGAAAATGCCCAGGCGCCCATGCGGGCGGTCACCCAGCAGAGCAGGACGGTGAAGAGAACCATCGGAATGCGGGCGGACCAGTCGTGCACTCCGAAAACAGCGAACGAAATCGCCATCGACCAGTATTTGAGCGGAGATTTTTCGAGATAAGCGACGCCGTTCAGATGCGCCGTGACCCAATCGCCCGATTCGAGCATGTTGCGGGCAATCTGCGCCTGGACGGCATCGACATCATCCATCAACGACGGCGGACTGATGGCGCAAGCCAGAAAGACCGCCGCGGCGAACAGTACGACGATTAGCTGGTAATGGCGGCAGCGCCGATCAATTCCCGCCTGTCCTCCAGCTCCGGCGTGGTTTGAATGCCCCATCGGCGGATCCAAAGGAACAGCGTTAGCAGGCCCCATAGATGGTATCCGAGGTTAGCCTGTCGCTCCAGATGGCGATTGAGGAGCCTGTTGACCTCGGGCCAGTGGAACAAACCGGAATCCTCGACGGCATCGCGGGTCAAGGTGTCGAGCAGCAAAGGCCGCAGCGGACCACGCAGCCAGTCGTGGGCGGGAATATCGAAGCCTTCCTTCTTGCGCGTTAGCACCGTGCGAGGAAGCTTGTCCTTCATCATGCCGCGGAGAAGAGATTTCAGTTCGGAGCCCCTGATTTTGAGACGCTGTGGCAAACGTGCCGCGAACTCCACAATCCGGTGATCCAAAAACGGAGGACGCACTTCGAGCGAATGCGCCATGCTCATGCGGTCGCATTTATAGAGGATGTCGTCAGGAAGATAGTAGCATTGATCCAGCCACAGATAGCGATTCAGGGTCCCCGATTCCGACGCAACCGGCGGCAGATTATGCATCAGGTCGCCGACCGGGGGATGGCCGTTGCGAATGTGGAGGTTCTTCTTCTCGGCTTCCGAAAACGTGCCATTCCAATAGAGGTGAGCGTCGGCTGGGGACAGGAACGAGCCGGTGAGCATCCTCCGCACTTTGTAATCGAAGCCGATCTTCGCGTTCGACACCGGCAGCCACCGGGACATAGATAACGCGGCACGGCGGGCGGATTCGGGCACCCGGCTCAGGGAGCGGTAGTAGCGGTCGGCCAGGTAGGTTTGATAGCCGCCGAACAATTCGTCGGCTCCTTCGCCGCTTAAAGCCACCGTCACGTGCTGGCGGCTCATGCGCGAGAGGAACCAGACGGGTAACGCTCCCGCATCTGCGCCGGGCTCATCGGAGTAGTAGGCGATTTCTTCAATGGCTCCAGCCAGGTCGAGTGCGGGGTTCAGGTCGAGTTCGTAATGATCGGTGCCGTAATACGTCGCTACCTGACGCGCGTAACTGCTTTCGTCGAATTCGCGGCCTTGGAAAGTGATGGAGAACGTTTTGAGGCCGCTATGATTCGCTTCGGCGGCGTAATGCAGAACTGTGGAGGAATCCAGTCCGCCGCTGGCCCACACGCCGAGCGGGACGTCTGACACGAGGTGTTCCCGGACGGATTGGCGAAGAAGGTGATCGAGTTCCTCGGCGGCCGATTCGGCGGAACGGGATTCGTCGGGCTCAAATCGTAAGCTCCAATACGCCCGCTCCCGCTCGCGGCCGTCCTTCCATTCCAGCCAGTGACCGGGCTTGAGCTTTTCGATGCCCTCGATCATGGTTAAGGGGCCGGGCACGTAGTTCAACGACGTGAAATAGTGCAAGGCCTCGGGATTAAGACGGCGGTCGATCTCGGGGTGGGTGAAGAGGGACTTAAGCTCCGAACCGAAGTACAGGTTCCGGCCGCGCCGGCAGATATAAAGGGGCTTGATGCCCATCCGGTCGCGTGCCAGAATCAGGCGCCGTTGGGATTCGGACCATAGCGCCACGGCGAACATTCCCCGCAGGCGTTCGAAGCAATCCGTGTCCCATTCGAGGAACGCCTGGAGAACCGTTTCCGTGTCGCAAGAAGTTTGGAACTTTTTGCCGCGGCGACACAACTCATTACGTAGCTCTGTGTTGTTATAAATTTCGCCATTGAAGACGACAGTAGTATCGCCGTCTTCCGACGTGATGGGCTGATCACCACCATTCAGGTCGATGATCCGAAGCCGTACTGCGCCCATCGAAACATGATCGGACGCATAGGTCGCCTGCTGATCGGGTCCCCGATGAGCCAGGGATCGTGTCGCTTCACGGATGCGCCTGCTATCCGGATTACACTTATCGTGTGTAAAGCCAGTGATTCCGCACAATTGTACTGTCCCCGTTCGTTACGAAGTCTAACCAGCGTTAGTTACTGGGGCTTACTTCACCCTCTTCAGATTTCCCGTTAACGGTGAGAATATATCACAATTGTAGTTCATGCGTGCAACCTTTGTGTTGGCACTTCTGTTCCCGGCGTTTGGGCAGGTCTACCCCCAGAAGTTCGTCACGTTTTTTGACGATGCGGCACGTCTCCCTTCAACGAACCTCGCCTTCACGAACGAGCCGGTGCGTTCGGGCGATGCGGTTTGGAGGGGAACCCAGCAGGGATTGATCCGCGAGGCTTCCAGTGCGCCTCTTCGCGACCGGATTCAATTTTTTGCCGGGAAGCGTTATCTTCCTGACGATGATGTCCTGGCACTTGCCCCGGACGGCGCGGGTGGAGTTTGGGCGCACACCCGAACGGGCTATTCGCATGTCGAACTGCGCCCGATGAGTCTCGAGGACAAGGCGGCGTATTTCGAAGAACGCGTCCGCGCGCGTCACGACCGTTACGGGCTGGTGGCGAGTTCGATGCTTCGAGAGCCTGGCAACGTCAAATCGAATCAGTTGGAGCCCAGCGATAACGATGGCCTGTGGACCGCCATGTACGCGGCGGCGGAGTGTTTCCGATATGCTGTGACGAAATCTCCCGAGGCGCTCGCGAACGCGCGCAAATCGATCGATGCGGTACTGTTCCTGGAGCAGGTTACCGGGCGGCCCGGTTTTCCAGCGCGCTCCTATATTCGAAAAGGCGATTGGCGCCCCACCGATGGTGTCTGGCATTGGACCGAGGATGGCAAGTATGAATGGAAGGGCGACACCAGCTCCGACGAGATTGTGGGGCATTTCTTCGTTTTCGGCGTCGCATACGACCTGCTGCCCGATCAGGAACTCAAAGCGCGCATTGCTGCGACGGCGCGGCGAATCATGGACCACATTATCGAGCACGGCTATCATCTCGTCGATGTTACCGGCAAGCCTACGACCTGGGGGAAGTGGTCGCGTGAGTACTTCGAAGGCCGGGGCAAATCGGACAGTGCTTTAAACGCGCTCGAGCTGCTGTGTTTTTTGAAGACCGCCTATCACATCACACGCGATGAGAAGTACGAGAAGGAATATCGCAAGGTGGCTTTCGAGTTGAAGTACGCGGAGCAAATGACCCGCTACCAAGAGTATCGGCGGGAAATCAATTACTCAGACGAAGAACTGGCCATGCTGCCCTTTTACCTGGCGTTCCGTTACGAGGAAGATCCGAAGCTTCTGGGCTTCTACCGCAGCGCTCTGGGGCAGTGGTGGGATAACATACGTCGAGAGAAAAATCCTTTGTGGACGTTCATCTACGAGACGTCCAACCCAGCGGAACACGCGGACCTGGACAGCGCAACCTGGATGTTGGAACGTATTCCGATGGACCTGGTGGAGTGGACGGTTGTAAATTCGAACCGCTCCGATATCAGGCTCGATGGCGGCAAAGATCGTTTCCGGAAAGCACAGGCCACAACATTATTGCCTCCGGACGAGCGGCCGGTGATGAAGTGGAACAGCAATCCGTTTCGCATTGATGGAGGAAACGGTGGGCGAGGAGAAGATGATGGCGCATTCTATTTGCTTCCGTATTGGTTAGGACGTTTTCATGGGTATCTCACGAAGTAAAGATGCGGGGGAGGAGCACATCCCTCGGGTGCGGCGGATTTGTGTCGGGTTGGCGGGAACCACTGAGAAGCTTTCGCACGGTGAGCCGACATTTTTTGTGAAGAAGCGGGTGTATGCCATGATCTCGAACAACCATCACGACGATGGGCATATCGCGGTATGGATCCCAGCGGCTCCGGGAGTGCAGGAGGCGCTGGTTCATTCGGATCCCAGGAAATACTACCGGCCTCCGTATGTCGGTGTGAAGGGTTGGGTGGGGATTGAGTTGGATCGTGTGAGCGATGAAGAGTTGGGCGAGCATCTCTCGGAAGCCTGGGCGATGATTGGACGGAAGAAGTAAGCTGGTCTAAGTTGGTTTTACAGCCTTGAGGCCAATGTCACTGAGTTTTCGGGGTGGTGCAGGTAGCGCCTGCCTTTGGACCGCACCGGGAACTCGCCCCGCTTCGACAATTCATCAGTCGGGCGGAACCGCCCGCTTGACCCTTCCATCTGCTCGACATCCGCGGGATGCAAAGGTCGTGTAATACCCCGAAACCAAGGAGGATCCGTATGCCCCGTTTGCTCGTTTCCCTGATTCTGACTATCGGCTGCGCTTTGGCGCTGGACGATCCTATTCACACTGCCAACGGACTGGTCTCAGGAGCTCCGGGTAAGGACCCCGCGGTGCGCGTCTATAAAGGTATTCCTTACGCTGCGCCTCCCGTCGGTTCACTGCGTTGGAAGGCTCCGGAATCTCCGGCGTCCTGGGAAGGCGTTCGTCCGGCGACGGAGTTCTCGGCGGTCTGTATGCAGGCTCCGTACGCGCAGACGTCGCCTTATTATTCTCCGCTCAAGTCGGTCAGCGAGGATTGCCTTTACCTGAATGTCTGGACCGCGGCGCCGCTGGCGAAGGATCGCCGGCCGGTGATGGTCTGGATTCACGGCGGCGGCTATACGCGAGGCAGCGGCTCCACTCCGACCTACGACGGCGAGGTACTTGCGAAGAAGGGCGTGGTGGTGGTGACCGTCAACTATCGCCTCGGAATTTTCGGATTCCTGGCCCATCCGGAGCTGACGAAGGAATCCTCGCATCATTCGTCGGGCGATTACGGCCTTCTCGACATGGTGGCGGCGCTCCAGTGGGTGCAGAAAAACATTGCGGCGTTCGGGGGAGATCCAAAGCGGGTGACGATCTACGGCGAATCCGCCGGGTCATCGGCGGTGAATTTTCTCATGGCCTCGCCGCTCGCCAAAGGATTGTTCCACCGCGTGATCGGCGAGAGCGGGGCGAACTTCGGACGCCGCATCAACCTGGCCGAAGAGGAACAAGCGGGCGTCAAGTTTGCCGAGAAGTCCGGTGCCTCGACATCGGCGGCGATGCGGGCGATTTCCGCCGACGACTTGTTGAAGGCCGAGGGATCATTCCGGCCGTGTGTCGACGGCTGGTTTTTGCCCGAGGATGTCACCGCGATTTTCGCGCAGCACCGGCAAAGCGATGTGCCGGTGATCGCCGGATACAACGCGGATGAAGCCCGGACATTGGCGCCATGGCCGGCCAATGCGACCGCGAAAACGCTTCTCGACCAGGTGCACAATCGTTATGGCAAGTTCGCCGACGAGTTCTTGAAGCTGTATCCGTTCACGACCGACGAACAGGCCGCGGAGGCGCATTACACCAGCAGCCGCGACTCGGGCATGGGGTGGCAGATGCGAACCTGGGTCCGGATGCAGAGCCGCAACGGAAAAGCGCCGGCGTTCCTGTACTACTTCACGCGCGTTCCCCCAGGGCCGGTGGGCGCAAAATACCACGCTTATCACGCCGCCGAGATTCAGTATGTGTTCGGCAATCTTCGATCCGACCGGCCGTGGGAAGATGCGGATCGCAAATTGTCGGACGTGATGTCGAGCTATTGGGCGAATTTCGCGGCCACGGGGAACCCGAATGGCAAGGGCCTGCCGAAATGGCCGGGCTATCAGGAGGCTAGCGATCAATTGATGAATTTCGGCGATCAGATCGTGGTGCAGCACGAAGTCAACAAGCCGGCATTGGATTTCTTCGACCGGTTTATCAATGCGTCGGTCACGGGTGGTTCGTCCTCTGGTGGGAATTAACACGCGGACATGGACGCGCTGACGACGCTGTTGCGGGACCTGGTTGCGATCGATTCGGTAAACCCGGACCTTGTGCCCGGAGGCGCAGGCGAGCGGCAGATAGCCGGTTTCATCGCGGAGTGGCTTGCGAGGGCGGGCGTCGAGGTGGAAACGGACGAACCGCGTCCGGGACGAATCAGCGTCGTCGGGCGCGTTCGGGGCACCGGCGGCGGGAAATCGCTCATGCTGAACGCGCATGTGGACACCGTCGGTGTGGCGGGCATGACGAATCCCCACCAGCCGGTGATCGAGGGCAATCGGCTGTACGGGCGGGGTTCTTACGACATGAAGGGCGGGCTGACGGCCATCCTGATGACCGCGTCCACCGCCGTGGGGCAGGGCTGGCGCGGCGACCTTCTCGTGACGGCAGTGTGCGACGAGGAATATGCCAGCATCGGAACCGAGTCTGTCTTGAAGCGTTGGACGGCCGATGCGGCGATAGTCACCGAACCGACCGCGCTCGACGTCTGCGTCGCGCATAAGGGATTCGTTTGGGTGGATATCGAGACGCAGGGCGTGGCTTCGCACGGATCGCGGCCGGACCTCGGCGTCGACGCAATCGCGCACATGGGGCGCGTCCTCGTGGGGCTCGAGGAACTGAATCGCGGGCTGCAATCGCGCCAACCGCATCGCCTGCTGGGGTGCGCCTCGCTGCACGCTTCCCTCGTTGGCGGGGGACAGGAGCTGTCGAGTTATCCCGAAGTTTGCCGGCTCAGCGTCGAACGGCGGACGGTTCCGGGGGAAAACATCACGCAGGTGGAGCGTGAGTTTGCAGATGTTCTGGCTGCGCTGGGGGCCGCGGATTCGAAGTTTAAAGCGAGCATGAAGACGACGTTCGTACGCGATCCGTTTGAGGTTGCGGAGGACGACGCCATCGTGAGTTTGCTGCATCGGGAGGCAGAGCGGAAGCTTGGACGTGAAGTTCCCATCGTCGGTTCGACACCTTGGATGGATGCGGCGCTGACGAGTGCGGCGGGTATTCCGACCGTTGTGTTTGGACCCGGTGGCGCGGGTGCGCACGCCGTGGTGGAGTGGGTGGACCTGGAACAGGTCCGGCAATGCCACGAGATTCTGCACGCCGTGGCCGCGGAATTTTGCCGGTGATTGCGCGCCGCCTGCCTCGCCTGTCCCAGCAGCCCGTGTCAGACGTCTTTAAGCCCGTGATGCAGGCTGTTAGCCTGCGGCGGGTTGTTAACCCGCCCTTCCGGCATCACAAGCAGCCGAACTACTAACTGACATTGAGCCTGAAGGCGGCGTTGCGCAGCCCCAAACGCGTCACTTTTGAGGAGAGTGTCGTGGGTTTGACTCCCAACAGTGCCGCGGCACCGTCCGGGCCATAAATCTTGCCGCGCGTTTCCTTCAAGGCCGCAGCTATGATCTCCCGTTCATGGTTTTTGAGATCGTTCAAGGGACCAGCAGGGCGGCGGACTGCGGCCTGGCGGGGTCTGGCATCGATATTCAGAGCGAAACCACCATGCGCGGCGAGGATGGTGGCGCGCTCTATGACATTCTGGAGTTCGCGAACATTGCCGGGCCAGTCATAACGCTGCAGTTCCTCCCGCTGGGCCTTCGTTAATGTCGGCGTTTTCATTCCGAATTGTTGCGCGTTCAACCGGAGGAAGTACTCGGCAAGCGGGAGTATGTCCTCACGGCGTTCGCGTAGCGGCGGTATCTCGATCGGGAAAACGCTGAGCCGATAATACAGATCGAGACGGAACCGGCCGTTCGACGCTTCCTCCGCGAGAGGACGATTCGTCGCCGAGATCAGCCGGACGTCGACACTTCGGGTACGATCGTCCCCGACGCGTTCGAACTGGCGCTCCTGGATAACGCGCAACAGCTTGCCCTGGAGTTCGAGCGGGATCTCGCCGACCTCATCGAGAAAAAGCGTGCCGCCGTCGGCCACTTCGAAACGTCCTATGCGGTCTTTGATGGCGCCCGTGAATGCTCCGCGGACATGCCCAAAGAACTCGCTTTCGAATAAATCCTTCGGGATGGCAGCGCAATTCACGCGGACCAGCGGCTTATCGCGGCGGTTGCTGAGTTCGTGGAGCGCGCTGGCGACGAGTTCCTTGCCAGTCCCCGATTCTCCGTAGATCAGTACGTTCGCGTCGGTGGTCGCCACCATCGAAACCTGGTTTCGAACGCGAGCCAGCGCATCGCTGGGGCCAATGAGCCCGTCCGAGCCGGTTTCGGCGCGCAGTTCGCTCCGCAGGTATTCGTTCTCGTGTTCCAGGCTTTTCTGCCGGCTGATGCAACTCATCGCCCCGACGGTTCCCGAGACCTCTCCGGAAGCGTTGCGGTAGGGCGTTGCTTGCACGCGGATCCAGATCGTTGTTCCATCTTTGCGAATCAGTTCGTGTTCGTAGTCATCTTCGGAGCCGGAGAGTCGTTCCCGCAGGCGCTGGCGCATCTTGTCCCAGTTCTTGCGAGGGGTCAGCAGTTCGTAGCTGATGCGGCCAAGCAATTCTTCCTGAGTGTAGCCGCTGATTTCCTGCATGCGTGCATTGGCATATAGAATCCGGCTTTTGCTGTCGGTGATGATCACCCCTTCCGCAAGGCTGTCCAGGATGGTGCGGTGGAACTCTTCGCGGCGGCCGTAGGCGGCAGCCAAATCCGTGATGCCCGCCCGGTGCGTTTCCGAACCCAGTGCCGGCTTGGTGGCCATGTGTCCATGGTAGCAACGAATCTGCGTTGCTTTCAACGAATATGCGATAAGCAACGCATTCTCGTTGCTCGTCCCATCGTGCTCGATCAATCATTCCTATGACTTAGCGATTGGCATAGGATCTGCAAATAGGAGCCGCGGAGGAATTGAAGAGATGATTACGATCCGGAAAGCCGACGAGAGAGGGCATGCGAACTACGGCTGGCTGGACACGCACCATACCTTTTCGTTTGCGGATTATTACGATCCCAGCAACGTGCAGTTTCGAACGCTGCGCGTCATCAACGAGGATCGTGTCAGCGGTGAGCAGGGCTTTGGCATGCACCCGCACCGCGACATGGAGATCATCACGTACGTGATCTCGGGAATTCTGGAGCACAAAGACAGCATGGGCAACCGCGCGCAGATGAAAGCGGGCGAGGTGCAGCGGATCAGCGCCGGAACCGGCATCATGCACAGCGAATACAACCCGTCGCCCGTAGAACCGGTGCATTTTCTGCAGATTTGGATCACTCCGGACGAGACGCGCGTGAAGCCGCGTTATACGGAGAAGTCGTTCCGGGATATCGAGCCGGGGAAGCTGAATTTGATCGCATCGAAACCAGGGCGCGACGGGTCGCTGCCAATCCACCAGGACGCCGACGTTTACGTCGCCAAGCTTGCCCCGGGCGGCGAAATCCGCCATGCGCTGGGGTCGGAACGCGCGGGATGGGTGCAGGTGATCAGCGGTGAAGTGACGGTGAATGGGCGAACGCTGCGGGCCGGCGACGGCGCGGCGATCGCAGGCGAAGACGAGATCCGGTTTCAATCGCCAGGAGATTCTCACTGGCTGTTGTTCGATTTGAAGTGAAAAGGAGATTATAGCGATGAGCACAACACAAGCAGCTTTGCCGGTTTTGAGTTATAACATCGACTCAGCTCATACCAGCGCGCACTTCAAGGTGCGGCACATGATGATTTCTAATGTCCGGGGCGAATTCGGGAAGGTGACCGGAACAGTGCGGATCGACCCCAATAATCCAGCCGCATCCTCGGTTACGGCGGAAATTGACGTACACTCGATCAACACGCGCGAGCCGCAGCGCGATGCGCATTTGAAGAGCGAAGATTTTCTGCATGCCGAGAAGCATCCGGTGATCCGTTTTGAATCGACGAAGGTCGAAGAGACCCGCTCGGGTGCTCACAAAGTCACTGGCAACCTGACGATCCGAGGCGTGACACGTCCGGTCGTCTTGAGTGTCGAGGGGCCGACCCCGGCGGGCAAGGATCCATGGGGAAACGTCCGCGTAGGAGCCGAGGCGACTACGAAAATTAGTCGCAAGGATTTCGGCCTGACCTGGAACCAGGTGCTTGAAACCGGGGGCATGTTGGTAGGTGACGAAATCGATATCAACATCGACGTCGAGCTGATCCAGGCCTGAAGCCGATCAGTTGTGCCGAAACACCTGGCCATCCTTCATCACGAAGGTCACCTTGCGTAAGGTCTGAATATTCTCCAGAGGGTTATCGGGTGTGGCAATGAGATCCGCGGCCATTCCTGGGCGAATCGCGCCGCGCTCCTTCTCTACTCCGAGGAGGCGCGCGGCGCCGGTTGTCATGGCTTGCAGGATGGCTGGGGGCGGAACGCCGGCCTCCACAAAGCTGTCGATGTAGGCGATCGCCGCCTGCCCGCGCGTCTTGCCGGGTAGCGGCAGCATGACGTCCGTGCCAAATACGACCGGCAGGCCCACCTTGTAGGCCCGCTTCAGCCGCTCGACGAAAATGGCATGGAACTCGGGTATCCCGAGCGCCTCGGCGTACTCCTTCGTCAGGTCGGTGCTCACGAGTGTCACGCCGTTTCTCTTCGCGAGCGCGAGATCGTCGTCGCTCATCACCAAACCGTGTTCGATGGAAGCGACGCCCGCTTCGGCGGCGTTGTGCGCTCCACGCCCGGTGAGGCAGTGCGCGGCGACCTTCAGTCCAGCGCCCCTGGCCTCTTCCACGATGAACTTGATGTCGGCGGCGGAGTAGATGTAGGGCAGATCATCCACGACAATCTTGATCACCTTGGCGCCGTACAGGATGTTCTCGTGGATTGCTTTCACCAACTCGTCGTGCGTATCGGCGAAAAGATATTCCTGCGGACCGATGTTTCGCAATTCCGGTGTGAGGACGCCAGGCATCTGGCCCCCGTAAGGTGCGATGATTTTTCCGGCGTTGATCACGGTGGGGCCGGGTATCAGGCCCTCGTCGATGGCTTGCCGCAATGCGGAGTCGGCGTAATTGCCCGCGTTCCCGACGTCGCGAACGGTGGTGAATCCGGCCTCCAGCATCTCGCGCGCGTTCGCGGCGCCCTGCAGCGCGCGATAGGCTGTCGTCTTGGTTGCGGTCTCCAGGAGGATCGCTTCGTACGTGCCGTTCAGCCCGCCCCGCGGTTTCTGCATGTTTGTGCACAGGTGAGTGTGAGCATCGAACAGACCTGGCAGCACGGTGGACTTCGAAAGATCGATGACCGTAGCGTTGGCAGGGATCGGAATCCCCGCCCCCACGGCGCTGATCTTGCCATGCTCAACCAGGATGACCTGATTGAGCGCGGCCTCAGGTTCCCTCGCGGCGTCGACGATTCGGCCGGCCTGGATTGCGATCGTCTGAGCCTGTCCGAGCCATGCGAACAGGGTGACAACGAGAAGCGTTTTCATTTCAACCTACTTGAATTAAGCCGTACCGCCGCTGCCAGTGATCGCGGATGTAGGCGATTCCACGCCGCAGTTCCTGTTCCGAGGGCGGATGCTCGGTAAAGGCGCGAGCCTCGCCTCGCGCGATTTCCAGCACGTCGCGATCGCGAATAATATTACCTACGCGCAACGCGGGCAGCCCGGATTGCTTCGTGCCGAAAAATTCTCCAGGGCCTCGCAGGCGAAGATCCATTTCGGCGATGTAAAAGCCGTCGTTCGATTCCACCATGGTGCGGATGCGTTCCTGGCTGGCTTCATTGAGCTTGCCCGTGACCAGGATGCAGTAGCTCTGTTCGGCGCCGCGGCCGACGCGCCCGCGGAGTTGATGCAACTGCGCCAGGCCGAATCGCTCCGCCTGTTCGATCACCATGACCGTGGCATTAGGCACATCGACGCCGACCTCAATCACTGTGGTCGAAACCAGAATGGCGACTTCGCCGCGCTTGAACTGCTCCATCACCGTTTCTTTGGTCTCGGCGGACAACTTGCCGTGAAGCAGCCCGACCTTCGTGTCTGGGAAAACGCGCTCGGAGAGATGTTGATACATCTTCTCGGCGGCCTTCATTGCCTGGGTCTCAGACTCCTCGATCACCGGGTACACGATATACGCCTGCCGTCTGGCGTCGATCTGTCTCTTTAGCGAAGAATAGACACTCTCGATGTGATCTTCGGTGAGGTGCTTCGTGATGATCGGCTTCCGGCCGGGTGGCATTTCGTCGATGATCGACACGTCAAGGTCGCCATAGATGGTGAGGGCGAGAGTGCGGGGGATCGGCGTCGCGGTCATAACCAGGACGTCGGGCGTCTCGCCTTTCTCCATCAGCCGGAGCCGCTGCAGAACGCCAAAGCGATGCTGTTCGTCGACGATCGCCAGTCCCAGTCGATGGAATTCTACGCCGGGTTCCAGCAGCGCATGGGTGCCGATCGCGATCTGTGCGTAACCTGAGGCTAGAAGCTTCCTGATCTGGGTTTTCTCGCGCTGGGTTGAGGAACCCGTGAGCAGCACCGGGACATAGCCGAGGTTCTGGAACAGCTTCTTGAAATAAAGGTAGTGCTGCGTCGCCAGAATCTCAGTTGGCGCGAGGACGACGGTCTGATATTTGTTCTCGATCGCGATGATGGCGGCTTCCGCGGCCACCAGGGTTTTTCCGCTCCCGACATCCCCCTGCAGCAGGCGGCTCATGGGATGCGGCTCCTTCATGTCGAGGGCGATTTCGGCAAGCACGCGCTTTTGGGCCCCGGTCGGCTTGAAGGGAAGCATGGCTTTCACCTTTTCGCGGACCCGTTCGTTCAGGTCGAACGAGATGCCAGGCTGCAGCCGGGCCTTGGCGCGCTTCAGCGCCAGGCCGCACTCCAGCCAGAAGAATTCTTCGAAGATCAGGCGGTACTGGTGGGGAGAGCGGAAGGCGTTGAGAAGGCGGAGGTCGGCATCCTGGGCGGGAAAGTGGGTTTCGCGGATGGCGGTCCAGCGATCGGGAAGCTTGAGGCGCGCCAGGATTTCAGTGGGCAATGGATCGGCCAATGGCGCCAGCGATTCCAGGAGCCGATGAATGATCGAACGAAAAACACGGGTCGTGATTTTGCCGGCGGCTTCGTAGATCGGCACCACCCGACCCAAATGCAGAGCCGCATCCGCCTCGTCTTCGGCGGTGAGGATCTCATACTCGGGGTGCATCATTTGAAGATTGCCAGTGTAGCTGTCGAGCTCGATTTTGCCGAAGAGGGCGACCCGCAGGCCCGCCGTGAAGCGATCGGCGAGGTAGTCCCCGTGAAACCACTTCGCAACCAGTGGTTCCGCGGAGCCGTCCGTGAACACTGCCTCGAAGAGGCCAAGGTTGCGGCGGCGAAAGCCGGAGAGCTTCGACGACTTCACTTCCGCGACGACCGTAGCCATCTCACCGGGCGCCAAACGCCCGATGGTTTTGACGTTGCTGCGGTCCTCGTATCGGAACGGGACGTAGGCGAGGAGGTCCTCGACCGTAAGCAGGCCTTTGGTCTCCAGAGCGGCGGCGCGCGCGGGGCCAATTCCCTTCACATACTGCAGTGGCGTCGAAAGGTCCAGCGGCAATCCACAGTGTACAATGGCGCGTGATGAAAGCCGTTTTGTCATTTGTGATGGCGATTTCGTGCGTTGGCGCGGCGGAGCTGAGGCTGGGAATTGTCGGCGCTGATACTTCGCACGTCACGGCATTCACGAAAATGCTGAACGATCCGTCGGATAAGGATCACGTTGCCGGCGCCAGGGTCGTGGCCGCGTTCAAGGGCGGGAGTCCGGACGTGGAGTCGAGCCGGACCCGAGTCGACGGGTTCACGCGAGAGCTTCAGGAGAAATGGGGCGTCGAAATCGTCTCCACGGTCGGCGAACTTTGCCGGCGCGTGGATGGTGTGCTGATCGAGAGCGTCGACGGGCGCCCGCACCTGGAGCAGGTGCGCGAGTGCCTGGCGGCCTCGCGAAAACCGCTTTTCATTGATAAACCGCTGGCGTCGACGTTCGCTGATGCCCGCGAAATCGCGCGCCTGGCGAAAGAGGCCGGCGTGCCGTGGTTCAGTTCATCGAGCTTGCGCTTCGGTGAGGTGTGGCGGCTGCACGGGGCGAAGAATCTTGAAGGCGCGATTACCTGGGGACCTGGACCGTTGGAGGAGCACCAGCAGTTGGACCTCGCATGGTATGCGATTCATCCCATTGAGATGCTGTACACAATCATGGGCGTGGGATGCGCGGAGGTCACTCGGACGTCGACGGCTGACGCGGACGTAGTTGTTGGCCGCTGGAAGGATGGACGCATCGGCACTGTGCGCGCCTTGCGTCCCTATTCGACGTACGGAGCGGTGGCATTCGTGAAACCGGAAGCATCGGGGAGGAACGTTACGACTCAGGTGATCGAAAACTCCAATGATGGGTACGCTCCGCTGGTCCGGGAGATTGTGAAGTTCTTCCAGACAGGTCAGGCGCCCGTGCCCAACGACGAGACCCTGGAGATATTCGCATTTATGGACGCTGCCCAGCGCAGTAAAGCAAGCGGCGGCCGGCCGGTGGCACTGCGCTAACATTTTCGGCATGCAGAAGGTCGGGCTCGTTGTTTGGCTGATGACAGCGGCGTGCGCGGTGGGGCAGTCTATGGACCCGTCGATGGTTAAGTTCTTCAATGGGTCGTGGAGTTGTGCGGGCGAATTTGCGAACGGCCGCACAATCGCGGCGGACGTCGCCTTTCGATCGGAATTGGACGGGAAGTGGCTTGTTTCCAGCCACACGGATCGGCCGCCGGGGCCGTATAAGGCGTTGTCGACGTGGGGTGTCGACCGCGAGTCGGGCAAACTGATCGCCGTGATTGATGACATCGCGGGCGGCGTTCGCTTATTTACGAGCGATGGATGGGCCAATGGCGCTGTTACGTTCGAACGCGCGTCGATCCTGGAGCAGAAGCCCAGGCGGGAACGGTTCCGCTACCAACAGCAATCGCCGGATTCGTTCAAAATGACTTACGAAGTAAGCGGGCCCGAGGGGCCTTGGAAGATGGGCGATTATATCGTGTGTACCCGGCCGCGACAGTCGCCTTAAGGCACGTGCAGGGCTGTTTCGTAAATGGCCACGTTGCCTCCGACGACATCCTTGGCGACAACATTCAGCCGATAGGACCCGGGCGCGAGGTAGAAGATAGCCCGGTAAATCGCCGGGCCGCCGTTACGCGTAGTCTTGACCACGTCCTCATGAACGCTCACGACGCGTCGGGACAAGGTGCTCACGCGCATGTAAAGGTTCACGGTGGCTTCGCCGATGCCGTCGTGCTCTTTAAACTGTAGATCGCGATTCTCGAATTCAATCGTTACCGGCACTGACGCCATGGTTTCGGTCACGTGGCGCACAGCCGTCTGAACCTTCATGGGAAGCACGTTGTAGCGGATGTTGGAGTCGACCAGCGGCTCCAGGTCCGGAAAACGCGACTGGGGCGGGCGCATGACGTCAACCGATTGCTGCAGACGATCGAATTCCTTCGAGCCTTGGAGCTGCGCCAATGGTCCCGGTGGAGGAGTGCCGTTGGGCACGTGCGCCAAGGCATTCTTTTCGTCGGGATCGATGGTCATGTGGAACTCGCCCGTCATGGTCGGATCGACAAATTCGACGAGCACGTTATTGCCGACATCTTTGATGTAGCGATAGCGCCAGACTTCGAACGGATATGTTGTGATGGAGCCGCCACCCTCTTCGGCAGGCCGTTGATACGCGCCACCGGAAGGGTGGGATTCGATTTCGTCGGGCGGTCCGTGAATGATGTAAATGCGGCCGCGATCGGTCTTCCAGCCGGGAATGCCGGAGGCGAAATGCTCATTCGCGTAAGCGATGCGGCGATAGTGCTCCTCTTTGAATTCGTTTTCTTCCGTGTCGGGAGTAGGATCGCGTTGGCGCCAGAACTGCTCGACGAATTGCTCGCGTTCGTCGTCCGTGCCGAGCTGCGTGAAGGCTTTGCGCTCGTCAGCGGTGATGATGTAGGCGACGTCTACATCCAACCACTTGCCGTAGGCGCTTTCGATCGCATTCTTGTGCGATTTGGTTTGAGCGCTGAGAGCCGCGCACAAAATAGCGCAGCCGGCCAACAGACGTGTTGCCGTCATACAAGTCTCCTGTCTGACTCTGCGCTAAGCCCTCCAGACGCGGTGGGTCGGAAACAGGTTTCAGGAGATCGGAAGCGGGACGCGACCGCTATTGAATGAACGGCGAGCCCATCAGGAACACGGAGTCGGGCGGCACGCCGGGGAACGTAATGAGCGAGAAGCTCGATACGAGCTTTCCCCAGAAGCTGTCGCGCTCAGAGACGCTGACCCATTTGAGAGCCGCCGACTCGCCATTGTCGGCAAAGAATCCGATGCCGCCGCGGCTGATGCGGTTATCGACCCAGGAACTCACCAACTGCCCGTCGATAGAGGTCAGAAAACGATTCCCGCGAACGGTGACGCGCACGTGGTAATCGGTGTTGCGATCGAGGGAAACCGGCAGCGGAACCTCGACGCGATCGCGCTCCCGACCGTCCAGCACTGCAAAACGAACCAGCCCCGTATTGGGAAGAGGCCCTGACTTGCCTACCGTCAACTTCGAGCCGTAGTAATTCTGAAGGTCCGCGGCCCGAAACGCCCAACTGAGGCTCTTCTTTTCAATATGTCCGACGAACTCAAGATCATAGTTGGATAGCGATTCGGATTCTTTCCAGATCCGCAGCCTGCCAGGCCGGACGTATCCGCGCTCCTGCACCCAGTCACTACCCTTCGGACCATCCCACTTGGCAAATCCCGTGGAGAAATCGTCACGCAGGGAGACGGGCGCATGGCTCTGGATAGCAGCGCCGATCTTCTGTCGCAAGCCGGAGTCTTTGCCTCCCATGAGAGGGCCGGGACCACCTTGGTTTTGTGCGCTGTCGTTCGCACCGCTATCGCTGCCGGGTCCGCGGAACACGGCTAACAATATGAAGGCGACAGCCAGAACCAAAAGGAAGGCACTGGCTTGTGACGGCGTGTTATGAGGCTTTGCAGGTGCTTTGTTGGCGTATAACCGCCAGCGCTCGTTCCAGTTATCGTCGAAACCGTATTGGTCTTCTGCTTCGCGAATAGCGCGCGCAGAATTAGCCTTATATTTTTTGCGGTGGCTGGAGCAACAAAAGTTGGCATCCACCCACTTCTGCAGGGGCCCGATTTTTCTACGACAGTATAAACACGCCATAGCGCCTGCTATAAGGATGCCCCAGTGTATCAAGGGAGTTGCGCGGTGGGAAGGCTCTAAGTGAGATATGTTGCCCTAGTCGGCGGCAAGAATCTACTTAGCTAAGGTAGGCATCTTAGTCCCTACCCTCATTGGGGACTATGCCTAGTCGCCCTCAGATGGGAGGCGGTTCACATATGGATTATATACCGAATTGGAAAGATTTGGCAGTATTTCAGTGAGGAATTAAAGCACGAAATTCTGACAGGGAACGGCTCAACGGGACGGGGCCTGCCAGTCGTTGCGCCGGTTGTTATCTTCGTCGAATGGCCATTCGGGATAGTCTGCCAGTTGTACCTTCTTCCCCTCACTGGTGGTCCAGAAGTAGTATTCGTCGATGTCGCACGATGGCGGGATTCCGGGGTATTCCTCGGGAGGATTCCAGCCTCTCAGGTTGAATGCAGTCGCGAGGCCGCGCTCGATCAAGCGGATCAGCGCATCCGTCACCTCGCCGGGCTCAACGGCCAGTCCGGCTCGGGAACTCAAAGACGTAACGTCGATTTTTATGTGCGCGAGGTTCTCATAATCATCCGCGATGGCGTCAAGCACGAACATTTGTATCAGATCGCTTCTGGATGGCTGCATGCTCCAGTGTCTCGTATCCGTTGTGGTTGTCGGTTTTTCATTCGCAGGCAGTATAAGCCGCTGAAAGCCCAATGCCGCTTTGTTTTCCCTAAACGGGAGTGGTCCGGCTGCCTGTGATGCGGATGCCATCCTGCCGCTGGTCGCCAACCGGCGATGGTCGGAGCTTGTTCAGAGCTACGGGCGGGCCGGTTAACAACCTGTCGCAGGCTTAACCAAACTGGCCGTTCCCGAAACTACGGGGCATTGGGCTGAAAGCCGGTCACACGTGTAACGAAAATCGCCGCGACCGCAATAAGCACTGATCTACAATGCCTTACCCCCATCCGACCGCTCGCCGAAGGGTTCCGCACTCGTACTGTCGCGTTATAGTGCCATCAGAAGCGCCTGCTGCCGCAATTCCACCGCTTCCTCCTGCGGCAAAAGCGCGACGCACGGCAGAAAAACAGCGTCGCGACGAGCCGAATCGTGCGTCGCAATTTGAGGGAATGTGAGAGAAATCACCAACATACACTGTGTGTGCAGCACAAGGGAAAGAGCGTGCAAAACCTCGACGCTTCCTCGCCTCAAACGTCCGTCCCGCAACGGCCAAATGCTATAAGGGTAAATGGCCCCCACTTCCACCTCCGGCGCTCTGATTGTCAGCCTTGACGTGGGGTCTTCGAGCGTCCGCACGCTGCTTTTCGATTCCCATGGTGAGCAGAAGGCCGGCTTCGGCGAACAGGTCCCCTATCAAATTACAACCACCACCGACGGCGGAGTGGAAATCGATCCCCAGGTTCTCCTGGATCTGACGATCGAGGTTCTGGGGCGCATCCACGACCAGATGAAAACCGCCGGATTGCATGCGGACGCGGTCGCGTTCGACACGTTCTGGCACAGTTTCCTCGGTGTCGACGGCAGCGGCTCAATCACAACGCCGATCATCCATCTCTTCGACACCCGCAGCGCGAAGGAGGCCGAAGAGCTGACGCAGCGTCTCGATGCGAAAGCCGTCCATGCGCGGACCGGCTGCCGGCTCCATACCAGCTACTGGCCAGCGAAGCTGCTATGGCTCCATCGCAACCGCCGCGCTGCATTCGACGCGACGACGCACTGGCTCTCCTTCGGCGAATTTCTGTTCCTGAAGCTGTTCGGCAAACCAGTGGCTTCGACGTCCATGGTTTCCGGATCGGGCCTGTGGGAGCAGGCGGCCAACAATTACGATGCCGAGGTCCTTGCCGCGCTGCCGATCCGGCTCGATCAGCTCTGCCCGCTCGCCGATCTCGACCAGCGGCCATCGAGCCTCACCGCATCGTTTCGCGAAAAATGGCCCCTGTTCGACGGGATTCCCTGGTTCCCCGCGCTGGGCGACGGCGCCTGCAATAACGTCGGCAGCGGCTGCACGTCGGCGGACGACTTTGCCTTGATGGTCGGCACCAGCGGCGCGATCCGAGTGGTCCTGGAACGTGAGACCGTGCAGATTCCTGACGGGCTCTGGTGCTATCGCGTCGACCGCAAAAGATACGTGCTCGGCGGCGCGCTGTCGAATGGCGGCGACGTCTATGCATGGATGCATCGCACGCTGGCGCTGCCGCCGGAGCAGGACACCGAAGAACATCTGCGGCAGTCGAAACCAGGTTCGCACGGCTTGATGGTGCTGCCGTTTTTCGCCGGCGAACGGTCGCCCTACTGGCGCTCCGACCTTCACGCCGTCATCGCCGGCATGAACCTGGCCACCACGCCGTACGACATTTTGCAGGCGGCCCTGGAATCGGTCGCGCTGCGATTTCGTGAAGTTTTCACGATCATGACAGGGAGTCTCGAAGGAACGCCGCGGATCGTTGCATCGGGCGGCGCGCTGCTGCGTTCACCCGCCTGGACGCAGATGATGGCGGATGCGCTGGGACTTGCCGTCGTGCCATGCCTGGAGCGCGAGGCCACCAGCCGTGGTGCCGCCTTGCTGGCGGCGGAAACAATGGGCGCGATTCACAGCATTTCAGAAGTGCCGGCCCGCATGGGAAAACCGTGCCTGCCGCGCGCCGAAAACACGAGCATCTACGTGGACATGCTCGCGCATCAAAAGAAGCTGTTCAACAAACTATTCCTGGAGAATTGATCGAGTGTCATCTTCAATCACCGAGCTGGCCGCTCAAATCCGGCTGCTGCTCATGGACGTCGATGGAGTTCTCACCGACGGGCATCTATATAACGTCCCCGACGCTGCCGGGAACATGGTAGAAACCAAGGGCTTCGACTCGCAGGACGGCATCGCGCTGCAGTGGCTGTCCTGGAAGGGCATCAAAACGGGCGTGATTAGCGGGCGAGTTTCTCCCGCCACCGAGACCCGCGCCAAGCAGGTCCGTATGTCATATGTGTACCAGGGCCACATCGAAAAGGTTCCGATCCTCGAGGAGATTCTCAAGGACTCCGGCATCACGCCCCAGCAGGTGGCCTATGTCGGCGACGATCTTACCGACGTCGTCATCATGCGCCGGGTCGGGCTCAGCATTGCGACAGCGAATGCGCGTCCGGAAGTGAAGCAGTGCGCCAGGCACGTGACCTTCAGCCGGGGTGGCAGTGGAGCCGTGCGCGAGGTCGTCGAGTTGTTGCTTCGGGCACAGGGATACTGGGACGAGATCCTGCGCAAATATGAGGTCATCGAGGGCTGAGATGGCCGAGAAAATTGGGGTTGTCATCCTCACGCGCTCCGGACCCGGTGTCCTGCACGAGCTCACCGGGATTATCGCCCGTCACGACGGCGATATCTCGTCCGTCGAAATCATCGAGGATCGGCCGCCCGAATCGCGCATCTATTTCGAAATCCAGCTCCCCGGCGAACCCGCGAATCTTGAGACCGACCTGCGGCAATCCCCGATCGTCCGCGGTGTGTCCGTGGTCCAGACGCTACAGAAAATCTACGGAAAGCGGATCATCATCATGGGCGGCGGAGCCCAGGTCGGGCAGGTCGCGATTGGCGCGATTTCCGAAGCCGACCGGCATAACATCCGTGGCGAGCACATCTCCGTCGACACGATTCCGCTCGTCGGGGAGCAGGCGCTGGCGGATGCGGTGCGCGCCGTCGCGCGCCTGCCCCGTGCGCGCGCGTTGGTGCTGGCTGGAGCGCTCATGGGGGGTGAAATCGAAAAGGCCGTCCGGGACGTTCGGGCCCAGGGGCTGCTCGTCATCAGCCTGAATATGGCGGGCAGTGTGCCGGAAGCCGCCGATCTGGTGGTAACGGACCCGGTGCAGGCCGGTGTGATGGCAGTGATGGCGGTGGCCGAGACCGCGAAGTTTACGATAGCGCGGCTCAGCCGTCGCGTGTTTTGATGCACTTATGCTAGACTAGGAGTTCATTCTAAGGAGCATAAGCGACAATGGCCAAAGTATGTGAAGTTTGTGGGCGCGGCCCGCAATTCGGGAACCGCATCAGCCACGCACACAACGTGACCAAGCGCCGCTGGAATCTCAATCTGCAACTCGTCCGCGCGGTAATCAATGGCGCCAACAAGCGCGTCCGCGTGTGCACGTCGTGCATTAAGAACGGGAAAATCCAGAAAGCAGCGTAGTTTCCTCCCCGCCGTTTAAGGTCCGGGAGGCTCCGGCAGCGAGCCCTCGGGGCAGGAGCCGACGGATTGGCTCTTCGTGTAGCTCCACGCTTGCTGTACCTGCGTGGGGAAGGTCACAATTGCTGCCTCCATCTGCGCTCGCATGTTCGCCACGGTATTGAAGTTGGCGGCTGAAATGTCGTAGCTTTCCTGTGGGTCGGTATCCAGGTCGTACAGCTCAGCGTGCGGCAAGGGAAGGTTGATCCGGCCTTCCGACGGGATCGGCGTCCACGGGAACGTGTTGTACCGGGCCACATGCACCTTCATGGAACCGACGCGCGAACACTGCAGGTTCCAGTCGTTGAAATACAGGAACGGCGGACGATTCACCGTGAGTTGCTGGCCGGAGAGAATCGGCCAGATATTGACTCCATCCAGAGGCTGGCTGGGTAATGACGCGCCGGTTAACGCGGCCAGCGTCGGGAAGATGTCGAGGGAGGTCGCGAACGTGGAAACGACTCGTCCCTGGTTCTTGGTGGCGAATACACGGGCGGCGTTGATCTGGGGGATTCTTCCGGGGAAGCGGGCGATAAACGGAACCCGAACGCCGCCTTCGTAAGTCTCTCCCTTCCGTCCGCGCAAGCGTCCCGCACTCCCCTGGTACCAGGGACCGTGATCGCTCGTGAACATCACGAGCGTGTTCTGGTCGAGCTGGTAGCTCTTAAGTGCGCTAAGGATTTGTCCGACGCTCCAGTCGAGTTCGGCGACCGAATCGCCATAATGGCCCATTCCCGACTGTCCTTGAAACGGGCTGGAGGCCGCGAGGGGGATGTGCGGGAAGGTGTGGGGCATGTACAGGAAGAACGGCGAGCCGGCTGCCTTCGCGATGAACTTGAGTGCTGTGTCGGTGTAGCGCTGGGTCAGGGTGCTGAGATTGGCAGGCTGTTCAATCACATCGGTGTTGCTCATCAGCGGCAACGGCGACATGTCGTTGCTGTAAGGCAGCCCATAGAACGAATCGAAACCGCGACTCGTCGGCAGGTACGCTGTGTTCGACCCCAGGTGCCATTTGCCGACGCAGGCCGTCTGGTAATTTTTGGCTTTTAGAACCTGCGGCAGAAGCGTTTCTGACAGGGATAAACCGCCCGTGTCTGTAGGGCTGATTACAGAAGGCACTCCCACTCGCGTGGAATATCGCCCTGTGAGCAGTGCCGCCCGGGATGGAGAGCATACCGGACTGGAGGAGCAGAACTGTTCAAAGAGAACGCCTTCCGACGCCATTTGATCCAGATTAGGAGTCGGGATATTAGAGCCGTAGCAGCCCAGGTCGCCGTAACCGAGGTCGTCAGCAGTGATGAGAATAATGTTGGGCGGTCCGGTCTGCCCCGCGTTTAGGGCAGGGTTAAGCACCGTTGTCGCAAAAGTAGCCTGTAAGAACGAGCGCCGATGAAGCACAGCCAATCCTCAGAGCAATTTGGAATCCTAAAGTATACATGAATTCTAATGCACCAGGATGGGATATCGCAATTCGCAAAAGATTGATTAGAAGAGCTCTGTGGTACTGGTCGGGCGCAAGCTAAAGGATATACGCCCGATCTCTAAACTGCTGATTCTATGTATAAGAGATGCGTTAGCTTGCCGCCTGACCTAGTACCGAGCATTGATAATTACGGGGTATAGAGGTTCTGCATCCGGAAGCTGCGGTATTCGGGAGTGTCTGCTTGTAGCGCGAAAACAATGTTCCCGGATGGGTCAACTTCCACAGCCCGGCTTGTTGGATTGGATGGATCATCCCCAGTAACCCATCCGACGTCGAAGTGGTAGTGCCCGTTGGGTAAGCGGTGCGCGGAACCGAGAGCAAATGTGTAGGCTCCCAAGTCGGCGTTGAGAACCAGGGTCGCGACACGGTTGGCTTCGTCGAGTTGAAGAACCTGTCCGCGGCTGTGCACGCTCGGGTCCGTTTGAGCTCGCAGGTTGCCGTCGTCGAAGACATCGAGCCGGGTCGAGTCGACGGTTTCGAAATTGGGGTCGTGCTGGTGGGAAAACCAGGGGTTCGGATCATCGGAGACGATTTGAAAATCGCCGTCTTTGCCAAGTCTCCAAATGACGTCCCCACTGCCGTTGCCGTCCTCATAGTCGATTTTGATAACCCAATCCTGGGCACGGGAGGAATAGATAAGATTCCCGTCGGGGGTGCGGGAGAGGGCATTGCCGTGCAGCCAATCGTTCGCGGTCTGCGCCAGGTAATAGGGCGCGCAACCGTTGCCCGGGAGACATGAATCGTTCAGGGTTGCCATGCGCGAGGTGTCGAGATGGTCGAAAGCGTCCCACGTCCATACCACCTGCAGGTCGTCATTCATGACAATGATCATGTCTCCGATAACATCCACGGGTCCGGGGCCCTGGACATCGGTGAGGATCTGCTCAACGTCGGCCAGAACCATGATATTGCCGTTTGGCAGGCGGGTGGCTTCATGATGAAAGCCGCTGATCTGTCGCTTGCCGAGAGCGGTGAGCTGCTCATTGACTCGCGCGGCATTGGTTTCGAGCAGGGTGTTGCCCGCCAAATCGAATTCCCTGACGATCTGGTGAGCCTGGTCTTTGGTCTGATCTTCGTAAAGGCCGAAGAAACGGCCGCCGGACTCAGGGCGTGTGATGAAGGAAATATTGCCGGTATAATACCAAATAATATTGCCGTTTAAATCCGAGGCGATGGCGGTAGCGTTATTGAGGAATAACGTGCTCTGCAGTAAAATTCCATCGCGTGAGGTGGGTTGGCCCGTGAGTACCTGGTATTGGGCCAGGTTGTCGGGCGGCTGTGCGGTATTCAATGTGATCGGTAGACCGCTGCTCGCGTTTCCCGCGCGGTCCAACGTCAGGCTCGTCAGCGTGTAGGGCGCGTTCGGCTGCAGGCCCGAAATATAGAAATTCACGGTAAGGCTATCCTGGCAGGCCTTGTACGGCGTGTATTGGTTATTCCCGTTCGCGTCGGTGATTTGAACCCGCATTTTCGAGTCGACCGGGCACGCCGGAGCGCTGTACAGCAGGACCAGCGGATTTGCCGTCCGGTTGACGACGGGCGTATATGACGGCGCGAGCGGCGTCATTTCGAACATGGTGGTGGTCGTGAAGCGGCGGTTCTTGGTCAGATCTCTAACGGTGAGTTCGATCTCATACATCCCTTCCCACTCGGCGGTCCAGTCCAGGCTCGGTTCCGGGCCGAAGTCGCGAACGATGTGGTATGACTTGCCGACCGTCCGGACGCGAAAGCGATACCACAAATTGTCCGTCCCGGCGTTATTAACGCTTGCGGTCCAGGTGACCACCTGGCCGACCGGCGCGGGCGAGGGATTGGAAGTTGTTAACGAGACGCTGATTTGGGCGAAAAGAGACGTCGCGCATGTGCTGAATATGAACAGAATCACAGCACCTTTCCCGCCGATCTGGATTTTAGGTACCTTCATCACTCCTCCTCCGAGTTCGGAAAGCGCAGGCAGCAAACGAAAGCCAAACAACTGCATTGTCTGCAACGGTCCAAAGGTTCCGTAAAATCAATGCTCTTCGGCCGTCCCGGCTTTGTTACTTCAGTTTAAATGATGCGAACACGCAACGATTGTAAAACCCGTCTGGCTTTTCGAATACTCGGTCCATTAGACGCGAGACGTCGAAGAACGGTGAGACGCGGGGTTTTGAGGCCGCGATACCATAAAGCTGTGCGGATCCTTCTTTTCAGCGGCAAAGGCGGCGTAGGCAAAACCAGCCTCGCGGCCGCCACCGGCGTTCGTTTATCCCAGATTGGGAAAAAGACGCTCGTCATGAGCGTCGACCCCGCGCACAGCCTCGGGGATGCATTCGACTTGGGGGGCGACCTGTTTGACGGCAGGGCAGGGGATCCCTTTGCGATTACGCCGAACCTGGACATCCAGGAGGTCAACATCCAGCGTGAGATCCGCCGCCACTGGCAGGAGATCTCGGGTTACGTGTCCTCAGTTTTGCGTACCACGGGGATCAGCGGCGTGGAGGCGGAGGAACTGGCGATTCTCCCAGGTATGGAAGAACTCAGCGCCATGATGTACGTCAACCAGTACAAGCGCGAGGGGCGCTATGAAGTGATGGTTCTCGATTGTGCTCCGACAGCGGAATCGCTCCGGTTTGTAAGCATGCCCACAACGCTGGACTGGTACATGAAACACATCTTCCCGTTCCAGCGAACCATGCTGAAGGCAGTACGGCCGATAGCGAATCGCGTGTCGCCGGTCGAGCTGCCGCCGGACAACTACTTCGCTAATATCGCGACGTTATTTGCCAAGCTGGAGGGCGTTGACTCTCTGCTGTCGGATCCCATGTCGACGAGCGTGCGCCTGGTGACGAATCCGGAGAAGATGGTTCTTCGCGAGACGCAGCGGACTTTCGTGTACTTTTCGCTGTATGGCTTGACCGTGGATGCCATTCTCGTGAATCGGGTGCTCCCGGAACAGGTGAACGACGCGTTCTTCGCGGAGTGGCGCTCTTCACAAAGCCTCATCGTGAAGGAGATGGAAGAATACTTCTCCCCGGTGCCGGTGCGGCGGGTGCCGCTGTTCACGCATGAAGTTCTGGGACGCGACCGGCTGGAAGAACTCGCGCGGTCGTTGTACGCTGAAGATGACGATCCAGCGGCGCTGGTGCGTACCGAACGTCCGTACACGTTCGAGAAGATGGACGACCGCTGGGAGGTACGGCTCGACATGCCCTTCACGACCAAGGGCGAGATCGGCTTGTTTAAGAAGGCCGATGAGCTGGTTGTGGAGGTCGGCACGTTACGGCGGCACATCGGGTTGCCGACGTCGATGGCCGGGCTGGAGCCGTCGCGGGCACGGCTGGCCGGTGGAAAGTTGATTGTGGAAATGAAGGAGAGGTAAACATGACGAACACCGAAAGCAATGCGGGCACTGCGGGGCGACAACCGGAACAGTATCCGGTGATCGACAGCCTGTGCCTGGAGATCAAAAACCTGCTGGGCTCGCTGGGACCTTCTCCCGAGGTTCGGCAGCATTTCCGGAATGCGCGGATTGAAGTGCTGAAGGGATTCCGCCAGATCATCGACAACCGCATCGAGTGCCTGAGCAAGGGGAATCAGCCCGGCCGGAAGATCTCGGTCGAGTAGGGAACGCTACCGGCTGCTGCCGCGGCTATACGCCGGGCCCGCGGATCTCTGTTTTTCATAATCTAGACACACAAACGCAGCGGCCGCCTGTGTCCCCAGAGTCATGAAGGCCGTTCTTTTCGTTTTCGGGAGTTTAGTGTCGACTGCGGCTGTGCCGGTTGTTTCGAGGGTTGAACCACCGGATTGGCCGGTGCCCGCGCACGCCACCACGCTTCGATTGCTGTTCACCGGGCACGACCTCGGCGGAGCCAGCGTACGGCCGTGCAAAGCCGATTTCAAGACCGGAAGCGTTTCGGTCAGCGCCGGCGGCACGCACTTGTTCGTCGATCTTACAATCCCGTCGGGCGCCCGCATTGGCGCTTGCGCGCTCCAGGTTGCGACAGCGGGCGGATCGGCCACGGCGCCCTTCGAAATCGTACCTGCCCTTCCCGCCGCCGGTCGCTTTCAAGGCTTTTCTACCAACGACGTGATCTACCTCATCATGCCGGACCGGTTCGCGAATGGCGATCCTTCGAACGACGATCCGGCGGGTTCGCGCGGCTTATTGGACCGGTCGAAGGCGCGCTTTTATCACGGCGGGGATTTCGCGGGCATCCGGCGGCGGCTGCCCTACTTGAAGGATCTCGGGGTCACGGCGATCTGGCTGACGCCAATCTACGACAACGTCAATCATCTGAATGAGCGCGAACGGTATGACAACCAGGCCATCACCGATTACCACGGTTATGGCGCGGTAGATTTCTACGGGGTAGATGAGCACCTCGGTACGCTGGAGTCGTTTCGCGAATTAGTGGACGAGGCGCACCGTTTGGGAATCAAGGTGATCCAGGACGAGGTTGCGAATCACACCGGGCCGTATCATCCGTGGGTGCAGGATTCACCGACGCAGTCCTGGTTCAACGGCACCGAGCAGGAACACCTTGCCAACACGTGGCAGACCTGGACGCTGCTCGACCCGCATGCCACGACGGAGTTGCGCCGTGGGACTTTGGACGGCTGGTTCGTCAATATTCTGCCTGACCTGAATCAGAACGATCCGGAAGTCTCGCGCTACCTCATTCAGAATTCGCTTTGGTGGATTGGACGGACCGGGATCGATGGCATTCGCGAAGACACCGTTCCCTATGTGCCGCGCCCGTTCTGGCATGATTGGGCGGAGGCGATTCACCGGGAGTATCCGCGTTTTCGAATTGTCGGCGAAGTCTTCGACGAAGACCCGGGCATGGTGTCGTTCTTCCAGCGAGGGCGGCCAGGGTTTGACGGTGTCGACACGGGTTTGGATTCGTTGTTCGATTTCCCGCTCGATGCGGCAATCCGGCACGTGTTTGGTCATCACGCGTCCGTTACGGAATTGTCGCGGGTGATTGCGCACGATTCGCTGTATCCTGACGCCGGACACCTGGTGACGTTTTTGGGGAATCACGACATGATGCGATTCCGGAACGATGGCGACGCGAACATGGAAGATGCGGCTCGCGCCTTCACGTTTCTTTTCGCAGTGCGCGGAACACCGCTGATCTATTACGGTGACGAAATCGGCATGCAGGGCGGCAACGATCCGGATAACCGCCGCGACTTTCCGGGCGGCTGGCGGGAGGATGGGCGCAGCGCATTCGAGGCCAGCGGCCGGACGGCGGACGAGAACCGGCTGTTTGAACACATCCGGCGGCTGGCATCGCTACGCAAGGAATGCAAGGCGCTGCGGGGTGGTTCGTTGGTTGATCTGTATGTGGACGAGCATGCTTTCGCCTTTGCGCGCGTGGCGGGCGGCGAGCGCATAATCGCGATCTTTCATGAAGGGACGTCCGCGGAAACGGTTCGGATTCCGGTCAGAGCCGCGGGACTCAAGGACGATACTCAACTCGTCGATGCGCTCGGAACGCTGCCGGCGGCAACGGTGGTTAAGGGCGTGTTGGAGGTTCAACTCCCAGCGCGAGCCGCTGGGATTTACCGGCAGCAGTGACCGCATCTCGCGTTTGGCGTAGCGACAGGAGAAGAGAATTCCGGGAGACGCGCCGCACGATAGGTTCGACGAGCCAGCGGAGCGAGCCGGGAACCTCGCGGCTCAGCGCCATAATCTCCAATTCGATATAGACGCCGCCGTCGCGCTCTTCGAATCGCGCGATGCTGTGCAGGCGCCAGAGGTAGCCGACGCCTTCGTCAGGCGGCAGTTTGCGAGCGTCCTTGGAGCCGTAGTCCTCGATTTCCTGCAAGGTCCTGGTTTGAGCGATGCTGTACCAGCGTTGCGGATCGAGTTGTACATACGAGGCCTCGTATTCTCCCGCGACGACGGTTTTCGTGAGGACCGCTTTGTTCATGAGCAGCATCGAGAAGCGGTCGATGTTGCCATTTCGGCTCAGGAGATTAGACCCAATAACGGTGGGCTGGTAAAAAAGCTTGTAGCGATCGTAATCGCGTGTTACCGCGATCGCGTCCGCGGCTGTCGCGCCCGCAATGAAAGCGCTTCCGACCCAGTGATGGATCAGCCCGCCGGTGACCTTCAATGGTGTTTGCCCACCTGCCGAAGCGACGACGACTTCACCGCGCCGCAGTCGATCGGCTCGATCCGGCGACGCGTCGATCCATGTGAAGGGGCTGTTTCGAGCGCATGCGTCCGCCTTGCGAACGTACTCATCCCACTCGGTGAGGGTTTGGGAACTCAGTTGTGCCGCGCCCAACGGAGCGGAGGCACACACGTACAGAGATAGGCATAGCAGCTTCATTACCAGGCACTCGAGGGTTAGTACGGTAAAACGGCCCCTTCGGATTTTATTGATGCGACGCGAGTGCGGGCGGTCGCTTAAATTTGACCGCCCGCGATTGCTCCAACGATGAGAAAAGGCTCCGCGCCTGCGGCGATAGCGTCAGGCAGAGGCGCGTCGGGAGATTCGTGAGAGAAATCCTCTGAGCAGGCGAAGAACCGGACAAAGGGGCGGCGCTCAAACGTCACCTGATCGCGAAGCGTACCACGGAGCATTGGGTAGCGGGTTTCCAACTCATCCAGAATCGAGCGCTGCGTGACCGCACCGTTGATTTCCAGCGTCACCTCGCCGCTGACCCGGGCCAGCGTTCGCAGGTGCGTCGGAAGAACGACGCGGATCATGAAAGCGTCTGGACCTCGACGGAAAGAACCCCCGGCAAATCGTGGACGATGGGGGCCCATGTGTCGCCTGCGTCGGACGATGCGTAAACCTGGCCGCCGGTGGTCCCGAAGTAGATGCCGCAGGAATCGAGCGAGTCGATCGACATGGCATCGCGCAGCACGTTAACGTAGCAGTTTTCTTGCGGCAGTCCGTTGGCGAGGGGCTCCCACTCATTTCCTCCGGTGCGGCTGCGGTATACGCGGAGTTTCCCTTCAGGCGGGTAATGGTAGGCGTCGCTCTTGATCGGAACGACGTAGATGGTTTCGGGTTCGTGCGCGTGGACGTCGATGACGAAGCCGAAGTCGGTGGGGAGATTCCCGCTGACTTCATGCCAGGAGTCGCCGGCGTTGTCGGAGCGCATCACGTCCCAATGCTTCTGCATGAATAAAACGTTGGGGCGAGACGGATGCATGGCGACGTGATGGACGCAGTGCCCGACCTCAGCCGTGGGATCGGGCATGAATTCGGAATTCAACCCGTGATTGATGGGCCGCCAGGTTTGCCCTCCGTCGTCGGTGCGGAAAGCGCCCGCCGCCGAGATGGCGATGTAAATTCGTTGGGGATTGCTCGGGTCGAGGATGATGGTGTGAAGGCACATGCCGCCTGCGCCGGGCTGCCAGCGCGGGCCGGAGCCGTGTTCGCGCAGGCCGGGGAGTTCCTCCCAGTTTTGGCCGCCGTCGGTGGTGTGGAATATTGCAGCGTCTTCGATGCCCGCATAGACCTTGTCCGGGTCGGTAAGCGAAGGCTCAAGATGCCAGACGCGTTTGAATTCCCAGGGGTGCGGTGTACCGTCGTACCACTGATGCGTGCCGGGAACGGTGGCGTATCCGAATTTGTTGCCGACGGTTTCCCAGGTCTGTCCGCCGTCATTGGAGCGTTGGATCACCTGTCCGTGCCAGCTAGTGGACTGTGAAGCGTAAATTCGATTGGGATCGGCCGGCGATCCTTTGAGGTGATAGATCTCCCAGCCGGCGAAATGGGGACCACTGATGTCCCATTTCTCGCGTTTGCCATCAGACGAAAGAATAAAAGCGCCCTTGCGTGTGCCTACCAGAACCCGAACCTTGCTCATCGCTGCCCTCCCATGCAGTTGAGTTGAACATACATAGTAGCGTTCCCGGGCCGGAAAACGGGTAGAATGGAAGAACCGGTGAGGTGCGAGAGCGGTTGAATCGGGCGGTCTCGAAAACCGTTGAACCTTTACGGGTTCCGTGGGTTCGAATCCCACCCTCACCGCCAGAATATTTCCTTTTGAATCAGTGGCTTGAAAATCGCTGATCGAAAATTCGTAATAAATTCGTGCCTCGTTTCGATAGACTGGAAGGGTGCTGAGCATCTTTCGTCTGCACGGTCCTCGCTGTTCCGCTAAGAAATCCAAACACGACCGGACATACAGGCGCTGCTCTTGTCCGATCCACGTTGAGGGCAAGTGCGGTGATCGCTTTCTCCGCCAGAGCCTGCACACGACGAACTGGCAGCGTGCGCAGAAGCTGACGGTTGAGGCGGAGGCGCGCGGGTCGTGGGACCCGCTACCCGAAGAAGCGCAGGCGGCTCCGACCACGATTGCCGAAGCGACGGCGCGATTCCTCAAAGACGCCGAGACGGGTCGCCGGCTCAGCGAGGCCACACTTCGCAAGTACCGGCTCATGTTCAAACATCTCGAGAAGTTTGCTGCGAAGAAAGGCTTTCTCTACCTCAAGCAGCTCGACCTGAACGCGTTGCGCGAGTTCCGCGAGTCGTGGGCGCTTGGGCCGCGGACGGCCATGAAGAAACTGGAGCGCGTCAAGGCGTTCTTCCGTTTCGCAACTGAGAACGAATGGATCACTGTGAATCCTGCGCGATTGCTTCGCGGGCCTGCGAATATTCGCGATACGCAGAAGCTGCCGTTCGAGCCCGCCGAGGTTGAGAAGATTCTGAAAGCCTGCCGCGAAGTCCAGATTCAGGGCTGTTCGAACGATGAACTGCTGGCGTTTACGCTGGTCCTGCGTTATTCCGGACTGCGAATCGGCGACGCGTCGATGCTGACTGTTGACCGCTTCAAGGGCGACGACCTGTATCTGTACACGCAGAAAAGCGGCACACACGTATTTGTACCGCTTCCGCCGCTCGTAATGAATCTGGTCCGCGCAATCAGGCCGAAACATGGTGAATACCTCTTCACCGGACCGGAATCGCTTCGAATGGAGACGGCAAGCGATCTCTGGCGCCGCAAACTGGCGGCGGTCTTCAAGGCGGCCGAGGTTGCGGGCGGCCATCCGCATCGCTTCCGGCATACATTCGCGGTCGAGCTGCTCAAGAATGGCGTGCCAATGGAGGAAGTGTCGATTCTGCTCGGGCACAGCAGCGTCCGCATCACCGAGAAGCATTACGCTTCGTGGGTACAGGCGCGGCAGGAGATCCTGAAAGCACACGTCGCAAAGACGTGGCAGGCATTCGGCGTGATCGAGGGTGGGAAAGCGAAGGCCAAGTGAGCCACAGGGGAGACGAGAGATGGGCTCCAGCCCGCCCGACAGCCCACCAAGGACCTCTCTACGCCCCTTCGGCGGATTCGATGACCGCAATCATGAGGGTCTTGCCCGCGTCAGAGCCCGCGAAGTCTTCACCCAGATGAATGTGAAAACCCTTGCCGTAAGATCCCTCGGCAAGCTTAATAAAGAGCTTGGCCAGCGCGAGAAAACCGCTGCGGTTTGCGCTCAGGAAGGACTCACCATCAGCCTGCCCGAATCTGACCAACTCGTCACCTTCAGGGCAGTAGTCGAAGGTAATCTTCGATTGAGCTGACTGATCCTCATACGTGTAATCGAATCGTCTTTGCATCCGTAGCTGTATAGCTTACAACGCCATGGGACAGCCGCGAGGAACGCAACCGCGTATAGCACTTAGGCGAAGACCGACATCCGGCAGTGAACGCGTTCCAGAACGCTGCGGGGAATCCTGAGAGTGGTGTATGCCCGCTTGTTTCGTGACTTCGGTCTGTGGATACGGACGACGCCGGGTTCATTCCTGAAGATGTCGCGTACCGCGTTTTCGCAAAGCCCCCACGAATCCGCGATCTGCTTCACGGAGTAGTGAGGTTCGAGAACGGGGTCCGTTGGGTGCGGATTTGTCGCGTCCACGTCTTCGTAGCGGCGGCGCACCGGAAATGACAACTGCGGTGTCATGGGCGAACTGCTCCCATTAACAATGAAGCCTTTTTTTCGAGAAAGCCGACAAGGAATCTGTGCTGTTCATCCCGTGGAGGCGGACATCTCGTCCCCCTGTGGTTCCGTGCCGCGAATGCTGCGTGACTCACGCTAAGCTGGAAACAGGACCATGGACGTAACCGTGCACATCCCCGACGATCTCGCTGGACCGCTGAAGGCAGCTGCCGGCGACCTGTCCCGGCGCGCACTGGAAGGCTTGGCGCTCGAAGAATTCAAGAGCGGCCACCTCACCAAGGCCCAACTGCGGCGCCTGCTCGGTTTTGAGACCCGGTACGAACTCGACGGGTTCCTCAAGGCGCACGGCATCCTGATGAGCGTCACGGCGGAGGACGTCCGCCGGGACGTGCAAACGCTGCAGCGGCTTGGATTCTGACGCGTGCGGCTCGTCATCGCCGACACCAGTCCGATCACTTGACCAACTCATCAGCCGCCGAAGCTGGCGAAGGAGCTAAAATAGGTTTCGTGAGAACGATTTCGCTCCCACAAACCCGCAATCAGCGCCCGGTTGAAGACCCGCACCACTCAGCTGCGGTCAAACGGGGAAAGGCGGCCGTCGAAAAGCTTCAGAAACGCGGCATCCTTGACGAAAAGGGCCGCCGCATTCGAACTGACGTGCCTGCCGATATGCAGGAAAACCAGGATCGCGACTTCGGCGGTTGATGACTCCCCGAATGGTTGTCGTTGCCGGTCCACCTGGCAGCGGCAAGTCAACGCTGTACCCAGTGTCCAGCTTCGGAATCGCCTTTTTCAACGCGGATGATCGGGCCGCGGAACTGAATGGCGGCTCGTACCTCGGCATTACGAGCGAAATTCGCAAGGTGGTGAACCGCGATTTTGAGACGTTTGTCCGGGACCATATCGATCACGGCGAGAGTTTCGCCATCGAAACAACCCTTCGCAGCGATGTCACATTCGAGCAGGCCAGACTCGCCAGAGCCGCCGGATTTTCGGTCGAGATGCGGTACATCGCGCTGCGGGACTTTGCCATGCATGTTGAGCGCGTGCAGGCGAGAGCAGACGCCGGCGGTCACAGCGCTTCCGAACGAACCCTGCGGCGAATATACGAGGCGAGTCTCGCCAATCTTCTGCGGGCAGTGCGTGAAATGGACATGCTGTGGATCTACGACAACACCCCAATCGATGCCAATCACCCGCTGGTTCTTCAGGCGCAAAAGGGCGAAATTCAGTTTCTGAAAGAGCCCCCTCCGTCGTGGTTGCGGAATGCTCTCGAACTGTAAGAGTTGCTGCTGGCGTCGTCGCTCCGCCGTAGATTCTGGCTCGGCGACCGAGCGATCCGGCGGTGAATTGATCGCACTTTTTGAAGCAGAAACAAGCCTCTCGGACCCCGGAAAACCATAAGAGCGCCGTGCACGTGTCCTTATGGAGTTGCTTATGGTCTCGCTTATGGACAGATTGGGTGCATCGGTGAGTGCCGTCAACGGTTTGCAAACCGGCGCGCGGGGTTCCGTGGCGGCATCCGGGGTCGGGGAGATTACAGGAGCGACCCCGGTGTGTGTGGCGGTTTCCCGCCACACACACCTATTCCTCGCTCCTGTCGTCGCTGCGGGGGTCGCACCTGTTTGCACAGCGAAAAACATTTATATAACGTGCATTTTTCAGCCAAGGGGTCGGCATAGACCCGGATCGTATTCTGAAGAGCATGAATCTGACGGCCGTTTTTGAGTCCTGGCACCTTGGCGACGGCAACTACCCACCGCTGCGACGAGGCCAGCAAGTAAATCTGTCGTTTGAGATTTACCCCTTCGAGACTGCACGAGGGGATGCAAACCACAGCGACTCATTCACGCATCTGGGCGGCGGAAGTTACGAGTTCAAGGGAAGTATCCTTCGGGCGTATGACGACGATCCGCAGGAAGTGGTGATGATAGTCCAAAGCGGAGACTTTCGCTTTTACATTAACCGCCCGCTCGGCCTTAAACTCGGCGATCCAGTGGTGGGGCGGGGCACTTTGATGTTCGACCACTATCTGTGGGTCGAGTTTCTGGATCACTATCCGGATCCCCCGGACCTGTTCTTTCAGTTGGTTGTGCATAGAATACGGCGAGTCCAGATTCCAGAGCGGTTCGTTACTCGCCATGAGCGAGGGAAGTCGTTTCCAGCTTCGCTTAGTCCGACAGAGTATGGGGAAAAGGACGTTACCGAGATTGAAACGATGGAAGGACAATCCTTCGAAGAAGCTTTCTGTTTGGTAGACCTCACGCAGGAGGGTGTCAGTGGCAGCATTCCGCGAACATTCGTTTGACCGAATTGCGCCGGAGCCGCGGCGAAAATTCGCAATAAATTCGTAATAGGACTGGTCATCCCTGCGTTTCATGCGTTTTCCGCATTCGCAGAATCAACAACTTCCGATTTCTCAACGAATCTTCAGGGTTCGAATCCCACCCTCACCGCCACTGAAGGCTCTCCGCCAACAACGGGGCTAACCCTAATCCCAAGACTTTCTAAGAACTCACACGGAGTCTCTGATTTTTCGAGTTGCGGAAGCTATAGGCCTGTCGGTTGCCGGTCGCGAGTAGCGCCTGAAACTCAGGCACTTGGATTTGGTACTTCCAGCTCCAGAACGCAATGTGACGGACCTGGCGCTGTACCCAACCCCTGTTCCGCAGCACCGTACCACCACACTGCCGGAGCAGCTTCGTGGCCCCCGTATATCTCGGCGGCCCCTCGTCTGTTCAGCCACTCGTCTTGACGATAACAGACTAATGTAGTAGTATCGCAGACAGACGTATTTCTCTGATGTCTCAACCCAGACTATCGAAGCTCGAAATTCAAGTCATGGAACCGCTGTGGACTCGGGGGCCACTCCCCATTCGCGAGATCCTCGAGACATTTCCCGAAAAGAAACGGCCCGCATACCAGACGGTGCAGACAATCGTCTTTCGGCTCGAAGCGAAAGGCGCCGTGCGGCGGACGAAGAAGATCGGCAACGCGTTTATCTTCGAGGCAGTCGTCTCGCGCGATGAGGCTAGCGGCAAGCTGATTGACGACTTGCTGAGCCTGTTCGGCGGCAAGACGAAGCCAGTGATGGCGCATCTCGTGGAGTCGGGAAAGCTTACCCTCGACGACATTCACGAAACTGAAGAACTGCTGAAGAAGCTTGCGAGAAAGGACAAATCGAAGTGAACCCCGCGATCTGGCAGCCCCTGGCGAATCATCTCTGGCAGACGACGATCTTCGCCGCCGTCGTTTGGATGTTGGCGGCAGCCTTGACCCGAAACGGCGCGCGAATCCGTTACTGGCTTTGGCTTGTGGCCTCGTTGAAGTTTTTGATTCCTTTTTCGCTGCTGGTCGGCATCGGCAGACAATTCGAATTGCGCACAACGGCGGTTGTTCCTCACCTGACATCCGCGATCGGACGCGCCAGCCAGCCTTTTGAAGCCCTGACGCCGGTGATCATGACAGTGAGGCCCGAACACGATTCAATCTCTACAACGGCGGTCCTCCTTTCAATTTGGTTCTGCGGAACGCTCTTCGTGTTCACACGATGGTGGATGGCGTGGCGGCGGATGCGAATCGCGGCTTGCTGTGGTTCACCGCTGACCATCCAGGCGCCGATCCGCGTCGTATCGTCTCCGAAACGTATCGAACCCGGAGTGTTTGGTATTGCCAGACCGGTTTTGTTACTGCCCGAGGGGATTGCGGATCGACTCACGCCCGCGCAGTTTCGGGCGATCCTGGCCCACGAATTCTGTCATGTTCGTCGCCGCGACAATCTCACCGCGGCATTTCATATGGTGGTCGAAGGTTTGTTCTGGTTTCACCCGCTGGCCTGGTGGATCGGCCGGCGTCTGACGGTGGAACGGGAGCGTGCCTGTGACGAAGAAGTTTTGCGCCTCGGCAACGAGCCTGAAGAATACGCCGCAGGCATTTTGAACGTCTGCAAGCACTACGTAGAATCGAGGCTGGCTTGTGCGGCTGGCCTAACCAGCGCGGATCTGAAGAAGCGCATCGTGGACATCATGACCTGTCGCGCGCTACCGACACTGACGTTCGCGAAACGGATTCTGATCGCGTCCGTGGGCTTCGCGGCCATCGCGATCCCTACCATTTTCGGGGTGCTCGGGGTTGGTGGCATCCGCGCCCAATTGCCGGAACGGTTTGAAGTGGCCGCCATCAAGCTGTCAAAGAGCACAGGCGGCATGCACATGCTCCAGACCCTTCCTGGCGGGGGAATCCGGCTAGGCGGCGAGACATTAAAAGGTCTGATCAGCATGGCTTACGGCGTCGAAGAGTCTCGGATCAGCGGAGGCCCGAGTTGGATCGGATCAACGGGCTTTGATATCGTCGCGAAGCCGGAGCAGGGTGATACAGCCGAGGCGCAACCGGCGCCGGGAACACGCGCCTGGGCCCGCATGCAACAACGACTCCGTACGCTTCTCGAAGAGCGATTCCAACTAAAGATTCACGAGGTTTCGAAGGACGCCAACATATACGCGCTCATATTCGTCAAGAAAGGACCCAAACTCAAGCCCGCCGAACGAGACGATATCCCGCCCGGCACGATGAGAGACCGGACTCAAATCACGGGACGCGCCGGAACTATGCAAATGCTAGCGACCGTGCTTTCGAACATGTTGCGGCGTCCGGTGGAGGATCGAACGGGTCTGACCGGAAAATACGACTACGTACTTGAATACGCACCGGAACCTGAGGGGTTCGGACATGCCGATGATCCGCCGGACGGGGAATCGCGGGGGCCTTCCGTCTTCACGGCGCTACAAGAGCAACTGGGTCTGAAGTTGGAATCGGTGAAAGGATCGATCGTGGATCTCGTCATCGACCGCGCGGAAAAGCCTTCCAACAACTGAACGGCCTCTCCCCAGCTCCGGCGTGCTGGAGCTCTGGGGCGAGGTGGATAGCCCGATCGAGCCGATCAGGCGCTGGCAGGTGATCAGCACCGCGATGGGCCACACCACCAAAGGGTTACTGATCTGATTGCGGCGGTGTTGGCACGGCTTAGCGCCTGCACATCCGCAGCGTAACCATCAATTAGTGCGATAAGGCGCTGTACTTGTTAGAGGTGTTCGAAGAGTTTAGTGGGCACGCGAAATCGCCTGCCCCACCGAGCTGCATAGCTGCAGTAGACGCTTCTCCGACAAAGTTCTGGATTAATAGACCAGCTTCAGCGAAAACTGGATCTGCCGCGACGAGCCGGCGGTCCGGCTGATTTCTCCGAATCCGGGGCCCAGGACGATATTGGAAGGCAACCCGAAATTCACGATATTGAAGATATTGAAGAATTCCGCGCGAAACTGCAGGGTCGCCAGTTCTCCGCCGGAATGTTTTCCCAGCGGCGTGTCTTTGATGAGCGCCATGTCGAAGTTCTTGAAATCGGGTCCACGGAAGGTGTTACGTCCCACTGTGCCGAGCCTTCCGTTATTCGGACCGGTCCCTCCGGGTACGTTCACCGGAACGTAGAAGAACGAGGAGTTCGCATCGCCTAATCCGAAATAGTCCTCGCGCACGGTTCGACTGGTTGACAGATCGGGCATGCGGACGAGGTCCGGCCGGTCGGTGCCGTTTGCTCCAATTCCCGTCTGCTGAATTCCGGAATAGACCGTAAACGGCGAGCCCGTGAGAAAGGTGCCGATGCCGAGCAGTTGCCATCCGCCGGTCAAGGTCTTGCCGAGCGGGCGCAGAAACGCAACGCGGTCCGCATGAAGGTCCTGAAACAGGGTGAAGGCAAATGCATGCTGGATATCGAACCCCGAGGGTCCCTTGTCCAGACGGGTATTAAACGGATTCTCAGGCGCAGTCTGCGAAACGGTGCCGGACGCGCCGCTGATAAACCCGCCCACGACGGCGCTGGCATCGTCGAGCGATTTCGAGAAGGTGTAGCTCGCCTGAAATCCTAATCCCGAGGCGGTCAGATTCTTGGACGCAGACGTTTGGAGCGCGTGATAGCTGGAATGGGATCGATTGGTTACCAGCGTCACAGGCCCATACCCGCCCGTGACCCGGCCGCTGGAATCGAACTGGGTGTATGGAGCGAATGCCGGGTCTGCGCCCGCATAGCCGTTGGGAAAATCCATGGCAGGAAGCTTCACACCCGTGGTGCCTACGTAGGCCGCGTTGAAAGTAATGCCGCGCAATTTGTGCTCCAGCCCGATGGTCCAGGTACCGATGTAGCCATTCTGGAAATTCCGAGCGATGCCGGAGATGGTCAACGAGACAACGCGATGGTCGGGCGACAACGCCGCCAAGTCATGTTCGTACCGGAGCAGGTCCATCACGGTATTGCCGGGCACGAGCTTCGAGTCTCCAGACGCGAAGATTGCCGACCCACCGGGTGTGTACTCGACCGGCAACTGCTCGGGCGTAATCGATGTCCCGAAGCGAATCGGCTGACCGGGAGCGGCCGTCAGCCGGGGATAAACAACAAAAGGATTGCTGCCGGTCAGTGAATTGTCCTGCCACAGATTTGTCAGCAGTGTCGTGATTGCTCCGCCGGCGTGCAGCGTGGTCTTGTCGTTTATGCGCCAGTCGAGTCCAAGCCGCGGCCCCCATCCGTTCTTGTCGAGACGGTAGGGCGGCTGCGGGTTGATGAGCAGGGTCGATCCGCCCGGCTGAAATATGGGGCCGGAAGTGCGAGCGGCCTGCTCTCGAATCGGCGAATCGATTTCATACCGCAGTCCGTAATTCAGCAGCAGGCGGGGCGTCACTTTCCAACTGTCCTGGAAATACAAATTGTAGGCGTCGCGATGGATGGCAGAGTCGCCGATGTGGTCGCCCTGCGCGAAAATCGGCGGCGCCACGGCCGACGTGTAGGTGAAGGCGCTGGCGGTCAGCAGACCGGTCAATGCGTCCGGCAGCGGATCACCGGGGTGCACGTCATGAGCGCCGCTGAGCGACAGAATCTCTATAGGCGAGTAGGCAGTCCCTCCGCCGAATTGGTATGCCCCATTGGGAGCGATACCGAACAGAGTAGTGTCACGATTGGCGCGCACTTCGCCGCCGGCCTTAAAGGTATGCTTACCGCGGTTCCACGTCATGTTCTCGCGAACCTGAAACAGGTTGCCGTATGACGCGATCACAGATCCGGCGGCGTTGTTGAAAGCCTCATACAAGGCGTCGCCGAATGTAAGTCCAGGATCGGTATGGTCCAGCGCAGGAAAAGACGGTGTGGTGCGCGTGAAACTCGCCGAGGTTTCGAAGGTGAAATGCGGCGACGGTGTTCGGGTGAACGTGATGACCGCATTACGCTGGCGATCGATGAACTCCACCGCGAAATTGCGGTCGATGGCGGTCTGGCTTGGGTTCGTGGTGGGTCCTGTGACGTTGGCCATAGTGAAGCGGCCGAACAATTGCGACTTATCCGAGATGCGATGGTCGATGCGCACTGAAAACTGGTCGGAAACAGTCGTGACCTTGGACGACGTCGCGTAGGTTCGCGCGCCGTAAGGACCTTGCGTGTCATTGGGCAGTGGGTAGCGCGCGATCAGCTTCGCAATCGCTGGATCCACGGGAACAATGAGAGTGTCGCCGGGGAAGGCCGTGGTGTCGCGGCCGGCGCGTTCGGCGGCAGTGGGGACAGGAATGACTTCGGTGACACCCAGCACCTGCCGGAAGCCTTGATACTCGACAAAGTAAAACGTCCGGTTGCGGCCGTCATAGAGGTGCGGCAAGAACAGCGGGCCGCCATTCGTAACTCCGAATTCATTCCGTATAAAAGGCGGGATGCGACGCGGTTGTGCCACGGATTGGCGGTCGAAGAAATTGCGGGCATCGAGAGCGGCATTACGCAGAAATTCGAATGCCGAGCCGTGAAGCGCATTGGTCCCGGATCGGGTAATGATGTCGGTAAACCCTGCCGAACCGCGCCCGATTTCGGCAGGCATCCATCCCGAGTTGGACCGGATTTCCTCCACGGCGTCGACATTGAAGTTGGAGAACGTGGATCCACCCATCTCCGGGTCGGTGCTGTCGGCGCCGTCCATCGCGAAGACTGCAGCGGTGCCGCGCTGTCCGTTTACGGCGAACTGTTGGGTGAAATTGGACGCGCCGTTCGTGTCGGTCATGGTGCCTGCCGCGAGCAGCAACAATTGGCTGAAATCGCGCTTATTGAGCGGCAGCTCCGAGACGGCTTTACTCGATAATTGTTCGCCCCCCGAGCCCTCGCGAGATTTCGCTTCGTCACGCAGTGCAAGGAGCGTACCTCCATTGGACAGTTCGAGAACCGCGGAGGTCTCCGAGGGCAACTGCGCTTTTTGAGCACAGCTTAACGTTCTTCCGTTAATTTCAACTGCTATGGAATAGGAGCCCGAAGCGAGCGCCGGAAATGTGAACCGCCCGTCTTGCGAGGTTGTAGCCGAAGCGCGTTCCGAGCCGGAATCGAGCCGCACGGCCGCACCGGATATTCCCTCGCCGCGACTGTCCTGCAACCTCCCGGTCCAGGGTTTAGTCTCGCGCTGCTGTCCGACCAGCGCCCCGGCCGCAAACGCAATGCTTGCGAGTGCGGCGAGTTGCCTGTTTGTCACCTGCTCTCAGCATATCGATAACGGGCAGCGCGTTTCCGCTCAGTGAGTGTGCGAGAAGCTAAGGAAGCCTCATGAAGGGCACCGCTAGCTCACGCTCAAGGCTCAGTTACAATTCACTCCGCGGTTGAAACGGCGCGAGAATCGACCGAGGGGGCGGATCTCGGAACAAATCCCAAATTCCGCAACAGCACGCGAGCCATCACGCGGGGATGCATGACGCTTTCGGGCGGAGCCAGCAGATTACCCACGTTGTGGAATGCCATGGCCGGCACTTCGTCGGTATGCGCGGCTTTGTGCAGTTTCGACATGTACCAGTTGATAAACTTGACCGCAGCCGTTCGCCTTCCGACCGCCTCTTTCATGCGCAGGTCGTTCCCAGCCGCGATGCCCCAGGGAATGTCGACGACTTTTGCGGCAGCGCCGAAGAATCGTTTGGCGAGATTGGCGGAACCCTGGGCCAGGCACTTACGAAGTTCGACTGCCTCCAGGGCGGACACCGACATTCCCTGCCCGTAGATCGGGTTGAAACTGCACATGGCATCGCCCATGACGAGATAGCCTTCCGGGAAGCGCGTGAGCGATTCGTAGCGGCGCCGAATGCTGGCCGGGAAGCGCGACGAGGCGGGCTCACCGAGTGGTTCGGCTTGGGAGACCACCTCGTGGATGTACGGAGCCGGCAGCGTGCCGGCGAATTTCACGAACCCGTCAACGTCTTCGGGGGCGTAATTTCCAAAGTGCGCGATCAAGGTCACCGTCCAGCGGTCGCCTTCCTGCGCCAGCATGACACCACCGCGTTTGCCGGTTGGCGTTGGAGGAATTATCACGGCTATGTCGCCGCCCAGATGGTGACGCTCGCGCCGGAAGAAGCGTGTCGTGTAGCCGAGCGCAACCTGGACGGATTCTTCGGGCGGCTTCGGGAAGCCCATGGTCTCGAGCCAGTGCGGTGTGTGCGAACCGCGACCGGTGGCGTCGACAACCAGGTCGGCGGACAGCGTCTCATCGCCGATTACAACGCCTGCAACGGTTCCACCGTTTGTTGCCAATGCGCGGACGGCAGTGTTGTCACGCGTCATCACGTTGGCAATCCTAACAACGCGTTCACGGACCGCCGCTTCCACCATGGGTCGCGTCATGAGCAGGCCGTTCAGTCCGCTAGCAACGCGTTTTAAGCAGGCACCTTCGAAGAACCAGCGGGAATCGCGCGAGATGTCACCGGTCACCGCCCCATCCTGCTGCAGAGCATTTGAAATGCCGGGGAAAAAATCTTCCAGCACGCGGCCGCCGCTGGCGAGCAATCCGTGCGTATGACGACCTTGCGGCACACCACGGCGTTGGGATGCCGATACTGGAAGCGTATCGCGTTCGATCAGAGTGACTTTTTCATAAAAATCCGAGAGCACGCGCGAGGCGAGCAGTCCGGCCATGCTTCCGCCCATCACGATGGCATGGTTCCCAATCCGCGGGTACAGCGATCCCATATTGCGACCTCCAAAGGATACTACGAGAGGTGCGGCGTTTTCAGATTGAGGGGTAGGAACCCCGATGGGCGAGGGCAGCCGGAGTGTTGGTTGGGGGTTGGAGGGCTGCCCTGCCCGATCTGGGTTAGTTGTGCTCCGTAAAGTAAGACGTAGGCGTTGCGCGATGCGCGTAGAAGTTTGTTTACCTAGAGCATTCTCCCTAGGAGTTGTCGGATTGCGAATCTGGCCGGGCGCTCCTGGTAGAGCTCACCCAAAATACGCACCGGCGAAACAGCCTGCGCCGCCTTTGGGTTGCGGGACGCAAATGCACTACAAGCCCGGGATGCGCTGGCGAAGGACTTTGGCCTGGCGTTCGCTCACCTGAATCTCGGTGCGCGATGTGTCGTCCATTACCAAAAGAAAACTGCTTTTGAAATAAGGACAGATCTCCTTCACGCGTGCCAGGTTCACCAGTACCGAGCGGCGGGCTCGGAAAACGTTGCGCTCGGAAGTCCCGTCTCGAGGTCGGCAAGCTGGTAGTTTACGAGGTACGTCTCGCTTGCGGTTTTGGCTTTGATGACGCCGTCCTCGGCTGAGAAGTACAGGACCTCGCCGGGTGAGAGCAGTACAAAACGATCCCGCTTGCGGGCGACGATCTGGCTGAGCGGCTGGATGTCGCCTTGCACGATTTTCGCCGTACGCTCCCGCTCCTGCTCGCGCAGGCGTTCGTATTCGCAGATTTTCGCAGCGCGTTCGATCACACCAGCGAGGCGTTCCGTTTCGACAGGTTTCAGCAGGTAGGCCAGCGCATTCGCCTCGAACGCCTCGAGCGCGTGCGCGTCGAAGCCGGTGACAAATACTACCAGCGGATACGGCACGTCTTTGGGCATGGAGCGCAGCACCTCAAAGCCGTTCAGGCCCGGCATTTGGATATCGAGGAAAATCAGGTCGGGGTGAAGCGCCTCGATGCGTTCCAGGGCTTGTAATCCGTCCGACGCCTCGCCGATGACTTGAACGGACGGGTGTGAGGCGAGCATCCGCGCGAGCCGGGATCGGGCGGCGGTTTCATCGTCGATGATGATGCAGTTCATTTCTCAAGCACCGCCGGGGCCTCAAACACCGGCTGCGTTGCGCGGGATCAGAATCGTCACCCGGCTTCCGCACGGAACGCCTTTCTCGAAGGACAAAGTGGCACGGCCGTTATATAAGGTACGCAGGCGTTCGCCGATGATCTTCAAGCCGACCCCACCATTCTTCTGAGGTTCGCCGGTTCGAGTGTCCTCCGCGGGTCCAACTCCGTCATCCTCAACGGCCAGTCGCACGAAGTCACCCTCCTGTTGGGCCGTGATGCACAGGCTACCGTCGCCGACTTTGGGCGCCAGGCCGTGCTTAATAGCATTCTCGACGACGGGCTGAAGGATGAGCGACGGAATCTTCTCTTTGGAGATGGCCGGGTCGACCTCCATGCGGACACGCAGCCGGTCGCCGAATCGAACCTCCTCGATCTGGAGATAAGTCCGCAGAAAGTCCATCTCCTCCGAGACGCGCGTGAGCTGGCGGTCGCTGTGCATCAGAAGGTGGCGGAAGACCTTGGCGAGCAGGACAGTCATGGTCTCCGCCTTCGCGGGGTCGGTGACGATCAGGTCGGCGACGGTGTTGAGCGAGTTGAACAGAAAATGAGGATTGATCTGCGCCCTCAAAGCCTTCAACTCGGCTTCCGTGGCGAGGTGGCGCAATTTGGCCTCGCGGCTCTGTCGTTCGATACGCTCGCGTTCGTGAGCCAGCGATTCGAGACGGCTTCCGATTTGCGTTGCGACATCGTGCAGGAACTTCAAATCAACGTTGAGAAGGCTGCGGCGGCAGACGCCCGGAGCCACTGCGATTACGTGCGTGATGTTTCCATGGACCCGCACGGGAACGAGCACCTCGACATCGGGAGTGCGCAGCGCGCAACGGCACGGATCGTCTCCGGAGAGCTCCCAGAATTGTCCGGCGTTCGCACCGGCGTGGGCTTCGATGCCCGGCACCTCGGAGCGTTTCAGGACCCGGGCGGCTTCGATATCCAGGAGCGGGCAAAGCCCCCGATCGACCACCGTGAACAGTTCCGATTCCTGGTCGAGTTGGGCCATCTCATCCCAGAGTTGACGCAGGGCGCCGCGATAGTCGGGTTGGCGGAGGATCCACCGGTCGACCGCGCGGCGGATCCAGAAATCGAGCAACGGGAAGAGGAGCAGAATTGCCGCGAGCAACGACGCCGACAGGATGTCCCTGGCGGCACGAGGAAAGTGGGTCCACTGGACGGCCCAGCCGGGCAAACTTCCAGCCAGAATGAAACACGCCCACAGCGAAATGCACACCGCGGCGACCACGCGAAAGCTGCTCTTGATGAGGACATCCGAGGATCGGAACTTGGCGAAGAAGAACAGCGCGCCCAGCAACGCGAGGAATGGCGACTGTTCTTTCGCGACGACCAGCAGCGCCTCAATCTGATGCGGGAACTTGACCCAATCCAGCAACAGAATAGCCACGGTTGAGCCCCATATGCCTACCAGCGTCAGAATCAGGTAAGCACGGTCGGCTGTCGCTCCGAGGCGGCCTTTCATCTGCGTGAACGCTCCGATGGTGAGCAGAATCGAAGCGTTGAAGGGTACCGCGTACATGGTAAGTGACAGGTAGCGGAAGCCGGGGACAAAGAAGCACGCGAAGATGCAGACGATAATCACGATCGCATTTACAGTGGCGATCCGGCGGAGCCAGCAATTCAGGCGCGCCTGACGGGATTCGGGCGGGAGCGGCTGAGACCACAGCAGGAAGAAGCTGATCGGGAAAAGCGCGCCCGCGGAGAGATAGGATGTGTGCGCCAATGAGACCGCGAGTCCCCGGGGATTCAATCCTGATAAGAGCAGGAGAAATGTGACAAGGCCGCCGACGTTCCACAACAGGGCGCAGAAGGCGAACATGGCCATTCCCGAGCCGCGATGCGAGGCGCGGCGGACCAGCATGACGAGCAGGATCGACAATACGACGCCGGTACCGAAGCCGAGCATTTCGGTGACGAGAAAGTAATAAGGCAGCGCGTAGGGCAGGCGCACGGTCAGATCCTGGTGCTCATCTTAATCTGTTGTGCCGTGTGCGCGCCATAAAACGCCACAGAATCGGCTTGAGCGCGAATTTTCCGGGCTTAGCGCGTGCAATGCGGTGCAGGCGCGGAGGTGCGGGCGGACTCGAAAATTGCGCTCAGGGTCGATTATTCGCGTCCGCTCGATTGCGATGGAGTTGCGCCGCGGGCGGCGTTTAATCTGCTCGCATGAGATGGCAAAACGCAATCCTTTTGGCAGCGTCGGCCGCTTCACTGAGTGCGGATACCGGCGTTACGACGCGCGAAGCGGAAACCGCGATGACTCTTCGGAATCAGGCGGTGAGTTATTCGCAGGAAGGCTATTACAACAAGGCTGAGGCTTCGGCGAAACGGGCGCTGGAGATTTTGGAACAATGCTTCGGGCCTCGTGATGTCACACTGGTGCCCGCCTTGAATGTTCTGGGTGAGACATACATCGCGGAAGGGCGTTATGTCGACGCTAAGGCAGCGTTGGAGCGTGCGGTCGCGATTGGTCCGGAGGCGGGGGCACACTATGGAACGGCGCTGCATAACCTGGCGGCGGTGTATCAGTGCGAGAGACAACTCGCGCAGGCGCGGGAGTTGTACCGGCGTGCGCTCGTCGTGAGAGAAGCCACTCTGCCGGTTGGACATCCGTTCATCACAGTGACCCGGGCGGCTTTAGAAAAGCTGGAGCGAAAGGACGCGCGGACGCCGCGGCACGGGTTCGTTGTGAGCCTCAGGTAAGGTAGGGTTCCAACCTTGTGAAAGGCGGGTTTCAAACCCGCCGCAGGGTTCAAACCTGCCCTACAGCAGCTTTTCCAAAGCGGCGGTCCAGTAACGTTTGGAACAGGGCACCTCGTCGCCGGTTTTGAGGATCAGCGTGTAATTCTGGTCGCCGCGTGACTTCACCTCGCCGATCGCAGAGACGCGTACAATCGCGCTGCGGCTGACGCGCGCGAATTCTTCCGGGTCCAGGCGCTGCTCGAGCGCATCCATTGTGGTTCGCAGGGCGAATTCCCCCATGGAGCTGTAAATCAGCGCGTAATTGCGGTCGGCGGCGATGCGATGAATCGATTCGACGGGCAGCAGGTAGGCGGCTTTGAGGCGTTCCACCAGAAAACGGCGCGCGTACCGGGTGAGTAGCGGCGGGTCGGGACGGGCCAGCCGTTCGCGAACGCGGTCGATAGCCTTCGCGAATCGATCCTCGCCCACCGGTTTCAACAGGTAATCGAGGGCGGCGACATGGAACGCATCGACGGCGTACTGATCGTAAGCGGTCATGAAGATCACCTGCATGCCGTGAGGCTCATTCAGCGCCTGTAAGACCTCGAAGCCTGTGCCATCGGGAAGGCGGATGTCGAGTATCAGCGCTTGGGGGTTGGTTTGGGAAATGCCCGTGATGGCATCGGCACAGGTGGCGGCGCGGCCGCAGATTGCCAGGTCCGGTTGGGTGGCCACCAGGCGTTCCAGCTTGCGCATCGCCGGCGCTTCATCCTCAACCAGAAACACCTGGATCACGCGGGTATCCTGATTTGCACAATCGCTCCGCCCTGTGGATGGTGAGCCAGGCGAAGCGCCGCGCCATCTCCGTAGACCGTGCGCAACCTGCGCTGGGTGTTCGAGAGACCGTGCCCGTTTTCGCCGCGCGAGGGACCGGGGCCGTGATCGCGAATCGTGATTTGTACCACCGGGCCTTCCCGTTCGACCGCTATACCTATGTCGAGCGAGCCCGATGCGGGGTCCTGACCGTGTTCCACAGCATTCTCCACCAGTGGTTGCAGCAGCAGGGCGGGCAACTGGGTTCCTTCGGCGTTCGGATCGCAGCGAATCTCGTAGTGGAGCCGCTCTTCGAGTCGAAGCTGCATCACTTCCAGGTATTGCCGTGCGAGCGCAAGTTCGCTGGATACGGGAACAAGGGGCGACTGCGGGAGACGCAGCGTGGCGCGAAGAAAATCGCCGATCCGTTCCAGCATGCGGTCGGCTCGCGGGACATCCTCATACATGACGCTCGAAACGGCATTCAGGGCATTGAACAGGAAGTGCGGCTGCAACTGCCGGTTGAGGTTTTCAAGACGCGCCGATATGAGCTGGGCTTCGAGATCCTTTGCCCGTAGCCAGTTGCGATATAGCGTGTACCCTCCGACCCACAGCGTGTACGTGATGACATCGGTGGGAAACTCCATCAGGTAGCGAACCGGCATCAGGCCATAGTCATAACCGCCCATGCCGAAGAGCGCAAAGATGACGATTCGAGTTCCCCAGTTCCACGAGGTGTGCAGCAAAGAGAACGAACAGAGCATGGCAGTATGCCAGGCGAAGCAGGAAACGGACCACTTAAACGGAAAACGTCGGGCGCTCCAGAGGATCAGGGGAAGCAGGACGGCTGTTCCGTAGACTCCGGTCCCTTGTTCAATGAGGATGACTTGCCAGTTGCTGGCCGTTCCGCGGGCGACGTGGTCCAACGAGCGATAGGCCGTTTCGAGGAACACCATAGCCGTGAAGTAGAGGAATAGATACCAGCGAATCCGCCTCATCATTCAAAGTATGGCCGAGAGACGCGGGATGCGTAGCAGGAGCAGCGCGCTTGACCAGCTCAGGGCCACTACCGCCGTCAATGTCAGCGCGAATTTGAGAGGAGCCGGAAGGTCGATTCCCAGGAGGAGGTACTGTACCCAGGTCAGGAAGACGTAGTGAATCAGGTAAAGGATGTAGGAGCATCGGACTAAGGAATCCATCCAGGCTCGGCGACGCTTGACCACGCCGCGGAACAGGGCGAGCAACGCGAAACAACTGGCTGTGCAGCTAAGCACCCATAACAGGGCATAAAGCAGTCCGACACCGAGCCTAGGCCAGTGGAGCGATTGTACGAAGGCGCTGCCGGGAACGAACCACAAAAGGTTGTAAGCGACGACGCATGCCGCGAGCCACCACGGCCAGCGCCTGGCGAGCGAGCCTTCGGGCGACAACAATCCGCGATTGGAAACGGCGGTGCCGACGACAATTCCGGCGATGAACCATACGAGGTATAGAAAGATTCGCGGGACCTGAAACCACAGCGGTGGAGTGAGAAACGGCCGCCACAAGCCGAAGCCGAACTTCGCGAGCATTGGGATGTAGGCGACGGCGGCCAGGACGTAGAGTATCGCGAACAGCTTTCGAGCGTGCGGGCTTGGAGCATCGGTGCCGTCGCCTTTAGGCCGGGCAAAGGCCGGGTGCTGCCGGACGGTGGCAGGCTTGCTCTGTTCCTCTAAACGCAGGCGAAACCGCCTTCTCCACCAAGCTGCCTCGCCCCAATCCAAAGGTGGCGCAGGCGGTTTCGCCTGTGCATCCTTCCACGATGTCGGAATATTTGCGAGGCGCGAAGCATCTGAAGGTGTGTAATACCCTTCCACGCGCTGCTGCACCCTCGAAGTCACCGACCAGGCGAGCACCGCGAGGGCATCGAAGAACAAGAGAAGCCAGATGAACCAGAGCGGGCCGGCAGGCCAGCCGTCGTGGAACAGGAACCTGCTCCAGAATTGCAGATATCCGGGCGCGCCGCCGACCGATCGCCAGGACGCGTAGTAGGCGATGGGCATCAGCAGGGTGACTCCGACCAGGAACGGCAGGCCGAGGCGAAGGAGCCGGTCGCGCAGGAACGGCAAGGGGCCGCGTTTTCGAATTGACGGCCAGACGAACAGGCCTGAGAGAAAGAACATCAGCGACATGAAGAATACGTCGTTGAAGTTTTCGGCATAATCGAGGAACGCCCAGCGCGCGGAGTCGACGATCGGGGCAGTGGCGTTCAGATAGTCAGTGGAGCTGATGTGGGCGAACGTCGTGTAGGCCAGCGAGCTGTGGTGCGCCAGAACCATCAGGGTCACGGTGGCACGCAAATAGTCGATACCCACGTCTCGAGCCGTCATGGCAAGTCTCAGTGTGGGGGATTCGGCCCGCCGGGAACAGTCTTCAGGGACGAGTGGCGGCGTTTCCGGGACGATTACAGCCCGAATGCCGCAGCATACCTCACCCGGCCGCGAACCCCGTCGAGGGCGCCGGGCTCGAGTTCCACAGCCATAAAGGCCTCGCGGGGAAACGGGCTTTCGATGAGAGCCGCCTTCGCGCTCGAAAAACCGAAGCGTGGATAGTATTTGGGGTGTCCGACCACGATGACAATTCGCTCGTCACGGGCACGCAGCGCGGCGAGCCCGTCGCGGATCAATCGTCCGCCAAGGCCGTGGCGCTGATGGCGCGGCGCGATGGCCATGGGCGCCAATGCCACGGCGGGCGTCGCGTCGACCCACATTCGGCTGAACAGGATGTGCCCGGCAACCTCGCCGTCCAACTCCGCGACGAGTGAAAGCAGCACGGTGCCTTCACTTCGCAAGGCATCGACCAGGTCCGCCTCATCCGGACGACCGAATGCGGCCTCGTTGACGGAGTGGACTGCCGGCCGATCGGCGATAGTTTCTTCACGAATGATCAGATTGCCGGTGCTCACCTTCCCATGCTACGATCTGCGGGTCTATGCGCATGCGTATTCGTGTGGCTGCTGTTCTGACCGCTACAGCGGCCGCTCTTCTTGCTCAAGACTCGACGCTTCGACTGCCGCAAACGCCGGGGCGCGACTACGGCCGATCGATGGTCATCACTCAGCAGGGCATTGTCGCTACAAGCCAGACGCTGGCCTCGGAGGCGGGAGCCGATGTCCTGGCGCATGGCGGAACGGCTGTTGACGCCGCCATTGCGGCGAACGCGGTGCTGGGGCTGGTTGAGCCCTTGATGGATGGAATCGGCGGTGATTTCTTCGCGCTTTATTGGGATGCGAAGACCGGGAAGCTGAGCGGGATGAATGCCTCGGGTCCCGCGCCACGCGCTCTCTCGCCGGAATTTCTCGGCAAGCTTGGTTTCAAAACCATGCCGCACGCCGGAATACACAGTGTCACGGTTCCTGGCGCGGTCGAGGGTTGGGCGAAAATGCATCAGCGCTACGGAAAACTGCCGTGGAAGGACCTCTTTCAGTCGGCAATTGCTTATGCGGAGCAAGGCTTTCCTGTCACGGAGGTGATTCAGGAAGGCTGGGCAGCATCGAATGCCTTGAAGACACTGCATTCGCAACCCGAATCCGCGCGTGTCTTTTTGCCGGGCGACAAGGCTCCGCGCGTCGGCGACCTGTTCCGCAATCCCGACCTGGCGCATGCCTATCGTCTGCTGGCGGAAAAAGGTCCGGACGCCTTCTACAAAGGAGAAATTGCGGCAGCGATTCTCAAGACATCGCAGAAACTCGGCGGGACCATGACTGCCGACGACTTGGCGTCGTTCTCCCCGGAGTGGGTGACGCCGATTTCGACCGATTACCGCGGCTGGCACGTTTACGAGCTTCCGCCGAATGGCCAGGGCATGGCCGCGCTGGAAATGCTGAACATTATGGAGACCGCGCCTGCGGTGCCCGAAGGTCCATTCAGCGGCGCCGAGATGCACAAGCGGATTGAGGCGATGAAGTTGGCATACTCGGACGTCCATCGCTACGATGCCGACCCGCGCACGTACGATGTGCCTGTCGCGGCGCTGCTGTCGAAGGAATATGCGCGCAAACGGGCTGCGCTGATCGATCCAAAGGTGGCGAACTGCAATGTCGCTCCAGGCCAGCCGATCGGCAGCGATACGACTTACCTGACGGTTGTCGACCGGGAAGGCAACATCGTGAGTTGGATTCAGAGCATCTACAGCGCGTTCGGTTCGGGTGTGACGGTGGAAGGCATGGGATTTGAACTGCAGAACCGCGGCGGTTCGTTCACCCTGAACCCCAAGCATCCGAACGTGCTGGCCGGCGGCAAGCGGCCGTTCCACACCATCATTCCGGCGTTCATGGAGCGTGGGGACGTACATATTGGCTTCGGGATTATGGGCGGCGCCAACCAGCCGCTCGCGCACGCACAGTTCGTATCGAATTTCGTGGATTATGGGCTCAACCTGCAGGCTGCTCTCGAAGCGCCGCGGTTCTACAAAGGCGGAGCCGCGGGGTGCGATGTGTCGATTGAAGGCCGCACGCCGGCGGCGACGCTGCAGCAGCTATCGGAGCGTGGACATGAAATTCGTCTCCGGCGCGAGTACACGCAGGAGATGGGGCGCGGCCAGGCAATCCTGCACAATTCCAAGACCGGCACGAACTATGCGGCGTCGGATCCTCGCGCGGATGGATCGGCGGTGCCGGAACCTATCCGTCCGTAACCCGCCGCGGCCGTTGCCGTGGCTGGCGCAGGCTCATCAGGAGCGGGGAACAGCCTGGTGAAGGAGAACGCGACGTCGGTGTCGCCATGCCGGCGGCGGTGTTCCAAGCGGTCCACCGCTTCCTGCACGGTCGGAATGTGGCCGGCCGGAACCCACCACATGGCAAGATGCGCCTCGGTTGGACGCTCGAACCATTTCGTCCGATCGCGCAGGGGCGCGATGTGGCCGCTGCGATACGTGAACGCCTTCAACGCCTCGACTGACTCCCAGACGGACATATTGATGATGATCAGGGGATCGTCGTAGGGCCGGACGTCCGTAGCCCCGGTGAGCCGCCAAACGAAACCTTCGCTGGTATCCGCAAGCGAGTTGATGGGATCCAACAGCGCGACGAAATCCGCCATTTCCGGCGACTCCAGGGGCGCCACCATGCGAGCAATGTTGATTTCTGCGAGATGATAATAGCGCGGAGGCATTGGTAATTATTGTCGCATCCGGAAAATCGGCCGCCGGTGCTTGCGCAATTGCGTTTTCGCGAAAGCGAGGACATTTTGCTGAGCCTGGCTCCGGCGGAAAGATTCGCGTATATCTATCAGCACAATCTTTGGGGCGGCCTGGAATCGTGCTCCGGGGTCGGCTCGTCGCTGGCCGAGACCGATGTGCTGCGGCGGGAGATTCCGAGGATGCTGGCGGATTTCGAGATCAGGTCGCTACTCGATGTCCCTTGCGGCGACTTTGAGTGGCTCAGCCGGGTCGATCTGGGCGTGCCCTACGTCGGCGCGGATATTGTTCCGGAACTGGTGGAGCGGAATCGTGTACGTTACCCCGAGCGCCGGTTCGTTCCACTGGACCTGACGTGCGATCCGCTCGCGGATGCCGATCTGATCCTCTGCCGCGACTGTCTCGTTCACCTTTCGTTTTGCAACATTGAAGCTGCTTTACGGAATATGAAGACCTGTGACGCGCGTTTTTTGTTAACCACCACTTTCCCGGAGTTGGAGAAGAACGCCGACATCGCCGATGGCGACTGGCGTCCGTTGAATCTGGAGCGGCCGCCATTTTCGTTTCCGCCGCCATTGCGTTTGATTGCTGAAGGCTGCACGGAGTGCGGCGGGGCTTACGACGACAAATCGCTGGGGCTGTGGCGGCTGGAGGACCTACTGTAATGTTCGGTGCGATCGAGGCAGGTGGAACCAAGTTTGTTTGCGGGATGGGGACGGGGCCGGACGATCTTGATACGATTCAGATCCCGACAACCTTGCCTGAAGAGACTACCGCGGCGGTGATCGCTTATTTTCGGGGTGCTGCGCTTGGGGCGTTGGGCATCGGGTCGTTTGGGCCGATCGATCTGCATCCGGATTCGCCGTCATATGGCCACATTACGTCGACGCCGAAGGTGGCCTGGCGGAACTACAACCTGCTTGGCGCAATCAAGACAGCGTTGAGAGCGCCCGTGGGTTTCGACACCGATGTGAATGCTGCCGCGTTAGGCGAGGCGCGCTGGGGCGCGGCGCAGGGTCTCACCGATTTCATCTACTTGACCGTGGGGACAGGCGTTGGGGGCGGGGGCGTAGTGAACGGGAAGGCGCTGCATGGCACGCTGCACCCGGAGATGGGGCATATCCGAATTCCGCACGACCGGACGTGCGATCCGTTCGCCGGCGCCTGCCCCTATCATGGGGATTGCCTCGAAGGACTGGCGTGCGGCCCGGCCATCGAGGCGCGCTGGGGTCTGCGGGCCGAGCAACTGCCGGAAGATCATCCGGCGTGGACGCTGGAGGCGCATTACCTTGCTCTCGCGCTGGCGACCTGGGCGTGCACGCTTTCGCCGCAGCGCATCATTCTGGGGGGCGGCGTGATGCAGCAGGGGCACTTGTTGGGAATGATCCGGCGGGAACTGGCGCAATTGCTGAACGGCTATATTGATTCGCCGGATGTCGTAGCCGCGCAGCTCGGGTCGCGTGCGGGGATACTGGGCGCACTCGCATTAGCGGAGCAGACACTATGATCGACGCAACGGCAGGGTCACTCAAGTCTGGAAGGGCTTCATTTTTGCGGCGCCGCCACGAATCACGAGTCAGCCGAAACCGCTTGCTCCCCCTTTTCTTCTTTGGAATGGTCGTGGCGTACGGGCAGTCCTTTGACACGGTGGAGATGCGTTCCGCGAACTCCGCGGAGAACTGGGTCAGCGTGGGGTTGCTGCCGGACGGGAATGTTCGATGCCGCAATACCAGCCTGCGGAGGCTTATCGCGGCAGCGTATGGCCGGGACGAGAACCTCGTCACGGGTGGACCGTCATGGCTGGATTCCGAGCGTTACGACATCACCGCAAAGGCGCAGCCCGCATCGAAAGAAAAACTCCAGCTCATGCTGCAGTCGTTTCTCGCCGAGCGCTTCAAGCTTGGCGTGCACCACGGGCGCAAGACCGATCCGGTGTTCACGTTGAGTGTCGGAAAGGATGGTCCGAAACTGCAATCCTCGGCGGCGACCGGAAAGGAATGCTCGCGGGCTGATGGTCCTCCGACTCAGTTGCATCTGGTCTGCCGCGGCTTCACGATGTCCGATCTGGCCGATCTTTTGCCGCGGGTTGCCAACGCCTATGTGACGTTTCCAGTGGTCGACCGGACCGCCCTTACCGGGACTTACGAAATCAAGCTGGATTGGATGGGAAAGCGCCAATACGATGCGGCGAACGGTTCCGGAAATCCGCTGGCGGTGTCGATATTCGATGCCGTCGCGAAGCTTGGGCTCGCGCTGGACAAGGGCGAGAACGTCACGGATACGATTGTCGTCGACAAAGCCGAGCGTGTCACGGTCAAGGCTGCTTCCGCAGCCGCCCTCGAACCCGAGCAGGTCGCGAACATCGACCGCTATGTTACTGCCGAGATGCAACGCGAGCATGTCCCTGGACTGGAGGTCGGTATCTACCAGCGCGGCGAAATTCTGTTTGCCAAGGGCTACGGTTTTGCAAACGTGGAACTCCAGGTGCCGGTGAAGCCCGAGACCATCTTTCAATCGGGTTCGGTTGGCAAGCAGTTCGTGTCGGCGGCTGTGATGATGCTTGTGGAGGAGGGGAAGGTCGGCCTCGACGACAGTATCGTGAAGTACTTCCCCGATGCTCCGGAGAGCTGGAAGCCGATCCTGATCAGGAACCTGCTGTCGCACACGTCGGGCCTCTCTGAGTACGAAACTCCGGATCGCACCGGGCCAAAAGGCCCGTTTTACATGCGGCTCGATTACACCGAGGATGAGCTGGCTAAGAGCATGGAGGTTATGCCGATCGAGAACAAGCCCGGCGAGAAATGGAACTACCGCAACACGAATTATGCGCTGTTGGGGATCATGATCCACCGGGTGACGGGCCTGTTCTACGCGGATTTCCTGCAGGAGAGAATCTTCCGGCCGTGGGATATGAACGCGACGCGCCTGATCAGTGACAGGGACATCATCCCGAACCGTTCATCAGGTTATGAAATGACTGGTTTCAAGCTGCAGAACCAGGAGTGGGTGTCGCCGACGTTCAATTCGACGGCAGATGGAACGTTATACTTCAACGTACTGGATCTGGCGAAATGGGACGAGGCGCTATACGGGTCGAGCCTGTTGAAGCCGTCGAGCCTCGACCGGATCTGGACCGTATATCCACTCAACGATGGCAACCCGAATCCCGCCCACTACGGTTTTGGATGGAGCATTACTGCTGTGAATGGGCATAAAGTGGTCGAACACAGCGGCGCCTGGCAGGGCTTTACCTGCTTTATCGCGCGGTTTGTGGATGACGGGCTGACGGTAGTGGTGCTCGCGAACCTGGCAGGGACGCGGACCGGTGAGATTGCGCATGAAGTGGCGCCATTGGTGAATCCGGCGTTGCGCCCTTGAGTATTGGGCAGCATAGGCGCAACCAACGAAAACTCTCGGGTTGAAAGGTCGGGACAGGCTTTTCGACTGTCCTTTCTCGTTGAAGTCCTCAGCAGGCTAATGTCTTCGTAGGGCGCACTCCCCGGCGCACTCCCGACTCCCATCGATAAACGATGGGGCTTGAGTTTTGTCTTCATTCATGCTATCCATCGATAGACGATGGGAAAACAAGAAGCCGCATCTGAACTACTTCCCGGCACGCTCGATCTCCTGATATTGAGAGTGCTCGCCACCGGGCGAATGCACGGTTACGGGATTGCACAGCGTTTGAAACAGATCTCTGGAGACGTGCTCCAGGTGGGTGAAAGCTCGCTCTATCCGGCCCTGCAGCGCTTGATGCTGAACGGCTGGCTGCAGGCGGAATGGGGCGCCTCGGAGAACAATCGCCGTGCCCGTTACTACACGCTGACGACGGCGGGGCGCAAGAAACTGGCTTCGGAACGCGCCGAGTTCAACCGCGTCATTGGCGCGATTCAACGCGTCCTGGAGATGGCGTGAACGATATGTGGTTCGCAATTTTACGTTTCTTCCGCAAAATCGGATACCTGTTTCACAGGGACGCCTGGGAACGCGAGTTAAGCGAAGAGATGGCGTTCCACGCCGACTTCAAGTTTCGGCAGGTCCGTGAAACGGGGCTGAGCGAGGCCGAGGCTAGTGTACAATCGCGGCGCCAGATGGGCAACGTCATTCTGGCCGCCGAGGAGAGCGCCGATGTCCGGAGTTTCATGAGCCTGGAGCGCCTGCTTCAGGATGTTCGCTACGCGCTGCGCCTGCTGGTGAGAAATCCGCTGTTCAGCCTGGTGGCTGTTTTGTCGCTCGCTCTCGGAATTGGCGGAAACACGGCGGTGTACACGATGGTGAATGCACTGCTGGTCAAGCCGCTGCCGTTCGCGGAACCGGACCGCCTGGTGCGCATCACCGAATCCTATCCGAAGGCCCTGTTGGTCTATTTCCAGCAGCATTCCCGAACAATGGATGTGGCAGCGATCAGTTCCGGCGTTGAGGTGAACATTACGGGACAAGGACCGGCGTTTCGCATCACCGCAAGCAGCGTATCGGCGAACCTGTTTTCGCTGATCGGCGCGCCGGTGATGCTGGGCCGGGGTTTGAATCCGGGTGAAGATCAGCCGGGACGCGACCGCGTTGCGATCCTGAGCTACGACCTGTGGACTTCGCGGTTTAACTCCGATCCCACCGTGTTCGGCCGGATGATCACTGTGAATGGGATACAACGCCGGATCATTGGCGTGATGCCGTCGGGTTTTGCGCTTCCCTCCGCGCGAACCCAACTTTGGTACCCGTGGGTGGTCAATCCCACAGAGGTGGTGGACTACTGGGCGAGCGAGTTCGTACCGCTGATTGGCCGCTTGCATCCCGGCTCGACAATCGAGCAGGCGAAGAACGAAGTCAGAGGCCTCGCAGGCTCGGTCTGGACGATGTTTCCGTGGCCGATGCCGCGCCGCTGGAACGCCAACTCGACCGTAATTCCGCTGCAGACCGATATGGCCGGCGATTCGCGCGGCCGCGTTCTTATGCTGCTTTGTGCCGTGGGAGCGGTGCTGGTGATCGCTTGCGCCAACGTCGCAGGCTTGCTAATGGCGAGAGCCGGGGCACGCCGGAAGGAGATCGCGGTGAGAGCCGCGATGGGTGCAGGACGTTACCGGATCGTCCGGCAGTTATTGACCGAATGTGTCGTGCTCGCAGGCGCGGCAGGCGTCGTTGGTCTCGCACTGGGTGCTTCCGCGCTGCGGCTCTTCGGCGCTGTAGTATCGCCGGATGTCGCTACGGCGTCTCGAATCCAGGTGGATTGGCACGTGGCGGCGTTCACGGCCTCTTTGTCTATACTGGCGGGCTTGTCGTTCGGTTTCGCGCCGGCCCTTAGCGCTTCCCGCCTTAGTGTGATCGACGCGATCAAAACAGGGACACAGCGCTCGGCGACCGGTGCATCGATCCGTTTTCGCAGTTGGCTGATCGGCGGCGAGATCGCACTGACACTGGTTTTGGTTGTGGGCGCCAGCGTCCTGATTCAGAGCCTGTACAAGCTGGCGAGTACGAACCCGGGGTTCCACGCGCAGCATATCGTAGCCATTAAGATTAGCCCCGATCGTACTTTTTGCTCGTTGCCCTCCGCGTGTATTGCCTTTTACGACCGAATGCTGGCGCAAGCCCGCCAGGTTCCCGGCGTTGTGGACGTCGCGCTCGCGAACACAGTCCCGCTCGATGGAAAGCTATCTTCAACTCCGGTGGATGTCGAGGACCATCCCAGGACTGCGGAATTTCCTTCGCCGATGTTCTGGGCAGGGGATGTGAATCCCGGATATCTGAGCTTCATGAGCATACCGTTGCTGGCCGGTCGTGCTTTTACGGCGGCGGACACGCGCGAGTCGGAGCCCGTCGTTTTGATCACGGCGTCGACGGCGCGGCGATTCTGGCCGGGGCAAAACGCGATTGGCAAGCACATACGACTGGTTGCGGAACCTCGCTGGCGCACCATCGTAGGAATTGTCGCGGACATACACCAGTTCAGCTTGACGGATCGAACACCGGGCGGAATCACCGGAGCGATGTACATGCCGTATGCGCAAGGGTCGGACGGAAGCCAGGATTTGCCGCCGGTCATGAACCTGATGGCGCGTACGGCGAGTCACATGCCGCAGGCCACGGATGAGATCTACCGGGTGGCGTCTGGGATGAATCCGAATATCCCGGTGGCCAAGCCGGTTTACCTGGAGGAACAGGTGACGGGGTCGGTTTCCAAGCTTCGGTCCACCACCTGGTTGTTCCTGAGTTTTGCGGCTGCGGCACTGGCGCTCGCGGCTATCGGGGTTTATGGGTTGGTGTCTTATTCAGTGACACAGCGCACGTACGAGATTGGTCTGCGGATGGCGATTGGGGCAGACAGTGGCTCCATCATTCACATGATTGTGGGCCGCAGCCTTCGCGTGGCGTTGCTGGGTTTGGCAGCGGGATTGATCGGCGCGTTCATTTTGATTCGGGCTCTGCCGGCTCTGATGGTGGATGTGGCGCCTGCGGATGTGCGGATCTATAGCGGGGTTGCGCTGTTCCTCCTATGCGTGACTGCCGCCGCCAGTTTCGTCCCGGCATGGCAGGCGTCACGCATTGATCCGGTTCGGGCGTTGCGGGTGGAGTAAGGGAGGTCTGCCAGGTGGAACCTGATGATACTCGCCTGATGTAAGGCAGGTTTCCAACCTGCGGCGGGTTTGAAACCGCCTGAACCACTTCAAAATACCTCGACCGGTGCGCAGGATGCTACGTGTAACATGTGACTACGAAACTACAACCGTGCGTTTCAGGAATCGGGTGCGCGGCACTAAGTCGCGTGTTTTCGTGAGACAGTTCACGGACGGCTGCGTGCCAGTGGCAACGCATGCCGGCTGCAAGATCGCAAGTCACTTCATTGATCCTTCACGTCTGCTTTGTCGCGTTGCTATTGAGTCTCGGCTCGGGAGCATTTCGAACGGTTGTGCCTCCCGTCAGACTGAATTTCGAACATCTAATCACACTGGCTCCGCCTCGTCTGCACTTGCGAGTACAAGACAAGGATGCCGGCGGCTCGAATCAGAGTCCCGGCCCGGTGCGTCGCGGAGAATTGCCCGTGCGCGGGCGGCGGACGTTTATTCCGCCCGAGACGCATCCTGACCCGAAGCTTCCTATCGTGCCGACGATCGCGTTCGACGCGCCCGTGATTCCGACGGGGGTCCAGGTCATCGGCGATCCCCTGGGTAAGTTTGGAGACGGGCTCTTCGGCAACAAGGGCGGGCACGGCATTGGAGACCGATGCTGCAGCGGTGGGGTGGGCGATGGGCCGGGCGGTCCGGGCTTCTCCACAAATCGATCGGCGGATCCCATTCGTCCCGCGCAAGTCATCTACCAGCCGGAGCCGGAGTTTTCCGATGAGGCGCGGAAAGCGCGATTCCAGGGATCGGTCATACTGATGATCGAAATTGGAGTCGACGGAAAGGCGCACAATATTCGGCTCGTCGAGGGTCCGGGACTGGGTTTAGAGGAGAAGGCCGTGGAAGCCGTGCTGAAATGGCGCTTCCGGCCAGCCATGCGAGGGAATACGGCGGTGGCGACCTCGGCGCGCGTGGATGTCTTCTTCCATATTTTTTGACCGGCGCCAGGCGGAATGGCCTGCTTCACTCTTCCACAGAATCCAAAACCCGGTGGGCTACGTTCCACGAATTCCCTACGCGGAGTTTTCGATCGTGCACGGCAGCGGGCCTGTTAGACTGGGGTGTAGACCAGCAGCAACCGTGAAAAACAGTCCCGTCTATTCAGCCTTAGGAGCCATTGGCAGCGTCCTGGCCGCCACTAGCTGTTGCCTCCCGATCGGTACATTCTGGCTCGCCGCAAGCGCCGCTGGAGCGTCCGCTATGCTCGCCAAACTGCGACCCTACCTCATGATCCTGTCGGTAGCTCTTATCGCCTTTGGCTTTTGGCAGGCACGCCGCGCGAAACAATGCAATCGCCGGCCGCGCATTCTGAATCTTGTTCTCCTGTGGACCGCCGCGCTGTTCGTTTTCGTCTCGCTGGCATTTCCCCAGGTACTCGCGGAGATCATGGCCGGATGAAGTTCCCCATCGCTTTAATAGCCACGCTGCTCCTGAGCGCCTGCAGCGGCGTCCTGTCGCACGATGTCCCGACTGGCCAGCCCGCGCTCGCCGACCTCCAGGTCACCTCCTTCCAGCAGAGCTTCAACGCCGCACCCGGTCCGAAGCTCGTCCTGTTGATGTCCCCAACGTGAGCGGTTTGTCTGCAGGGGGCCTCTGCAGTCGAAAAGATCCTGGAGAAACATCCCGACCCCAACCTACGCGTTTTTGTGGTTTGGGAAAAAGTGCTCGATACGGACCTGATGTCGCCCAACACGCGGGCGCTCATGCGCGTTTCCGACAAGCGCGCCAGGCAATTCTGGGATCACGGACGCCTGCTCTCGCACGCGATGGGCGAAGACAAAACCGGCAAACCGGTTTGGGATTGGGCCGGGCTCTATCCTAAAGAAGCGGCGTGGAACGGTCTGCCGCCCAAGCCGCAGGTCGATGGACGGACCATCGTGCGTGTGGCCGACGATCTGGACAAGGCGCTCGCTCATTTGTGATTCGCCGCCTGCTGCTTTCGCTGCCGCTGATTCTGTTGGTGGCCGCGGGACTGCGGCTGGCATATCTCGCCAATTACCAAAGCCACGCCGCGCACAACGCGCTCGGCACCATCCCGTTCCTCTTTGAGCCTGGAAATATCGCTTACGCCATGGCGACTGGGCATGGTTTCAGCGCTCCCTTTCGAATGGATACTGGACCCACAGCCTGGATGACGCCGGTTTACCCCATGCTGATTGCCGCCGTGTTCCGCGTCTTTGGCACGTACACTTATGCTGCCTTCCTGGCAGCCGCCGGGCTCAACGTCCTCTTCTCCACTGCCGCCTGCGTGCCGATTTATTTTGCCGGCAAGCGAATCGCAGGCCAAAGTACGGGCGCGGCCGGAGCCTGGTTGTGGGCTGTCTTTCCCAACGCGATTCTGCTGCCGGTCGAAGCCATCTGGGACGCCTCTCTCGCCGCACTCCTCGGAGCGACTTTGCTCTGGGCAACCCTCGAGTTGGACCGGTCTCGACGCACAACGGCCTGGATCGGCTACGGCCTCCTGTGGGGCCTGGCGCTAATGACTACGCCGACACTCGGCGTCCTGCTGCCGTTCCTGATCGGGTGGCTGGTCTATCGCTGCGGCTGGAAACTGCCCGTCATCGCCGCAGGCGTTGCCGCCCTCTGCTGCGTTCCCTGGACGGTGCGCAACTATGCCGTTTTCCATGCTTTCGTGCCCCTGCGTTCCGTCCTGGGCCTGCAGTTGTGGATCGGCAACAATGAGCGCACGGAATCGTTGTCGGTTGGCCGCCTACACCCAATCAGCAACCAGGCCGAGCGCGACCACTATGCCGAGGTGGGTGAAATTCCGTACATGCGCGAGAAACGTCAAGCCGCGCTCGAATTCATGACCTCAAACCCCGGCGTCGATGCGGGCTACATGCTCAACCGTTTTGTCGCCACATGGTCCGGAGGCACGAGTCACCCTTTCCGCGACCTGGTCCGTGCTCCCGCCCGCTTTCGGTTCATTCTGCTATTCAACCTGCTCGCCGCCCTGACAGCGGCCGCAGGGATCATCGTACTCTTCCGTCAAAGGAATCCCTATTGGTTTCCGACGGCGGCATTTCCCGTAATATTCCCCTGCCTCGCATACCTGACCCTTGCGGCGCCTCGATATCGCCACCCCATCGACCCCGTTCTTTTATTGCTCGCCGCGGTTTCGGTCGGGCCTCAAACATGGAGCCGGTTCGCCTACTTTGGGCGGAAGAACGGAATTCGCTAGGCGAATCCATGGCTTTCCTCAACACCGCCTTGGCTTTCGAGCTGATAAATCGGGCACGTCAAAATTGTCCAGCGCTCTGCCAGCCTGTTGCCATGGGCCGCTGATCCACGAAAGTGTAGTTCACACAGTTCGTGCAGGTCCCGCCGACTATCGCTCGGGCACCTATTCCTGAACATGAATGATGTGCCGGGGGACTTCACGAATCACGATGGCGCGATCGAGCTTTAGATTTGTGACGCACCCTGAAGTTGCGGCGCTGTAGGAACCGGAGTTGGCACTCCACAAGAACTCGCCACCATTCGCGCCGCTGATCTGGTTGGAACACACTCGATTGATGTCGCTCGCGTGGAAGGAATGCGTTCCTTGGCCGTCGCTGTAATCAATTTCTTCCACCACGAAGTGCGGGCCGCTATACTCCACCCGGTTGTTCGTCACCAGGTTGCCCCAGGCCCGGTAGCTCGAACCGGCAGGATCATCGTCGCCGCTATGATAATCGCCTTCGTCAAATCCGGGCCGGCACATTAGAAAGATCGGCGCATAGAGAGCTGTCGAGGGGTGAACGATGACGTTGTCCCGGATGGTGCCGTCTTTCAGATTCGCTCCGCCAATTGCCCAAGCCCCCATATTCCGAATGGTGTTCCCGCTGATCGTCACATTCAGGCCCCCGTCCCGGTAGAACGTATTTCCGGGATTGATGCCGTAGGTGATATTGCCGCGCCCATCACCGAAATCCGCAACCCGATCGCTCGTAAAGAGCGGTTCCCCCGGCTCGGAAATAAGGCACAGATTTTTGGTCACGGCCCCCTGAAAGAAGCCGTCGAGGTCGATACAACCCCCATTTGCATTAAGGATCGTGTTGCCGGTATATGAGACGCTCTTCACCCAGCCTGTGCTGTCGATGGCAACGCCCCAGTGCTTGGGCGCCGGCGCGTCATCATCATTCGCAGTAATGTATCCGATACGGTGAAAGAAGTTATTCGCGACGATGCCCCCGGTCGTATTGCCAAGTTCAACGCCGTCGAGCGCCATGTCTTCAAAATGGTTGTCCGTCACCGCCACATTCCGATGCTGAACGGAAAACCCATCGGAATGGCCCCACACGCCGTTGCCATTGTTTCTTTGAAAGCGGCAATTTCGCACCGACAGGTTGACCACGGCGCTGTCTCCTGGCTGCGTCGCTCGGTTTCGATACAAAATGCCGCCCGTCCAACTCGGGCCCAACTTGTCGTTCGGATCGCTCCAAAAAGAGTGCGGCCGGTTATTCTCAAAAAGGCAGTTGACGAAGCTGACATCCTCGATGTTGCCCTCGGCTTGCGTATAAGCCAGTGCCGCGTAACCGCCGGTATGCCGAACCGTAATGCCGTCGAACCGGAGAGATTTCGAGCCGCCATGAATCCAGAAACTCGTGTTCTTTACCAATATCGGATCGGTTGGATATGTAAAAGTTCCGTACTGAACGCAGTCAGGGTCATACTTACTCCCATCCACCACGAAATTCACAAAACTCAAACCGTTCGCGCCCTGAATGTCGAACATGCCCTGGCCATCCGGCAGATCGGCCATACGCTGGAATACGGTGGTGTCTCCGTCACCGGCAATCTCCAGGCCCGCAACGGTCCCCGGAAAGACGATCGGGCTCTTGATGGCGTACACTCTTCCACCTGGAAAACGCAGTGTCTGGCCGGGCGATTCCCGCAGCGAAGTAATTGCCAGATTGATGCTCGGTGAATCATCCGTGACCCCATCCCCGACCGCGCCAAAAGAAAGGACAGAAATCTCCCCTCGGCAGAGAACTGCCGCCGAAAGCTGCACCAGAATACTGGCGACAATGGAGAACTTGACTTCGGACATATTATGGACAAAAACGGCCAACTTTAGGCGGGGAAAGCAAGCACGACCGAACGCAATCCTAGCCCCACAGATTCGACGAAAGACTCGAAATGTCGTACCGGAGCTACGGTAATCTTATGTCCCGGTTTTCCCGAAGTCAATCGGGTAACGCGATTCCCCCAGCGTGCGTACAATAAACGATGAGGAGAATCGGAGCCATGAAGAAAGCCTTTCCGATCGCCGCGCTCTCTGTATTGCTGCTTACAGCCGGCTCCCCGGGCATCCGCCCCAGGTCTGATGCTAGTAGCTATCCCGCACACCAGGAGCAGGCGAACCTGTCGATTGGCGCTGCGCTGATCCCTCACGAACAGGCGAAGAAGATGTTCACCGCGAACCTGGAGCATGCCGGGTACATGGTTGTGGAAGTGGGTGTCTATCCCGCGCCGGGCAAGGATGTCGACCTTTTCCCCGCGGATTTCACTCTGTCGGTTGGCGAGGGCGCTGCGTCGCTGCGACCTGTCGACGCCGATACTATCGCGGAAATCATGACCGGAAGCCAGAAGCAACCCACAAAGACCTACGACCCTCACGGAATCAACACGTCCACCGGAATCTCCGTGGGGCGCGTCTCGTATCCCGATCCGGCAACCGGCCGTCAAACCGGCGGCACGGTGGTGACCACGAGCGCTGGCGTTGGAGTTGGCGGGCCGGCGCCGTGTCCCGGATATCCGTGCGATACGGGGTCATATCCCTCATCTTCGGGCAAGTCGCAGACACAGGCTGCCAACGATATCGCCCAGGACCTCTGGTCGAAATCCCTGCCTGACGGCAAGACTTCGCAGCCGGTGGCGGGTTATCTCTTCTTCCCCAAGCCTTCCCACAAGGCAAAAGACGCCGCTCTGGAGTTGTGGTACAACACCGATAACGGCCGCGTTCGACTACCCCTGGTTAAGGGCAAATAAGACAGACTGCTGATCGTGAAATTCTCACCGCCCGACCCTAACTTCGCCGAGCGTGTTCGGGCCAGCTTCGCCCGCCAGCAGGTAATGCAAACTTTGGGGGTGGAAATAGCCCATCTCGAACCCGGGGAAGTCGAGTTGACGATGCCTTTCTCCCCTGCGTACAGCCAGCAGCACGGTTTCATGCACGCTGGAATCATAACCACTGCGCTCGACAGCGCTTGCGGATACGCCGCATTCTCCCTGATGCCCGCCGACGCCGCCGTTCTCACTGTCGAATTCAAGACGAACCTGGTCGCTCCGGCCAAGGGCGATCGGTTTGCGTTTCGCGCCAACGTAGTCAAAGCGGGAAAGACGCTTACCGTCTGCGATGCACGCGCGTTCGCCATGGACAATGGCGGCGAGGAGCGGCTCGTCGCCACGATGACGGGTACGCTGATGGCACTGTTCGATCGTAAGGATGTTAAACACTGATGGAAATCCGCGACCTCACTGAATTTCAGCGCTACTACGAGAAGATCCACCAGCGCACGATGAACGTCGTTCGCGCGATTCCGCCCGACAAGGTGGATTGGAGCTTCCGGGACGGCAAGTTCACGCTCGGTGACCTGGTTCGCCACATCGCCACCGCGAATCGCTACATTTTCCTGGAGGTGGCCCAAGGAAAGCAGAGCACCTATGCCGGTTGCGGCAAGCACTTGGCCCCCACCTATGACGACCTGATCGCGTTCGCCGAGCGGATGCATCGTGAAGTAGTCGAAATCATCTCCGGCTTAACACCTGACGACCTGGAGCGCCGTTGTACGACGCCCGACGGCGCCTCAATCAAGACCTGGAAATGGTTGCGGGCAATGGTCGAGCATGAAATCCATCACCGGGGACAGATTTACATCTATCTTTCGCTCCTCGAAACGGCGAGCCCGCCGTTGTACGGCCTCACGTCGGAACAGGTACAGGAGCGAAGCGCTCACGCCCGATGACAGGTCGTAACGCTCGGGCGGCGCACCAAGCCGCTTAAGCACTGGATTTTCGAAAACCTCCGGAAGAAGACACATGCCGAGTGCGAGGGTGAGCCTGGTAAGCGCCATCTGCTACGTTAAACAAAGACCATGGTTGTTGAGACAAAAGAAACGAATCCGCTGCTGGAAATAGAATTTCGAATCCCCTTCGATCAGATCAAGGTCGAGTACATTGAGCCGGCCATCCAAGAGCTGCTCAAAGAAGCCCGCGAACAGATTACGAAGATCATCGCCGACCGGGCGCCGCGAACATTCGAAAGCACCATGACGGCGCTCGACACGTTTACCGAACGCCTGGATTACGCGATGGGCATCGTCAGGCACCTCGAAGGTGTCGCCACAACGCCCGAGTTACGGGCTGCGTATAACAAGGTCCAGCCGCTGGTGAGCGAGTTCTACAGCTCGATCCCGCTGAACGAAGGCCTGTGGCGCGCTCTGCAGTCCTATGGCGCTACCGATGAAGCCCATCATTTGACCGGCACCCGAAAACGGTACCTGACGAAAACGATCGACGCCTTCCGACGCCACGGAGCCGAACTCGACCCCGACGGCAAAGCCCGCCTCTCCGAGATCGACGTCGAATTGGCGAAACTCACCACCCGTTTCAGTGAAAACGTCCTCGACTCGACCAACGTGTTCGAGCTGGTCATCGCCGATGAAGCGAGGCTCGCGGGTCTGCCCGAGAGCGCCCGTGCCGCGGCGCGCGAAAGCGCCCGGTCGAAGGGTATGGAAGGCTGGCGCTTCACGCTGCAGGCGCCCAGCTACATCGCATTGATGACCTATCTCGATAACCGCGAGATTCGGGAGCAGGTTTGGCGTGCCTACATCAACCGTGCTACCGAAGAGCAGCACGACAACCGGCCGCTCATTCACGAAATCCTGCGCCTGCGCCGCGAAAAGGCCAGGCTTCTGGGCTTCCGCGATTTTGCCGACCTGGTTCTCGAGGACCGCATGGCGCACAAGGGCGAGCACGCCCAGAACTTCCTCGCTGACTTGAAGGGGAAGACCGAGCGCCGCTTCCGCGAAGAGAATCAGGAACTCACCGCATTTGCCAACATCGGCGAACTGGAGCCCTGGGATACGGGTTACTGGTCCGAGAAACAGCGCGCCGCGATGTACGACTTCGATGAGGAAGCGCTGCGGCCGTACTTTCCGCTCGAGAGCGTCGTGAAGGGGATGTTCGAGATCGTCGGCCGCCTTTACGGCATTCAGGTAGTGGAGCGGCCGGGGGTGCCGGCCTGGGACCCCGGCGTGCAGTATTACGAAATTCTCGACCAGAAAGACGGGCTGCTCGGGGCTTTTTATGCCGACTGGCTGCCGCGCGAAAACAAGCGCGGGGGCGCCTGGATGGATTCCCTCATCACCGGCGTGGACCTCGGCACCACCTTCACAAAGCACGTCGGGCTCATTTGTGGGAACCTGACACCGCCTGTTGGAGGCAAGCCGTCGCTGCTGACCCATCGCGAGGTTGAGACCATTTTTCATGAGTTCGGACACCTTCTGCACCATTGCTTGAGCCGAGTCGAGGTTCGCAGCCTCGCCGGAGCGAATGTGCCCTGGGATTTCGTCGAGCTGCCTTCGCAGATTATGGAGAACTGGTGCTGGGAGCGCGAAGCCCTCGACCTGTTTGCCCGCCACTACGAGACCGGAGTGCCGATTCCCGAAGACCTGTTCCAGAAGATGAAGCGAGCGCGAAAATTCCGAGCCGCCAATGGGCAGATGCGTCAACTGGGGTTCGGTTTTGTCGACCTGGCGCTGCATCGCGAGTACTCGCCGGAGCGCGACGGGGACGTCATGGAGTATTCCCGCAAGATCCTGTCTCAGTTTGCTCCGACCAGGCTGCCGCACGAGTACAACATGATCGCCGGCTTCACGCACCTGTTTGCGAGCCCGGTGGGTTATGGAGCCGGCTACTACTCCTACAAATGGGCCGAGGTCCTCGATGCGGACGCGTTCACGCGTTTCCGCGAGGAGGGCATTTTCAGCCGAGATACCGGTCTTCAATTCCGCCACCGAATCCTGGCCAAGGGCGATAGCGAGGACCCGGCGGACCTGTATCGCCAATTCATGGGGCGCGATCCCGACCCCAACGCTCTGCTGGTGCGGTCCGGCCTGCTCACATAATCGAGTAGATGCCGCGCGAGACGCTGCTCGACTTCTTCAACGACTTCGCGCACCTTGAAGATCAGTTTCTGCTGTACGACGACGGCATCCGTGTTCGTACCTACACGTATGCGGACGTCGCGGGAAAGGCACGGGCCTTTGCGAAACGCCTGCGGGCCAGCGGAATCGAGCGCGACGACAAGATCATCGTCTATAGCGAAAACCGCCCCGAGTGGGTTTTCGCGCTGTGGGGCGCCGCATTGGCGGGAGTGGTGCTGGTGCCCATCGATTTCCGCTCCTCGTCCGAATTTGTACAAAAGGTCCAGGAAATCGTAACCGCCCGCGCGGTTCTGGTCGGAGACGAGGTGATCTTCGATAGCGCATGGAAGATCTCTTCGCTCGATGTCTCGGCGTTGAACTCGATTACCGCCACTTCGAACGACACGCTCGAAATCATCTTTACCTCGGGCGCGACGTCGGAGCCCAAAGGCGTGGTCATCAGTCACCGCAACGTGCTGGCGAACATCGTGCCTGTGGAAGGCGAAGTCCTCAAATACCGCAAGTATGGCAAGCCGTTTCATCCTATCCGCTTTTTGAACCTCCTCCCCCTGAGCCACATGTTCGGCCAGGCTATGGCCACATTCATCCCGCCGATGCTGCCCGGACTGGTTGTCTTCATGCGCGGCTTCAATCCGTCCGAGATTGTCCGCCAAATCCGCTCCCGCCGTATTTCCGTACTGGTGTCGGTTCCCAAGATCCTCGACGTCCTGCGCGAATATGTGGTCCAGAAATTCCCGGAGCTTCGCGAAACGCGCGAGGAGAAATCCCACTGGCTCATCCGCTGGTGGAAATACCGCAAAGTCCACCGCATGCTCGGGTGGAAGTTCTGGGCCATGATTGTCGGTGCCGCGCCGCTGCCGGGCGATCTCGAGGCGTTCTGGAAACGGCTCGGCTATGTCGTCATCCAAGGCTATGGGTTAACCGAAACCGCGCCCATCGTTACGCTGAATCATCCGTTTCACGCCCGCCAGGGAAGCGCGGGCAAACCCATCGCCGGTGTCGAGGTGAAGATTGCCCCAGACGGCGAAATCCTTGTGCGCGGCGAAAACGTTACCTCGGGCTACTACAACGCGCCCGCCGAAACGGCACGCGCCTTTGAAGATGGCTGGTTTCACACCGGCGACATCGGCCAGATGGATTCCGAAGGCCAGCTCACGATCCTAGGACGCAAGAAAGAAATGATCGTGACGCCGGAAGGGCTGAACGTCTTTCCCGATGACGTTGAGCGGGTCCTGAACGCGATTTCCGGAGTCCGCGACTCGGCGGTCATCGGTACGGATCGTGTCCACGCCGTTCTGATCCTGGAGCCCGGCGTCTCCCAAGACGAGGTCGTTCAACGCGCGAACAAACAACTCGCCGATTACCAGAAGATCCGTACGGTCTCGATCTGGCCCTACGACATCTTTCCAAGAACGGAAGGCACCGGCAAGCTGAAGCGAATGGAGATCGCGAAGGGCACTCCGCCTCCGCAGCACGGTCCGAAGCTCGATCTCAGCGTTCCGCTCGAGCAACTGACATCGCTCGAACGCGTGGAGCGCATGGTCGCCCTGAATATCGACGAGTCGGAAATGACCGGCGCTCCGGCGACCCCTCGCGCGGAGTTCCGATTCCCCACGTGGAACCACGGCTTCTGGGCACGCGCGCTGCGGCGGACCTTTCTGCCGGGATTTCTGCTTCCGCTCACACGTGTATTCGCCTGGATTCGGACCCAAGGCCGCGAGAACCTCGCCGGGGTAACCCCGCCCGTGATCTTCGCGTCCAACCATCAGAGCTACATGGATGTTGCGTCGATCCTTGCGGCGCTACCCGCACGGTTTCGTTACCGCGTGGCGCCGGCGATGCGCAAGGAGTTCTTCGACGCTCATTTCCATCCCGAGCACCATACGCTGTGGGAGCGCTTTACGAACAGTTTGAACTACGTGCTTGCCGCCCTGGTCTTCGATGCGTTTCCGATCCCGCAGCGCGAGGCAGGCGCCCTGGAAACTCTGCAGTATATGGGCGAGATTTCGAGCCAAGGATGGTGCGTCCTGATCTTCCCCGAGGGCAAAATGACAGATGCTGGAGAGATCTCGGAATTTCAACCCGGTGTGGGGATGATGGCCTCGCGTCTTGATCTTCCGGTGGTCCCGATACGCATTCGTGGCCTGGATCAGGTGCTCCACAGAACCTGGAAATTCGCGCGGCCCAACCGGGTCGAAATCGCATTCGGTGAGCCCTTGAAGCTCGCCGGCGGCGACTATGTTAGTAACGCGCGAAAAGTCGAAGAAGCCGTTAGAAAACTTTGAAATCGGCGTTAAAATCGAGAGTACATGCAAGTCATTCACAGCGCGCCCGTCTACGATGTTGTGATTATCGGCTCCGGAGCCGGAGGCGGAACCGTCACGAAAGTGCTTACGGATCTCGGCGTATCCGTGGCGCTTCTCGAAGCCGGTCCGATGCTGAATCCGGCCAAAGACTTCAAGGAGCACATGTGGCCGTACGAGGTGAATCACCGCGGGGTAGGTGAGGACGGAGCAGGCTATTTCGGCCGCAGCCGCTGGCCTTTTGGGTACTTTACGGCGTCTTTCGGCGGCTGGAAACTGGAAGGCGAACCCTACACCGTCGCGCCAGGATCGAAATTCGAATGGTTCCGCTCGCGCGTGGTCGGCGGCCGCACGAATCACTATGGCCGCTTTTCGTTTCGCTTCTCGGATTACGATTTCTATCCGCACACACGCGATGGACTTGGCACCGACTGGCCCATAACGTACAACGATGTCGCACCCTATTACGACAAAGCCGAACGATTCATCGGCGTAACCGGATCCATCGAGCACATCCGCAGCACTCCCGACGGCATCTTCCAACCGCCGCCACCGCCGAGGGTTCACGAAATCCTCACGAAACGGGCTTGCGATAAGCTCAATATTCCCTGCATTCCAAATCGCATGGCGGTGATCACGACGCCGCTGAATGGCCGGCCCCCGTGCCATTACTGCGGCGAATGCGGCCGCGGCTGCGTCACCGCTTCGAACTATTCGTCGAGCCAAGTGCAGGTTTTTCCGGCCATGAAGAGCGGCCGCGTGAAACTTTTCACCAACGCGATGGCACGCGAGCTGATCACGAACAACGAAGGCAAGGTGGTTGCCGTTTCGTACATCGACAAGGACACACGCAGCGAGCAGCAGATTCGCTGCCGGTCGGTAGTGGTTGCCGGCGGCGCCTGCGAATCGGCGCGATTGCTGCTCAACTCGAAATCATCGCGATTCCCCAACGGGCTGGCAAACGGATCGGGACATGTCGGCCGCAACCTCACCGACACGGTTGGCTACAGCCTCGGCGCGCAGGTGCCGGCGTTGATCGGGATGCCGAAACACGACTGCGATGGAATGGGCGGCATGCATTATTTTGTGCCGTGGTGGCTGTGGGACGAAAAGGACAAGAAATTCCCACGTGGGTATCACATTGAGATCGGCGGCGGCTTCGGCATGCCCCAGGTTGGTTCGTTCCGTGGAGTGTCGCGCCACACTGAAGGCTACGGTAAAGCGCTGAAGCAGGCCATTCGTGCGGACTATGGCACCTATGTGCACCTGGCCGGCCGCGGCGAGATGATTCCCAACGAGGACACCTTCTGCGAGATCGATCCCAACGTGGTTGACCGCTACGGCATCCCCGTTCTGCGATTCCATTTCAAGTGGAGCGACAACGAACTGAAGCAGGCGCAACATCAGCACGATACCTTCAAAGCCATCCTCGAGACGATGGGCGGCAAGGTGACCCAACCAAGCCCCAATTTCGCCAACGGCGACGGCATCTCAGTTGGCGGCGAAATCATTCACGAACTCGGCACGGTGCGAATGGGCAAAGACCCGCGAATGTCGGTGCTGAATGGCTACTGCCAGACGCACGAGGTTAAGAATCTATTTGTGACCGACGGCGCGCCATTCGTCAGCAATCCGGACAAGAACCCTACGCTGACGATCGTCGCGCTGGCGTGGCGGGCGGCAGACTACCTGGCAGAGGAACTGAGGAAGGGCAATGTCTGAGATCACACGTAGAGGACTGGTACAGATCGCGATTGCCACCGCTACGGCGGCTACGGCGTCGGCGCAGCACGTCCATCAGATGGCGGCCGACAACAAGGCTGCGAATAATGGCGTCTACAAGCACACGGCTCTGAACGATCACGAGTACGCGACCATGCAGAAGCTGGCCGACTTAATCGTGCCGGCTGACGAGGTGTCGCCAGCGGCGAGCGAGTCGGGTGCGTGCGAGTTCATCGACCTGCTGTGCAGTAATAACCCGGAACTGCTGGCCATTTACACCGGGGGGCTCGCATGGCTCGATTTCCAGATGGAACAACGCTACGGGACCAATTTCCTCACTGCCAAGCCCGAGCAGCAAACTGCGATGCTCGACCTGATCGCCTATCGCAAGAACGCCGATACCGCGCCGGAGTTGGGGGCCGGGATCCGCTTCTTCGACTGGGCCCGCACGATGGTGGTCGACGCGTTCTACACGAGCAAAGTCGGGATCAAAGATGTCGGCTTCATGGGGAATAAAGGGATGGCGAAGTTCGAGATTCCGCAGGAAGCTATCGACTACGCGCTCAAGCGCAGCCCGGTCTAGCCGAGCAGCCCGTGGCAAAAGCCTTTGAGAGCGGCATGCGCAGGCGAAACCGCCTGCGCCACCTTTGAGCACTGTTCTTCGAAATTTCGTAGATCTTCCTTCTCGTGCTGCACACATAGTGGATCTCGGTCAAAACGTTGGATGAATTCCAAAACGCGACGCAGAACTTGGCGTTTTGCGACGGAGATTTCCGGCTCTGCGTCGCGCTTGGCCGGCGTGTTGAGCCGGGCGACAAAATCAGTATTCATTTATCAAAGATCGAGGCAGGCGCCGCGAGTGCCTGCACGGTTTCAGGGTAGGGGCTGGAGTCTTCGAGAAGCGTGGCGGCGATCCGACGGGTTGATATCAAATTCGGGTGAATTCAAGGGGATAGGGCCGGGTTGGACTGTTTTGAAATGTTGTGATCGGGTTGGATGGGCGAACTCGTTCTTATATCCGTGCAAGCTGCGCGCACAACATTAGCGCAGCATTCCCACTATTCCCGAAAGCATCCAGAACCTTTTCTACCTCGGCGCTACTCGTCGACCGACTCCGACTCAGTAATGACGAAGCATAGTAGAACCACTCGGCCGGCCGTTCCCGCTGCAGGTTCGAGCCAGCGATGAATGAGACATACGCGAGAAGCACGCGATTGCGCTCCGGTCCGGGTGGCGTAATCTCGACCAGCATCTCGTAAATGGTCGAGCGCTGGTGATAGAAATCCGCTTCCGACTTCTCATCGGAGGCATTCCAATCCCCCAGGTCTTTGAGGAAATCGGTAAGGTGATCCAACCACTCGGCGCGCGGAAGGCTTTGCGATCCGAAGCGCAGGTCATAGGCTTCCTTGAATATGCGCTGCCCCTTCTCCGATTTCCAGAAGGTACTCGCGACCTCGGGCGAGGAACAATCCGGCATTGTGGGATCGGGCGGGAGGCTCTTGGCGTTAATGCCATCCTCACCGAAGGTCGCCGCCAAGTCGCGAAGCGGCGACACGTCGGTGATGACCATGTCTTCGCACTTCGGCTGCTCGACCGCGGGCGCCGGAATGGTCAGGAAAAGTTCCCAAGCCTTTTTACGGTCCAAGCTCGCCATGTCACGAACGGCTCGCGATTGCAGGGAGAGCGCATCGAGGTGAAGTTGTGAAGCAGCGGCCAGCATCGCGCCCGGTGTATCCGGAACGCGCTTTAATGCTTTGACCGGCGCCCTAAGCTGCGCGCTGCCGCCGAGACTGTAGGCATGCTCCACGAGGTCCACCAGCGCCGGCTTGTCGGGGACTTTCCCGGATTCCACGACCCGCAACAACGCGTCGGCGGCAAACTCGGGCGGCGCTGTATAAGCGAGCCGCACGATGGAATCGTACGGCTCGGGAATCTTCGGCTTCTCTTTCGGTTTCTCGTCGGCGGCCATCAGCAGGCCGGCAACAAGAAGTTGGCAAGCTAAAGCATGCGGTAGCAGTCGAACCATTCTTAGTAGTTGACGATGGAAGCGAACGAATTGTGGTCCAAACTTGCGCCCCCGACCAGGACGCCGTCAATTTCCGGCTGCGCCATCAGACCCTTGATGTTGTCCGGCTTCACGCTGCCTCCATACAAAATGCGGACGTCGCTCGTGGCGTACTTCGTCTGCACCAACCCGCGAATAAACGCGTGCGCCTCAGCGGCGATCTCCGGAGTTGCGGTTTTACCAGTTCCAATCGCCCAAACCGGCTCGTACGCAATGACGATTTGCGCAAACTGCTCCGAGGTCAGCTTGGATACGCCATGTGTAAATTGACGCTCCAGCACCCAGTTTGTCTCGCCGGACTCGCGCTCGCGCAGCAGTTCGCCGACGCAGACGATCGGCTTCAGGCCAACTTCGAGCGCTGCAAGGGTTCGCTTGAACACGGTGTCGTCGGTCTCGCCGAAATACTGACGGCGCTCGCTATGGCCAATGATGACCCATTTCACGCCGGCTTCTTTCAGCATGCGTCCGGAAATCTCGCCGGTGAAGGCGCCATCCTTGATTTCCCAGAAAACGTTCTGACCGCCGATCTCGACAGGACTGCCACCGACCGCCTCAACCGCCGCCGGCAGATTGACATAAGGAGGACAAATTACGATGTCACGCTCGTTCACACCGGCTACCAGCGGCAGGAACTTTTCAAAAAATGCACGGGTTTCGCTGGGAGTCTTGTACATCTTCCAGTTCCCCGCCATTACGGGTCGTCTACTCATGAGAGTGAAGTAAGAAAGCTCTCTCCTTTAGGAATGCGAACACCAAAATTCTCTGCAACCGTCTGCCCAATGTCGGATAAAGTCTGACGCAGACCCAGGTCGCCGCCGGCGGGCCGGCGCGGTTGGTAGGCCAGCACCGGCACATACTCGCGCGTGTGATCCGTCCCTGGAGCCGTTGGATCGCACCCATGGTCCGCGGTGAGGATCAGCAGATCTTCGTTCGTGAGCTTTTCCATGAAGCCGGGCAGCCACCGGTCCACTTCCTCGAGTGCCCGCGCGTAGCCCTCGACATCGTTGCGATGCCCATAGAGTTGGTCGAAATCGACGAGGTTCACAAAAATCAGCCCATCCGTGCACTCATCGAGCGCCGCGGCAGTCTTCACCATGCCGTCGGCATTGCTTTTCGTCTTCTCGTATTCGCGGATGCCACGACCCAGAAACACGTCGAAGATTTTTCCAACGCTGAAAACGTTGATACTCTTCGACTCCAACTGGTCGAGCAGCATGCCCTTGGGAGGCGGTACGGCGTAGTCATGCCGGTTGGGCGTCCGCGTGAACTTGCCGGGTTCACCGATAAAGGGCCGGGCGATCACCCGCCCCACCTCACAGGGACCGCGCAAGATGTCCCGAGCCGTCTCGCAGATCTTGTACAGTTCCCAGAGCGGGATGACTTCCTCGTGAGCCGCCACCTGGAACACGCTGTCCGCCGACGTGTACACGATCGGCGAACCGGTCCGCATGTGTTCCTCGCCCAGTTCCTTGAGGATCTCAGTACCCGACGCCGCGTAGTTGCCGAGGGTGCTTCGGCCGATGCGGCGCTCGAACTCATCCAGAATTTCCCGAGGAAATCCGTTCGGACAAAGCGGGAACGGCTTCTCCAGGTGAATGCCGACCATCTCCCAGTGCCCCGTGGTGGTGTCCTTACCCGGTGAAGCCAGAGCACAACGTCCGTAGGAGCCCAGCGGCTGGGCAGCAGACGGAATATGATCGAGCGGCTTGATGTTTCCCAGCCCGAGCCGTGCCAGGTTCGGAAGGTTCAGTGTCCTGCGATGGGCGATGTTCCCGAGCGTGTCGGCGCCGGAAGGATCGCCGAAAGCGGCCGCGTCCGGCATGGCGCCAATCCCGACGCTGTCCAGCACAATCCAGGTGATGCGCCGGAAGGGGGTCATTGGGAAATAATGGCCGTGGCCGCCTTTTTTCCCTGAAGCGCCGCGTTGATCCGATCGCTCAGCATGTCGACGAAACGCTCGGGGATATATCCGTTCATCCGGCTGTAAATTTCGCCGTTCTTGTTGAAGATGATGGTCATGGGAATGGACGTGGCTTGCAGCAGGCGCGCCAGGCCATCATCGAAATAAACTTTCTGCGTCCACTTGTTCGATTCCAGGAACGGCTTCACCACGCCATGATCCTCGTCGGTGTCAATCGAGAGGAAGATGACGTCGTCATGATCCTTGAAGCGCTCCTTGGCCTGCTCGTACAAGGGATGTTGCGCCCGGCAGGGACCGCACCACGTGGCCCAGAAATCCATGATGATCACTTTACCCTTAAGACTCGCTAGCTGGAGTTTGCCGCCGGCAACATCGGTAACGGTGAATTGCAGAGGATCCGTGAGCTGGGCATTTGGATCGAGTCCCTGGAGTTTCTGACGCCGTGCCGTGAACAGTGCCGAGGTACGATCGTAGGCCTTCAAAATCAGGTCGCCGAGCCCGGCTTCCGAGCCGTTGAGCGTACGATATATGCTGCCCATCTTGTCGCGGTCGTGGGCTGGATCGGGCTCGGCCGCGTGCAGTTGCGCGATGGAGAATGCATCCGCAAGGTATTGCACGGCTTCGAGAGACTGACCGGCATCCGAAAGCCAGCGAGCAGACTCGCGCGCAGACTCCACGTTGGGGTAGATGTCGAAGCTCTTCCTGGCGAGATGAATGGCCATATCGGTTTGGCCGAGAAGTCCTCGGGCGCGTCCTTCGAGCAACACCGCGGTCGCCTCGAGCCGGTCGTAATCCTCGATTTGCCGCGCCTCGTCACGCCCAGCCACGGGAGGCGGCATTTTCCTGGCCTCTTCGACGAGCTTTTCCATGTGTTCGGCATGCTTCAAAGCGAGTTCGCAATTCGGTTTGCCGCCCGTCTGCAGCAGGGCTACGGCGACGCTCTGTAACACGCTCAAATCGTTCGGCTCCCGCTGTAGAACGCTCTCGCCGAAACGCATGATCCGATCGTTATCTTTGAGTTGAATCGCCGTCTTCACCAACGCCTTTTCGAGGTCGGCACGCCGCGGCGAATTCGGGAATTTCTGAAGATGAGCCTCAATGGCGCGAATAAAATCCACCGGGCTGTTGCCCGCTTCTCCGAGCGCCGAAGTCAGGCTGGTCTGCTCATCCTGCGACATCTGAACCGGCGCGCCTTGTCCAAACAGAGCCGGGACTGCGAGGAGCCCAATCGCGATACACCAGAACTTCATTGCGGTCCCGCCTGCGCTGTCTTGTTATTCCGGAACATTTCGGCCAGGTTGGCGGCCCGCTCCCTGGCCATGTGTATATAGCTTTCGTTTTTCGCCACGCGATCCAGCAAGGGCAGAAACTGCTCGGGCGCAATAAGCCGCTTGCGGTCATAAGTAATCTCGACCATGAGAATTGACTGGTTCACCCCGAGCTTGTCGAAATGCACGGTACGGTCGAGATCAATGAAATCCTGCTCGGTTTCCGTGATGCGCTCGAACCAGTCCTGCAATGCCTGCGCATCGAGGTTCTCCGAGTAGTTGAATTTCACTTCGTGCTTGTCCGCCCCGTCCTCGTAGTGAAACGTCTTCCAGCCCATGTGCGCGACCTTAGCGGGCGATTCCAGGGGCTTGCTGAAATGCCCCAGTTTGTCGGAGAGCGAGAAAATTTCGGCGGTCTGCGCTTCGGTGAGTTTGAACTTGATCGGCTGATCGTCGTTGGCGGCTTCCTTGTATTCGGTGTCGCCCGACTTGGTCACCGTGATGATGACGTTCTCAGGTTTGCTGCCTTTGAAGTACTTGGAGTACACAATGACAGGGTCGGCGTGCAGCACGAATGCGGCTGACAGGACGACCAGCAGGCGGACCAGGTTGACGACCGGCGCCGGCAGGTTCGCAACCCGCCGCAGGCTAACAGCCGGCATCACACGGGGCATCAAGCGGGACTTCACCGTTCCACTTAGCATGGGACGACCTCCCGCGAATGAGTGGCATGACATATCGCGACCGCCAGCGCGTCGCAAGCATCCTCTGATTCGATCTGTTCCACGATGCTCAGAATCGAATGCACCATCATTTTCACCTGCTGTTTTTCGGCGCGTCCGTAGCCGACCACGCTCGTCTTGATCTCCAATGGCGAATACTCGCCCAGGGGCAGCCCCGCCTCGGCAATGGCCAACAGTATGACGCCCCGCACATGCGACAGCTTGAGGGCCGTCTTCACGTTTTGCGCGTAAAACACTTCCTCAACCGCGGCTGCCGATGGCTCGTACTGCCGAATCACGTCCTGCAGCGCCCGCGAAATGACGAGCAGGCGATCGCCCAACGGCTGTTTCGGGCTGGTGTGAATCGAACCCGCGGCAACGATGCGGTGCGAGCGTCCGTCGCTCTCAATAAGACCGTAGCCGGTCCACTCGGCGCCGCAATCGATTCCTAAAACTCGCATTTACCTGGCAGCCAGGGCTTCCAGTTCTTTTTCGTCTATATCGAAATTGGAATAGACGTTTTGGACGTCGTCATGCTCTTCGAGCGTCTCGGTCAGCTTGAGCATCCCCGATGCGTTCTTGCCTTCCAGCTTGATGAGGTTCTTCGGGATCATCCCGATTTCGGAGGATGCAGTCGCGATGCCGGCATTGTGAATGGCTTGCAGCACGGCCTCGTGGCTCTCTGGGGGCGAAAGCACTTCCCAGCTATCTTCGTCACCTTTGAGGTCGTCGGCGCCGGCATCGAGAACGATGCCCATGAGCTGGTCTTCGCCGGCCTTATCCTTTTCAATGACGATTTGACTCTTGCGCTCGAACATCCACGAGACGCTGCCTTGTTCACCCAGATTCCCGCCGTGCTTCGAGAAGACGTGCCGGATTTCGCTGACCGTACGGTTGCGATTATCCGTGGCAACGTTGACCAGGACGGCGGCGCCGCCGGGTCCATAGCCTTCGAACATGATTTCGTCGATCTGGCCGCCTTCCAACTCACCGGTCCCGCGCATGATGGCGCGTTTGATGTTGTCGGAAGGCATACTGACGGCCTTGGCGGCCGTAATCGCGGTTCGAAGACGGGGGTTGCCGTCGGGATCGCCGCCGCTACGGGCGGCAATCATAATTTCCTTGATAATGCTCGTGAATGCTTTGCCACGCTTGGCGTCGAGGGCGGCCTTTTTGTGCTTGATGGTCGCCCACTTGGAGTGTCCTGACATATATGAAAATCCTCTCGCTCGAGTGAGCAGACAGAACTGCCGGAGCTAACCTTCAGGATACCAGAAGCAGCCTGAAAAGCCCTCACTTGGGCGGTTCCAGGGACTGTTCGAGCCGGTCCAGGCGGCTGCGGAGTTCGTCCAGCGAGGCTTGCTCCGTTTGCAGACGGGCCGACAACTCAGCTTCGCGGCTGCGGAGCGATTCCAGGCTTTTCTGCTGTTGCTCCCCTTCGAACTTCAACTGCTTTACGATACTCTCGATACTCTGGCGCCGGGCCGGATCGGTACTCTCCTGAGATTCTTTGCCGAGCCCCTCGACCTGGGCGGCTGTCTTGTTCTGCTCGCCGATTGCCTGGTCGATTTCGCGGCGCGCGTCATAAAGTTGCCCGGTGGTGCGCGTCACCTGCTCCTGCTGGAGGCGCAATCTTTGCACAGCGATCTCGACTCGCGGGCCGATCAGGGTTGAGCGCTCGAGTGCCAATCGCAGTTCGTGGACCTCCTGGAGAAGGGCCTGAAGCGTCGAGTTGTCGGGGGCGGGCGTGGGAGCCTGGCCCCACAAACCGAAGCAAAGGAATAGAGATGCAAGAACGGCTTTCATGGGATCCTCGGTCTGGTTATAACATGGGCGTAGATGTTGAGCGATGAACAAGTGCAACGGTTCGTCAGAGATGGTTATGCAAAAGTCGAGGCCGCTTTCCCTCGCGAGTTTGCGGACCAGGGCCGTGCAATTCTTTGGTGCGATACCGGGTGTGAGGAGGCCGATCCGAAAACCTGGAGGAAGCCGGTTGTCCGGCTTGGCATGTACGGGCAGGAGCCATTTGCGCGTGCCGTGAACACACCGGTTCTCTATGAAGCCTTCGATCAACTGGCTGGTCCGGGGCGATGGAGTCCGCGGGACAATCTTGGTACATTTCCGATCCGGTTTCCCTCGCCGGACGATCCGGGCGACGCGGGATGGCATATCGATGCGAGTTTCCCGCCCGAATCGGGCGACACGGGCGATTACTTCGAGTGGCGGGCCAACCTTTCGTCAAAAGGCCGTGCCCTGATGATGCTGTTCCTGTTCTCGGATGTGGGAGAGGATGATGCTCCGACCCGCCTTCGGGTGGGCTCTCATTTCGATATCGCGAAGGTTTTGGTCCCCGCGGGTGAAGAAGGTATGTCCCTCCGTGAACTCGCTGCCGGCGGTTTTTCCGAAAGCGCTCACCGTCCTGTCGCGCTGGCGACGGGGGAGGCAGGCACCGTCTATCTTTGCCATCCGTTTCTGGTGCATGCCGCCCAACCGCATCGCGGGACTCGCCCGCGCTTTCTTGCACAGCCACCTCTTCCTTCGGGCGAGCCGTTTAGGCTGAATCGAGCTGGTGGGGACTACTCGCCTGTTGAGGAGGCGATCCGAATGGCTTTATAAGGGCGGTGATCGAACTGCAGGAGCATGCTCACTTTGAGTGCGCAATGGCGCTGATAACTGCCCCTAGCGCAGTCCGGAAATCGGCGGGAGTTACGACCTCGAACACTCGTGGATGCAGAGGTTTCAGGGTCTGCTCCAGGGAATCGAGATTAGCGGGGTCAAAGGGGATGCCGATGGGAGGCATGTTCGGCCGCGTATTCACTTGAGCAACAGCGGCGTCCCATCCGGAAAGTTGTTTGCCATACTCATCAAATATCGGCGGCTGCTTACGCCCCCAGTGAGGCAAATGGCAGCGAATGTAATATAGCTCGATCGGCTGAGAGGTTGCTGGCTGAATGGGCCGCAGGTCCTGACCTTTAGGAAACGGCCTTGGAGCACTCAGAACAATCATCACAGGCGCCGCTCGATCCGGTTGCTTGCGCTCCAGACGCTTCGCGATCTCGGAGACAAAGAATTGTGCATTTTGTTTGTAGTTTTGGAGCGATTGCGCATCGATTGTGAACGGACTGTTCTCGTGCAAGGCGTCGTTTAGCCGTGACCAGTCGAGCTGGTTCGCCACGTCCAGTGCAAACGCGATTTTCTGGCGCTCCAGATCGAGGAGCGTCACATGGATCGACCCGTTTGGGACCGCCATTCCGGACGCTACCTTGAGCCGTGAAATCAGGAAAGGCTCCTTGGCGGGGTCAAGTCCCAGGTTCACGATTATTTCGATGTTTGTCGGTTTCTCTGTTTTCAAGGGCAAGAACAAACGAGAGGGAGTCTGCGGAACATCACTGGAAAACTCCACGGCGGGCAGATCGCGCCAGGCATCGGGAAAGGGATCGCGATGCAGTTCCCCAACACGTAGCTTCGCCCGCTTCAAACTGTGCTCCTTCAAATCGGGGTCGTAAATGGCCATGGCGATTTCGTAATCACCTGGACGAACAGCCGCCCGTTCCAGCACATTGACGTATTTCACATCCATGGACGGGCGCACGCTCAACTCTTGCGAATTGCAGTAGGATTGGCCGTCGTGGTCTTGAATTCGAAGGTAGACGATCATGCGGCGTTTCGCGATATTCTTCGCGTCAATGTTGGCCGAAATGGAGGTTTGGAGGCGCTGGTTTTCGGCGAGGCTCGCGGGCGAGACGTGCAGGGACCATTGCATGCGCGCCTCATCCGGTTTTTTCGACCACTCATCGAACGGTGTCTTGTCGCAGGTTGGCGGCTGGGTTGGTTGACCGAGCAGGGCTATTGTCGCGAGGGTGGACAGGCAACCGATTCTCAACATCCCTGAATGACAGGGTAGCGCCTGTGGCTTGGAGGTTGCGTCTCATTATGTCCCGGTTCAAATGTGATGTGCATCTGCCGTCGCGGGGTGGTTTTTGCGCGGTCGCTCCCCTAAAACCGCGGGCTTCAGCCAGCCGTGGACCGCCTAAAGGCGGCGTTACTACAAAGGCTTTTCCGGCCAGGCGTGCTTTGGATAGCGCCGGCTGAGTTCCCGGCGCACCTGGGGGTAGAGGCGCTCCCAGAAACCCGCCAGGTCGGTAGTTGTCTGGACCGGCCGATGATTCGGCGCAAGCAGATGCACCACAACTGCGACCTGTCCCTTCGCCACGCGAGGCGTTTCCCGCATTCCGAAGAAATCCTGCAGGCGCGATTCGATCCATGGCGGCTTGTCGCGCTCGTAATGAACGCGCGTGTTCCGCCCGCCCGGCAGGCGGATGCGCTCCGGCGCAACCTCGTCCAGGAGCCGGGAATTGAGCTGACGCTCCAAGGTTGCGAGGAAGCCCGCGGCGGCGTTCTTGAGTTCGGCGAAGCTTCGGAGGCCTTGAGCAACGGTCCGCAGCGCCGCAACCGGATCGGCCGCTCCGACGGGGGAATGCTGCGCGGCAAACTCCGCTCGCGCGAGAAACGCTTCATAGACATCGCGATCCACGAAGCGTTCCATGCCCGCCTCCATGGCTTTTTCAGCCAGCAGAGCCGCAGCCTGTTCGGGGTCCGGCACCGCCCCCCGCGACTCCTGGATCACAAGTTCGTCATATAGCAAAGCGCTCACCGCCTCCACGCGCTCCGCTGTGCGATTCCATTCCACGGCATTGCGCTCGACGACGTGGTCAGGGAACAGATCGATCAGCCAGTCGGGCTCAATCCGGCTGGTGAGGCGCACGATGGGCAGGGGCTTGTCGCCGCGGTCCTCAATATCAGCCGCGATCATGAATTCATAGGGCGGCGGCTCGCCCGCGAGTTCTGCCGACCCGCCCGAAGACAGAAGGACCTGGCTGCCCTTGCGCCGTCGCGCCACACGGTCGGGGAAGCCGGCCAGGATCGACATGAGCAGCGCGTTATCGTCGTGGCGCGCCTGTCTCGGCGGCCGAACGATCCGCCGCAACTGCTCGATGTGCTGGCGCGTGCGGAAATCGCGCTCGCCGTCGAGGGCGTGCAGCAGGTCGGAACTGGCGAGACGCGCACCCGAACCAAGCAACGCCGCGACGGTACAGCCGTCTTCGCCAACTCCCCGGCGCAGTGCCTCCGTCACAATTCGCGAAAGCCGCGGATGCAGCGGGTAGCGCGCCATCTGGACCGCCGAGCGGCCTGCCGCACCCATGCGTTCGAGCAAACCCTCCGCAGCCGCCACAGCCGCGGCGGGAGGCTCGTCGAGCCACTCGAGATTGTTGGGGTGCCGAATCCCCATTCCCCGCAGATCGAGGCACAATTGCGAAAGTTCCCGGCGAGTGATTTCGGGTGCATCGTGATCCGGACGGCGTTGGAAGTCCTCCAGCGTGAACAGACGGATCACGCGTCCGGGCGCCGTCCGGGCAGCGCGTCCCGCTCGCTGTGTCGCCGAGGCCTTGCTCACGCGGCCAACGTTCAGTGTCGGCAGACCGGTCCAGGGCGAATCGGTAGCGATGCGAGCCAGGCCACTGTCGATCACGGCTGTTACGCCTTCTATCGTGACGGAGCTTTCCGCGACGTTGGTCGACAGGATTATTTTGCGTTGCGCCGCGGGCGACACAGCGCGGTCCTGTTCCTCCGGCGAGAGATCGCCGTGTAAAGGCAGCACCAGCAGATCGTAACGCCGCGCCAGCGCCTCGCATGCACGGGCCGCGCGCCGGATCTCAGCCGCTCCCGGCAAAAACACCAGAACATCGCCAGCCTGGGCGCTTCCGAGCAGCGTTTCCAATGCGCCGCTCACCTGCTCTTCGAGCGGCTTTGCCGAATAGGGCAGATGCACGGTCGTGAGCTCAAAGAGCCGTCCTTCCGACCGCAGAATCGGGCAGTCTCCCAGAAATTGAGCAATCGGCGCAGCCTGGAGAGTCGCCGACATCACGATGAGCCTCAACTCCGGACGCCTGGTGGTCTGCAGACGTCTGAGCAGCGCGAGAGCGAGGTCGCTTTCCAGGTGCCGCTCGTGAAACTCGTCGAGGATGACGACGTCAACGCTGTCGAGGTGCGGCGACGATAGGAAACGCCGCGTCAGTACCCCTTCGGTGAGAAACCGCAGCCGTGTCCGAGGGCCCGTGATCTCTTCGAATCGCACCTGGTAGCCGACCGTTTCACCGGGTTTTTCCCCGAGTTCCTCGGCCACACGCCGCGCTGCGAGACGGGCTGCGATGCGGCGGGGCTCCAGAACCACGACCTCTCCGCGAACGGACGATAACAGCGCCGGCGGCACCCGCGTGGTCTTGCCCGCACCGGGAGGCGCTTCGATCACCAGGTTAGGATTTCGGCTAAGTGAATCAACAATCTGGGGCAGAATCGCGTCTATCGGAAGGGAGGGCAGATTTCGGGGCGGCAACCAGTCCCATTGTGCCAGACTGAAAATATAGGTTCATGCCGAAGAAGCTCTTGACCGCGTCTATAGCGGTCGCAATTGGAATCATCGCGCTTCGCGCGGCCACCGTCCCCAAGTTTGAGGTCACGCCGGATATCCAATCGGCGCTTGATCATATCTCCGCCAATTCGCTGCGGGGAAACCTGGCTTTTCTTGCTTCCGACCTGCTGGAGGGCCGCGGCACGCCTTCGCGCGGTCTCGATATTGCCGCAGAGTTCATCGCCGCGCAGTATCGCCGTGCCGGCCTGGAACCGGTTGCCGGCGACAGTTACTTCCAGGTTGCCGACATGATTGTGCGGCGGCCGAACCTCGCGGGTTTCAAACTCGAAATCGCGAACGGTTCGTCGATCATTCAGATCGCCCCACACGAAGTCCGACTGGAGAATGCCGCGGCAATCGATCTGGAGAGAGCACCCATCGTCAAAGTCACGGCAGCAGCTCCGCCCAAGCCCGACAGCCTGGCCGGAAAAATCGGGCTGGTGCAGATGCGCGATGCTCGCACAATGGATGAGGCACTGGAGAAGGCGCACCCGGCGCTGCTCATCGTTGCCGGGCGGACCTATTCCGGGACGCCGCCGCCCCAGCGTGTCTCGTTGATCGATCCTACGCAGCCAAGCGCGGTGTCGCGCTTGATCGTCATGTCGTCCAAAATCACTGGAGTTTACGACGCGCTCCAACCCGATGCCAGCGTCTCGATTCACGCCGCGGCTCCCGCCGACGAGCCGGCAAAGATTCGTAACGTGATCGGGATACTGCGCGGCTCTGACCCAGCGCTGAAAGACACCTACATCGTGGTCTCGGCCCACTACGACCACCTGGGAATGAAACCTTCGGGTGATGGCGACCGCATCTACAATGGGGCCAATGACGACGGCAGCGGCACCGTTTCCGTAATCGAAATCGCAAGCGCCGTCGCGGTGATGAAAACACATCCGCGCCGGAGCATCGCGTTCATTACATTTTTCGGCGAGGAAGAAGGCCTGATCGGCTCCGAATATTATGTGCACCACCCCATGCTGCCGCTCGCCAAAACCGTCGCAAACGTCGAACTGGAGCAGGTCGGGCGTACCGATGCCTCGGATGGCAAACAAATCGCGACCGCCGCTCCCACGGGCTACGATTACTCCAATATTCCGCAGATTTTCAAATCGGCCGGCGAGTTAACCGGGATTAAGGTATATAACAGCGGCCGTACGAGCAACGACTTTTACACCGGGAGCGATAATCTATCCTTCGCCCAGGCCGGCATTCCTGCGCATGCGTTTTGCGTCGCTTACATTTACCCCGACTATCACGGCCTGGCGGACGAGTGGCAGAAAATCGATTACGACAACATGGCCAAGGTCGACCGCATGATGGCCCTGGGCACGGTCATGCTGGCCGACGACGCCAACGCGCCGCAGTGGAATGAATCGAATGCCACGGCGAGACGTTTTGCCGAGCAGCGCAAGCAATGAACCGGTGGCCTGCTAGGATGAAATAAATGATTGCCTCGCAGGTCTCGTCGTCTAAGATTTCCGACCTCGAGATGTCTCTGAGCAGCGTGATTCGGGGCAAACCCGAGGCGGTGCGCCTATCGCTGGTTTGCCTTCTGGCGCGCGGGCATCTGCTCATAGAGGACGTGCCCGGTGTGGGCAAAACCACCCTGGCCCATGCCCTCGCGCGTTCGGTGCAGTGCAATTTCCATCGCCTGCAATTTACCAGCGACATGCTGCCGAGCGATGTTCTCGGCGTCACCATCTACAACGCGCACAGCCAGGAGTTCGAGTTTAAGCAGGGGCCGGTTTTCACCAATTTTCTGCTCGCGGACGAGATTAACCGCGCCACACCCAAGACGCAATCGGCGCTGCTCGAGGCCATGAACGAGTTGCAAGTCACCATCGACGGGCGCGCTTATACGCTTGCGCAGCCCTTCATGGTGATTGCAACGCAAAACCCGGTGGAACACCACGGCACCTATCCGCTGCCCGAAAGCCAGTTGGACCGCTTCCTGATGCGCATGCGCATCGGCTACCCGGATCGCGAGGCCGAGCGCGATATTCTGCGCCAGCGCGATATGTCCGGTGTTGATTCGGTGCGTCCTGTGGTCGCGGGCAGCGAGCTTCTGACCATGCAAAGCCAGGTTGCGGGCGTGAGCGTGGATGGCTCGATTGTCGACTACATGCTGGCGATCGTCGAGAAGACCCGCACGCATGAATCCCTGGCGCTCGGCGTCAGTCCGCGCGGGGCGCAGGCGCTCTACCGCGCGGCGCAGGCTTTGGCGTTGCTCGAAGGTCGCGATTACGTGGTTCCCGACGATGTGAAGCGGCTGGTGATTCCCGTATTCGCCCATCGCATCGGCATCGCGCGCGCATCGCTTTCGCAGCGGACCACGGAAATGGCGGAGCGCATTCTCCAGGAGATCCTGACGTTGATCGAGGTGCCGCTCTAACCGCGAAAGCGGAAGCTTGTTTTATCGTGGCAGCGCGTGGTAATAGTCGGTTGCGGTGCGCCGAGGTGACAAGCTAAAGAATGTCTTACCGATAGACTCGGTGATTTTACGAGGCGTGGTAACGTTTGCTTTAGCTTGCGTCCGACCATTACCACAGGCTCTTAGATAAGTTAGTTTAGGACTTCATGAAGACTGCCATTATCGGTCTGCCCATGGTGGGCAAGACCTCTCTCTTTACGATTCTGACCGGCGTGCACGAGGCCACGCGCGTAGGCATGATGGAAGCTCGCGTGGGCATGACCAAGGTGCCCGATGCTCGGCTGGAGGAACTGGCCAGGATTTTTGAACCACCCAAGATCACGCACGCCACGGTCGAGTATCTCGATTTCCCGGCCGTTTCGAAAGAGGCGCTGCGCGACCCGAGCTATCTCGCAAGCATGCGCGTCGTCGATGCTTTGGCGCACGTCCTGCGATTGTTTGATAGCGACGTCGTGCCGCACGAGAAGGGTTCGGTGGACCCGATCCGCGACATGGAGGACGTCGAGACAGAGTTGATCCTGAGCGACCTCGTCGTGGTCGAGAAGCGCCTTGAACGTCTCGAGAAAGACCGCAAGAAGATCAAGGATCCGCAACTCGATCGCGAGTTCGAAATGCTCGAGCGCTGTAAGGCGACGCTGGAGCAGAATGCCGCTCTCCGCACGCTGGAACTGGCTCCCGAGGAGGAAAAGACCATTCGCGGTTTCCAGTTTCTATCGCAGAAGCCGATGCTCTACGTGCTTAACATCGGCGAGGCCGATGCGGAGCGTCTGCACCACATCGAGGAGCAATACCGCAACGGCCCGCTAGCCGGCCGGGTACACACTGCCGTCACCGGCATCTGCGGCAAAATCGAGGCGGAGCTGGCCGAGCTTCCTCCGTCGGAAGCCGCGGACTATCTTGCCAGTTACGGTCTGAAGGAGTCGGGTTTGGAGCGGCTCATTGCGGCAACCTACGCGCTTCTGGGGTTAATGTCGTTTCTCACGGCCGGCGAAACCGAAGTGCGAGCCTGGACCATTCCGCAGCACAGCACCGCCCAGAAGGCTGCCGGCGCCATTCACAGCGACTTCGAAAAGAAGTTCATCCGCGCGGAAGTTGTGAACTGGAAGGCGCTGATCGACAACAAAGGTTATCCCGGCGTCCGCGAAAAAGGGATGCTGCGATTGGAAGGCAAGGAGTATATCGTAAAGGACGGCGATGTGCTCGTAATCCGCCACGGTTAAACTAGTGGCATTGACATGCGTTTGTGCCTGATAGTTTTCATAGGCCTGGCGGGTTCCCGGATGCTCCTGCATGCGGACGATAAGACGGCTCGCGGCAGCCGCGAATTTGTTTCCGCGTGCGGTTTCTGTCACGGCAACGATGCCACCGGCAACCGCGCTCCCGACTTGATCCGATCGCAGCTCGTCAATCATGACGAGAATGGCAATCTCATAGCGCCGGTGATTAGAGAGGGGCGGCCCGATAAGGGCATGCCGGCTTTCCCCGCGCTCTCGGCCCAGCAGGTCTCGGATATTGTCGGGTTCCTGCATGCGCGGGTCGCCGAATCGTTGGGCAGTTCCCACGTTCCGAACGATTACCCGCTGGCAAAGCTGCTGACCGGCAGTGCGTCGCAAGGGAAGGCGTACTTCGAAGGAGAAGGTGGATGCAAGAACTGCCACTCGGCTACGGGCGACCTTGCCGGAATCGCGCGAAAATACTCCCCCATCGATCTCCAGTCGCGCTTCCTCTACCCTCACGGACCGAAGCCGACTGCGACCGTTAAGCTGCAGTCGGGCCAGCAGGTGGACGGTCGTTTGATGAATATAGACGAGTTCGATGTCGGCATTCGCGACAAGTCGGGCCAATACCGGTCGTTTTCGCGCGACCACGTGCAGGTTTCGATACACGACCCCATGCAGGTACATCGCGAGTTGCTGAGCAAGTACTCGGACGCCGATGTACACAATCTGTTTGCCTACCTGGAGACTCTGAAGTGACCCGCCTTATCGTTTTCGTCCTGGCCACGGCGTCCGCTTTCGCGCAACAGGGCGTCGAATCCTCGGCCATGCTGGCCAGTCCCGGCGATTCGTGGCCCACCTACAACGGCGACTATTCGGGACGCCGCTACAGCCCGATCGATCAGATCAACAAGAGCAACATCCGGCTGCTCTCGCTGGCGTGGGCGTATCACACCGGCCTATCGCAGGTGAAGTCGACACCCCTGGTTGTCGACGGCATCATGTATTTCACCGTGCCCGATCATGTCTGGGCCATCGATGCGCGCACCGGGCGTGAAATCTGGCACTACAAATACACTTCCAACGGCGGCGATCACATCGGCAATCGCGGCGTCGGAATGTACAAGAACTGGCTCTATTTCGAAACGCCGGATTGCCATCTGGTGTGCCTCAACGCGCGCGATGGATCGGAGCGCTGGAAGGTGGAGTTGGGCGATGTGAAGTTGGGGTACTTCGCAACCATGGCTCCGCTCATCATTCGCAATCACGTGATTGTGGGCGTGTCGGGCGATGTCACGGACATTCCGGGTTATCTCGAATCCCACGATCCTGAGACCGGCAAAATGCAGTGGCGCTGGTATACCGCGCCGAAACCGGGCGAGGCCGGTTCCGAAACGTGGCCCAACGGCAGCGACGCAATTTTTCATGGCGGCGGGATGACCTGGATGACCGGCACGTACGATCCGGAACTCAACCTGCTGTATTGGGGAACGGGCAATCCGAATCCCGTGCTCGCCGGCGAAGGACGCCGGGGCGCCAATCTCTACACATGCTCGATCGTGGCCCTCGATCCCACCACCGGCAAGCTGGTGTGGTCGTTCCAACCCTCGCCTCACGACTTACACGATTGGGATGCGGTCCAAACGCCCATTCTCTTCGATGGCGATTTCGATGGGCACAAGCGCCGACTGATCGCGCAGGCGAGCCGCAACGGATATTTCTTCGTGCTCGACCGCGCCACAGGAAAGCACCTTCTGACTAAGCCTTTCATCGAAACGAATTGGGCGAAGGGCATCGACGATAACGGCCGCCCGATTCGCGATACACGGAAGGATCCGGCACCCGATGGCTCCCTGGTGTCTCCCGGCTCGGATGGGGCAACGAATTGGCTGGCTCCGAGCTATAGTCCGCAGTCGGGACTGTTCTACGTGAGCGCCCGGCACCTGTGGAGCATCTTTTATCTCACTGCGGTCGGGAAGGCGGAAGGATGGGGCGGTCGCGATCGCAACCTTTATGCTGACTCGACGGTGCGGGCGATCGACTACAAGACAGGCAAGATTCGCTGGACCCACGACATCGGTAACGGAGAGGGCACGGCCGGTATCCTCACCACCGCCGGCAACCTGCTCTTTACAGCCGACAACACAGGCCTCCTGATGGCGTGGGATTCGACCAGCGGCGAGACTCTTTGGCACGTGAATATCGGAGCCCATGTCGGCAATTCGCCGATGACTTACAAGGTGGACGGCCGGCAATACCTGGTGTTCGCGGCAGGAGAAAGCTTGTACGCGTTCGCCCTTCCCGAGAGCGTCGTGGCGCAGGCGGTTTCCCCTGCGCATGCCCGGTGAGGTCCAAAGGCAGGCTGAAGGCCTGCTCGACCCTTCCACAGTTCGACCGTCTCATCCGGGTCCACGACTGCGGGAACACGAGATCACGGCTCAAGGATCAGATCACTACTGCGCCATCCCTCGACTACCGCGGCCCAATCACCAACTGATTGTCCACCGCCTTGACGCCCTTTACCTTCTTCGTGAGCTTCTCCGCCCGCGACCGTTGCTTGTCGTTTTCGACTTTACCCTTGAGCGTTACAACGCCGTCTTTCACGGCAACATCAATGTTGGCGCCTTTTACATCGATATCGCCAGCCAGCCTAATGCGCACCTGGTCCATGAGTTCATCGTCGCTGTGTGCCTTCTGCGCAAAAACCGGTGCGAGAACGAGTGCGAATACCACAATTAATGAAAAGAGTCGTGTCATCAGTCCGTGTCCGATCCGGCATCTGTCTCGTTGCCGGTCATTGAACGCCAGTCTATCGCATTCAGAAACTCAGGGCTCTCACGCCAGTTGGGCCGCACTTTGACGAAGATTTCGAGGAACACTTTTCGCGCCAGCATCGACTCGATTTCGTGCCGCGCCAGTGTGCCGATCTTCTTCATCGTCGCGCCTTTCGCGCCGATCACGATTGCCTTCTGCCCCGGCCGCTCGACGTAAACGATGGCGGAGATGCGAACGAGTTTCGGCGTGTCCTCCCATTTTTCGACCATAACGGCGATCGCGTGCGGAACCTCCTGCCGCGTTTCCCGCAGAATCTTCTCGCGTATCATCTCGGCCGCCAGGAAGCGTTCCGGCTGATCGGTCATGTAGTCGGCGGGAAAATAGGCGGGTCCTTCAGGTAAGCGGTCGATAATCAGCTTCTTCAACTCATCGAGGCCTGTACCGTCGCGCGCGGACACGGGAACAAACTCCGCGAATTCATGTAGAGCCTTGAACTGCTCGATGCGTGGAAGCATCTGGCGCTTGTCATCGAGCGCATCAATCTTGTTCAGGAGCAGGAACGCGGGAGAGTCGATTCCCTTGAGGATGGACACCGCGTGCTCGTCCTGTTCCGTGAACGGGCGCGTGCAATCGGTCAGGTAGAGCAGAATATCGCGATCAGACAGCGCATCGCGGACCACGCCCATCATCCGCTTATTGATCAGGGAGTCGGACTTGTGAATACCAGGCGTGTCCAGAAAAACGATCTGGGCTTCCGCCACAGTGAGCACACCCTGCACGGCCGTCCGAGTTGTTTGCGGCTTTTCCGAGACGATGGCCAGCTTATCGCCGATGAGCGCATTCAAAAGCGTCGACTTGCCGGCGTTAGGGCGCCCGAGGATCGAAACAAAACCAGACCGATGCGGCACTGTCAACAAGGTACCGCAGTACCGCGGCCTTCAGAGTCAATGTCGCTTGGTCTTGGGGTTGGGTCGGACTGTGCAGGGGCGGAGCAGGCATTCAGCATGCCTCTTGACGCTCACTACGGCTTGAAACTATCCGCGAACTCAGCGAGAAACTGATCCATGGTCGTTGGCGCACGCCCGAGAAGATTCGCGAGCACATCATCCACTTCGCCGCCCTGCCCAGCGGTGTAGTAAGCCTGCAGGTCGAGAAGAGCCGTTACCAGCCACTCCGGCATTTGCCGGCTGAGCATGGCTTGCTTCTGTTGTTCGGCGGGAATGTCCACGTACTGTACCTTCCGGCCGCTCACGCGCGAGATCTTCCCTGCCAGATCGCTGTACGTGAGCGCCTCAGGCCCGTTCAACTCGTAAGTATTGCCCGCGTGTCCCGGCGCGGTGAGCGCCTTCACCGCCGCGACGGCGATATCGCGGACGTCGATGAAGCTGGTCCGCGCCGTTCCCATTGCGGCATAGAACGCCCCTTCAGCCCTGATGCTGGGAGCGTAGAATGCCGGGATGTTTTGCATGAAGGTGTTCGGCCGCAGAATCGTATAGTCGAGCCCGGATGACTTTACTTTCTCCTCGACCTTGCGGTGCCAACCTGGAAAAGATTTGGGATAGTCTCCGGCTCCGAGTGCAGAGTTGAGAACCAAATGTCGCACTCCGCTTTCCCGGCAAACATCCACCACATTGCCTTCGAGTTCCACAAGCTCCGGGACGGGGGAACAGACCAGGTACACCGCGGTGACACCGTCGAGCGCGCCGCGCAGGCTCTGCTTGTCACTAAAATCGGCGATTGCTGTCGAAACACCGGCAGGCGCCTTTCCCGCATCCTCTCGGGTGCGATACATGGCCCGCAAAGGTGTGTTTGTCTTGAGAGCTTCTTTGAGAACGGCGCCACCAACATTTCCTGAGGCGCCCGTAATGAGTATCATGCTACTCCTCCCTCGGCCGGCGCCGTGACCGTCGCCCAACGTTCGGCAATTTTGTTCCCCTCGAAGCGCCAGAGCACAAAACCATGAAACTCCATCCTTTTGCCTGATGTCGCATCCGTCCAACGCCAGACGTTGCGGCACATCACTTTGTCGCCCTCGGCGATCATGTCGGCAATGGTGACACGCAGGTCCGGCATAGACTTGTACATCGCCACCATCATCTTTTCGTCTTCATCCACTCCGGCAGGCTTTCCACCGGGCCCATCGTGATCATAGAAATCGGGTGTCATGTTCTTGCGGATCACGGCGGCGTCTCGATTGTTAACAAAATCCTCGAAATGGCGTTTTACAAACTGCTTCATCTGTTCTAACGTCAATTCCGTTGCCACGGTTCCACTCCTCAAATTAAGATCGAGCTTCTTATGCTTCACATCGAAGATAACGTATGGCCGGAAATCCGGGAAGTGCGCACAATTTTGTAAGCCGCCTTTGCTATGTTGAGGAGAACAGGTGAATGAAAGATCATTTCGGATGCCCGGTACAGGCTACCTCGAACGTTATTGCAGGCAAATGGAAGGTCCTGATCGTCTGGCACTTGTCGTTTGGATCCCGGCGCTTCGCGGAGATTCGTGACCTCCTGCCAGGAGTCAGCGAGAAGGTGCTGACGGCTCAACTCCGGGAACTGCAGCGCGATGGAGTCATCGACCGCCTCGTCACCAACTCCGTTCCTCCCCGTGTGGACTACATGTTGAGCGACGCGGGGAGTGAACTCATTCCCATCATGGAGGCGATGTGTGGCTGGGGCACAAAACACCTGGGCGTGCCGCCAAACCTGCCTCGCCACCCTTAACCGGACTTCGCGTCCGTAGCGTGCGATTGCTTTCTGCTCGCCGTTACTCACCTCGGAGATCGGCGCCAGTGCAACCTGGGTGAGCCGTGGACCGAGGCATATTTAGGCCGCGACACATAGGCTTCACTCGGCTCGCAGGCTGATGATCGGGCTCGTCCGTACGGCGCGGACAGCGGGCGAAACCGCCGCTGCAAGCGCGATCAGGAGTAATCCAGCGGCTGCGGCGAAATAACTGCCCGCATCGAAATGCGTAACTCCGAAGAGTAAGGAATCCATTAAGCGGCCCAAACCGAGCGCACCCAGAGTGCCGGCAATCAAGCCGCAGGCCGCCAGGCTTCCCACTCGCGAGATCACAAGCCAAAGGACATTACGGGGTTGTGCGCCGAGCGCTACCCGGATGCCGAACTCCCGGACTCGCTGCGTCACGAGATAAGAGAGCAGTCCGTAGAGTCCCACGCCGGTGATGAACAGGGCGGTAGCCGCAAACAGGCCAAGAAGAAAGGTCGTAAATCGGCGAGAGGCCATCTGGTCCCCCAGAGCCGCGTCGAGGCTGGCGAACCTGGCCACCGGCTGACCTGGATCAACGGCGCGAATGGCGGCTTGCAGCGCGGCACCGGCTCCCAGGCCCCGAATTACAATTTGCATTTGGTGCTGAGGCTCCTGTGCGAATGACTGATACGACTCCGTGAACACCGGCTGATCGGCCCCGGCGCGCCTTGTATCGGCCACTACGCCAACGATGGTGTACCAGCGTGCGCTCGGATTATCGGAAGCACCGAAGGTAATGCGCTTTCCCAGTGGGTCTCCGTTTCGCCAATAGCGGTCGGCGGTGGTCTGATTGATGATGGCGACCGGTACGGTATCCGCGCGATCGTGGTCGTCGAAGAATCGGCCGCGGATCAGTGGAATCTTCATTGCGGCGAAGAACCCGGGAGTAACGGCGTCGGTAGTGAGCGGCATGGAGATCCGGTCCGGCCGCCCTTCAATGCTGAACAGTCCCGAGTCGGGAAGACGGCTTAAGAAGAAAGAGTTGATTCCGCCGACAGCCTGGATCCCGGAAGTATGCCTGAGGCGATCGAGCATAGCGTTGTAAAATTCCGCTACCTTCTGCCTGTTGCCATAGCGGGAGGAAGGAAGCTGCACTTCCGCGATGGCGACATCGCGAGGGTCGTAGCCGAGTGAGACGTGCTCGACGCGCTCGAAACTACGAATCAGAAGGCATGCACCAGTGAAAAGTATCATCGCGAGCGCCATCTCTCCCACAGTGAGGACGGATCGGAGACGGCGGGTATTGAGGTGGCCGGCAAGCCCACGAGCCCCCTGGCGAATGCCACTCGACAGATTGAATTGTGAAACCTGGAGCGCCGGCAAGAGACCGAATATTAAGCCCGCGGCCATGGAGGCAGCCAACGCCAGGCCTGCGACCGTGAGATCCAACCTCGTGTCCCGCAACTGCGGGAGTTCCGGGGGGACCAGGCGCAACAGAATGGCCACGCCACCGTAGCCCGCCGCGATTCCGACAACGCCACCAATGGAAAACAGCAGCACGGCCTCCGTCAGCAGTTGGCGCACTACCCGGCTGCGACCGGCGCCGAGTACGGTCCGAATGGCTAGTTCGGACGATCGAGTTGCAGCCCGTGCCGAAAGCATCCCGGCAATATTCGCGCAGCAAATCAACAGAATGCAGAGCACCGCTCCGCTCAAAACCGCGAGGGCCGCCTGGATGGGCCCCGTAAGATCGTCTCTAAGACTGACCAGGGCAACGCCGGCCAGATCCCGATCCTCGGGGTGTTGGGCGGCCAGGGCCCGCGAGAACGCATCCATCTCGTTTTGCGCCCGCCGAAGCGTGACTCCGTCCCGAAGGCGTCCCACAACGTTCAGCCAGAAATTCCCGCGGCTCTGGCGCAGGCGCTCGTTTATCATGAGCGGAACCCAGAAATCGAGATCCCGCTCCGGAAAGTGGATCGCCGGTGGCGCGACTCCGGTCAGTTGGTACGAGTGGCCGCTCAACTCCAATTGCCGTCCGATGACCGCGGGGTCGCCACTGAACTGGCGTAGCCAGAATTCATGGCTGATGACGATTTTGCGAGGACGCCCATCCTGATCGTCGCCGGCATCGAAGCCTTGGCCATACTGGGGATGAATCCCCATTACGCGGAAAAAGTCCGCCGTTACCTGGGCCCCACGAAGCTGCACTGGTTCGCCGGCCCGGGTGAAAATCAGGCTTGCGGAAGTGAACCCCGCCAATCCCTCAAAGCACGGAGCGTGCCGCCAGTCCTCGAGCCGTGGCAGATTCGAAATGTCGTGTTCGAACCCTTGCTTGGGATTGCGGATCCAGACTCGCACCAGTTGATCGGGCTTCGTGTATGGCAGGCTCCCGAAGAGGACGGATTTAACAACGCTGAAAAGCGCGGCGTTGACTCCGACCCCCAGCGCAAGTGTCGTAATAGCGACGGCGGCGAACCAGGGATTGCGCCAAAGGCCGCGAAGGGCATATGACAGATCGTTTGTCAGCATATCGAAGTGTTCTCCGGGTGCGTTCCATACAATCGAAAAGCAGGTTTGGAAGAAGTACAGCCAGGCTCCCGCGAGGCTCCGCTGCCACCCCCATTGGCGTCGAAAAAGGGACACCACTTCACGCTCGTAGTCCCGGCGGAACTGCGCTGGATAAAGCCGTAACAACATTCGGTAGACCCAGAGCGCGACACGCGGCTCCTTCATCGCTATGTCCGTTTCGGGAGGAGACCGTTTGCGCGGGCATCCTGCAAAAGACGCTCCATCCGGCGCGCTTCGAGTTCCGCTACCCGGCGCCCGAGGGGCGTCAGACGGTAGTAGCGCCGCCGTTCGTCATCCTCAGCGGGACGTTCGGCGAGTTCCTCGATCAGACCGCTTACGAGCAGCCGATGGATTGAGCTGTAGAGCGTGCTGGGAGTTATAGAGCGTAAGTCGCCAGTCCGTTCGGCGATGTCTCGGAGAATCGAATATCCGTGGCAGTCCCGGTCAGCAAGCGAGACCAGGATCTGAAAAGTGTCGCGATGCAGAGGAAGGAAACTCTCCGGAGAGCGTTCGTCCTCGACCCGGCGGGGCATACCAGCCGATTATATTCCAGAACCTGCTATAGTGCAAACCGGAATAGTCGACTATTTCAGTTTGGTCTCAAAAAGCGCCAGAATCCGCTTATACTCATCCGCCCAGCTCGACGGCTCCACGAACCCATGGTTCTCGACAGGGAAAACGGCTAGTTCCCAGTTCTCCTTGTGCAACTCAATCAGCCGCTGCACCAGCCGGACGGTGTCCTGGAAGTGTACGTTGGTGTCCACCATGCCGTGACAGATCAACAAAGCGCCCTTCAAGCCATTCGCAAAGTAAATCGGAGACGATTCCTTGTACGCCGGGGAATCGGTCTGCGGCAGGTTCAGAATATTCGACGTATAGGGGTGGTTGTAGGCCGCCCAATCCGTGACTGGCCGCAGCGCTGCACCCGCCGCGAAGACATCCGGCTGCGTGAACATGGCCATCAAGGTCATGAACCCGCCATAACTCCCGCCGTAAATCCCGATTCGCTTGGGATCGACGCCTTCGTGGGACACCAGCCATTTCGCGGCATCGACTTCGTCGTCCAGATCCTTGCCTCCCATGTGCCGGTAGATGCCCGTACGCCAGTCCCGGCCGTAACCTGCGGAACCCCGATAGTCGGCATCCAGCACCACAAAACCGCGCTCCATCAGCAGGTGATGAAACATGTATTCGTGGAAGTACGACGACCAGTAATGATGCACGTTCTGCAGGTATCCGGCGCCGTGTACAAACACCACCGCCGGACCGCCGCGCTTGAAATTCGCAGGTTTGTAATAGCGCGCCCGGATCTGAGCGCCATCGCGCGCGGGAATCGTCACGATGGGCACATCCAGCCACGGATACTGCCAGAACTCCGGCGCCGGCGATGAGGTCAGCTTGCGCGGTTCGGCCCCGGCGCGATTCTCCTGCACAAATAACTCCGGCGGCTTGTTGGTATAAGAGTACACGTCCGCAATCCAGCGTTCATCAGGCGAAAGCGTAGCGGCATGACTCCCCGCCGCCGCCGTGAGGCGTTTCCGCGCGCCGCCGTCCGCGTTCATCTCGTACAACTCCTGCTCGCCCGGATCGGATTCACTGGTCTCGAGATAGAACTTTGATTTGTCTTTTGAAAGCTCGGACCGATGCACTTCCCAGTTTCCCGATGTCAGCGCGCGCGGCTCGCCCCCCTCGAACGGCACAGCGTACAATTGCGAATACCCTGTCCGCTCCGACTGGAAATACACATCCCGATCGCCCTTCAGCCATCCGAGGGTGAATGCGCCGGGACCATCCACCCAGGCATCGTCGTGCTGATCTACGAGTACCCGTGTTTTGCCGGTAGTGGCGTCGAGAGCCAGGATCCAGCGATCTTTATTGTCGGCAGCCCGCGCCATGATTACCGCCTTCGTGCCGTCCTCGGACCACACCGGAAGCGCCAGTTGCACATCCCGATCGCGCTGCGTCGGCGCTTTCGGCGGCGTGGTCTCGCCCACTTCCTTGCCGCTTCCGGTTTTCGCCGCTGCTTCGGGTGGGGTGGTTTCCTTCTGGCCATGATCCACCCACTTCACTTCCCCGGTCTCCACCGAGAGGATTGCCAGCCGGGCCCGAGTTTGCCGGTCGCCGACCTTGCCGCGTGACGGAATGTCCTCGGTGTAAGCAGAGTCCGTCACGAAGTTCGGAACTACCGTGGTCTTCGCCCCCTCGGGTGCTTCGATCACGGTGGCCATGACATACTTCTCGTCCGGCGACAACTGCAGGCCGCCGATCGACTGCCGCGCCTGAAGCGTCAACGGCTTTCGCGGATTCTCTTTCTTCTTCTTTTCCTCGTCCTCTTTCTTCTTGGCGTTGCGTTCCTTCACAACTTCGATCAGCGATTCTTCTTCTTTCTTGATGTACTCCTGGCTTTCCGTGCCTTTCCGTTCTTCCGAATCCGTCTGAGCGGCCTGGCCGCCGCGCCCGCGCCCTTGTGCCGCTGCCGGTGCTGGAGCGCCTCCCTGGGCCGCCGCCCGGATGTCGGTCATCTGGACCAAGCCTGCCCCGTCGAGCGACATCACGTACAAATTATTGGCCCGCGTGAAATAGATACGATTGCCGTCGCGCGTGAAATGCGGGTTCAACTCGGCATCCGAAGTTTTCGTGATCTGTTTGGCGCGGTCGGTTGTGAAATCATAGACGTACACGTCGCCGTTCTCGGCATAGACGACCCGCTTTCTGTCGCCCGTTAGATCGCCGGCCGCCGGGGGCGCCATTCGCGATTCCTCATCCGTAAGCTTCCGCAGTCCGCTGCCGTTCCGGTTCACGACGTATAAATCCGGATCTTTCAGAAGCGGATCGCTCGCCTGCTTCCAGCGAAAATAGATGCGCTCGCTGTCGCCCGACCAACGAACTTCACCCGGCTCATAGCCGACCAATCCGGGCCCGCGCATGATGTTGTCGACCGTAAGCGCAAACTTGTGCGCGGTGGTTGCGCCGTTCTGTGCGGGCGCCAGTTCCACCCCAACCAAGGCGACGGATAAGAAAACAGCGAAAGGCTTTCGCAAGGACTGCAACATGGGAGCTCCTAATCGTATGAGGTTAGCGCGTTCGACCGAGGTGGCAGAGACCACCATCGAGGACCATGGTGTCGCCAGTGCTGCCCGTAGCGTCGCCGCACAAATACAGTGTGGCCGCGGCAATTTCCTCCACGGTTGTGAGCCGCCCGTTGGGAGTCACTTCGGCGGTTTCCACGAATGCTTCCTCGGGCCAGCCGGCGAACCGCGTCCGGATGAGGCCCGGCGCAATCGCATTTACGCGGATCTCGGGCGCCAGGGCCCGCGCCAGTGACTTCGTCATCGTGAGCACAGCGCCCTTCGATGCCGCATAGACGATCGAACTTCCAAAGCCTGTCAATCCGGCTACCGACGCGATGTTTACAATCGCCGCGCCATCGTGCTTTTTCATCAAGGGAACCGCGGCGCGCACGCAGTAAAATACGCCGCGCAGGTTTGTGTTTAAGGTGCGGTCCCAGATCTCCTCCGTGAGCAATTCCATCCGATCGTGAGGAATGCGCGTGCTCCAGCCGGCATTGTTCACAAGGTAATCGAGCCGCCCAAATTCATGCTCAATACCAGCTATCATCGCTCGGACTTCGCTGTCTACCGAGACGTCCGCCCGGACAGCGAGAGCCGTCCCGCCGTGATCGCGAATCTCAGCGGCCACCGCCTCGGACTCCTGCGCCGACCGCGCGTAATTGACAATGACCCTCGCCCCTTCGAGTCCGAAAGCCAGCGAAATAGCGCGTCCCATCCCTGTACCGCCGCCAGTAACGAGCGCAACCCGGTCCTGAAATCTCATATTGAACATACATCGTAACGTAAGGGACGGTCGAAAACTCCAGGTGCGGCAGGCAACCAGGGGAATCTCTCTGGTTGGAAAAGGTGAGACAGACGTTGCCGCCTGTCCTCTCACGGTGAAATCCAAAAGCAGGCCTGCTCCACCCTTCCCCATCCTCCAAATCGTCGCGGGACGCGAAGAATCAGAGGCTGTAATACCTTGCTTTCCATTACTTTCATGGACTGCAGGTCCCCCGGGACAAGCTTGAAGCCGCGGCGGGTATGGAACCTGCCTTTGGATGCTACGCTGAAAGCCAAATGGCCCTCCGCGCCCTGGCCTTCGACATTTTCGGCACGGTAGTCGACTGGAGAGGGACGATCATTCGAGAAGGTGCCATATTTAACGAGAAAAAGGGCCATCAAGCCGACTGGAGCAAATTAGCCGACGCGTGGAGAGCTGGCTACAAGCCCGCCATGGCTCGCGTGCTCCGTGGCGAGCTCCGCTGGACCAAGCTCGACGTCATCCATCGCATGATCCTCGATTCGGTCCTCGAGCAATTCGAAATCGGCAACCTGACCGAGCCCGAGATCGACCACCTCAACCGCGTCTGGCACCGCCTCACGCCGTGGCCCGATGTCGTTCCCGGACTGACGCGCCTTCGTTCGCGCTATATCACCGCGACCCTCTCCAACGGCAACGTCTCCATGCTGGTTGACATGAATAAGAACGCCGCCCTCCCCTTCGATTGCGTCCTTTCCGCCGAAAACGCCCACAGCTACAAGCCCGATCCAGCCGTGTACGTTACCGCCGCTGAGCTCCTCAGTATCGATCCCACCGAGCTCATGATGGTTGCCGCTCATCCCGACGATCTTCGAGCCGCGCATTCAGCGGGTCTGATGACAGCTTTTGTTCCGCGTCCGCAGGAGTATGGGCCTGGGAAAACAGCCCCGAGCCCGGCGGATGTCCACCTCGATTACACCGCCGCCGATTTCGTTGACCTCGCGGCCCAACTTGGAACATGAAACGCCACGCATCCGTTTTCTTTCTCCTTACACTCCTCAGCGCGAACGCTCAGAACCCAACCACTCCAATCCTTCTTCGCGACCTGAGCTCGTCGCTTGAACAACTCTCCAACCGCGTGCGTGGTGGCGTAGTGCAGATCTTCTCCACCGCTTACGTCGCAAACGAGGAGAACGATTCCGGCAATGCCGCGCTCCTGTCGAAGCAGCGCAGCACGGGTTCCGGCGTCCTCCTCACAGCGGACGGCTATATCGTCACCAACGCCCACGTCGTTCGGGCATCGCGATCCATCCAGGTGCGCATGGCTGCGACCCGGCACGAGTTTCCAGGCGGCGCGTCAATCCTTGCCCAAAGCCAGCTCATCGACGCGAAGCTGGTGGGCCTCGATCGGGAAACGGATCTTGCAGTCATCAAGATTGAAGGCGGTCAACTGCCTCACCTCGCGCTCGGCGATTCCGATCAACTGCGGCAAGGGGAAGTGGTGATGGCATTCGGGAATCCGCTCGGGCTGGAAGGATCCGTAACATTGGGAATCGTCAGCTCCATCGCGCGCCAGATCAAGCCCGAAGACCCCATGGTTTACATCCAAACCGACGCTCCGATTAACCCTGGCAACAGCGGCGGGCCGCTGATCAATGCCGAGGGGCAGGTGATGGGCATCAACTCGTTTATTTTGTCGCAATCCGGCGGCAGCGAAGGCCTGGGCTTTGCAATCCCTTCGAACATCGTCCGCAACATTTACGAACAGATCCGGCGTGAAGGCCACGTGCACCGCGGCCAGATCGGAGTCTCTGCGCAAACCATTTCGTCCAACCTTGCAAAGGGTTTGAGCTTGCGCCGGGATTGGGGCGTCGTGGTATCGGACGTCGCGCCCGATGGGCCGGCCCAAGCTGCCGGCGTGCAGGTCGGGGATATCATTACCGCCGCCGATGGCAAGCTGATCGACAGCACGCGGCGGCTTCAGTTGACCGTCTACTCTCATCGCAAGGGCGACAGAATCAAGCTGGACCTGCTGCGCGACCAGGAAGTAGTCCATGCGGAGGTTCCCGTAACCGAATCGCCGGAGGATCCTGAGCGATTCGCCGACATGGTGAATCCCCAGGAAAACCTGGTTCGCCGGCTCGGGGGAGTTCTGTGCATCCCAATTGACAAGAAGCTTGCGGAGCTGCTGCCCGATCTGCGTCACGAATACGGAATCCTCGTCGCCGCCGGGTCCGCATCTGAGGGGTTGAAGACCGGCGACGTGATCTATGCCGTCAACACCGAACCGGTGACCACGGTAGCCGCGTTACGGAAGATGCTCGACCAATTCAAGGACGGCGATTCGCCGGTATTCCAAATCGAACGCGACGGCCATCTAATGTTCGTGACCATCGAACTGGAATAGGCCGGTTTCCTTCAGCGCCTTGATTGCAACCTCAAGACTGGCATCCTTGACGAGCACGTAGTCCGTGTCGAACGTCGAGAGCGCGAAGATGCTGACACCCGCTTCGGCCAAGGGCCGCGCAATCGACTCGAGGATGCCGGTGAGCCCGATGTCCAAAGTGCCCGCCACCTTAATGGCTCGCCAGCCCGCTTCGTGCCTGACGCCGGCAGGAACCTGGTCTTCCGCACAGACAATGGACATCTCCTCGGCTGTTCGCGTGACCGAGCTGAGCTGTCCGCTGAACGCCCAATTGGGTATTTCGGCCCCAGCGGCAAGCCGGCAAATGGCGAGCCGAACCTCCAGCAGCACCAGCGTCCTGTCAGACTGTGGTTGAAGTCGGGCCGGCTGAATGCCCGTCCCACCTTGGCTCGCAACCTGTTGAGTCATACCGTGGCGCAGGCGGTTTCGCCTGTGCATGCCGGTTTCCAGGACTTCTGCCAAGGGCTGCTAACCAAGAGTCAATTCTACCGGAGACCCTGTCGCAACCCCAAGCATTTTCGCGGCGGACCCCTGATTTACGGCAACCTCCAGATACCCGGAGCTTCCCACGACTACAAAAAGCTCACCCGGCTGGCATTCGCTAAAGGTCATGGCAAAGCGTGAGATCAACTCCAGGCCGGCATTCATCTGAAAAGGCCGAATCTGCAGGTCCGGGAACTCCTGGGCACGCAAATTCGTGATCAGGTTTCCGAAGCGGTCAACCTTCAGGACCGTGCCGGTCCAGACGCGCTTTCCGGTTCGAACCGACTTGTCGAACTTCAGCTTCACGTAGTCCTCGATCACAGGACCCAGGCGGGCTGGAGTAAGAGTGCGGTTCGCAAGGTGCGCCGCCGAGGGCGCAAAGACGTCGCGGCCGTGAAAGGTCTTACTCACCGGATGAAGAAACACCTCGGTGTTCGTGATGTGCCGCACCTTTTTCGTCTCTTCCGCGGAGAAGATCATCGATAAGACGCCGTTGTCGGGCGCGATGAAGTACTGTCCCCCCGTCTCGGCCAGGATCGGGCGGCGCTGGGATCCGACACCGGGGTCCACCACGATCACATGAATCGTTTTCTTCGGGAAATATTTGTACGCCTGCGCGATCACGAAGGCGCCCTCGGTAATCTCAAAAGGCCGGATTTCGTGTGTTATGTCGACGATCGAGAAGCGCGGCGCGATGCCCAGAATCACGCCTTTCATCACCCCGACGAAGTGATCGGAGACACCGAAATCGGTGGTTAAAGTGATGGGAGCAAGAGCCATAGCTGTTACACTTTTTGTAGAGAGTGCAGCGGTTTTACTTCGATCACAACGCCACCACGCCGGTCGCTCCAGAAGTTCTCGATAGCATGATTCCGGCCCTGTCCGACGTGTATGGCAACGCCTCCAGTATCCATCATTACGGCCAGATCGCGAAGCAGCGGCTGGAGATGGCCCGCCGGCAGGTGGCCGCTTTCCTCGGCTGCGACCCGCGCGAAATTGTGTTCGTGAGCGGCGGCACCGAGGCGGATAATCTGGCAATTCTCGGGACTGCGCGCAATCATGCCATCACCACGGCGATCGAGCATCCGGCGGTGCTGAACACCTTCGCGCAGCTTGCGGACGTTACGATCGTGAGGGTGGGTTCAGACGGGGTAGTCGACCCGGACGACATCCAGCGGGCGCTGCGTCCCGACACGCGCCTGATCTCGGTGATGCACGCCAACAATGAACTGGGCACTGTGCAGCCGATTGAGCAGATCGCGGCCATCGCGCGCGAGGCAGGAGTCATCTTTCACGTCGATGGCGTTCAGGCGGCCGGCAAGCTGCCGGTCAATTTGCGATCGCTTGGCGTCGACCTTTATTCGATCAGCGGCCACAAGCTTTACGCTCCGAAGGGCATCGGAGCTTTGTTCGTTCGCAAGGGTACGCCAATCCAGCCGATTCTTTTCGGGGGTAAGCACGAACATCAGCGGCGGGCCGGGACAGAAAACGTTCCGGGCGCGGTCGCGCTTGGCCGTGCCGTCGAAATCGCTAATCACGACGAGAGCCAGCTTCGCGATCGCCTGGAGAAAGGCATCCTTGCCCGGGTACCAAACACCGGTGTGAACGGCAGCCGCGCCGCGCGGGTGCCCAATACGACCAATATCTACTTCGACGGCATTGAAGGCGAAGCCTTGGTAATTGCGCTCGATCTCAAGGGATTTGCGGTTTCGAGCGGATCGGCTTGTTCGAGCGGGGCGGTTGAGCCATCGCACGTTCTACTGGCGATCGGACTTTCGCGCGAGCGCGCGAAATCGAGCCTCCGGTTTTCGCTCGGACGCGGCAACACCGTCGAGCAGGTGGACGCGTTAATCGATGCCGTGGTGGAATCAGCCGGGCATCTCCGAAAGCTGTCTCCAACGTATACTGCACGTGCCTGATCAAAACACCATCGCGGTCGCCATGTCGGGCGGAGTGGACAGCTCCGCCGTCGCGGGATTGCTGCGCCGGGAGGGGCACGACATCGTCGGGCTCACGATGCAGCTTTGGAATCAGCGGCGGCTGCCGGAATTGACACCGGAGGGCGGAGCCGTGGGGCGTTGCTGCTCGCTCGACGATGTCTACGATGCCCGCTACGTCGCGCAGCAACTGGGAATCCCCTACTACGTCGTCAACTTCGAGCAGCGCTTCGAGGAGCAGGTGGTGAAGCCGTTCGTCGACGAGTACCTTGCCGGCCGCACGCCGATCCCGTGCACGCTCTGCAACAACTTCGTCAAGTTCGACCAGTTCATCGACATGGCAAACGGCGTCGGCGCGGGCAGGATCGCCACCGGGCATTACGCGCGACTCGACTTCGATGAGAAGACGGGCCGCTACCAGATGCGTCGCGGCATCGATTCCGGCAAGGACCAGACGTATTTCCTCTTCGGACTGACCCAGGAACAACTCGCGCGAACCATGTTTCCGCTCGGCGGCCTAGCTAAGCGCCAGGTGCGCGAACTCGCCCGCGAACTCGGATTGCCGGTGGCCGAGAAACCCGATTCCCAGGAGATCTGTTTCGTCCCCAACGGCGATTACGCAGCTTTCATCGAGGCTTACTTCCGCGAGCAGGGCATCCCGCGCGAACGGACCCGCGGCGAAATTGTCGACACGGAGGGCCGGGTCATGGGAGAGCACGACGGCGTGCATCATTTCACGGTGGGGCAGCGGCGCGGCTTGCGGATAGCCGCCGGCGAGCCGCTCTACGTCATCGAAACGCGTCCTTCAGAACAGCGTGTCATCGTAGGGCGTGGCGAGGAACTTCTGCGGCCCCGGCTGATCGCGACGGACGTCAACTGGGTCTCCATAGCGCCCATTGCTCAGCCCGTGCGTGCCCGCGTGAAGATCCGGAACAAGCACAGCGCGGCCGAAGCCACGCTGCATCCGACGTCCGACGCCGGCCGAACCGAGGTGCGCTTTGATGAGCCGCAGCGCGCTGTGACGCCGGGCCAGGCGGCCGTGTTCTACGATGGTGACCTTTTGCTCGGCGGCGGCTGGATAGAATGAAGCTATCCAGAAGCTGATCGCTGAATTCGTGCTGTGGACGCTGCGCCACACGCCCATCGGTTTTGGCCGCCACTGCGCGAAACTGCTCGACTTGTTGCTCCCCAGGCTGCGCCGCGTCGCAATGCGGAACCTCGAACTCGCCTACCCCGAGATGGCTACGCGAGAGAGAATGCGAATCGTCGACGGGGTCTTCGCGTCGATTGGCCGCCTGCTCGCTGTCTTCGCTCGTTTCCCAAAGCTCAACCCCGCGGACTGGATCCGCTACGAGGGATTCGAGCACTACGCCGCTGCCAAGAAGCAGGGCCGCGGCGTGCTGTTCGCCACCGCGCACCTAGGCAACTGGGAACTCAGCGCCTTTTCCCACGCCTGCATGGCCGAACCGATGAACATCGTGGTCCGACCGTTGGATGATCCTGGAATCGACAGGCTGGTGGAGCGCTATCGGCAGATTTCAGGCAACCGCATCATCCCGAAGCGCGACGCAGCGCGCGGAATTCTCCGTGCATTGCACAACAATGAGGCGGTCGGGATTCTGATCGACCAGAACACCACACCGGAAGAAGGCGTCTTCATCGACTTCTTCGGCCACAAGGCGTGCGCCGGGGCGGCTTTCGCGAAAATCGCCGCCCGGACAGGAGCGGCCGTCATACCTGGCTTCGCTCTATGGTCGGCGGCTGAGCAGAAATACGTTCTTCGCTTCTACCCGCCGGTGCCCATCACGGGCGACGTACCGGCGGATACACAACGGGTACATTCGGTTTTGGAACAGGTGATCCGCGAAAATCCCGACCAGTGGCTCTGGATTCATCGGCGCTGGAAAACCCGGCCGCCGGGCGAACCCCCGGTCTACTAGAGCCCGGCGTCGCGAAGGAACTGCGCTGCTTCCTCGGGAGGCGTCGGGTTGATATAGAACCCCGTACCCCACTCGAATCCGGCCACCTTCACCAGCCGCGGGATGATCTCAATATGCCAGTGGTAGTGCGGCATCGGGCCTTCCTGGATCGGCGCTGTGTGGATCACGAAATTGTATGCCGGCCGTTCCAGAACCTTTTCGATCTTCCGCACGGTGGAGCGAACGGCCCAGGCAAGACTGCGAAGCACATGGGCCTCGGCGGTCTCGAAGTGAGAATTGTGAACCTTTGGAATAATCCAGGTCTCAAACGGAAACCGCGGCGCGTAGGGCGCGGCGACCAGTATGTCCTCGGTGTCGAGCACGACCCGCGAGCAGTCCTGCACTTCCTGCTGGAGAATGTCGCAGAAAACGCAGCGTTCGCGAAATTCAAAATAACGTTGGCCGCCGTCGATCTCTTCCAGAACGCGCTTGGGAACAACCGGCAGCGCGATCAGTTGCGAGTGCGTGTGCTCCAGCGACGCGCCGGCGGCCTCGCCGTGGTTCTTGAACAGAAGAATGTACCGCAGGCGATGGTCGCGTTTGAGGTCCAGAACACGGTCGCGAAAGGCCCAAAAGAGATCTTCGATGCGTTTCTCGGCCAACTCGCCAAGGGAGATCTTGTGCTCCGGCGTCTCGATGATCACCTCATGGGCGCCGACGCCGTTCATCTTGTCGTAGATGCCCTCGCCCTGGCGATTCAGGTGGCCTTCGACGCGGAGAGCGGGAAACTTGTTGGGCACCACCCGCAACTGCCAGTTCGGGCCGCCATTTTCCCGATAGGCCAGCAACTCTGGCGGCGTGCGGTCTTCATTTCCCGGGCAGAATGGGCAGACGCCCAATCCCTTAGGAACTACCTGGTCACGAATGAAGTCGGTAGGCCGTTTGGCTCGTTCCGTGGATATAATTACCCAACGTCCGGTGACCGGATCTCTACGAAGCTCAGGCAATTAACGAATCCCCCAGGATCACAACTCATCAAAATCACCCACAAAGGCGTAATTATAGCGCCATGCGAAGCACCGTGAACGATACCGGTCTCAGTGTGGCGCGAACACGTCACGCTGGTGGGTCACCGAGGGTGGACTCCTAAACACGATGCTCACCACATCGAAGCGGACTTTCTCCCAGGGGACCTCGGCGTGACGGGCATAGTCGCGCGCGGCTCGGATCAGGTGTGTTTCCTTATCTGACCCGATGGCACGGTCCGGGGCTCCGAACTCGTCGCTTCGCCGGGTCTTGACCTCGATGAAAACCAGTGTGTCGTGGTCCCATCCCACGAGGTCAAGTTCTCCGCTGCCCGAACTGGTTCGGTAGTTTCGGGCGACGACGATGATGCCTGCTCGCTGAAGAAATCGGTGGGCGATGTCCTCACCCCGCCTGCCGAGCGCCTGCTCGGGATTCATGTGCCGCTTGCGGCCGTAGTGCCTCAAGCCATCGGCGATTCCGTAAAGGAGGCCTAACATAGCTCCCTCCCTTGTTCCACTCTCCCAATCGTCTGCGGGGAGGATTACTTTATGGCTTCGAATTCGAATTCCATCACTTTCCCGCGTACGACAAAACAGAGGTAATACTCCCAGAGACGTCTGAAACGCGGGAAACGGTTCACCAGAAACTCGAAGCCGAGCCACTTCCATAATGCAAGTAGCTTCAGGCGAATTGAAATCTCACGGAATCTGCGGGTCGAGTAATAGCCGAAGCCGGCGTGGTTCTCGCCGAAGTAGCGAAATGAAAAACTGTTCAGATGCCAGCGGTGCGTCGGGTCGCAGAAGGAGCTGAAGTCGGTGTAGTGGGGCGTGACGATCAGCAGCCGACCGCCGGCGCGCAGCAGGCGGTGGAACTCTTCCATCGCCCGAATGACGTCCGAGACGTGTTCGATGACGTGAACGGCGCGGATGGAATCGAAAGCGCCATCGCGCAGGGGATAGGGAAAATGGTCGAGATCGGCGAGGACATCGGCCCGGGTATTGGGATTGCGATCGATGCCGATCGCGCCGGGGTACTTGTTGATCCCACAACCGACGTCGAGCACGCGCGCGCTCATCAAAGGCCTTCCACTCGAAACTGGAATGTGGAGTGTTCGAGCAGGCTCCCCTGGGGGGCGACACCGCTGGAATCTGTTACCGAGGGGCGGTCCGTCGCGATATCGTCCGCCCCGAAGAGATTGAACGCCACCGCAAAGACGAGTATTCGCACTTACCCGTCTATTGTACTGAGGCAGTCCTCCATGGTCCGCAGGGCGAAATCGGCCTGGTCGCGACTGATGACCAGCGGCGGGCAGAGTCGAACCACGTTCGGACCGGCGCCCAGTATCAGGAGGCCGCGCTCGAAGGCCATCGACACCAGGCGATCGCGAAGCTCAGGGGCGCGCTCTTTCGTAGCCTGATCCCGAACGATTTCGATGCCCAGCATCAGGCCGAAACCGCGGACGTCGCCGATGTTGCGGAACCGCTTCGGCCAATCGGCCATGCGATCCTTCATCTGCTCTCCCAGCCGGGCGGCGTTTTCGATCAGCCCGTTTTCGAGAAGTTCGAAAGTTGCGAGAGCCGCGGCTACGGCCACCGGATTTCCGCCATAAGTGGACGCATGCGCGCCGGGGCGCCATGCCATGACGTCCGCACGGGCGATTACGGCGCTCAGCGGCATTCCACTGGCGATGCCCTTCGCCGAGGCAATGATATCGGGTACGAACCCGAAATGCTCCGACGCCCAGAGTTTTCCGGTTCGACCCATGCCGCACTGGATCTCGTCGGCTACGAGCAGGACCTTGTGTCGCGCGGCAAGTTCCTGGAGCCTCGTGAAGAACGCCCGCGGCGGAACGACATAGCCGCCTTCACCCTGGATGGGCTCGACAAAAATGGCCGCGACTTCGTCAGGGGGAAGCGTTGTGCGGAACAGTTCCTCGATGAAATGGATGGATGCCTCGGCACAGGCTTCGGGAGCCAGGCCCGAGCGGTACGGGTCCGGGAACGGCGCGTGGAACACGCCCGGCACAAACGGACCAAAGCCTTTACGCTGGATGGCTTTGCTCGACGTCAAAGAAAGCGCGCCCATGGTGCGGCCATGGAAACAGCCCTGAAAGGCGATGATCTTGTCGCGCCCGGTGAAGTGGCGGGCGAGTTTGAGCGACGCCTCGATCGCCTCGGCCCCGGAGTTGCCGAAATAGACACGGCGCGGTCCGTCGCCCGGAGCGCTGGCGGCCAGTTTTTCGGCCAAATCCACCATGTTTTCGTAATAGAAGTCGGTTCCGGACATGTGGATGAGCCGTTCCGACTGGCGCTGCATGGCGCCGACAACCTTGGGATGACAATGGCCGGTGGACACGACGGCGATTCCGGCGTTGAAATCGAGAAAACGATTACCGTCGACGTCTTCGACGATCGCTCCCTCGCCGCGATCGGCGACCAGTGGATAGCATCGCGTGTAGGACGGCGACAGGACATTTCCATCGCGCTCGATGATGGAGCGCGCACGAGGACCCGGCAGCGGGGTCACAAGCTGGGGAAGATCAGTGCGGAGAATCTCACTGGTCGGCATACGATTACCCTCCTTGGCAAATAAAGTTTTTTAGTTTTTGGGGACAGAAAAGGGAGGGATTCGGCTAGTCGGAGCCGAACAGGGAAGGCCGGGCTTGAGAAGGCAGACCCATCGCTACTTTCAATTTAGCTTTATTTGGGGGTTTGTACAAGAGTTATCGAAATACCCTAAATCGAGGACAAAGACCCTGACCGTGGATGGAGGCCGCCGCAACTTGTTTCTTTTCAGCAATTGCCGTGGCCAGTGCGCTAAGCTGCGGCGCGGAATAGAGCGACAGGCCGAAGGCCTCCCAAGAGTATGTCCAATCTTTTGAGACATCGCGAGATGAGAACGAACCTCAGGGCGTCCAACCACTTGGATTGAACTTGGAATGACAAGGAGCAAATCAGAATGAACAACAAAAGCGCGCCACTCCGGCGCCAGCATCATATTCAGGCCCAAGTTGCGCGGGCGGACCGCAGGCGGCCCAAACGGAAACTGCAAGAGGCGATGCAGGCGGGCGCACGAGAATATCCGGCTCCTCCTTTCCCTAAACAGCACCAAAGTAAGCCGGGTCAAGAATCCCAATTGGAACCCGCACCGATGTATGACGCGCCGTTCTATCGCGGTTCCGGCAAGCTTCAGGACAAGATCGCTCTCATTACGGGAGGCGATTCCGGCATCGGGCGAGCCGTCGCCGTCCTGTTTGCGAGAGAAGGGGCTCACGTGGCCATCGTCTTTGTGAAGGGCGAAGAGCGCGATGCCGAGGACACCAAGAAGGCAGTGGAAGCTGAGGGCCGGCAGTGCATCCTCATCCCGGGCGATGTCTCCCGGCAGAGCTTCTGCGAAAAGGCAGTGGCACGGACTGTCAGGGAGTTCGGGTCTTTGGACATCCTGATAAACAACGCTGCTTTCCAGGTGCATACCTCGCAGTTTGAAGATCTGACCGCGAAGCACTTCGACGAGACGCTGAAAACCAATCTTTATGGTTATTTCTACATGGCTCAGGCCGCGGTCAAGCAGATGAAGCCGGGCGCGGCGATCGTCAATACCGGTTCCGTCACGGGGTTGCTCGGTAGCGAAGCGCTGCTCGATTATTCAATGACGAAAGGCGGCATACATGCCTTTACGCGCTCTCTTGCGACGCATCTGGTTCCGCGCGGCATCCGTGTGAACGCGGTAGCACCCGGTCCGGTATGGACGCCACTCAATCCATCGGATAAAGAAGCCAGTGATGTGAGCGACTTCGGAGCAAAGACCCCGATGAAGCGGCCGGCGCAGCCTGAAGAGATCGCACCGGCTTACGTGTTTCTCGCGTCGCCGCAGTGCTCCAGCTACATCACGGGTGAGATCCTGCCGATTATCGGCGGCTACAGCGGTGGATAGACTGCCTCCCACAAAGCCGCCATTGACACCACGCCGAGGGAAGGATCGCCGCAGTGCAGAAAAGAGAACGGCGGCGACTCCATCGCGCATACCTCGCACTGAAGCCGAAATTACGGGGAGCGCGTCAAAGGTTCCCGCGCTGAACCGCGTTGATCTGTTTTTTAGCGATCTGGGTCCGGGATTAGTAACCGGCTGTGCCGACGACGATCCGTCGGGGATATCGACTTATGCAATCGCAGGCGCCACATTTGGCTATGCGACACTGTGGACCGCTCTCCTTTCGTTCCCGTTGATGATCGGCGTGCAGATGATGTGCAGCCGTCTCGGCATAGTGACCGGACGCGGGTTGGCATCGGTCATACGGCTAAACTACCCGCGATGGGTGCTGTGGGGAGCCTGCCTGTTGCTGGTCACCGCGAACGTGATCAACATCGCGGCGGATCTCGGCGGCATGGGCGAGTCGGCCGCTATGGTAACGGGAGTCACCGCCAAGCTTTGGACCGTTCTTTTTACCGGGCTCATCGTCAGTTTTCTCTTCTGGTCCTCATACCGCCAGATCGCGCGGGTCTTCAAATGGATCACTCTGGTGCTGCTGGCCTATGTGGTAACGGCCTTCTTTGCCCATGTCGATTGGAGAAGCGCGCTTATGGCGACAATCCTGCCGCGGCCCTCCTGGTCGCGCGAGTCTCTCTCGGTGCTGGTCGGTATCCTTGGGACGACTATTTCCCCCTATCTTTTCTTCTGGCAGGCGGCGCAGGAGGTCGAAGAGGAGCGCTCGCAGGGCCGCAATCTCGCGCAGCGTCAGGGCGCCACGGATGCCGAGTTGCGCCGGGCGCGCATCGATGTCGTCACGGGAATGTTCGCCTCGAATTTCATCATGTATTTCATAATCCTGACGACAGCCGCCACGCTTCACGCACACGGTACGACCCACATCGAAACAGCGCGACAGGCCGCGGAAGCGCTGCGCCCGCTGGTGGGTAAGGCAGCTTATTGGCTCTTTACGCTGGGGCTCATTGGCACGGGGATGCTGGGAGTGCCTGTGCTCGCCGGGTCGTCCGCTTATGCGATTGCGGAGGCTTCCGCCTGGCGAGGATCTTTGGAAAAGAAGCCGCGCGGCGCGAAGCGCTTCTATACGGTGCTGGCCCTCGCCATGATTGGGGGCCTCGCGATCGATTTCGCAGGGCTTGATGCCATCAAGATGATGTTCTGGTCCGCGGTAATCAATGGCGCACTCGCGCCGCCGCTCATTCTGCTGGTCGTTCTATTAACGAGCGACCGACGCGTAATGGGCGAACGCATCAACTCTCCCGCCTTGCGCGGCCTCGGATGGGTCACGTTCGGGCTCATGACGGCGGCGACGGCTGGTATGCTCGCGAGCGGATTGTAAAGAGGTGCCTTAACCGATGACTTCGCGATGGGGGGTTCGACATAATCCACCAGGTTCTCGATCAGGCCACGGGCGAGAATTCACAATTGCTTGCCCTGGAGCAGTGTGTGCGGCTCGTGCCAGGAAACTCAAATCGAGCAGCGGCAAAGAAGTAAACCGTTCGAGTTCCAGGATTCCGAGGAAGAAATCGTCGCGGTCCATGCCTCGAGTCGCCACTCATACCGCCATGAGGTCCTTTCTAATGCCGGCTGCGAGGCGCCTGCCAGCCACGTACGCGCCCCATGTGCAGGGCAGCATAAGACATGACGGCAGTTGCCGATATAGTGACGAGGTTAATCGCAAAGCTCAGCAGCCGCTCATCGACGATGTTTCTTGGAGGCAGTCCTATGATGGCGGCCGCACCGAGCCAAGCCGGAAAAATGGCGAGTTGCACTGCCGCGGCGACGCCGATCAGGTAACGCCGGCCGGTATCGTCCGCATTCGACAATCCGGCTGTGATGCCGATGACGGCCGATATGGCGAAGCTGGGCAGCGGAGACTTGAAAGCGGCGAAACGCACCGGGCCGCCGGCGAACCACGCCACGGCGAGGCCGCCCAGGAACGCCAAGGCCGCACTCGTCATAAGCGCGCGAACGCCGCGCAGGATCAACCGCCAATCGCTGGTCCACAAGCCAAAGCTCACGGCCAGAACCTCAGCGAGGAAGGGCAAGAAGAGCGCCGCGACAACGATGGCGATGGCATTGTTGTCGATGATGCCTGTGGCGAGAAGGATTCCGCCCGCAGCGGCGCGTCCGACATAGCTGGCTGTCACGTGGCTCAATTGCCACAAGTCCTGTATCACGTCGGGAAACGGTTCGCTCATTGGCCTGGTCACCTCAGCGAGATCCGTGCGGTCGACAATCGCACGCAACTCGCGCGAGGTCAGCGAGTATTCCGTGGCCGAAAGAACGGGAGAGGACAGCAGCGCCTCGACGAACAAGCGGGCGTTCGGCGTGGAAGTTTCCACACTCACGATCTTTTGACGAAGGTTGGGTCCATCAATATAAACGTCGGAGACCGCGACGCGCTCGATTCCGGAAGCGTGGGCCAGCCTCGCCGCTTCCGCTACATCTTCGGGGGCCATTGTCGCCCGGACTTCATGCATGATGTTCCACTCCTCGCTGTAGTATGGACGATAAAGATATGTCCGATCTGACCACACTCTCGCATCAGCTCGATATTAAGAAAGGCACGTGCCGTGCCATCGTTGAAACACCGAAAGGCTCCCGCAATAAGTTTGATTACGATCCGGATTCGAACTTATTCATGCTGGGCGGTCTTTTGCCGGAAGGCATGATGTTCCCGTTTGATTTTGGGTTCATTCCGTCGACGCTGGGCGACGACGGAGATCCACTCGACATTCTGGTGCTCATGGATGCGCCGGCGCACGTGGGGTGTCTCATAGAAGTCAGGCTTGTCGGCGTCATCTCAGCAGAGCAAATCGAAGACGGGAGCAAAGCGACGAACGACCGCTTGCTTGGCGTCGCCATCCATTCCTACGATCACGAGGACATCACCACGATCGATGATGTCAGCAAGACCCTACTCTCGCAGCTCGAAGAGTTCTTCGTCTCGTACAACAAACAACGCGGGAAGAAGTTCAGAGTCACCGGGACCGGCGGCCCCAAGAAAGCCATCAAGTTTTTGAAGGATGGCATTAAAAAGCAGAAGGACGCGAAGAAGAAATAGCGACGAGCCGAAAGCCTCCATCGGACGCCGCGCAGCACGCCGCAGGCGATGAATTGCCGGGAGCGACGCTTAGAAGGAGCAGAACGAGACGCGCAGCACGCATCGGGTGCCGCCATCCTTTTCCCAGGCTCCAATTTCAAGCCTCGGCCGCTACTGATCGGCGAGAGCCTGAATCGGGGATATGCGGGCCGCCCGGCGCGCCGGCAGCAGACAAGCGATAAACGAGATGGCAGCGATGACCACAGCCGCACCGGCCAGTATGGCGGGACTATGGGCGGGCACATGAAAGAGAACTGCCCGCATGGCCTGGCCGGTCATCCAGGCCCCAATCATTCCAATAATCGTGCCGGCGGCCAGCAGCCGCAAAGCAAGCCCGAGGAACTGTCCGCGAATCTGTTCCGGCTGCGCGCCCAACGCCATGCGCACGCCGATCTCGCGGCGGCGCTGCGCCACGCCGTAACTCAAGACGCCGTACGTTCCGATGGCAATCAGTAGCAGAGCGATCCCCGAGAAAGTACCACCGAGCACGGCCGGTGAGCGCCGGGTGACCAGGCTTTCGGCAATGCGATCGTCCATGGTTTGAATATCAGCCACCACCAGCGCGGGGTCGACCCGGCGGGCTGCGGCACGAAGCGACGTCTGCAGCGAATCCGGCTGGACGCTGCCGCGCACGGCCACGAAGACATTGCTCTCGGGGCGATAGATGTAGGGGTAGTAAACCGCGCCCTGCGCTGTGTCATCCGTCAGGCCGGTTTGCTTGGTGCTGCCCACTATGCCCACCACAGTGAAGGCCCCTGCATCGGGACCGATTTCGGAACCCTGGAACAATTGATGACCTAGCGCGCTGCTGTTCGGCCAGTAGTAACGGGCGAAATCCTGATCCACCACACACACACGGACTCCCCGGCGTGAATCCGCACCGGTCAAAAACCGTCCCGCCCGCAGTGAGAAACCCATCGCGCGGAAGTAGTCGCCGCCAACGCCATAGGAGTAGTATCCGCGGGGCGATTCTCCGGGCCGAAGAACATGGCCCACCACCGCAACGGCGCTCTTACCGCTGGCGCCGCTAAAGGGAATATTGTTTGTCACGCCGACGGACAACACTCCGGGTTGATGTTCGAGCTCGCCCACCAACCGCTCGGTAAACGCAAGGCCGGCGCCGGCCGAGGGATAGGCGTTTCCCACCAGCGAGATCTGCCCTGTGATCACGTGGTCGGGCTGGAAGCCCGGAGACACGGCCATTGCTCGCTTGAGGCTGAGACCCAGTAGACCTGTTCCGGTCAACAGAACAAATGCAAGCGCGATCTGAGCAATCACAAAGCTATGACGCAGGGTTTGCGCGGCGCGGCCGGCGGTTCCCCCACGAGCTTCGGATTGCAGCCCGCCAGACGGGTGAAGTCGAATACCGAACCAGGCGATTGGCGCGGCGAGTACAACGCCAAGGACGACGGCGGCCCCAAAGGCGACCATGGCCAGCCGGGCATCGAAGTGTATGTCGGTCCCCAGCGGCAGGCGATTCGCGCCCAACGCAGCTATCAGCCGAATGCCTCCCGCTCCCACCACGAGCGAGAGCAGTCCTCCGATTAGGGTCAGCAAAGTCGTTTCGACGACCGTCTCGGTCACAACGTGTCTCCGGCTCGCGCCCAGCGCCTGCCGGACCGCGAGCTCTTTCGACCGACCGCTGGCGCGGATGAGAAGCAGATTCACGAGATTGACGGCGCCGATTGCGAGCAGCGCCAGCACGCCGGCCTGGAGCAGCAGCAGAGTGGGACGAATGGTCGCCACCTGGTCGGCATGCAGCGGCACCACGACAGTACGAAAACCGGCGTCGGCCATCATCTTGGCCTGGGGGTCGTCCAACTCCAGGGCCCTGTTCTGCGCGTCAATTTGCGACTGGGCTTGCTCGAGTGTTGCTCCCGGTTTGAGCCGCGCAATCATCTGGATGACATTCCCTCCCGAGTGCCGCTCCCTAGGTACACGGTCCCCAACATTTGACGCAAGCGGGAAGTACAACTGGGCCTTGGAGGAGAGAAAACGGAAGCCGGAAGGCAGGACGCCGATGACAGTTCTCAGATGACCGTCCGCAGGGATCTTTCGCCCAATCACGCGCGGGTCGCTGCTGAAATGCTCTTTCCAATAGCCGTCACTTAAAATCGCGACGTCATCCGTCTGGAAGGTGGTCTCCGCGTCGGTGAAAATGCTTCCGAAGGCAGGCCCCGTGCCCAGGGTCGTGAAAAAATCGGGAGAAACCCGCATGATCGACACGCGTTCGGTCGAGCCTGGCTCGCCCAGAATCGAGGTGCCGTAGCGGTAGATCGAAACAGAACTGAAGGCCGGAATCCGGCTACGGCGCTCATAGTAATTGGTCAACGAGGACCCATCGCGCTCCACTCCCGCCTTCGGATAGGTGTTGTACATCGTCACCAGGCGGCCGGCGCTGGGAAAGGGCAAGGGGCGCACCAGAATCGCATCGATCACCGCAAAAATGGTGAGATTGGCGCCCAGACATAGGGCGAGAGTCAGTAGCGCCGTGGCCGTGAAGCCGGGCGATTTTCGGAGTAAACGAGCGGCATAGCGCAGCTCCCTCGCAAGCTCATCGAACAGGAAAAGGCCGCGCGCGTCGCGGCAGTCTCCCTTGACGGCATCGAAAGTGCCGAATTCGATTCGGGCACGGCGGAGCGCTTCTTCCCGCGGAACACCGGAGCGAGTGAGGTCTTCAGCATATTGCTCGATGTGGAAGCGCAGTTCCTCATTCATGCCGGATTCAAAGTTACGGCGCGAAGCGAGCACCCGAAAGAGAGAACGGACGCGTTGAAACACGTTAAACCTCCTCGGAAGTCGCGTTCAGGGCCGCGGCAATCGCGGAAGCCAGCCGGTTCCATCCAGCGGTCTCCTCGCGAAGGCGGCGGCGTCCCGTGGCGGTCAGGGTGTAGTATTTTGCCCGGCGGTTGTTCTCACTCTGCCCCCAGTCGGCGGTGATGAGGCCCTGATGCTCCAACCGGTATAGCGCCGGGTACAAAGACCCTTGCGGGATTTCAAGTGCATCGCCAGAGATCTGCCGGATGCGAAGCAGCACGCCGTACCCGTGCAGCGGCTTTAACGAAACTGCTTTAAGGATCAGCATGTCGAGAGTACCGGGGAGTAACTCAGCAGTCTTGCCCACAGGATTCTCCTCCTAGTCTACCTAGGAGTATACATTCGGCTCTCCTAGTTTGACAAGGGGTGCTGATGTCAGTTGAGGGCGAGGTGAGGTCCAAAGGCAGGCGAAACCGCCTGCTTCACCCTTCCACAGAATCCGAAATTCGATGATGTGGATGGCACACGGGCGAGCCTAATCCACTCTCAGCCTCGAAACTATTTGGTTTTGTCTTTTGCGTAACAGAGGGGGTCGAGCTTGCATTCGACGCACTTCGGTTTGCGGGCGACGCACAACGCCCGCCCATGGTGGATGATCTGATGGGAAAACAGGACCCATCTATCCTGCGGAACTATCTTTATTAAATCCTGCTCGATCTTCGCGGGCTCGATGTTTCTTGTGAGGTCGAGACGCCGTGCGATGCGCTGCACATGCGTGTCAACGACGACGCCGGACGCGATCCCGTAGGCGGTGCCCAGAACCACGTTGGCGGTTTTGCGCGCGGCACCGGGGATGGTAAGCATTTCGTCCATTTTCCGGGGAATCGTGCCGTCGAAATCCGAAAGCACTTTGCGCGCGGCTCCAATAATCGATCGCGCCTTGTTGTTGAAGAAGCCAGTGGAGCGGATGTCGCTGGCGAGTTCATCCTGGCTGACGTTGGCAAAATCCTGAATTGTCGGATACTTCCGGAACAGGCCCGGCGTCACCTCATTGACGCGCTTATCGGTGCACTGCGCGGAAAGAATGGTCGCCACCAGAAGCTGCCAGGGGTCGTTGTGGTGGAGCGCGCAAGTCACGCCGGGATACATTTCGTCCAGCAGTTCGAGAATCTTTCGAACACGGGTTTTGCGCTCGGCGGCGGTCTTCGGTTTGGGCACCTGGCGCGGGGCTTTTGTCACACTGAATATTATCCTCTCTCGTTCCAGATACTGGCTCATTGCCGCGGGTGCCGCGGCATTTGGGTTGTCGGTTGCGGGGTCGTTCCACTTCGACGATTACTCGATGCTCTCGGGGAATCCGTTGCGAACGCTTTCGACGCGGCCTTTGACGGCGTTGTCGTTTCTGTTGGATCGCACGATCGCGGGGCAGAATCCGGTGTTCTACCACGTGGTCAACCTGGCGCTGCATCTGGCGGCGGTCTGGCTATTGTTTGGGGCGCTCAGCCGATTGCTGCCGGAGCGTGCGGCGTTCGTGGCGACGCTGTTGTTTGCGATCCATCCGATGCAGGCGGAGGCTGTGAATTATGTCTTTGCCCGCAGCACTTTGCTGGATACGACGCTTTGCATCACGGCACTGGTGCTTTGGGTTCATGGACGCTACTGGTGGGCCGTTGTCGCATTCGCGGCGGCGTTGCTTGCGAAAGAGGAGTGTGTTGCGTTTCCGGTTTTTCTGCTGCTGTTGCACGACGCGCAGCCGAAACCGCCTGCGCCACCTTTACGCCTTGACGGTTTGCGCAGCAGGCGGGCGATTGCAGCGATGTTCGGGGTTGCTCTCGCGGCGGGCGCCTGGGTCTACCTCGAAGTGCTGCGGACGCCGGGCGCTATGGCGGGCCCGCAGGCGGGGATCTCGCCGGGTTCGTATTTGCTGACGCAGGGCTTCGTGATTTTGAGATACCTGCAACTGCTGGTCGTTCCGGTGGGGTTCAATGTCGACTCGGATATTCCACGGCTGGTTTTGTGGCAAGGGTTGGTCTGCTGGCTCGTGGTTGCGGCGCTGGTCGCTCGGGCCTGGCGCTGGTTTCGCGGCGGGCGTGCAGGGTTTTGGTTTATGGCGGGGCTGGTTCTGCTGCTGCCCAGCTCGTCGATTTTCGCTGCGCAGGACTTGGCGGCGGACCGGCGGATGTATTTGCCTATGGTCGGATTTGCCGCTTGTTTGGGATTGTTGTTCGGGCGGGTTCGGCCAATCGTGATTGCGGGCGTGGCGGTTGTTTTGATTGGGCTCAGCGTGGAGCGGACTCTGGTTTGGCGTACGGAGCAGTCGCTTTGGGCGGATGCGGTAGAGAAGTCGCCTCGGAAGGTTCGGACTAAGCTGCAGTTGGCTCGTGCGGTGGGGCGCCGGGAGGCTTTGAGTTTGATTGGTCAGGCTCGGGAACTAGCCCCGGAGGATGCTCGGGTGGCTACCGAAGCAGGACGCGTTTATATGGAAATGGGTCGGCCGGCTCTCGCACTCAGCGAGTTTGGGCGGGCTTTGGCTTTGACTCCCAATGATGCGACGGCTTTGAATAATCGGGGAGCAGCTTTATTCGCTCTAGGCCAGCGGGAGGCGGCGCGGCTGGATTTTGAGCGGGCTTTGAGGATTAGTCCCTGTTTGGAAGATGCACGGGCGAATTTGGCGCGGTTGGGGGTGACAACTCCCGAGTGCCGGAAATAGGTTACTTCTCTTGAGGCTTGGCAATCGGCCTCAGGTCGCTGCCTGCATTATTGGGCGCTGATTTGGACTTCGGGCTTCAGGTTCTCCCAATCCGGGATTGCGGCGGCCCTCAGGTTTGCCACGTCGGCTTGGATCTCGGTTGAGGCGTAGGGCGCCAACGACGGCACGCTTGACGAAAGCGTGAAGAGCGGCTGGCCTGCGGCGGCCGCGGCATTGGACCATACCGTTAGCCTGAGCGTAAGATTCGGCAGCGGCGTGCCCGAATGGTTCACCACGATGTAGTGAACTTGCGAATGGCTCTTGAGGTCGGCGACGACTCGAAGACCGGTCACTTCCACCGCACGGCTGATTTCGTAGGAAACCGGCGTCGTGGGAACAGCCTGTTGGTGCTGTTGTGGCGGATCCGCCGGCGGATTTGCCGCAGCCGCACGGTCGGTCGCACGAGCGGAGGCGTACTGGTAGACCACGGCCCAGCCAACGAGAAGAAGTCCTGTAGCAACAACTCCGCTGACCATCCAGGATGGGAGCCCACGACGGGGTGGAGGAGGAGCCGGCTTGTTGGGCGTCGGCGGCGGGACAGGCGCAGCGACCGGTGCGGGGACCTGTGCGGCGACCGGAACTGCTGGAAGATCACCTACTAAATCGGTTGTGCGCGGCCTAGGAAGGACAGGCGGCGGAGGCGCCATCGGTTCCGGCGAGGCGTCGGTTTCGAAATGCGGCGCCAATGCTCCTTGCCGCGGGGTCGCCAACAACAGCCATTCGAGTGGCGGAGGCTGCACTTGCTGTTCGGCTTCGGCAGGCGTGTTCTCCAGTACGGGATCGGCGAGTTGGGGGAACGCCGGCGGCGGACACTTCTCTTCTTCCGGCGACACCTCTACGCCGCGTGGCTCCACGGGTTGTCCTGGCCGTGCCTGAGGAGACTCTAAAGTCATCGCAGCGCGGCCTTGCAGGGGATAATCCGGTATGGGCGGCGCTTGACGAACCGCGCTGGCGAGAGCAATCATTCCCGCGCCTACGACATCTGCGCAATCGGGGCAGTCGAGGTCGGTGGGGGAACATTCACATCCGCAATCAGGGCAAACCCAGCTCACCATACATAGTTGGTCGGCTGGAAGCCCTTATAGCCGACTCGGGGAAGTCCCTGGTCTTTGTACCTTCCACAGCTTAGGGTCCATAGGGATATTACTTAGACGACAGCAGGTGCCTGGGAGATGATGTCATGGGATACTGGAGATGTATTTCTCAAGCCCATGCGCAAGGTCCCACTCAGTGAATCGCTGAGGATCATCTGGCGCGGCGGTCGAAACTGGTTAGCTGATCGGCCCATCGTGGTCTCGTTCGAGGTCACGGACGCCTGTACATGTCATTGCCGCCATTGCGATCACGGCGGACCCAGAGATCAATCGAAGAACCTGAAGCCTCCCGAGTATCGCAGGTATGTTGATGTGCTGCGTCCTTGCGTGGTGCAGGTCTCGGGCGGCGAGCCCTTGATGCGAAAAGACCTCGTCGAGGTGGTGCGGAATATCAAGTCACGCGACGGGCTGCCGTACACCATTCTGGTCTCCTGCTGGTCGCTGATGTCGGTGGAGAAGTATCGTCAATTGAGGGAAGCGGGCGTGGACCAGTTTTCGGTCAGTCTGGATTTTCCGGATCGGCGGCATGACGATTTCCGGCGATATCCAGGGTTGTACGACCGGCTTAACGAGGTGATTCCGAAGTGCGCAGCGCTGGGGTTCGACGATATCGTGCTGAACACCTGCATCACGAGCGCGAACGTGGGTGAGGTGGATGCGGCGGCGCAACAGGCGAAATCGTGGGGCGTGAATATCTGTTACAGCGCGTATTCGCCGCGGCGGACGGGGTGCCGGGATTATTTCCTGAATACGCCGGAGCAGTTGGAGACGCTGCGGGAACAGATGAAGCTGGTAGAAGCGCGACGCGACGATACCGGGTTCATTGTCAGCGAGCCGAGTACGCTGGATGCCACGCGGGATTACTTCAAGAGTGGCGGGGCTCCCGGGTGCAAGGCGGGGCTACGGTTTTTGGTGGTGACCAGCGACGGGCAACTGCAGCCTTGCTCCATGCAGTTCCGGAGGTACCCGCTCGATCAACAGCAGGCCATGGTTCAGGAATTCACCAATCAGAACCGGTGCGATGAGTGCTATGTGGCGATCCGGTCGAATCTGGATAAGAGTTTTCCGAAATTGCTGCGTGAGAACGTGCTGCATTACTTGTCGTTCGGCCGTTCGTGAAGCCCGCCGCCGTCACCCTTCCACTTATGTTTATTCGCGGTCGAGCGGACGCGAGATGACGCAGGCATTGATGCCTCCGATTCCCATTGAGAGCTTGCCCGCAAGACCCTCCGGCACAGCGGCGGGTGAGTCGTAGACGTATCGATCGTGGACTGTGGCAATGGTCCGGTTCAGGTCGTGCTCGGCCAGCGGGGTTGGGAACAGCGTGCCGCGTTGATAGCCGAGATACTGTGCCGTAAGCTCCCAGCCGCCTCCTGCGCTCATGCCGTGTCCGAAGGTGCCTTTGCGGGCGGTGACGAGCACGGAATCGGGCAGGATGGACCTAAGCGTGGCGACTTCGCCGTAGTCGCCCGGCGTGGCGGTCGCGTGCAAGTCCCAGCTTCCGATCTCTTCGGGCGCTACCGAAGCATCGGCCAGGGCCTCCAGAATTGCTTCCTTGGGACCCTGTGTGGACGGCGTAATGATGTGGTGCGCGTCGGAGGTGACACCAACACCTACCAGTTCCATTCCGAGCGGTTTAAAGCCTTTCGACTGGAAATAGTCGAGGTCGCCGACAATCCAGATGACGGAGCCGCCGGCTACGTGCGTGCCCTGGAGTTTGGTGAGGGGAATCGAGACGTGGCCGTCGGCAGCGAGGACGCGCGCGCTGTAGAAGGCACCGACCACGAGCGGGTGCGGAGGCCCGTCTGTAGCGCCTACCACCACGGCCTTCGCATCTCCGGATCGGATGGCATTCATGGCGACCTTAAGGCACACGCCAAAGGTGGAACAAGCGGCCACTGGAGCGAATGCAAGGCCAGTGAGGTGTCCCAGAATGGAGACCTGTGCGGCGGGCGTGTTGTGGAGGTTCCAGATGACATTGGCGGTCACCCTCCAGGGCGGCTCGGGTGAGTTCCACTTCTCCTGCAGGCGCGTTCGGCGCTTCTCTTTCTCGCGAATCGTATTCAGCTTGCCGGCTTCAATTTCGCCTTCGATCTCGACGCTGTCGATTTCGGACAATTCCCTGAGATATTCGCCGAGGTCGGTCTCGCGGTCCTTCCAAAAGGCGTCCCAACGGGCTTGGGCTTCGTGAAGAACCAGGGTGGCGTCGGAAATGGTTCCGAGGTTTCCCAGTCCGGTTCCAATGTACACATGGGCCCGCGTACCGAGGGCTTTCAATTCCGCTTCCATCCCGGGGTTCTGCTCGAGGGCCTGAATAAACCCGCCAATCGCATACAAGGAAGGGAACCACATCTTCTCTTTCAGGTTCTGAAAGTGACGAGGCGCGAAACGCTTGTTGATCCATCCCTTGTAGTCTTCAAAGCAGAAATCCGGCGTGCCGGCCAGGAAATTGTCCGGACCGAAACCGTTGAACGGCATCAACCATGTTTCAGAGGAAGCGAGGTTCTTTTCGAACGCGCAAATGTTGGGAGACTTCGGAGCGACAACCCCCCAGCCGAATACACCAACCCTAGGTCGCGCACAGTCGGGCATAAATACCAAGTTAGCGTATCTGCTTGAAAAGGCGTGTTGACGTCCGTGGATGGATGTTCCATAATCTATGTAGGACCAAACCGGTCCGCGATACGCGGGTTCATGCTAAAGCTAACAAAGAAAGCAGATTATGGGCTGATCGCGCTCAAGCATTTGGCCACCAACAGCCGGCCGAGCGCCAGCGCCAAAGAGATTGCCGACACTTATGGGATCCCTTTGCCGCTGCTTTCGAAGATTCTACAAAAACTGGCTAAGACCGGGTTTCTGCGATCTGAGCATGGGACTAACGGAGGTTACAAGCTGGCTCGCGACGCGCGAGAGATCACGGCGCTCGAGGTGATTCGCACGATTGATGGTCCGATTGTGCTGACGACCTGCTTTACGGAGCACGGCGCCTGCACCCATACGGAAAAATGCAGCGTACGAGAACCGCTGCGAAAAGTACATGAAGGAATCCTGCGACTGCTTTCGAGCATCTCGATCTCAGACATGTCGCAGGGCGAAGGTGGCGAGCAGCCTAATGGAAAGCTGTATGCCCTGCCATTGAGCGCTCCACCGGCACAAGTATTAGGAAACGAAGCGGTTTGAGGATGACAAGGAAATGAAGCTGCCCATCTACATGGACAATCACGCCACCACGCGCACCGATCCACGGGTGTTCGAAGTGATGGCGCCCTATTTCACGGACATTTTCGGGAACGCCGCCAGCCGCAACCACAGTTTTGGTTGGCAAGGCGAGGAGGCGGTGGAGAAGGCCCGAAAACAGGTTGCTGATCTGATCGGCGCGACGGCCAAGGAGATCGTCTTCACAAGCGGCGCGACGGAATCGAACAACCTCGCGCTGAAGGGCATCGCCGAGATGTATGCCGAAAAAGGCAACCACATCATTACGGCCGCCACGGAACACAAAGCCGTGCTGGACACGTGCAAGCGGCTGGAGAAGCATGGCATCCGTGTGACCTATCTGCCGGTGAGGGCCGACGGATTGATCGATCTCGACATGCTGCGGGAAGCCATCACGGACAAGACGATCCTCGTCAGCATAATGTATGCGAATAACGAGATCGGCGTGGTGCAGCCGGTTGCCGAGATCGGGAAGATCGCGAAATCGAAGGGTGTTCTGTTCCATACCGACGCGACGCAGGCGGTCGGGAAGGTGCCGGTCAACGTAATCAAAGACAACGTGGACCTGGCGTCGATTTCGGCGCACAAGATGTATGGACCGAAGGGCGTTGGGGCGCTGTATGTGCGCCGCAAAGGCCCGCGCGTGCAGGTGACGGCGCAGATGGACGGGGGCGGTCACGAGCGCGGCATGCGTTCGGGTACGCTGAATGTTCCGGGTATTGTCGGGCTCGGTGAGGCGTGCGCGATTTGCCATCGTGACATGGTGGAAGAAACCAAGCGGATCAGCTTCCTTCGCGACAAGCTGAAGGACCGGCTGACCTCGGAATTGGACGAGGTTTACATCAACGGTACGATGGAGCACCGTCTGCCGAATAACCTGAACATCAGCTTCGCCTACGTGGAAGGCGAGTCGCTGCTGATGGGTATCAATGATGTTGCGGTGTCGAGCGGTTCGGCCTGCACGTCTGCAACGCTGGAACCCAGTTATGTGTTGAAGGCGCTGGGGGCCGGCGACGATCTCGCACATTCATCGATTCGTTTCGGGCTGGGGCGCTTCAATACGGAAGAAGAAGTGGACTATGTCGCGAACAAGGTGATCGACGTCGTGAAGAAGCTTCGCGAACTGTCACCGCTGTATGAAATGGCGAAAGAAGGCATTGACCTGGCGAAAGTTCAGTGGAGCGCTCATTAATTAAGGAGAAGTAAATGGCATATTCGGACAAGGTTTTAGATCATTACAACCACCCCCGCAACGTGGGTTCGATGGATAAGAACGATCCGAACGTGGGGACGGGGATGGTGGGCGCGCCGGAATGCGGCGACGTCATGAAGCTGCAGGTGAAGGTTAATCCCGAGACGGGCGTCATTGAGGATGCCAAGTTTAAGACCTTTGGTTGCGGCAGCGCCATCGCGAGTTCTTCGCTGGCCACCGAGTGGCTTCGCGGGCGGACGGTCGATGAAGCTTTGCAGATCAAGAATACCGATATCGTGAATGAGCTGAGTTTGCCGCCGGTAAAGATTCACTGTTCCGTGCTGGCCGAAGATGCGATTAAGGCGGCGATCACGGATTACAAGAAGAAGGCGGAAGCTGGGAAACCGGCGAATGTGACCGCCTAGCGGCATTTGCGCAGGCGAAACCGCCTGCGCCACTTTTATGATTCAAGTGACTCCCAAAGCCGTTGCGAAAATCCGGGAGGCCTTCGCGAAACAAGGTGTGAACGGAGGCCTTCGCCTTGGTGTGCTCGGCGGTGGATGTTCGGGCTTGAGCTATCAGTTCAAGTTCGATCCGAAGCCGCGCCCCACGGATAATGTTTTTGAGTTTGACGACGTGAAGGTGTTCGTCGACCCCAAGAGCATGGTTTTTCTCGACGGCATGACGCTGGACTGGAAAGATTCGCTCATCCATTCCGGCTTTGAGTTTGAGAACCCGCACGCAACGAAAAAGTGTGGTTGCGGGACTTCGTTCTCGGCGTGAACGAACAGCTAGGAATCATTGCCAATGTCCCGTGGGCGTGCTGGAAGTGCGGACATGGTGAAGGATCGCTTTTCTGCACCGCATGTCATGCGCTTCAGCCACCGACACAGGATTACTACGAGCTACTCGGGTTGCCGCGGAAGCTCAATATCGATGCGAATTTACTGCAGGCCCGATTTTACGAGCTGAGCCGGAAGGTTCACCCGGATCTGTTCACGCGCGGGCCGGAGCGGGAGCGGCAGTACTCGCTCGATGCGTCGTCCGTGCTGAACGATGCGTATCGTACTTTGCGCGATCCGGTGAAGCGCGCGATGTACGTGTTGAAGCAGGCCGGTTTCCCCATTGGCGAACAGCGTTCTAAAGACGTTCCGCCGGAACTCCTCGAGGAGGTCTTCGAGCTGAACATGGCTCTCGAAGAACTTCGGGGCGGCGATGCCTCGGCGCGTCCCCAATTGGAAGACGCGAGGCGGCACTTTGACTCGCTGCTTTCGGGCGTCGACGCCGAACTTCAGAGCCTGTTCGTGGAATTTGATGCCGCCGAAGATCGCGAGGCGCTGACCAAGATTCGCGGCGTGCTGAATCGCCGCAAATACATCGAGAATCTGTTGAACGAGGTTCAGGAGGCCTTGGGGTAGAGTGTTTCAGATCGATTTTGGTGACAAGCAGCGCATTGTCGGTATCGACCTCGGCACTACCAACAGCCTCGTGGCTTACATGGACCTGACAGGTCCGCAGATCATCCCCGCCCCCGACAGCAGCAGGATCGTTCCCAGCGTGGTTTCCGTTGCGCCCAGCGGTGAAGTCGTCGTGGGAAACGCAGCACGGGAGATGCTGCTGACTCATCCCGAGCGAACGGTGTACTCGGTGAAGCGACTCATGGGCCGCGGCGTCGAGGATGTCGGCGAAGAGCTGAAGCTGTTCCCATTTCGGATTTCGGCGGATAGCTCGCAGGTAATTCACCTGGAACTGGGCGAGCGCACCATGACCCCGCCGGAGGTTTCGGCGCAGGTCCTTCGGACGCTCAAAGAGAATGCCGAGAAATTCCTGAATGAGCCGGTAACGCAAGCTGTAATTACGGTTCCGGCATACTTCAACGACGCGCAGCGGCAGGCGACCAAGGATGCCGGGAGGATCGCCGGCCTTGAAGTCCTGCGGCTTGTGAACGAGCCGACCGCGGCATCACTGGCGTACGGTCTCGACAAGCGCCAGAACGGTACCATCGCGGTTTACGATCTCGGAGGTGGCACGTTCGATATTTCGATACTGAAGCTGCATGACGGGATTTTCGAAGTGTTAGCCACGAACGGCGACACGCACTTGGGTGGCGACGATATCGACAACCTGCTGCTTCGGATCGCGCTCGAAGACATTGCCAGCGAATGGGGCCAGGATCTCTCGGGTGACAACGAGGGCGTGCAGCGGCTGCGGCGCGCGGTGATCGAAGCGAAGGAGCGGCTCTCGTTCGTGCCGTTCACGAACATCGAGCTGGAGTATCGCGGTAAGAAGTATCAACGTCAGCTTGACCGCGAGCTGTTCGACCGACTGATTACGCCGATCGTCGATCGCACTCTGGGCCCCTGCCGCAACTGCATCAAGGATGCCGGCGTCTCGGTGGAGCAGATTGATGAAGTGGTGCTGGTGGGCGGATCGACGCGCATTCCTCTGGTGCGGTCGGCGGTGGAAACGTTATTCCGTGCGAAGCCGCATACCGAGTTGAATCCTGACGAGGTGGTTGCTCTCGGCGCTGCCGTGCAGGCGGCAATATTGGGCGGCGATATCGAAGGCAAGCTACTGCTCGATGTCACGCCGCTTTCCCTGGGAATCGAGACCATGGGCGGGGTGGTTTCGAAGCTCATTCATCGCAACTCGACGATTCCTGCCAGTGCGACCGAGAATTTCACGACCGGCGTCGACGGCCAGCGGAACGTTCTGATTCACGTTGTGCAGGGCGAGCGGGAACTGGTGAAAGACTGCCGTAGCCTGGCTCGGTTCGACCTGAAGGACATCGATCCCATGCCGGCCGGGCTGGCCCGCATCGAGGTGCGTTTCCTCATCGACGCCAACGGCATCCTCAGCGTCACGGCACGCGATCAGCGTACTGGTAAAGAGCAGAGCGTCGAGGTGAAGCCTTCCTACGGTTTGACGGACGACCAGGTGGAGCGCATGATCCAGGAATCGTTCGAGAAGGCCGGGCAGGATTTCAAGGACCGGCAGGTTCGCGAGGCGCGTGTCGAAGCGGATACGATTCTGGCTGCCGTGGAAAAGGCGCGGCGCGACGATGCGTTCTATGAGCTGACCGACGAAGAACGGGCGGCTGTCGATCGCGCGGTCAATGAGTTGCTGCTGGTCTATCACGCCGACGATCACCACCTGATTCTCGAAAAGATCGAGCAGCTCAATCAGTCGACGATGAAGCTGGCGGAGAACATGATGAATACCGCCGTGCGCGGCGCGCTGAAAGGAACCAAGATCTGATGGGCCTCACCTGGGACGACCCCGAAGGAATTGCGTTAGCGCTCCACGAGAAATTTCCCGACCTCGATCCTACTCATGTTCGTTACACCGACTTGCACAAATGGATCACCGAGCTTGCCGATTTTAAGGATGATCCGATGAAATCGACCGAGGGCAAGCTGGAGGCGATCCAGATGGCATGGCTCGAGGAGTACAAGGACAGTCAGTAGTCGTCACGCGTTGTGGCGCAGTGCGCTCAACGGATCGATGCGCACCGCGCGAAACGCGGGAATGGCGCTGGCAGCCATACATACCAGCATCAGTCCGATGGAGGCGGCGAGGAGCGTCACCGGATCGGTTGCTGTCACGCCGGATAACTGCCCCGCGAGCAGCCGGCTGATTGCGAAGTATCCAGCGATGCCTGCTCCCAGGCCGATGGCCGCCGCACGAAGACCCTGGTTCGTGACCAACCAGATAACATTGGACGGCGAAGCGCCAATAGCGATGCGAATGCCGATTTCGCGCGTGCGTTGAGCGGCCAGGTACGACATAACTCCGTACACACCGGCGGTGGCCAGCAGAAGGGCCAACGCGGCGAAGATCGCCAGAAGGGCCATGATGAAACGGCTCTGCCAGTAGCTCTCCGACAGGCGCTCTTCGAGAGGTCCAACCGAGTACACGTTCATCAGCTTCCCGAGACTCCACAGCGATCGTTCCGCGGTGTTCGCGATGGTCATCGGAGCCGTTGGAGTGCGGATGAGGAACGTCATCGTTGGCGCGGGGCTCTGGGCGTGCGGCAGATAGAGGACATCGAAAGCCTGGTCAGTAAGACCTTGGGAACGGACGTCTTGCGCCACACCTACAATTCGCCAGTCACGATGGTCGCTGCCATTAAAACGGAAACTCTGTCCCACCGGATTACCATACGGAAAAAAGCGCTTCACGACGGATTGGGAAATCACAGCGACAAGAGCGGAATCCGCGGTGTCCGCATCGGAAATCGCGCGCCCACTCACGATGGGGATGCGCAGCGTACCGAAATACCCGGGCATGACACTCAACACCGTTGCGGTGGGATCGTGCCCCGGATCGACGGGTTGTCCGGATGGCACGAAACGCGATGGGGAAAAGGGCGCCAGAGGCGGCGGGAAAGTGACCGCGCTGACCGACTCGACTCCAGGAATCTCCCGCAGTTTGCGAACTGCTGCGTCAAAGTAATTGCGCTGGGCCGATGGTGTGCGATACGACTCGCCGCGAAGCGAGTTCCGGATCGTCAGCACGTGGCTGGGTTCAAATCCCCAGGACTGCTTTGAAAGATGCACAAAGGTTCGTACGAGCAGGCCTGCCGAGGCGACAAGAATCAACGACAATCCGATTTCCCCCGCGATCAAGGCATTTCGCCATAGCGCACTGGAGCGGCCGGCACTGCGGCTGCGTCCGGACTCTCCGAGGTGTTGAGCGATGCGGGAGCGAGACGCCTCGCGTGCTGGGGCGAGACCGAACAAAACGGAGGAGAGCAAGCTCAATCCGAGCGCAAGGGCAAGTGCTTCGGGACTTACACGGACCTGCTCGATAAAGGGCAGGCCGGCCGCGGCGGGCACCAGCGCGAGCATCGGTCGCACACTCCAGGTAGCGAAAAGGGTTCCGCCAATACCGCCCACAAGCGAGAGCGCCAGGTTCTCAGCAAGGAGTTGCCGCACGATCTGGCCGCGCGAAGCGCCGATTGCAATGCGGACGGAAAACTCGTATCTACGCGCCGAATATCGCGCCAACAGCAGATTCGCCACATTGGCGCACGCGATCAGGAGCATGATGCCGACGGCGGCCTGAAGAAGGAAAAAAGGTCGGCGAAATTCGCCGGTAAGATCGTCGCGAATCGCATTTACCTGGGCACTGGGCGGCGTGATCCCCTCGGGGCTCTCGCGCGCGATCTGTGTCGTGACCGCCGCGATCTCGGCGCGTGCCTGATCGAGGGAAACACTATCGCGCAATCGTCCGATTACGACCATCGATCGTTGCACGCGCTCCATACGCTGCTTCTCAAACGAAGCGGGCAGGAAGAGATCGGGTTGTACGGTGACACCGTTGTTGGGCGCGCGATAGCCAGGCGGCAGAACTCCCACGATCCGCACGCTGCGGCCATCGAGTTCCACGGACGAACCGACTGTGGATTCGGAGCCGGCAAATGCCGACCGCCACAGCGAATAACTGAGCAGCGCCACGTCGTCTTTGCCAGGCGTGCCCTCGTCCGGTAGAAAAGTGCGCCCGCGAAAGGCCTGAACGCCCGCGACGTCGAAGAAGTTGGGAGTCACTTCGTGCGCGAGCGGCGTAATCGGCTGGTCGAGCGATGTAAAAGTGCGATTGGCGTTCGCTAAGGCCGCCATACCCTCAAAGCTGCGGCTCTGGTCGCGCCATTCGAAGTAGAGCGCGGGCGCGGTGAGAGCGCGGCTATATCCCCGCAGACGGCTGAAATCCGACCATATGACGGCCAGGTGGGAAGAGTCGCGGTAAGGAAGAGGATGCAGCAGCACACCGTTAATGAGACTGAAGATGGCTGTGGTAGCACCAACGCCCACCGAAATGATCAGAACGGCGAGTAAGTAGAATGCAGGATTACGGCGAAACAAACGGAGGCCATGGAAGAGGTCTCGCAAGAAGGGCATGTATTGATGGACGAGGAGTCAAGACAAACGTATCGGTTCGCTTCAGTGATGGTGTTTGTCTTCCTGGTGCTTGACGGAAAAAATATGGTACGTCACCGCATCCCAGGCATTATGAATTCCGATGAAGAGCAGCAGCAGCACTGCGGACGCGACGCCAAACAGGGCCTCCCCAGCATTCGACCTCGCAGCGAAGGCTGACACTGTCAAAGTTGTGTACGCTGCCAGGGGCAACACAACGAAAAACATCCAGTCCTCGAATTCGAGCCGATACGCGGTCTGCCGGCGAACTCTTCTTGTGACGATGATGGCGTACAAGACGCCTGCCAGTCCCAACACACCACAAACGATCGCCGCGCCGTCGATGCCCTCCCACGGAGCGCATAGAACCGCCGCGAGGGTGAGGACGGTCGAAAAATGCATAACCGTGGGCGTAGAAAATGCCCCGCCCGTTTCGGGATCGACTCGGGTCATTGGCCGGCTCGCGATCAGACTCAGCACGACGAACTGCAAACCGATCAAGGCGCCGGCGGACGATCCCACAATCACATAAAAGTTTTGCCACGCAGCAAGAGCTTTCATCTCATCTATTTTGAAACGCGCTCGAAGCGATAGGCCAACTCCGGGCCGTCCCCACCGTTGTATGCGATTTCCGCATTCAGCAGTGAGAACGGTTCGACATATCGCGCCATCGACAACGGCCCCAAGTCGACGGGATCGAAACCAACATCGCGGATGAGGCCGGCGACAGTGTCTTTTGCTCCCTTGTCGTCGCCGCAATAAACGAGGTCCGGCCGCGGCTTTGTTTCGCGTTTCTCGAACACCGGGAACAGGACCTCGCTGGGAACCGTGCTGAAGGCGGAAACCACGTGCGCTCCAGGAATTCTGGCGGCCAACGCCTCCGCGCCGGAAGTCGTGTGCCCGATGATCAGGTGGGTGTCGTCGTTGCTCATGGGCAGCGAGCACGTCAGCAGGGTCTTGCCTTCCAAAGCACCGGCCCGCGGCAGGGCGTCATCGATGCGCGTCCAATGTACGGCTAGCAACACGGCGTCGGCAGTTTGAACCGCTTCGGCGGGTGTTCCCACATGCGCATTGGCGCCGGCAGACTCGGCCAAATCTTTCAGCTTTTGGCGACTGCGGGAGTAGCTGAAGACCACATCATGGCCGGCCCGTGCGAATATTGTCCCGAGCTTGCCACCCATCAATCCGGATCCGAGTATTCCGATGCGCATAGGATCAGTTTATGTTGGCTTGCAATACTGATACAGCCTTGTCAACGTACTGTTGGCACATCGTGCGGTGAACGTATCGCTTCTGTCCGGCTTTTTCTATAGTCGCTACGCTGGTTGTGAGGCGCCAGGTTCAAATGTCACTGATCGAGAACGAGAACACACAGGCTAGAGACGCATGGAATAGAAACGCGGAATTCTGGAACGAGCGCATGGGAGAAGGAAACGATTTCTTCAACATCCTTCTCTGGCCCGCCGTAGAGAGGCTTCTTGAGCCACAGCCGGGTGAGCGACTTCTGGATATAGCCTGCGGAAATGGCCTGACGTCTCGCCGTCTGGCAACCGCAAAGGCCAGAGTGACCGCTATTGATATTTCAGCCGCGATGATTGCAATTGCGGCCAGTCACCCCGCGGTATTGAATGTCGACTACCGGGTCGTCGACGCGACCGATAGGGAGGCTTTATTGGGTCTTGGGCCCGGCGGATTTGATGGGGCTCTATGCAATATGGCGTTGATGGACATGGCCGAAATCGAACCGCTGATGACTGTCCTGGCCGTCTTGTTAAAGCCTGGAGGACGGTTTGTGTTCTCTGTTTTGCATCCCTGCTTCAACAATCCGGCGACCGTCCAAATGGGCGAACTGGAGGACCGGCATGGCACCCTTGTCTCTACGTATTCCGTAAAGATCGCCCCTTACAAAACCCCCTTCACACAAGTTGGGCTGGCGATGCACGGCCAACCCGTCCCACACCCCTACTTCCATCGGCCTCTCAGCTTGTTGCTGGCGCCGGCGCTTACTGCCGGCCTGGTGCTTGACGGCATCGAGGAACAGGCCTTCCCGCCGGAGAACTCTGGGGGCACCACGCCATTGTCGTGGAATGGGCGGTTCAGTGAGATTCCAGCGGCGCTCATCGTTCGGCTACGGCACGTCGCTTGAGTTTTCGCTCGTTCGGCTCTTGATAGCTGCCGGCGTGATGGTGTGCTCCGTTGAGCGCGCCGAGGCGGCAGTATAATGCGGCATGGCCGGTAGCGGCGCATTGGAAAGTTGGGCTCCCCTGGAACTTCGAGCCTTCATTGATGGCATGCCGGCACTTGCCTGGTCGTGTCGTCCCGATGGCTTTCCGGAATACGTCAACCAGCGGTTTCTTCAGTACAGCGGCCTGTCTAACGACCGGATTTACGACGGCTGGAAATCCACGCTTCACCCGGACGACGCGAAAGGATTCCAGAAGTGGTGGCAGAGTCTTCTCGAGTTCCCAAAGACCGGCCAAACCGAAGCCCGCTTTTGCCGTGCCGACGGAGAGTATCGCTGGTTTCTTATATCGGCGGCGCCGGTCTATGACGAGCACGGCAACCTCGTCCGCTGGTATGGGATCAACAGTGACATCCACGACCGCAAATGCGCCGAGAAGACATTACAGCAAAACGAAGAGGATCTCCGCACAATCACCGATGCTATTCGCCAATCCATCGTGGTTCTAGCGCCAGATGGCGCGACACTCTACGCGAACCGGGTGGCTCGGGATGTCACTGGCCTGAAGATAGGCGAAGCGAACGACAAAGGCTTTTTTGCGCGCGTCTTCCATCCTGAGGACGTAGACCGGGTACGCGAGGAGCGCAGAATTGGACTTCTGGAGGGACTCCCGTTCGATCTGGAAATGCGCGCGCTCTTCAGGAGCGGGCAGCATCGCTGGCAGCTCGTTCAATACGACCCGCTAAAAGACGAACACGGCCGGATTATCAGATGGTACGCAACGGCGACCGACATCGACGACCGGAAAAGGACGGAAGAGCGGCTTCGGAACGAGAACCTTGCGCTCCGGGAGGAAATCGATCGCACTTCGATGTTTGAGGAGATTGTCGGCTCTTCGAAACCCATGCGCCAGGTGGTGAAGCACGTGGAGAAGGTTGCGCCTTCAGATTCCACAGTTCTCATTCTGGGCGAGACGGGAACGGGCAAAGAACTGGTCGCTCGGGCGCTGCATCGGAGGTCGAAACGCGCGACGAGAGCGTTCGTGCGGGTCAACTGCGCCGCGATTCCACAATCGCTAATTGCTTCCGAGCTTTTCGGACACGAAAAAGGCGCCTTTACCGGCGCGCTGCAGCGGCGCCTGGGGAGGTTTGAAGCCGCCGACGGCGGGACGATCTTCCTCGACGAAATCGGCGAACTGCCGATGGAGACTCAGATCGCGCTGCTGCGTGTGCTGCAGGAGCGAGAATTCGAGCGGGTGGGAAGCAATTATCCAGTCAAGGTGGATGTGCGCCTGATTGCGGCAACCAATCGGGACCTGCCTGCCGCTGTCACTCAGGGGACCTTCCGGCAGGATCTTTTCTACAGGTTGAATGTCTTTCCGATCGCGGTGCCGCCGCTTCGCGAGCGCGCGGAAGACGTTCCGCTGCTGGTTGAGTACTTCGTCGGGCGCTTTGCCAAAGGCAGCGGCAAAACGATCCGCAATATAGGCCGGCAGACGCTGCAGAAGTTGAGGGCCTACCCTTGGCCTGGGAACATCCGCGAACTGCAGAACGTGGTGGAACGCGCCGTCATTCTGAGTGAAAGCGATACGTTCGAAGTCGACGAGAGCTGGTTGAAACTTGAACCGGCGGAATCCGCGCGGCCGCACGGAGGGCTTCTGGCCCTGGCCGATCGCGAAGTCGAGATGATCGAAGCCGCATTGGCAGACAGCCATGGCCGCATCGCGGGACCTTCCGGGGCGGCGGCGAAACTCGGCATTCCACGGCAGACATTGGAATCGAAGATCAAGCGGCTCGGCATCGATAAGTACGGGCAGAAGCACCCTCCGTCGAAATAGCGTCACGTTCTTTTCCAGTTGCTCTTCCTTCGTCATTTTGCTGAGCCTGCGGCGGGATCGTGATACCCCCTTTGTTTTCTTTCAGCGGTTTGCGGATGGACAGCCGGTTGCGATGTTCTCTTATGGCAGTTTCATCAAAAGGAGAACGATGATGACGCACACAGAAATTCACTTCCACCAGAGGACCACCTTGACGCCCGAGCAATACATCGCGGGCCTTACCGACTTCGGACCGGGCCGCGCGAAGCTCTTTGGCAACAGCGCCGACGAGTATCTCACGGTGCATCACCTCGGCCGTTCCGAGGCTGACGTAACCGAAGGCTCAGGCGGCATCTGGGAACGCCTGCACTACGACTGGTCGGACCCCAATCATGTTGTCCTCACGACGACTGACTCCAACCTCTGGGGAGGTGCGTCCGGCCACGTCTACACCTTCACACGTCATCCTGACGGCACAACTGACATTGACCTGGTCGTCATACGCGACGGCAAGAATCTCAAGGGACGGTTGCTCGGCATCGTGGTTCGGACCGTTGGCCGGAGTGTTTTGGAAAAGGCATTTGCAAATTCCGTCAAAGCTATAGAAGCCCGGAACGTCAGCGAGAAAGAGCTGACCGCGCAATAAGAGGCAATACGAGGTCGCCGTCAGGCGCCTTCAGGACGATTCCATCGTGAGGCCGAAATCCACCGCCGGAGTACAGGATATGTCACAGCGCGGTCAAGTTCTGTCGGGTAAGCGAGCACGCGTAGTTTGGAGAGCGAATTAGTCCAGCTTCTTCTGTGACAGGAACTTCGACATCTGATCCGCAACTTGAACGTTGTTCATATCCGACATCGGGAAATGAGTGTTCCCGCGGATTCCGATTTCCGGCAGATGCACAAGGGTGACATCGCCGCCGCGGGCATTCACGACATCCCGCCACTTCCTGGCCATTTCGAGAAAGATCCGCCATTGCTCCTGGCCCGGATTCACGCTCGACTCCGCGGGGATGTTGTCACCGTAATAGATGACGATCGGAATCTTCGTAAGCAGCATGAACTCCGCCCGAGGCACGGTAATGGCACTCAGCGCTCTGCCGCCAAAGTTCAGCGGCGGAACGTCGCCCTCGGGGAAAGGAAAGTCGAAGCCGGGCTCGAAGGAGACGACAGCGCGGACACTCCTGTTCTTGATAGCCGTGCGCCAGCCCAGCCCACCGCTCTGTGAGTGGGTGACCAGAATGCCTGGCCCAATCTTGTCGAATAGCGCCGAAACCGCGTCCGAATTGACCTGCACGTCATAGGGGCCGGTGTTCGGGAGCATCTGCCGGAAGAACTGGTTGAGCGCTTCCGCATCGCGCGAGAACTGCACGCCCGGATAAAGATTCGGCCAGACGCCGAGCCGGAAGATGCCGAACCAGAGCTGCTCGTCGGGCGTAGCCGTAATGGTGACCGGCTGTGTGCTGCGCGCCGCCCGGCCACGCCGGGGCTGGTCGATAAGGTAGACCGGGAAGCGGCGGCGCAGGAAAATGTTTTGGAATCCCTCACGCCCGTCCGGGGTTGTCTCCCACGTCCTGGCGGACTGCCCGTGGCCATGCCAGAAGACGAGAGGAAGTTTTCTGGCATCTACCGGGACTTGATAGAAAACGTACGCATGATCGCCATGCAAGGTCTGCCCCGCGGGATCGGTGCCTGCAGGGTTGTACGCGCCCTGCCGGATGGGATCGAAAGTGCCGGGAGCCGTTATGATTGACCCGCCGACAGCAAAGCTGCCTTGCTCCTGAATCATCAACGGCTGTGGCTTGCTCTTCCTGGTCTCCTGGGCACTGGCTGAAATAAGAACGAGGGCCGGGAACAGCCAGATATTACTGAAACGTCGCATGGGTTGACTCCTGTGATGGGTTACTTCGGCGGACGCGTCAGTCCTTGCGCTTCCAGCCAGTAGTAAAACTCGTCGATCCAGTGGTCGCTGGTTTTGCCTTGTTTGCGCATGCCCCAGCCATGCCCGCCGGAGTTATAGATGTGAAATTCCGGTTTGTATCCGGCGCCCTTGAGAGCATCGTAGAAAGCGGCGATCTGGGGGCCGGCGAGTGTGTCGTCTTGCGCCATCGCCATGAAGAATGGCGGCAGTCCCTGTGGTATCGGGGGCACGTCTGGAAAAGGCGCGCCATAAATTGGAGCCGCATAGTTCGGGCGGGCGCTCGCATCGGGCTGTATGGCGGTGAACTCAGTGATCATCCCGCCGGCTGAGAATCCCATGAAGACGATGCGATTGGGAGAGACACCCAATTCGGCGGCGCGCGCGCGAACCACTTTGACAGCCTGAATGCCGTCGGCAATACCGTACTTGCCGTCCTCGGCGATCAGGGCGTGATCGCGAAGCTGAGCTCCGAACCGTGCGCCGCCGGACTGATCTAACTGCGCTTCGTCGCGGCCTTCGATCTGAGCCGTTCGGTACTTTAATACGAATGCTGCAATACCTCGGGTCACCAGCCATTTCGCGACATCCTGACTTTCTGTGCCAAGAAAGATAAAACCGCCGCCTGGGGCGATAATTACCGCGGTACGTGCCGCGGTGGCCGTATCCGGCAGGTAGGCTGTCAGGGTTGGCGTAGTCACATTGACAATTCGCTGCATATCGCCGGAACCAAGCGTCGTCTCCGATTGCTTCCATTGCTCGGACCCGGGTGCGGCCGCCGGCCAGAGATTGATAACTGTTGTCGGGTGAGACTGATCCGGACCGCTCGTTCTGGCTTCCTGAGCACTTGCTGATGTGAGGAGAACGGCTGGGAAAAGGCATAACGCGATGAATTGAGCTCTCATGATTTCTCCGCAGATGGCTTTCGTTTCATTTCTTCTCGAAAACTTCCCTGGCAACAGCGATCGCGCTTACCGCGTTCGGCCATCCTGAATAAAACGCCAGGTGAGTGATGGTTTCGATCAACTCCGCCTGTGTCAGGCCGTTTTCGCGCGCTTTGACCAGGTGCGATCGCAACTGGTCAGGACGGTTCAAGGCAATCAGCGCGGCCACTGTGACCAGGCTTCGGTCGCGCTTCGACAGCTCCGGACGCTCCCAGATATCGCCATACAGCACCTTGTCAGTCAGCTCCGCCAACTTGGGAGCGAAGTCACCGATCGCTCCCTGAGACGGTCGCGGCTGCGGGCTGGTGTTGTTGCCCGCTGTCTGACCCCGGAGCGCCGCGCCGTACTGCGCATCGCTGACCTTCTCCATCCACTCGACCGATTTGCCTTCGAGCTGCTCCACGATGGCGACGTGCGTCATCGAGCTGTTCGGCGCGGCACCGTGCCAGTGCTTCTGGCCCGGTGGAATCCAGACCACATCTCCTTGCCGTATTTCATCTACGGGGTCACCCCAGCGCTGCACGCGACCGGTGCCCGATGTCACGATCAGGATTTGGCCAAGCGGGTGCGAGTGCCAAGCGGTGCGTGCGCCGGGCTCGAACGTAACCCGAGCACCGGCCATCCGTGCCGGCGCAATCGCCTGGAACGAAGAATCGATCCGCACGGAACCGGTGAAATTGTCGGCGGGCGCGGGCCGGGAAGGCCGCGGCTCGCCTCGTGTAATTCTAATCGTTTCCTGATTCTCAGACGTTTGGCCCGTCGCGCCCGAGCCGAACATGCAAAGCGAAATCACAGTCGCTACGAAAATCCTCATTGCGGTCCCTTCCGCCGTGGCGTATTCCCGTTCCCAACTCAGGGAAGCACTTAGCGCCCGGTCATTCTTAGAGCAGCCTCAGGAAGGCGAGCCCCTTCGAGCGTGAACTTGGAAGCAGCTTCGTTGATCTGCTTGAGATCGTCCTCTGTAAGGTCCACATTCAGTGCGCCAAGGTTTTCGTCCATTCGATGCAGCTTGGTGGTTCCTGGGATGGGCACGATCCACGGCTTTTGTGACAGCAGCCAGCCGAGTGCAACTTGTGCGGGTGTGGCGCCCTTGCGTTCCGCGACGGCTTTGACGAGGTCGACCAGAACCATATTGGACTTGCGCGCCTCGGGCGAAAAGCGAGGCACGAGGTTCCGGAAGTCGGTGGGATCGAACTTCGTATTCTCGTCGATCTTGCCCGTGAGAAACCCGGCGCCGAGTGGGCTAAACGGCACAAACCCGATACCAAGCTCTTCCAGGGCGGGCAGAAGCTCGGCTTCGGGACCACGCCAGAACAGCGAGTATTCGCTCTGCACGGCAGCGATCGGTTGGACCGCGTGCGCCCGGCGAATGGTCTGAACCCCCGCCTCCGACAAACCAAAGTGTTTGACCTTACCTTCGGATATCAATTCCTTGACCGCTCCTGCCACGTCCTCGATCGGCACGTCAGGATCGACGCGGTGCTGATAGTAGAGATCGATGTGATCGGTCCGCAAACGCATCAGGCAGGCATCCGCCACACGCTTTATATGCTTGGGCCGGCTATTGGTCCCGCCACGGCGCTCGCCAGTCTCGAGGTCGATGTCGAAACCGAACTTGGTGGCAATCACTACCTGATTGCGGATCGGCTCGAGCGCTTCGCCCAACAGCTCTTCGTTCGCGAATGGTCCGTAGGCTTCGGCCGTATCGAACATCGTCACACCGCGGTCATTGGCGGCGCGAATCAACTTGATCATCTCGCCCTTGTTCGCCGGCGGCCCATAGGCAGTGCTCATGCTCATGCAGCCGAGGCCAAGAGCCGAGACATTGAGGTTTTGTCCGAGAATACGCTTTTGCATTTCAGGCCGCTACCGGTTTATAAGACTCTGGAGTTGAGCAGGATACCTGTCTCCCTGAACCTGGATTGGGGAGATGGCATCGTGAATGGCGTGCAGATCTTCCGGCGTCAGTTCTACCTCTGCGCCGCCGAGATTCTCTTGCAGGCGGTGTAGCTTCGTGGTTCCCGGAATCGGTACGATCCAGGGCTTCTGAGCGAGCAGCCACGCCAGCGCAATCTGTGCCTTGGTTGCCTTTTTCTCATCCGCAATTCTTCCGAGCGCCTCGACCAGTGCCTGATTCGCCTCGCGGGCTTCCGCGGTGAATCTCGGAACGATATTACGGAAGTCTGTCTTTTCGAACTCCGTCTTGTCGGAGATCGCTCCCGTCAGGAAGCCCTTCCCGAGCGGGCTGAATGGAACCAAACCGATACCGAGTTCCTCCAGTGTTGGAAGAATTTCTTTCTCGGGCTCTCGCCACCACAGCGAATACTCACTTTGGAGTGCCGTCACCGGCTGCACAGCATGAGCGCGGCGAATGCTTGTTGCGCCGGCCTCCGACATGCCGAAGTGCTTGACCTTACCCTCTTGAATGAGGTCCTTGACAGTTCCCGCCACATCTTCGACAGGCACGTTCGGGTCGACCCGATGTTGATAGAACAGATCGATCACGTCGGTGTTGAGGCGCTTCAGGGCAGCTTCAGCCACCGCCCTGATCCGTTCTGGCTTGCTGTTCGTACCCTGACTTGGCACTCCGTTTTCGAAGCCGAACTTCGTCGCGATGACTACCTTGCCGCGAACAGGCGCCAGCGCCTCGCCGACGAGTTCCTCATTCGTAAATGGACCATATGCTTCGGCGGTATCGAAAAAGGTCACGCCGCCGTCGTAAGCGGCGCGGATTACCTTGATAGCCTCGTTCTTTTCCGTCGGCGGACCGTAGCCGAAGCTGAGCCCCATGCAACCGTATCCGATGGCGGAAACCTCAAGATTCCCAAGTTTACGTCTCTTCATCACTTTGATGCTACGAAGAATCGCGCCGTGAACGGTATCCTGATCCTGCCGATTTATTGCCTATTTCTCTCGGGGCCCATGCCCGTTCGCGACAATACTTTACGTCCAGCCATCGCAAACCCGCCACCGACTCACGAGGCATTGACGGGAGGCGATAACAGACACTCCGAAGTTGTCGAGTTGCCCGGTTTGAATCACATGTTTCAGCCGGCTCAGAGGGCAGCGTGGAAGCGACACTCATTCTTCATTCGAACCAATAGTCCAGCGTTCCGTCAGACCCTTTTCCAAACTCGCCCTCAAAGCCGCCCTCGCCGCGCAATCCCGAAAGATCACCTGTACCCGAACCGGGAACGACAACCCATGTCGCCTTGATCTTGCCGTTCTCAACGATCTCCTGACCTTGAAGCACGAAAGTGCCCTGACGTCCCCCCAGTCTTCCGTGAAAACGCTGCACGCTGACGAGGCTGGCTGATCCATCGTCGCGTAGGACCTGTAAAGCCCGAACTGGCGACTCGCCTTCGATATCCCCGGTGAATGTTTCGCTTAATCGGATTTCCGCCAATATGGGGCTCGTGGTTTGGTCGTAGGAGTTGGTTTCAGAACTCTGAACCGTAATTTTGGCTTTGGCTCGTGCGGATCCCTGGGGCGGCGCAGACATTAAAAGTCTCCTTTCCTGAAATACGGTTGGCACCACAGCGTAACCTGGAGGATCATTGATTTCCACCAGGCTTGATCATACTTAGCATCCCGTGGCAGAAGTGGTTGAGAGCTGCATGCGCAGGCGAATCCGCCTGCGCCGCCAGGATACCGGCGCCAAGGCGTCGCGTCTCGAAACATCGCTAGTGGCGGACAGATTGCGACGACGAAAGTGTTTTGAGGCTCATGTCCTTTTTAATCCGCGTTCCGGCCGAGCCAAAGGAGTTTCGGGCGGGGGCAAACTTTTCCTGCCACTGGCAAGAATTCCGCAGCGAGCGGGGTCGGATTACTTCTAGCATCTTTGTTACAGGCCAATAGACGTAACGCCCTTTTGACAAACAGGAAACTGAACCATGCTATCGCTCCAAGTCATCACTCTTTTCCTGGTGGCCGTCGCGATGTCGCTCTCGCTTGCCCACGCGCTTGAATTTCCCGGCAAGATGCGGCTGCCAAAGGAAGCCTATCTGGCAACGTAGACGATCTACTATCCGGGGTTCACCATCGGCGGCTTCGGCGAGGGGCTCGGTCTGGCGTTCACCCTGTTGTTGGTGTTCCTGATTCCACGTAGCAACGCTGCCTATTTTTGGACGTTAGTAGCTTTCATCTCACTTCTGGTGATGCACATCGTGTTTTGGGCGGTCACGCAGCCAGTGAATCGTCATTGGTTAGCCGGGCTTCAATTGAGTGATGCCGCCCGAAGCTTTTTCTCAAGTCGTCGAAGTACAAACGAAGATGCCGGTATCGATCAATGGGAACGTCTCCGCGACAGATGGGAATACTCGCACATTGCACGGGCAGTCTTTGCCGTGGTCTGTCTCATATCAATGACTATCGCCATTGCCGTATATTGAAGCGGCTAATGGAGGTTGGCGTTGAAGGAGCAGAAAGAGGATGGATTGATCCAAAAGTATCGCCTGTGTTGGGGCTGACACACCACTCTTGTTGATCATCGGCGCTTTGGCGTCCATGGTGTGCTGGCCGGATGTCCAGTCAATTTTGATCCTGAGGCCGTAGGCGGCCCTTTCGGGATGACATACTGTTGGCAAGTGGAACTAGAAGGTTCAACCCGTATCGACGTCAGCAGCCATAGATCTGATCTCGGCCGCTGGCGGGCGGCACAGCGGTCTTCGCACCCGCCTCTCCGTGATTACGTCCTGGGTTACTTCGCGAGTGATGGCTTCTTGCCCAGGCCATTGCAGGAGCGGCATCTCCCAGGGCTCGAAGTCGCGATCGTGCTGAACTTCGCTGCGCCTCATCGAATTATCGACACCTTGGACCCGAGGCGAGCAACCGAGCACAGAAACGCGTGGGTCGTCGCCCTGCAGCATCGCCACCGTATCCATGAAGCCTTTGGAACACGGGAGTTTTTGGTGATTCGCCTCACTCCGATCGGCGCACAGATGCTTCTGGGCGTTCCGATGGACCTGCTTACGGATCGTGTTCTTGCACTGGAAGATCTCGATAGTCGATTTTCGCGGCTCCTCACAGGGCATGCGGAGGCCACACATGACTGGGGCGCTCGCATTGACATCGTCGAAAACATACTTGCTGAACGATTGGCTTCCGCGCCGCCTCCTCCGGTCGGTCTGCTCCATTCATGGCGGGCACTTCGGGAATCTCCAAATCAGGTCGATTTGGCGCGGCTCCCGGGCGACTTCGGATGCAGCCGGCGCCATCTGATCGCGCAGTTCCACGAATATTTCGGCCTGGCTCCAAAAACAATCGCCAGGATCAGCCGCTTCCATCTCGCCGTCGCGGCGGTTCATCGGGTAGGGCGGCGACATTCCTCATCGAATGCGGAGGGAGAACCTTATCTCGATTGTCAGGCGGCCGGCCCTGCTCGTATCGGCACTCACGCAAAGATACGATGGGCCGATCTGGCGCTCGGCTGCGGCTACTACGACCAGCCCCATTTCATCAACGAGTTCAGGGCTCTTTCCGGACTGAGCCCCCTCGAATTCCTGCGGCGGACTCGCCACGAATAGATCAGCAACCCGTCGATGGCGGTCAAATTTCTCCAATACTCCAGCACCGTCCGCGTGCGATAACGATTTGTCGGTGCATTTGAGAAACGCAAAGGAAGATACCAATGGCAATCCCTACTGAGGCCGAGATCGAGGATAAACTTCGTGGCGAAGATCTCAACACATGGCTCGACCTGTGGCGCGTGGAACAGGGCCCCTCCAAGCCTGGCGCACTGCAGCTTATCGCCGCAGTGATTCCGTTTCCGACGGACCAGAGCCTTCGGGTTTTAGACGTGGGCTGCGGGCCAGGCGACGCAGGCCGCGCCATTCATTCGCGATTTCCGCAAGCGCGGATCGATTCTGTGGATCGGAACGAGTTCTTTGTCTCGCTGTGCGACGCTGTAAATCGTCGCGATGGAATAGGCGGGCGGACGTGGGTGAGTGATCTATCGAAACCAAACTGGCGGCGCGATTTGGCAGGCGACTACGATGTCGTGGTGGCGGTCAACACCGTACACTGGTTCAGCCTCTCGGAGGCCACAGAACTCTTCGGTGACATCTTTCAGTTGCTTCGGTCAGGCGGCGTTTTTCTGCTTATGGAACCGGTAGCAGCAGAACCGCTGTTTGCGCCCGGATTCAGCGCATGGAGAAACGAACAGCCCAGCCAGCACAACTACGAAGATTGGCGGCGCTTCTGGTCGCGAGTGAATGCTCTATTGGGCCACGATTATGGCTTCCTCGGCGAGCCCGGCGATCAAGATCGCATCGGTGACGGGCTGTCTGTGGGGCAGTGGGTTTACCTGCTCACGGGTGCCGGCTATCAGTCTGTCGATATTCTGTTGAGAGACGCTGAAAAGGTAGTCCTCGCAAGTGTCAAGCCTTGACCAACGTCTCTCCGAGCCGCTTTGCGTGCGCCGAGCGCGGCGCGTCTATGGCCCTAAAAAGAGGTGAGCCGGCTCGCGGCTCGCCGGACCACCGTTTTCAATGTTTGTATTGTCGACCGTCGATCGTTAGGCGCCAGCCTCGTGGGCAGCGCCCTGCTCCTCGGCGGGCAACTGAATCTCCGGTGGTACCTCGGGGCTCATCAGTGATGCGCCTCCGTCCGCGTAGATGACCTGTCCGGTGATCCAGCCGGCCTGCTCGGAGCAGAGTAGCGCCACCACGTTCCCGATATCTTCTGGAGTTCCGAGGCGTCCCATGGGGGTCCAGCCGCGTTGATGCCAATTCCGGATCAGATTCTGCACCGGATCGGGAAGGCTATTCAATACGCTATCCTCGGTCCACCCAGGGCTGACGGCATTCACGGTTATGCCGCGCCGGGCAAGGGCCACTGCAAAATAGCGGACCAGCGACTCCATCGCTGCTTTCGCGGAGCCCATCCCCACCCACGGCAGGAGACCGCCGGTTCGGCTGCCCTGGGCGTAAGTGAGGGCAATAATCCTTCCCCCCTTGGACATGAGGACACTCGCCTGGCGTGAGGCCACAAGAAACGCTTTCACTTGAGAATCGAGCGCCGCATCCAACTGTTGGAGGCTGATGTCCATGGGGCCCTCGAAGAACTCGGCCGCCTCGGGACGTGCGTTGCTCACGAAGATATCGATCTTCCCGAAGTGCGCCCTCGTTTCAACGAAGAGGCGCTCAATTTCTTCCGGGCGGCGAATGTCAGCTTGTGCCAGGAATCCGTCCGAACCCAGATTTCGAACCGCGGCCAAAGTTTCCCTTGCCGCAGAATCATTTCGATAGTAGTGCACGCCAATCCTGACGCCTTGTTCGGCGAGCTTCAGCGCGATACCGCGTCCGATTCCGCGCGAGCTGCCCGTGATCAGAGCAAATCTTTCTTTCATCGACAGAACACCTCCAGTAGTCCCATGGGTTTCCTCTACGAATCTTGAGGTATGTCAGTCGATCATACTGTAGAAGCGGCGGAAATGCCACGGTAGAAGCTCAGCCAACACGCACGATGACGGCGCCGGACGCCGGAGCGTCAGGCCACCCGAAGCACCACCAGCGTCATATCGTCATGCTGGGCATTGCCGGCGGCGAACGACTGCGCAGCGGCCAGGATTCGTCTCATGACTTCCTGAGCCGTGAGTCCATGACACGTTTGGGCGAACGCGATCATACTCTCCTCGCCCCAGTCTTCGTAGCGAACGTTCATGGATTCGGACACTCCGTCCGTAAAGAGGATAACCAGGTCGCCAGGCTCATGCGAAAAGACGCCTCGCTGATAGCGTTGCGGCAAGAGCCCGACAACCGAACCTCCGATATCGAGTCGCAATACCTCGCAAGAGCCGCCACGACTCCGCAGGACCACCGGCGGATTATGGCCCGCGTTCACATAGGACAAGCCGCGGCTTGCCGGATCGTACTGCGCGTAAAACAGGGTCGCATAGCGGTTCGCCGACGATGACTGATAGACCAGAGTGTTGACTCGATTCATCAGCTCCGCAGGATCGTCGACCGCTGACGCCAGCGCTCGAATCGACGCTTCCAGGCTTGCCATCATTAGCGCCGCACCGACGCCTTTGCCGGATACGTCTCCGATGGCGATTCCAAGCCTGCCGTCAGGCAGCGCAAGAAAATCGTAATAATCTCCGCCCACCTCTCGCGCGGGCCGGCAGTGCCCACAATAGTCCAGACCGTGCACCGGGGGAAGCCGCTGGGGGAAGAGATGCTCCTGCACCTCGCGCGCAATCTCCAACTCGCGGTTTATTCGTTCCCGCTGCGCCATCTCCCGTCCAATCGCCGTCGTCAGGCGCGCAACTTCCTGGGCCAGGGCGGTCTGTGCGGCGGACTCTGTCTTGACACCGTCGAGCGCGGCGGCGATGGCGCGCCTGGCGAACTCGTCCGTCTCAATCTCGTGCCAGGCAATCAGGTACGGGGCGAGACGCTCCTTGTCCCGATCGTTTCGTAAAGCGCCTGCGACGAGGTGTCGCAGGCGGCCGTCCGCGGGAGAAGAAATCTGTCCAAGAAACTGCTCCAGAGTGGAGCCGCCGGAATCGAAAATTCGCAGAAATGTCTTGCGCGCCTCTCGCGGGTCCTCCAGGGCGAGACGCCGGAGCCTATCGTAAACAAGCTCAGCCGGCTGCATAGCGCTTGGAGCGCAGATCGAACGCCTCTCTGCCGCCTTCAAGCAAATCGATGATCTGTTCGCGGCATTCATCGACGCTGCCGCATTTCTCAATGGTGCCGACGCGACCGTCCGAGTTCATGACAAGCACAAGCTCCGCTTCGGCCAGAACAGGAATATTTGCATTGTGTGTGATGAAGATCATCTGACGGCGTTTCTTCATTCGCTGCACGGCGTTCACGACAGTTTCGAAAATAAAATGGTTATCGAGGTTATCCTCCGGCTGATCGATGATTAGCGGGTTATCTCTTCTCGCCAACAGTATAGGAAGCAGCGCCGTGCATTTCTGACCACGGGAGAGATCGGACGCGTCCTTGAAGTGAGGCCGTCCTGAAGTTGCGACATTCAATTCAATGCCGATTCTGTCCTCGATTGCGGTTATCTCCAGTGCCAGCGGATCGACAGTCTCGCGAAATGAGTCCAGGATCTTCCGCGACCGTTCATTTCCGAAGCGCGCCAATTCGTCAAACGACTCCAGGTCATTAGACTGAATGAGCTGCGCAAGCTGCTCCGGCCTCAATTGCATAAGGGTTGTGAGGATCTCGTTTTGGTTGCGGACTCGCGCGCCCTTCAGGCCCTCCAGAAGCAGTTGCTGATATGCAAGGTGGTCGGCGTTCCGCATAACCCGTATGCGCACCCGCTCGCCGGACTCGTGTTGCAGCTCAGAGGCGACCTCATCCCGCATGGTTGAAATCTGATCGCGCATCAGAATATGGTCGGCCTTGAGAGACTTGCGGCCCTCAAACAAGGATTTCAACCCAACGTTCAATTCCGCCCGCTCTTGCTCCAATCCTTCCAGTTTGGCGACCTGCTGTTCGAGTGACGCACGCACGCGAGCCTGCTCGCTTGCCGCCTGGTTGGCTGCCGTCAGCTTCGCCAGGTCGCCGGCATGGCTACTGTGGATTTCGGTGAGGCTTTGGCGTGCCTGGGCCAATGCCCCTTGGGCGGCGACAATCCTGGCATTGATCGCAGAAAGATACTTCTCAACCGGCGCCAGCGGGGCTCGAAGGAGTTCGTCGTACTGGCGCAGGGTATCCGCATTCTCGGACTGCTCCTCTACAAGGCGTGGCGCGAACGCAGTGTGCGATTCTCTGCGCAACTGTTCCAGAGTTTGTGACAGCGTCTTCAGGTCCCGCTCAGCGGAGTCCAGCTTTGCGATCTCGCGTTGATTGAGCTGCTGCTGGCGGGACAGCCGGACGAAGTCCGCCGAAGATTCACGATCGGAGGGCGCCAGGGCGTTCAGCCGGGCTCGGACATCGCCGAGTTCTTCGATCTGCTCGGTCAGGTCATCAATGGTTCGTTGGGTGGTCCTGATCCGATCGGCATTTGTCTCCAGCGCGCGTGTGCTCTCCGCCAGCGACATCTGAATCGTTCGCATCTGCTCGCTACGAAGTTCGTCGAGCAGATTGCGCCGTTTGTCCCCGAGGGCCTCGTCCGCTATCGCCTCGATCTCGAGGCTGCTATAGGCGTCCAGCGGCAAGAACGTGCCGCGATCCAGGTCAACGGTGTTGATCGCCCTGCCGTCCGACGAGAGAAGAACCGGGTTCTGCTTGAGGCCCCTCTTAATGGTGTAGCGGTTCGAACCCTCGGCGATGGCGCTGATGGTGACAAGAGCCCCGCCCGCCAGATTTGCCTGAATCAGGTCGGCACAATGCTTTGGGGCGGCAGAGAGGCCGCAGAGCGCAAACCGAACGGCCTCGGCGAGTGTGGATTTTCCACTCCCGCGCGCCCCGATGATACAAGTTAAGCCCTGCGGAATATTGACACTTAGACCAGGCAGAAACCCGCCGCTAATCTCGATCTTCTCGACAACCCACATATGTTAGCCTCTAGCGGCATGGGACAGGCGGTAAGCTCCATGCAAGGCTTTCCCGTTTGGGAAGCGGAATCGCTAGCTCACTCTACTTTACACCGGACGCCGTTTGCGCCGGCCTGAAGCTGCTGCCGGGCGTGTAACGGCGTTGTATGGCGTCATTGGGCGCCCTTCAGAAGCCAGCCGCTAGCTGGCAGCATTTGCTACCGCGTTCTGCTCCGCCGCGGCGCGCAGCGCCGAGAGATATTCCAACGCCATTCGCGTCTGATTGTGGATGTACTCAATCCCGGCAGGTCTGCCGTTCTCCAGCGCCGGGTGACAGAACTCCCAGTTCACGTAACCCTTAAATCCTTCAGAAACCAGTGCGTCCACGTATGCAGGATAGGCCACCTGTCTTCCCCAGAAATGCTTGTCGAAATAGCCGGCAGCCACCAGCTCTACCCTACCGTCCCGCCCCCGGGCAAACTCTCCATTCATATGGGAATGGACTTGGAGCGCTCCGCTCGCCGCTGCCATCTCACGCGCATGTTCTGGAGAATCCGACTCCGGTTCGATGTTGATGTCCATACACGCCTTGAACACCGGTGAGCCGACCTCTTCGATCAGCGACAGCACGTCCTCGTAGCGGTTTACGATATCGGGGCCATGATTCTGCATCGCAAGCACGACACCGTAGTCCTCGGCCACCTTGACAAGCTCGCGCATGGACTCCACCACGAATCCACGGCGGTCGCCCTTCCAAAACCCGTATTGGTTATAACCATACGTATCGTCGTATGTCGCAAGACCGTCGTACAGCGTAATACCCCGCCAGGCGGCAAAAATCTTGCAGATCGGTGAGCCCAGATCATGTGCGAGCCTGATGCATTCCCGCACGTAAGAAATCATAGCCTCGCGCTGCACCGGCACCGGGCTTGAAAGGTCGCAGTTCGGTGAAACCGCGCAAAGTTCGATCCCGCACTCACCGGCAAGATCGCGCAACCGCTTTCTATCGTCGGAGGAGAGATCCATCGGTGCAGCGTGGGGGCGCTCCGCATCTAATTCCACCCCCTCCCAGCCCTGCTGCTTCGCAAGGCGCACCAGATTGAAAACATCTACGGCCGCGCCGCGGTACCACACCCCGCGATAAGTGATGCTATAAAGGCCGATTCTCATTGCAAAATCCCTTGGAATATTATCATCTTTTGAAGGCCGGAATCGCGTCGCTCGCACACTCGTTGGAACACTCGCGCAGCCATTCGTGTACGGACCCGGTCCTGGTCCGGCCCAACGGCCTCGAACTCGCCCGGCTCCTCTTCTTCGTGGACAGATTCCGAAGCACGAACGAGGCTAACAAGCCCAATGGTTATCTCTTCGGCTGATACCGCATCGCCACCGCCCCGGAGCCGAACTCCAGCCGGCTCACCAGCCTCAAGTCGACACGCTTCGATAGCCCCGCGAACAGCGTCGGCCCATGGCCGGCGAGGCTGGGCTGCACCACGAACTCGTACTCATCGATCAATCCCAGCTCCGCCAATGCCATCGGGAGCTTCACGCCTCCCACGAGCATTCCCTTACCCGACTCATTCTTGAGCTGTTGAACGGCCGTCGCCAAATCCCCGCGCAGGAGCTCCGCGTTCCAATCGGCCTGGTCCAGGGTGCTCGACACGACGTACTTCTTTGCCGCATCAATTCTCCGGGCGAAGGGTTCCATCCAATCCGGTCTCGCCCCCGTCTGCGCCGGCGGCCGGAACGCTGCCTCCATCATTTCGTAAGTCACCCGGCCAAAGATTAGGGCATCGGCCTGGTCGAGGATCTCGGCCGAGTGACGATGCAAGTCTTCGTCCGTGAACATTGCACGATGATCGCAGCACCCGTCCAATGTGATGTTGATGGAATACCGCAAGGGGCGCATTATGAAAGATTATCGCCGATGAGGTCGGCTAGCAGGTGCGGGAAAACAATATCAGGATCATAGCGTTAGCATTCGGTATTCCGATTCCTTTCCTCTGGCCGGCCTGTGCCCTAGCGCAAGCTGCGAAGGCAGGCTATCCGGCCATGGCTCCTCTCGAACAGTATTTGATTCCGGACGAGAAGGCTGAGATCGTACTGGCCCGGAGTTCCGCTCCGGCATCGATTTCGAATACAGCCGAAGTGATGGTGCTGCGACGGGATGGCTACGCGACTGCCGTGAAGGGCTCGAATGGCTTCGTCTGCATTGTCGAGCGATCCTGGGGGAAGTCGACCGATGACCCGGAATTCTGGAGCCCTAAGATTCGCGCCCCGCATTGCTTCAATCCGGCAGCCGCAAGGACGTTTCTGCCCATCTTTCTGAGGAAAACCAAACTTGTGCTGGCGGGACAAACGAAAGCACAAATCCTCGCCGCTACTACTTCCGCATTGGAAAAAGGAGAACTACCCGCGCTTGCACCGGGAGCGATGTGCTACATGATGGCGAAGCAGCAGTACTTGAGCGACGATGGCATGAACTGGCATCCCCATCTCATGTTCTTCGTTTCGGGTAATGCCGTGAAAAGCTGGGGAGCCAATCTGCCTGGCTCGCCGGTGATAGCGGCGGACGATCCGGAAGAACGGGCGACCGTCTTCATGGTTCTCGCCGGCACTTGGTCCGATGGGACGCCGGGACCATCCACGATGCACTAACCGAAGTTAGAAGCCCGAAGCGAAACCGTGTGCTGGCGAGCGGATGACGCACCACTCATAGGGAGGTAGCTGTGGAAGGCGGCAGCAAGCGGCAACTCCGTAAATATCGCCGCCTATCCTGGCGTGATCGGTAAAAGCACGCCAATTGAGTGATCCCCCGTTCCGGCGATATTATCTAGGAAGGGCAGGACGGGTGGCGACCAATTCGACACGTCGGCCGCGTCAGATCAGCAGACGAACTAGTGGGTCACTGATGGAACCGACGCAAAAACCGCGACCTTCGTCCTGATCGAGCACAAGGAGCGCATGAACATGAAGCCCAAGAACACGATCTGCCTCTGGTTCGACAAAGACGCGCATGAGGCGGCGCGCTTTTACGCCGTCACCTTCCCGGATAGCAAGGTAACTGCTGTTCACGAAGCCCCTGGTGATTATCCCGGCGGCAAAAAGGGCGATGTGCTGACCGTAGAATTCACCGTACTAGGCATTCCCTGTCTCGGTCTGAACGGCGGTCCGGTGTTCCAGCACAGCGAGGCCTTTTCCTTCCAGGTCGCGACGGACAACCAGGAAGAGACCGACCGCTACTGGAACGCGATCGTCGGCAATGGTGGTACGGAAAGCGAGTGCGGTTGGTGCAAGGACCGCTGGGGCCTCTCCTGGCAGATCACACCGCGCGTGCTAATGGATGCACTTGCGGTTGGCGGCGGTGAGGCAAAGCGTGCCTTCGATGCGATGATGACGATGAAGAAGATCGACGTCGCCGCCATCGAGGCGGCGCGGCGAGGCTGATGTGAACCTGCCGAAGCGTCCTTATTCGTCCGAATGACGCCACTCGTTCGGAGGATTCGGTCTGGAATGGTGGCAAGGGGCAAGTTTCGTGCGATCGCCGGCAATCCGATGGGAACAGACGGGCACATCCGGCGGATAGCACACTCCCGCAGCAAACGAATCTGATAGTTTACGGATCTGATGGCCTTTACCGTCGCACTTCTTCAGATCGAGTCCTGCGGCAGGGATCAAAGCCGTAACCTGGAGAAGGGGCTGAGGTTTTGCCGCGACGCGAAATCGAGAAGCGCCGATCTTGTGGTTTTTCCTGAACTCTGGAACATCGGGTCCGCAGGGTGCCCGATCGATGCCATCGGCCGGCAACGCTGGATTTCATCGGCAATTGACGGGCGCAGCGACTTTCTGCGGAGTTTCGCCGACTTGGCGAAAGATCTCGATATCAATATCGCAATCACGTATCTGGAGGCGTACCGGCCCAAACCTCGCAACAGCGTTTCCATCATCGACAGGAGAGGTGAGGTTGTTCTGAATTACTCCAAGGTATTCATTTGTGACTTTGGCCAGGAGGAACTGCTGAAGACCGCGCCGGATCCCCAGGCGATTGGCTGCGACGTAAACTGTAGCGCCGGCGATTCGTTCGACGTTTGCACCCTCACCGGCGAGGAAGATCAGGCTGCCGTGGGCGCCATGATTTGCTCCGACCGAGAATTTCCTGAACCCGCCACTCAGCTCATGCTCAACGGCGCTGAGTTGATCGTGGTGCCGAACTCCTGCACGTGGGACGAAGTCCGAGCCGCCGGCCTCAAGACGCGCGCGTTCGACAACATGGTTGGCATCGCGATGGCGAACTATCCAGGGCCGGGTGCGGGCGCTTCGCAAGCCTACACCTGCGTTGCCTGGCGACGTGGCGATCTTCAGGACACTCTCCTCGCAAAGGCAGGCGAGAAAGAAGAGATGCTCCTCATTCGGTTTGACATCGACGCGATTCGGAAGTTTCGGGCGGCCGAGTCGTGGCGCATGGACTATCGACGCCGCGGACTACGACGTCACATCGCCACCTAGCGTGCATCTGGTCGTGTAACGGTCCAGGTAAAACTGGACACGATCCGGCGGCGGGCGCAGCCGCGTGACGAATACCCAGCACGGGCCAGATAGCAGGTTCTGCCGGCGTTGGCGCATTTCCGATCACATAAATGCGATGCGATCCGACTGAATATGCCCGCCGAGCTGCAACCTGAAGCATTCATCGGATTTTTTCAATTCTCAACATCGCCGCACCAGAGAATGGTTTCAAGCCGCGGCGTGCACGACGCCATACCGGGCCGCCGGCTTTGCACGGGACAAATTCGGCATCAGCGCCTGGCGCGCGGCCTCATAAGACTCCCAATGCCCCACATCCGGAAGAGCGGGAATAGTCACGAACTCCCCTTGATCGAACCCCGCGAGTGATGCATCCACCATATCCTCAGCGGACATGACGATTTCCCGCGGGAGAAGTTCGACCGGCTTGCCGGCGGCGCTCCACAGATTCGTGGCAGTCGCCCCAGGCAGTACGACTTGAACCTGGACGCCCGTGCCGGCCAACTCATGCCGCAACGACTGGCTGAAACCAAGCACGAAGGCTTTCGTGCCGGCATACACGCCATTGAGCAACTCGGGTGCAATCGCGACGATAGAACTAATGTTGATGATTGCGCCGGTGCCGCGTTTCACGAGTCCGGGAACCGCGGCATAGGAGAGACGCATCGGTGCTTCCACGTTCAGCGCGACCATCCGGCTCATCTCCGCGACGTCCGAATGCAGCAGGGGCCTGACACCGGCCATGCCCGCGTTGTTCACGAGCATTGTGATCCTGGAGTCTTCGCGAAGGACTCGCTCCAGCTTGGCCAAATCGCCGGGATCCGTTAGCTCGGCGACCAGGGTCTCGACTTTGCTTCCAGTTTCGCTGGAAATTTTTTCGCCAGTTCCGACAGGCGTTTCTGGTTTCGTGCGACCAGAAGTAGGTCATAGCCGCGGCGCGCCAGGCGATCCGCGTAGACTGCGCCTATCCCTGAGGAGGCGCCCGTGATGACAGCAAGTCCCATCTGCGGTTTGTTCATTTTCGTAGTCCTTTCTCGAAACGAGAGTTGATGTGGTTTGATCACGCCGCGCTCCCATAACGCTCGGCGGCATGGACCTGATTGAAATTCGGGATCATGGATTTGCGGGCGATTTCTAGATCGGCCCACTGTTCGACGTTCGGCAGCGAAGGAATCGTGACCGTCTCACGGCGGTCGAAGCCGGCCAGAGCAGCATCCACCAACTCCTCAACTTCCATGACCGCCGGCAGTTGGTTTACGTTCTTGCCCGAGCGCTCCCAGATCTCCGTCCGCGTGGCTGCCGGCAGCACCGCCTGGACATATACGCCCAATTTGCTGAGCTCAACTTGAAGAGCCTGGCTGAGGAAGAGAACGAAGGCTTTAGTGGCGCCATAGACCGTCGCGCCGTATTCCGGCGCCAGCCCGACGACAGAACTGACATTTACGATGGCGCCTTCGCCTGCTTTCGCGAATCGCCCGGCTGCCGCGTGGGCGAGCCGCAGCAATGCGGTTGCATTCAGATTGACGATCCTGGTCACATCATCCACGCTTTGGGTAAGGAACCCGCCGGCGGCACTCATACCCGCGTTATTGATCAGGATTCCGATTTCAGGATCATCGTGAAGCCGACCCTCCACAAGGGCCAGGTCGTGCGCATCGGTGAGGTCCGCTTGAAGTACATCGACCGTGACGCCGGTTTGCCGGCGGAGCCGATCCGCAAGTTTGTCCAATCGAACACGATCGCGCGCCACTAAAACGAGGTTGTGACCGCGTCGTGCGAAGCGATCTGCATAAACGGCCCCAATGCCGCTGGAGGCCCCAGTAATTAATACGGAAGGTGTCGTCGTCATAGTTGCTCTCCTGAATCCGCGACCATTGCCGAATCGCGACTTTCACGTTCCGGCAGCATACGAAAATGCACTGCGAGCGCCATTCGTAAGTTACTGACGGGAAACGTTAAGAGGCAGCGCGCCGTGCTGCATCTTCAGCAAAATGACGAAGGCTCGGCAGTCAGTGGCGGCCGCACGACTTCAGCATCTTCAAGTGCTTCGATCCCAATGCTTTCGACGCGCCCAACGAAATGCTTTGTTCAGAGCGCCGGGCATGTCGGCAGAAATTGAAGGAAAAGGACCAGGGCGTTCGGGCCCGTGCGTTATGGGTGATGTTGGAAGGCAGGTGGAACCGCCTGCTGCACCCTTCCAGGTCCTGCCCCCCAGAGGAATTCTCGAAGGTTCTCTCACCGATTGCTATCCTAAAGAGAGATGGCCCGACTCACCGGCGTTGAACCGGAAAACGCGCCCCTCTTCGTCAAAATCGCCTACTGGTATATCCGCCGCAAGTTTGGCCGCGTGATGCGTTCCGCCAAAATTACAGCGCTAAACCCCAAGCTGCTGCGGGCCACGGGCTCCATGGAAAGCGGCCAGCACGCGCTGCGCAGCCTCGACCCGGTCCTGGTATCCCTCGCCGAGATTAAAGTCGCGACGATCATCGGCTGTCCCTTCTGAATCGACATCGGCTCTGCCGTTGGCAGAAAAGCAGGCGTCTCCGAAGAGAAGCTGATGGCGCTCGTCGACTACGAAACCTCCCGAGCCCTGACCGACTACGAAAAGCTGGCAGTCCGCTACGCCGTTGCGATGACGCAGACTACAGTCAACGTCAGCGACGAGCTTTTCGCCGAGCTCAAGCGCAACTTCAGCGACCTGCAGATCATGGAACTGACCTCCGCCATTGCCTGGGAGAACTACCGCGCGCGCTTCAATCACGCTCTCGGGGTGGAATCGGAAGGCTTCTCTAAAGGCAAATTCTGTCCGCTCCCGTCGAGGTCGTGAAAAACCAGTTCGGTGGTCATTTGTATCGACCCCTTCAACGTGCGATATACCGGACAATAGTCCGCATAGAACCCGTGCACACGTTCCGCCGCCTCCCGCGCATCCTCGGGCGCCGTGAGATGCATCTTCACATGTATCCGGCGGATCACAAGAACGTGATCCTCCGTTTCCAGTTCGCCAACGGTTTCCGAGTGCAGCCTGCCCTCGCCGGCCGCGATTTTACGCGCCTCCAGCGCGCCTCCGAAGGTTCCCGTAAGTCAACCCGCCGCCGCGGCCACGATGTAGTCCAGCGTTGTCGCGTGCGTCTCGTACATCCCCTGCGGCACCTTGTAATGCTCGGCAATGGCGCCATGGACGCTGAACATGACCGGCTCTTCCTCCGCCGGCAAATAAGCGCGGCGAATCGGACCCTTTATGCGCTCCACCCGAACATTTGAACGGTAAACGACCTCTGACATACATTCACCATATAACGATCGTTATCACCAACCTGAGAGTGGTGCACAATAAATGAGGAGGGGCTATGTATCCGCTTAAGAAAGGCAAGACCGCAACCCAGGCGCACGTCGGACTTCCCAACGGCACGTTCGAAGAGGAGCACGGCCGTAAGGGTTTTTACGGGAAATCGGCGCATCTCTATCACGCGCACGCACCGACCGGCTGGATCCGTTTCGAAGGCAAGCTCCGCCCTCATTGTTTCGACCTGAACCAGCTCAAGCCGTCCGATCAGAACGATGCCGAAGGCATGCCCGTCGCGTTTCTGGGCAACAACGACGTAAAACTGTACGTTTCCCGGCGATCCGAGCCGATGCCTTTCTACTACCGCAACGCCGACGGCGACGAACTCATTTTCGTCCACCGCGGACAGGGCAGCATCGAGACGGACTTCGGGCCTCTGGTTTTCAAACCCGGGGACTATTTGAACATTCCGCGCGCCGTCACCTACCGCATGGTGCCGGAAACCCGCGACAACTTCTTCCTGATCGTTCAATCCCAAACCGAATTCGACCAGCCGGACAAAGGCCTCATCGGCCAGCACGCGCTTTACGATCCAGCCGTGATCGAAACCCCCGAACCCGCGCCGATCCTCGATGACAACAACGAGTGGGAGGTCCGGATTAAGGTCGAAGACGAAATCTCCAAGGTCGTGTACCCGTTCAACCCCATCGACGTGGTCGGCTGGAAGGGCGATCTGACGGTCTGGAAGATCAGCATCCACGACATCCGCCCCGTGATGAGCCATCGCGCCCACCTGCCGCCCAGCGCCCACACCAGTTTCGTAACGGGCGGCGCGGTGGTGTGCAGTTTCGTACCGCGCCCGCTCGAACAGGACGAAGACGCCCTCCGTGTCCCGTTCTTCCACCGCAACACCGACTATGACGAGTTCATCTTCTACCATGATGGGGACTTCTTCAGCCGGGATAACATCAAGGCAGGCATGGCGACGCTGCACCCGCGTGGTATCCACCACGGTCCGCACCCGAAAGCGCTTGTTAACCAGAAGAAAAAGACGCAGACCGACGAGTACGCCGTCATGCTCGACGGCCTGAACCCGATTCACGTCCTGCCTGCCGGCGATGGCGTGGAGTGGAAGGATTATTGGATGAGTTGGATGGAGAAGAAACCCACCGAACCCGTCCCGAGCCGATGACGATCGATCCGGTCTCAACCGCGCCTGAGAATATTTACAAGCTGATGATTGGCTGCATCGTGCCGCGGCCCATCGCGTTCGTATCGACGATCAGTGCCGAAGGCGCTCGCAACCTCGCGCCCTTCAGTTTCTTCACAGGCATCTGTGCGAAACCGCCGATCGTCTGCTTTTGCCCGACGTTCCTGCCGGACGGCGCGAAGAAGGACACGCTCCGCAACGTGGAGCAAACCGGCGAATTCGTGGTCAACGTGGTTTCCGAGGAGTTCGCCGCACAGATGAATGCCTGCTCCGCCGACTTCCCGGCCGAAATCGACGAATTCGATGTGTCGGGCCTGACCGCCATCCCCAGCGACGTGGTGAAGGCGCCGCGCGTTGCCCAGTCGCCCGTCAGTATGGAGTGCCGCCTGATCCAGGTCGTCAACCTCAGCACAGGTTCTCTGGGCGGCAATCTCGTCATTGGAGAGGTGGTCCGTTTCCACGTCGCCGACGAGTTGATCACAAACTTCCGCATCGATCCGGACAAGCTGAACGCCATTGGCCGCATGGGCGGCCCGTCGTATACGCGGACACGCGACCGCTTCAATATGGAACGCCCGAAGGTCTCACGCACCCTCTGATTCTACGTTCCAGCGGCGAATTTCGGAGGCTGTGGAAGGGTGAAGCAGGCGGTTTTGCCTGCCCATCGTCCCAAGTCCGGACAATGGATTCCACGTCCGAACGCCCTCGACCACGTAACTTCCTGATGCGCTACTCACGGCATCGGCCATCCGTATGCATAATGAAACCCATATGCGAACGTTCGCCCAGGACCTGCGCTATGGCTTCCGGCTGTTCGTCCAAAATCCCGGTTTCACCACCGTCGCGCTGCTTACCCTGACCCTCGGCATCGGAGCCACGGCGGCCATCTTCAGCGTCGTCGACGCGGTGCTCGTGCGGTCGCTTCCCTATCGCGACCCGGGCCGTCTCGTCCGCGTCTACGAAGACGCCGAGCGCGAAGGGTTCCCGTTTAACACCCCAGCGCCGGGCAATTATCAGGACTGGAAGGCCCAAACACAGATTTTCCAGGATGTCGCCGCGCTCGCCCCGGGCGTTTATAACCTGACCAGCGACCGTGAGCCGCTCGAATTAATCGGAATGGCAGCCTCGCAGAACCTGTTTTCGCTGCTCGGCGTCAGTCCGAGCCTCGGCCGCACCTTCCTGCCGGAAGAAGACCAGGCGGGAGGCCGACGCGTCGCCGTACTCGCGCATTCGTTGTGGGTCAGCCAGTTCGGCGGCGACCGCAAGGCAATCGGTCAGGAGATTCTGCTCAACAAGGAGAAGTACACCATTATCGGCGTCATGCCGCCGGGATTCTCCTTCCCGTACGCGTCTGTAAGCCTTTGGACCCCGCTCGCGCTCCCACGCGATAAAGCGGTAACCCGCAGTTCGCATTTCCTCGAGGTCGTGGCCAGGCTGCAGCCAGGCGTGACAATTGAGAAGTCGAACGCCGAACTCCGTGTTCTCGCCAGGAGGCTTGCACGCGAATTCCCCGACACCAACGCCGGTATCGAGCGCTTCTTTACGGAGCCCCTGCAATCGAGCTACACACGCGACGTTCGCCGCGGGCTGATCGTCCTGCTGACTGCCGTCGGCTTCATCCTGCTCATCGCGTGCGCGAACATTGCGAACCTGCTGCTCTCGCGTGCCTCGGCCCGGCAACGCGAAATCGCCGTGCGCACCGCACTCGGCGCCAGCCGCATGCGCGTCATTCGCCAACTCCTGACGGAAAGCGGCCTGCTCGCCATCACAGCGGGCGCGCTGGGAATCCTGCTGGCCGATTGGTGCTTCCTGTTCCTGAAGAATCTCATCCCCACCGACCTCGCGCAAAACGCCGCGCTCACACTCGACTTCCGTCTGCTCAGCTTTGCGGTCTTTATCTCGCTTGCGAGCAGCTTCCTGTTCGGACTTGCCCCCGCCCTCCAGGTTTCCAAGCTCGACCTTAACGAAGTCCTGAAAGAAGGTGCGCGCGGAAGCGCCGGGGGACGCCGCAAGCTGTTTCGCAACCTGCTCGTCATCGGCGAAGTAGCTCTGTCGATGATGTTGCTGGTCGGCTCCGGCCTGTTGCTCGAGAGTTTCGCGAGACTCCGCGGCCTCGATCCCGGTTTTCGCGCCGATCATGTCCTCACCATGAACCTGCAAGCCTCAAACGGCGACGCCGAACACTTTAATGACCGCAGCCGATTCTTCCAGGCGGTGCTGGATAAATTAGCGGCCCTGCCCGGCGTCAAGACTGCGGGCATCACCAGCGCGCTCCCGTTGACATGGGACGGCGGAACCAGCGGGTTCACTCCCGAAGGAATGCCGATGCGCCCGGAAATCAGCTACGACGCGAACAACCGTGTCGTCACGCCGGGCTACTTCGAAGCCATGCGCATCCCGCTGCGCCGCGGACGGCTCTTCGACGCGCGAGACGGGCTCAATTCCCCGCCCGTCGTGATCATCAACGAGACCATGGCAAAAACCTTCTGGCCCAACCAGGATCCCGTTGGCCGCCGCTTCCAGCCCGGCTTCGGACCGGAGTCGCCGTGGTGCCGTATCGTGGGCGTGGTGGCCGACGTCCGCCAGATGGCGCTCAATCAACCGCCGCGGCAGGAGATGTACTTCCCGATGTGGCAGTCGAAACTCAACTGGATGATCCCGCGCGACCTCGTCATCCGCACGGCGGGCGATCCTCTCAGCCTCGCCAACGACGTCAGCAAAGCCATCTGGTCGATCGACCGCAATCAGCCCATCTCGAAGGTGATGACGCTCGATCAACTCCTCGACAACCAGCTCACGCAGCGCCGCGTTCAAACCACGCTGTTGGGAGCCCTGGCGGCCCTCGCCATGATTTTGGCTTGCGTTGGAATTTACGGCGTGCTGTCGTACCTTGTCGTACAGCGAACCCGCGAGATTGGCGTGCGACTGGCCCTTGGCGCCAGCGCTTCCGCCATCATGCGCGACGTTGCCGGTCAAGGCCTGTCGCTCACAGCCATCGGCATCGCGGCAGGAATCTTCGCAGCGATGCTCCTCTCCCGCCTTCTGGCGACGCTGCTCTTTGAAGTGAAGCCGACCGACCCGCTGACATACCTCGCCGCGACCGCGCTCTTCGCAGTTGTGGGGCTGATTTCCTGCTACGTTCCCACGCGAAGAGCCATGAAGGTTGACCCGATGGTCGCGCTGCGTTATGAGTAGCGCCTACTTGGAGTCCTTGCCGGCGTCGGGAAGAATGAACTCGGTTTCGCCCGGTTTCAGGAGTTTCAACTTCTTGCGAATTTCCATCTCCTGTTCCGATGGGCTGTTCTTGAGCTTCTGAATGCGCTCGCGTTTGTATTCGAGTTCCCGCTGGAGGTTGGCGTTTTCCTCTTCCATTTGGCGAATTTCGCGCCACTTCTCCATCAGGGCAGGGATTCCCTGTGGCCCGCGTAACGCGATGTAGCCGTACCCGGCCATAATGAGAAATGCAACAACGTAGGCAATTCGCCTAACGGCAGTAGTCATCGGTCGTACGGACCCTTACATTGTTTATAATCCTTCTTTAACGAAAGGTCCAGTGTAATGGCGAAAAAACTGGCATGACAGATAAAATCGTGGTGCTCAGTACGTGCGCGTCCGAGGATGAAGCGCGCCGCATCGCCGCGGATCTGCTCAATAACCATCTGGCAGCGTGCGTCAATCTCGTGCCCCAGGTCCGGAGTATCTATCGCTGGCAGGGCGCCATTGAGGACTCCCCCGAGATTCTTCTGATCATTAAGTCGAGCCGCCCGCTGTTCGACCGATTGCGCGACGCGATCGCCCGCCTGCACTCCTACGAAGTTCCCGAGGTCATTGCACTGCCGATCGTCGACGGAGCCGCAAGCTACCTGCAGTGGATGGATGGCGAGCTTGCCCGGGAGGGCGATTGACGCCGCTCGAAACCGCGGCCCGGCCGACGCACACACGCTACTGGGTGATCGTTTTCGCCCTTCTGCTCGCGGTTCTTTCCTACATTGACCGCGTCGCGCTTTCGCAGGCCGCGCCTTACATCACGCGGGACCTCGGACTGTCGAAGGACCAGATGGGCCGTATCTTTGGAGCCTTCGGACTCGCCTATGCGCTTTTCGAAATTCCCGGGGGCTGGCTCGGAGACTGGATCGGGCCTCGGCGAGTACTGATGCGCATTGTCCTGTGGTGGTCGACATTCACGGCGCTCATGGGCTGGATGTGGAACTTCTCGTCGATGTGGGTGGTGCAGTTCTTTTTCGGCGCGGGCGAAGCCGGCGGCTTTCCGAATCTTACGAAGGCGTTCAGTGTCTGGCTGCCGCAGCGTGAACGGGTACGCGCACAGGGTATCCTGTGGACCGCGGCCCGCTGGGCCGGCGCGTTCACCGCGCCTCTTGTCTTCTTCACTCTCTCATACGTAAGCTGGCACTGGGCTTTCGTCCTCTTTGGACTGCCGGGTTTCATCTGGGCCGCAGCCTTTTTCATCTGGTATCGCGACAACCCGCGCGATCATCCAGCGGTCAACCAGGCCGAACTCGCGTTGCTGGGCGATGCTCCCAGTTCCGCCAAGGGTCACGGCGATGTGCCCTGGGGCAAGCTGATCGCGTCGCGCTCTGTCGTGCTGCTCTGGGTTCAGTATTTCTGCCTGTCGTTCCCGTGGTATTTTTACATCACATGGCTGCCCACCTATCTCCGTGAAGGCCGTCATCTCAGCCCGGCCGAAATCGCGCGGCTTGCGATTCTCCCGCTCTTTTTCGGAGGGCTGGGATGCTTTACCTCCGGACTGCTCGCCGGCCACATTGCTCGTTGGACGGGCAGTGTTCGCGTTAGCCGCCGCCTGATCGCCTGCACCGGCTTCCTGGGTGCATCGCTCCTGCTCGCGGCGTGCATCCAGATTGTCGACCCATTCTGGGCGATGATCACGATGGGGCTTGCGAGCTTCTGCAACGATCTTGTGATGCCGCCGGCCTGGGGTTCCTGCATGGACATCGGAGGTAAGTACGCCGGTACCGTGTCCGGCTCGATGAACATGATGGGCAACCTCGCGGGTTTTGCAGCGCCGGTGTTCGGCGGCTACGTTCTGCAGCGGACGGGAGGGAACTGGAACATCTTCCTTTACACCATGGCCGGCATATACCTCGTCGGCGTAATCGTCTGGCCCTTCATTGATCCCGTAACTCCGCTGGACAGTTCCTGCTAGCGGCGCCTGCGCCTGCAGGCGGATTTGGACGATGGCGAAGGGTGGCGCACGTGGAGTTTTCGACCGTAGATTTGGATGTGACGAGAACGCGCCGGCGAAACGAAACCACCTGCGCTAATCTATTGCGGCGCTCCCGGCATTACCGCAACGCCGCCAAAATACTTCCCGTCTCCCGAAGTAAACTCAACTTCGCCTTCTCTATGGTATTCACCGCGTCATAATACGCAATCCACTTCTCCTGCTCGACCATACGCGCCTGGTCCACCTGCGCCTGCGAAACGCGCCCCTCATCCTGTTGTGCCAACAAAACCGTCACATTGTCCCGCGTCAGGTCGAGGTCCATCTTCGCGACGTCCCGCCCGCTCTCGGCCAGTTTCACGTCCTGGTACCCTTTTGCGGCATCTACCGAAATGCGTTTCTCCGCCTCGGCCACCTGGGCCCGCATCTTGGATATGTCGATTTCGGCCTGGCTCAGGTACCCGCCCGCCGCGGACCCTACCAGCAGCGGAAGGGTAACCGAGACACCCAATTCGGTGTTGTTGCGCTGAAATTTGTTAAAGAACTGCACGTAATTGTGCTTGGCAAGCAGCGAATACTGCGCCACCAGGTCGACCACCGGCAACCGGGCCGACTTATATCCACGCACATCCAGCATGCGACTTTGCAACTGGGCTTGCAGGCGTTTGATCTCGCGGCTATTCTGCAAGGCCTGTTGCACGGTGGCCTGCTCGGATTCGGGGATGGTGAGCTGGCCCGAATCGTCATCCGCGGCGCGGACGCGATCGCCCACCGGATACCCTAACACCAGCGCCAGCGACCCTTCCGCATACTCCTGGTTCGCCGCCGCCACCAATGCCCGCTGCCTCGCACTCGCAAGATTGAAATCGGCGCGCTTAGCTTCCAGCGGGATCTCGCGGCCTTCGGACACGCGCGTCCTGATTGCCTCGCTGACCCGCTCCAGGCTTGCGATCTCGCGCTCAACGGATCCTCGCGTGCGAGTGGCTTGCTTGGCATCCAGGAATAATGTGGCCGTCTTGTATGCGACGTCATCGCTCTTGGCCTGCGCGTCGAGCGACGCCCCGCGCAGGCTCTCGCGCGTCGACGCGAGTTGATAGCTCTGTTGCCGGTTGAACAGCGACATCGACGTCCGCGCTTCAAATATCGACGGCGCCGATCCTTCAATGCTGGTTGGATACCCGTTCGTGTATGCCAATCCGCTGCCCCCGTACACCTTCGGTGTGAAGGGATCCTTCGCGATTCGAACCTGCTGCCGGGCGCGTTGCTCATCCAGCCGCGCCAGCACCACCTCGGGGCTCTGCTTCAACGCAAGCTCGATCGCTTGACGCATCGTGAGCGTGTGGACTTCGGCCGCGCAAAGGCTCGCCGCTGTGACAAAACCGGCTATGAGGAGTCGCAACATGCTTCCAGGGTACTGCGCTTGCGCAACTGCACCCATATCGGAAACGCTCCCGGATTTTCGAGCCACGTGAGCATCCACAGGATCATTTCGTCTTTCAGCTTCCGATGTGGATCGTCGGGAACCGCTCGCCGCGCCGCCAGCCGGGCGTGATCTTTCGCCCGAATGACGCACGTGCGGCACGCCCGTCGGCGCTTTTCGTCCCCCCGTTCATATTCGTCGAGCAGGGCCAGCAAGGTTCGTTCCAACCCCGCTATTGAATCCTGACGCACACCCTCCACCAGCGGCGCGAGCGGCAATCCTGAGGCGCGCAGTAGGTTCCGCAGATAGCTCTCCGAAACCGGCGCCAGTTCACGGAGCAGTTCGCCCCATTCCCTTTCCGTGATCAGAGCCGGCCGGGTCCGCTCCAGGTAAACCGCGAGCCTCTGCTTCTTCGAATCACCTTTGGCCACGGCGATACGCCTGGACAGCTTTCTCGTGCTCCGCCATGGTGCTGGAGAAATGGTGCCCGCCGGAGCCGTCTGGCCGCGCCACGAAGTACAGGTATTGAGTATCGGCCGGTTGGATTGCGGCCCGCAGCGAGGCCGCCCCGGGGTTCGCGACCGGACCCGGGGGCAAGCCGGCATGTTTGTATGTGTTGTACGCGTTATCGCTGTCCAGGTCCGACCGGTAGATTGTTCCGCGATAGCGGTTTTCGAGCAGCGCGGCATAGATGGTCGTCGGATCGCAATCGAGGGGCATCCCCGTCCGCAAGCGGTTCAGGTACACCGATGCCACTGTGGGCCGCTCGTCCGGCAATCCTGTTTCCTTCTCGACCAGCGACGCCAGCGTGACGATTTCGTGAACTGACGCCGGCCGGTCGGGCTTCGGCAACTGCTGCCAATGCTTGCGGAATGTGTCGGTCATTAGGCGGCAGATCTGCGCCGCGGTCATGTGGCGAGTGAGCCGGTATGTGGAGGGGAACAAGTATCCTTCGAGTGTCGGCGCCTGCGGCGCAAGATCGTGAATCAACTGCGGGTCGCGCGCGGCGGCCAGGAAATCGTTACGCGAAAGCAGCCCGAGTTGCTCAATCGACGACGCAATATCGAACATGTTGGCGCCTTCGGGCACCGTGATCTCGTAATAAAAGACGTCGCCCCGCGCGATTCGATCGTAAACTGTCCAAACCGATGCCGGACGATCGAACCGGTATTCCCCGGCTTGAAGAGCCGCGTGTGACCGCAGCGCGCGGACGATGAGAAACTGCCAGGGATAACGTATGACGCCCTTCCCGGCGAGTTGTTGCGCAATGCCGCGCGTGCCGGTTCCGCGTTCAAGCTCGATGAAGGTCACACCCTCGAACGCGCGGTAAGGCTGCTCGATCGAGACGTAGATCCCGCCGGCAGCCAGAAGGACCAGAACAAAACTAAAGAGAAAAAGCCGGGCCAGGCAGCCGCGGCAACCTCGGCGTCGGCTCATATGCGAAGGGAGTCCAGGTAGCTTTCGAGCAGGATGACCGCGGACAACCGATCGACGGCCTTGGCGCGCTTCTCGATGCTGATGCCGCTCTGCTTGAGCACGCGCTGCGCTTCCACGGTTGTCAGCCGTTCGTCCCAGAACTGGACCGGCACCTCGGTAGCGGCCCTGAGACGATCCGCGAAATCGCGCGCAAACTCGACCTGCCGCCCCTCGTGCCCGCTCATGTGCAGTGGTTTTCCCACCAGTATGAGTGAGACGTTCCGTTCGGCGATGAGTTGCGCCAGCCTGCTAATGTCTTCCCGGATAGTGGTGCGCTGCAGAGTCTCCAGGCCCTGGGCCGTGATGCCCAGTTCATCGCTGAGAGCCAAACCGATACGTCGTTTCCCAAGGTCGAGTGCGAGGACTCTGCCAATCAATGTTTTAGCGTATCGGGTTGTGAGGCGGGTTGCAAACCTGGAAGTGTGTTACACGGCATCTCAGTCTTTGCATCCCCCGGAGAACGGAGGGATGTGGCAGGGTGAAGCAGGCGGTTCCGCCTGCCTTTGGAACACAGACCGCATCGCGAAGCCTTGTCAGAATCAGACGTTGTTCAGGAACGCGCAGGCGAAACCGCCAACGCACAACGTCGGCTTTCGACGAGCGAAGGGCAGACCTTGATCACTGTATAATTCAGGCGTGCCCAAGTGGTCGTTGCGAATTTCTGTGAATTAGACGCCGTTGATCGGCGTGCCGAATCTGTAGCCTCAGGACTGAGTCCGTCCCAACTAAACTGGCAGCCCAGACCGGGCGCTTGGAGTGTCGGCCAATGCCTCGATCACCTCAATTTGGTGAATGAAATCATGGTGCCGCAGCTTGCTGCTACTCTCAAAGGGCGGCCGCGCGAACCAGTTGAGGAAATAACTCCGGGCCGGATCAGCGCATGGTTCATCCGCACGTACATTGCTCCAAATCCTGGTGGAGCGCGTGCACGCGCGCCGAAGAAAATAGTGCCCTCCGTGCAAATAGAACCAGGCGTTTTGCAGGCCTTTCTTCGGAGCACCGAGTGCGCCAGAGTTTTTGTTAGGGAGGCAAGCAACTACGACGTGAACCGCATTCGGTACAAGAATCCCTTCTTTCCATTGCTGCGGTTCACAGTCGGAGTAGGCCTGGAAACTATCGCCAAACACCCTGCTCGTCATTTACTTCAAGCTGAGGGCGTAAGACAATCGGCAGAATTTCCACGGTGATCTTCTCGCCACGGGGCTTATGCGCAGTGCAAGCCGCGGATTTCTATCTTATAAACGATCGTCCAGAATCGTTTTCACAATACCTCCAATTTTCATGAAGGCCGCGCGTTCGGACGGTTTTCGGAAATAGGCATTGATCCTCAACGCTTCCACGGGTTCCTGGTCGCGAGTGGAGTCGGAAGAGGTCACGAATCACGACCGGCGCAAAACGGCTCTTGACACTCACCCTGATATGCTTCAACAGATCGCTGCTTTGCGGTCAAGATCTTTTGCGGTATCGACTCCGCCATAAAACGGAGGCGTTTCGCGCCTTCGCGGACCGTCTTCCGCTTCTTTTCTCACCGTGATGTCTTGTGCAGTGCCGACCCATTCCGTAATATCTCCGTTACATCGAGTCGGGGCACAGCCCTCGAAAATGTCCAGCTGAGCGTGCCATCCACGCGGCGGACCCTGTGTTCCAGTTCGAAGACGGCCTTGTTACGGATGGCCTCTTGAACTGCCGCGAGCACCTGCGCTTGATCTTCCGGATGAATGTATGGGTCGAGCCATCCCACCGTTGGTTCTTCAGTGTCCGCGATGAAGTCGCAGCCGCGGAGGGAACGCACCTCGCTCCAATCCGGACTCATGCTGTACACGACGTCCGAACTTGCGGTGAACGTTCCTGTTGGATGCAGGCGGGCATCGGGCGGGACTCGGACGCACGGGGGCCGCTCAGGATCAGCTTCAGGCCAGGGACTGAAACCTGGCCGAACGCTGGCGGCGCCTTCATGTCTGGTTGGAAACCAAGCGTCTCCGTGTAGAACGCGATAGCACGTTGCACGTCTTTGACCTGATATCGAACACCGCAACATCCCACAACCAACAACTCCGTCGATTCCGCAATTGGCTTATCATTCTGCTGCATAGAATTCATGCTCTTTCACGACTTGGGAGTACGTCATTCGGGACTACCGTCTCGCTGAACGCGCGGCAGGTGGCGCAACTTGTCCGGATTGCGCACCACATACAACGCTCGGATCACATCACCATCAATTTCAAACGCCGTCGTTTGGACCGCCCCTTCGGGTGCGTCCACGATGATCGCTGGCAGGCCATTGACGGTCCCGAAGCGTGGTCTGAAGTCCGAGCGCCACCACGCATCCGGCCGTTTCCGGGTCACCTCAATCAGGAACTGTGCAACGCGGTCTCCGCCTTCAATCGGCTTCAACGCCGCTCGGACCTTGCCGCCACCATCGGTAATCACGCGTGCATCGCGTGCCAACAATTGAACCAGGGCGGTGAGATCACCGGCCTGGGTCGCGGCGGCGAAGGCGGCCATCAGTTGAGCATGTTTAGGATCGACTCCATCCGAACGCGCTGGTGGAACAACGCCACGGGGCCGCGCCTCCCGAACGTGGGCCCGCGCACGAGTTGCAAGCTGACGGCATGCGGCCTCGTTCCGCTCCAATGCGCCGGCAATTTCGCCGAAAGAGAAATCGAAAACGTCGTGGAGTAGGAACGCGGCGCGCTCAAGGGGCGATAACTGGTCGAGGATCAAGAGCAGTGCGATCGAAAGATCCTCGGCTAGTTCCGTGCGGCTGTCGGGTGCGAGCATGTCAGTATCGACCACTGGCTCCGGCAACCACGGACCGACGTACTCCTCGCGGCGAGAGCGGGCCGAGGTGAGCATATCGAGACAAATCCGCGTCGTCGTGGTCATCAGGAATGCCCTCGGTTCCGATACTCTGCCGCGGTCAGCCGCATGCCACCGCAGGTATGTCTCCTGCACGGCGTCCTCGGCGTCTGCCATCGACCCAAGCATGCGGTACGCAAGACCGAGCAGCCGGCGACGAAACGGCTCGAAGCTCGCGGCAGGATCGGCGAATGCGCCCGTGGAACTCACGTGGTTCGTCTCGGTTGTAGAGTGGTGCGCCGGGAGTGGGCCAAAGCCCGTCCGGCGAGGGTTAGGGCGATGAGCCCCAGTACGAACGCCGCCGCGCCGCCGACCACACCATTGCCGGTTCCAGGGCCCCCGTTGGCGACAGCCACATTCAGGCCGCCGTTCACTGCGGCTAGCAGTCCGGCGCCAAAGGCTAGGCTGGCCACATAGCGCCGGGTAGTCGTCGTGAAGCCGGTGGTCGAGCGAAAAGCAGCAAGCCCGCCCGCGATCACGCCAGCCAGTCCCAGCAACGCAGCTGTAGTCGCCCAGAGTCGTCTGAGCGTCAGGCCTTGCACCGTGATGGCGGCTGGTTCTGAAACGTGCGCGGCCACCAGAACAGCGTACACGAGCCCGCCGAACAAAATCATCGCACCGGCAGCAGCAAGGGCAATACTCAGGGTCCGTTTCACAGTATTCGATCCTCCTTGATCTCCACTGGCGAGACGGGATGGGGCCTCGAAATGTGACATGACCCGAACGGCTGCTGATCCGTCCTCAGGAATCAAACCGAGCCAGGTCGTAGATTCCGAGTTCCTTCTCCAGCTTGGCAACAGCACCGACGTTCATCTCAAATCCTTCGCCATGGTCGTACTCGTGCTTAGACATGATCTTCCGAAACGCAGGCAACAGGACCGTATCCTCTCGCGTCGTGCTGCTCGTGCAACGCCGACACGGGACGTCAACCACAACGTTTATACTGATGCAACGCAGTCCTCCTGAGCGTGACGCAAATGCACGCTCAGCAACCGCCCCAGGCATCATCGGGACCACGCCAATCACAATGCTAGGACTGCAGGCACGAACCCAATGACCGCGCGCGATGACTTCTCCAAAGAGACCAAAGATATCGCGGCAAAACGCGTAGGGCTGCGATGCTCAAACCCAAACTGCCGTCGCTCCACGAGCGGCCCACAAGCACATCCGCGCAAGACTCTCAACATCGGTGTCGCAGCGCATATCACCGCAGCAGCGCCCGGCGGCGAACGCTACGACAAGAACATGAGCCGCGAGCAACGCTGCAGCATCGAAAACACGATCTGGCTGTGCCAAACATGCGCCAAACTTATCGACAACGACGCGGCACGCTACACCGCCGACCTACTGCGGCAATGGCGTCGGCTCTCGGAGCAAGCAGCACGACTTAGCATCGAGTCCACCACCGCGGACAGCACAGGAAACGATGCAGACCTCATCCGCTTCTACGCCGCATGCTTTGACCGTCCCGCATTCCAAGATCCGTTCCACCAAGAAGGCAACATGGAAGCATTCGACCGGGCCATCGAGGACACCATCACAGCGCTCAACACCGGCTGCCTGCGCGCCAGAGACGGGACCATCCTGCAAACCAGCAAAGGAAAAGCGTACCTCAACAACCACGACTGGCGCGCCAAACTCGACGCCGTCGTGGATCTCCTGCGCGCTATCAGATCACGGTACGATCTTGCGCGCAGCACCGGAGCACTCGTCGTGGACGACGGCCACGGACAATGGTACTGCATCAACGATCGCAGCCTCGCAGGTTGGATGGACGAAACCCGAGCGCAGGCCATCGGCATCATTGCCGCACTCTGCAAGGACGCGGGCATTTTCCCGCCACGGGGTCCGCACGCGCCACTCTGGTAAGCCATCCGCTTTAGTGGACTATCCGCGCCACCAACTCTCGCGCTCAATAACCCGACAGAAGCGTAGCTTTACGGGAATGTTCGAGAAATGCCCGCTGTGACCACACTAGAGATGACAGTCCGTGCACAAGTCAAGGTTGTCAGAATCATCACCGCGACCCGGCGTGTGATGGCGATGCATGTCGTACCCGTACTGCCCGCATCACTCACACCGACGAATCCGCCGCCCAGAAACCGAGAGGCGCACGCCATCGTGGCGGACACGTCAGACTATTATGCCCGACCTTCCCACAAAGGCCACAAGCCATTGTGCAACCCCGACGCTCTCCCCCAGCCACTCGCCATTCTTAGTGCAACGATAAGGATACGATGGACAATGCCCAACAAGCGCTGGGCGGAGTCCTGCGGAGTCACGATCTAATCGTCGAAGAAAGAGAACAACACGCAAAGCCTTGAGGACACACAGGTTTTGGAGCGGGAGACGGGACTCGAACCCGCGACGTCCAGCTTGGGAAGACGACTTTCGATTGACAATAAACAACATAGCGTTTTTGTCAGCCTTGTTTTGGCGATAGGGATCACCCAGTTTTCATTCTGAGCATCGGGCGAACGCTTAATGGTGTTCAAATGGTGTTCACTCAAAGAACGCGGCCGTTAGCGCACGATTCGCTGACGGATCGAGCGGTTCAGCCCAGACGTGATCGCCTCCAGTATTGACCTGCACCTTCAGGACAAGAAATCCGTGCCCCTCCCCGCGGATCGGATCGGAGATGAATTCGCGGACTTGGTCGAAGCCGAGGACGAAACCGTAGGGGATATTGACGCAATACATCATCATGCCTCCCGGCATCTCGGGACCGATGATCCACTCCCGGTCCGCCTCGGGCAGAGGCGCGCCTCCCGGACCGCCGTCGTAGCGCTGCGGGATGGGGCGGAATCGGACGCGCGTCTTCCATGCGGAATCTTTGAGGCGCTGCTTGTTCATACCCCTCAATTTTAGCTTTGGTTGGCCTTGGGCAACGGCAACGCGATAACGTCCGAGCGCATGTTGACGCAATTGGAATCGTCGAATCCGCGACTGCAAGACACTCTACCCTCCGCCAGATCGTTGGGTGCGTGCGCTCCCGGAGTCCTTGAAGATAGTCTCCAACTTGGGCAGGCTGTTCAACCAAGCAGGCTCTACTTCGGGAGCTGATTTCTGCTTGCGATATTCCTCACAGAATTCTTGAAAGAACCTTCGGTACCACTGGTAGTGCGGTGCCAGCAGAGTGGCTGCCAACTTGCCATCCAGGAGGCCCGCTTCTTCGTAGGCTTGTACCGACACGTAGAAATGAAGCAGCCACGAAAGATTCTGATGCGGTGTGAGGCCATTCGCACACCTGGCTTCCTCATCCGGCGAATTGACTAGCTCGTCGGTTTGAACAAAGAATTTCACGCACGATTTATCCCCTTGAAACCACTTATGGCGAATCCGCCATGTCTCTGCACGTGCGATGTTGGCCTCAGCGCTCGTGAACTTCTCCAGCAGGCCAACTGTCAGCTGCTGCCGCTGGCCGGCGCTAACGCTCTCTTCGCGAAAGAACGCCCCGTACGCGATGATCCCTTCAAGTCCGAGAACGAAAACCAGTAGGAGCTCAGCGGCAACAGCCTCCCACCCAACATTCCTATGCGACAGAACGAGGAACATGGCCAGCACGGAGCCAGCTGTTGACAGGATGAGAAGCACAGCAAGGGTTCCGACAATCTTCCGGCTTGTGAGCGGGTTCATCGGTCTTCTCGGCGGAAGCACTATTACGACGCGCTCTCAGGATACCAAGCGACCATCTTTTTTCCCACCGCCCTATCCGGTGGCCTTTGCGCCGGAAGTCGGTTTTCGCGTCGGCCCGGTGTTAGTAAGGTTAGAGTCTGTGTTAAGTAGTGTTACGCTCTGGACGACCTGCTTTAAGCCCCTCGGCGCGCTAATGAATTTCCAAGGCCCGGTACCTGATACCCCGAATTTCGGCACCTGAAACCCCGAATCTCAAGCACCTGAAACCCCGAAGTTCAGCACCTGAAACCCCGAAGTTCAGCACCTGAAACCCCGAATCTTGGGCGTGGCACCTGAAACCCCGAATCCCTTGACACGGCACCTGAAACCCCGAATATGCGGGGATGGTACCTAAAACCCCGAATCCGGATGAACATCTGGTCGCCGCCAAGCATGGCAAAGGCGATCTGTTCATTTGCGACGTGGCCGACGCGGTGCTGAAGGATCTGATTCCGCAGATGGAGCATCCCTTCTACTCCCTTTCGAAGAAACCGGAAACCGCGATTCGCCGCTACGAGCATAACGGCAACTGGCTGCAGATCGTGCCTTCCGTGAAGGGCCTGGCGACGATCTACGACAAGGACATCCTGATCTATTGCATTTCGCAGTTGATGGAGAAACTAAAGCGTAACGAGCCGGTAGGCCCTCGCGTGCGGATCACCAGCCATGATCTGCTGGTCTTCACCAATCGGGGGACGGCAGGAAAAGACTACAAAGCGCTGTGTGAAGCCATTGACCGCCTCGCAGGGACGCGTATCACGACGAATATTCGGACCGGTGACGAGGAGCAAACCGACAGCTTTGGCCTCATCGATGCGGCTTCGATCCGCCGCAAGCACGGGTTGGATGGCCGGCTGCTCTGGGTTGAAATCAAGCTCTCCGACTGGGTCTTCAACGCCATTCGGGGGCAAGAGGTGCTCACGCTGCATCCCGATTATTTCCGCCTCGGTAAGCCCTTGGAGCGGCGGATTTACGAGCTCGCACGGAAGCATTGTGGCCGCCAGTCCTCCTGGTCGATCTCGCTTGACACCCTGCTCAAGAAATCAGGTTCGCAAAGCTCAATTAAGCGCTTTCGGCAACATGTCAAACACATTGCCGTGCACAACCATCTGCCGGACTACCAGCTTGCTTTCGATGAAGAGCGTGACATGGTTACGTTCACGAACCGCGACGGCAAATGGGTTGACCGCCCCCTGCCCTCGGCTGACGATACCCTGCCGCCCCTGCCCTCCGAGGCCTACGAGGAAGGCCGCGCGGCGGCTCCCGGTTACGATATTCACGGCCTCGAAAGCGAATGGCGCGAATACTGGATCAGTTCGGGAAAGCCGAAATTCGATAATCCCGCCGCAGCTTTCGTTGGCTTCTGCCGATATCGTCACGAGAAAACACCGATCCGGCGGGAAAAGGAAACCGCATGGGACTAGCCCCCTGCCCAATGCAGAATTCCCACAAGGATTGCTCGCCATACGTTTCTACGCCCCTTGGCTAGAGTTCCATGGCTAAGAACCGAACGGCTCTTTGCTGTTCAATTTACCCGGCGTAGCGTCGATTTTGCTCGATCCGGACGGCCTGGACTCACAGGCGAACCGGTGTGTGCAGGATAGCTATCAGCTATCCGTCAGCTACTAAGCGGCTAGCTTACCAGTATCCGATAGCTATCTGCTATCCCACTTCGTGAGAGAGCCACTTGCTATCCGATAGCTATCTGCTATCTTCCGGCTACTCGATAGCTATCCCTCCTGGAGTCCGCCATGCCGACCATAGCCTTCGTATCGCCGAAGGGAGGAGCGGGAAAGACCACCTCTGCTTTCCTCCTGTCCACAGCGCTTGCCAGTCTTTACGACGTGACGATCATCGATGCCGATCCGAATCACCCGATCCAGAACTGGGCGCGGGGCGGCAATGTACCGGCGCGTCTTTCGATTGTTGCCGATGTCGATGAAGAGACGATTATGGAAAAAATCGACGATGCCGCTTCGGAAACCCCCATTGTCATTGTCGATCTCGAAGGCACCGCCTCGAAGATTGTTGTCTATGCGATTTCGCGCGCGGATTTTGTGATCATACCGACGCAGGGTTCGCAGCTTGATGCGAACGAGGCGAGCCGTGCGATTCGCGTCGTGATGCAGAGCGAAAAGCTGCGGGGCAGGCCTCTTCCTTATGCCGTGCTGCTGACCCGAACAAGTTCCTCGATTCGGACACGAGGGCTTGCGCATATTCAGAAAGGCCTGATCGAGGCGGGCATTCCTGTGCTTCAAACCGAGTTGAACGAACGCGATGCTTACAAGGCTGTGTTCTCTTTTCAACAAACGCTCGATCAGCTCAACCCTGCCGAAGTGCCGAATCTTGACAAGGCGAAGCTCAATGTCTGGCAACTTGCACATGAGATTTTGGAGCGGCTCAAAGACGAGCAGGGGAGGGGGCAGAAGGAAGAAGATGGGCCCAACGAGTTGGCAGGTGTCGCATGACGGCCCGCGTTGATCCTTTCAAGAATTTGTCCGAGATCCCTTCATTCGAGCCGAAGCCAAAAAGAGAGTTGCCGGTTCGTACGGATGTCATCGAGCAAATCGCTGATGAAAACAAATTCGTAAGCCGTCAGACTCCGAAGCCGCTGAAAGAACCGCGCCGTAAGAAACGGGTCTACACGACCGGGCGTCATCGGCAGTTCAACATGAAGGCGAGCGATGCGACCGTCGAGCGGTTTCACAAGCTTGCGGATGAGCGCGACGTGTCATTGGCGGAGCTGCTTGAATTAGCGCTTGATGCTCTGGAGAAGGCCAAACCATTGCAGACTGAGCACGGGCCGCCCGGTGATCGCTTCACAGTCCGCGATGGATAGGCCTGAAGAACACGTCAAAGAAGACCCATTCAGAGACGCTCGAAAAACGCAGTCATTTTCGCGAGGAGAGTGCGTAATCCGCCGCGAACGCTTGGTGCCGGGTGAATTGGATGTTGTCGCGGAGAAGGCAAGCGCAGCGTGGGGGAAGGGGGCGTGCCGGCGCTCGAAACGGTGGAACGCGGCTGACGTTGGGTAGTGTTGTTGGAGGCGGCGAGCCGAGGCGCGTGTCCGACGGATATCCCGATATGCGAGATCGATTGTTGTTGCGATCGCAGCTTACGAGCGGATGCTTCTTCAGCTTCTCTTTTTGCAGACTGAGCCGCGGCGGTCTCGCGTGCACGCTGCATCTGGCCCGCCGACCAGTTTGCCCATTGCACGGTATTCCAGTTGCTTTTTCCCGGCATACCCTGCCGCCCGTACCAATTGGACTCGGGGTCGAATGACATCTGACTCCTTTCAATTCATGTGTGATGACATCGGGAAAGCGGACTAGAGCCTTCGTTCGAAAGCCACGCTCGCGGCCTCAACGCACCACGGCGAAGATCTACGGTCGGCAGGAGTCCTTGACCTGATCCGCCGGCACCCTGAACAACCCCTCCACGCCTTCCAGTTGGACTTCAGCTGTGTTGGCAGCGCCCGCCGGTATTCGAAGCCTCGTGATCTTCGTCGGACTGGTGATCGTGAGGGATCGCGGACCGGCGGTAAATGCGCTGCCCTGCGCTCGGGTGCCGCTGCAAAGATATTTCAAGGTTGTGATTTGGGGTTCAGTTTTCATCCCGGCAGGAATTCCCCCGGTCTTCTGCGCCGCCATTTCCCGTGCGAGTTTTGCCTCGTCCGTAAGCGGGTCATAGGTTTGAGTCGTCGTCTTTCCATCGAGGGTGGCGAAGGGATCGGGAGCAGTTGCGGTCTCACACGAGAGCTTGAACCGGCCCGCGAGTCTTGCGTATTCGCTGGCTGTGAGCCCGTTTATCCACCACTGATCGTTCTTTTTTTCCAGGGCCAAGGTCGGATTGGAATCGTTGGAGCGGCCGGGAAGATCGGGTCCCGAACTCCACGCACGACCGTCGCCATCGATCCAGCGGCTCCAGGGTCCGCCGTTCATCCCTCCGCCGCGGTTGAATTCAAATTCCCGCGCTGCCGATACTTTTAAGTACGCTTTGCCCCGCCATTGAATCCCATTGCGGTGATCGGCTTCCGACAGCGGCTCGGACGCGAGCGGTTTTCCGGGCAAAGGAACAAAGCTTCCGCTTCGTTCGATCAGGGTCCACTGGACCGGAAATGAGTAATGGTTGGTTTGCCGTCTTCCGGCCTGAAAATAGGAAGGAGCCGAGGAACCGGAACGCGTGCATGTCGTGAACGTAACCCTCCATGCAAGATCGGCGACTTGCTCGGGTGAGGTCTGCCCCGTCACCCCGCTTAGGGTATTGACGAGATTTCTTCGGTCCGGATCGAGCAAATGCAATTCGCTGGCGCTGATCTGCACGTCTGCCGTGTCTTGAGCCTGTGCCGGCGCCACCCAAACGTAAGCGACGGCAAAACTGGTCAAGATGATGGCGCGCCGATATGTCCTTTGAGCCAAGCAGGCGAGCGCGCCGGGGAATAATTCACCAAGCTGGGTCGTGCAACTGTGTTTCACTTCGATGGTCCTTTCAAATCGGTTTCGGGGTTTTCTGTCTGGCGAATTCAATAGCGAGTTCTCCACTGTTACGCGGTGTGATGCATTTCTCGTTGCCGCGAACAGGACCGACGGCGTTACGTCCACATCCTTTCCGCGATCTTCTGCTCTTCAGGCCCAATGGCGTCGGTGTAAATAGCTGTCGTCGCCAGCCGAGCGTGACCGAGCCACTTCTGCGTCATGTTCAATGGAATTTCGGACGTGACGGCCTTTATGCCGAAACCATGCCGGACGCCTTTTGGTGTCGCGCAAAGGCCGTGGATTGCAGCCGCGTCCATCACTTCTCTTACGCGCCGCCAGCCCGTCGTCCTCGACCAGTCCCAGAGGCGTGCGTCACCCAGAGCCTGCAGATCATGCACGGCTCCGAGCGCTTCGAGAAAATCGGGCGGCACTGGCACAGCGCGGTAGATTCCCTTACGGCGCTTCTTGAGGCTTTCAAAGACGAGCACGCCGACGACGGGATCGACTCGGGTCGCGGTAAGCGCGAGGGCTTCGGAGATCCGGCAACCGGTATGGGCAAGTGTTCCGCAAAAGGTCCGTACTTCTCGCGGTGCGTTCTCCGCAGCGCGCAGGAACTCTTGTCGTTCTTCAGGCGTTAAGTATTTCCGCCGTCCGGCAGTGTCGTAGAGCTGCATTAAAAGCACCCCCAAACGAAGGGTGAGCAAGCATTCTGAAACAGAATGCGCCATAGTGTTTCAAGGCTGGACGGAACCCTTCCGCAACGCGATTCCGACCGACTGCCACGCCTCGAGTCGGTCCGACTCCGGCACCCCCTACCCGTTGTAGAATCGTCTGTACGGCACATGAACCCCTCGTGTGAAACACTATGGCGCATAGTGTTTCAGTCGGAACTTAACGCGGAGTGAGAATCACGGCAAGAGCAAGGTTGAATGGTTGCAAACGGCATGCACCAAACCCGCGCCGACAGTGCCGGCGCGGGCAGTCGATCAGTGCTCGCTTGGCAGATAGATCACGTTATTGGTGAACCAGAGCGAAATCTCGTCGAGCGGGAAATCCGTGTACTCGATCTCTTTCGAGAAAACGGTGTTGCCGTTGCCGTCACCGCAAGTGAGCGTCGCACTTCGATCGGGGCGGACGACCAGCTTCCAGACCTGAAATTCCTCCGCCGCAACCCGCTTGTTGTAGGGCTGGATGATGGCGATTTCGTCGAGAAGCCAGTACGCGCCGCCGCGCTCGGCAAGGAACTGCGCGCCTTCGCTGTAAGTCACGTTTCGGTTCACGGCATGCCGGTACTGCGTCAACGATCCATTGAACTGCGCCAAGTCGCGTTCGGTTAGCTTTTCTGTCTTCGTCATGATGTGCCTCTTTCGTTTGAGTGACCCCCAAGGCGGGGGCGAAAAGGGCACGCGCTGCCGATGACGCGCAGCCTGTCATAGCTTTTTGGGGGGACCGTGACCGAAGGGCAGGGGGGAGCCAAAAAGCGTTATTGACAGCAAGCGGCGGCAGCTAGAGTGCCTGGAGTCCCGCAGCATGGGGCGGCAGGGAAGAGACGATCATGGGAAGCCGGAGAAGAGTGACGGTTCGCGATACCGGCCTGCAGCGGTTCGGTCGGCCTCGGGCCGACGGTCTTCCTTCACTGCGAAGAGTGTGGGCTGCTGGGCGTGTGCGAAGGCTTTCTTCTGCTCACGGCGAAGCTGCAGGATGTCGCGCCACAGATGGCGCTTGCCGTCGATTTCGATGTATCGTAGGCGGGTCATGGGACAACTCCGCTAAGAGGGAACACGAAGCGGCAGCCCCGGATTTTCGAGACTGCCGCAACGGTTCTGATGGATCAGTCTGCGGCTTCGGCGCTGGCCGAGATTTCCGACGGCAGGCGCAGCGGTTCCGGCAGCCATCCGCTTCCGGCCACTTGACGTTCGGCAAGCGCTGCCAGTTCGGCGCGTTTCAGGCCGTTCCATGCAGGTGCGATGTCGCCTTTGACCTCGCGTAACGTGCCAAGGATAACGGCCTTGCTGACGCTGCCGAAGTAATTGGCGGCGGTCGGCGTGAACCATGCCGTCATATCCAGCTTTAGGGCTTTGGCAATATCAGCGGCATTCGCGAGACGATCGCTGTCAGGGCGATCAGCCTTAAAGCGCACGCCGTTCACGGTCTGAGCCACGCAGAAGGCGAGGATTCGCCGGAGCGTTTCGTCGTCCTGGTTCATGCACCAGTCGAAAAGCTCATCGGGAGTGCCGGGAAGCCGTTCGTCCCAGTAGTCGCGCGCATTGCCGAGAAGAAGGGTTGCCGACGATCCTTCCGCCTTGCGCAGGGAGACGGGTCTCACCGCAATTTGCAGAGCGAGGTCTTCGCTCTTGCAGTTGTAGAAAACCCGCGCGGCCAGAGCGTGAACCGTGGCGGCCAGCGCAACGGCGGGGTTTTCGAGGAGAACCGCGCTGATCGCTGCCGAGCGTTGCGTGGTGAGGTTTTCGATCAGGGCTGCCGAATGCGGGTCGCGCGCGGCCTCGATCACGGTTCCGTCAGGCAGTGTAACCGTCTTGCCCTTCCGCGGCTTTGGCGGCGCATCCTCCGGTTTGACATAGCCGCAGTGGATAGCGGCCTTGCCGTCACGGCCGAGCGTTACCACCGCGCCGGCGATCGCCAGGGTTTCGGGCGACCAGACCGTCTCGCGGTTGTCGAGCTCATCAAGGCGTTCCTCGATGGCATCGAGCCGTGCCTGCTGATCGTCGTCGAGTTCGTCGAGTTCCGATAGCATCTCGGATTCTTTGACGAGATTGTCCATCTCTTGCTGCTGTTCGGGCGACAGGGGAGCAAGCTCAGGGAACCGACGCCCACAGTCCGACCACTCGTCGTGATCGAAGGCGGTACGGATTTCAACCCATTTCCAGCCTTCTTTGCGAACGGCAGTCGCGGCCTTCTCCAGCTTCGCGGCGACCAGTCTTTCAAGCAGAACCACGTCGTCGATGAAGATGCCGTCATCGCCCTCGCTGAAGAGGTCGCGCCGGACGGTGCCGCCGGCTTTCTCGTAAGCCTTGAGCGTCACGAATTTCACGCGCCGGTCTTGGGCGGTGATTTCGTGCTCGGTAAGCATCTCGCGGATGGCATCGGGATCTTCGGTCTGCCAGTCCGGGAGTTCTTTCCAGACGCGCTCCTGCGCTTCGTGATCGTCGGTGACCGCGAAAGCCATGACGTGCTGCAAGCTCAATTCGCCGTTTCGGTACGCCTTCAGGAGAACCGGGCTGACCCGCGCCAGCTTGAGGCGCTTTTGCACGACAGTCTCGGTGACGCCGAAGCGGGCCGCGACATCGGCCGGTGGCATGCCGCCATCGATCAGCGCCTTGAACGCCTCGAACTCGTCGGCGGGGTGCATCGCTTCGCGCTGCACGTTTTCAGCGAGGCCGATCTCGGCCGCGTCGGCGCTGTCCGATATGACGGTGCAGGGGACTGGCATCTCCTTCGCGGCCGCTCCGGCCTCCGCAAGAGCTTCGAGAGCGAGAAGCCTCCGGCGTCCGGCGACGACGGCGTATTTGCCGCGCTTGTCTTTTCGGACGACAAGCGACTGAAGCAGGCCATGCGCTGCGATGGATGCGGCGAGCTCGTCGATGCCCTTGTCGGGATCGGTCTTGCGGACATTGCCCTCCCAGGCCAGCAGCTTATTGAGGGGTACGGTGATCGTGTCGGTCATGATTGCCTCTTTGGTTTGAGTGACCCCCAACAGCGGGGGCGAAAGAGGCACGGTTGACGCCGCAACCGAGCGAAGCTGTCATAGGATTTTGGGGTGACTGCCCCGGACCAGAGCGCGCCTCGTAAACCGGGGGAGGGGAGCCAAAATCCGTCATTGACAGCGAGCGGCGGCGGCTAGAGTGCCTGCGCCCGCTGTTCATTGGGGGCAGGAGGGAAAGAGGCAACGCATGATGAACTCCGGAACGGGGAAAAGCGCGTCATGAAGCCGGCGATAGACAATGTGTTCTGGCTTGATCGATGCCGGGATTCAGTAGATGGTGGTGTCGGGTCTTTGCGGGGAACCATGCGTCGGCTGACCGGGGCAGGGGCGCAATTTCCGCTACATGTGAGAAAGCTGGTTGCTGGACGCAACATAATAAAGAGCGGGGCGAGAACAACCGGCCCAGCGCTACTTGTATGCTGAACGTGAAACACTGGAACAAAGGACGACTTTAACGTAAGATCACTCATGGCAGTGCACTCAGCTCTCCACCAAACTTCATTTCCGGGGTTTTGTCCGGTCGAAGCCGCGGTTGCCGATATGGCGCTGGCTGGCGTTGAAGCTCGTGGTGCCGTCTTCACGCGTCGTGAAGTCGTTGATTTTATTCTGGATCTGGTCGGGTACACGGCGGATCAGATGCTTCAGCGGACCCGGATTCTGGAGCCGGCGACGGGTCAGGGCGATTTCCTGTTGCCGACAATCGATCGGCTGTTTGAATCTTATGAACGGGTGCCAGCGCTGGAGCGCCGAGGTGTCGTTGAGGATCTTGGCGATTGTCTTCGCGCAGTCGAGCTGCACGAGGTCAGCTATAAGGAGACCCGTGAACTCGCGATCGGCGCGCTGCAGGATAAGGGCCTGCGGGAGACCGATGCGAAAGCCCTTTGTGATCTCTGGCTGCAGCAAGGTGATTTCCTGCTGGCGGCACTCGAGGGACAGTTCACGCATGTCGTCGGCAACCCGCCCTATGTTCGACAGGAGCTGATCCCGGACGCTTTGATGGCGGAGTACCGGCGACGCTTCAGCACAATCTACGATCGCGCCGACATCTATGTGCCTTTCATTGAGCGCTCGCTTTCCCTGCTGGCACCCGGCGGAAACCTCGGCTTCATCTGCGCCGACCGCTGGATGAAAAACCGGTACGGCGGTCCATTGCGGCGAATGGTGGCCGAGAATTTCCATTTGAAGTGCTACGTTGATATGGTCGATACTGCCGCTTTCCATTCCGACGTGATTGCCTATCCTGCAATCGTCGTGATTAGTCGCGAGGAACCAGGGCCAACGCGCGTTGCGAACCGTCCGGAAATCGATGCTGGTAAACTTCAGACCCTCGCCAGTGCGATGACAGCGCCGCGGCTTGGGAAGGGCAGTGGCGTCACGAGCGTGCCTGGTGTTGCAAGGGATGCCGAACCCTGGATGCTCGGAGCGCCGGACGAGCTCGGGTTCCTGCGACGCCTGGAAGCGGATTTTCCGACCCTGGAGGAAGCAGGCTGCAAAGTCGGGATCGGTGTGGCCACGGGCGCCGATGATGTGTTTATCGCTCCTTTCGATGAGCTTGATGTTGAGTCTGATCGCAAACTTCCGCTTGCGATGACCCGAGACATTCTCACGGGGATCGTCAAGTGGCGCGGTCTTGGCGTGATTAACCCCTTTGGCGATGATGGCAAGTTGGTGTCGTTACGGAGCTACCCAAAGCTTGCGGCCTACCTCGAGAAGCACGGAGCGGCCATCAGGGCGCGGCACGTCTCAAAAAAGAATCCGGGGAACTGGTACCGCACAATCGATCGGATTTATCCGGAACTGGTGCGCGTTCCGAAGCTGCTGATCCCCGACATAAAGGGCGAAGCCCACATCGTTTATGAACCTGGAAAGCTCTATCCGCATCATAACCTGTACTTCGTGACGGCGACCACCTGGGATCTCCGCGCCCTCGAGGCGGTGCTACTGTCGGATATTTCGCGACTTTTCATCAGCCTCTACTCAACGAAGATGCGGGGTGGCTATTTGCGCTTCCAGGCGCAGTATCTCCGCCGGATTCGTGTGCCGCATTGGCAGGCCGTCTCGAAAGAACTTCGGGCGGAGTTGGTGCATGCGGCGAAATCCCGCGACAAAGTAGCCTGCAACCATGCAGTAGCGACTCTCTATCGAATGACTCCGGACGAGCGAAAGCTGCTTGCTGGCGCGCCTGGAGTTGACGATGCCGCTTGATCTCGCCGATTACGAACGTAAGGCAAGCGAAGCAGTCAAAGCATTCTGGGGCAATCGGTCCGCTGCGGTGGAGAAGCAACGCGAGCTGGGCCGTACGGATCAGGGTGAGCGGGCAGGGGTCACGGCTGGCAAGAACATGGATGGGTTCATCGCGCTGATCCAGGATGTTATTCGCGGCAACGGGCTCGCCGACGCGCACATGATGATGAAGCGGCGCGTGCTCTGTCTGCCAGGATTCTTCCGTCCGACGAAGCTGTGGGATCTACTGGTGATCAATCATGGCCACTTGGTCGCTGCGCTGGAATTGAAGTCTCAGGTCGGGCCATCCTTCGGGAATAATTTCAACAATCGGACCGAGGAAGCGCTCGGGACGGCCGTGGACCTGTGGACCGCCTATAGGGAAGGTGCGTTCGGCGAAGCGCCGCGGCCTTTCGTCGGATGGCTGATGCTGGTCGAAGATGCGCCGGGATCGCGAACTCCCGTGCGTGATGTCTCGCCGCATTTCCCGGCTTTCCCGGAGTTTCGCAACGCGTCGTACCTGGATCGATACAACATCCTCTGCCGGAAGCTGACACAGGAACGCCTCTATACCACGGCCACCGTAATCGCCTCCCCTCGCACAGCTTCCAAAAGCGGCAAGTATGGTGACCTGTCCGAACTCACAAGCCTGAAGACGTTTATCACCACTTTCGCCGGTCATATCGCGGCTGAAGCAGCGAGACAGGACTGAAGTTCAAACGGACAGCCGAATTACTTTCTTCTTACGAAATTCGCACGTATTGATATCCCGCCTTCTTGATTGCCGCGTCGTAGTATCTGCCGACTGAGCCGGCCGAGAGAAACCCTTCATAAACATCGGGGGGAACACTGAGGTACTGATACTCGGCTCCGCTGTGGAGACGGACATTTAAGGCCCATGTTGTATCGTCGTACGCTATCGCCGCAATCACCGTAGATGATAGTGGTACGTACTCTCCCATTTACCCCTCTCCATTGGTCGGTGATTGCTTGCGCCAGGATGCTATGGCAGCGGCATAATCCGTTGCATCCGTTCGCGGTTGCGCCCATGTTTCGGAAATAGAAGGATCGTCACTCTTTGGCCTTGGATCAACCAAATCAACTAGCGTCCGGCTTGGTATCTGAATCGCTTCGCCGGACACAAGAGCCTCGCCGGTTCGGAGCGTGGGCAAGAGATCGATTAGACCACTGACTTCGTCAGGCACGGTGGTCCTAATCCGACCCTGGTCGGTGCTATTTGTAAGCCGCAAGGAAATGAATGTGCCACATTGCGACAGGATGGTCTCGTCAAGATCGGAAGGCCTCTGGCTAACGACAATACCGCCGACCCCGTACTTACGGCCCTCCTTAAAAATTCGCTGTACGGCGCGCCGGGCATACCCCTGGATAAAACGGTTGTCCCCGCTCGGGAGATACTGGTGCGCCTCTTCAAATACGATCAGGAGCGGACGCTGTCGTCCTATGCCCTTCAGGTCGCGGCCCCACGACATCACTTCGAACAGGATTCGAGTCACCACGCCGACAACAAGATCTGTCACCTCAGCTGGGACACCGCCGAGATCCAAGACCGTGATTGCCTTAGGATGGTCCAGCCAATCGGTCACCAGATGCTCTAGATCACGCGTCGTTCCATCGTATGGAGCGGGATTTAATATGAAATCGAATCGGCGATCGCGAAGCCGATTGGCCATCCGGCTGACATACGACATCATGATCGGCGGAGGTTGCGGTTTGAACGGCGCCGCGCTGCCTAGGCTGGCGGGCCTGAATCGTGCCGGCCGCAGGGATTGAGCATCGCCCTCTTCCTCTATGGCTTCGGTCGTTCTCGTCGTGTCGTTGTACGTCACGCGTTCTTTGCGGTCGAAGTAGTACCAAAGTTCGCGGATGGAAAACGGTAGCGGGGAGTCGGCTGTGACTTCTTGCTCGAAGATCTCCAATTCCGGCCTTCCTGCATTAACTACCGGCAGCGATTCGCGGCGGACCTCGTGTATACGATCCCTAAAGGCGCTGTCCTGGGGCGTTTCCGACGCGCTCTTCCGGTCAACAAGAAACCAGGCCAGTTCATCGAAAGAAAGCGCCCAGTACGGTACCACGAGCGGTGTCTCTTGGTCGCCAATCCGAAAGACCTTGCTGACACCTTGCAACGCTTGACTGTATTCGCCGTGGGGATCTATCACTACCACTTGAGCGCTTGGATAGGCGCCGGCAGTCAGAGACTTAAGCAGGGCCGCCACGCTATTCGATTTACCGCTGCCAGTGGAACCCACAATCGCAGCGTGCCGAGTGACGAGTTTATCCAAGTCAATAGTAATAGGCAGGCCCTGTGACGTTGAATGCTTTCCGATCTCTATAGGCGCAAAGCCGGTCGGCGAGTAGATTCGCCGGAGATCGTTGTCCGTCACCACGTGAACTTCATCGTCTAGCGTAGGATAGGCTGTCAATCCGCGCTGGAACGGACCTGTTCCGACAACTTCTCCCATTAATTGAATCTCAAGCGTCTTCTTGCCCTTTATGGAGAGAAGCTCCTCGACCTCTTCATCAACCGGTGCCGCGCCTACCATCGATACAATCCCGAAAATATCCACGAAACCGAGCGGCACCCGTACCAAGGAGCCAATCTGGCCCACGCGGTGAACTCGGCCGTTAATGATAGGACTGCTCGACGGCAGGACCGCGGAAATCTCCACGGTCACCCTGGCTCCGACAACACGCTGCACCGAACCCAAATATGTCGGGTCGGTCTTCATGCCTTCGCAACCTGCGTCGTAGGCGCTTCGGCAACAGGACTGCGGACTCCAACGAAAGAGCGCAGGTATTCCGCAAATGCCTGAAAGTCGCCAAGTGTGAATTTGTTCTGTTCTGAATTCCAAAACTCCCAAGAGCCGCGTTCTTTGGGGGCCTCTTTACTTGGCTTTCCCCACGATCCGCGCACGCCTCCGATGATCGCTTGATCGGGGCCATACACCGTCAGGTTTCGCAGTTCGGAAGCCATCTCAGGCAGGACATCAGTAGCACCTTCGAGGGGAGCATACCGGAGTACCGTTACGGCGAGTCGGTTATTGTGCCGCAACGCCCGAAAGATCATGTCGTTGAGATGGTCGTCGCCAAACGAAAATCCAAGGACAACCAGCATGACTTCACCGCTGCCAAGCACCCGCGAAAAGCGATCCTGATACGTCACGAATGGAAGTTTTTTAGAGTCGGAATATTTGGTTCTTGACGGAAAAATCATGAGTTCGTCTTGCGGTTCCGGACGGGATTGTGACGAACGGATGATCCGCTGAGTCTTATGAGCAGCTGCAATCAGCTTCCAATTAATCGAGCCGTGCAACTTCCAGAGTCGAACCCAGGACCGAGGAGGGTAGATGGATTCATCCTTTTTCCCGAACTCAGCCTCGACGCATGCCGGAAGAAAGAATGGCTCGACGCTCCCAACAAAGCCGTCAAAATAAGGAATCTCCAGCCGCTCTAAAGCCCTTTCGATAAGTACGTCATAGTTCGTAGTGAAAAGCTCGGCCGGCGCGATGCGATCCACGGAAGACAGCCACGAGGCGAGGGTGATGAAAGGATCAAGGCCCTTAGGGGGCTCAATATCGACGCGTTTGCGAATCGCGTTGCAGATTTCCCGATCAAGCTCGGCCGCTGTTTCAGCCTTGAGTCCCAGTGCCTCTGCCGTTGGGTCTTCCTCCGCCAGTTCCCGGCAGAGTCTGACAGCGCTCAGCACGTCCTCGACGGTCCTCGGCCGGCCGGTGTTCAAGAGGCGATCGTAGGCCTCTGTTTGGGTGGCGTTGAGATCGCTCGAAATATTCGCTGTCAGCTGCGCAATCCCTTCCAGTCCCACGGACTGTGATGTTCCTGCTCCCAGCAGCAGGGCGAGCCTGCGGCGGTCGGAAGCGAGTTGCTCGCGCAACTCCTGCGCTTCGGCCAGTGGGTCGTAGGTGATCGCGGAGGAAGTCATCGTTTTTCAACCCATGACGGTTCAACACCCCAGTCTACCGTAAAACTATTCTATTTCCATGAACTTAAAGAGCAGGGTTAATCTGCGGAAGCGGCAGAGTGACTGCGCGAACACAGGCCCAATCATCTAATCTTGGCAAGTTCGACGCAGCGGCATAATCCATTCGCCAACTGCATCTGCCGAGGACTATGACACTCAGGTTCCAAAAGGCGCAGACTGCCGACGAGTATAACCATCGCTTGAGCACGAGAAGTTGCTACATTCAGCCGGTTAGGGCTGTACAGAAACTCCATCCCCCGCGGCGCATCTTCTGGTGATGAACTGGTCAACGAATAAATGACGATCGGTGCTTGCTGTCCCTGGAATTTATCCACCGTGCCAATTCGGGCATTGGGAATGCGGGCTGCCAGATCCAGCACCTGGGCGTTATAGGGGGCGACAATCAGGATATCATTCAGCTCCAGTGGACGACTAGTGCCGTTCTCGCCGATCCATCTGGTCGCCGAATGCAACAGCTCTTGGACCAGCGTGGCAACAATCTCCACTTCTTCAAGAGATGAGTTCTGATTGCCCTCATGAGAAACAGGGACGAACCAAAGGCCAGCGTCGCCCAGCCATGGATGGCCCTCAATCCGCTGTTGGTCCAGGCCTTCGTGGGAACTCAGCCGTCCTTCATAAAACACCTCAGAAGTGAACTCACAGAGCCTCGGGTGGAGACGCCAGGTTTGCTCCAAGAACAACCCTCTATCGGAAGCGATCGTTTTGGCCCCACCGAGAATGTGCTCCAGCGCCGAAATATCCGCACCGTCGGGATGGCTTCCTTTCAGCGGTTGCTCAAGCTGTTGCGGATCGCCGAGAAGTACAAGGCTCTTGGCCGCCTGGGCAACGGCGAGAACGTTGGTCAGCGACATCTGCCCAGCTTCGTCAACAAAGAGAACATCAACGGCCTCAAAGTACTCTTCCTGTGTCCAGAGCCACTGTGTGCCGGCCAGGACATTGGCGCCGTCCAAGAAAGCTGCAAGGGTCTCCTTATTGTCAACCGTGGTCAGAATATGCGGTGGATCATGCTCCGGCTTGTCCTCCTTCCTGACTTTTTGGACAGCTCTCAGATTTGGGATACCAGCTTCTACGGCCGCCGAGACAGCATCTCTCAGCAGCTTGCCAATGACCTTGTGGCTTGTCGCCGTGATGCCGACCCTCTTGCCTTGACGCACAAGTTCGCAGATCATGCGCGCCCCGGTGAAGGTCTTTCCGGAACCCGGAGGCCCCTGAATTGCCAAAACAGAGCTGTCGAGCATCGTTCCCAGGCGTTGGGCGGCTACAACGGTAGTCTCGCCAGGCAAGATGAGCGTTGTGTTTCCATTCGAGAGTCGGGGCGGGCGGCGCAGCAACAGATCTCTTGCCGCTCGGTACGGTCCGTGCGCATCTACTCCATTCGCGTCAACCCAGGCGCCGATGCGGTAGACCGCTTCTGCCAGAATGTCCGTGCCGGGTCCGATATCTTTGACATACGCTGCGAATGGATGGATCTCCGCCGTTTTCTTCGTCTTCTTGATGTCAACGGTTCGCATCGCAATATCGATGCTTACGACCTCGCCAAGCTTCTCACCTTTGAGACACAATTCATCGCCGGCGCGAACGTCAGTCTCCTGTTTCTCGAATGCATAGCGGTCGGTCGGAATATTTCGTTGAACCCCAAGCCGTTCTACAAAATGCAACCCGGACAAAGCCGATTTCTCATCGAGCAGATCTTCATCGGAAAGCTCACCGAGGCGGTAGAATTCCCACCATTCCGACTTAAGTTCTCGGCGATGCCAATCCAGAAGGTTAGAAAGCAGCCAACGCGCGGCTTCTTCGTCACCTCGCTGCTCTGGGTCGTCAGGAACGCCAGTTTGCAGCCGAGCGGCTAACGCCGCCGTTCGCTGTTGGCGCTCATCCACGGTCTCGGGCGGCGCTCCATCCGAGGGTGTTGGCCTAGCGAGCACATGCCCCGCTTCTTCGGATGACCTGCGCAACCCTTCCAGCCACGTGCGCAGCGATCCTGTCGAAAAACAGTCGTCAGCATTGTACAGCATGACGGTTTCACGAATGGATTCATCGAGAGGGGTCACCCCGCCCAGCTCCAGGTAATGCTGCATCTGGCGAGTGGCGTGACGAGCGACGTCCAAATCTATCTTACGTTCGAAATTGTGGAACACTTCCAGTGCCTTGAGCGAATACTGCTCGACGCTTGCACGGACTGTTCGTTTGAGAATCGCATGAAGATCAACGAATAAACGCGCACGCAACATCCTGTCGATCTCATCCTCACGAGTCGCGTAGCGGCCCATGAGCCTTTTGAGCGCACCGGATTCATATCCGGTGTAATGATAGACATGCATTGAGGGGTGCCGCGCCCACTGGGCCATCACCCGATCCACAAACCATTCGAAGGCTTGTTTTTCCTCTTCCGGATTTACGGCCCAGCGGTTTTCGTACGTCCACGTCGTGCTTCCGGCGGCGGCGGCGAAGCCAAACAGATATTCTCTCCCACCGTGGCCGACAAACGGATCGCCTTCCAGATCAAAGAACACGTCGCCAAACGAAGGCTCTGGTAATCCGTAGAACCCGTGTTCCTGGTTAAGTTCAAGTACTTCGTATAGGGGTTTTTCTTGAATCCGACCCGCCACCTGGACCCGCGCCTGTTCGCGAACGCGCACATACCCATTCTTCGACCCGCGCTCGGGCTTGCGTTGCAATGGAAGGGGGAGATCAGACAGGCTCTTAACTGTCGTCACGTCCCAGAGGCTTAGCTGTTTTCTCTGAAGCCGAGTAATTCCTGCAACCAATGACAGATGATCATCTTTGCGCCGCCGCTCTTCGCACTCTCCCCACCAACGGCAAACCGGACAGTGTTCCGTTGGTTCCGGATACGTCGCGCCATTTTTGTCCTGCTCCTCAACCGCGTTCTGCAAGCGACGTTTAACATGGCGATAATACGCCCCAAAATCGAAGACGCGGTACGATTCAGGAATGAATCCATCACTGGGCGGAACCACATGCATAAATTCTGGCGACCGCCCTTGAATACCGCCGACGAGTTCCGAGTAGAGTGATAGCTGAAGAATAGTGGCTGCTTTCGTTTCCAAAGCGAGCTTGCAATCGTAGACCTCATATGACCATGCGCCGAGTTTGCTCGGCTGTGAAACTTTTCGAAATACGTCAGCTCGACCAAACCACACATCTTCTGTAAGCACCCCTTGAACGATGATGTCGGCTCCCGTTTGCATCGCGGCACATGTTTGCGCAAAGGCACTCTTTTCGTCGCCGACGTCTCGGAGGTTGACGATGGAATGTCCCTGAGATTCCAGATGCTGAATATACGCGCTCTCATGCGCCATGCCTCGTTGTTGCAGCACCCAGGCATCAGGAGAATTCCATTTCGGGGCTTCACGTGAGCCAATGGCGACGGCCAGATCGAGCGCCGTTAGGTGATTGCAGGCCAGATGATTGCTCAAATCGCTGGCAGAAAAGCGAATATTTGCGGCGTTAGTCTTCATGGCTCGGCGAGCATACGGCGTGCCCTTCCAAAGAAACGACCGTGAATGAAAAGTGTAGCGCCTAGAGAGAGGAAGAGCAAAAGGATTGATGTCTGAGGCGACAGATTTCCTTCCGAGGCTCGGCCAGCAAGGGCGATAGGCGAACAGGACGTTAGTGCCGTCCCGTTCGAGCGTACTCGCGTCCTTGAAGAAGCCTGACGGGACGCCGGCATTGGCGCAGAGGAGTAGACAGCGCAGTCGGGAACGCCTTCCACTGTTTCGCGGTCAGGCTGAAACGCCGGCAAGGCCCCAAAACCATTTCCCTTACAGCCTGTTTTGTGCCTATGGTTGGCGAATGATAAAGGACGTTATCATTCTCTAACGGGCAGCAGGGAGATAGGAAATGGCCAAGGCTCTAACCAAGGCCACGCCGGGGTCTTTGGCTCTGCCGGCCCTGTTCGCTCCGGACCAGGACGCAGCCAGGCGGTTCATCGAGTTCTTCACCGCCAATATCCGTAACCCAAACACCCGCAGGGCCTATGCACGAGCTGCGGTTGAATTCGCCGTCTGGTGCGAGCAAAACGATCTGCGTGAGCTGGCCTCCATCGAACCGGTACACGTGGCGGCATATGTGGAGGCGCTGCAGATCCGGCTAGCGGCGCCCTCGGTCAAGCTGCACCTGGCTGCAATACGCATGCTGTTCGACTGGCTCGTCGTTGGCCAGATTGTCGCCGTGAATCCGGCCAGTCCGGTACGCGGTCCCAAACACTCGGTTAAGAAGGGCAAAACGTCCGTTCTGTCAGCAGCGGAGGCGCGCACCCTGCTGGACAGCATCATTCCGAGTTCTTCTGTAGCCCTTCGGGACCGTGCGCTAATCGCCATAATGGTATACGCATTTGCCCGTGTCGGCGCGGCTCTCAAGATGCGCGTTGAGGACGTGTACGTGCAGAAGCGGCGCTCTTGGGTGCGACTGCACGAGAAAGGCGGGAAACGGCATGAAATGCCTTGCCATCACAATCTCGATGCCTACCTGCACGCATACATTGACGGGGTCGGCCTTGCGGGAAGTGGAAAAGCCTTGCTCTTCCCTACCGCCCTAGGTAGGACCGGCAAACTCTCGGGTCGGCCCATGACTCAAGCCGATGCGTACCGCATGATCCGACGACGGGCGACGGAAGCTGGAATTCCTACAAGGGTCGGCAATCATTCCTTCCGCGCCACCGGCATCACCGAGTACCTTCGAAACGGCGGGAAGCTCGAAATCGCGCAGCAGATGGCCAACCATGAATCCGCGCGGACCACCGGGCTCTATGATCGGCGGGATGATGAGGTTTCTCTCGATGAAGTGGAGAGGATTGTTATCTGAGGTAATTCGTAGCTCGGAGGTCTTGACGTGGAGATTTCGGATCGACTTGGCAAGCTGGCAGGCTTCTATCATCGTGAGGCGCGCAAATGCGTGAAAGGCCGGGCTTATCTGGCTGCCTGCGTCATGCAGGGCGCTGCATTGGAATCATCCCTCCACGCGATGTGCTTTCTGTATCCGGACCAGGTAAAGAAGACGACCGTCTACCTGAAGAAGAGGTTTCGGAAGAAGAGAAACAAAGCTCTGGAGTTCAAATACTACGAGCTGATCAATATCGCCGATGAGCTAGGCTGGTTCCCGCCAAAACGGATTACGTGGGGGAAACGAACAACTCTCGCTGGATTTGCGCACGAATTGCGAAAGCTAAGGAATTATGTCCACCCGTCCGTATGGGCTCCCGAACAACCAGACACCATGAGATTTACTAAAGCTGTTTACGGAGTCGCGTACGAGATCTTCGACGTGGCCAGCTCTTGGTTGCTCCATCGCGTCCACGAAAGTTTGCGAAAACGCATGAAGGCCCAAGGGCTGCTCTGATTGTGCCCCCTCCTCTGTTCGACAAATCTGTTAGCGAGGGTAAGTCTCGGCAGCATGGCAAACGATTTGGCGAGGCGGCCAATTCAGATCTCGGACTGTTCTACGGGCCGTTCTGGCTCCGGTTCCGGGTTCGGAGGTTTCATCCCGATAGGCGATAGCGTGACATGGCCCGTGAAGCCCCCTATCGGCAAACGATCGAGGAATACATGATGCACGCCGTTGGCCGCGCTTTCGATGCGGGCGTGCCCGATCTCAATCCAGCGGCTTCGAAGGCGGCTTTCCCGTCTGAGCGCATATGCGCCATGAGTTGGTGGTTGCTGGTCAGCCATGCTGTCGATTACCACGCCTAGAGGCGCGGCGAAAGATGGTTTTCTTCCCTACTGCCCGTATCCCCGCAAGCCTCGTGATCGCTCACGTTTTCGTTCCAGTCCCAGAGGTGAAGCCAAGCCAGAGTGTCATGTAGGAGCGTGGCGGCTTGCGAAATGACGGGGAGACGTGCAACTGGACGCAGGAGGCTGCGCGACGCAAGCCGGAAAGTCCGGCTGATTGCACCCGTTCGGGTCCGGCGGCTCCGCGTCGTGGCTTGGGCCGCTGGTTCTGACCTACTGGTTACCGCCTTCATCGCCTTGCGGAAGAGGTTCTTAATCCTGCGGGCAAGGCCGCGACGCATGACGGGGCCGGTGTTTTGCTGGCCACCGATCCCGTTGTACGCGACGCTGCTGTCCCTATCGTTTTCCCGGAGGATCGGGGGCTTCCTCCGGGGCGTCATCGTTGGCCGAAATCGTGTGTAATCTCTCGTTGCACCTCGGGATGATGCTGCCGCTGCTCCGCAGTGCTTTCAGCCATTCGGGTTTCGATACTGCGACGGTAATCCGGGTCTGTCTTGAACCGGGTCATATCGATTTCTTGTTCTTCCTCCGTGCGCTGTTTCTCTCGTGCGGGACTCACGCCGGAATGCTCTTCTTGTCGGCGGCGTTCATCGTTGGCCTTGACCTGATCGAGCGCCCAATCATGGTGTTCAATCATGTGACCGGTTTGAGGGCCATCAATCCAGCGATCACCGATTGCGCTGCCACGTTTGCGCCGCACCTCTTCATCCTCGATCTCGGCCCCTTCCGCCACCAGGCAGACCTGCCGATCCTTGTATTCTTGCGACGCCCCCTTCTGGATCGCTCCATCGACCACGGCTTTTTGCCATGCGACTTCGTCCCGCTCCCGGTCCCATACAGGCGCGGCTTGTTCGCGGTGCCGGTCGAGCGCTTGTTCATGCAAGAAGGCCCGTGCCTGCTCGACGCTCGGCAATTGTTCGCGGGGCAAGTCGGCGAAGCGATCCCGGATCTCTGCCGCCGATACATCAAGAAGCCGTTTGCCAAGCGCATGCATTCCGCCGGCCTGATCGATCACGAGATAGTCGCGGCGACTGCCGGCGGCCAGAACCATTCCTTCCTCGGCGAGGGCTGCTTCAAAGCTTCGCGCAGAATCCGAGCGCGTGTAACAATCACGGATCGTTTCCCGAACCTGGTGGGCATCGAGGCCAAGACGTCGTGCCTGTTCATCCTCCGCGCGGGTCGGCGCGTACTTGATCTCACCGTCGCGTTCATTTGGAACCAGGGTGAGCCCGAAATGCAGCTCCAACTCACGGCTGATCTTCTTGAGCCGGTCCTTGTAAAACGGTAGGGCCTTGGCTGTCAGGGTTTCTTCATCGATCCGGCTCCACGCGACGTGCATGTGCCGCTCGCCGGATTTCTCATCGATGTGAAAGGCGATTGCACGCGGCTGGTCGCTGAGCCCAAGCATGCGCTCGATGCGGTCGGCGGTGTATTGCCATTGCTCGCGGGTCAGCGACTCGCCTTCGGGGTTACGCACCTGGACGTGAAAGAAAGGCTGCTCGGCCTTGGTTGCTGCGGCGATTACATGGATGCTGCGAAAGGCCTCGACGATCTCGTCGGACGCGAACCCGCGGAGTTCCCATAATTCGGCGCGCTCGTCGTCCTTGCCTTTGACAAGGTAGCGAGCCAGCCTTCCCCCGTTATCGTGGGTCGTCCCTTTCGCGATCATAAACGCGTTTTGCGTCCAACGATCTCCAATATCCGATCGACGGCGGTCCTGACTTCGGCCAGGACTGCCGAGCATTGGCTGGCGGTGATCGTCGATCCGCCAGAATTGAGAACCCGGACCTGCTGGTTAAGCAGGGAGCCGATTTTATTGAGGGCGGCTGTTGCATGAGCGAGCGCCTCGGCGTTCACCGTCGGGGCTCTCTGCGCGCGGGGACCGGGGCTTCCGAGCATGGCCGCGCGTGCAAAGCTGGCGCGGCTCATGCCGGCCGTCCGGGCTTTGTCATCGATGATGACAAACTCGGCCGGATCGACGGGCACGGGGATATTCCGCGTGCGCTGGCGCTTCTGGCTCCCGCTGCGCCGGGCGGCGAAAGACGTATTGTCGTTCGCCGTCATGGGCGCACCGCCGAAGGTGCGGAAACGTGCAGGGTTTCCGCTGACGCCGAGGGCGGCACAGGGGAAGGGATGCAACGGGAAGGGGTCAACCCCCTGCCCTTGCCAAGTTGAGCCGCGAATGCGGGCCGAAGGCCCAACTTCGTGGCGTGGCGCGTTATCAACGCGCACAACTTGCTGCCCGGTATCGACACCCGAATCATCCTTCGAATGAATCGAAAATGTCTCAACGCCGCAACTCTTTTTTGCTTCTCATGAGGTGCAAAATGATTCTGCACCGAAACGATACATGAAAGGCGGAACACTATGTTTTCCGCCTTTCGCCACTCGACGGGGGCAGTAGGAAACAAGAGCAGCTTACCCGTAAGAGCGCCCTGCTCTGCTTTGCCTACAATGTTACGCGGCAAACGGAAATCGAACCGACTAGTCGTGCAATCGCAAGTGAGATGATTTCTTCGGCAGCAGTACCTTCGCGTCTCGCAACAGACTCCATTTACTCCCAAGCCGCGACGTTGGGTGATGGAGAAAACCGCCCGCCAGAGCCGAGACTCCGACGGGCGGCCGGAGCTTACTCGGTGTCTTGGTCTTTCTTCGGCTCGGTGCAGACAATTCGTCCGCTCACGCTGAGGCCTTCGTGAATGACGATATCGAAGCCCTTGCCCGTCTTGTGCGGCCAGACGACGCCGACTTCGTGCCAGAACCCTTTCTGCTCGGAGCCTTCCTTCGGCTTGTTGACGATATACGCTCGATGTGACGGTTTGCTGCTCATGGTCTTTCTCCTTGTGTTGATCGGCTGCATGATCGCAGCCGATGCGTCCCTCTGAGCGCGTCCTTCGAGGCGGGATTGTCCAAAGCGCGAAGCGGTATCGCAGGGGTTTTGTTGCGCGAGGAGCGCAGCGAGCACGCAACAAAATTCCGAGAAACCACCTTTGGACAATCGCGCCGGACGCGCTAGGGATCGCATCGGCCAAGGCTGCGAGTATGCAGTTGGTCGAACACGAATAGGTGAAGACGAGGCAATCCGGAAGCAGCTGCGAAGTCGTCCTCGTTCCGAATTTGGAAGGATCTGGCACGGGTGGCCGACTTGTTAGGCGTATTTCAGGACTTCCTTGACAGTCTCGCTGTCGGTAATGAGAACGTTGAAGACTTCAGCCTTCAACGTGGCAATGACTGCATGCACTTTGCCCGGACCGACGATCGCTACAACTTTCTTGCCGGTCTTAACCATACGCTGGAAGAAGGCAAGTCCGGGATGATCCGAATAGTGACCGGCAGTTAAGAAAAAGCGCCACCTATCACGGCCACGGCCATTCTCGTCGATGAGGCTGTAGCAGAAATCGGCAATAGCGCCTTCATCAAGCAGATCCTCAGTCTTAATCACCGGCCGCAGCAGGCAGGTCATGGTTAGGCGGCCGGTGGAATTCACCTTGCCGATCCCTGCGAAAGCAACGTCAATGGCATCCATCTCCTTTACGACTGATTTTATTGCCGGCATTGCTGCGATCTTCGCCAGGCTCTCTTGAATGAACTTTATGGCATTGCCCTCCCGCGCCTTGGTGTCGTATGGGGGAACGGTGGCGTAATGAATGTGATTTGGTAGCCTGCCGCTTCGCGCCCACAATATCGTCGCGATCGCGACGGCATCTACGTGATAAGCCGAGTCCATGACGCGCCCTCTTCCGACGAGCGCGGTTGGACAAAACTGAACCTGTTCGCGCAATCGGTCGGGAATTGCGTTAGCAAACTCCAGAAGCGTTTCACCGCCGGTAACACCAACACGTAATGGCCGGTCGCCCCATTGATCAACTATGCGGTCAAAGTATTCTGCTGCGACGACGGCGAAACGCTTTAGGAGTTCCGCATCCGGTCGCGGACCGAAAGGAGACGGAGACTTCGGCAAGGGCCGTACCGCCATCGGATTGGCGGTCGGCTCTACCGACACGATAAGGGCGTCTTTTATATGCGGGAACTTCGCACGAAGCTTGTCGTGGAGATCGCTTTCCAGCGTTTCGGGAATTTGAATCTTGACCAACCCGACTCGCCGCGCTTCATTCAGGGTTCTGCCAACCCACTGATTGGACTTGCCTAGCTGAGCGGCGATTTCGCTCTTCCGAAGGGCCTCCTTCCCATAGAACATGTGGGCAACCTGGATCATCTCGGCAGTAGTCGGCGGGTTTCGATGTTGTCTCGCCATCTTCGGCTCCTTGAGCGGAGCGCTTCTTCGCACTCCGCTTCACGTCAAGTCTACCGAGGAGCAAGGCCGCATCTAATGGAAATATTTCTCGATTGCGAAAAGTTTCTTTCCGGTACGCTGCTGTGCGTGGAGAAGAATCTCTCAACTTGGATGTGGACGGCGCGACGGCAATCGAAAGCGACGGGCCGAGTCCCGCATAAGGGAAAGATCATCCTCGCTCATTCTGCCGCTCCGATGCTTGCGATGATCCTGCGTAAGTTCACGAAGAGCGAAAAGCCGGTCTTCACGAACCAGTGGACGGTCTTGGCGATCGCTCCGCGGCTTCTGGTGACCAGTTCTGAGCAAAGGTTGGCGGATCACGCAGAGGTCAAGGCCACCGGGCGCGACACCAGCTTGGATGTAATTCCAGAGACTTCTTCGGGACAGGACATCACACCCGATGATCCGTGCGCCTGCAGTTACCGAGTAATAGCGGTGGCCTTCATCATCTATGTAGTCTGGCGGCGGCAGCGTTGCCATTTTGCACCTGATGTACCGGAACCCGGATTGGGCGGCGATGATAACGCCGTCGCTTTCACCTGTAAACAATCGAAACTCTCGCCCGCTGTTGTTGCTGCGGAGAATGTGCCTGAGAAAGGAGCACCGGCATGAACAACGAGAAACTCGACCTACTTCTCAAGCGCCAAGCACAGCTCAAGGAGTCCCTTCGAGCGGAGAAAGAGCGGCGAAAGGCAATCGAGCTGGAGCAGCGCGAGCGGTTAATTCGGATTTTGGGGCGCGCCCTGCTCACTTCCGCCGAAGAATCAAAGGACTTCGAATTGATGCTCAAAGGCGTTCTCCGCACCACCGCGCTCAACCGTAGCGATGCCGCGTTTCTGCAATCGAGGAATTGGCTTTGAACAACGAGGCGGTGAATTCCGGAGCTGGAACGTGGCGTCAGCGGACCTGTATCGAGATCGCGATCACCCGCGATACGACCTGCCTAATCCTGTCCGGTCGGTTCGTTCGCGGGCATTCAGGAGGGCTGTTACATGACACGCTCTCTCGCGTTATCCATCTAACGACGCGCACCGTCAACATCGAGATGCACGGCGTCGAGAAGATCGACGCGTATGTCCTCGGCGTTCTGGCGTTTTTCTACGACGAAAGTCGTTCGGAGGGGATCACTCTCTCAGTTGAAAATCCGCCGCCATTCGTCCGCGAGATGTTTCGCGTCACGGGTCTAACTCGTCTTTCAAACTGCTCTACTTCAACCGGTACTGAACTATCCGATCCTTTCGGTCACCCGGAATACTGCGACCGATCGCGGTTGCTTGGTACTCAAACGCTCTCAGAAAATGCTGGCGACACCCTCCATGGAGGCGCACAGAGTTTTCGAACGGCGAATACTCACCTGTAGGCTGGTTCGGAAATGCGAGCTGGCTGTAACCGCGTGGCGTTTTTAGGACGCCGCGCTCTGGAGGTTCTTTATGGGTTTGGTCGTAACAGCAGAAGCGATCAGGAAGTGTGTCGGGCCGGAATGGGACGTGACGAAACGCTGGCTTCATAGAGGTTACCGGGTCGAAGGTCCAGGTGGGATGACATTTTTTGTGTCCCAAGGAGAAGTCAGAAACGCACGCGCCGGCGGCCCACCCGAAATCTATGCCGCGATGGTGCGTGTCATAAGAGATGTGCTCGGCTCGGAGAGCATGACTTGGACACCCGGCAGCAACGCGGACATGACCGAATTCATGGCTTTAGCTATGCACGCGCAAGCCCTCGGCATGAAGGTGCGGATCGGACAGTCCTCCTCGCCTTTTGCCACCAAGTTGCCTCCGATACCGCCGATGGGAAACAGCCACGGAAACGCCGGGATAGCTACGCGTGCCATGCTCGCCGCAGGTGGTTTGACCGGCGGCGCAATAGGCCGGGGATTGAGGCTCGGCGAAGATGATGCCGGCAATATCATACGGTACGCAGGGCCTAGCAGCGTGGCCCTGATCGGCGCGTCGCGAAAGGGTAAATTCGCCACGATCTGCGGCACGATGACCGTCGAAGCCATCGGAAATCGCTCCCTGGTCCTGCTCGATCCGAAGGGCGAGTTGCTAGCGACTACAAAACGAGCCTGCGAAGGCCGAAGCGACATGAGGGTGCTGTGTCCGTTAAAGGAAGGCCTGCCGACGGAGTTGGCGCGTTTCGCCGATCAGACCGATAGCTACAACCCTCTGGACCTGCTCGACCCGAAGTCGGAATCCTTCGTGAAGGATTGCGACACTCTGTCGGAGATCATCGTCGCGCCGGACACAAGTGGCGAAGGCACAAACAGTGGGTTTTTCAGCGAGAGCGCGCAAGGAACGGTTTCCGGCGTGATGATGCAGTTGAAACTCAACTATCCGCAAGAGGCCGATCTCGCGAACCTGGCCAGCATCATTTGCAGCGAGCGCCTATTCTCCTTCGCGGCAACGGCAATGAAAACCGGCGATCAGTATGTGACGGACCGCCTCAGTACCTTCGGCGCGCCCGATGCGCCGCTCATGAAAGGCGGGATCAACGACATCCTTCGCGAACTGCGTCGCCAGATCAAGTGGCTGTCCGACCCTGCGATTGCGCGCATCTTCCGAACGCCTGCAAAGCCCTGGCGCTTCGACGATCTCAAGCGCGGCGCGAAGCCGACCACGGTTTACGTTGTGCTTCCGGCGAAATATATGGCTTCATCGCGCCGCTGTTTCCGCCTCCTGCTCGGCGCGGCCGTTCTGGAATTGCAATCGACGCCGCCTGGCCGCTGGCCAGTCACCTGCGTTGCGGACGAATTCGCGATGCTGGGGCGGGTCCCCATTTTCGAGACGGTCTTCGCCGAAGGCGCGGGGCACGGTTTCAACATGGTTCCGATCATTCAAAACGCGGGCCAGATGATTACCGCCTATGGGCGCGAAGGCTTCAGAAATCTGCTCTCCGGGTGCGAGGTGCAAATATTCCTGGGACCACGCGATATTCAGACTGCTGAGGAAATCAGCAAGCTTGCCGGGCGCCGCACGATCATAACGAGCAACGCATCCCATGCCGACACTGGAAAGGGCAGCGTCAGTTTCAATCAAATGGGCCAGAACGTTCTCGACCCGCACGCGGTCATGGCGCTTCCGAACGATCAGATGGTGATGTTCGCGCCGGGTCTCGTCAAGGACGTGATCATCGCGCGGCGGCGCGGCTATTGGGAATACCCGGAGATCGCCGCTCTGTGCGACGACAACCCGTACTATCGGCCTGCTGAGCCAGCGGCGAGCGATACGACGCCGGAGACCTTATTCGAGGAGCAACGCGATGTCGAATGAATTGAACAGCATTAGGAAAGAATGTCGTCGGCGTCTCTCGGAGATCGAGTACACCTTTGAGCCGCGGGCAAGGGCGGCAATGGCAGCGAGCAACACCGAATGGTGCAGGCTACATGCCGCCGAGCTGGCCACGATCGAAAGAGCGAAACTCGAAGAATACGCGCGCGAATACTCGCTCCGGTTTGGCGATGCGCCGGCTGAAAGCGTAGCCCCGCACGAATTGCATGACCAGACGCGGGAGGCGACGTACTACAGGTTTGGCCAAACCGCGTTTCTGCTCGTGGAGGTTCTTTGCGGCGCTGCGCTCGCGGAAACAGCGCTGAACGGCGGGCCGGTGCTGGCGGCGATAGTGGGCTGTGCATTGGCTCTCTTCATGGCAAGCGCCGCCTCAGCCGTGGTTTCGCGCTGGGTCCGTCACAGTGCTGTAGTTCAGCCGGCAAAACAGATGCACCGCGTAACGCGTGGCCTGCTAATGCTCGGCGGCGCGTGGCTTCTATCCTGCACCATTGCCCTTACCGTCTTGCGCAGCCCGGAAAGCACAATAGGAGCTTCTCTCTTCTGGGTGATGATGGCGCTCATCACTTTGCTCTCGCCGCTGTGTAGCGGGCTATGCGGCGTTGCGGCGGAGATGCTGTCCTGGTCCCGGCGTATTTGCGGACACCTGACAGAATTCCGCTCGGTCTCGCGCAACTTGAAACTTCTGGAGGCCGCCAGCGGTCGACGCACGCCCCCGCCAGATGGGAACGGCAAGGGAATGGCGGGCGCTGCTGGCCTAGCACTGGCGATCCTTTGCGGCGCGACGTGCCGCGCAAGCGATCTTCCGGTGTACGTGTATGTCGATGTGTCCCCGTCCGCGCGTAGCTCAGAAACGACTCAGATCCTGAAGAACCTCGCGCAGAGCCTGTCCGCCTATGAAGGTGCGGACGCATTGGCTGTCTCCGTCATTCCGTTTTATGAAAACAGTTTCATGGCAACGTCAGTTCTGAGTGTGACCATACCCGGCAACCGCGCTCGTGACTGCCCCGTGGCCGCGAGCGAGCTGGTACGCATTTCACAACACTACGGGGATGCGCAAAGACGGCAATGCGATCAGCTTCGCGCCGCCGCGAACAAAGAAGCTGGAGTCAGCCGGGCCGCCGCAATTGCGAAGCTTTCCACTACCGTTGACCGCCTCTCTGAGATCAAGCTGCCGGGACGCTGCACGGCGGTCGTTGCCATGATGCGGCGGGCGGCGCGTGAAAGGCCGAACGGATTGTCCTTGGTGATCACAGACGGAGAAAATACTTGCCCATCGGCGGAGCCGCCTCCGAACTTCCGGCCCGAAAACCGAACGTTTCTCATTCCAGTAGGTTCTCGCGAGCATCCGATTGAGGCAGGATTCGATGCTATAGAGGCCAGATTTAGGCGCACCATGCCGTGGGTTAAGGTGATTGAACCCTACCGCTTGGACGTCGTCATGAATTCTCTCGTGGCCAGAAATCCATGATTCCTGCGCCGCGGCGAAAGCGCCGGACAAGAGGGAGAGCGGCGCAAACGGGGAGTCATGCCGGCGATTCTCGATGCTGGCGTCTTCGCCGGACCTTTTGTAGGCTGCATTCCGGCTCGTCCCTGAGATCGGTGGGCGGTAGGGAAGGAAGAAGTTTGATGTTCGACGCTGAGTTAGAGAACTTCAAGAGGATCGATCTGCGCGCTTATGCAGCATCGCGAGGTTATCAGCTCGACAAGCGCGACTCCTGGCGCGGGTCCGCCGTTATGCGGAATGCGCATGGCGACAAAATCGTTATTAGGCGCGCGTCAGACGGTCACTACGAATATTTCTCCGTGCGCGACGACAACGACAACGGCTCGATCATCGATTTCGTACAGAACCGCGATCGCGTCAGCATCGGCGTGGTGCGTAAAATACTGCGCCCGTGGATCGGCGCGCCGCCGGTCACGATTCCCATTTTTCCGCCGCTGCAGAAGACCAGGAAAGATCGAATGCGGGTCGAGGCGGAGTTTGCCAAAATGCACGATGCGCCGCGTCATCCCTATCTTGAGAACGAGCGCTCCCTGCCCGCTTCGCTTCTTGAGTCGGATCGCTTCGCCGGCCGTATTCGTACCGATGCGCGCGGCAATGCTATCTTTCCGCATTTTGATGCGGATGGGCTCTGCGGCTTTGAGATCAAGAACCGCAGTTTCACGGGCTTTGCTGCCGGCGGAAGCAAGGGCCTGTGGCTGTCGCATGAGCAGCCAGACGATGCCCGCCTCGTATTCTGCCGAAAGCGCGATTGATGCCTTGTCGCATGCGGCATTGTTCCCCGATGATCGCGCGCGCTACTCCTCGATCGGCGGCAAGCCAAGTCCGGCGCAACCGGAACTAATCAGGGCTACAATCGCGCGGCTGCCGGCGGATGCGGACGTCATATCCGCTATGGATACCGACGCGGACGGGAGCAAGCTCGCTGATGTCGTGCGCAAGGCGGTGGATTTGTCAGGCCGCCATGATCTGCGGTTCGTCGTGCATGAGCCCTCTGGCTTCAAGGATTGGAATGATCAGCTTCGCGAAAAGCAACCGGAGTTCTCTTTTCCTGCTGTCCGCCCATCTTTGAAGGCGGGCTGATTTTATCGACTGCCGTTTTGAGAGGAGGATTTTTGACACAAGAGGAACATTATGGGCTCGTCGCGTTGTCGTGGCGCTATGCCGTCCTGATTGGGATAACGAGCCCCGATGGGATTTTTAGCGACGAGATCGTTCAAGCGGACCTCAAACGCTGGGGACACCTTGTCAAAACCAACATGGGCGGTCGGCCAGTCTTCGACGACGCGGACGCGATTGGATTTATGGTCACAGAGTCTGGACGATCGATTGAAGATTGCGAAAGAGTTCTTGCGGACGAATGGGCGCTCTCTGAAGACGAGATTGCCGATTCAATCTAGAAATGTATGCTCTCCCCCGACACGGCTTTTGACCTGCTAACGATGTCGGAAGTCGCAGAGCTCCTGCATTGTAGCAAGGCCCACATCTGCAACCTTGTCGCGGGCCGTGTGAACGGCTGTCCGCCTCTTCCCGCCGTGCCCCTTGGCCGGCGCAAGCTCGTGCGGCGCGAGAGCCTCCTTCAATGGATCGAGCGCAACGAACTCGGTGCGGCCACCGATAACCACGGGGTGGCGGCAAATGATAATCTTACGGAGTCGCCAAAACGAGGCCGCAAGAGCGCATAGGAGAAAACGAATATGCGTATACGGCACTCGACAGGAGGTGTCCGAAAGCAACGTGGCCGCTGGCTCGGCCTTTGGTACGAGGGCGGTAGGAAGAAGAGCAAGGTGATTGGCTTCGTCAAGGACATAACCAAAGGCGAAGCTCGGGAAGTGGTTGCCCGCATCGTGGCGGCGGAACGCGCCAAGTACGATGCGGATCGGGTGTGGCAATTCGGTGAGTTCGTCGAGCAGATCTATTTCCCCTTCTACAGCCGGAAGTGGAAAAGCTCGACCCGTGAGAACAATGTGAACAGGATCGGCGTACATCTGGTTTCGGAGTTCGAGGCACGGGAGCTTCCAGGCTTCCGGCGCGACGAGCTGCAGGACCTGCTCGACCGCAAGGCGAAAGACGGGCTGTCGTTCTCGGTCGTGGATCATCTGCGCTGGGATGTAAAGCAGATTTTCGACATGGCTGTCGCCGAAGGTAAGATCGCGCGCAATCCGGCGCTGCTGCTGTTCACGCCTAGGGAGGCGGCGAAGCCGGAGCGCCGCGCAATGACAACAAAGGAGGTGCAAATCTGTTTCGGCATTCTCGATCAGCGTGAGCGGCTAATCGCAAAGCTCGCAATCCTGGCCGGGATGCGGCCGGGAGAAATCTTCGGGCTTACCTGGGGACGGATGACCGAGAAGTACGCGGATATCAGACAGCGGGTTTATCGCGGTCTGGTGGACACGCCGAAAACCGATCAGTCGTTCCGCAAGGCGGCACTGTCTGAGGGCCTGCTTTCAGAAGTGGAAAGCTGGCGGCGTCTGGCGGTCGATACGCGCGAGGGCGCCTGGGTGTTCCCATCGGAGGCGATGACGCCTCTTTCGAAGGATAACTGCTGGCGCCGGAATATGTATCCGAAGCTGAATAAGGCTGGGCTCGGCTGGTGCAATTTCTTGGTCATGCGCCGGACCCATGCGACCTTGATGAAGGCTCTTGGCGTCGATGGAAAGCTTGTGGCGGATCAGCTTGGGCACAGCCTCGATGTCAACCAAAACGTCTACGCGCAATCGCCGGTCGAAAGCAGGCTCGACATGGTGAACCAACTCGAAAAAAGCCTGCGGGTGATGTAAACAGTGTTCAAACGGTGTTCAGAATGAAGCTGGGGTTTGCAAGTCGTTGAAAAGTTGGAGCGGGAGACGGGACTCGAACCCGCGACGTCCAGCTTGGGAAGCTGGCATTCTACCACTGAATTACTCCCGCTTCTTCAAAGTCGCGAGGACTGTTCAGCCACACTATACCATAGCGCCAAGCTTATCCTCGACGCTCTGAACCTTCTCCTCCATGGTCTGCTCCCGGTCCACCCGGGTCCCGAATCGCATGCTCGTCGAAATCCGTGGCACGCCCTGCTGGTGTAACACCTCGTGACAGCGCCTTATCGCGCAGAAGACCACGTCCCAGTCGCCCTCCAGGTTTGTCCCATAAGCGTGCAGCCTGGTCTTGAGCCCCGCCTCGGTGAAGATCCGCTCGCAAATGCTGATCTCTTTCGACACGGAAACCCCGATTCCGATGGGAATTATGCAAACATCCGCGATCACTTTCATCAGCCTATTCCTTTCCGACGCCGGCCGGCGTTAATTCTACGTAACCTTGGCCCCAAACATGCAACTTCGCTCTTGACAAGAAACGTCCAAATAGTCAGACTAAGATATTCTCGAATAGTTCTGTAGGCTACAGGCGCAACCGATCACCGTCGATCTCTACCTGTAGGTATCGTTTCGACCCTTTCTTTTTGGGGGTGTTAGTTGTCTGCATACGCCTTTATCAATCCCGCATCGTCTTATCGCTTGCCGAAGACGTTCAACTTCGAAGAGTATATCGAAGCAGAACGTGAGCTCTGGGCGATCTTCCCGGAGACGGACGGGCGGCGGGTGAACTTCGTGCAAATCGGGCTTACCGCGCAGATTTACGCGGAAGTAAGCGAGGATGGCACCGAGCTTGGACCTCAGGAAACATATATTCTGATGCCGTGCGCCGACCTGACTTTGAGGCCCATTCGGATGGTTGCCTGTCGCCGGCTGACGCTGAGCGAATATCGCATGGGGCACCTGACGGCAGTGAAGCTGCTGGGCAAGGTGTCCGAAGCCGGAGCAGTAATGCGTGAAATCGGGAGCGAGATTCTCGGCCCCGAAGTGATGGGCGAAGTCGAAGCCCGTTTGCGCGAAGCGGAACAATAGCCGCCGCTTCAGTACAAGCGGATTCCGCGCGGCCCCGGTTCCGCGGTCATGTGCACGGTATCCACGAATCGTACCTTGTTCGGCTCGCGGGTCATCACGATTGAGTGCGTACGGTAGCCGTTGCCGAAGAATCGGACCGGGTTCAGCAGCGCTCCCGCCGTGACGCCGCAAGCTACAAAGATGATCTGGTCGCCCGGCGCAAGGTCTTCGGCGCGGTAAATGCGCTTGGTATCGGTGATTCCCATGCGCTCCATACGCTCCTCCATTTCCTTGCCATTCACAACCAAACGGCCGACCATCTCGCCATGGAGGCATCGCATTGCCGCGGCCGTCAGCACGCCCTCCGGCGCTCCGCCGATGCCCATCACCGCATGCACCCCCGCGCCGCGGACCGCCGCCGCGATACCCGCTGAAAGGTCGCCATCGCTGATCAACCGGATGCGGGCGCCCGCCTTGCGAATATCGGCAATCAGCTTTTCGTGCCTCGGCCTTTCCAGAACCATGATCACGAGGTCCTTGACGTCGCGGTCGAGCCGGTTCGCGATGGCCCTCAGATTGTCCTCGACGGGCGCATCCAGATCGAGTGCCCCACGCACAATCGGGCCCGCGACTATCTTCTCCATATAGCAGTCGGGGGCGTGCAGCAGGCCGCCTTTTTCCGATGCAGCCAAAACCGCAATGGCTCCCGGTGTTCCTGTCGCACACAGGTTTGTGCCTTCGAGAGGGTCGACAGCAATATCGATCTCCGGCAGAGCATCACCACCCCGGCGTGCTGCCCCCACGCGCTCCCCGATATATAGCATCGGCGCCTTATCCCGCTCGCCTTCTCCGATGACGATGTTCCCGGCGATCGGAACCTCCTCAAATGCCCGCCGCATGGCCTGTACGGCGGCGTGGTCCGACGCCGGCCGGTCGCCCTGACCCATCGTTCGTGCCGCGGCCACTGCCGCCTCCTCTACCACTCGGACCAGCTCTAAAGATAGTTTTGACTCGATATGGAAAGCCAGCTGAGTTCCCGCTGCCCCGTTTGCCGGTTGGTCATTCATGGAGCACCTCCTCCGGGGGGCGATAGTAGCACGGCCAGGGGATTTGCGTTTTCGGCCGCTTACGAATAGAGTGGATAGCTAAACTTATGCGTCTATTGTTGCTCTCTTTCATGGCTTTGGCCGCCGGCGCCCAAACGTACGACCTCGTGATCTCCAATGGTCGGGTGATCGACGGCACCGGAAATCCCTGGTTTTACGGCGACATCGGCATTCGGGGCGATCGTATTGTAAAGATCGCACCCCACGGGCTTCTCCGTAATGCGCCCGCGAAGGAGCGCATTGACGCTACGGGACTGGTGGTTGCCCCTGGCTTCATCGATATCCAGGCCCAGTCGCGCGGCGCTTTGCTTACCGGTGATGGACGGGTCATCAGCAAAGTAACGCAGGGCGTCACCACCGAGATCATGGGTGAAGGCTGGACGAACGCTCCAGCCAACGACAAGACTGCGACCGCCGAGCAAGGGCTGGGCCGCGGCGTCAACGCCAATTTTCAGGGCCCGCATGCCTTCGATGCCTGGCTTCGCGCGATGCAGAAGCACGGTGGCTCGGTGAATTTCGGCTCTTTCGTCGGCGCTACGACGATCCGCCAGTACGTAAAAGGCATGGCGCAGGGAACACCGACTCAGGCCGAAACGGAACAGATGCAGACGCTGGTTCGGCAGGCAATGGAGGACGGCGCCTTCGGTATTGCCTCTGCTCTGATTTATCCCCCAGGCAACTATGCCACCACCGAAGAGTTGGTCGCGATGGCCAAGGCGATGTCTCCCTGCGGAGGCGTCTACATCACACACATGCGTTCCGAAGCCGACCAGTTCCTCGAGGCAATTGACGAAGCTTTCCGCATCGGCAGGGAAGGCGGGGTTCCCGTGGAGATCTATCATCTTAAAGCGGGCGGCCAGCGCAATTGGCCCAAGGCAGCGCAGGCGATCGCGAAGATCGACGCGGCTCGCGCGGCCGGACAGGACGTCGGCGCCGACATGTACCTCTACACCGCCGGTGGCACCGGCCTGAGCGCATGTCTGCCGCCCTGGAGTTCCGCCGATGGTAAGCTCTTCGAGAACCTGGCAAACCCAACCGTCCGAGCCAAGATCAAGAGCGAGATGCTCAGCGATAAGACCGATTGGGAGAATCTCTGCCTGCTCGCGGGAGGCGACGGAGTGCTCATCGCCGGGCTGAGCAAACCGGAGAACAAACAATACGTCGGGAAGAACCTCTCGCAGATCGCCGCCATGATGCATAAGGATCTTCAGGACGCCGCGATGGACCTGATTCTTTCGGATCGCACCCGCGTGGAGACCGTGTTCTTCATGATGAGCGAGGACAATATCAAGCTGCAGCTCAAGCAGCCATGGATTAAGATCGGGACCGATGCCAGCGGTTTGAATCCGGAGCAGACGCGCAACCTCGCGCATCCGCGATCCTACGGGAACTACCCGCGCGCGCTTGGGAAATACGTTCGCGAGGAGGGCGTCACGTCGCTCGAAGATATGGTCCGCAAGATGAGCTCATCGGTGGCCCGGCGATTGTCGATTCAGGACCGGGGAATCCTGCAGGAGGGCTTGAGCGCGGACATCGTCGTTTTCGACGCCAACAAGATTATCGACCACGCTACCTACGAACAGCCGCATCAGTTATCTACGGGGGTGATTGACGTGTTTGTGAATGGCGTTGCGGTGGTGCGCGATGGCAAACACACGGGCGCGCAGCCGGGTCGCATTGTGCGAGGGCCGGGATACATGCCGGCGAGCGGATCGAACTAGGACTCCTTCAGGTAGGGTACGTACAGTTGATCGTGCCCGAGGATGTGATTTCCCAGCCAGTCCTTCAGGAACTTCATCACGTCCATGCTGACAATGGCACGCCCGGAGCGGATCTTCTGCTCCAGCTCCATCACGTGTTGGGTCAAGATCTTATGCTGCTCTTTATGGCGCGCCAAGTCCGGGTAGCCATGCACCTCCATGAGCTTCTCTTCGGCCAGGAAATGCGACTTCGTGTATTTGATCAGTTCCTGGAGTATTCCCTGCAGTTTTCCTTTGCTGTTGCCCACGCGCATGGCATCGTGTAATTCATTGATCAAGCCGATCAGTTTTTGATGTTGGCGGTCAATCGCCCGGACCCGGACACTGAGTGAGTCGTCCCATGCGAAGAACACGCCGCCGGACCCCGAAACCGCTCCGGATATCCTTTCCTCCGGGATGCTGCCGTCGGCCGTCACCATCCTCGAGAGCTCCAGAGTTTGTGAGCGAATATCTGTAGCGCGGATCTTTAGTTCGGCTGCCACCGCCGCGCTTTCTTCGGCGCCGGCCGCCGATTGCTGAACGACCCCGTCGATCTGCTTCATAGCGTCGGCGATTCGCGCGATGCCGATCGCCTGCTCTTCACTGCTGATTTGCGTTTCGCGGCCGAGGCCTTTCACCACTACAGCGCTTGCTGCCAACGCCCGTACCGCAGTGCCGAGGGTCTCGAGCCCTTTCTTGCCTTCCCGCGATCTCGCGACACAGTCCGCTGTCAGATCGGAGGTGTCTTGCGCCGCAACCCGGCATCGCTCAGCGAGGTTCCGCACCTCATTTGCAACCACGGCAAACCCCAGTCCGGACTCTCCCGCGCGCGCCGCCTCTACGCTTGCATTCAGGGCCAGTATGTTGGTCTGAAACGCGATCTCCTGAATTACCCTGACGATCGCCGCAATCTTGTCGCTGGCCGTATTGATGCCCGCCATCGAGGATTCCATGCCCCGCAGCAATTGCGTGGCGGCACTCGATTGCGCCTCAGAGTCGGCGATCGCCCCCAGAACTGCCTTGCTGTGATCCAGGTTCTTCTGTGCCGCCGAGTTTACCTCTTCTGTAGAACTCGCCGTCGACTCCAGCGAGCCGGCCTGCTGCACCGCCCCTTTCGCCTGCGACTCGGCTGTGCTCGCGATCTGGTCGGCGCTCAGCGCCAATAGCTCAGAATCCGATCGCAAGCGCGACACGAGCGCCGTCAATCGCGAAGAGATGGAGCCGGCAAAGTGCCACCAAATGACCAATGACAATAGACCTCCCATCAGCGCCACCATCCCGCTCCACCAACGCGCTCGCTTCGCAATTCCCTCGATGCGATTCGCCGTTTCGAGGTATTCTTCCTCGGGTAATGTGACGCCGATCACCCAGTCCCACGGCGCGAAGTACTTCAACCGCGTAATCATGTGTACTTCCTTGCCCGTTTCATCGCGAACCCTGTACTGCTGTTCGGCGATCTGATCCGCGCTGAGCCCCCTGGCCTCGCCAATGGCTTCCTTTATAAACCCCGAGCCCGCAATATCGCTGGCGCGCGTCGCGAAAACAAATTGGCCCTTCGTCTCTCCGGCGGAGTGCACCGCGAACGCATAGCCGCGCCGGCCGACTTTGAGCCTCGCCAGGGTTTCGCGAATCTTCTCTGCGTGCACGCTCTCCGGCACGCCAACGTAGAGCATTCCGGCGACCTTGCGGTCAGTCCCGATGATCGGATCATAGGCGGCGATGTGCCAGGAATCCACAACCCATGCGCGCCCGACGTATCTCGTCCCATTCAAAACCGCAGCGAGCACCGGATTTTCTATGCCGTTCGCCTGAACGGTGGGGATATACGTGCCAATCGCTCGTTTTCCGTCCTTTCCAACCACCGTAGTGGCAATGCGCAGCATGTCGCCTTGCGCGTCCATCCGCTGGAACAGAGTGCAGTTCGTCCCGGCGATATCGCGAACCTCGTCGACTATCGGAACGCGACGGCCAGGTTCCCGTTCGCTTACGATCGGCTTACCGCTCACTGAGACGGCAGGCAGCGTTAGTTTCGAGCCGCGGTCGTCAACCTGGTTCCGCGCCTCCCAAGAGACCGGGGATCCAGCCCAGGTTAGTGCTCCGTCATGGCTAAGAATTGCACGGGCGGAATCGAGCGACGCCAAAATATCATGCTGGCGCGAACTGCATGCCGCATAAGCGGTTTCGATAATATGGTCCAGATCGGATTTCGCTAAACCGGCGCACCCCGTCTGTGCGGTCAATAAGACCCGATTGAAATAGAGCGTTACGACGAGGCCTGCACAAAGCAAAATTCCGATTTGCAGGCTGACACCGATTGTTAACAGTTTGCGCTTAAGGCTCATGCCACGCCGACCTCTGCCAGTGGGGAATAGATCCTGCTGGCGGCGGCAGGGCGCTACGCGGTACCACTTCGGCGTATCCGCGCAGGGGAATACAACAGCGACCTACTGTAATATCGGACGATTCGCGGCATTTTTCAATTATTTCCCGAGCTCGTGCAAGAATGGTGTCCGTCATCAGAAAACGTAGTTTTTGAGGTTCTTGCCGAGGAGGGTCCAGCGATATCATCCGCCAATCATCAGCTTCAAAACATTCCGCCAGAAAATTGTCTTGTGGGCTTGAAAACCGGAGAACCCCGCCGCTTCGAGTAGCGGGGTTCTGGCTCGGCAACCTCCACGAGAAGGTCACCATGCAAGCTGGTTCTACCTGGCATGAAGCGTTGCCCTTGTCAAAGTCCGCCTACCTGGGCCACTCTTTCAACACTGATCGGATCGAGCAGGTGCGCTCCCGCAAGACCATCTATGTGGTTTTTGATCTCAACGACTATTCCATCCCGCTACCGGGTCCGTGAAAGCGAGCAGGAAACAGCGGCCCGGCTCTCAACAACGGTGCGTACCGTCGGGCAGGATCTGGCCATTGGTAGCCCGATCAAGTTCCGGATAGCGTCATTCGTCCCCAGTGGGCCGGATGCTCACCTCGATACGACTATATGCGCATGTGGATTCTGTCCGGATGGACACGGCCGGGGAGGATCTATACTAATTCATTAGTATGATGCAAGACTTCCGATGGGCGGCGCGTTGGCTGCGGCGGAATCCGCTGTTTGCCACGGCGGTGGTGGCGATTCTCGGGCTCGGCATCGGCGCGAGCACGGCCGCCTTCAGCATCACGGACGCGGTACTGCTGCGACCGGCGGCGGACCGCGCGGGCCGCAGCCTGATGCGCGTGGAAGAGAAGAGCACGAAGCGAGCGATGTTCGGAATGCCAGCAAAGGATTACCTGCGCTGGCGTGACCGCAGCGATTTGTTCCAGACGTCGACGCCCTTCGTAAGAGACATGGTGACGCTCGGCGGCATCGATACGCCGGACCAGATGTTTGCGATTCGGACGGAGGGCCGACTGTTTACAATGCTCGGGGCGCGCGCGGCGGTGGGACGCGGGCTGTTGGAGACGGATGATGACGCGGGTGACGCGGTGGTGATAGCCGATCGCCTTTGGGAGAGAGTATTCCATCGCGAACCGGGCGTTGTGGGGCGGCATGTGGTTATTGCGGACCAGCCGTACACCATTGTGGGCGTGATGCCGCCGACGTTCGAGTTTCCCACGGCGGACGTAGAGATGTGGATTGCGATCCGGCTGACACCGACGCAGACGAGGGTGGAGTGTGCGGCGGTTTTGCGGCCCGGAGTGCCACCGGAGGCAGTGCAGAGCGCCATGCGGATTGTGGCGCATCAACTTGAGGAACAGGAGCCGATCGAGAAAGCCGGGCTGGAGATCGTGGTTTCGCCGTGGCAGGACGAGGTGACGCGAAGGTACACATTAAGCGTGATGTTCATCGTGGCGGCGGTGGGGCTAGTGCTCTTAATCGCGTGCACCGATGCCGGCAGCCTGCTGCTGTGCCGGGCACTGCAGCGGCAGCGGGAGATTGCGATCCGCGCGTCGTTGGGGGCGGATGCGTGGCGCGTGGCGCGGCAACTGCTCGCGGAATCGCTGGTGCTGGCGGCGCTGGGAACGGCGGCCGGATTGGCGGCGGCGCGGTGGACGCTACACGGCCTGGTGCGGTACCTAGCAGCGCTACCGATTGCAGTTCCGCATTTGCAGGGAGTCGCGTTGAACGGCCGGGTGCTGGCGGCCAACACGGCGCTTTGCGTGGTGCTGGCCTGCGCCCTGAGCGTGCTGCCAGTGCTACTGGCGCGCCGCGGGGATCTGCAATCGGCGCTGCGGATCGGACAGGGAGGCGGCACGCCGAGGGGCTCGACGCGGATCTTCTCGATACTCATCGGCGTGGAGGCGGCGTTTGCGTTCCTGCTGCTGGTGGGCTCCGGCCTGATGATGCACAGCCTGATTCGCCTGGAGAAGTCGGATAACGGATTTCAGCCGGACCACGTGCTGACGCTGCGCGTTCCGATAGGGACGATCACGCAGCCGAGTCCGCGCACGAAGTACGACACCAAACCGGGCCAGATGGCGCACTACCAGCAGTTGGTGGACCGGCTGAAGCAGGTTCCGGGTGTGCGCTACGCGGCATTCGTGAACAATCCGCCGCTTACGAGCGTGAATACCACGACGGACTTCGTGGCGCCAGACGGCAGTACTCGAGGCGTTCCGACTCGGTGCATCAGCGATGAATACTTCGCCGTCATGGGCATTCCGCTGCTGGCTGGGCGCACGTTCACCGAGTCGGACCAGTCGATGAACGCGCCATTGGTCGGAATCATAGATCGGCACATGGCGCAAACCCTGTTTCCGGGCCGCGATCCGCTGCAGCAGGTGCTACGGGTGAATGCGACGCGGTCGATCCGGATCGTGGGAGTGGTGAAAGATGCGGCGCAAAGGTTTTACGGGCGGCCGCCGGCGGACGAGATGTACATTCCGTTTCGCCAATATGTGTTTGGCGTGTTCATGTCGACGATGGTGGTGCGGGCGTCAGGCGATCCCGTCGCGATCGCGTCCGCGGTGCGGCGGGCGATCTGGGAAGTGGACCCGGAGCAGCCGATCGTGAAGCTGGAAACGCTGAACGATATGATCGCGGATTCCATCTGGCAGCCGCGTTTTTCGGCGTGGGCGTGTAGCGCACTGGGCGCCCTGGCCTTGCTCTTGACGTCGGCGGGGATCTATAGCGTAGTATCGTTCACGACGACGCTACAGACGCGCGAGATGGGGTTGAAGGTGGCGCTGGGCGCTACGCCGGCGAGGGTAGTGGCCGGAATCCTGCGCGGCACCATGCTGCCATTGGCTTGCGGGCTGGGAGCAAGCCTGATTGGGGCGCGGCTTTTAGTGCGATTGCTGGCGAGTTTGCTTTACGAAACGAGCCAGGCCGATCCGGCCGCGTACGGTTTTGCCGTGCTGGTTCTGCTGGGCACCGGCTTGCTCGCGAGCATCCGGCCAGCGTGGAAGGCCGCGATCCGGGACCCACTGGAAGCGCTGCGGAGCGAGTGAGATTCACCGCATATTCTGAGAGGTTGAAGCGCCGGAGGCAAGGAGGTCGCCGGGCGATGTAACGCTTTGGAGCATGAAAAAGGCGAAGGCGAAAATGCCGTCGTTGTGCGCAGACGCTGGGCCGACCTGCGATCGCTACCTGCTCATTAATTGGACCCAACAACGCAATTAGACCCAATAACGCGCAGTGCTGACATTGGCCAAAATGCCACCACCTTGGCGACGCGGCGGGCGACAGCAATAACGCCGCCACGGGGGCCGGAAAACGCCCGACCCGTGGAAATGGGCGCCGGCCAGAATTCGAGAATATACGTTTTCAGATGACCGCCAACACGAGAACCGTAGACAGATCATTCGAAGTGCAGGATCCTTGCAATATCAAGCTCAAAGACACGACGAATCGGCAGCATGGCAGCCGCCGTCAGGATCGCGATCAGGATGGCCATCGCTCCCACGTAGCTGATCGGATCCAAACCGCTGATACCGTACAGCCCGCGACGCAATATCTGCGACAGGCCCGCGGTTATGGCCAGTCCAGCAATGAGTCCGATCAGGACGGGCCAAGCGAATCGCCGCAGCACCGCCGAGATGACCTCGGCGCGATTTGCCCCCACCGCGAGCCGGATCGCAATTTCCTTTGTCCTTCGGGACACCGCGAAGCTCACCAGACCGAGAAGACCCACCACCGCGAGAAAGATCGCAATGCCGCCTAGCAGGCTTACAATCGCTGCAATCTGCTCCACCTGGGAAGCATTCTTGTGAAAGCCGGTAGTAAGTGGTGTCATCGTTGGAAAAAGTCTCGGATCGATGCTGCCTGCAATCGACTTGATGATTGGCGACACCGTATGTGGATCGCCTGCCGTTCTGATCAGAACTGACATTTCTGGGAGAACATCGGCGGTTGGAGGATAGTAAATCTCGGTTGCATCCGTGTTGTTGAACTCCATCGCCCGGGTGTTGCCGACTATGCCGACTACGATCTCCCTGCCATCCTTCCATTGCTTTCCGATGGGATCTTCGGTTGGCCAGCGCTTGCGGGCCAGCGATGCGCTCAGGATCACTTCGTTCTTTTCGCCGGCGCGGAAGTAACGGCCGCGCAGCAGAGGAATGCGCATGGTCTGGAAGAAATCCGGACCGACCCAGTTGGGATAGATCATGACGCGGCGCCCGTCGACATCGATGCTCGTGATCATAACGACCGGGTTCACGAGAGGCGGACTCATGGCGATTGAAACCGATGTTATGCCAGGAATTGCCCGCAGTCTGACCTGTAACTGATCGAGGTAGACCTGCGCATCGGAAGACGTATAGCCATGCTTCCTCATTTCCGGATCGATTGACAGCACCTGCTCATAACCAAATCCGGGGTCGGAATACAGCGTGTGCAGCGTTGCACGAACCAGCAGTCCTGCGAGAATTATGAGCGCACAACTGGCGCCTACCTGCGCACAGACAACGATCTGATGCCATAAGAATCGATCCTTCTTTCGCCGCACCACCTGCAGCGTAGGCAGAAATCCGAAAACGAGTGCTGCGATGACGCCCATCGCCGAAGTAAACAGAAGGACCCGCAGATCGGGCATCGCACTCATCCACGACGGTGCGTTTGAGTAGACCAGTACGAGGCGTAGGGCCGCATAACTTAGAGGCAGCGCAGCCATCGAGCCAAGCAACCCGAGCAGCAGATTCTCGGTCAGCAGTTGACGGAAGACGCGTAACTGGCTGGCGCCGAGATCGAATCGCAACTGGATCTCTCTTTGCCTTCCGGCTCCCTGCGCCATCACCAAACCGCCGAGATTGGCACACGCGACAGCGAGAATCAGGAATACCAGAAACCCAACAAGCGCAAACACCGGTGCAGCGTCCTCAAGAGACAGGAAACGAGCGCCCGGAGTCATGATGATGTGCTCGTGGTCCCAGATTACGGCCGGATAAATCTTGCGGAGTTGGTTGGTCAGTAAAAGCAGTTCTTGCTCTGCTCTCGGCGCAGTGACGCCCGGCGCCAGGCGTCCCCACATGAGGATGAGCCCGTCGAACGACGGATCGAAGAGAGATTTGCTGCCATCGACAAAGTAAGAATGCTGCACAAGAGGAAGCCAGATATCCGGATTGTCCGTACCGAGGTTTGCGAATGCTTCCGAGGTAACGCCAATGACCGTGGCCGGCTTTCCACCGAGACGAATCGACTTGCCGGCGATGGATGGGTCGCTGTCAAATTTCCTTTGCCAACAGTGAAAACTCAAAACAGCAACGGGAGCAGAACCGGTGGTTTCACGGGAGGAGTCGAAAAGCCGCCCGGCGATAGCTGATGCCCCAAGCTCGCTGAAATAATTCGAGCTGACAAACGCGGGATTGACGCGCTGCTCATCCTGGTTCAGCACCATAGGTGCTGCGTTCATGGTTGCCATCACGGCCGAGAGCGATTTCGCGTTGTCGCGATAGTAGGCGATGGATGAGTAAGGCACGCCCGGCGTAATGTTTTCCGGTGAGCGGCGCTGAATGCGCACCAGCGTCGCGGGATCGCGCACGGGAATCGATTGCAGAGAAATAATGTTGTAAAGACTGAATGCCAGCGTGCCAACGCCAATGCCGATTGCGAGGACAACAGTTGCGGTGACTGAGAATCCCCGCGCTCTGGCCAGAATGCGCGCGGCGAAACGCAGATCCTGCAGAATGGACACAAGCCACAGCGTGCCGCGGCTTTCACGGCAGTCTTCCTTAATCTCCTCGATACCTCCGAACTCCAGCCGGGTGGCACGACGAGCGTCGGCTTCCGTCAAGCCTCCACGAACCTTGTCTGCAACCTGCGATTCGAAGTGAAAGCGAAGCTCGGCATCGAGTTCCTTTTCCATCCGACCCGTCTTTGTAAGCCGCTGAAACCAGTTCATACCTATTTCTTCTACATATACCCTAAAAATATGTAGAAGTACAAGGTATCAACAATACCGGCCCGGGTGACCTACTGCCGGTTCTCGTGACAGAAAGCGCAATCGGTACTGACCTTGTGCTGCCGGTGGCACTGAATGCAGCCGCCCATGCTGATATCGGTCTCCTTCCACAGCGCGTCGCGGGTCTCCACCGGACCATGGCAGGTACGGCAGGTCGCCCCGGCGGCAAGATGCTTGCGATGGCTGAATTCGACATAGCTGGGGATCTGGTAAACCCGCGCCCAATGGATCGGCTGCCTGGAATCCGCGAAGCTCTTAAGCTTCTGGATCTCCGGCGCGTCCTTTGCGATTTCCACGTGACACGCCATGCATTTCGATGCGGGAGGAATACCCTCGGCTTCTCCCGGATCGGGGTTGGTGTGGCAATCCTTGCACTTCAGCCCGACCGAAACGTGCTGTTTGTGGCTGAACGGAAGAGGCTGCTCGGGTATGTGGTGCACCTGGCTCATTGCCGCCCTCGCGACAGCCAGGCACAACAGCAGACGCATCAGACGCTGCCCTTCCGCATTTCCTCTGCAAGGTACTCCGATGCTCGCATGGCCAGCGCCGCAATGGTGAGCGTCGGATTCTGCGCTCCACCGGACACAAATGAGCTGCCATCGATCACAAATAGATTCCGGATGTCGTGGCTCTGGTTGAACCCGTTCAGGACCGACGTCTTGGGACTCTCTCCCATGCGGCACGTTCCCAATTCATGAATGCTTTCACCAGGCGGCACCATTTCGTGGTGCTTCGCGATTACCTCAAATCCAGCGCCGCGGCACAACTCCTCGCCGACACTCATCGAATCCTTCGCCATCTCGATTTCGTTGTCGGTGTAGCGTTGCGAGATGTGTAGCGCCGGGATTCCCCAGGCATCCTTAACGCCGGCGTCGATCCGAACGTGATGCTCGAAACGCGGCAGCACCGTGCCCATGGTGGTCATGTCGAACCCGGCGCCGCTCACGTCGGCCAACTCCTTCAGCAGCGCCTCACCATACAGAGGAAGATACTTCGCGGCCGGGGTTCCACCGCTTCCGAAGTCGTAAGCATATCCGCGGATGAATTTCTTCTCGCGATTGGCGAGATTTCGGAATCGCGGGATGTAGCCGCCTCCACCCATCAGACCTCGCGCTGCTTTCCCGCCTCTCGCTTCCGGCACCACCGCCTGCACCACTCCCTTCACGTAGAACTGGTCGAACAGGTAGTGCCCCAGGGCACCACTCGAGTTGCCAAGCCCGTTGGGATACTGTCGCGAAGCCGAATTCAGAAGCAAACGAGTGCTCTCGAGACACGATGCGCCCACCATAACCACGCGCGCCGTTGCGTGGTACTCGCGCTTCGACTTGCGGTCCACGAACGAAACCCCGTTGACTTTGGCCGAGTTCCGGTCGACCGTGATTTCACGCACCACCGCGTTGGGAACAATTCGAAGCTTGCCAGTGGCCAACGCATCGGGTAAAAGCAGGTTGACGGAGCTTGCCAGCGTCCCGGTGGCCCGCCGCTGCTTGGTAGTGGGAACACCCATCCGCTTCGCGGAATCGAGGAAGCGCTGCACGCTGGCGCTGTCGCGCGAGTTGTCCTCGATGAAGACGCCATCGGGGAGCTGCGGAAAACCCTCCTTGCGTCCCGAAACGCGAAACATAGGCTCCACGCGGTCGTAATAAGGCGCCAGGTCGGCGTAGGAGATGGGCCAGTTATCGCCGAAGCCATCGTGGTCTTTATTCTTAAACTCGTAATCGCTCATGCGCCACGAGGCGCGGCCCCAGCGCAGAGTCTTGCCGCCGATCAGACGGATTCGAACCCAGTAGTACGGGTCTTTGGGGTCGTACGTGTACGGGTTCTGCTTCTCGTCGGCCCACAGGTTCGCGTCGAATTCGGACGCCTGCGTCACGTGCGGGAAACGGCCGGGCTCGCCGAATCCACGGTATGGCAGGTCGTAAACCGGCTTCAGCTCGCGTTGCTTTTCGAAGTCCAACAGCGGGCCCGCATCCAACATGAGACAGCTTATGCCGAGCTTCGTGAGGGTATAAGCCGCCATCCCACCCGATGCACCCGAGCCGATGATCAAGACGTCGTAATCCTGCTTCATGGTTCAATCCAGTGCGTACCAATAGAAGCCCATGCCGGCGCCACGTCGTCCGGTGGAGGCCGCCGCCCATTCGCGTGAACTTATCGTGGCGTGCAGCGTGTCTTCCTTGGCGGCGATGAGAAACCGGGCGAGTTCGTCCGATGGGCCTGAAAATGTCCATGTTTCCTTCAGGTGTGACAACAGTTGGGTGGCATCATCCAGGTCGGCGAACCGATTTCCGTAGCGGGCTCGCGACTCCTGGTTGAGTAGATCCAGACCGCGGCGGTACAGCACCTGGCGTTCCTGAGGCGATCGGCTGAGGAGAAAATCGAGAAACTCGGCCGCGCCGGCCTCAGCCGCGCCCGGTTTACCGTCGAAAGCTGGAACCAGCATTGCGGAGAGGCGCTCCAGGGCGTCGAACTGGTCCTCGGATAGGAATCGCCCGGTAGGCGATGCAACCGCGTCGGCGGAGGTCAGGGCCAGCCGGGTCGACTCGTCAGCGTTCGCCGGAGCCGGCGCTGGATTTTGCGCGGCTGCGGGTAAAACTGTGAGAGCAGGAAGGCCGAGAATCGACTGTATTAGGTGGCGGCGCTTCATATCCGACCAACGTACCATAGGGTCTTCAAAATGCGGCCGGCACGCTGCGTTCTATTGTTGGTGTCGCGGACAGCCGATCTCTGGGATAGAGGTGCCTTGGCGCGACTGAGGATGAAGTCTATCCAGACGCAAACAAAGGATGTTAGCCCCTTCTCCCGGCCGGATGGCGACGGTGAAACCAGTAGCCTCCGGTGGTGGCGCGTCTCGGACGTTGTGTCAGCCATTCGACAGCCCGTAGCGCAGCGGATGGTATTGGCCTGGTTGGGAATCTGTATCCTCTCGGTGGTAGCAGGACTATGTACCATCAAGTGGAATGGCCTGACGTTAATGTCCGGTCCGGTTACCATCAACCTGACCTTTTATCCCCCACTCACGATTTGCCTGCTGACGACCTTCTGGCTCGGCCCGTTTTGGGGGATTGCTCCGGCCTACCTTACTACTTTAGTGCTCTCGGTCTGGAACGGCATGCCTCTGGGCACGGCGCTCGTCTTTAGCGTAGCTACCCCCATCACGCTTACGGTACTGTGGAGCTCGTCGGCCATGCTTCATGTATCGCCTTCGCTGGAGCGATGGGTGGACCGGGCACAATTCGCGCTACTGGCATTGATTGCCACCGGTGCGTCATCGGTGGGCGCGCTGGTCTGGAATTTCCATCACCAGCTCCCGTTTTCGAAAGCGCAAGGGGTTTGGCGGGGCTGGATATTAGGAGATTTTCTGCAGATCGTGCTGATCATAGGCCCCTTGCTTTACTGCCTCAACCGGCCCGCCCAGCATTGGATTGCGGCACATATCACGCTACCGGCGCGCCGATCGCTCGACGCACGGTTTTACATCTCGGTTTTCATTCTCGTCTTCCTGGTGATGATCGCGTCGGGGGCTTTGGCCGCCAGACTATTCCTGGAGGCACTGAAACCTGACCAGGGCGCACAAGCGATTACGGTCAGCGTACTTCGCCAGACGCTGCGAGAGGCAGGTTTCTTCCTGGGCGTATATGCGATTTGCTTCCTGGCTGCCGTGGTGGTTTTTTCGTATACCCTCGGTTCGCAGATCGAACAGCAGCGCCGCAAAGCTTACACCGACGAACTCACGCAATGCCTGAATCGTCGCGCATTCGCGGATATCTTTGCGGTCGAAGCCGCGCGATCGGAACGGCTGGGGCTTGGACTCTCTCTTTTAGCCATCGATCTCGACCACTTCAAGAACATCAACGACCGCTTCGGGCATAACGTCGGCGATCATGTGCTGCGCGCGTTTGCCGAACGCATGTACAGCACAATCCGGCGTTCCGACTTTTTCTTCCGCTGGGGCGGCGAGGAGTTTACGCTGTTGCTTCCATGCACTGAACCGGGCGAAGCGGCCGAACTTGCCGAGCGTTTGCGGCACTCCACGGCGGCAGAGGGATTTCGTGTACCGGGTGTCGGTCAGGAGATCCGGTTAACCGCCAGCTTCGGTGTCGCCGGCACGTTGACGTTCCCGGCAGTACCGGCCGACCTTTTGAAGTTGGCCGACGCCGGATGCTACCGGGCGAAGGAGCGAGGCCGCAATCGGGTTGAGTTGTGCGGCCGGCGCGTTGCTGGTGCGGACGAGATCAAGATTGCGGGCTAAGAGAACGTCCGATTAGCGTTCATCCGCGGCCTCAATTTTTCCCGGTCCTTTAGAAAGAATTATCGCGTCAGACGCAAACCCGTGATGAACTGGTTACTGCGGAACCCCTCATATTGATAATAGAGTTCGCCGAAGCCGTAATAGCGCCACTCCGCATTCCAATAAATGTGCTTGTTGATCGGAACCGAGAGGCGTGCCATGGGCTGGTAGTATTGCGTCGGCCGGCTCCCTACGGAACGGAACAGCGACCCGCCGAAGCTGAGCCATTTCAGCCCGATCAATGCCGTGCCGGTATTGGCGTTCTCGCGGTAGAGCGAAGTCAGTGACTGCCGGGTAGAAGGGTCCATGTAAACAGCCGTGGAGTGCACGTTGGATCGCGTGTAATCCAGCAGCGCGTTGAACAGGTGGCCGTTCTTCGGCGCCCAATACGCCGATGCCGTGAACGCCTGGCTGAAGAAATCGAAGTGCGTCACCGGATCCGTCCGGTTGTCGAGCAGTGAGTAGTCAGCCGACAGCCGCAGCGAAGTCACGAGATCGTAGCTGCCGCGGACATGCGTCTTCGTATAGTCGCGCAGGCTGGTCAGGAAGTAAGCCTGGCTCGACGAAGCGCCTTCAAAATCGGCATTCAGCCGCAGTTTCTGTTTGATGCGGTAGTTCACGCCGGCGATCCCAACGTTGCGCCGCAGTTGCCCACCCTCAAACGGCACGCCGATGAGTTGCGGAGCGGTGAGGCTCGCATCGCCCCACACGTAACGGTATCCGCCACGCAGAGTCAGCGTGGAAGTCGCATCGAAGAAGACATCGACCTCTTCCTGGTTGTACGTCTCAACCAGGCGCTCCTGCGCGAGCGCGTTGTCGCTGACAGTACCGGCCGCGAAGAGAAAGCTCTCCGCCAGAAGCGCATCGCTGGCGTTGTGCATCCGGTCGGTCATATAAAAGTCGATGATCCGCAAACGTTTCGTAGGCCGGATTTCGATGTCGACGCTGCCGGATGGATGCGGCATCTTAGCATCGCCGGACAGAACGTCCTGGCCGGTCGAATAAAACTGGAAGAGTCTCGCTAGGTAGAGATTGCCTGCCGAATTTGCGGAGTATTGAACGTCAACTGTTGGTTGCGCGTAAACGAACTGTGCCGATACTGTGGCCCACGAGAAAGGATCGCCGGCCACGGAAATCTTGGTATAGGTCGAATCGCCGCGGACGCGGTAGTTCTCGTTCAGGCTGCTGAGAAAGAGCTGCTGGCCAAGGAATAACGTCGACAGGTCGCCGAGGTTCTTGGTCGAATCCGAAAGCCCCTGATCGTCCTTATACGTCGTGCCGCCCTCTTCGACGTTGAAATGAAAGCGCCCGAACTGCATGTTGACGCCGCCGCGATAGGTGTTGGTGCTATCCGCGTAGCTTGTAGCCACGGGATACTCGTTGATGTCGCCTGCGAACGTGCTGATGCCGCGTCCGAAGTCGGAATTACGTCCCCACGCAAGGTAGGGTTCGATACGGGAGCCGGGGAACAGGTCGAGCCTGACATCGGTATTGCGGATGCGCGTATCGAACGCGTTCTCGTCCGCAAGCGATCCCATGATCTGATTGGGATTTGCATAGGACGGCAGGAAATTGAAATACGCGATGTTGCGGTAGTCGACGCTCAGGCGGTACGAATTGCGGCGGAAGAGGTCGACTTTGACGGATTCATAAGGATCGTCGCCGAGCGAGGTGGCATGGATATCCAAGCGGTCGAAGAGGCGCCGCGAAGGATTGACGATCGTGCCGTCGAGGCCGAACAGCTTGACGCCTTCGCCGAGGTTCACAACGCTGCGATAAACGCTCGAATTGCCGGCGTTATTCAAAATCCAGCGATAACCGAAATCGATGCTGCCGGTCACGTTTTCATCCAGTGGATTGACGGGCGGCGCCGGGGTCGCTGCGGGAGCCGCCGGGGGAGCGGCTTGCTGATCTGGCGCTTTCTGATCTGGCGCCTTCTGGTCTGTGGCCTTCTCGTCTGGCGGTTTCTGATCGGCCGGCTTCTGATCCTGCGCGTACAACGCCGCGGCAAAGGCTAATACAAGTAGATATCTCATCGCTCAAGCTCCCGATCCACGAATGAGCCATGCACCTTGGTGTGGCACACCGTACAATTCTGGAAGCGAGGGTTGCGGAGGTCGTGAAACGCCGGAGGAACTCCGCCCATGCTGGGTACGTTCACCGTCGCACCCGCAGCCGGTTTCGGCGTCGGAGGCGGCGGATTGTTGGCGTGACACTCCAGACAGACGAAGCGAACCTCGTGGCGCGTCAGCATACGGGGATTGGCCGAGCCGTGCGGCTCGTGGCAGGCCGGACACCCTTCAAAACGTACCGGGGCGTGCTCAAAAACGAACGGCCCGCGCTTATCGCTATGGCACTGAAAGCAGCTTGGCTCGTTTCCAAAAGAGGCGCGCATCGTTTGCTTACGGAAACTGGTATGAGGATTATGACAATTGGTGCACGACATGGCGCCTTCCGGCAAACGATGTTTATAGGGTTTTTGGAACGAAGCCCACACTGACAGGTGGCAGGAAGCGCATTGCTGGTTGATCTCTCCAGCCTTACGGGTAACGAGTTTGCGTCCGTCATTGCCGTGGACGCTATGGCAGGAAGTGCAGGCGACCTGGTCCTTCGCATGACCGCTGGTAATGCGGCCGACCTTGGTCTCGGAATTCGTGTGGCAGGCTAAACAGGTCTTGTCCGTCTCGATGGCCTGCAGTTTGGCTGGATTTCGAATGTCTTTCGCATCGGCGCTCTCGGCGTGTTTGGAGCCGGGCCCGTGGCAGGATTCGCAGGACTGGCCTGCCCATCCGCGGCCCTTATTCGTCTCCACCGCAAAGTGCACCGACTTCTGAAACCGGTTGTAGATCTCTTCGTGACAGGCCTTGCAGGTTTCCGAACCTGCGTAGCCCGGTTTCAGTGCAGGTGTTTGAGGTTGGGCGGCCGGCGCCTGAGCCTCGGATGGGCTCTTGGCGCCGGCCTGCTGGGCCGCCGCGGCGGCCGCCGTGCAACCCAGAAACACGGCGGCTGCAATCATGCGGCCTAGGTTGTTAGCGAGCATGCACCTTGTCCAGGGCATAATCGGCATTCGGCCCGTGGCACGTGGCGCAACTCTCGCCGAGAGCTGTGGTGTTAGCCAGCGCGTGAGATGCGGCTGACTGATCGGTGTGGCAAGCCAGGCAGGCCGCCGCGGTTGGCTGCGTCGTGGGAGTGAAACCGCGCGGAGTCTGGACGGGAAGCAGGTTGGAGTTCAAGGGCAATTGGTACGAGCCGTTGACATGGCACTTCTCGCAATCGCGGGTGTCGCCGGGGAACTGGATCTTGGTGAAGTCGTTCGTCGATCCACCGAATCCAAAAATGGTGTACTCGCTATTGAGGTTCGCACCCGTATGGATCTTGTGAATCATGGTTCGGAAGTCCACCGTCTGAGGCGGGTTCTGCGCCGCCGGGCGAAAGTCCGAGTCGTTGGTGTTGGGGTTGTGACACAGCACGCACATTTCGATCTGGTTGCGATTTGCGCCGTGCACGGTCAGGCTGGAGTGGCAAACGTTGCAGGCCGCGGTGGACACAACTGTGCGTCGCGCTTGCATCGGAGTACCATCCACTGAGAAGCTGATCACCTTGTTATTACCGCCGACCTGCACAGTGGTTTGTTGCACCGTGCCGCCGTTCAACGTATAGGTATTGCGGCCTTCAATGCCCACCGAGAAGGTGCCGGTGGCGTTCGCCGGAATGACGTACTTGAAGGTGTAAGCGCAGTTTCCGTCACTGCCGCAAGTTGCCTTGGTCGCGTCTTCCGAGGTGTACCCGGAATAATCGCTGGTCGGACCGGCGATGATCAGGGCCAGGCGGCTCATAGCGGAGGCCAGGATCGGATTGCCGGCGTTGTCCTGGATGTTAAAAGTAACCGTGGGCGACTTCCCGGCGGATCCGTTGTCCACCTTTACGAGGTTGAAGTTGAGACCCGGAAGCTGCTTGGACTGGGTCGGGATCGTGTGCGCTCCCAGGATCGAGGCGTCAAACTCCAACTCGCCCTGCGGGATATGACACATGGTGCAATTGGCGTCGGACGTTTGCGGCAGGTTGACGTGGTTCTGACCGGTTGCGAAGTTCACGTCGTCGTGGCAGGAGCCGCAGGCCGCGCGGCTGGCGTTCATATAACCGTTCGCCTGCTTCGCGGTGGGAGTGTGGCACATGGTGCAATTCCGCACGTCGTTGCCAACGGGGAATTCGACGTCGGAGAAATCCGAGACGGCCTGGTTGAAGCCGATGATCTGGTATTTGCCGCCCGCTTTCACGCTCGGCAGATTGACGCCGTCATGAATCTTGTGGATCATGACTTTGAAGTCCACGGTGTTGCCGGTGTCGGGGTCGGTGGACTGCGGCGTGTGGCACATGACACAGAGCCGCACTTCATAGCGCGCGCCGCCGTGTGCTGAAAGATTGTCGTGGCACTGATTGCAGGATTGCGTTTCGACGACATCGCGGACGGTCTGCACTTTGCCGCCGCCGGGGACGAAGTCGAATTCATTATTGGAGTATTGCGTGCCGAGGTTGAACTCGGTCAAATCGCGGGTCGCGTAGGCGCCAATAGTATGGGTTGCGTTCGCGTTGAATCCGGAGGGCGCCTTGGTCTTGAAGGTGTAGGTGTACTGGCCGTCCGCCGTGCTGGTGAAAACGCCGCCGGAGTCCGTACTGGCCTGGGTCGCGCTCTGATTCGTAATCGGACTGGTTTGAACTCGTGTTGTGTAAGCCGTGTATTGTTCTTGTCCTTGGGGGATGGTCGCGGCGATAAAACTGACCGAGACCGTGCCGGGCGTGAACACGCCGTTACGGTCGAGTGGCAACCCCTTGGGGTCGGCAAGTGTAAAGGTCGCGGTGATAGTGCCGTCGGAAGCGATGGTAGCGCCGGTGATCGTGAGGACCAGTCCGGGCCGGACAAAGTCGATCGTCGCCTGAGTGGCGTAGAAAGCCATGTCATGCTTCGTGAAGGGCTGTCCGGCTCTTGTGTTGCCGGCCATAGCCGCGAGGGTAGAAGTTAAAGTTAATGCGATGCTGAGAAAGCTGGATTTGCGAAGCCCACCCATATTGTTGGAGAACCTCCCTCCGGCAGTGCCCTGTGCACTCCCAGGTCCAGTGATATGCGCCATATTGCTCAATTACTTAGGGATGCAGCGTTGAGATCCGCTTGGGTATATCTCAGGGTGGTGGGTTAAATGCCCCTAAGCGAAGGCGCCCAACTGCAGAGATTCGCTACAGTGAGTTGCGCTGCTCACAAGTCAGGTTTTTTAGAACGGCCGATTCAGAGGGGAAGTCCGCTAGTCCACCTTTTACAAACGTGTTCGGAGGAGTCTTCTTTCCGGAGCTGCTGAAGATCGTATAGAGATCACACTAAGGATCTGGGCGAATTATCCCGATAAGTGCCCAGGGACCTTTGTGCGCGGGCGCTTTCAGGGTGCATGGAAACGAGTGCTGTTGGCGATAGGCATAGCAATCTGGTTGCCCGCCATCGGCTTTGGATTCCGAACCCTGTTGCGATATTCGTACACGGCAGGGACAGCCGCGCAACCGCCGTCCAGGTGGCCCGGCAAAACCCCGAACCGCCCGGCGCTCCTTCTCTTTGCGCACCCGAATTGCCCCTGCACTCGTGCCACACTGAACGAACTTTCAGGTATTCTGGCGCGCGCCAGAACCCGCCCGGAAACCACCGTGATTTTTCATATCCCGGCGTCCGAGCCTGGCACCTGGGGTCAAACCGATCTTTGGCGGACTGCCAAATCCCTCCCCGGTGTTCAGGTCATCGACGATCGCGGCGGGGTTTGGTCGCGCCGCTTTGGAGCCTACACGTCCGGCCAGGTGCTGTTCTACGACGCTGGCGGAAAACTTGGATTTAATGGCGGCATTACCCCGGCCCGCGGACACGAAGGCAGCAATTACGGACGCGAAGCTATTCTTGCCCTGCTCAACAATCGCGAGCCCGAACACAAGATGACGCCCGTATTTGGTTGCAGCTTGAGAGGAGACTAGTGTCGAACGCATCAGCGGAAGTCCTGTTATCTGACGACATCGCCTCGCGCACCCGCGAACTTGTCGAAGAGCATAAGAATACCACTTATAAGCGCACCAGCAGACTGTTCGCGATCCTCATGTCCGTGCAGTGGGTGGCGGGAATTGCGGCGGCCCTCTGGATTTCGCCGCGAACCTGGTCAGGCGACACGAGCCAGATCCATTTACATGTTTGGATGGCCATAGTCCTGGGTGGCATCATCACAAGCCTGCCGGTCTTCTTAACACTCACACAACCGTGCTCGGCTCTGACGCGGCACACCGTTGCGGTGAGCCAGATGCTCATGTCCGCCCTGCTCATCCACCTGACCGGCGGCCGCATCGAAACTCACTTCCACGTCTTTGGATCGCTCGCCTTCCTGGCGTACTATCGCGATTGGCGCGTCCTCGTTTCGGCCACCCTCATAGTCGCAGGCGACCATGCCATCCGCGGCATCTACTTCCCACAATCGGTCTTCGGCATATTGACCGCGAGCCCATGGCGTTGGCTGGAACATGCCGCCTGGGTGGCCTTTGAAGATGTCATTCTCGGCAAAATGTGCCTTGAGGGCGTCAAGGAGATGTGGGAAATTGCGACGCGCCAGGCATCGATTGAGGCGATCGGCCGCAGCCTGGAGGAAAAAGTACAACAGCGTACGTTAGAGCTTGAGCATGCCAGAGATGTAGCAGAGGCCGCCAGCCAGGCAAAGAGTGAGTTCCTGGCCAACATGAGCCACGAGATTCGCACCCCAATGAATGGTGTCATTGGCATGACCGAACTGGCACTCGATACCGAACTTACCGAAGAGCAGCACGAGTACCTCACCTCTGTCAAAAGCTCAGCCGACGCGCTCCTTGGCGTCATCAATGATATCCTCGACTTCTCCAAGATCGAAGCCGGAATGCTCGACCTGAACCTCGTCGAATTTCAGCTCGCCGAAGTAGTCGATGCGACGGTTCGCACACTGGCCCTCAGTGCCCATCAGAAAGATCTCGAACTGGTTTGTGATATCAGCGCCTCCGTGCAGCAGACTGTCACGGGTGATGAGATTCGCTTGCGTCAGGTGCTTGTCAACCTGATCGGCAACGCCATCAAGTTCACAGAGCGCGGTGAGGTGGTAGTGTCGGTTGATTCGGTTCCGACTGCCGCCGGCTGCGAACTGCGGATCGCGGTGCGCGACACCGGCATTGGAATTCCGGTTGAGCGCCAGCAAATGATCTTTCAGCCCTTTACACAGGTCGACAGTTCCAGCACACGGCGCTACGGCGGAACCGGTCTGGGACTGACCATCTCGGCGCGCCTGGTCGCGATGATGGGTGGAAGGCTTCAAGTTCACAGCGAGCCGGGAGTTGGCAGTGCTTTTTCTTTTGCGATTCCCATGATGATTGGCGAGAGCCGGAATCCGGTTCGTACGGAAGAGGCTGCCAGTCTGCGAGGACTGGAGGTACTCATCGTTGACGATAATGCTACCAACCGGAATCTGCTGGCACGATGGTTTTCACGATGGGGGATGGAGCCGCTGCTCGCCGAGAGCGGCCAGGACGCATTGGCTCTTATAGATTCTCTGGAAACCGCCCCCGCCTTGATTCTGACCGACCTGCACATGCCACAGATGGACGGTTTCGATTTCGTCGCGCAACTAAAGTCGCACCACGAGACGCTTAAGGTTGTGATGCTCACATCGGGCAGTTATGCGGGAGATGCCGCCCGGTGCCGAGAACTTGGCATCGAGTTGTATCTCTTGAAACCAATTCGCGAGAACGACCTCCAGGCCATGGTGCTTCGTGTACTTGGTGCGCAGGTCCCCGTGTCACAACCTCGCCGCAAAACGTCCCCGCCGCATAAAACAAAGTCCAGCACGGATGGGGGACTCCGCATTCTTGTCGCCGAAGATAACCTGGTGAATCAGAAGTTCGCGCGTACACTGCTCGAGAAGGAAGGTCATACCGTGGTGATTGCCGCGACCGGCCGGCAGGCGCTTTCGGCCCTCGACGAGCAGCCCTTCGACCTCGTATTGATGGACGTACAAATGCCGGAGATGGACGGCTACGAGGCCGCGGCCTTAATTCGCACGCGGGAGCGCGGCACCGGCCTACGGCAGCCCATTATCGCGATGACGGCCCATGCCATGCGTGGGGATCGCGAAAAGTGTTTGGCGGCGGGAATGGACGGATACGTCGCCAAACCAATCCACAGAGAGGAACTGAAATATGCGATGGATCGTGTCCTTGTGACGGCCCGCCGCGCCTGAATCCGGCTCGCCTCTCGATAGGACGTCCGTTCGCGGTTACGGGCGTTGCCGCCGCGATCCGTCTCGATCGATAGACGCGCAACGGTGGGTTAGTGGCCACGCGAAACCGCCTGCCCCGCCTCTGGGTTGCGGCGAGGCAGCTTGGTGGGACAGGCGGTTTCGCCTGTCCTTTCCCGGTGAAGTCCAAAGGCGGACTGAATGCCACGCCGAATGGCCGGGATGCCGCCCAATTGGTAGCCTGTTTTTGTGAAGAAACAGGAAGCCGCCGAACTGCTCACCATCGACGGACGCGAAGTCCGAATCACGCATCCGGACAAGCTCTACTTCTCCAAACAGGTGAAGCTCACAAAACTCGACCTCGTCCGCTACTATCTCTCCGTCGCCCCCGGAGCCCTGGCCGGCATCGTCGACCGCCCCATCGTCCTGAAGCGCTTCGTGAACGGCGCCGAAGAGGAGGCGTTCTACCAGAAGCGGGCCCCGGGCGACCGTCCTGACTGGCTCCGCACCGTCACGCTCTCATTTCCGTCCGGCCGGACCGCCGAAGAAATTGTGGTCGACGATGCCGCGGGCCTCGCCTGGATCGTCAACCTCGGCTGCATCGAGTTACACCCGCATCCCGTCCGTTCAGCCGACCTCGACCATCCCGACGAGCTCCGCGTCGATCTCGATCCCGGCCCAGGCGTCAACTGGTCCGATGTCCGCACAGTGGCCCTCGAAGTGAAGACGTTCCTCGAGGAAGTCGGCCTCCGCGGCTGGCCGAAAACCAGTGGCTCGCGCGGCATGCATATCAACGTGCGCATCCATCCGCGCTGGACCTTCACCGAAGTCCGGCGGGCCGCTGTCGCCCTCTCCCGCGCCGTCGAGCGCCGTGTACCCAACTTTGCCAGCTCGAAATGGTGGAAGGAAGAGCGCCACGGAGTGTTTCTCGATTACAACCAGAACGCGAAGGACCGCACCACCTGTTCCGCATATTCCGTGCGCCCCCTGCCGGATGCCCGTGTGTCCACGCCTCTCGATTGGAGCGAAGTCCCGGATTGCCACCCCGAAGATTTCACGATTTTCACAGTTCCGAAGCGCTTCGAGCAAATCGGCGACCCGCATCACGACATGAACGCGTCTGCCGGGTCGCTGGAATCCCTGCTCGAACTGGCCGACAAAGACGAGGCCTCGGGCTTGGGTGACGCGCCGTGGCCGCCCCACTTCCGCAAGATGAAAGGTGAGGCGCCTCGAGTGATGCCCTCACGCGCCAAAATGCCCCTCATCACCGTCGCAAACTCGCCCGACAAACAGGCTGCGCTCGACGGGTTGGAGCGGTGGAAAGCGAAACACCCCGAGGCCGCCAAAGACCTCGCCATCGACGACGTCCTGGTCGACTCCATGCGTGGCCGCTCCTCCACCTGGACCCGCATCCGCGTCAACCTGCGCCACGTACCGGAATCAACCCGCCCGCCGCAGGAAACCCCCGATCCCGACGATGACCCGACCCGCGAGTGGCGCACGATGTCCCGAAAACGTCAACGCCCGAAGATCTCGGACAACTCCTGAGCGGGAACCACCTCCAACTGCGCATAAGTGCAGTCCCGCGGCGCCTTGTCCATCCGCCACCGCCGGAAATGCGACATGTGCCGGAACCGGGACCCTTGCATGTGCTCATACGCGACCTCCACGACCAACTCAGGCCGTAGCGGCTCCCACGAAAGATCCTTTCCCTGGCTCCAGCGGCTCTGGCCGCCCGGAATACGACGCGAAGTCTGCCCATCGGCGGTCAAATGATCCGCCCACGCCCGCCAGGGATGATTCGCGAGCGCATCACGCCGGTATGGATCCAGGAACTCGACCAATTCCCGGCGCTTCTCTTTCGAAAAACTCGCGCAAACTCCCACGTGCTGCAGCGCGCCGGCATCGTCGTAGAGCCCAAGGAGCAGCGAGCCGACCGCTGTTTGTTCGCCCTGCTTGTACCAGCGAAACCCCGCCACCACGCAATCGCAATCGCGCTCATGCTTCACCTTGAACATCACCCGCTTGTCTGGTTCATATATGCCGGAGATCGGCTTAGCGATGACACCGTCGAGACCCGCGCCTTCAAAACGCCGAAACCAATCGGCCGCGACGGTCGCATCGCGGGTTGCTGGAGTGACGTGAACCGGTGGCGTTACCGTCCCGAGCAGCCCTTCCAACTCCCGCCTCCTGACCTCGAACGTCTCGCCCCGCAAATCCTTTGCACCGTCGCTCAGCAAATCGAAAAACACGATCGAGGCTGGAATCTGGGTTGAAAGCAGCTTTACGCGCGACGCCGCCGGGTGGAGGCGAAGCTGCAGCGCCTCGAAATCGAGGGCGCCTTGTTTCGCGATCACAATCTCACCGTCGAGCACGCACCGCCCAGGCAATTGCCCGAGCAAAGCCTCAACCAACTCCGGAAAATACCGATTGAGCGGCTTCTCATCGCGGCTTTGAATCTGAATTTCCTCCCCATCGCGGAAAATCAAAGCGCGAAATCCGTCCCACTTCGGCTCATAAATCCACGATTCACCCGCAGGCAGGGAGTCCACGCGTTTTGCCAGCATTGGCAGAACGGGAGGGTTGACAGGAAGTTCCACGCCAAGATATTACCGTGACCGCTGTGCTAGCGTATCAGGGAGCCAAGCCGAATGCGCTATTCGATACTGGTGCTCCTCAGTTCAGCGTTGCTATCCGCGCAGTCCCAGGCCCCCACGACCGCCATTCTTGAAGGCGAAATACTCAATTCCGCGACCGGCGCACCAATTCCCGGCGCTCGCATTCGGCTTGGCCCTAATAGCGAAGTTGCCGTCTACGCCAAAGCGGACCCCCACGGACATTTTTCATTTGAAAATCTGGCCCCGAATAATTATTCGCTTAGTATTGAGAGTCCTGGCTTTCAACCAGACGAGCGATTATCGATTAATCTATCGGCGAAAAGCTCAGCTCCTCTGCGATGCGATCTTGCCGATGCCGACATTAAACGCTCGACCGACGCGAACGGAACCCGGCATATATCGGTAACGCTGCGCCTGGTCCCGTCAGCCGTGATCACCGGCAAGATAACCGACCCCGATGGCTTTCCCGTCAACGGCGGCAGTATTGAGCTGACGCGAATTGAGCCCTTTGTTCCAACCTGCTCGTTTATGGCTCTGCGACGGATGTACCGCGCAAACGACCAGGGCGAGTTCCGCATTGCGCACCTGGAAGCGGGTTCCTATTATGTCGTCGCCAACAAACCGGCGACTACGGGAGTTTGGGATAGCAGCTATCACCCCACCTACTATCCGCACGCACTGGATACCGCGTCCGCCAAGGCTATTAAGGTTGTCCCGGGCCAAGAGGTTCGAGCGATTTGACAGCTTCACATTCTCCAAATCGTTACGGCTTCAGGCTGCCCATATGCCGGCTTAAGCCGGCGGTACTGGCATTCCAGTCCACGCGGAGTTTTCGATCGCACAACAAGTTTCCAAGCCGCTCTCAACCTGGTTGAACCGAGGCGACTTGCACCGGTTGAAAACCAGTGCGTAGGATGCAATCCCGCCCCACAAGAATGACGGAGGCCAAGTCTAGCTTAGCTGGCCGCCCGGCATCGCTCGTGCAGCCGCCGCACGACCTTCCCAAGCTCCATAAACTCGTCCAGGGTCGACGGCTTGCGAAAATAGTCCGCCGCTCCTAACTCCAGTGCCCGCTGGCGCTCGGTTTGCAAATCGGACGAGCTGATCATTACCACGGGGATGTTCCTGCACCGCTGGCTTTGCCGCAGCCGGGCCAGAACCTCCAGCCCCGTCCTGCGGGGCACGTTCATATCCAGAAGCATCACCGTAGGAACGCGGCCTTCGCGTTGCTCATCGATAGAGTCGATTCTCCGTATGGCGGATTCCCCGTCTTCCACTACCTCGATCCTGAACGGCAGCCCTTCGAATCGCATCGCTTCCTCGACGAGATACACATCCGCGGGGCTATCTTCCACCAGTAACAGCGATACTTCTTCCGATTCTCCGTCCGTCATACCTTCATCCCAGGAAGCGTGAACTGAAATGTGCAACCGCGGCCCGGTTCCGATTCCACCCAGATCCTGCCGCCGTAGCGCTGTACGATTTTCTGGCAGATCGCCAGCCCGATGCCGCTGCCGGAATACTTCCCGCCGCCGTGCAGCCGCTGGAACAAGCCGAAGACCTGCTCGCGATAGTCCGCGCCGATCCCAATGCCGTTATCCGCAACGGATATTTTCCACCAATCGTCCATCGCTTCCGCCCGAATCTGAATTACCGGCGGATCCTCGCCGCGATATTTCAGAGCATTCCCGATCAGGTTCTGAAATAACTGCGTTAAATGAAATTCGTGGACGGCCAGCGGGGGCAGTGAGTCGGTATCGACACGCGCCCGTGTTTCGGCAATCCGGTTTTCGAAAGTTTCCAGCGTAGCCCGGACGATTTCATTCGGATCGGACGCCTTGACCACTTCCAACGGCGCGCCCGCTGCCTGGGTGTACTCCAGCAATCCTTTGAGCAGGCTCTCAGCCCGGCGCGACGCTTCGACCGTGTGTTGAATCAATTGCACGCCACGCGCGTCCAGCTTCTCTTCGTATGCCTTCTGTAACAACTCGCTAAAGACTGCAAGCTGCCGCAACGGCTCCCGCAGGTCGTGGCTGGCCGAATGCGCGAATTGCCTCAGATCGCTGTTAACCAGCGCCAGTTCGTGAGCCTGCCGGGCCAATGCCTCCTCGGACTGCTTTCTTTCCGTAATATCTGTCAAGGTGACTACGCACCCGAGCAGTTCATTGTACTGGCTCCACAATGGACCCGCGCTCAGAAGCACAGAGCGTGTCGTGGCGTCGGGCTGCACCAGCGCTGCTTCCAATCCGCGAATCCGTTGGCCCGCGCGCGCCGCGTAGAAGATCCTTGCCGCATTGATTCGAGATCCCCCGGACGTGAGCGGGAAGACGGAATCGAAAACATTCAACAGCGCTGGTCCGACCGCGAGACTCTTGGCCGACTCGCTGAGCCGCACCACAACGCCCTCAAGGTCAACCACCACAATCGCCTCGCCAGCCTGATCCAGGATCATCCGGGATAGCTGTTCCTCACGCACGATTGCCTCGTTACGGCGCTGCTCCCGCAGATCGCTCACCACCAGGCAGGTGGTCTGCATCCCGGAGACATCCATCAGGGTTAACGAGATTCGAACGGGAACGACGCAGCCGTCCCCACTCGCCAGCTCGAGTTGCCCCGAACTGTGCCCCCGTGTGGCCGCTGCTTCGGACAACTCGACGAAGGTGTTCGATGCGAAGGGTCCCAGAAACCGGTCAAATCTTGAGCCCGCGATGGAGTCGGGCGGCGATCCTACCAACGCGGCGAACTGGCTGTTCGAATAAAGAACCACCCCGTTGCGGTCGAGAGTGACTGTCCCCTCGTGCATCTGCTCCACCAGAACACGATAGGGGTGGTCCGCGCCCTCCAGGGTGTACACCTGGGGACCCAGCGGCCCTCGGACCACAACCGCGTCGATTTCGCCGGCGTAAATCGCCCGAATTGTCGCTTCTGCTTCCTCTAACCTGCTGCGCAGGTCCTGGATGCGCGCTTCGCGACCTTTTACTTGCGTCGGCATCAGAATGCGTGTCTCTCCTAGATCACTGTTTGCAGATCGAGTCCTCGCAGAACCGCAGCAGTCTCCGAAAGGTCTCCGATCATGCGCCGGACCAACCCGGGTTCCTGCTTAATGAGTGTGGGGATTGCAACAATCCGATCCTCACTCGCGCGGCCCGGCTCTTTATAGATGTCAACAACCTGCAGATCGTAACGCCCCGCTAACTGCGATTCGCAGATGCGTGTTACGTTTTGGATCGCGCGCAGCGAACGGGGTGTCGAGCCGGCTACGTACAAACGCAGCCGGTGTGGAACGCCGGTGGCCTTGCCAACCGGGTCTATCGCTTTCCAAGGCGTTCGTGCCAAAACAACTCCATTGAACGCTCTTCAGCGCCCCTGTGTTCGCACATCCAACCCAACCAGAACTCTTTCCGTGTTCGAAAGATCGCCAATAATCTTGCGCGCCGGTTTGGGTATGGTCCGTACCAGGGTGGGAATCGCGAGAATCTGGTCGCCCGCCGCTAGCTGGGGCTTCTTGAGCAGATCGATGATTTCTACCCGGTAGTTTCCCGCGAGGTGCTCCTCGCAGATTCGTTTGAGGTTGCTCAGCGCCTGCAAAGACCGTGGGGTTTGCCCCGCGACATACAGCCGCAGATCATATTTCTGGGTTCCGTCCTTTTTTGGGCTTCCGTTCTTTCGCCGGGGGACGGTCTTTGATTTCGAAGCCTTAGCAGGCATCATTATTTACCTCTGCGGCCGTTTGGCCGCGAACTTCTCAAACTACTGCTACCGATATTGCGGCTGGCACGGAGCTGGTCATGAACGTTCACGGCCGCTTGTTTCCGCGCCTTCTCATCTACCTCCAGCGCCGCTAACTCTCTTTCGCGAGCCGTACGCTCCGCCGCGAGCGCCGCAATTTTTGCATCCACGGACAGCAGCAACGCTTTCGTCTCGATTTCACGCCGCCGGCTTTCCTGGACTATGCGCGCTTCCTCCCGGCGTTCTTCCGCTTCCCGTGCCAACCGGGCCGATCCCGTAAGCACGCCGCCCGGACCGATGTACACGTCCCGCAACTGCACGCCCTCTGAGGTTAGCAGGAATTCCCGAATCTGGTTGGAGTGCGGCATGCCGCGCGATTTTAATACGTAGAGCACCCGGTTCCGCTCCCCGTTCACATCGATGTTTCGCAACAGAATCCAGGTGTCGACCAGTGACGAGATACTCAGGGACGTCGACTGCAGATTATCCTCGTCGCTCAGTGCCGTAAACATCGCAGTGGCGCCCCTGTCTTTAATGAAATCGACCATTCGCAGCACCAGCGCGCTCACGTCGTGCGTCGATCCCCCCGGCAACAACCCTGAAATCGGGTCGAGTACCACCACGCGCGGATTGTATTTCGCTAAAAGATGATGCATGCGGACCAGGTGCATCTCCAGTCCGAACGCACTCGGCCGTGTGGCTTCAATCCGCAGCAATCCTTTCTCTACCCACCGTCCCAGGTCGAGGCCGATCGAGCGCATGTTGCGGATAATCTGGCCCGGCGATTCCTCGAAGGCAAAGTAGACGGCTCTTTCGCCTCGGCGGCATGCCGCGTCCACGAAATGCGCCCCCAGGCTCGACTTGCCCGTCCCCGCGGTACCCGTAACTAAAACGCTGGCGCCGCGGTAGTACCCCTCGCCACCGAACATGGTATCGAGCTGCTTGATGCCGCTCGATACCCGTTCCGAAGAAGCGGCATGTGTGAGCCCGATCGAAGTTACAGGAAGGACCGAAATCCCTTGCTCATCGATCAGAAATGGATATTCGTTCGTCCCGTGCGTCGATCCGCGATACTTGAGCACCCGCAGGCGTCGTGTCACCGCGTCATTCTGGACGCGATGATCCAACAGAATCACGCAATCCGATACATACTCCTCGAGTCCGTGCCGCGTCAGCGTGCCGTCGCCCTTCTCGCCCGTAATTACGGCTGTGACGCCCTTGTCTTTCAGCCACCGGAATAAGCGCCGCAGCTCCGACCTCAGAACGCCCACATCCGACAGCCCCGCGAACAGAGCCTCGGGAGTATCCAGCATCACTCGCTTGGCGCGCACGCTTTGGATCGCGGCGTTTAGCCGGACGAACAAGCCTTCCAGGTCGTACTCGCCTGTTTCCGCGATCTCGTTCTTATCGATGTACACAAAGTCGATGGCGAGCTTCTTGGATCGTTGGAGCTTCTCGAGATCGAAGCCCAGAGAGGCCACGTTCATCGCCAGGTCGTGCGCGCTCTCTTCGAACGACATGCAAACGCCGGGCTCGCCATACAACTCCGCCCCGCGCACCAGGAATTCGATTCCAAACAGAGTTTTCCCACACCCGGCCCCACCGCATACCAAGGTCGGCCGCCCTTTGGGGAGCCCTCCGAGTGTGATTTCATCGAACCCGGCTATACCTGTGGGGGATTTCGGTAGGCGTTTGGGAGATTTGGCCGTAACGTCCGTCTTCACTGCTCCTCGTTTATCCCAATAGAAATAACTTCCAAGTTTAGAAGCTTGGACTTTTGAACGCAACAGGGCTGCTTCGGGGGCTCCCGCCGGCCCCTTGTCTTCATCGGCTCGCCGCAGGAGGAAGGCAGGGTTTCTCTCCGGTTCCGCGCGGAAGCGTTCTCGGTTACCATCAACCGCATTCCGCCTCAGCCTCCGGTTACATTGCGGTCAATCCTGACTGGCAGGGTCGAGATTCGTCTCGACCCTGTGACGTCAATTGCTAGGATAATGCTTTAACTTGTCATCGTCCGGCAAGCCAAGCGAAAAGGATCATCGTGAGTGTCGCAAAGACCGAGCTTCACCCGGCCCCGGTGTCGGGCGCGCCTAAAATTCAGACGGCTTCGAGCGAGGTAGCGCGTGATATCAACCGCCGCATCGTCCTGAATTTTATCCGCAAGCGACATCCCATCTCCCGCGCCGACCTCGCGCGCCTGTCGGGACTTCAGCGCAGCACGGTGTCATTGATTGTCGAGCAGTTGATCGATGAGAACTGGGTGATGGAGGGACCCACGGGGCGGTTGCCCCGAGGCAGGCGGCCCACTTTCCTGCGATTGAACGACGAGCGCGTCATCATTGGCGTCGACATTCGGCCGGTTCAGACCACCGTAGCGGTAGCCGATGTAAACGGCCACTTCTCCTCGCAGGAAGTGATGCCGACGGCGCCGGACCCCTCGAAAGCCCTGAACTCTCTGACGGAATGCCTGCAGCGTTTCGTTCAGAGCGCACAAGGCAAGAAGATCGAGGGCATCGGAATCAGTGTCCCGGGACGATTTGACGGTTTGACCGAGCGTTTAGTATTTGCCCCCAACCTAGGGTGGGCCGACTGCGACATCCGTACGCCCATAATGAACGCGACCGGCCTCGAAGTGGAGGTTGAGAACGCAGCCAACGCGTGCGTCCTCGCCGCCGTCTGGTTTGACCATACCGAACCGACCCGGAACCTCGTGGTCGTTACCGTTTCGGAAGGAATCGGCACGGGGCTCCTCGTAAACGGCAGGTTGGTGCGCGGCGCCAGGGGCATGGCCGGCGAATTCGGCCACGTGTCGATCGACGCGAACGGACCGGAGTGCCGGTGCGGCGCACGCGGCTGCTGGGAACTCTACGCCTCGAGCCGTGCTGCCGTTCGCTTTTATTCGGAGTCCGCCGGCGCCGGAGGCCTTACCTTCCTGGACCTGCTCAGCCGGGCGGACCAGGGTGACAGGCGTGCTATCGAGGCGCTGCATACCATGGCCCATCACCTGGGACGAGGTATGCGTACGATCGTCGCAGGACTGGCGCCGGAACGAATTGTCATCGTGGGTGAGCTTACGCGCGCCTGGAATCGCTTCGGCCCCCTGATCGAGGCGGAGATGCGCGCTCAGGTACTGCCGGGAGGCTCCGCCCCGTTGATCGTACCCGCACCCGAATCCGGGCTGGCGAGATTGCGTGGGACCATCGCACTCGTACTCGAAAAACACTTCGGAGTTTTCGACCAGCTTTCCTGATCCCGATGCGCCCAGCCTGTAATGCAGGCTATTAATCTTCCAGATCCGAAGGCGCTTCTTCAGAACCGCAAAATCGATCAAATAAGCATTTGCTTGCGCGGCTATTCTGGGTCCATGCCGGCGAGAGAGAGCGGAGATCCAGTCGAAAAGGCCCTCTGGTACGTAGAAAGCCACTTCGGCCATGAGATCTCGCTCGATGACGTCGCGTCGGCTGTCGACGTGACGCGCTATCACCTGACACGCGTTTTCGGTTTGGCGGCCGGCCGGTCGATCATGCAATACGTGCGCGGCCGGCGGCTCACTGAGGCCGCGCGAACGCTGTCGCAAGGCGCTCCCGACATACTCGCGGTGGCAATTGAAGCGGGATACGGCTCTCATGAGGCATTCACCCGTGCTTTTCGCGAGCAGTTTGGCCTGACGCCCGAAGCGGTTCGGGAGCGGCAGAATCTGAAGGACCTGAAACTCGTGGAGGCAATCAAAATGGATGAAAGTTTATTGGCAAACCTGCAGCCGCCGCGTTTCGAAGACAGGTGTACGCTTCTGATCGCGGGACTCAGCGAGCGTTATGACTCGGAGGCTTGTGCCGGAATTCCGGCGCAGTGGCAGCGTTTCGCGCCGCATCTGGGTCATATCCCGGGACAGATCGGCCAAGCCACCTACGGCGTTCTTTGCAACAGTGACGACGCGGGAAATGTGGAATATATCAGCGGTGTTGAGGTCTCCGATTTTGCGCGACTGCCAAACGAGTACGCCCGACTGCGTATACCGGAACAACAGTACGCTGTGTTTTCCCACCGCGGCCATATATCCACCATCCGGCAGGTGTGGTTCACGATCTTCAACAAGTGGCTTCCGGAATCTGGCTATCAGGTTGCCGGCGGCCCCGAATTCGAGCGTTACGGTGCTGAATTCAACCCTGTATTAGGAACGGGCGGATTTGAAGTTTGGATTCCGATCCGGAAGCGGGACTGAGTCAGCTCCTGTCAGCGTCCCATTCGCGGACGAGCTGCTTGGGGGCCATCAGGCGCCATCCTTCGATGAGCAGATCGCGAAGCTGTTTTTGATCGACGGTGGAGAGCCGCACGATCACTCCGCGATAGGTCTGGTAGTGCGGCGTCACAAAAAACACATCGGGGTTTGACTCCAGCAGTTGTTCCCGCCGTTCAAAATCGATTCGGACAATCAGGAACTCCTCGTTGGCAGGAAGCCCGCTGGGCCGGCTGCGCTCGTTGGCCGCCAGGTACGCAAGGGCTTTTCCAGCGACCCGAACGACTTCTCGATCCGTCCCTTTTTCACAACCCGGAAATGTCGCCAGGAGGAAATGAGCGACGGCATCCCATGACCGCAGAGGACCCGTGCCAATGCGTCTCGTGTTGTTGGTGCGTCGGGCCGCTCTCATTGATTTTCCGTGGACGGGTGACGCAGGCGTTCAGCGTGACGCCACGGACCGCTGATCCACGAGAGTACCAGTTTCTGATTCTTTGTATCGCGCCGACGATTTGGAGACGAAAACGCCTGTCCCACCTTTCCAACCGGAACTTGATCGTTGGTTGCGGCTATACTGCTTCACCCTTCCACATTCTCCAAATTCTTCGCGGAATGCAAAGAATCACAGGCTCGCCATCCCTCACCAAACGTGCGTGGCGAGCACCCGCGGATGCCCCGAAGCGCCGTGAACCACAGGCACGCGCAGAACAATCTGCAAATTCCGTTTCTCCCACCCTCGCGGAAGCTTGGCGACCGCCTCAGCGAAGTATTCCGGATTGCTGAGGAACTCGCCGGCGGCCATGGTTCCATATTGTGTGATACCCGCGGCAATCACGACCGGCCGGTCGGTGTTGAGATCCAGCACCCGCGACACGATGGCGTAATCGTTCGGAATGTCCCAATTGGGCCACGCTCCGGTCAGCTTCCAGTCCGTGTTCTCCGGATGCTCCCGGTCGCGAACCATGTCCGTTTCGTGCGCGCTGTCTTTCACGAACGTGAAGCGCAGCTCGCCCGCGGCCCGCAGTGTCCACTGATTGTCAAACGCAGCGATCAGCACCGCCGGGTTCTCCCGCAAATCCGCAAACGTCGTGGTCCGCTCGCCTCGAACGCGATAGGGCTTGCCCCGCTTCGCAAAAAGCGAGGTCAAACGTACGAGGCAGGCCGCGTCCCCCAACGCGACATATCGATCCGCCAGAATAACCAGGTCTTTGCGAGGGATGACGCCCTGCGCGATCTCTCCCGGGGGCTTGCCGATTTCAAATTGAATCGCGTCCTGCGCTTGCGCGCCGCGAAGATTGTAAGTGACCGGCTGGCCCATGGAAAACAATACCGTTCCCGGCGCCTGGTACATAGGCTCCCAGAACCGGTCAACATCGGTTTTGCCCCATTTCGGAACGAGCGCGATGGTTCCCAGCAACGCTAACGCCAGGGCAATAATACCACTTGCCGCAACCGTTGCGAGCCGCAATCGGTTAGGCTCAGTCTCCGGTTCGACGTGCGCCGCACCGTTCTGCGGAGCCGGATTGGCATGGAATTCGGGTACATAAGAACCCGCCACAAGGTCAATGCGCGGCTCCGCCTCATGCCCCTGTTCCTGGTAGTACTGTGCAAGCTTCTTACGGATCTCCGCGGCTGTCGCGCGGACGATCGGCTCCTGATTGGTATCGTAGTCCGGCGGCCTTCCAAAGACCTCCACTCCTAGCGTGCGTTCCTTGAGCGCATGCCCATCGTCGGCTAGTGTGTGCTCGGTGATATGCCGTAGGAGGCTCTGACAACGGCGACTGGATCGGAACTGCTGACTCCCCAGAACGCGCTCAAGCTGTGCGCGAATTTGCTCGGCCTGCTCCGGCGGAAGGCTTCGAGACGAGACCTCAACGTCCAGGTTACGGGACAATCGGTTCGACCTCTGATACCTTCAATCTACACCCGAAAGGGACGTATTGTACCCCCTAATTTCCATCTATCCGTAACGGTCAGTAATCCATTGATTCTAAAGCCGAAAATCTGTACGGTCCCGTAACGTCCTTACAACGTTACGCCCAAATCATCTTAAGCTGGGCTGCTATCAGGTCGGTGGAGTGTCTCGCAATTCTTCAGGGCGGCGATCGTTTCGCACGCTTCCGCTGGGAAAGGGCTCCCAACGGCTGACCGTAGGCCATTACTTAAAACTATGAGGTGAATGCGTATGCACCAGTCTCGTTCCGGTCCGCGAAGTTTGCGGCTTCCGGTTGCCTTTCTCTTTTGCTTCCTCCTGTTGGCCTTTACATTTGTGGCATCAGCGCAGGAAGCTACCATCGTTGGGAGTGTCACGGACCAGAGTGGTCTTGCGGTTCCCAACGTCACCATCACGATTTTGAATGCGGGCAACGGCCAGAATCTAGTGCTCACAAGCAATGAGGTCGGGCAGTTCATAGCGCCCGCGCTCCTCATTGGCACGTACTCCATCAAAGCGGAGGCTAAGGGGTTTAAGACGTGGAGCCAGAGCAGCCTCACGCTCCGCCAGGGAGACCGCACCCGCCTCGATATCCAACTGCAGATCGGCCAAACCTCGGAACAAGTGACGGTGGAATCCGGAATCCTGCAGGTTCAATCGGTCAGCAGCGAAGTCAGCGACGTCGTCACCGGCACCCAGGTTTTGGATCTGGCGACAAATGGACGCAACTTCGTCACATTGGCAGCCTTAACACCCGGCGCTTCCTCGGCGGTCTCCGGTTTTCAGTTCCCGGCCGCCAATAGCACCAGCTTCAACATCAGCTTCAACGGGCAGAATCCCGATCACAACGTGTGGATGATCGATGGCGGCGAGGACTACGACCGCGGCTCCGGCGGCAAATTCTCGCTGATGCCGTCGACCGAGGCGCTGGCGGAATTCCGGACGATGACCTCAAACTACTCCGGTGATTTCGGCCTTTCCTCCGGCGCGATGCTCACAATGGTGCTCAAATCCGGTACCAGCCAGGTGCACGGCGCATTGTGGGAATTCGTACGCAACGACGCGTTTGACGCGAGGGACTTCTTTACCAATCGGAACGGCCTGGCAACGCCGATCTTGAAGTACAACGTTTACGGGTTCAATTTGGGCGGGCCGGTGGTTCTCGGCCGCTTCAACAAGACTCGTGACAAGACGTTCTTCTTCTATAACATGGAGTGGCGGTCGCTTCGTGGGACGACGCAATTGAATACGAACGATCCGTCGTTGGCGGAGCGGACAGGCGATTTCAGCGGCTGGACAGGGACGCTCAGGGTTCCTAACGCGAACCAGATCTCCCCGGCCCTGCAGTCCCGCTTTGCCGCCCTCGGACTGACTCCCGGCCAAGCGTTCCCCGGCAACAAAATCCCAGCCAGCCTCCTCGACTCCAACGCATTGGCATTCATCGCGACGGGCGCACTGCCGACTCCGACGACGGTGGATTCCAGCGGCATCGGGCACCTGGTGACCAATGCTTCCGCTCCTCACAATACGCGCGAGGAACTGGTCCGCATAGACCATCGCGCCACCGATAAGCTGTCGTTCTTCGGCCACTTTGCCGTAGATCACGACAGTTTCACCAATGCGACGTCGATGTGGAGCGGCGACAACTATCCTTCAGTCGGATCGCTGTTCGCGAACCCGTCCTACAGCGCGGTCGCTCATGCCACGTATATCATCAGCCCCTCGCTGGTAAACGAGACGGCATTCAACTACAGCTCCAACACAATCACGATCAGTGCAACGGGGAACGTCTACAAGAACCTGAGTGGGTTTAATGTTCCGCAGTTGGCGCCTGGCTCCACCACCAGAACGATCCTGCCGAACATGAATTTCGCCGGCGAAGTCAACGCGAATTTCCAGCCGAGCTGGCAACCCTGGGTCAACTCTTCGGCGGCGTACCAGTATCGCGACGATCTGTCATGGATGAAAGGCCGCCATCAGATCAAGTTTGGCTTTTCCTTCATGGAGTACAACAAAGGGCAGGACAGCTTTGGCTCCACGGAGGGCTCTTTCGGTTTCAACGGCAACTATACGGGCAGCGCTTTTGCCGATTTCCTGCTCGGGTTTGCCAACTCCTACCAGCAGGATGCCCTGCACAACAATGACATGTGGCACGATCAGACGTACGGCATCTACGTACAGGACAACTGGCGCATTACGGATCGGCTGACCCTGAATTTGGGGTTGCGCTGGGAAGGCATGCCACATACGTATGAAGTCAACAACAACGTGGCGAACTTCTATCCGAACCTTTACACCGCCGCGAACGCGCCCCGATACATCCCGGGCACGTCCAATCTCGATCCGACAGGTCCTGGTTTCAAGACCATCCCCGGCGTGACCCTTTCTACTGTTCCGTTCTACATGAACGGTCTGGCCATCGCCGGCACGAACGGAATTCCGGACGGGCTGGTGCAGAACCATTGGAATATGTGGAGTCCACGCGTCGGCTTTGCCTGGGATATGACGGGCAAAGGCAAGACGGTTCTGCGCGCCGGCTTTGGCAGGGTGTATGAACGCGTCCAGGGCAATGATGTCTATGACATGACGGGGAACGTACCGTTCAGCTACCAGACGAACCTCAGCAATGTGCTGCTCTCCAATCCGGCGACCAGCATCCTGACCGGACAGACGGCCAGTTCGCCCGTCGGACCGGCGGGATTGTCGACTCTGTCGTATAGCGACTACAAGGCTCCGACCACGAACCAATGGAGTTTCGGCTTCCAGCATGAGATGTGGAAGCAGGCGATTCTTACGCTGTCGTACGTGGGAGCTCAAGAGCAACACCAGAACGTTTTTGCCGACATTAACGCACCGTACCCTTGGAACACCACCGGGCGCGCTGCCGTTGTGGCCAACACTCAGGATGTCAATTTGATTCGGCCATACCTGGGATTTGCGCAGATCAACCAGTCTGAAAACCCCGAGAACGGCCATTACAACAGTCTTCAGACGAACTTCCGAATCCAGGCTTCGAAGGGCCTCTCGCTCCAGGCAGCCTGGACACTCGCGAGGAATTACAACACCGTTCCCGGAACGCCGGGCGGCGGCGACCTGCAACAGTCCTCAGACCCCTACAACCTGAAGTACGACTACGGCCTGAGCCAGTTCGACCGCAAGAGCGTTCTGATCATCAACTGGGTTTATGATTTGCCGCTCTTCGCGCATGCCGCAAAAGCGACGAAGAGCTTGCTGGGCGGCTGGCAGATGTCCGGCGTCATCACATCGGAGACCGGATTGGCCATCACGCCAACCTACAACAACTCGTCTCTCGGAATGGGAGGCAATGTCGCAAACCGGCCGAATCTCAACGGCTCGGTCTCGTATCCTCAGGGGGTCGATGGCTGGTTCAGTACCGGCGCCTTCAGCGCTCCGGCTGCTCTGGCTTTCGGCACCGCGACCAAAGGCAGCCTGCGCGGTCCGGGCTTGAACAACCTGGACGCCAGCCTGTTCAAGAACTTCGCCGGAATTCCGTTCATCCATAAGGAAGGCGCGAATTTCCAACTCCGCTTCGAGTTCTTCAACCTGCTGAACCACACTGAGTTCAACGGCGTGCAGTTGAATTACTCCAGCCTGAGCGACTTCGGTCACATCACTTCGGTGTATCCGTCGCGGCAGATCCAATTCGGCGCCCGCTTTACCTTCTAGTAAACGGAAGCGAAGACAGTGGCGATCAGCGATTACATGGCAGCATGGAATCGCTGGTCGCTTTTTTATGGGTAGGGTCAATTCAAGGCAGCCGCAGGCGGCGTGAAACTCCCGATCCCACTTTAACCCCTCACGAACCGCTCGCGCCGGGCACGTGCGAGCGTTTGCTTGCGTTCCAGCAGCGAAGTGTAACCGCTTTCAGTTTTTCCGAATGCGCAGTACTGTACCCACCGTTTGAGATGTCACGTAACGCTTCCTAAGCTGCTGAATCCACATGTGAAATTCCGTAACGTCCCGTATCAAACGTATTAAACAAGCGCAAACACTAATACTCTCTTCTCGTTATCAGGTCGGCGAGGTGTATCGCTTCGTACGTCGGGGAAAAACGACCTGACCGTAGGCCATTACTTCCAAGGTGAGGTGAACTCAAATGCACCTGTCTCGTTTTGAGGAGATCCGTACGCGGTCACGGGTTCCTCGTTCGGCTTCCTTCCGGCTGGGGTCCGGAATAAGCCATGTCCTCCTTCTTTGCTTCCTCCTGTTGGCCTTTACGTTCGTGGCATCAGCGCAGGAAGCAACCATCGTCGGAACCGTGACGGACGCCTCGGGATCAGTGGTCCCGAACGTGTCGATCACGATTACCAACACTGACACCGGCCTCAGCCGGAAACTCAATACAAACGAAGCTGGTCAGTATGTCGTGCCCGGCCTGATCGTCGGTCACTACTCGGTGCGAGCCGAGAATCCGGGGTTCAAGATGGCGGAGAGATCCGGCATCGCTTTGAACGTCGGCGACCGCATCCGCATTGACCTGCCACTGCAAGTGGGCGAAACCAAGGAAAGCGTCAATGTCGAAGCATCGCCTATCGCGGTTCAGACCGACTCCGGCGAGGTCAGCCACGTGATTAACGGCGAGCAGGTTTCGCAACTCGCAACCGATGGCCGCAACATCTACTCGCTTGCAAACCTTGTACCGGGCGCATCGAGCGCCATGCCTAACTTCAACACGCCGACCTCGGCCGGCGGCAACGCCAACGTCTCCTTCAACGGCCAGCGTCAGAACCACAACATCTGGCTTGCCGATGGAGCCGAGCAATCCGACCGTGGCGGCGCAGGCGGCGCGATCATCAATCCTTCCATCGAAGCCATTGGAGAATTCCGGGTACTCACCTCCAACTACAGCTCCGACTATGGGTTGTCGTCCGCGGGAACCATCAGCATGGTGTTTAAGTCCGGAACCAAGGACTTCCATGCCAGCGCCTGGGAGTTTTTGAGAAACAATGACTTCGACGCGAACGACTTTTTCCGCAACAAGGCCGGATTACCAACCAGGGAACTGCGGTTGAACGTTTTCGGGTTCAACGCCGGCGGCCCGGTCACCTTTGGCAAGCTCTACAACAAGGAGCGTAACAAGACTTTCTTCTTCTACAACATGGAGTGGAGAAAGCTCATTAACCAGGGTGGCGTAAACACAACGGTGCCGCAAGACGCCTGGTACACCGGCAACCTCAGCACGCTCTCAACCCAGCTTCATGTGCCCAGCGCATCGCAACTCTCGCCAACCCAACTGAGTCAATGGGCCGCCCTCGGCTATCAACCAGGCGATGCGATCAGAAACAACCAAATCCCGACTCAGCTTATAGACCCGAATGCCAAGGCCCTGCTGTCCGCGGGAATTTTCCCGAAGGCCAATCAAGGCGCTTCGACATTTGTTGGCGGCAACAACCTTCCGACGAACGTCCGTGAGGAACTGGTTCGCATCGACCACCAGTTCTCGGACAAGTTCTGGGTGTTCGGACACTGGGTCGCCGAGTCCACCGCCCAAAACTATGGCCCACCGATGTGGAGCGGCGTCAATGTTCCCACGGTCGGCAACACCTTTAGCAACCCGTCTTACACGGGCGTTATCCATGCCACCAATGCCATCAGCCCAACCTTGATCAACGAGGTTGGTTTTAACTATGACGGCAATCGAATCGCGATCACGCCCACGGGATTGTATCAAACATCGAGCGTGAGCGGATTCAGTATGAAGACGCTGTTCGGCGCCGATGCGGCTGGCCGTATTCCGGGCATTGCACTCGCAGGCTCGACGGGCACTAACTTTAGCTCCACCAGCTTCCCCTGGAACAACAAGGCTGACGATTACCAGGTTCGCGACGACGTCACCTGGACTAAAGGTGCGCACCAGATGAGGATGGGCGGCGGCTGGGCCATCTATAAGAAGGTGCAAGACCTGTTCGGAACTACTCAGGGCAGCTTTAACTTTAACGGCAAATACACAGGAAACGATTTCGCGGACTTCCTGCTGGGTTATGCCAACAACTACAACGAGCTTGCTTTACAGGACAACGGTCACTGGAATGCCGCTTCGTGGAACGCCTATTTCCAGGATAACTGGCGAGTAAGCCGCCGCTTAACCCTGAACCTCGGAATACGGTGGGATGGAATTCCGCACACCTATGAAGCCGACCATCGCATGTCGAATTTCTACACCAGCGAGTATGACTCCACAAAGAGGGCCATCCTGCTGGCAAATGGCAACATCGACCCGAGCAGCCCCGGCTTGGGCAAGAGTCCCAATCCAGCTCTGAGCGCATTCACCTTCTATCTGAATGGTATAGGGATTACCGGAATGAATGGAAACCCCAATGGGATGGTGAACGACTCCTGGAATAACTGGGGGCCTCGTCTCGGGCTCGCCTATGACCTCACGGGTACCGGAAAGACCGTCCTCCGTGGCGGCTTCGCCTCGATGTTCGAACGCATCCAGGGCAACGACATGTACAACTCCGGCTCCAACGTGCCGTTCAGCGCCAGCGTTACCAACAACGACGTATCGTTGCGCGACCCCAATACGAACCTCGCTACGGGCTTGCATCCCACGGCCCCAATTACGGTCTCCGACGTTGTGGCGCTCAACATCTCGAACTATAAGGCCCCAGTCACGTATCAATTCAGCTTGGGCGTGGAGCAACAACTTGGCAGTGGGACAGTGGTTTCGGCAGGGTACGTCGGAAACCAGAGCCGGCACCAGTTCGCCTATCGTGAATTCAACCTGCCCCCTCAGAGCCAGCTTGCCAATCTCATCAACAACGGGACCCTCTACAATAGCCTGGTTCCCTACACCGGATTCCACTCCATCCGCATGGGTGAGAACGCGGAGAACTCGCACTACAATGGAATGCAGTTGAGCCTCCGTTCGCGCCTGAAGGATCTCCAGGTGCAGGCCTCTTATACGCTTTCGAAGGCGATTGATCCGGCCGGTGGGAACTCGTTCGGCGGCGACAACACCAACACGGACAATCCTTACGACTATCGATATGACTACGGTCCGGCGTGGTGGGATGCCCGTCAGATCGGTGTCATGAGCTTCGTTTATGACCTTCCGATTTTCCGCAGAACCGGAAACCGGTTTGAAAAAACGGTGGTCGGCGGATGGCAGGTCTCCGGCGTCTGGACCATTCAGTCCGGCTTCCCCCTCTACATCACCGAGGGCGGCGCGCAGGGTAGCAACGGCTTGGCCAATGCCACCAACTTCCCCAATTTCAATGGGACTATCACCTATCCCCACAATGCGGACCGGTGGTTCACAACGGAGGGCTTCTCTAATCCTGCTTTAGGTGCGTGGGGCAACCTGAAAAAGGGAGAGATCGTGGGTCCGGGACGCAACAACTGGAACATCTCGATGTTCAAGAGCTTCCTGATCAGCGAGGCCCGGAACAGCCGGTTTGAACTGCGATTTGAGTCGTTCAACACGTTCAATCACACGCAGTTCAACGCGGTTGGCACGACCTTCTCGAACCTGGGACAGTTTGGCACGCCGACCGGAACGTACGATCCGCGTACACTCCAGTTCGGCGCGCGTCTGCTGTTCTAGCCCATCTTTGACCGAGAGCGTGATGAAAGCCGCCCCGCCGCAGCCCGGTGTGGGCGGCTTTTCTCGTTAATATCGAGATGTGGGATTTCGTCGCATCAGGCTGTTTTCGTTAGCGGCGCTTGTCATCATCGTTCCGATTCTCTTCACCGCCGCATCCTCAAGCCAGCCAGCGTCCACCGCCCCAGTCTTCAACGAGATCACCAAAGAAGCGGGTATCAATTTCGTTCATCTGAAAGGAAACAAGGGAGTCGCGAATATCATGGAGGAGGCTGGACCCGGCGTATGCGTGGCTGATTTCGACGGTGACGGCTGGCCGGATATCTATTTCGCCAACACCCGTGACCTTTACGGCCGTGGCATCAAAGCGCGAAACGCGCTCTATCGAAACAACCGCGACGGCACCTTCACAGATGTCACTGAGGCCGCAGGCGTACCGGGCAATGCGTTCGGCTTGGGCTGCGTGTGGGGGGACTATGATAACGACGGCTGGCCCGACTTGTACGTCACTCAGTACGGAAAGAATATCCTCTATCGCAACAATGGCAATGGTACCTTCACCGATGTTACGGCCAAAGCCGGCGTCGACGGCATGGATTTCGGCACAATGCTGCACCTGGCTGCCACTTTCTTCGACTACGACCGCGACGGCCGGCTCGATCTCTTCGCGGGAGGATACGTGGAGTTTGGACCGTCCGCGAAACAGACCTGCGAGATTAACGGCGCGGAGTCGAGTTGTCCGCCGAGCGCATACCATGGCACTGCGGCGGTGCTGTATCACAACAACGGCGACGGCACTTTCACCAACGTTACGAAAACCGCCAAGATGTATCAGCCGGGGGGAAAGATCCTGGCCGCGCTGGCATCCGATTACGATAACGACGGCTGGCCGGACTTGTTTGTGGCAAATGACGGCATGGAAATATACCTGTACCACAACGAGCGGAATGGGACGTTTAACGAAACCGGACTTACCGCCGGAGTCGCTTTGACGGAGGATGGCGGGACCATGGCTGCCATGTGCCTGTCCGTTGGGGATTACGACAACGATGGGCTGCTGGACCTGTACGCCTCCGATTTCCAGGATGCGCCTCACCATCTCTGGCGCAACCGCGGGGAGGGTCAGTTTGAGGAGGTGAGCCGGCAGGTGCGTATCGGAGAAATCACGGCGCACTTCCTCAGTTTCGGCGGCGGATTTTTCGACTATGACAACGACGGCTGGGTGGATCTTTTCATAGCCAATGGACACGTCTATCAGGGCGTCGAGCAGTCCACCGCCCATGGCCATTACAAGCAGATCAATTTGCTGTTTCACAACGAGCGCAACGGCAAGTTCGAAAATGTGACTGGCCAGGCCGTAGGCAACGGCTTTTCAACTCCACGGCTGGGGCGTGGCGCCGCTTTCGCCGATTTTTTCAACGACGGGCACGAGGACGTCGTGGTGGGGAACAATGACGATCCGCCGACGCTGCTCCGAAACCGGAGTGGAGGCTCAAATCATTTTGTCAGCTTCAAACTCGTGGGCGTTCGGAGCAATCGCGACGCGCTCGGCTCGCGCATCCGGATTAAAACTGGAGGTGTTGACCAGATTCGTGAAATTGCGGCCGGAGGCAGTTATATGTCGCACAATGATCTGCGTGCCCATTTCGGACTCGGCTCCAGCAAGCAGATCGAGAACGTCGAAGTTACCTGGCCGAACGGCAGTAAGCAGAATTTCCACGATGTGAAGGCTGATCAGTTCTACGTCTTGGAAGAGGGAAAGGACGCGTTGAAACCCCAGGTTATCGCGCATCGCAAATGATCGCCTCTCATGGATTTTGGCATTGCGTACGCACCGGCGTACTTCCGGTCCTCGCGATTGCCGCCTGGGCGCAGGATACCGGGGATGGATGCAAGACTATGCCCGCCAGTGCGCCCGAGCACATCAATGCGCTCGCACAAACCGGACTTTCGCTCTCCCGCGAAGGCAAGTACGATGCCGCCGCGGATTGCTATCGCAAGGTGCTGACCATCGATCCGGCGATTCCGGAAATCGAGGTCAATCTGGGACTCGCCGAGTTCAAGATGGGGCACTTCGAAGCAGCCATCGATCCTTTTAAGGCCGCCACCACCGCCGACCCCAACAACACGCAATCCCGCATTTTGCTGGGAATGGCATATTATGGTGCGCGGAAATTTGCCGAGGCAGCGGACAACCTCGACATGGCCGTTGCCCAGCAGCCAGACAACACGCAACTCCGCTTCACCCTGGCCCAAAGCCTGCTATTCTCATCGCAGTCTTCTCGGGCTCTGGAACAATTCCAAGCGCTGCGAAAGCTCGATCCGAATTCGGTTGCTATTCATGTCCTCGCAGCCGAAGCCTATGACGCAATGTCGCGGTCGGAGGACGCCATGGCGGAATTACGAGCCGCGGTAGCACAGGCGCCCTCCGAGCCGAACTTACATTTTGGAATTGGATATATCCATTGGACCCACCACGACGACGATGAAGCAGAGCCCGAGTTTCTGGCCGAGACTAGGATTGATCCCAGCAACGCGAAGGCATGGGCGTGGCTCGGTGACATACAGTTGCGTCATCATAACGATCCCGCGGCGGCTCGCACATCGCTCGAGAAGGCGCTGGCCATTGACTCCAACGTTCGAATTGCGCACCTCGACCTTGGGATCGTCATGACGGACGCCAAAGAATTTGACGGGGCCATCGAGCACCTGAAGGAAGCAATTCGGCTCGATCCAAATAAGCCGGATGCCCATTCCCGCCTTGCTTCGGTTTACCGGCAGGTTGGCAAACGTACGGAAGCGGCTGCCGAGCTGGCCCTCGCAAAACAGTTGAATCAGAAACCCGATGACACTCTCCTGAAGGTGTCCGGCGATTCCACCGCGCCACCGAATTCGAAACAGTCTCCGCCCCACTGAACGAATCGTTTGACGCCGGATTCTGGTGCGGGCGGGTGCCACAATAGCAACTGATGCTCAGCGAGAAACTTGATTCCAACGTTCGCACTCTGCTCGAGGCCATTGCAGCGCAAGGCGATCCCCCGCTTGAGAGCCTGGCGCCAGACGAAGCGAGGCGGGCCGCCGCGGAAGGATTGGCGCCCGTCGCGGGAGTGCCCGAACCGGTTCAATCTATCGAAAACCTGCGCATCTCCGGACCCGAGGGCGATATCCTCGTCCGAATCTATACGCCCGACGCCCCGGCGCCGCGCCCTGCCATGGTCTATTTTCACGGTGGCGGCTGGGTGGTTTGCGATCTCGATACGCACGACGTGGTGTGCACCGCCATCGCGCACCGCGCGGGGGCTGTCGTTGTGGCAGTGGACTATCGCCTCGCTCCCGAGCACAAGTTTCCCGCCGCGGTGGTGGATTGTTACGCCGCCACTGAATGGGTAGCCGCTAACACCGAACGGCTGGGAATCGATCCCGGCCGGATTTCGGTGGGCGGCGATAGCGCCGGCGGCAACCTTGGCACCGTCATATCACGCAAGGCACGCGATGAAAACGGCCCGCGCATCGCCCTGCAAGCCCTGGTCTACCCCGTAACCGACCTGTCTTCGTTCGAAACTTCCTCTTATCGCGAATTTGCCGATGGCTACAACCTCACGAAGCCGGAGATGGAGTGGTTTCGCGATCATTATCTCAAGACTCCGGAAGATGGTCTCAACCCCGACGCTTCGCCACTGCTCGCCAGCGACCTTACCGGCCTGCCGCCCGCCCTCATCATCACAGCGGAATGCGATCCCCTCTGCACGGAAGGCGAAGTCTATGCCAACCGCCTCAAGGAAGCACGCGTCCCGGTCACATACACGTGTTATCGCGGAATGATCCACCCGTTCTTTTCCCTTTCGGGGGCGATCCCTCAGTCGCTCGATGCCATCCAACAGGTAGCTGACGCGGTCCGAAACGCGGGCCAGCACTCTCAGACATCGATGGCAACTGGGTGAAAACACCCATCCGAAAGGTGGCACAGGCGGTTTCGCCTGTGCTTTTGCGGCATCCGGCAGCCTGCGACGAATCGTCGGTTGCGATGCGCTGAGTGACAAGCTAAAGCTTTTCTTCCCCACAGCGTCAGTAGTTTACGAAACCCGGTAAGCATGGGCGCTTAGCGTAGTTCGTCCGCTGGCAAACCGCGTGCACCACCGCTCCTGAGAGGCTGCGGATAAATGCAATCAGCCGTTATTGAGCGGGAAGCCGCTCAGCGCGGTCGCGCGCCAAAAATCGTCGACCAACACATCATCGAAATCGTAAGCGACTCCGGCGAAGGAGCCCAAACGTGCGGCCAGATGTTCGCCGACCTCTGCGCGAGGAACGGCAATGGAATTTGGACCGTTGAAATCATCCCCGCCGAAATCGAACCGCCAAGACGCTCGCGCGCAGGCGCCAGTGGCAACCGCATCCGGCTGGGGTCGAAACCGGTCACGAACGCCGGCGATCACGCGGACCTCGTTGTGGCCTTCAACGAACAGGTGTTGTACAGCCGCATCGATGTAGGCGCGCTCCACGCCGGGACGCTCGTTTTTGTCGACGGCTCCTGGGCCGCCGATCCCAGTGAATCGATTCGTGCCGACTACGCCGCCGCCCTCTCCGATTTCCACGGTCGCGGCTATACGGTGATCGAAGTTCCCATCGAGGAAGAGTGCCGAAAACACGTGGACGACCCACGCAAGGGCAAAAACATGTGGGTTCTCGGCATGCTCTGCGCGATCTACGACCTCGACGCCGCCCCCGTCCGCAACGAAATCACCAGGCGTTTTACCAAAAAGGGTGACGCCGTGATCGCCAAGAACCTGGGCCTCTTCGGCGACGGCTATTCCTGGGCGCTCGACAACGTCGCAGAGCGTTTTCGAGTAGAAAGTTGCAAAACCAACGAGCGTCTCGTTGTCATGAACGGCAACCAGGCGATCGGGCTGGGCATTTTGGCCGCCGGGATCGAAGTCTGCGCCATGTACCCGATCACCCCCGCGACGTCGGCTTCTCATTTCCTCGCTTCCGCATTCGAAGATGTCGGCGGATTCGTACACCAGGCGGAAGACGAGATCGCGGCGATCGGCTTTGCCATCGGCTGCTCCTACGCCGGTAAAACTGCCGTCACGATTACGTCCGGTCCGGGTTTCGCTCTCAAAACCGAGTTCCTCGGGTTTGCTGTCGCCACCGAGATCCCCTTGGTTGTTGTCGTGGTGCAGCGCGGCGGGCCATCCACCGGACTCCCCACTAAGATAGAGCAGGGCGATTTGCTGGCAGCGCTTTACGGCGCGCCCGGCGACAGCCCGAAGATCATCATCGCCCCGGCCACCATCGAAGAGTGCTTCCACTTCATGATCACCGCGCGCAAACTGGCGGAGGACTTCCGCGGCCCGGTGCTCGTTCTCTCGGATGCGAACCTGGCCACCGGCCAGCAGCCTTTCGCGCGGCCGCAACTCAGTTCCGCCTGGCTTGCGCCGCCGGTCGATCAGTCGGATTGGGACCCCAAAGTGCCGCCTTTCGCCTGGGACCCGAAGACCGGTCTCTCGCAGCGCCCACGGCCGGGCCAGCGCGGCGGCGAATACGTGCTCACCGGCCTCGCTCACGATGAAGAGAGCCACGTCGCCTACGAATCGGACATCAATCAGCGAGCGATGGATATGCGGAGCCGCAAACTCGCGGTACTCCGTAGCGCTCTCAAACCGCCGGCAATTCATGGCGACCCGGAAGGCGATCTTTTAGTGGTCGGATGGGGCTCGACCCTCGGCGCAATCGAAGAAGCAGTCGATCGTCTGCGTGCCGGGGGAGCGCGCGTCTCGTCCCTTCACCTGCGTTTCCTCTCGCCACTCGAACCGGGATTGAAGGAAATCTTCTCAGGCTTCCGCAAAGTCATGACGATCGAGATCAACTACTCCGACGGGCGCGATACGCCCTATGCGAGCGAAGAAGGACGCCGCGGTGCGCAACTGGCGCAGATCCTTCGCGCCCAGACGCTCGTGGATGTCGATTGCTGGTCGCGAGTGCCCGGCAGCCCGCTTCGTCCGGGCGTCATCGAGCAGGCTTTACGCCAGGCTCTGGGGCAGAAGGAGGCATAAATGTACGGGCTAAAAAAGGAATGGGATATCGAACCGCAGCGTCCCGAATGCCGGCTGGAAGATTACATGGGCGCGGAATCGCGCTGGTGTCCGGGATGCGGCGATCACGCCGTCCTCAATGCCGTCCAACGCCTCGCGCGAGACAAGCAGCTACCGCCTGAAAAGACCATGGTGGTTTCCGGAATCGGGTGTTCCAGCCGCTTCCCGCACTACATGAAGACGTATGGATTCCACGGGCTGCACGGCCGCGCGCTTCCGGTCGCCTGCGGTATTCGCGCCCGCCGCCCCGATCTGCACATGTTTGTCGTGACTGGCGATGGAGACTGCTGTGCCATCGGCACAGCTCACTGGATTCATGCCATCCGCTACAACATGGATCTCACGATCCTACTGCTGGACAATAATATTTACGGCTTAACCAAGAACCAGACCTCGCCCACGACGCGGTCTGGCGAACGCTCTAATACGCATCCGCGCGGGTCCTTCTTTGCGCCGCTGAACCCGCTGTCCGTGGTCCTCGGTATCGCGAACCGCTCTTTCGTGGCTCAAACTGTCGATTTCAACCCGCCGCATCTTTACGCCACGATTCGCGCCGCATTCGAGCACAAAGGAGCCTCCTTCGTCCGTATTCTGCAGCGCTGCCCTCATTTCACGTCGCACGTTTTCGCGCCGGTGCAACAGGATATGAGCCAGGTCCTGCTGCTCGATCACGCGGAAGGGGTCAGCCTGGACGATCCCATCAAGCGCATGTTCCCAAACCGCATGGCGCACAATCCTTCAAATCTGTCCGAAGCGCGTGACCTGGCCGACCGCGACGACGTTTATCCCATCGGCGTGTTGTACAAGAACCCGAGCGCCTGGCGATATGACGAAGCCACCGTGCGTGGTCTCGGCATGCCGGAAACCGACAAACTCGCCGCCATCGACAGGGCCTTGGACAGGTTCATGGTCTAGGAGAACGCCATGGCTTCTACCGCAGTTCCGACAAGCACGGCTCTGACCCGCGAGCATCTTCGAACGTTCCACATCTCGGGCCGAGGTCTTGAGGATTACATCCCGTCGGCGCCCTTGCGACCCCTCGTAGCGGATCGATTGCCTTCGGTGCCCGTGCAGCGCCCGCTGCTCGACTTCTACGACGCCGCTGTCAGTGCGTCGCGCGGTGAAGCGCGCAAGGCTTTTATCGCCGGCATAAAGCTCGCCCGGCAGCGCCTCGCCGAGTTGCTGGTCCTCGACGAGCACCATCAGAAACCAACAACTTCCAGCCTCTCGTCCGCTCTTGGTGCGCGGGCGACTGCCTTCTTCAACACGACAGCTCTGGCGGACGCTCTCCGCGAGCCCCCGACGCCTTATCAGCGGCTCGATCCTGACCGTCGCTCGAGAATCGAAGCGGCCATCGAAACACTGGGCGACGCTCTTCGCGACGATGCCGCTGCCCCCGTCTACTGGCTGTTTCGCGCCAACGGCAAGGACTGTTTCATCGAAGCCCTCGAATTCTGCGATCAGCAGTTGGAAAAGTTCACCGCGGTACTGCGCGCCCTGCGCATCGCGCGCCTGGAAGCGGAGTCGGCATTCGATCCGGACGTCCACGATGAGATGTTTCTGAGGTTCGACTGGCAGTCCTCAACGCTCGAGGAACTCCTGGCGCTTCGCCCGGTGGTCGTTGTCGAAACCGCCGAACGCCTCGCAGAGTTGTCATTGACCTCCTTTGGCCGGCTCCTTCGTTCGGGCCGTCCGGTTCACATTCTGATCACTTCCCAGGGCCTCTATTCTGACAATCTCAGCGGTTATCAGCCGGACTTCGGCTTTCTTGCGATGGCTTACCGCGAAGCCTTCGTGCTGCAGTCGTCGCCGGCAAATCCGGAGCACTTGACCTCCGGGTTGGCGGAAATGACCCGCAGCCTGAGGCCGGCCGTCGCGATCGTCTCGAACACCGAGGGCCTCGAAACGCAGCTTCTGTATCTCTCGGGTGCATTTCCGCTCTTCCGCTATGACCCGGATCGCGGTGAGAGCACGGCCGAGCGATTCCAACTGGTCACTTCCCAACAGGATCCCGAACTGACCGCCGCACATGCAGCCGCCGTATCGGGGAGGTTTCTGGAGCACTTCCGGGTTGTACCCGCCAATGGCTGGGATGCCGACCTGATGGAGCTCGGCAAATACCTGGAAGCGTACGGCAGCAATCCACCGCTCGCAGTGCCATATATCGAGCTTGCGAATCAGCAATGGGGCGTAATCAGCCGGGAGCTTGTCAACCTGTGCCGGGATCGCCGGCGCGCCTGGAAGATCTTCGAAGAAGTCGCGCCGAAGGCGGCCGCGAACATTGCGCCGCCACCGCCGGAACTCCGGGCCGATGTGGATTCCCGCCGGCAAGGCGCGACGGAAGCCATTCATCGGATGATCGCGATGCTGAGCGGCACGGCCCCGGTCGTTGCTGCTGAGCCGGCCCCCTCCGCTGCCGCCCCGCCGCCCGATACAACGGATGAAATGAGTGCTGCAGTGAGCGAGGACCCGTACATTGACTCGTTTCTTTGCACAAGCTGCAACGACTGCTTCAAAATCAGCCCACGCGTATTCGCATACGACGCCAATAAACAGGCTTATATCGCGGACGCCTCCGCGGGAACCTACGCCGAGCTGGTGAAAGCCGCCGAAGGCTGCCCCGCCAAGTGCATCCACCCCGGAATGCCAAGAACGGGAGACGCGACCGCTACTCCACAAGTCCTCGCCAAGGCCGTTAAATTTCGTTGAGCGCCAATGGCAGAAACCGGACCGGCTAAATGCCTGTCCACTTTGGCCTCGCAAGACTTCTGCTACGAACTGCTAAGCGTTAAAATATCTTTTGCCGGACCCCACCGTAACCGTAGTTGTGCCGACGCTTTCCGCCGACTCCGCACTCGCTGAGTGCCTGGAGTCCCTGGCGCGGCAGTCCTATCGAGATTTCCAGGTGATTGTTGTAGATAACAGCGGAAACTCCAAGGTTACCGAGCGCGAAGGCGTCAAAGTCATCCGGAACGAAAAGAACGTCGGCTTTGGCGCCGCGATTAACCAGGGAATCCGGGCTTGTGATTCGCCCCTGGTCGCAACTCTGAACGACGACACTGTAGCCCAGCCGGAATGGCTCCAGGGGCTGGTTAAGGAAATCACCGCGCGCTATGAAGTCGGAATGGCGGCCTCGCAAATTCGGATGGCGAGCGACGGACGGCTCGATTCCGCCGGTATGCTGCTTTGCGCCGACGGAAGCAGCAAGCAACGGGGACACCTGGAGTCGCCCGAGCGATTCTCGCGACGCCAGGAAGTGCTCATGCCGAGCGGATGCGCCGCGATTTACAAACGTGACATGCTCGACGAAACAGGCCTGTTCGATGAGGATTTCTTCCTGTACTGCGAGGACACCGACCTGGGACTGCGGGCCCGCTGGGGCGCCTGGGAATGCACCTATGTGCCGGGAGCCGTCGTCGAGCACCGCTACTCGCACTCCGCCGGACGTGCGTCAGACCTGAAAGCGTTCTACGTGGAACGCAACCGCCTGTTTGTAGCGTTCAAGAACTTCCCCCGTTCGCTGCTATTGGCGTTGCCATTCTGGTCGCTGGTCCGTTACTTCTGGCACTTCGTGTACGGCATGCGGGGACAAGGCGCCGCCGCCGAGTTCAAAAAGAACGGCGGGAGTAGCCTTTCGGTTGTCATGCGGGCCCATATGGAGCTGTTCCGAAACTGGTCGAGCCTGCGCCGGAAGCGCAAGGAGATCCGGCGCCGGCTGACGCCGAAGCAGTTCCGGAGTATGGTGCGCCAGTTTTACATCAGCCCCCGCCGAGTGGCATCGCTGTGAGGCGCGTTTCCGGACCTGACGAGTTCCTCGTCATCATTCCCGCCTACAACGAACAGGGCGCGATCATGAATGTGATCCAGGAGGTCCGCGAGGTGCTTTCCGACGTTCCCGTTCTGGTGATTGACGACTGCTCCTCGGACGGCACCAAGGCATACGCAGCGGCCGCCGGAGCTGACGTCCTCCCGCTGCCGCATCATCTCGGCCTGGGCGGCTGTGTTCAGGCCGGCTACAAGCTGGCCTACGAGCTCGGATACGACTACGTCATTCGCATCGACGGCGACGGTCAGCACGACCCGCGCGATATTCCCCGCATTCTCGAGACGCTCCGCACAACCGGCTGCCACATGGTGATCGGATCGCGGTTCTACCAGAATAACGGCGCGCACTCCAGCGTCGTACGCGCCATCGGCATTCACGTGTTCCGGCTGGTTCTCCGCCCGATTCTCGGCAAACCGGTCCGCGACCCCACCTCCGGCTTCGTCGGGGTGAACCGGCAGGCCCTGGGCGTTTTCACACGCAGCTTTCCGCTCGAATATCCTGAAATAGAGACGCTGGTAGTGCTACAGCGCAAGCGATTTCAGTTTCAGGAGATCCCCTGCAACATGCGGCCACGCCAGGCAGGGCGCAGCTCCATTACGGCGATCAAATCGCTGTACTACATCATCCACGTGCTGCTCGGGGTATTTGTGAACGTGCTGAAGTTTGAAGGCCGGCGAAAGAAGGACTGATGCGGCTGCTCAATGTCATGACGGTGTTCAGCGCCGGCCTGATTGTGCTGGTGCTGTTCTCTGTCCGCCGCGCTCATATCCGCGTGGAATATTCGGTGAGCTGGCTTGCGGCCGGATTCTTCCTGCTGCTGTTCTCCCGATTTCCGGGCTTGTTAAGAAGCATCGCGCATTTTACGGGAATGGAATCCACAGCACTGGCGTTGATCCTTCTGACTCTTTGTGTGTTCCTGATCGTGTTCTACCGCTTCTCCGTGATCATCTCGAACCTGAAGGACGCCAACATCGCGTTGGCGCAGCGTCTTGCGATCGTGGAGTTCCAGCTCAACCAGAAAGCCTCCGAAACCAAATCCCATACGAATCCAAATGAGTAGTACCAGGCAGAAAGCACGCGGGCACGCGACCGCCGTGACGGCGACCGCAACCCTGAAACCAGCCCAGGAAGCGAGGCTGTGGCATTACGGCGTAGGCTTAACTCTCGCGTTCTTCGTGCTGCTGACGATCTACGGGCCGGCGCTGCATGGGCCGTTCCTGATGGACGATCGCTATCAGCCATACACACTGGGATCCTTCATTGGGGCTCCGCTGAGTCAATGGCTGCGGGGCCCTCGCCCGCTTCTGGAGTTCACCTACTGGCTCAACTATGCGGCAGGCGACCAGAACACGTATCCATATCACTTCGTTAACGTCATTCTCCATCTGCTGAACGGACTGTGGATTTACTTCATTCTGCGCAAGCTCCTGGACTGGGCCGGAACCGCAAAATGGCCGCGCGAGATGACCGCGGTGTTCTGCGCGGGCCTGTTCTGGTGCCACCCCCTGCAAACCGAATCCGTCAGCTACATCGCGAGCCGTTCGGAGACGCTCAGCGTGTTCTTCCTGCTGACGGCATATACCGTCTTTCTCTATCGCAAGCCCACGGCGATATCGTGGTTGGCCGCGGCCGCGGTACTGGTGCTCTTTGGTGCGGCGGTGCTGAGCAAGGAGCACACGGCCGTCCTCATTGCCCTGCTGTTGCTGACCGACTTCTATTGGAATCCAGCCTTCTCGATTCAAGGCATCCGGAACAATTGGCGGCTATACATCCCGTTTCTGGCGGCGGCCGCACTGGGCGGCTGGTTCATCTTTAGGATCCTGAGTGCAGCCAAGACGGCCGGCTTCGGGGTCATGCCCTGGTACGAGTATTTCTTCAGCCAATGCCGCGCGATCTGGGTGTACGTCCGCCTCTTTGTTCTGCCGTTTGGCCAGAACCTCGATCCGGACTTTCCTGTTTCGCACAGTGTTGTGGAGCATGGCGCCATCGTGGGTCTTCTCGCGCTGGTGGCATGCGCAGTTGCGGCCTGGATCTGGCGCCGGCGCTATCCGCTGGCATCGTTCGGATTCTTCACATTCCTGCTTCTCCTGGCGCCCACCTCGTCCTTCGTTCCGATTGCCGACCTGATGGCCGAGCGCCGCATGTACCTGCCGTTTATCGGGGCGCTGCTTATCGTTGCGGAATTCGTCCGGCGCTGGAAAGCATCGCGTAACGTCGTGATCGGTTCCCTGGCCGGGATTCTTTTTGTAGAAGGCTTCCTTACCTGGCAGCGAAACCAGCTTTACGCCGATTCGGTCGCGATCTGGAAAGATACCGTCGAGAAGTCACCGAAGAAGTCGCGGCCAGGCTTCCAATTGGCGCAAGCCTACTATGAGGAGAGTCGTTTCAGCGAGGCCGCGAGCGAATATGCCCGCACCGCGCCCCTGGGAAAACCCGATGACGGTTTGCTCATCAATTGGGGACTGGCGCTGGACGAAATGGGCGACCGCAACCAGGCGCTCGAGAAAATGAAGGAGGCCGCGGCGCTGAATCCCACGGCTCACGTGTACTCGCAGATGACCAAGGTTTACGCGGAAATGCAGAACTACTCCGCAGCCGCCGCGGCCACAGAGCAATCGCTCAAGATCGATCCCAATTTCGCCCTCAGCTACTACTACCGCGGCAACCTCGACCTGGTTCAGGGTGACACAGCGCGCGCAGTTCAGGACTACAACCACGCGCTGGAGCTCGACCCGCACCTGCAATTCGCCCGTGATGCCTTGAGCCGCATCCAGCACTGATGCGCATCGGTGTCAACGCGCTGTACCTCATCCCGGGTGGCGTGGGCGGCACGGAAATCTACCTTCGCAATCTGCTCGCGGCCCTCGCGTCGATCGATCGCGAGAGCGAATATGTCATATTCACGAATCGTGAAACGGGAGGCGATCTTGTCCCGCAGCAGTCTAACTTCGAGTGGGCGCCGCAGCCGTTTCCGGCCACGTTTCGGCCGGCGCGGATCCTCTGGGAACAGACGCGCCTGCCGCTCGCGGTGAAACGCCGCGGAATCGATGTTTTGTTCAATCCTGGCTTTACAGCACCGCTGCTCGTCCATTGCCCGAATGTCACCGTATTTCACGATCTTCAGCACAAAGTACACCCGGAGAACTTTCGCTGGTTCGATCTTCCATTCTGGCGCCTGCTGCTTTGGTCAGCGGCCAGGCGATCGCAGGGTCTGATATCGGTTTCGGAAGCCACGCGCGCCGATCTCAAGCGATTCTATGGCGTCGATTCCACGGTGATCCATCACGGTGTGGAGCCGGCATTCTTCGAGATCGCAGAGCGGCGCGAACCCGGCGACTACCTGCTCTGCGTCTCCACGCTGCACCCTCACAAGAATCTCGAACGGCTCATTCGGGTTCACGGCAGCATGCCCGACGCACCGCAGCTTGTGCTTACCGGGCTGCGTGGATTCGCGGCGGAGAAACTCGAGCGCGCTGCCGGTCCACGCGTTCGCTTTACCGGGTGGATTCCGCGGCAGGAGCTCTACGAGCTATACCGCTGCGCCCGAGCTTTCATCTATCCGTCAACGTTCGAGGGTTTCGGCATGCCGGTGTTGGAGGCGATGGCGGCGGGAGTGCCGGTGGCCTGTTCCAATATCCCGCCGCTGCGCGAAGTCGCAGGCCCGTACGCGGTCTATTTTGCGCCGAACGATGATAACGCGATGAAATCGGCCATTGAGATGGTTCTGACGAATCCAGGGTCGGGAGAGCCCGCCCGAGCGCGAGCCGCCAATTACACTTGGGAGGAGACGGCTCGCCAGACGCTGGGTTATCTGTCGCGGTTCGCTCGCTGATGCGCCGATATTCGCCTCTGGACCCGATTGCCGAGATGGCGCAGACGGCCTCGTGTCAAACGCCACGCGAAACCGGCTGCCCGGTTAGAAATCGTATTGCACAGCCTCTGCGAGGATTTGGACCCAGCTGGAAACCGGGGCGGAATTACCTGGCTCGCTTCGGCCGCTGAACCGTTGCACACGGCATCGTGTGCAGGTCAGGGATTTTTGCGGTGTCGGTGTCCATCGTGAGCATGAAGGGCTCCCTGGTGAACTCGGCCGCCTGACCTTGCCAATGGAAGGCACTCCCGGCCTCGGGTTTTCCGGGGAGCGGCTTATCAAGTTTCAGCGTAATCTCGGCGGGCGCATCCTTAGGACCGTCCGCCGCTCGCGGCGCGACCAGCAAGAGCCGGGGACGGCAGGCTGGCTTCGCTTCCACCAGCACGCCATATAACTGCGGCAACTCCACGCCGCGCAGATCCGAGGCGAAATACTGTTCGCCGCTGGAATCCGCAAGCGCCGTCTTAACCCTGTTCCAAAGTGCAAGCTCGGGGTTCTTGCTCGCGAACTCGACATCTTTATCCTGCGCGATCTCGGCGGCGGATTTGATCTTGAAACCGTCCGGCGGCGTTGGCGACTTCAGCGCTGTTTCTTTAAGCTGCTTCAGTCCGTCCGCATCGGCTCCGTGATATTGCGTGTAGAGCTTTTGGAGGCTTGGCTCAACGGTCATCTTCTGCCATTTCGGATCGACCATGCCTTTCGCCGGATCGAGCACAGCCGCCCGAGCAAACTCGTACAGCGTCAGCGAGGCTTTCTCAGGATGCGTCTTGATCTGGCACAGCGCCGCCGAACCCAGGTACCAGGCCGCTTGTGCGCTCTCGGGGAACTTCTCGACGGCTTTTAGAGAGGCGGCTTCCGCATCGGCGCAGTTGTTCGTCTTCATCGCCTTCCCAATCGGCGTCAGGGCGATATAAAGAAGCGCGCCGTTTGCGGCTGCCTGCAATTGTCCGCGAAGTTGCGTCCATGCCTCAGGCGTAACGCCCGCAGGCGACCTGTCATAGGTCAACAGCGCTGTGGCGGCCTTGTCCGCGGCCTCCATCTGATCGCCGGTAGGGTCGGCAATGGCCGGAATCGACGCTGAAACCGTGTACAGCAGGCGGATCGCATCCTCCGGCGGCCCGGCGAGAACCTTGCTGCCGCTCGCAAACAGCGGGGCGGCTGCATCAATCGCCTTCGCCGGCTGGTTGGCTTTCGAATATGCCTGTACGTACAGCAACTGGCGGTCGTCGTTGAATTCCGACTCCGGATATTTCTCTTTCCAGGCATCCAGGTCCGCGATCGTCTTCGCGAAATTGCCCGCCGCGAAATCCTTCGTGGCCTGATCGTGAAGCTGGAACTCGGCGTCGTCCTTGTACTTCTTTCCGTTCTGGGCGTTGAGCAATGCCAGCGCAACGAGACACACCAATGGCGCAAATCTAGACACGTTTCCTCCGATGCTCAGTAGGTGTAGACGATTAACGCGGAATCACGTCGAACGAGACGCCGTCTACCCAGACCCGTCCTCGCCCGAGCACCATCACGCCGAACTTGATAAACTTCGCATCCTCGTCGATACGAGCGCGAATCTCACATTTGGTCCAGTCCGGGGAGCGCACAGGACGATCGTTCATGTTGTCGTAAAAGCCCCGGCGGTCATTCGACCGGTCAACGCCAAGCCACATCTGCCCGCGATCGTCCGGCCCGTTGGCTTCGAGCTTCAGCCATGCGGTCAGTCGCACCGTCTTTCCACGGTACGCCGTGGCAACGAAACTCTGCATGAGGTTTCCCCACGGCGATGGCGCGTTCTCCGGAACCTGTACGACCGCACAACTCCCCCCGTTCAAACAGCCGCTGCGCCGGAGTTGGCCCATGCGATCGGCGTCCGGCGGAAGGGCGGAAGCAAACCAGGCGGCCGGCAGTTTGCCTGGAATGCCGTCCGCGAACTTCAGGTTCAGCGGCCCCGGAACGGAATTCTCCAGCGCCGCCATTCGGGTGCGCGCCTGGCCTGCAATCTCGGGCTGATCTGCATATTGCTTGACAACCCGGGCGTAGGTGTCACGCGCCTCCGTATGGCGGCCCAACTTGTCGAGACACTGTCCAGTCTGAAACAACGCGCGAGCAGCAACCGGCCTGGGCTTTTGCGGCTCGTTCAAGACGGCTCTGTAGCCGTCCATCGCTCCCCGGAGGTCGCCCAGGACAATCTCGCGATGAATGGCGGCTTCCAACTGCATCTCGACGTCGGCCGCCAAGAGAACACTCATCGCGAACAGAATAGAACACGAGAGTCGGGCGGCGATCCGGAAACAGTCAGGTTTGCGTAAGGATTCAGCCATCGAACCGGTACCCCAAACCTCGCAGGTTGCGCAGATACTGCGGATTCGCCGGATCCGGCTCGATCTTCTTCCGAAGGTTGGCAATGTGATTGTCCACCACTCGATCGGAGGCGAACGTGTCCGCGGACCATGCGCCATCCAACAGGCGATCGCGGCTCAACACCCGCCCGCGCGAGCGAATGAACAACGCGAGCAACTTGAACTCAATGGGCGTCAGTTCGACGGGCTGCCCATTGCGGCGCAATTCGCCGCGCTCGAAGTCCACTTCCACGTCGCCGAAACGATAGCACTCGGCCGGCTGTTCGGAGGCGCCGCGGCGCAGCAGGGCTTTGATGCGGGCGCGGAGCTCGCGCGTGCCGAACGGTTTGGTAACGTAGTCGTCGGCTCCCAATTCCAGGCCCATCACCTTCTCGGCTTCCTGAGCCTTGGCGGTCAGCATGAGAATTGGAGTGCGCAAACCGTGGCGCCGCAGTTCGCGGCAAACCTCGAAACCATCTTTGCCCGGCAGCATGACATCGAGCAGGATCAGGTCAAATACGCCCTCACGCGCGCGGCGCGAGGCGGTATTTCCGTCCGTGACCACCTCGACCTGGTAGCCCTCCATCTTGAGGTCGTCCTCAAGCCCCAGGGCGATCGCCGGTTCGTCTTCAACCACCAGAATCCGCGTCATGCCCGCCCCACCAAAGGCAGCAGCATCGTGAAGGCGCTACCCTCGCCGGGTCTGCTCGCCACAGTAATCGCGCCGCCGTGCGCGGCCGCAATGTGGCGAACCATCGCCAGCCCGACTCCTGAACCTTTTGCATTCGTGGCTTTGGCGGCCGTGCCGCGGACGAATTTCCGGAAGATTGCTTTCTTCTCGGAATCGGGAATGCCAGGACCCTTGTCGCGCACCTCGATGGCGAGGAACTCATTGCGTACGCCCCATTCGACCCACACGGTCGGGCACTCCGGCGAGTATTTCACCGCGTTGTCGAGCAGGTTGCGGAGGGCAACCGAAATTGCATCCGGATCGCCGTCCACCAGGCACCGCGCTTCGGACCCGGCCAGTTCGATATGGCGGCCCTGACCGGCGATTTGTGCCTCAAAGTCGTTCACTACCCGCTGCACGAGCAGAGCGGCATCCAACTCTTCAAACCGGAACTGGCGCCCGCCGGCCTCCATACGGCCAAAGTTCAGCAGCGCCTCGATTAACCGCTGCAGCCGCGTGGTCTCCTTCACGAGCGTGTCGTAGTAGACCTGGCGGCGTTCTTCCGACGGAACGCGACCCTGCGCCAGGATCTCGGACAACTGCCGCAGCGACGTGAGCGGCGACCGAAACTCATGTGACACCGCCGAGACAAAGTCGGATTGCATGCGGAGTGTTTCGCTCTCGCGTCGTATGGCGCGGGCGATGAAATACGTGCCGCTCATCAGGAACAGGACCATTACGGTCATCGACAACAGCAGAAACCGCCGCTGGTCGTTGAAGCCTGCGCCCGGTTGCGGGTCGGCTGAAACGTAAAGCGTCCAGGGAAGCTGTGTTTCGGCGGCAGTCCGGACCGCGGCACGTGCTCCGCCCGTACGTTGTCCTGCTACGACTCGCCCTTCGGCGTCCACCACGGCAAATGCTGCCGGCGTCTCTTTGAGGAAGAACTGCGGCTTCGTCACGAATACGGCGCGATGCTCTGCCGCGCCGCGCCACAGTAGAAAGAAAGGTTCGCCGCCGATCCAGACCGTTTCCTGGCCGCGAGCCGAAGGATGCGTCTCTCGTTCAGCCCACACCCGCGACGCAATTTCGGCCCGTGCCAGCGCGGCGGCGGGCGGCAGTTCCTTCTTCCCGGAAAGACGATTGGCCTCGGACCAATAGAAGGCGAACTGTCCATGGCTCACGAACCATTGGCCTTTCAGCAGCCCGGAACGGAGCGCGTCGGCGTCAGCAGAGCGTGACGACAACTCGCAGAGGGCATGCAGTGCGATGAGCTCTGCCGGTGCACCCGCGATGTTCACGCCTGGAATAGCGGCCAGCTTTTCGTAGGCCCGGCGGCTCTCATCCAGACGGTTCGTGTTCCTCAGGATACGGGCAATACGCAGCCAGGCGCCGGCGCGAATCGCGGGGCCCGTGGAATTGACGAGCCGCTCATATGTGCGCAACGCCTCCTCCGGCTGATTCTGGGCAAACTCGAACATCTCTCCTTCAGCGAAGACTGGCGGAGCCGTTTCCGGCTCGGAGGATGCAACGGGAGAGAACAGCAATTGGTCAGCGGGAGTGGCGGAGACGCCTTTTTCAGTGAGCAGAAGCAGAAAACCCTGCTCGGGTGCGAGCCCGGTCAGCGGACCGGATTCCCAGGCGCCCAGTCGTTCGCCGGCCTCGGCGAGCGAGCCTCGGACGGTCGCGGCGATGCGGTCAGCGGCCTGTTCGAGTCGTTCCTGCGTCCGCTGCACCTCTACAATCCGCTCCTGTTCGAGCAGCTTCCATCCGAAGGCACCCAATGCGGAAATGAAGACCAGCGCCAGGAGGTACAGGATGAGGAGCAGCGTCCTCGGCGGCTTGAGCCACTCATGCAGTGGCGTCATGACATCCTGATTGTACACACTAGGTATCTGGCTTGTGCCCCGAATGTGTCAGATCTTTGTCAGGTTCGGGAGAAACGGGGAGCTGAATGACACGCCATTCGAACGACCGCCGGCGCTACTGGAAGCTGATCGCCGTTCTTTTTGCGTTCGTCGCCGCCTACCAGATCGCATTCTCTATCGACATTGTTCGCTGGTTTATGCGTGGGGCGGACCGCGTGCAGCCGCCGTTTTTCGTCGCCGGGGGGTCGAACCGGATTCAAGGCGTCGCGCCCCGCGGGGAACTCCGCGACGGAAACGAACTCATCGCTGTGGACGGGCATCCTTACACCGGCGCAACCGTGCTCGACCAGATTATCCGTCACAAGCACGCCGGCGATACCTTGTCGCTCACTGTGCGTGACGCGGGCTCGCCAGACGAAAGACAGGTCCAACTCAGGCTGGAGAGCTCCGGCGCGCTATCAGCGTTGGGATTCGGCCTGGTTCTCATCATCTATGTCGGAATGCCGCTGTTCAGCCTGCTGCTGGGATTCGTGGTGGCGGGCATACGGCCTCGCGACCCGCTGGCTTGGCTGCTGTTCGTCCTGATGGTTGGCTTTTCCCAGTTCGGAGGCGGTTGGGTGCTGGTATCCACCGTACGCGATTGGGGTCCGGGTGTCCGACAGGCAGGACTTTTCTATCACACGCTGGCCGCGAACGTCTGGTCCACATGCCTGCTGCTCTTCGGGGTCTACTTCCCTGAACGGCTTCCGCTCGACCGGCGTTTTCCCTGGATCAAATGGGTGTTCATCGGTCCCCTGCTGCTGGGAGCCGTTGTCAGCGCGTTCTTCGAGATCGGGAATTCGGAGAACTATCACGCCGCGGCCGCGATCCAGGGCTTGATGAACGTCGTCAACCTGCTGACGTTCATTTTGAGCATGGCCGCCGTCACGGGATTCTTCTTCTGTCTCTGGACCCAGGTGATGCGAACGGTCAACTCCGACGCGCGCCGCCGCCTGCTGCTGCTGATTTATGGCGCCAGCGTCGCGCTCACGCCCCTGTTTCTCATCATTCTGTGGACCGTCTTCCTGCACCGAGCGCCTTCGGAGAATATCGTCGTTCCGTGCCTGGCGTTGGTAGCGGTTTTTCCGCTTACGCTAGCGTACGTGATCGTGGTGCATCGTGCCCTTGACGTACGGGTCGTGATTCGGCAGGGACTCCAGTACGCCCTTGCTCAGCGCGGCCTTCGTGTGATGCAGGCAATACTGACGCTCGTGGTGCTCGGTGTGACTGTTTCGTTTGCTTCCGATCCTCACAAGAACCGGCCGCAGCGGCTGAGCGTTATTGGCTGGGGAACCCTCGCGATTGTCTATTTGGATCGGGGCGCAACGAGGGTGCGCAACTGGACGGACCGGCGTTTCTTCCGTGAAGCCTACAAAGCTGAATTGATCCTGAACGAACTGAGCGAGAGTGTTCGGACCATCGTGGAGACGTTACCGCTGTTGGAGACGGTTGCCCGTAAGATCAGCGATTCGCTTCATGTTTTGCGGGTCGCGATTCTGGTTAAGGGTGGGACCGAATACCGGCCGGAATACGCAATTGGGTACGATACACCGCCGTCCACGACACTGGCCGAAAATGGCCCCGTTGTGGCGCGGCTCAAACAACATGGCGGCCCGCAGCATGTCTATTTCGACGATGCCGATTCCTGGATCTTTACGGCGGAGGGCATGACCGGCGAGAAACGCAAGCAACTCCAGGATCTTGACGCCCAGTTACTGCTGCCGCTCGCTTATAAAGACAAACTCGCGGGTGTAATTGTCCTGGGGCCCAAGCAATCCGAGGAGCCGTATGCCGCGTCCGACGTGCGAGTTCTCGAATCCGTGGCGACGCAGACCGGGCTGGCCCTGGAGAACAGCCGCCTCACCGAGGCCATCGCGTCTGAAGTGGCGCAGCGCGAGCGGCTGAATCGCGAACTGGAAATCGCACGCGAGGTGCAGGAGCGGCTGTTTCCGCAGAGTTGCCCGCCGGTGAATGGGCTCGATTACGCCGGGCGATGCCGTCCGGCGCTCGGTGTGGGCGGCGATTATTACGACTGGCTGGAATTGTCCGACGGAGCGCTCGGGATTGCGATCGGCGACGTATCGGGGAAGGGCGTGCCGGCGGCGCTACTCATGGCCAGCCTGCAGGCGTCATTGCGCAGCCAGACCATTGCCGGCCCGACCGATCTCGCGGCACTGATGTCGAACATGAACCGGCTCATCTTCAACGCCACGCCGTCGAATCGCTATGCGACGTTCTTTTATGCGCAATATCATCCCACCACCCACCGGCTCGATTACGTGAATGCCGGCCACAATCCGCCGATGGTCTTCCGCGGCGAGCAGGTGCTGCGATTGGAAGAGGGCGGACCGGTTGTCGGTTTATTCCGGCCCGCGAAATATAGCCAGGCGTGGGTGCACCTGCAGCGTGGCGACGTGCTGGTGCTGTTCACGGACGGAATCAGCGAGGCGATGAACGCAGCCGATGAGGAGTGGGACGAAGAGCGGCTGATGCAATCGGTGCGGGCGTGTTCAGGCCGTTGCGCCACCGAGATGCTGGATGTGGTGATGCACGATGCGGATGACTTTGCGGGCGGAGCGCCGCAGCATGACGATATGACGCTGATGATAGTGAAAGTGGTCTGAACTGACCCATGGGAGATCCCCTTTGATATCGACCCGTGCGCGCTGGGCCATCGTTCTGATCCCAGCCCTGCTGCTTTATTTCCTGCCCGTACCAGCACTCAACGTTCAGCAGCGCCATCTGCTCGCGGTCTTCGTCGCCACGATCATTTCATTGGTGGCTCAACCGGTGCCTATGGGAGTCAGCGTCGTCCTGGCCATGACGACGCTTGTGCTCACCGGCACGCTGCCGGGTCCGCGAGTCCTCTCGGGCTTCAGCAACGCCACAGTGTGGCTCATCTTCACGGCTTTTCTTTTCGCAAAGGCCGTCACCGGGACCGGTTTCGGCATGCGCATCGCGTATTGGTTCGTCCGCCAATTCGGACATAGTGCGCTGACGCTCGGTTATTCGGTCGCCGCTTCGGACGTCGCCCTGGCGCCGTTCGTGCCGTCCGACACGGCGCGGGGAGGCGGCATCATCTATCCGATTGCACGCAGCCTCGCCCAGGTTTTCGAATCCGAGCCCGGCCCAACAGCGGGGCGCATCGGCTCCTTCCTGATGTTGGTCGGCTTTCATGCCACCTACACGGCGTCGGCCATGTTTCTAACAGGTATGGCCGCTAATCCGCTCATCGTGGAGTTCGCGCACAAGATCGGACATGTCGAACTCACCTGGATTCAGTGGGCGCTGGCGGCGTCAGTTCCGGGACTCCTGACACTCGTGATTGTTCCGTTCCTGATTTATCGCTGGTGTCCACCGGAAGTCCGCGACACCCGCGCCGCCCAGCGGCATGCCATGGAAGAATTGCGCCGCATGGGACCGCTTAGCCGACAGGAGCGATGGCTTGTGATCATCCTTGCCGGCGTCATGGCGGGTTGGGTAACGTCGCCCTGGCACGGTCTGCATAACGCCTTTGTCGCGCTGGCGGGCGTGTCGGCGATCCTGATCTGCCGCGTTCTCACCTGGGACGACCTGCTGCATGAGACCAAGGCCTGGGACGCGCTGATATGGTTCGCGCCGCTCATTATGATGGCGGATGCACTGCAGGAGCTCGGCGTCATTCACATTCTGTCGACGGCCATCTTCGACCACTTGAAAGGCTTGGCGTGGCCGGTCGCCGCGTTGCTGATTGCAATCGCTTACCTGTATGTACACTACGGATTCGCGAGTATGACCGCGCACGTGACGGCGCTTTATCCCGGCTTCCTGGCGGCCGGCCTCGCGGCAGGGGCGCCCCCGCTCCTCATGGCGATGGTCCTGGCGTTCTTCTCAAACCTGGATGCGGCCACCACACACTACGGCACCGGTTCGGCGCCCGTTTACTTCGGCGCGGGATACGTTTCGCAGGCCACATGGTGGCGGTTAGGCTTCTTTATTTCGCTCGTGGACCTCGTCATTTGGCTGGGTATCGGACCCTGGTGGTGGAAGTTGCTTGGCATGTGGTGATTAAATGTATGGATCATGCGTCGATACCTGACATGTCTCGCCCTGGCCTCGTTGCCGCTCTTTGCCGCCCCCGATGGAGCGGCTATCTATGCCAAACGCTGTGCCGCCTGCCACGACGGTCCGGCGCAGGCCCGCATGCCTTCCCGCGAAGAAATCAGCAAACGTGCTCCGGAGACGATTGTGAGCGCGATGTTGAGCGGTGCCATGATGCCGCAATCGGCGGGCTTGAACGATGAAGACGCCCGCGCCATCGCCCGTTACCTGACAGGCAAAGAGATCGGGACAGCCAGCGCTCAGTCGACAGCCGGAGCGTGCCCGGCGGGTGCGAAGGCATTCCGCATGAGCGGCGAGAGTTGGAATGGCTGGAGCACCGATACTGCGAATACGCGGTATCAGCAGAAACCTGGTCTCACGGCTGCCGATGTGCCGAAACTGAAGCTGAAGTGGGCATTCGGGTTTCCCGACACAACGGTAGCCTTCGCCCAGCCTGCCATTGTTGGTGGGCGTGTGTTCGTGGGTAGCGGCAGCGGCAAGGTTTATTCGCTCGATGCCGCCACCGGATGTACGTATTGGTCCTACGACGCGGGCATTGGCGTCCGCAGCGGTGTGGTGGTCGGCCCAATCGCAGGCGGCGGTTTCGCGGCCTATTTCGGCGACACGCGCGCGACGTTGCACGCCGTAGATGCTTCCACGGGCAAGCCGCTCTGGAAACTCCGGCTCGACGATCATCCCGTGGCGCGCATCACAGGGTCGCCGGTGCTCTACAAAGACCGCTTATACGTTCCCGTTTCCTCGGTGGAGGAAGCCTCGGCAATGCAGTCGACTTATGAATGCTGCAAATTCCGGGGCAGTGTCGTCGCGTTGGACGCCGCCACCGGCAAACAGATCTGGAAGACTTTTAGCGTTACGGATCCGCCGCAGCCGACCAAGAAGACCAAGGCCGGGGTGCAACTTTACGGACCCGCCGGCGCAGCGATATGGTCGGCGCCCACGATCGATCCGAAACGAAGGCTCGTCTATGCGGCCACAGGAAACTCCTATACGGATGTCGATATCAACACCAGCAACGCGATTCTCGCTATCGACATGGATTCCGGCAGCTTGAAATGGGCCCGCCAGGTGACGCCAAAGGACAACTTCGTTATGGGCTGCCGCCCCGGAAAGGACGGGTGCCCAGCGGAATTAGGTCCGGATGTCGACTTCGGCAGTTCGCCCATTCTCCGCGATCTTTCCGGAGGCAAGCAGATCATACTGGCGGGCCAGAAATCCGGTGTGCTCTACGGAATGGACCCGGATCAGCAGGGCAAGATCCTGTGGCAGATCAAGCTCGGGAACGGCGGAGCGCTGGGTGGCATCGAGTGGGGCTTTGCGGCTGACCCGTCGAATGCCTACGTCGCGGTTTCCGACCGCTTTAACAGGAATGGTCCGGCAGGGGGCATTCACGCCGTGAACATCAACACTGGCGAGAAGCTGTGGACCACGCCTGCTCCGAAGCTGGATTGTGCCCCCATGGCTAAGGGCTGCAGCGGAGCTCAGTCAGCGGCCATTTCGGTGATTCCGGGGGTTGTGTTCTCGGGTTCGGTAGACGGCCACTTCCGTGCCTTCTCCACCAAAACCGGCGAGATCGTATGGGACGTGAACACCGCGCAGCCTTATCAGACGGTGAATGGCGTTCCAGCACAGGGCGGCTCCCTTGATGCCGGAGGACCGGCGATCGCGAACGGAATCGTTTTCACAAATTCCGGCTATGGACTGTGGCAAGGTATCGGTGGCAACGTTCTGCTGGCTTACTCTGTCGACGGAAAATAGGACGAAGCATGGCAAATTCGAAGACGGAGCCGATGTTCCTTCACGGCGTGGAACAGAATCCGCGGCCGGGTCCGTATCGGGACATCATCCGGTCGATGCAGGAGAACGGGCTCGAGTACCCGCAGATCTGGCACATGTTCGCCTACCGGCCGGAGGCCACGCAGCACCTGGCCCGCTTCACGCAGGCGATGCTGCGTGGTCCATCTCCGCTGAGTCCGGGGATGCGCGAACTGATCGCGGCGTTCACGTCGTACCGCAACGACTGCCCGTTTTGACTGAAGTCGCACGCCGCGGTCGCGGCGGAACTTTTGAAGGACGAGAAACTGGTGTGGGCGGTGATGCGGGATTTTGAAACCTCGCCCCTCGACGACAAGCACAAGGCGCTGTTTCGGTTTGTAGCGAAGGTGAATGAGGATTCGCCGCGTATCACGCCGGAGGACGTGAAGCCGCTTTACGATGCGGGATGGGATGACGAGGCAATCTATTCTGCGATCACCGTATGCGCGTTGTTCAATTTCTACAACCGCTGGATTGACGCGTCAGGCGTTCACGCGCTATCGGATGAGGCGCACCGCGTAGGGGGAAAGAGGACGGCTACGCACGGGTACGTTCGGGAATGATGGCAAGCTGAAGCTCGCCTTACCTTACCTGGAACCAGCCCGTCGCGTAGAGGCCGACTAACATCAACAGGCAGTAAACCACGGCTGTCGCAATGAGAATGGCGCTCCAACGGGAAGGCATGCCGGTTTGCGCTGCTTCGACGGGCACATCCTGCTGCCTCGCTCCGGGTTTGCGGGCACCGGATTGTCCGAGAACAACTGCCGTCAGAAGGATGGGGACGATCGATAGGTATTTCATATGGCTCCGTTGGAAGGGATTCCGCAGCGGTGGAATGCCTGGCACCCACACGGGCTGCAATTGCTGGATTCGAAAACAGGCGCTTCGGGAAATACGGGCATGAGGCGCTTCTGAGCCTGCGCACTGCTCGCAATGGGCCCGGTCTTTACGCCTTTCTTTTGATCGTCTTTTGAGATCCGCAGCTCCGCGGCAATCACGGCCAGGAGGGCGGTGGAGGGCGCGTCATCCTCAAAAACCACGTGTCGCACGCCTACATCCCAAATGCGGGCGAGCAGGTTGGCGTCTTTGCGGGTGACTACGACGAAGCGCTCCGGCTGCGCTTCGAAAAAGACGAGGTTTTCCATCCGATTCCCATCCACAACGATGATGCCGTCGATGGCGAGGTCCGGTTTTTCGACGAACACCACGGCGTGCGACCCGTCCTTCTGGAGGAGGTTCGCCAGATTTTGAGCGTATTTCTGATCGTGGATTGAAATCTGGACGCGAGGCATATGGTTAACTAGTTGGCCTTGCAGCTGTCGAGCTTGTGGTCGTGCTGTTGATAGCACTTCCCGGTATCGTTGAGATCCTTCTTGCCCATCACTACATGACAAACTGTGCACTTGGCGCCGCCTTCTTTCTTGGCGTACGCGGGAGTCGCGTTCGATTGAACGGAGGTTAGTAAGAGGCCTGCCCCTACGATTGCGCAGGGAAGGACGAATTTCAGGGTCTTTAGCATGAGGGATTGCTCTCCGGACCATATAGGTGCAATCCTGCGGCCAGTTTGTTTCCCACGCATTCTGAAGGGGATAAGTTTGGCCGGTCACGTCTTCACCCTACCTCCACGTGTTATACGGCCCCAAGGAAGGATCCGGATTTGGGTGAAATCCCCCATTTGACGTCAGCGTGCAAAAGCATTGCGTCAAAATGCGAAAAGGCCTGATAATGAAAGTACCGAGAGAGGTTATTAGTGTCAGTCCTAGCGCCGCGATGGCAGCGCCCCGAAGTGTTGGAAGCGGTGTTCGACCAGCTCTCTGACGCCCTTTTCTTGTATGACAAGGATCTATACGTAACTGGCGTCAACCAGGCCGCGCAACGGCTGTTTGGCATGACGTCGGATGAGATGGTAGGAAGGCATTGCCGCGATCTTTTCCGCTGCTCTGTTTGTGAACCGGGCTGTGGAATGGTTCAAGGGTTAGGTGACACACAATGCGTCCCCAGCGGAACTGTGCGTCTTCACACAGACAACGGCCGCGAACGCATGGTGGTAATTCGCACCATCCAACTGCTCGGCGGCAATGGCGAGATGGACGGCGTAGTAGCAACGGTGAAGGACATCACCGACGAAGCGGAGCCTTCCAAGCGCCAGGTGATCGCCGAGTCGCAGGCCATGCGCGAGGTGATAAATTTTGTCCGCCGCGTTGCGATCAGTGAAGCCACGTCCATTCTGATTGAAGGCGAGAATGGGACGGGTAAGGATCTCATCGCGACAACGCTGCACTATCAGAGTCTGCGTCAATCGGAGCCGTTTCTGGCTATCAATTGCGCGGCGATTCCCGAGACGCTGTTGGAGAGTGAGCTTTTCGGCTACGAGAAGGGCGCCTTCACCGATGCGCGAGCGCAAAAGCGCGGGCTGTTCGAGCTGGCCGACAAGGGCACGCTGTTTCTGGACGAAATTGGCGAGATTGCAATGTCGTTACAGGCCAAGCTGCTGCGCGTTTTGGAAGAGCAGACATTCCGGCGGCTGGGCGGTCTGCGAGACCTGAAAGTGGACATCCGCATCGTTGCGGCGACCAACAAGAATTTGCGCGAGGCGGTGAAGGAAGGCGCGTTCCGGCAGGACCTGTATTACCGGCTGAACGTCATTCAATTGGTGGTTCCCCCGCTGCGCGACCGTGCGCAGGACATTCTGCCGCTGGCGAAGTTCTTTATCGAGACGTACAACGTCAAGTTCAAGCGGCAGATCGATGGGCTTTCGCCCGATGCGGAAGCGCTGCTGCTGGCGCATGACTGGCCGGGAAACATTCGCGAACTGCGCAATGCGATCGAACGCGCGATGATCCTGGAAGAAACGTCGTACATTACGCCGTCGAGCCTTCCGATCGCGGTGCGGAGCGCCGAAGCCACGGTGATGCCGGCGATTGCGAGCAATGGCACCGAAGAGGCTGCGTCCAACGATGGCATGTCGCTGGCCGACCAGGAGCGCCGGCTGTTGGTACAAGCGCTGGCGAAGACGAATGGGAATCAGACCCAGGCTGCGCGAATTTTGCGCATCACGCGCGATACGCTGCGGTACAAGATGAAGAAGTTCAACCTGCGCTAGATCGTTGGCATACGCCGCCTTCAGGCGGTAAATCGACGTCGAGCCGAAAGGCCAATGCCACTTAGTTTTCTCAAACTGTAGTTCGGCTGCGGTGATGCAGGATGCCATCGTTCCGCCGGTTGCCAACCGGTGCTGTTCGGCACTTGTTCAGAGTTAGGGGCAGGCGGGTTGACAACCCGACGCGGGCTAACAGCCTCCATTACAGGCTCAAACAAACTCTGGCGTGAAGGCTGCGGTACTGCTCGAACGCGAGTAGAATTGAAGCGCGGTCATGTTGGACAACATCAATCTCAAAAAGAAGCTGTCCCGCGAAGAATTCAAGCGCGTCCTGCCGATGCTGCAGAAGCGCCTGTATGACCTGGAGAAGGCCTCCTGGGATCACGGGGCGGCCACCATCGTCGTATTTGAGGGTTGGGACGCGTCCGGCAAAGGCACCACCATTTCCGCCCTGACGCAACGGCTCGATCCCCGCGGCTTTAAGCTTTATCCCATCACCGTACCCCGCACCTACGAACAGCAGAAGCCCTGGTTGTGGCGCTTCTGGCTGAAGCTACCCAATCGCGGAGAGATGATCATCTTCGACCATAGCTGGTATCGCCGTGTCTGGGACGACCGGGTCGAGGGCACCGTTCCGGAAAAAGTCTGGCGGCAGGCCTATCGCGACATCACCGAATTCGAGCGCATGATCGCCGACGACGGCACGTCGATTCTCAAATTCTTCCTGCACATCAGCAGGAAAGAACAGAAGAAGCGTTTTCGATCCATTGAAGGCGATCCGCTGGAGACGTGGCGGGTGACCGAAGCCGATTGGGCGCGCCACAAGAAGTACGAGGATTACTTCGCGGCAGCCGAAGAAATGCTGGAACAGACCGATTCGGAATTCGGCCCCTGGACCATCATCGAAGCCACCTCCAAATGGCATGCCCGGCGCAAAGTTTTTGAAACCATCATTGCCGCCATGGAGAAGCGGCTCGGTCCGAACGCGCCGCCGCGATCGGAATATGCCGAAGCGTCGCGCAAAGACGCTGATCTTCGGGCCGCCATGGAAAAGCTCGGAGAATCGGGGGTCTAGATGCTCGAAACCGTAGATCTCACCAAGAAGCTCGACCGCGACGAGTACGTGCGGCAAATCACGCGAAGACAGATTCAGCTTCGTGAGCTCGGCTACCAGGTGTACGTAAAGAAACGCCCGGTGATCGTGATGTTCGAGGGTTGGGACGCGGCCGGCAAGGGCGGCGCTATCAAGCGCATCACCGAAAAGCTCGATCCTCGCGGTTACGTGGTTTACCCCATCAGCGCGCCGCAGGGCGAGGACAAGACACGGCACTACCTGTACCGCTTTTGGCGTCGCTTGCCCGAACCGGGTCAGATAGCGATCTACGACCGCTCCTGGTACGGTCGCGTGCTGGTGGAACGAGTTGAGGGGTTCGCCAAGGAAGACGAGTGGAAACGGGCGTTCAAAGAGATTAACGCCTTCGAGCGGCAACTGCGGGACTTCGGCACGGTGCTGCTGAAGTTCTGGATTCACATCTCGCGCGAGGAGCAGCTTCGGCGTTTCGAGGAACGCAAGGACATCGGCTACAAGGCGTGGAAGCTAACCGACGAGGACTGGCGCAACCGCGAGAAGTGGAATGCATACGAGGATGCCGTGGAAGAAATGCTGGTTAAGACCAGCACCACTACTGCGCCCTGGTCGCTCATCGAAGGCAACGACAAGTATTGGGCGCGCACCAGGGTTCTTTCGCGGCTGGTGGAGGTGCTTTCGGAGGAACTCGCTTACGAACCGGCGGACCCGCTCAAGAAGAAGAAAGCCCGCAAAGCGGCAAAGTAGCCGTCTATCCGCGGCGCCGCGGTAAACTGAGACAAGGCTCTCCATGGATTCGCGTCGCAAATTCATCAGCACGATGGCCTCCGGCCTCGCGACGACGCTCGCCTCACCCAAGGGTATTCTCGGGGCAAACGACCGCATCCGGGCTGGAATCATCGGCATCGGCGACCGCGGCAAGGAAATTACGCGCCAGGCGATGGGCTGCCCCAACGTCGACTTCGTGGCGTTCGCCGACATCTACACGCGGCGCCTCGAAGAAGCCAGGAAAATCGTTCCCACGGCCGCCACGTACCTCGACCATCGCCGTCTGCTCGACGACAAGAGCATCGATGCCGTGCTGATCGCCACGCCGCAGCACCTGCATTGCGAACATTTTGTCCATGCGATCGACGCCGGCAAGCACGTTTACCAGGAAAAGACGATGGCGTTCACGGTGGCTCATGCCAAGCGCATGCGCGCCGCCTATCGCAAGGTGGAGGGCAAGCGAACCGTGCAGATCGGCCATCAATCTTGCTCTTCGGGCCAGATGCCGGATGCGATGGAATTTCTGAACACCGGCACGCTCGGCAAAATCACCGCGATTCATATGCACATGTATCGCAATACGCCGCATGGGAAGCCGCAGTGGGCGCGGCCGGTATACCCGGATATGAATCCGGAGAACATACTCTGGGATTCGTTCCAGGGCGAAGCTGCAAAGCACGAATTCGACCCCGACCGCTACATCAACTGGCGCTTCTTTTGGGATTATTCCGGCGGCAACGTCTACGAGAACATGTGCCACCAGGTTTCTTTCTGGTACAAAGCGCTCAACCTGCAAGTTCCCAAGTCGGTCAACATGACCGGCGGGTTGTATCTCTGGAAGGACGGCCGCGAAGTTCCCGACACGATGAACGTTACGCTGGAACAGGCTGAAGAGATGCTCGTCAGTTGGGACTCTGGTTTTGGAAACAACCAGCTTGGCGTTAGCGAAGATGTACTGGGGACCGACGGTACAATTTCCAAGGGCCAGCAAATCCGCTACACACCGCAGAAGGTGAACCGGCCGGATGGTCAGGAGTTGGTCGGCCGCACCGTGACGCCTCCCAGCGCCCACATGCAGAACTTCTTCGACTGTATTCGTTCCGGCAAGGAAACGAATTGCCCGTTCGACCTGGGCTACCGCGTTTCAATCGCCTGCCGCATGGCCGTGGAGAGTTATCGCCAGGGCCGCACCATGAAGTGGGATCCCAAAAAGGAAGATATCGTCTAGTCATCGATGGATTTTGAATACTCCGCGGAGCAGCTCCAGCTCCGGAAGTCAGTGCGCGAATTTGCCGAGGCTGAGATCGGCCCGCACGTTTTGGAGTGGGATGAGGAGCAGATATTCCCACTCGATGCGATCAAGAAGGCCGGTAAGCTGGGCCTCATGGGCGCGGTTTTCCCGGAGGAGCTTGGCGGGGCCGGGTATGGCTACATCGAGTACGCCATTATCATCGAGGAACTCGCGCGCGTAGATCCGTCCGTCGGACTGATCGTTGCGGCCCACAATTCGCTTTGCACGAATCACATCTACCTGGCCGGCAACGACGAACAAAAGCACAAGTACATCCCCAAGCTCGCGACCGGCGAGTGGATTGGCTGCTGGTCGCTCACAGAACCGGAAGCCGGGTCCGATGCGGCGGGTACGCGTTCGACCGCGGTGAAACATGGCGAATGCTGGGTGCTCAATGGCGGCAAGACCTTCACCACCAACGCGCACTATGCCAACGTCTGCGTCGCGATGGCGGTGACCGACCGCGCCGCTTCACATCACGGCATCTCGGCCTTTATTCTCGAGACGGGAGTTCCCGGGTTCGATCTCGGGAAGAAGGAAAACAAGCTCGGGATGCGGGCCAGCGCCACGGGCGAGGTGCTCTTTCACGACTGCCGCCTTCCCCAATCGCAGCTCCTCGGCAAGCCGGGCGAGGGCTTCGTCGACAGCTTGCGCACGCTCGACGGCGGGCGTATTTCGATCGCAGCTCTCTCGGTTGGCCTGGCGCAGGGCGCCTATGAAGCCGCGCTCAGGTATTCCAAGCATCGGAAGCAGTTCGGCCGGCCGATCTCCGAATTCCAGGCCATCCAGCACAAGCTTTCGGACATGGCTACGACGATCGATGCCTCACGCCTACTCACTTTCCGGGCGGCGGCGATGAAGGATCGCGGGCAGCGCGTCACCAAAGAATCCGCCATGGCGAAACTCTTCGCGTCCGAGACCGCGGTGAAAGTGGCCGACGAAGCGGTGCAGATCCACGGCGGCTACGGTTTCATCAAAGACTACCCCGTGGAGAAGTTCTTCCGCGATTCGAAGCTGTGTACGATTGGCGAAGGCACCAGCGAAATCCAGCGCCTGGTCATCGCCCGCCAACTCCTGAAGAGCTAATGCGGGAATTGGGCGAACGTATCCGTCATGGAGACCTGCGCGCGCTCGCCCGTGCGGCGACGTCCATCGAAAACCGCACGCGCGAGGCGGAACCGCTGCTTCGCGAACTGTTCCCGCACACCGGCCATGCCCTGGTCATGGGTATCACCGGCTCACCCGGCGCCGGTAAGAGCACATTGGTCGACCAACTCGCCCGTGCCTTGCGGGCGGAAGGCAAGACCGTTGGGGTAATCGCGGTTGACCCCACGAGTCCTTATAGCGGCGGCGCGATCCTTGGCGACCGCATACGTATGCAGCACCACCATGCTGACGCGGGTGTCTTTATCCGCTCGATGGCAACTCGCGGCGCGCTCGGTGGCATAGCCAAGGCGACCACGGAAATGACGATGCTCCTCGATGCGGCGGGCCGGGACGTGGTCCTCGTCGAGACGGTCGGTGTGGGCCAGGACGAGGTCGAAATCGCGAAGCTCGCCAATGTCACGGTCGTGGTCCTGGTGCCGGGCATGGGAGACGATGTGCAGGCTTTGAAGGCGGGCATAATGGAGATCGCCGACGTGTTCGTAATCAACAAAGCGGATCTCCCCGGCGCCGATCGCCTGGAGCGCGAAATCAAGGCGGTGCAGAGCCTGGCGCATCGCCCGGACGGCTGGCGTCCACCCATCGTGCACGCCGTTGCCAAGGACGGCACGGGCATTGCGGAAACGATCGCGGCGGCACGTTCATATGTCGAGTTCGCGCGCGGCAAGGAACGCAGCACGTCCATCTGGGCATCGCGGCTGCGCGAGATGCTGCGCGACCGCCTTCTCGAACGCTTCGCGCAGGTCGACTTCAACGGCGCGGCGCAGGCCGTGGCATCTCGCACCACCGACCCTTATACTCTCGTTGAGGAATGGATTAAAACCCTAAGATGACACCCAAGATTGGCATCATCGGAGGCAGCGGCCTCTATTCCATGCCCGATTTTCAAGCCCACGAAGAGCAGCTCATCGGCACACCGTGGGGCAATCCGTCCGACCCCTATGTCGTCGGAACGCTGGCGGGGAAGACGGTCGCATTCCTGGCGCGGCACGGGCGCGGCCACCGGATTTCTCCTTCGGAGCTGAATTTCCGGGCCAACATTTATGGCTTCAAGAAGCTCGGCGTGGAGCGCATCATCTCGCTCAGCGCGGTGGGATCGCTGAAGGAGGAACACAAGCCGCTCGATTTCGTCATTCCGGACCAGTTTTTTGATCGCACACGCGGACGTGTTTCGACGTTTTTCGGCGAGGGCCTGGTGGCGCATATCAGTTTCGCCGACCCGATCTGCCCGCACCTTTCCGAGGTTGTCCGCCAGGCCTGCGTGGGTGCCGGCGTCAATGCCTATAAGGGCGGCACATATCTGTGCATGGAGGGGCCGGCCTTTTCCACCAAGGCGGAATCGAATATTTATCGGAGCTGGGGCATGGATGTGATCGGCATGACCAATCTCCAGGAAGCGAAGCTGGCGCGCGAAGCGGAGATCTGTTACGTCACGGTCGCCATGGTCACCGATTACGATTGCTGGCACGAAGATCACGATGCCGTGACGGTGTCCGATATCATCGCCAATCTCAACAAGAACGCGGAAAATGCCCGCAACGTGGTGAAGGCGGCGGTGGCTGCAATGCCGGAGGAGCGCAATTGCAAATGCGGCGCAGCGCTTGCGCATGCCCTGATCACCGACCGTAACATAGTGCCCGAAGTCACACGCAAAAAACTGGAGCTGCTGGTTGGAAAGTATCTCAGCTAAGCTCCTGGCACACTGCCTGGAAGGAACGCACTGGCCGGAGGAGCTGATTGACGAGATCGTCCGGCGGCCCGATCTGCAGGCCGGCTTCTTCCGCGAGGTCGTGGAGCCTCTCTCGGATCTTTTCGAGCCGCGTCTGTGCGACGTCTATGCCGAGCTGATGTCGGAGGTGATTGGGCGGCTTCTTCCCGACGATCTGCATGGTCCCCACCTTGCCGCACGCTACCGCCGAGTGCGCAAGGGGCGGCGTTTCGATGGCGAAGCGGCATCGATCGAGCATGTTTTCGTGCTTTCGCGCGTCACTCTGGGCGCCGACGTCGCAATAACGAGCGTGCTGCTCGACGCGGCGAAGCAACTGTTTCCGGCCGCGGAAATCCACTTCGTGGGACCCACGAAGAACTGGGAACTGTTCGCGGCCGACCGTCGATTGCGGCACGTCGCCGCGAATTATGTCCGCGCCGCAACCATCGGCGGCCGGCTGAAGGTCTGGCCGGAACTGCGCGAAGCGTTGAGCCGCGCGAACAGCATCGTGATCGATCCGGATTCACGCCTGACCCAACTCGGACTGCTGCCCGTTTGTTTCGAGGACGACTATTACTTCTTCGAGAGCCGTTCTTATGCGACGGCGAGCGAGGAACCTTTATCGCAACTCGCCGCGCGGTGGGCCCATGAGACATTCGCAATCGCGGATGCCAAGCCCTATATCGCGACAGGCCTGCCGACACCGGAGTTTGCCGCCACGGTCAGCTTCGGAGTTGGTGAGAATCCCGACAAGCGCCTGCCCGCACAAGTTGAAGCCGAGTTGCTGAAGCGGCTTCCGTCACCGATGCTGATCGACCGGGGAGCAGGAGGCGAAGAGGCCGCGCGAGTCGAGCACGCCGTTAAGGAAAGCGGCGTCGACGCCCAGATGTGGGACGGTTCCTTCGCGGGTTTCGCGTCGCACATCGCGCAAAGCCGTCTCTATGTCGGCTACGACTCCGCGGGAGGACACGTTGCCGCAGCATGCGGCATCCCGCAGATCAGTATTTTCGGGGGAGTACCCTGCGATCGTTTCTTTCACCGCTGGCGGCCATCAGGGGCAGGGGCGACCCGCGTGATCCGAGTCGCGCCGCAGACCGACCCTTGGCCGGCCATCCTCGAAGCTCTGCCGCATCGCGAGATTTGACGGCTATCGCCGCAATTTGACATACTGCCTTTCACCGTATGACGCGCCGTACTTTGCTTCAGTGGCTTGCCATGACCGCGGGTACGCTGCGCCTTCCGTCGCTTCAGGCGTGGGCGCAGACGGTTGCTTTTCCGGGGCCGCACGGCGAGACGCTTCGGCAATTAGCGTCTATCGTGCTTCCGTCTTCAGCAGGTGAAATCGCAGCTCGCTTCGAACGCTGGGTGCGAGAATACCGGCCCGGCGCTGAGATGGATCACGGGTACGGCATCACCCGCATCCGCAGCAAGGGACCGTCACCCGCCGTGGTTTACATGGAGCAACTCGCCGCGCTGCCCAAACCGCTCTCCGCGAAGGCTATCGAAACGGTTCTCGTGGATGCGAAGATTGAAACACTTCCGCGCTCGCCTGACGGCAAAAACGTCATCGCCGACCTGATGAGTTTCTACTTCAACAGCAGCGATGCGTTCGACCTGTGCTATCGCGCCGCTATCGGGCGCGACCGCTGTCGCGGGCTGGACGGCTCGGATGCACCTCCCCCGCCGCTGAAAGGAAACGCCTGACGTGACGCGGTACGAGAGCGACGTGTGCATCATCGGCGGCGGCATCACGGCGGCGATGCTCGCCAAAAAACTCTCGGAGCTTCGTCCGGGAGTCTCGATCACGATCGTCGAGGCAGGCAAACGGCTCTTCGATCTCGAAAATCGCATGCAATACCGGCAGCGGCAGATCGATTACAACGAGAATCCCTGGCCAGGCGATTTCATTGAGGACCAGGCGGCCAAGGGCATTATTTCCCGGACGATGGCTGTCGGCGGATCGGCGCTGCACTGGGGAGGCACCTGCAATCGCTTCTCGGAGGAAGACCTTCGGCTCAAATCGATGTACGGCCTCGCGCGGGATTGGCCCATCGAGTGGAAGGAACTGGAGAAGTTCTACTGCGAGGCCGAGCGGCGTCTCGGTGTTTCCGGCGAGCCGAGTCCGCTGCAGGAAGACTGGCGCTCCGAGCCGTACCCGATGCAGGCGATGGTCCTCAGCCACAACCTGGTCGAGTTGAAGAAATGGGCGAACAAAAGCGGTGTTCCGTTTTGGAGCACGCCGCAGGCGAAGAACACGGTTCCCTATGACGGGCGCGCGAAGTGCATCCGGTGTAATACCTGCGCGATTTGTCCCACGGGCGCGCGCTATTCTCCCGATTTCACGTTCAAACGTCTGCTGGACGAGAAGAAGATTACGCTGCACGATCAGACACTGATCCGGCGGCTCATGCTGCACGACACGAAGAACACAGTGGTGGGCGCGCAGGCCGGGGATCGCGAGTATCGCGCTTCCGTCTTCGTGGTGGCTTCCGGATACGCCTGGAGCCCGCATCTGCTGCTGCTTTCGCGCACTTCGCGGTTCCCCAATGGTGTCGCGAACAGTTCCGGGCTGGTGGGAAGGTACATGTGCGGTCATGCGTTTATCTCGGCGTTCGTCGAGATTGACGCGAAAATTTACCCTGGCATGAACGAACAGCACGCGCTGATCTCGCGGCAGTTCTTCCGGTGCAAACCCGACCAACCTTTTGTCCGCCACGATCTTCGCGTCTGGGAAAGCGGCGTTGGGCGCGAGCCTCGCTTGAAGGCGAAGGACGGGCGGTACCTGTTCGGGGACAATCTGATGTCGGAATGGCGCGGCCGAACACAGCGCGGAACCGCACGTGTCCGCGCCTATTACGACGTGCATCCGGACCGCGATAGTTCACTGACCCTGGACGACTCTAACCGCAACCACTACGGCGATCCATTACCGAAGATTGAACATCGCCTCGACGCGGCCACCGTTGCCCGCCACGACGCCAATATTCGTCACATCAAGGGCATCTTCGAAACGTTGGCGAAATCGGACAATGGCAAGATTTTGAATGTGAGCGAAGGCAATTACCTCGACCATCCGGCCGGTGGCTGCCTTATGGGCGACGACCCGTCGACCAGCGTGTGTGACAGCTTCGGACAGACGCACGATCACGACAACCTGTTCGTTCCCGGATCGCCCACGCTTCCCAACGCGGGCTGTACGAATGGGACGCTGACATTCGTGGCGCTGACGCTGCGGTCCGCCGAGAGAATCGCCTCGCGCCTGCGATCTGTATGAAGGAGAGAAATGACAGTCAGATTGGTTACTGCCGCATTGGCGACACTCACGATGGCATTCGCTGAGCCGATCATCATTAAGACCACGACGCTTATCGATGGCAAGGGCCATGTTCTGAAGAACAAGCAAATCGTGGTGGACGGTACGAAGATCACCGGAATCGCGGACGCCAAAGGGCGCGCCACTTATGATCTCAGCGGGCTCACCGTGATGCCGGGCTGGATCGATACGCACACGCACCCATCGTGGTTCTTCAACAAGGACGATCGTCTTGACCAGGGCGGTCGCGGCAGTAAGACGACGCCGCACCAGGTGGCGCTTTATGTTGAAGGCAACGCCTACGCGACGCTGATGGGTGGATTTACCACGATTCAGAGCGTGGGCGCCGAGATTGACGCCGATCTGCGCGATCTCATCGCCCGAGGCCTCATTCCGGGTCCGCGAATCATCACGTCATTGCGGGCCGTGACCGAGACTACCGGCACGCCCGAACAGATTCGCGCTTACGTTCGAAAGATGAAGGAAGACGGTGCGGATGTGATCAAGCTGTTCGCGACCAAGAGCATTCGTGACGGCGGCGCCCAGAGCATGACCGATGAGCAAATTCAGGCAACTTGCGGCGAGGCGAATGCGCTTGGCCTGCGGTCGGTGGTGCACGCTCACGCCTCGGCTGGCGCGAAGGCTGCGATTCTGGCAGGTTGCACGTCGATTGAGCACGGCGCGTTTTTGGACGACGCGACCCTGCAGTTGATGGCCGATCGCGGGGTCTACTTCGACCCGAATTTCCTCGTGCTCCATAATTACCTCGACAACAAGCCGAAATTTCTGGGTATCGGCAATTACAACGAGGAAGGCTTCGCCTACATGGAGAAGGCGGTGCCGCTAATGGCCGACGTTTTGAAGCGCGCTATGGCGCATCATGTGAAGATTGTGTTCGGAACGGATGCTGTGGCCGGGTCGCACGGCCGCAACGCTGAGGAGTTTGTTTATAGGGTGCGCGACGGGGGCCAGCCCGCGATGGACGCCATCGTCGGCGCAACTTCGCTGGCCGCGGAGGCGCTCCGTATGCAGGATAAGATTGGGTCGATTCAGGAGGGCCTGGAAGCCGATCTCGTCGCTGTGGCGGGAAACCCGCTTGCAGATATCACCGCCGTCCGGAATGTCGAGTTCGTGATGAAGGGCGGCAAGGTTTTCAAGAACGTGCGCAAGTAGATTCGGGTTTGGTGGCGCAGGCGGTTTCGCCTGCGCGTTCTCGGTAAAGTCCAAACGCAGGCGAAACCGCTTGCGCCACCCTAAGAAATTAGTCCCAGCGCCCGGCGAGCGGTTCCCCGTTAATCGCCCGGAAGCCCGCCAAATGGACCCGATCGCTGTTCTTCATCGACAGCAGCGGCATGAGCCCAAGGGCCATCAGCGCTTCCGCTTCTTCCTGGGTCATCAGCACTTCCGCGCACGGCTTCATGACAGCTTCGCCGTCTTTCTTGTAAACATGCGCGGGCAGGCCCGACATATCGAGAAGATCGCCGGGCTGCATCTCCCAACCTCCACGCGTGAATGCCTGAGCCATCAGGGCCGCGCAGGCGATCGACGGGTTCCCCCAGAGATAGTCGCTATGTTTCGGCTCGTCCGCCATTTCTTCGAAATGGAAGGTATCGGTCGGACTGGATTCCTTCCCGTATGGCAGCCGCAGCAGGAATCCGGGCAGCGCAAGGCCGATGTACTTTGCTTCCGCGATGGCTCTTAACTCGCTCCACGCAGTCAGATCGTCGCCGAGAAGGGACGCGTCCGCGCGCGCGATCAGCGGTGTGTTCGCCGCGCCGGCTAAAAGCGCGAAACGGCCGAGCATCTCGACATCCTGAGCGCCCGGGCCGAACGAATAATTCCCGGCAACGACCGCCCACGGATGAGCGCCGGGGGTCGAGACAGTTTCCTTCACGAGGACCCGATAGAGCGTCGTGCTCTTCAGGTCGGTGGCGGGCAAAAGGTCGCTTGCGAGCGTCTTCTTCGGCATGTGCCACACGTAGATCTTCAGATCCGTGTCGGTCTCGATGAGCCGGACCAGGAAATAAAGGCTGGTCCAGGCTGCCTCCAGCGATTGGAACGGCTTGTAGTGGAGCAGGGCCCGCATTTGCGCCGCCGTCGCGTTATCCACCTGCGCCAACATTTCGCCCTGTTTTGGATCGGGGCGTGGTACCAGGTAAGGCGCCACGATCGCCCGCAGGTACTGCTGGAAAGGATCGAGCCCGCGGGCCGTGGCCGCCGCCGGCCCTTCCTGGGAACGCTCCACCACCTGCTCCAACAAACTACCGGAGCTCAGGAAGTCCTGGGGTGGGGCGGGCTTTTCAGACGACCGCGCGGTGGTCATCAACTCCGACGCGGTCCGCTCAAAGGAGCGCGGGTCTGCGATTTGCGCACGAACGTCCCGCAATCCCTGGAAAATCTGCAAAGAACTAAAGAGACGATCGGGGTGGAAATCGTCCATTTCTTTGATGCGCAGAGTTCCGGCGCCCGGCAGTTCGAGGGCAACTGCCATACGCTCCAACACATGCTCGAAATTGTCGCGATCGATGACGGTGGGGCGATTTGAACCGGAAGTCGATCCAAAGTCGCCCATCACCAGAATCCTGAACGGGGTTTCGGAATCCGAGGCCATGGCTTCTATATTACGCTGGGCCGAGCCGGGTGAGAATCCTCCTGATTTCGAGAAGCGCGCTTGCCCTGGCCATCGCAAACCCGCTATTTTGAAGGTTCCCTTATATGGCTAGTGCAACTCCTACGGCAAAAGCGGTTCCGGTGACGGTGGCTTACGGCGACGGAATCGGTCCTGAAATTATGGCCGCGACGCTTCACATCTTAAAAGAGGCGGGCGCGCGAATTGAGACGGAAGTCATCGAAATTGGTGAGAAGGTTTATTTGCGCGGCAACACGGCCGGCATCGAACCGAGCGCGTGGGAATCAATGCGCCGCACCAAAGTCTTCCTGAAGGCTCCCATCACCACGCCCCAGGGCGGTGGCTTTAAGAGCTTGAATGTCACCACTCGCAAAATGTTAGGTCTTTACGCCAATGTCCGGCCGTGCGTTGCCTACCATCCGTTCGTGAGGACAAAACATCCCGGCATGGACGTCGTCATCGTTCGCGAGAACGAAGAGGACACCTACGCGGGCATTGAGTACCGCCTGAGCGAGAACGTGGTGCAGTGCCTGAAGCTGATTTCGCGCCCCGGTTCGGAAAAGATCGTGCGGTATGCCTTCGAGTACGCCCTGCAGCACAACCGCAAGAAGGTGACCTGCTTCACCAAAGACAACATCATGAAGATGACCGACGGTCTCTTCCACCAGGTCTTCAATGAAATTGGGCAGGACTATCCGCAGATCGAGAAGGAGCACTGGATCGTCGATATTGGCGCGGCCAAGATGGCGGACACGCCGCAGGCTTTCGACGTGATCGTAATGCCCAATTTGTACGGCGACATTTTGTCGGACGTGGCGGCCCAGATTGCCGGATCGGTTGGCCTGGCAGGTTCCTCAAACGTTGGCACACAGTGCGCCATGTTCGAAGCGATCCACGGGTCGGCTCCGCGCCGCGCCGGCCAGAATCTCGCGAATCCTACGGGGCTGCTGCTCGGCGGCGTGCTGATGCTGGTGCATATCGGGCAGTACGATATTGCCGAGCTGGTACACAACGCCTGGCTGTCCACCATTGAGGATGGCGTTCACACCTACGACATCTATACGGAAGGAAGCAGCAAAGAGAAGGTCGGGACCAAGGAATTCGCGCAGGCTGTGGTCGATCGGCTCGGGAAGAGGCCGAAGACGCTGAAAGTAGCGCAGTACTCGGCTTCGACGCATAAGGCCACCACCTCGGGTCGGGTAGAGCAGAAGGCGGCCCAGGTCCAACTTGACGGCATCGACGTCTATGTCGCCTGGCCTTCGCTGGTGCCGAATGACCTCGCCGCCGTCGCCGGCAAGGCAAATGGCGACGGTCTGGAACTCATCATGATCGACAACCGCGGCGTCAAGGTCTGGCCGGATGGGATGTCGGAGACGTTCTGCACCGAAAGCTTCCGCTGCCGCTTTACGAGCAAAAGCGCCGTCGATCCGCGGCAGACACTGGCCCTACTGAGCCGCGTGCTTGACCAGGGTCTGGAGATCGTCAAGACCGAATCCCTGCGCTCCTACGACGGGCAGCGCGGGTACTCGCTGGCACAGGGCCAATAACGAACCATGCCGCCACGAGTCGGCATCATCATGGGTAGCAAGTCCGACTGGGAGACCATGCAGGCTGCTGCCGATATCCTTATGCGCTTCGAGGTGCCGCACGAAACTCGCATTGTTTCGGCTCACCGGACGCCCCAGTGGATGGTGGAGTACGCCAGCAGCGCGGAAGAGCGGGGCCTGCATGTCATCATTGCAGGCGCGGGTGGCGCGGCCCACCTTCCCGGCATGGTGGCGGCCAACACCCTGCTGCCGGTGCTCGGCGTTCCCGTCGAGACCCATGCGCTGAAAGGCATGGATTCGCTCTTGTCGATCGTGCAGATGCCCGGCGGTATTCCTGTGGGCACGCTGGCCATTGGACGCGCCGGGGCGCAGAATGCGGCGTTGCTGGCAATCGCGATTCTCGCCAATAACGATGCCACTCTACGCGAAAAGCTTCGCCAGTATCGCGAGGAACAGACGGCTCGCGTGCGCGAGGATTCGCTGCTGTGAAGCCCATTCTTCCGGGCGCGACTATCGGAGTTCTCGGAAGCGGACAGTTAGGGCGCATGTTTACCATTGCGGCGCGCCGCATGGGCTATCGCGTCCACACGTATTCACCCGACGAGGACACGCCCACCGGCCAGGTGGCTGATGTCGAGGTGACCGCCGCGTATGACGACCTCGACCGCGTGCGCGAGTTTGCCAGCCAGGTGAACGTGGTCACGTTCGAGTTCGAGAATGTTCCCGCGCCCACCGCGGCGGCAGCCGAATCGGCAGCGCCGGTTCGCCCCAGCGGTTCGATCCTGCACACCACGCAACAGCGCATCCGCGAGAAATCTTTCCTGACCGGTGCGGGCCTGCCATTGACACCATACCGTGAGGTCCGGTCGATTCCCGAATTGCAACAGGCGCTCGCCGAGCTTGGATATCCGGCCGTGCTGAAATCGGCGGCCTTTGGCTACGACGGCAAGGGCCAATACATGATTCGGTCCGCGGATCAGATTGACGCTGCTTGGAAAGCGGTCGGCGAGCAGGAAGCGGTGCTCGAGGCGTTCATCGATTTTGCGTGCGAGGTTTCGGTGGTCGCCGCCCGTTCGGCCGCTGGTGAATTCGTGCATTGGGGTGCCGTCGAAAACGCCCACTCGCGCCATATCCTGGACGTCTCGGTGGCGCCGGCACGGATCTCGGAACAGACTGCCCGTGAGGCGGTTGAGATTGCGCGCTGCGTTCTCGAAACGCTGGGGGTAGTGGGCGTGCTGTGCACGGAGTTTTTCGTGACGCGGCAAGGCAGTCTGCTGATCAACGAACTTGCGCCGCGTCCACACAACTCAGGTCATCTGACGATCGACGCCTGCGTCACCAGTCAATTCGAACAACAACTGCGCGCCATATGCGATTTGCCGCTGGGTTCGACGGAGATGCTGCGTCCGGCGGCGATGGCCAACCTTCTCGGCGACCTCTGGACCAATGGCGAGCCAAACTGGCCCGCGGCCTGCGCCATCCCCGACGTGAAACTGCACCTTTACGGCAAGATGGCGCCTCGTCCCGGCCGGAAGATGGGCCATCTCACCGCGCTGAAGTCAACGGTGGCGGAAGCATCCGCGACTGTTATTGAAGCCCGCCGAAGTCTCTCCTTGACAGTCTAGGAAAGTTCTCCTACAATCCTAGACAGGCTAGGAGAGTGTATGAGCCGTGCGACGTCACTCGCCATCGATGACTGATGGTCGAGCAGCGGCGTGCGGAATACGGGTTTCCGGGCCAGATCGAAGACTATGCGAATTGCTCTTCTCTCTCTACTCCTCGCCGCGACTGCTTCGGCCCAGACAAAACCCGACTTCTCCGGTGTTTGGAAGCTCAACATCGACGAGACAGAATTCATCGGCGCGAAACCGGCGCCCGGAACGCTCACCGCCATCCGCACCGTACAACAGAAGAGCACCGAACTGCGGCTCAAGATCGAGAATCTTCGGAACGGCAGAAAAGGCGGCTTCAATTTCGTCACCATCCCTATCGGAGGAGGCGAGCCTCACGTCAGCGACGAGGCCGGCATCATTAACGCTGAGTGGAAAGACCAGACACTCCACTTCCACTACCTTTACAATCCCGGTTCCGACCGCGAATCGGAACGCACCGAAGATTGGACACTCTCTGACGACGGAAAGAAGATCACTGATCAGGAGTGGTTCAAGCGCGCCGACGGCAAGGAATTTCGAACCAAGATCGTTTTCGACAAACAACCATGAATAAACAACCCGATCTTCTCCAGGGCACGCTGGAGATGCTGATCCTGAAATCGGTTTCGCTTGAGCCCATGCACGGCTATGGCATATTGCTGCGTATTCAGCAGTTGTCGAAAGAGCGACTGCAGATCCAGCAGGGCTCGCTGTACCCGGCGCTGTACCGCCTCGAGCATCGAGGACTGATCACGGCGGAGTGGGGTGAAAGCGAAAACAAGCGCAAAGCGAAGTATTACCGGCTAACACCGGACGGGCGCCGGCAACTCAAGGTCGAAACCGAAAACTGGCGCCGCCTGAGCGCCGGCGTTGGCGGGGTTCTCGACGCCTTACCGGGGGAAGTATGAGCCTGCTCTCGCGATGCGCGTCGTTGTGGCGCGGGATCTTTCGTCGAGGCGGCGTGGAAAGCGACATGGAAGTCGAGATGCGCTTCCACATGGCCGCCTACGTCGACGATCAGGTCCGCGCGGGTGTACCACGCGAACAGGCAGAGCGCCGGGCGCGTGTCGAATTCGGGTCCGTCCAGGGCGTAAAGGAGAACTGCCGCGAAGCCCGCGGGCTGCGGCTGTTCGACGAATTGAGGCAGGACTTGCGCTACGCCGCGCGAATGTTGAAGAAGACGCCTGGCTTCACACTCGTGTCAGTGCTTACATTGGCGGTCGGTATTGGGGCCAACACCTCCATCTTCAGCCTTGTTGACACGTTCGTACTACGCCCGCTGCCGTTTCCCGATCCCGGCCGGCTGATTGTCGTCTCCAACATGGACACTAAGCGCGGCGGCATCATGCAATCGGTTTCGCCCGCGGATATCACCGATTGGAGTGAGCGCCACAACATTATTGACGGGATCACGGGCTGGACCTCAACATCATTCGCGCTGGCTGGAGCGACACAGGCAGAGGCGTTTGATGGGGCGCTTGTCAACTCTAATTTCTTCCACATACTCGGCGTCTCGCCTGGGTTGGGCCGCGATTTTACGTCCGCTGACGACGTTGCCGGAGCGGCCCCCGTTGCCCTGATTAGCGACACGCTTTGGAGGAACCGTTTCGCCGCCGACCGCTCCATCGCGGGCCGTTCGATTATGCTCGACGACCGTGCCGTCACCATCATTGGGGTGATCCCTCCGAACTTCCACGTCCCGCTCCTGGGCAGGGCGGACATTTGGATGCCGCTCTCGCTTTCCGAGGCCGCGCGCCACAACCGCGCCGGCCGCTGGCTCAGGACCATCGGACGCGTCCAACCGGGCGTTAGCGTTGCTACGGCACGAGCTTACCTCGTCTCCGTCTCCCGCCGCCTCGCGCAGGCTTACCCCGAGACGAACACCAACCGTGGTGCTTTCGTACGCACACTTCGCGACCAAATCGCGGACGAAACTCAAAGCAACGCTGTGCTGCTAATGTTCGGAATCGTCGGGTGTGTGCTGTTGATCGCGTGCACGAATGTCGCGAACCTGATGATCACGCGTGCGACGAACCGGCAGCGGGAAATGGCCATCCGCCTGGCCATCGGCGCGGGCCGTTTTCGTCTGATGCGCCAGGTTCTGACCGAGAATGTGCTGCTGTTTCTGCTCGGCGGCGGCCTCAGCGTGCTGTTCGCCGTATATGGTGTCAAATGGCTCGGCCACCTGATTCCCAGCGATGTGCGCGTGTTTCTGCCGAATGAGGGACAGTTCAGCATCGATACGCCTGTGCTGTTCTACACCTTCGCCATCGCGATGATCGCCGGTTTGATCTTTGGCTTTGCGCCCGCATTTAATTGCGCGCGCGGGCGGGTTGGCCATAGCTTGAAGGAGACCGGCTCCAAGGCATCGGCGAACATGGGATCGGCTCGCCTTCGCAAGAGCCTTGTTGTCTTCGAACTCGCGCTGGCGGTGATTGTGCTGGTCGCCTCCGGCCTGTTGATCAAGAGCATTCTGCGCATCTACACGGTGGACCCAGGCTTTCAGACCGGCAACCTGCTGACGGCGCGAATCCTTCTGCCGCGGGCCAGGTATAAGCCGAAAGGTCGTGCGCAGGCCTTCTATGCCGATGTGCTGGGTCGCATCCGGCGCTTGCCGCAAGTGAAGGCTGCCGAAGCAGGCTTATATATTCCCTTCGATAGCAACAACAGCACTCCGAACTACATGGTGGAGGGGCGTCCGGCTTCGCGGCCTGGCGAATCGCCTTACACGGAGTTCACCGTGGTCACTCCCGGGTATCACGCTGCGATGGGAATACCGTTAATCACTGGTCGCTATCTTTCCGAACGCGACGGTCCTGACTCGCAGCATGTCGTCGTTATCAATCGAACGATGGCTGAGAAGGAATGGCCGGACGCCGATCCGATCGGCAAACGGATTCAGGTCACCGCAGGCCCAGGCGGCGATTGGCTGACCATCGTCGGTGTTGTCGGCAATGTGAAACTCGACACGTTAATGGAGCGTCCGGAACCGCAGGTCTACCTGCCCAATGCACAGTTCAACGGGTTGAGCATGTACCTGGTGGTGAGGACGCAGGGCAAACCTGACGATGTCTTCGGCGCCGTCCAAACCGCTGTTTCGGAAGTTGACCGCGGCCAGCCACTTCATGATGTGGCAACCATGGAGAAGCGCCTCTCGGTCGCTCACATTCCGAATATTGTGATCGCGCAAGCGATGTCCGCGTTCGCGACGATTGCACTGTTTCTGGCCGCGATCGGAATCTACGGCGTCGTTTCTTACTCCGTTGCGGCGAGGCGGCAGGAAATCGGTGTGCGCATGGCATTGGGCGCCAGCGTGCCCAATGTGCTTTCACTGGTGGTGGGGCAGGGGCTCCGTCTCACTGCCGTGGGGCTGGCCGTAGGTTTGGCGGGCTCCGCCGCGGTTGGCAGCCTGCTCGCGACGCTTTTGTTCCGCGTTAGCCCCCGCGACCTCTCCATTTTTGGCTTTGTGAGCGCTCTCCTGGGCTTGATCGCCGTGATCGCCTGCTATATTCCCGCCCGGCGTGCCGCGGCACTCGATCCGCTAGTGGTTTTGCGATATGAGTAATCGATGGCTCGTCATCGGCGGCCTGGTGGCCTCGCTTCTTGGAGCCGAACCCGAAACTCTTCTCGAGAACGGCCATTTGAAGCGGGCACGGGAAGCGGTCGATGCTTATTATCGAGCGCATCCCCAGGACGCACGCGCAAATTACCTGATGTCGCGCGTCACCAGCGCTTTTGGAGACAACGATAACGCCCTGAAGTACGCCGAAACTGCCGTCAAACTCGACCCCAGGAACGGCGAATACCATCGACAGCTTGCGGGCGTATACGGCGACATCGGCGAGAAAGCATCTCTGTTAAAGCAGTTCGGTCTTGCCAAGAAGTGCCGCGCCGAAATCGATGCCGCCGTCGCCCTGAATCCGAAGGACGTCGAGAACCTGGACGCCCAGGTCAACTACTATCGCGTCGCGCCGGGAATCGCCGGCGGAGACAAGAACAAGGCACAAACGGTCGCGGAAGAGATGGTGAAGATCAACCCGTCGCGCGGCTATCTCGCAGAGGCGTCCATCGCCCGCGCTGAGAAGGACGACGCTAAGGCGGCTGCCCTCTATCGAAAGGCCGTCGACGCCGACCCGCGCAACTATGAAGCGCTCATATCCTTGACCGTGTATTACATGCAGGAATCGCACAAAGACCTCGCGCAGGCTGAGAGGCTCGCGAACGACGCGATCGGCGCGAATCCGGATCGCATTTCGGCCTACGTGTTAGCCGTTCAGATCCTGGTGAAACAAAACCGGTCGAAAGAAGCGCCCGCGCTACTCGCCAAGGCTGAGGCCGCAATTCCGGACAATCTCGTGCCGTATCTCGCCGCCGGCAGAGCGCTGCTCGAACAAGGCTCCGACCTTCAGACCGCGGAAACCTACATTCGGAAGTACCTTACCCAGACGCCAGAGCCGGGTTGGCCGCCACTGGCCGGCGCGCATTGGTCGCTCGCTCTGCTTCATGAGAAGCGCGGCGACAAACCGCAAGCCCGCACCGAACTGGAAACTGCTCTTCGCCTGAAACCTGATTTCGAACCCGCTAAGCGCGATTTGAAGCGGCTAAAATAGCCTTCGCCGCTCACGCCGACGCGGTATAGCGGCCGAGTTGCTGGACATGATTCAGGTCGTGTCCCGCCATGGTTTCGACGATGGTTCGAAACGTCATCTCGCCTCGTTCAGGATGAGTCACGCGCGTATCGTAAGCTTCCTCGGGCACTGTCGCCAGAAATGCGATGTTCCAGTTCCGAACCGCCGTGAACGCCTCCAGAGCGGTGCGGGCATCCAAGGAAGTGTACGGCTTCGCCCACTTGTCCTGATCGAACGGCTGGATCGAATGGCCCGGTTCAGCGAGGGTCTGCTTCAGCCGAAAGGCAAAAACGACCTCCGCGTCGGCCAGGTGGCACAGCACCTCACGAAAGCTCCACTTGCCGGGCGCAGGACTGCGCAGGGCTCCTTCCGGACCCAATTCGTCCAGCGCTGCTGCAAAATGCCGCGGCGTGGCTTTAATAACTTCAAGCGGGTCCTGATCTCCGAGATACGAGGCGTATGGGTTCATAACCATCGACCGTAACACAGTCATTGACGCGGCCGTTTTACCCGGGTACAATAATTACACCCGGGTACAATTATGAGCACCTGCACCGCCTTTGAGGGAGTTAAACGTATCGCCGCCGGCGACCTGAACGAAGTCGCGCTCAAGGTGAAACGCATAGTGGATCGCGGCGAACCGGCTTCAATCCTGATCTTCGCGGATGCGACCAGCGAGGTAGTCGAAATCGATTTCCGCGGCTCGGCCGACGATGTGTTGCAGCGCCTGGAGCCCGCCCCGCGTCGACCGGGCCGTCCGAAACTCGGTGTCGTGGCGCGCGAGGTGACGCTGCTGCCCCGACACTGGGATTGGCTCAATAGTCAGCCAGGCGGGGCATCCGTAGCGCTACGGAAGCTGGTTGAGGAAGCCCGCCGTGTGAACGCGCCGGCGGACCGCAGACGCCAAGCCCAGGAATCTGCTTATCGTTTTATGTCGACAATGGCCGGCAATGAGCCCGGCTTCGAAGAGGCAATTCGGGCGCTGTTCGCGGGGAAGAAGGATCGCTTCGAGGAGTTTATTGACGCCTGGCCGGTGGACGTGCGCGATCACGCGAAAAAGGTAGCGGCAGGAGCATTTGAATGATCGATCGAAAGCAGGCAATCAAGGAATACAAAGAACGAAAGCCGCTTCGCGGCGCGTTCGCAGTACGCTGCCACGCGACGCAAAAGGCGTGGGTCGGCTCATCTATGAATCTAAGCGCCACACAGAACGGGCTCTGGTTCGCGCTTCGCCAGGGCGCGCATCGTGAGGCCACGCTTCAGGCGGCGTGGAACGCTCATGGTGAGGATGCCTTCGGTTTTGAGATTCTGGAGAAACTGGATGATGACGTGAGCCCGGTGACCCTGGGTGATATTCTCAAGGAAAAGAAGCGCCAGTGGGTTAAAGAGCTTAACGCCACCATGTTGTTATAGAGCGGCGCGGCCGGGCGTCTTCCGCACCATTCGAACCAGCGACGGCTCGTTGCCGGCCGCGACCTCGTCCAGTGACTTCCAGGCGAGTTCCCTCGATTCCTCCGAGATGCGGAAGGGCTCCCGCTTGCTCGCCCGCAGCAGATATCGAATGTCGTAGTGGAAATGCGCCGGCTCATGCTTCCAGTCCGGGATGAGGTGCACATCGACGTCAAAGATGGAATCGGAAAGCGGCTCAATCTCTAACAGGCCCGACTCTTCGTGCGCCTCCCGCAAAGCGACGCGCAGCACGTTGGAATCGCCGTCGCAGTGGCCGCCCAGTTGAAGCCAGCGATTGAGTTTCCGGTGATGCGTGAGCAGTACCGCGTTCTCGTCAGGATCGAGAATCCACGCCGAGCCGGTGATGTGTCCAATTGCGAGGGCGCGCTCGAAACAATTCGGGTATCGCCGGACAAAGGCGCGCGTCGCCTCGAGCATTTCTTTCTCTTCGAGGTAACTCGTCTGATAGCGAGCCAGTTGGTCGTAGAAATCCGGCATCGATGGTAAACGCTCATTGTGCGGCAGCGCACGTTGCTTGTCAAAGCATAGAAGTTGAATGCGATACCATCTCCGCCGGTTGCCAAGGCGGGTTAACAACCCGCCGCAGGCTAGCAGCCTGCATCACAACCTCATCAAACTCGCTTTCCCGAAATAAGCTGGGTTAAGTCAACGATCGATAACGAATTCGGAGGCTTCACGCTGCCAGGGAGTGATTCGCGGAATCCAACGCGGCACGTGCGAGCAGAAATCGTCGTACTCGCCGTGAAAGGTGGATCGCAAAGTCGGCTCCTCGTACAACGTCACGAACATGTGGCAAGCCAGCCAAATGAAACATCCATAAACGAGCAGGCGAATGTTGCCGAGCAGCAGGCTTTGCCCGAAAATTAGCGAAACCACCGCAACATACATGGGGTTCCGGACGAAACGGTAGAGACCTGTCACGACAAGATGTTTGGTCGGAAAGACCGGGGCCGGCGTTCCCAGGCCCTGCAGTGCAAACCGCACGAATGAGTCCACCAACACGAGTCCGCCAGCCGCGACCAGCAGCCATCCGATCGCTTGTAGCAGCCACGGCAACTGCGTTATTTCCGACCACCGCGCCGAAATCCAGTACGGTGCGAGACCCGCCACAAAGCCCGGCGCGATCACTAAGAACACCGCCGAGCCCAAAAATGCCCAAAGCTTGCGCATACTAGCCTCGTTCTTCGATCCGCGCGGCCTGCGTCACCAGGTAATTCCGCTCCGGCAGACTCGCAGTCCGGGCCGCGGCCATACGATACTGCGCGACTGCGCCCGGGTAATCTCCGGCCATCTCCAACAGATGGCCGCGAACGGCGTACAGGCGATAATGGTCAGCGACTCGCGCGTCACGATCCAAAATGCTCAGGAGGTCGAGCCCGGCGGCCGGCCCATGCACCATCGCGGCCGCGATGGCGTGATTCAGCAACACCATCGGATTCTCCGACATGCGCTTCAGCAGTTCATATAATGCCAAAATCTGCGGCCAATCGGTATCCTCCGAGCGCGTTGCATCGTCGTGAACGGCTGAAATGGCGGCCTGCAACTGGTACGGCCCCACCGCTCCCTTTGCCAACGCCGCGCTGAGCAGTGCGATGCCTTCGGCGATTTCCGCCTGGTCCCAACGCGAGCGGTCCTGCTGCGTGAGCGGGATTAACTCCCCGTCCGAACCGGTACGGGCATCGCGGCGCGCGTCGGTTAACAACATCAACGCCAACAAGCCCGCGACCTCAGTGTCATCGGGTAGCAGCCGATGGACGAGCCGGGCGAGCCGGAGGGCCTCCCGAGCGAGCTCGCACCGCTGCAACTGCGACCCTATGCTGCTCGTGTACCCTTCGTTGAAGATCAAATAGAGCACGTGCAGCACAGCGCGAAGCCGATCAGCCCGCTCGGTGGCCGTCGGCATGCGAAAAGGCACGCCCGAAGCCTTGATGCTTTGCTTGGCCCGGCTGATGCGTTGCGCCATGGTCGCTTCGGACACCAGAAAAGCGTTGGCAATTTCCGCGGTGGTCAATCCCCCGACGGCCCGCAGGGTTAAGGCGATCGATGACGGCGGCGTCAGCGCCGGATGACAACACATGAATAACAATGTGAGCGTGTCATCCTGCTCGGAAACGCTGGCGACAGGCTGCGGAACCGCCGCGACCGTGCTTTCCCGCCGCCGGCGCGAAACTTCGCTCCGCACGTGGTCGGTCATCCGCCGGATAGCCACCTGAATCAGCCAGGCGCGAGGGTTCTCGGGAAGACCCTCATGCGGCCACTGCATTGAGGCCGCAATCAAGGCCTCCTGAACCGCGTCTTCGGCGGCGGGGAAGTCATGAAACCGCCGGACCACCACTCCGAGGACCTGCGGCGCAAGCTCACGCAGCAGATTCTCGGAAGCGGCTTCCAACCGCGCGGCCGTCACACGAATTCTTCAGGAGGTCCGCTCATCACCGGCCGGACTTCGATGGGCATATTGAGAGGCTCGCCGCGCGGGCCTGGACACGCCGATGCGTTGGCTGCAATTTGATACGCGCGTTCGGGGCTTTCCACATCAACAATCCAGTAGCCCGCAAGAAACTCCTTGCTCTCCGGGAACACTCCGTCGGTAATCGGCGTTCCATCCTTACCCGCGCGCACGAGTTTGGCCTCGTGTGGAAACGCCAGGCCTTCCGCCGACACCAGTTCCCCCGTCGCTCGAAGGTCTTTGTCGAACTGTTTCATGAAGCCGATCATGCCCTTGACATCGTCAGGCGACCACCCCGGGAATGGCTCGGTCCCCGCCTTCATGGTGTTCATCATGAGAATGTATTTCATGTCTTCCGCTCCTTTCGATTCTCGCACCTGATTGTGCGCTTTCATCGATAGGTCGGAGCCCTGGGGCGATTCTCGACACGAGCCGGCGATTTTTTCAGGCTCCCCAGGAGGCTGCGTAATACCGGGCCATTTCGCATTTGCATGATAAGGGAACCCGTCGGGTACAGGTAGCGTAGACAATTATGGGAGCGTTCGTGCAACCCAGACCTGCCATCGTACGAATTCTCTGGACCGCCACAATTCTGCTTGCGGCAATCGGAATTGCGTCCGTGATTCGAAGGTTGCTCCTACTGCCCGAAACCTCATCGACAGGGTTCGATTCAGGTTTTGCCCGGCATCCGGTGTTAACAACGGTTCACATCATCCCAGGACTGCTGTTCATGATCCTCGGCCCGCTGCAATTTGTCCGGAAGTTGCGAGTCCGCCATCCTCGGGTTCATCGTTGGAGCGGGCGGGTATTTATGGTGGTGGGGTTAATTATCGGGGGTTCGGCATTAGTGATTGCGCCCCAGATCGCGATTGGCGGGGTGAACGAAACCGTCGCGACCCTTCTATTCGGCATGTTTTTTCTGGTCGCCCTGATCAAGGCGTTCCTATATATCCGCAAAAGGAACGTCGCGCAGCATCGCGAATGGATGATTCGGGCGTTCGCGATAGGACTGGCCGTGGCCACCATCCGCCCGATCGTCGGTGTGTTCTTCGCCACCAGCCGAATCACACACCTCACCCCTCAAGAATTCTTCGGCACAGCGTTCTGGTTGGGATTTACGGTTCAGTCGATGGTGGCCGAGATCTGGATCAATTACACGCGTCCCAGGCCTTACCGCCCGCTCAGCACTTTAGGAGTCGACAAGTAACCGACAATCTGGTCCTTCTTCACATCATTTACGACCAGCTCATACGGCTGCTTCGCTTTCGAAGTCAGGAACTGAACGGGTTCGTTGATGCTGCGATCCTTCTTCTCCGTGAGTTTGTCGTCGGCAACCAGTTCGATGGTGTACTTGTTGTGTTTCGGATCGGCCTTGGTGAGCTTCACGGTGACATCCCCGACCCGCTGCGGCTGCTTGGACTTGTGGATGTTAAATTCCACGAAATTCCGTTCTCCGAGAGCTCGCAATGCTGCCAATTCCTTCCCGTTCGTGGCAATCAGAACGGAGTGGCCGTCGATATCCCCGGTCGCGCGCTTGAGGTCGGCAACCGTCTTTTCTAGCTCGGACTTCGTTGCGCCGAGGTCGGTCTTGACATTACCGACTTCCGTATTCACCTTGGCGACTTCGGTGTTCGCGGTATCCGCTTTCTCCTGGACTTCGGAGATCTTGGCGTTGGTCTGCTGCTGCGCGGCAGCCTGCTCGGCTTTCAGTTTCTTCTCGGTCTCGTCGACTCTTTTGAGGGCTTCCGTCTTTGCCTCGCCGACTGCCATGCGGGCCTGGCGACGCTCCGTCTCGAGTTGGTCGCGCAGGGCATCCGCTGCCCGGCGGCTGGTTTGGGCGGAAATGTTTGAAGCCTCCCTTACTTTGGCCAATTCGGTGTTCAGCGCATCCTGGGTCTTCGTCACGTCCGTCTTGACGCTGTTCAGTTGGATGAACAGATAGACGTTAGCGGCAACCAGAGCGATCACTGCACCGAACAAGATCGGGATCTTCGCGCCTCCACTAGCCGGTGCCGGAGCGGGCGGCGGGGGTGGCGGCGGAGCATATCCGGGTTGTGGACCGTAGCCGCCGGGCGCAGAACTTGGACTGATGGACATACTTCCTCTTTCTCTAAACTACTGAACCTACTCAGAAAATTCTATCACTACGAACTCTTGTGAGGCCGGGCGAAATCCAAATACTCCTGTTTGGGAACACCCGGCTCGAAGCAACGCCGGCACCGCGCTTCGTACATGCCGGCGGCTCCAACGACGATGAGATCGTCTGACTCTACTAGACGTTGCGTGTGCTTGGCTGGGTTTCCACAACGCATGCAGATCGCCAAAGTCTTGGTAATTGACTCCGCCAGGGTCAGCAGCGTCGGCATGGGAACGAACGGCCGTCCCATGTAGTCGGTATCCAGACCGGCGATGATCACCTGCTTACCGGTGTCAGCCAACTGGCTCGCGATGTCGACCAGCTCCGGGCCTAAGAAGTTGGACTCGTCCACCCCCACCACTTGCGTGCGCCAGTCGAGCCGGGAAAGGATCTCGGACGCATCCTTCACCACTTCCGACTTCATGCGGATGTCACCATGCGAGACAATCTCGTCGGCGGAATATCGCGTGTCGATCACCGGCTTGAAGACCTGTACCCGTTTGCGCGCGATCATCGCACGGCGGAGGCGGCGCATCAACTCCTCGCTCTTGCCCGAAAACATCGGGCCGCAGATTACCTCTATCCAGCCAATATTGCCGGTTATGAAATCCATATGTTCAGGCCGCGGCGCGGGCGGTTTCGCCTGCGCAAAGGGCACGCGAAACCACCTGCCCCGTCAGACTCCGACGGCTCTCCGAGGACGTTCTTTGCGAACCATCATCGTATCCTGAGTTGGCACCGATTCGCATTCCAGCGCAATCGTCGTGACAGGATTTTCCGGTGGACTCGATGGCAAACCCGTTATCCGCGTGCGGAACTGATCCTGCTCCACGGGACAGATCTTGCCGCTCACCAGCAGTTTCGCAGAGGTCACCTTCGTCTTCAGGCCGCTGATAGCTACATATTCGCCCGGCCAATAGTAGACGTGCATGTACAGCGTGTTGCCTTTGCGCGTGAACAGCGCGTAATCGGAGTGTCGCACGGCGCAGGGCTCGGCGGTATAAATCGCCTCGCCGTTACGGTCCATCCATTTCCCCACCTCCGAAAGGATATTAATGGATTCCTGGGGGATAGAGCCATCGGGTTTTGGCCCGATGTTGAGCAGATAATTACCGCCGTCGCGAGCGCAGGTGGCCAGGTTTTGAACCACCTCCTTGGGTGTTTTCCAGCCGTCATCCGCGCGCTGGTAGCCCCAACTGTCATTCATCGTCATGCAGGCTTCCCACGCGGTTGTGGCGGCCTGGATGTGCTGCTCCGGCGTGGCAAAATCTTCCGGCAGACCGGATCGGTTGTTGATGATGATCTCGGGCTGCAACTCGCGAACCATGCGATTCATCTTCGCGGATTCCCAACCTTCGGGCGTCAAGGGCCAGTTGACGTCATACCAGAGCACGTCCAGCTTGCCGTAATTCGAGCACAATTCGCGGACCTGCCCATGGATGTAGTCGACGAATCGCCGGCGGGCCGCTTCGTCCGTCGCGCAGCGAGCACCGTCGGGGTGATGCCAATCCATCAGCGAGTAGTAGAAGCCGACGTGCATTCCCTCGCCGCGCGCGGCATCGACGAATTCGCGCACCAGGTCGCGGCCGCAAGCCTGTTTCGGGGCGCAATAATTCGTCAGTTTCGTGTCGAACATGCAGAAGCCTTCGTGGTGTTTGGTCGTCATCACCATGTATTTCTGCCCCGCCTGCCTAGCGAGCCGCGCCCAGGCGCGCGCGGCATTTTTCTTGGGTGTGAAACGTTTGGCCAGCTCCTCGTACTCCGCCACCGGGATGCCCTCGTCTTCCATTACCCATTCGTGGCGGCCAACGACGCTATAAAGTCCCCAGTGGATGAACATGCCGAAGCGGGCGTCGTGCCACCACTTCATGCGCTGTTCGCGGTTGTCATCTGCGGCCGGATCGGGCGCCGGGTCGGCCGTCCCGAGGGCCGCCATTGAGAGGCCCGCTCCCAACGTGGCGAGATAGTCTCTGCGCGTCATAAGAAGCAGCATCTTACCATGGACAATGTGCACGCAACGGGGGGACGCGTCATCCGGCCGGAGAATCTCGACGACGAAACGGGGCCGGATAAACAGGCCAGTTTACGCGACCTTTTAAAATATGGGCGATATTGCGGCGGCGATCGCGTGTTGCGCGGCCTGGTCCGCCGACTGGTGGCTGCGGGCGAACCGCACTCCTGGCTGGATGTTGGGGCGGCGTCGGGCAATGCCGGCCAAGTCATTCGCGGCGTGCGGCCGATGGCGACGGTGACGTCATTGGACTATCGTCAGGAGCATCTCGCGGAGGCGCCTTCACCCAGAGTTGTCGGCGATGCGTTCGGGCCTCCCTTTCGCGGCGGCAGCTTTGATTTCGTGTTCTGCTCGCTGTTTTTGCACCATTTCGAGGATGCCGCCGTAGTGGAATTGCTCCGCATGTTTGGCGCGATCGCCCGCCGGGCCGTCGTGGTCGTGGACCTGGAACGCGGTCCTGGGGCCTACTACTTCACGCCCCTGACAGTTTGGTTATTTCGCTGGAACCGCATCACGCTACATGACGCCCCCGCGTCGGTGGAAGCGGCTTTCAAGAAGCAGGAACTGGAATCGCTCGCCAGAAGTGCGGGATTCCGGCAGATCCATGTGCGCCGCCACCGCCCCTGGGCCCGCCTGTCGCTTGTAGCGCAACCTTAAGGCCAATGCGTGATAGAGCTTGTGATGCAGGCTGTTAGCCTGCGGCGGGTTGTTAACCCGCCCGTCCGTTCCCTGAGCAAGCGCCGACCAGCGCCGGCAGGCTAATAGCCTGCATCACAGGCAGCCGGACTCGTAGAGACACTAAGTAGGATTGACCCTAAGGCAGAACTAAAGTCAGCGGTACCACTGTTTTCATCCGCTTTCGTCGACCGGCGGCCCGGATGGACAGCTAAATACCCGCTTCACCCTTTCACAGGTTCCAAGCCTTCGCGGGAGACGCTGCACGCATAATAGAGTATTGCGACTTGCTATCTTAGGCGGGACTTTCGATCCCATTCACAATGCCCACCTGGCTATCGCTCGCGCGGCGGCGGAGCGATGCTCGTTGGACCGCGTGCTGTTTGTGCCCGCGGCGCATCCTCCACATAAGAATTCATCGCTGGGCGCTGCGTATGAGGACCGGTTCGAAATGGTGAGGCTGGCGTGCCAGGCAGATCCGCGCTTCGAAGCCTCGCGGCTCGAAGAAGGCTCGGGTGTGAGCTATTCGATCCTCACGATCGAAAAGGTTGTGGCGCAGGACCGGCACGTCTTTTTCATCATCGGGGCGGATGCGTTTGCGGAATTGGGCACCTGGTATCGCTGGCAGGATGTGGTCCGGATGGTGGAGTTCGCTGTCGTGACTCGCCCAGGGACCGAGTATGCCATTCCGCCCGGCGCGCGAGTTTGCCCGCTGGACGGCATCGACTTGCCGGTTTCGTCGTCGGCGATTCGAGAGGAACTCGCGGCTGGCCGTATCCCCGCAGAACTCCCACCGGCCGTTGCCGAATACATTCAAGAGCGCGGACTTTACGGATTCGGCACGGCGGACGCCGATCCCCGAAGCAATAGCTGAAGTTCTGGAAAGCTGAGCGGGTCAGCGGTCATCGATGTGAAGGTGCCGTGATCTCGAAGCTCATTGGCGAGGCGCCGCGCTAATCCGAGGGCTGCCCGCGCGCCTCCCGACCCGATGCTGACCCGCGCCACTCCTAGCTCCTGAAGTTCGGGAATCGGCGGTACACCGGAGAGCGCGAGTATGTTGATCGGGCCGCCGATGGCTTTGACCAGACGTCCGATCGTGTCACGATCGACTACGCCCGGGATGAAGACCGCGTCGGCTCCGGCGGCGTGGTACGCGCCCGCACGCTCGACAGTCTGTTCAAAACGCGATCCGGCTTCGCCAATCCGATTCAAATAAATGTCGCAGCGTGCATTCACCACAACATTCGTCTCGCGGCGAACGCCACGAATCATTTCGGTGTGTTTCGACAAGTCTACTAGCTTGTCGGGTGCCGCGCTCAAAGTATCTTCAAGATTGATTCCTACGGCCCCGGCTTCCATTACGGCAAGCGCTGTTTTCACCGCGTCGTCGTAGCCGCCCTCGACGTCCGCGGTCACGGGAACTGTCACCGCTTGCGCAATGCGGCGGACCATGTCGAGCATGAGATCGGGGCTGATTTGCTCGCCGTCCGGGTACCCGAATACAGCCGCGACGCCCGCGCTTGTGGTGGCAATTGCCGGAAACCCAGCCTTTTCGAACACCAGGGCGCTGCCGACATCCCAGGCGTTGGGCAGAACCAGCGTCTTCCCGGAATGGTGCAATTCGCGGAATTTTGTCGCTTTTTCGGCTTGGGTCATATTTCTAATCTAGCGGGGCACGGATTGAAGCAGTCGTTCGACGGCGGCGACAGCCTGCGTGGTTGGGGTTTCATCAGCGCCCTCGATCACCTCCAGCAATTCTCCCAACTGGGCGTTCAGACGCCGTAGCCGGGCAGCTTCATCGCCCTGAGCCTTTGGAAGCGCCGTATACGTGCGGTTCATGGCATCGGCGAGTTGCATCGCGAGTTGGAACTGCTGTTCGAGACCGGCAGGCGGCGTCTTCACGCGGGGATCCATCTCGACGGTCAGCTTTGCAGTGTACGATTGCCCGCCGGCGTTCAAGCGAACCGTGTACTCGCCGGGCAGCACCGTCGGCCCCTGCGGAGAACGCGGCGTGTCGTGGACAATCGCCGAAATGGGATAGTCGTGCTCGAGCGCATCGGGTGACGGATAGTGCAGATCCCAGACAAACCGATGCATGCCTGGGCCGGACGATAAGATCCGCGAGGGCCGAACCCAGTAAAGCGGGATCGGGAGGTCGTTCTCAAGAGGCTCCATCTTGTCGGCGCTCGAGAACTGGCGCACTCGTTTTCCCGCGCTGTCGAGGATCTCCAGCGTGACAGGTCCGGGCGCGGCGGCTTTCAGGTAGTAATCGATAATCGCGCCGTCGGGCGGATTCTGGCCCGCAGGCACTTCGGGCGGCAGTGGCGTGTCGGGATTCTTGTCGCGCCGGATCCGGTAGGTGTGCTGGGGCTCAAACAGGTGCACGCCCGCTTGCGCGAACTCGGCCGTGAGCTGCCGGAGGGGCGTGATGTCGTCGAGAATCCAGAAGGAGCGGCCGTGCGTGCCGACCACGAGATCGTCGCCGTGAATCACGAGATCGCGAATGGAGGTGGCAGGCATGTTCTGGCGCAGAGTCTGCCAGTGGTCGCCGTCGTCGAAGGAAACATAAACCGAGCGCTCGCTGCCGGCGAACAGCAGGCCTTTTCGCACCGGATCTTCGCGGACGGAATTCACCACCTCGTTGTCCGGGATGCCGCTCGTGATCTTCTGCCAGGTGTTGCCGCCATCGCGCGTGCGGTAGATGTACGGGTGGAGGTCATCAAGGCGAAAGCGATTGATGGCGGCGTAAGCGGATTCCGGATCCGTGTGGGACGCCTCAAGGATCGAAACTTTGCTCCAGGGCGTGAGGTCAGGAGGAGTCACATTGCGCCAATTCCTGCCGCCATCGCGGGTGATGTGAATCAGGCCGTCGTCGGTTCCGGCCCAGATGAGATTCACATCTTTGAAGGATGGCGCGATGGTGTAAACGACCCCGTGGTGTTTTCCGTGCTCCGGGTCCGATTTGGTGAAGACGCCTAGGTTCGGCGGGATCTCGTAGGTCTGGCGCGTCAGGTCGGGGCTGATGGTCTCCCAGCTATTGCCGCCATTGGTGGTCTTAAAGACCACCTGTGCGGCGAAGTAAAGGATGTGCGGGTCGACCGGCGAGAACACGATTGGCATGGTTCGGACGAAGCGGTAGCGGGAATCCTCGCGCAGGGGCGCGGGGGAAACGTTTTGCACCTCTCGAGTCGCCAGGTTGGTTCGCGTCAGCTTGCCGCCGTATAGGATATCGGGATTCAACGGATCGGGCGCGATGTATCCGTATTCCTCAACGCCAACCGGGAACCATTCGCGGAAGGTAATTTCCCCGTAGTCGCCGCGGCTCGCGGTTCCGACCGAGCCGCTCTCCTGCTGCGCGCCGTAAACCCAGTACGGGAAGCGATTGTCGGTGGCAACGTGATAGAACTGGGCGGTGGGCTGGTTATACCAGGAACTCCAGGTCTGGCCGCCGTTGACCGTGATGGTGGCGCCCTGGTCGCAGCCGAGAAAAATGATCTGCGGGTTGCGGGGATTGATCCAAATGGTGTGATAATCGTCGCCCCCGGGCGCTCCTTTGATAGCCGTGAACGATTGGCCGCCATCGGTGGAACGATAGGTTGAGGTATTGGCTACGTAGATGATGTTGCGGTCCTGGGGGTCGACGCGCACGTTTGCAAAATCGGAGCCGCGTCCCCAGATGCGCGTCTCGTTGTTCACGCGACGCCAGGATTGGCCGGCATCTTCAGACCGATAGACGCCGCCCAGATCGGCGGAGGCGTCGACCATCGCATACATGCGCTTCGGATCGCTTGGCGCGATGGCGATCCCGATGCGGCCCAGGCCCTGATTGACGGTCGGAAGGCCTGTGGTGAGCTGTTTCCAGGTTGTGCCACCGTCGGTGGATTTGTAAAGCCCGCTACCCGGTCCTTTGAACGATTCGCCGATTTCCCAGGGAGCCTGTCGGGCCGACCAGAGGACTGCGTAGATGTTCTGGGCATTGGCCGGGTCGAAGGCGAGATCGATGGCGCCGGTGTTTTCGTCTTTGTACAGCACACGCTGCCAGTTCTGTCCGCCATCGGTCGAGCCGTAAACGCCACGTTCGCTGTTGGGGCCGTAAGGATGTCCGAGGACCGCGGCGAAAACGCGATTGGCGTTACCCGGATCGACGATCAGGGCTGAGATCTGTTGGCCGTCGCGGAGACCGAGATGGTCCCAATGGAGGCCCGCGTCGGTGGATTTGTAAATTCCATCGCCGACGGAAAGGTCGGGGCGCTGGAGGCCTTCACCGCTCCCGGCGTAGATGATTCGCGGATCGGACGGCGCGACGGCGATAGCGCCTATGGAGCCGGTCGGCTGATTGTCGAAGATCGGGGACCAGACGTGGCCGTAGTCGTTGCTCTTCCAGATGCCGCCGTCATTGGGGGCCATGTAGAAGAGGTTGGGAGATTGCGCAACTCCGGCGATGGCGACGGTGCGTCCGCCGCGGAACGGGCCGATCATCCGCCAGTGCATTTCAGCGAATAGGGTGGGGCTAAATGGCTGGCAGCAGAGGGGAACTGCACCGGCGAGCGCGGCCAGGCAAGAAAGCAGGTTTCTCAAAGCCTTGTCTCCTGATGGGTTCGAGAAACGATGGTAACGCAGCCTTCAGGCTGCCCATATGCCGGCTGAAGCCGGCGGTACTGGCATTGCAGTCAACGCGCGGTTGTTGCCCCTGCCTTTGGATACGACTAAGAACGAGCAGGCGAAACCGCCTCCTCCACCTTATTTGACGCGCTCGTCCTTTTCGACCTTACCGTCGCGGATGTGGATAACCCGGTGAGCGTGCAGCGCAATGTCGTGTTCGTGCGTGACGAGCACGATGGTATTGCCTTGCTGATACAGGCGCTCGAACAAGGCCATGATTTCGGTGCCCGTTGCGGAATCGAGAGCGCCGGTCGGTTCGTCGGCCAGCAGAATCGACGGATGATTCACCAATGCGCGCGCGATGGCGACCCTCTGACGCTGGCCGCCCGAAAGCTCGTTGGGTTTATGCAGCATGCGCTGCTCCAGGTCGACCGAACGCAGGGCTTCCTTAGCGCGGTCGGCGCGATGATCCGCGGCGACACCTGCGTAAATCAGAGGCAATTCGACGTTGTGCAGCGCCGTGGCCCGGGCGAGCAGATTGAACGTCTGGAAGACGAAGCCAATCTCCTTGTTCCGGATACGGGCGAGCTCATCGTCCGACATGTCGCTGACCAGTTTGCCGTTGAGATAATAAAGCCCCTTGGTGGCCGTATCCAGGCAACCAATGAGGTTCATCAAGGTCGATTTGCCGGAACCCGACGGTCCCATGATGGCGACGTACTCGCCGCGGCGGATCTCGATGTCGACGCCTGATACAGCGTGAATCTCCTGGTCGCCCATGATGTAGGTCTTCCAGAGATCGAACGTGCGGATGACGATGCCGTCCCGCTTGAGCTGTTCGCCGCGATCTACCAGTTCCTGCGTTGCTGTGGCCATTCGTTACGTCGTTTCTGGCTTCGCCGGGGTCTTGTTGTCGATCTTCACCTTCGCCTCGTTGCGAAGCGTGCGGATGATCTTGTAGCTGCCAGTGATGATTTCGTCGCCTTCCTTGACGCCGTTCAGAACTTCAATGTCGGTGGCGCCGGTGATGCCGGTGTCCACCTTCCGAAATTCGGCGCGGCCGTTGGAGATCACAAAAACACCCTGCAGCTCTTCCTTCTTAACCTTCTCCGCAGCCGGATCGGGCTTGGCGGCGGCCTGAACGCCGGTCTTCGTCACGGGAGTTTCCAAATCACCGCGGGTGCGCACCGTCAAGGCTTGTAGAGGGATGCTCAGGGCCTTCGGGCGCGTAGCCGTGGTCACCTTCGCCGTACAGGACAGTCCCGGCCGAACCTCATCCGGCGGGTTGTCGAGCGCAATGACGACCTTAAAGTCCTTTGCTTCCTGGCTCGATACGGCGCTCTGGGAAGCCGCCACGCCAGTGGACCGGACGATGGCCGTATTGCCGATCTCGATCACGTGTCCTTTGAACGTTTTATTCGGAATTGCGTCGATCGTCACGTCCGCCGTCTGGTTTAGGGTGACGCTGACGATATCCGTCTCGTCGACCTTTACCTCGGCCGTAATGATGGACATGTCGGCAACCGTCATCACGGTGCTCGCCGTGGAACTCTGGATGCCTGGAACCACGGTTTCACCCATTCGGACGGGGAGGTTCGTTACTATGCCGTCGATTGGCGATATGACAGAGTACTTCTGCAGCACGTCGTCGATACGAACCAGGTTCGCCTGCGCCTGGGTGACGCGCCGCTGGGCCGATGCCTGAGACGCGACAGACTGCGCCTTCATCGATTTCGCCTGGGCCACACGGGTCTCAGCATCCTTGATGCCGGCCGCCGCGGTGTCGTACTCGGCCTTCTTCTGGTCGAAGTCCTGCTTTGCGATCAGTTTGTCCTTGTACAACTGCTCGGCGCGCTGGATGTTCAGCTTCGTTCGCTCCATTTCAGCCTGGGCGCGGTCGAGGCCGGCCATTGCAGTCTGAACGGCATCGTCGGATGCTTTGGCCGAGGCCTCTGCCGCGGCAGAGTCTGCCAGGGCTGAGTTGATGGCGGCTTGCTGTGCCTGAACGTCCGCTTTCGGCTGGGTTGCCTCAATCTGTGCGACCACTTCTCCTTTTCGGACCCGATCCCCTTCCTTGACATAGATCTGCGTCAACGGGCCCTGGGCATTAGCTCCCAAGTTGATGTAGTTCCTGGGCTTGATCTCGCCCGAGGCGGTCACCGTGGCGGTCAGATCCTGACGCAGGACTTTCCCGGTTTGCACCGTTACGATGCCGCGCTGGTTCAGCCGGATGCTTGCAAAGACACCCCCGCTAACCAGCAGTGCCAAAAACACCAGCAGCAGGACTTTCCACTTCCGTTTCACGTATATATTTCTCCCCGCTTATTTAGACGGAGGGATCCTCTCATAAGTTCGATACTTCCATTGTCGCCTAGTATCGGAGACAGCCGCTACCGTCCAGTTATTACAGTTGGGTGATTATTTAGTCGGGCGACTGCCAATTGGCCGCAGGCTGCCGGCCTGCATTACTTCAGCCAGCGGACGCTTTTCGGCGCGGCTCGTTCGCACTGAGTGGTTTCGGACACGCCTGTCGCGATGTCGGCGCAGGCATTATTGACACCAGTCTGGAGCGCGTGCTGTTGGTTGTCGGCGGTCACCGTTCGGCAGGATTGCCGGCCTTCGAATTCCATGCAAACCTCGACCCTGACATGACTGTGGGCCAGGCTCATGCTCATGTAGATCAAGGCCCCCAATATTACAAGTACGAATACGATTCCCGCCAAAGCCGGTTTGCTCATGACGCCTGGGTAAAGAAGCTGCCCATTTTACGAAACTTCTCGTAGCGGTCGTCGATGAGCTGTTGCGGTGTCAGCGCGGCGAGTTCCTGGAGCGCTTTGTACAGAGTCAGCTTCAGCAGTTCCGCGGCGCCATCAGTATCGGTTTGAGCTCCCCCCGGAGGTTCCGGCACGATGTCGTCGATCAGGCCAAGTCCTTTCAAATCGGGCGCCGTCATTCGCAGCGCCGCCGCCGCCTCAGCGCGTTTACCGGAATCCCGGTAAATGATCGCAGCACAGCTCTCGGGCGAGATGACGCTGTAATAGGCGTTTTCGAGCATGTAGACCCGATTCGCGACGCCCATTCCCAATGCGCCGCCGCTCCCGCCCTCGCCGATCACGACCGTGACTATTGGGACCTCGATGCGGGCCATCTCGCGCAAGTTCAGTGCAATGGCCTCGGCCTGCCCACGCTCCTCGGCGTCGATTCCGGGGTAAGCCCCCGGCGTATCGAGAAACGTCACGATAGGGCGATGGAACTTGGCGGCCACGAGCATAAGACGAAGCGCCTTGCGGTAACCTTCCGGCTTCGGCATTCCGAAGTTCCGCAGAAGGTTTTCCTTCATGTCATGGCCCTTTTGTTGTCCGATGACCATAACGGGCTTGCCATCGAAGAAAGCCATGCCGCCGACGATAGCGTGGTCGTCGCCGAAGGCGCGGTCTCCATGGAGCTCCTGAAATCCGGAGAAAATCCGCTGTACATAGTCGAGGGTGTGCGGCCGCTTGGGATGGCGCGCCAATTGTACGCGCTCCCACGACTCGTTCGGCGTTGAAGACGGCTCTGGAGCCGCTGTGTTGTTAGGCTCGTCTGGCATGAAGCATCAGGACGCGAGCACTTCTACGCACTCGGGTCCGCAAATGCGTTCGACCTCGGCTTTAAACTCCTTATCGGGCCGAACCTTAGCTGTCACATCCAGAATAACGGAAAAGTCCCTCGGTTTCTCGATCCGGAGCCGAACTTCAGTGTTACCTTGCTTACGCGCAAAGAGTTGGTTGAGTGCCGCTGCCTTATCGGTAGAACCGTTTCCGTTCGCTCCGAGTGATACGCGGATCGAGATCAGGCTGGGAAGATTCACACGCGCCAACTCCATGGGCACGATGTCCTGAATCGAGATTTTCGGCGGGGCATTCTCTTCCGGAAGCACCGTGCCGCGCACCAGAACTGCCTTGTCCTCAACCAGGAAGGTGAGCAGCCGGTCGTATTGCGTGGCGAACACCATGGCTTCGAGGCTGCCCTTGCGGTCTTCGATCATGAGTGCCGCCCAGAGCTTTCCTTCCCTATTTCGTTTTCGTTGGATGCCGGTCAGAATCCCACACAGGGCCACGTCGTTGCCGCGGTCCAGGCCTTCCAATGAGTCCGAGTCGTTCGAGGCGAGTTCCGCGACCTTTTCGTTGAACTCGTCGAGTGGATGCCCGGTCACGTAGATGCCGAGCATTTCCTTTTCGCCGGAGAGCTTCTGCTGGGAAGTCCAGTCGGGTAGTTTCGGCAGGGGATGCTCCACCGGGCCCTGCTCCTCGATGAACCCGCCGAACAGCCCGGTCTGGCCGCTTTCGCGGTCACGCCAAGCGCGCTGGCCGTTCTCCATCGCGCCGTCGATTACGGCGAACATTTGCGCCCGATTGCCGCCAAGCGAATCCATGGCGCCGGCTTTGATCATGCTTTCGAGGATTCGCCGGTTTACAGCGCTCAGGTCGACGCGCTCGCAGAAATCGTAAAAAGATGTAAAAGGACCCTCTTGGCGGGCCTTCATGATCGACTCGGCCGCCGAATCGCCCAGGTTCCGCACCGCCGAGAGACCGAAGCGAATGGCGCGCTCGCCGCCGGGCGTAAAGAAGCGATCGCTCGAATTGACGTCGGGCGGCAGCACCTCGATCCCCATTTCGCGGCACTCGTTGATGTATTTCACCACTTTGGCCGGACTGCCGGTTTCCGACGTCAGCAGCGCCGACATGAACTCGACCGGGTAGTGGGCTTTCAAATATGCCGTGACATAGGCGAGATAGGCATAAGCCGCCGAATGCGACTTGTTGAAGCCATATCCGGCAAACTGCTCCATCAAATCGAAGATCTTCTCGATCTTTTTCTGCTGATGGCCGCGTTCCAGGGCTCCCTGGATGAACCGCTCCCGCTGCTTGGCCATCTCTTCGGCCTTCTTCTTACCCATGGCGCGTCGCAGAATGTCGGCATCGCCGAGCGAGTACCCCGCCAGGCGATTGGAGATCTGCATCACCTGTTCCTGGTAGACGATGACGCCGTAGGTCTCTTCGAGGATCTCCTTCAATTCTGGGAAGTCGTAGGTGACGCGCTTGCGGCCGTGCTTGCGCTCGATGAAGTCGTCAATCATGCCGCCCTGGATGGGGCCGGGGCGATAGAGCGCGTTCAGGGCGCAGAGATCCTCAACGCGGGATGGCTGGGACTTGCGCAGAATATCGCGCATGCCGCGCGATTCAAACTGAAAAACGCCGCTGGTGTAGCCTTTGCCGAAGATCTCGTACGTCGCAGCGTCGTCGAGCGGGAAATCGTCGATGGTGAGGCGCTTGCCGCGATGCTTCGCGACCAGTTCGAGGGCGTCCTGAATGATGTCGAGCGTGGTGAGCCCGAGAAAATCCATCTTGAGAAGCGCCAGCTTCTCAAGCCCCACCATGTCGTACTGCGTGACAATTTCGTCCTTGTTTGTCTTGTACAGCGGGACGAGGTCTTTCAACGGAACGGGCGAGATAACGACCCCGGCGGCGTGCATGCCTGCATTCCGGCACATGCCTTCAATCCGGTTTGCTACTTCAAGCACTTCTTTGACGCGGGCGTCCTTGCGGGCGGCCTCTTCGAAGCCCGGCTCCTGCTTCATCGCTTCCTTGAGCTTGATGTTCAGGACCGTCGGGACCAGTTTCGTGATTCGTTCCACTTCGCCGAACGCCATGTCGAGCGCGCGTCCGACGTCCTTAATCGCTTGCCGTGCGCCCAGCGTGCCGAACGTGATGATCTGCGCCACCTGCTCGCGGCCGTACTTTTCGGTAACGTATTGAATCACTTCGCCGCGACGCCGGGTGTGGAAGTCGATATCGATATCCGGCATGCTGATGCGCTCCGGATTGAGGAATCGCTCGAACAGCAGACCATATTCGAGAGGGTCGATATCCGTGATTTCCATCGCGTAGCTGACCAGGCTGCCGGCCGCCGATCCACGGCCCGGGCCGACCGAAATTCCGTGTTCCTTCGCGAATCGGATGAAATCCCAGACGATCAGGAAATAGCCTGAGAACTTCATCTGCTGAATGGTTTTGATCTCGCGATCCAGGCGCTCGGAGTATTCGGCGAGGTCGTGCTTCAGGGCGCCGGCTCTGCGCAACGCTTCCAGGCGGCCGCGGCGCTTCTCGTAACCCTGGCGCGCCACGTATTCGAAGTAGGTGTCGGTGCTGTGGCCCTCGGGAACGTCGAACTTCGGGAACGGCTCCGCGATCTTCTCCAATTTCACGCGGCAGCGCTGCGCGATCTCCCATGGCATGTCGAGCGCCTGCTCGAATTCGCCGAAGAGCTGCTCCATTTCCGGCCGCGTTTTCAGGTAGAACTCCGGCTGCGTGAAGCGCATGCGCGAGGTGTCGCTCATGGTCTTGCCGGTTTGAATGCACAGCAGGATCTCGTGGGCGCGGGCGTCGTCCTTGCGCATGTAATGCGCATCGTTGGTGGCGACCATCGGGATGCCGGATTCCTTCGAGAGCCGGCTCACGGCGGGGACGACAATCTTGTCCTGATCGAGGCCGTGGTCCTGGATTTCCAGGAAGAAGTTACCCCGCCCGAACAGGTCCATGTACTCATAAGCGAGCCGGCGGGCATCGTCGTAGCGCGATGCCATCAGAGTTTCATTGATGTCGCCGCGCAGGCAGGCTGAGAGCGCGATCAGGCCCTTGGAGTGTTGCGCCAGGAGATCTTTATCGATGCGCGGCTTGTAGTAGAAGCCGTCGAGGAAGCCGGTGGAGACGAGCTTGATGAGGTTGCGGTAACCCTCCTGGTTCTCGCAGAGGAGGACGAGGTGGTTGTAGCGATCATTTTCGACTCGCGTCTTGTGTCCCTGCTGCGAGACGTAGACTTCGCAGCCGATAACGGGGTGAACGTTCTTTTCCTTCGCCTTGTTGTAGAACTCCACCGCGCCGAAGAGGTTGCCGTGATCGGTCATGGCGATGGCGGGCATCTTCTGCTCGACGGCAAGATCCATCAATTGGCTGATTTCACAGGCTCCGTCGAGCAGCGAGTAATCGGTGTGGCAATGGAGGTGGACGAAAGGCGTTTCAGAGCTCATGAATCGATCACAACGGTACGCCGGGGGAGGACACCACTATTGTAGTACCTCCCTCGTGAAGCGGACGCTCGGCTGGAGGATTGAGACTCCTCCCGACCCTACTGGCGTGCCTGCAGCGTGATACTGCGCGCGGCCGTCCGCCGGCCGTCAAGGCCTTCCACCGTGCCGTTGAGACGCACGGTCACGTCACCGGGCGCGATTGTGACATAAGGAGCGATATCGAGAACCGTGTCGTCCTGTGAAAAGCTGAAGCTCGAACCGTCCGCTCCAACCACTTGAACACTCTGCGCATCGACGGTCAGAGGGTTAATCGGAGCGCTGAAGTGAATTCGCACCCTCCCGCCGGCCAACCGTTCCACCGAACGAATCGCCGGCGCAGCACTCACCCCCTCATCCACAGCCGCAAGGGAGAACTCCTGGCCGCCGAGATCCGCTCCGAAACGGACGGTGTATTGCGCAGCATCCAGTTTCTGGAGGGGCTCGATTCTCACAATGCGGTCCTTCCGGAGCGAAACGCGTGCTGGAACGGCTGCGGCGCCCTGCGATAGCGTTACGTTCCCAGCATTGACCAAACCGGCATCCAGCGCTTGCGTAAACCCGAACTCCAGCACCGCATTCGGTGTTAAAAGCCGCGAACTCGGGCTCATCCTTTCCACCTGGAGATTCGGTGTCGAAGCGGAGCCGGCTACCGTGAATTGGCCACTGTAGGACGTTGCCGGTATCCCGTTCGCGTCTTCGGCGGTGGTGTCCACAAATACCTGGACAACCGCACCGGCCAGGAAGGGAGCCGCTGGTGTAAACGTGATCGTTTGCGAGTCCGGCACTTGGACCGATCCGTTTACAACCGCACCGTTCTGCGCCACGTGAAATGCTCCTGCGAGGGTGGACACCAGCATTGGCCCGCCGAACGTCAGGACGATCTGGCTGTTGGCCGGGACGCCTGTCGCTCCATTGGCTGGAACCTGCGACAGGACTCCTGGTTGGCTGCCCGTGAAAGCGCTAGTCGTAAACTGGCTGCTGAAATCGACGAGGTGGTTCCCGGAAAGATCGGTGATCTCGTGCGTGGCGACGACGGTGTAGGTTGTCGACGGAGACAGGCTCAGGTTCGGCATCGTAACGGTCATCCCGTCCGGGGAACGGCTGAATCCTACGGATAAGCGCGTCACGCCGCTCAGTACGGCCAGTGACGACAACGTTTCCGTGGTGGGATCGATCGGCTTAGAAAACGTAAGCACAACGGAGGTGCCGACGGACTGATTCGTAGCTCCATTGACGGGTGTTACGGATGTGACGACCGGCGCCGTTGTGTCCGCTCCGGGCCCGGTGCTGAATTGGCTGGTGAATGTACCGCTCAGATTGTTCACCAGATCGGCGACACCAGTAGCCCGAACACCCAAAGTTGTGTTTCCTGGGAGCGGTTGAGCGGGCGTGAACGTGACAACGGACCCCGCGGCCGTGGCCGTACCTTGAATCGTTACGCCGGAAAGCGTCATTACCGTGACGGCCGCTTCGACGGAAGGACCGTCGACGGGTTCGCTGTAAGTAATCGCGATCGCAGCATTGGGCGCGACGCCCGTGGCGTTGTTCGCGGGGGAAACCGAGATTGCCTGAGGCCTTGTCGTGTCAATCGCCCCCGCGGCGGAGGTCGAGAAGGACGACATAAACTGCGGCGCGGGATGCCCTGACAGATCGCTAATGCCTGAGACCCGCACAGTGTAGGTGGCATTAGCGGCAAGACGATTGGCGGGAGTGAAACGAATCGTGTCACTTCCCAAGGGAGCAGTGCTCCCGGCGATCGGCAACCCAGCGGTCATTACCACCACCGAACCGGCGGCAGTGGTGCGGTCAATCGACTTATTGAACTGTACATCGATCACCGCATTCAGCGGCACGTTCGTGCTTCCATCAGCCGGGCTGATTGAAGCCACGGACGGAGTACCGCTATCGGGAGCCGTGCCCATCATGAAGCCGAGGGAGGGCGCAAAAGCAACGGGATTGCCAGCGACGTCGGAGGCTCTGTAAAACAGCGTGTAGGTGCGTCCAGCCTCCAAAGGCGAACCCGGCGTGATGGTCGCGCTCAGTCCGTCGGCAGCGATTGCAACCGTTGTGGGCACCGGAGTAGGAGGTATTGGAGGCGCATTTGTTCGCTCCAGGAGAACATTGAGCAGAATTGATGTTCGACTCATCCGCTCGCTGTATGCGAAACGGATTGGAGTGTTGAGCGGCACGTTTGTCGCTCCGGGAGCGATGTTCGAAGTTGCGATAGGGATAGCTAGATCGGTGCTGTTGCCGGTTGTGAACGTGAAACTCGTGGGTGCAGACAAGACGTTTCCCGCTAAATCCCGAACGCCGGAAACAGAGACCGTGTACGCCGTATTTGGCGTTAGGAAATTGGCTGTAAGAATGGTCACGGCCGAGCCGCTGGCAGCGGGCGTTATCGCGATACGCCCCGATCCGCTCGACAGCGTGATGCCTCCCAGGCTCGTTGCCTGCACTGGCTCGCTGAACAACACCTGGATTTGCGCGTTTAGAGGCGCTCCCGTCATGCCGTTGTCCGGATTGGTCGCAAGAACGGTTGGCGGGGTCGTGTCAGCGGCAAAGGATGTTGAGAAGTTAAGAAAGGATTGAGTAAAGGGCAACTGGTTTCCGGCCAGGTCCTGTATACCCGCGCAGTTGAACGTGATGTTCTGGTGCACTGGGAATGGCTGGGAAGGCACGAACATCGCGGTAAGCGCATCCGCGCTTACCGAGTACGTCCCTGCCAGTCGAATGCCGTCGTTTGTGAGAACCGAGCAAGTACTGTCGCCGAAGCTAAAGCTGTCGATCGGCTCCGAAAACATCAACACAACGGGGCTGTTTACGGGAACGGTTGCATCCTGCGGGATGCTGCTGGCCAAGCGAGTTGGATTTATTACGTCCACGGATGTACCCGTCGAGAATGTGAAGCTCATCTGTGGGAACGTATTTCCGACAATGTCGCGGACGCCGTTCACCGTAACTGTGATCGTCGAGGAATCCGGCAGGAGCGCATAGGGAGTGGCAGTGACCGAACGCCCATCCGCATTGAGGCTGAAGCTCGCGCTCAGCGGTGCGCCGGCTGCCAGGATCGTGACCGTGTTTCCGTTCACCGTGACCGGGTCAATGAGCTTATTAAACTGCACGCGAATGAGCGAGTTGGTTCCCACATTGCCCGAGTTCGTCGAAGGGACCACCTGGAGGATGGCTGGAACTGTCGAGTCGGGACCACTCGCGGTCGTGTAGCTCAGAGATCCTCCTGCCAGCGATGCTCCCTGCGCGCTGTGTACTGCCGTGCTGATTGCGAGGAAATACGAGGTATTTGGCGCCAGGGGCGACAGCGGTGTCACACGGACACTCCGTGGGCTCAAGAGCGCCACGGTCGCCGGAACAACTGTGCCGCCGGTCCGCAATTGGACATTCGTTCCGTTAATGGTGGTTGCATCCACATCGAGTGTGAAACTGATGTCGAACACGCTATTAGTAGGAATCAGAGTGTCTATGCCCGGGCTCGCGAGGCCCAAGGCGAACGTAGCATTCGGCGAATCGCCAATCGTGAAAGAAGACTGATAGCGTGTGGGGATGTTGCCATTCGTGTCGCGAACGGTGTTGTCCAGAAACGTCTGGATCACAGCGCCATTCTGAAACGGAACCTGCGGCACAAACCGGATCGCAAACCCGTTTTCGACTAAGCTGACGGCGCCCGCAACCAGCGATCCGTTCTGCGAGACGTGGAGGGCTCCATTGAGGCTGGCGCCGTCGATCGGCTTATTCAAGACCAAAGTGATTGGCGAGTTCGCCGGCACTCCCGTTGCGGCCGGGCCTGGCCGTTGTGTTACTACCGTCGGGACGGAGTTGTCCACCGCGACCGTTGAGAAACTGCTGCGGAATTCCGTCATGGAATTCCCGGCGAGATCCTTAATATCGTGGGTGACTACCACGGTTAGATTTGCGGGAGCGGGCAGTGCGAATGCGGATAGTGAAATGGTACGCGCGTCCTGGGACAACTCCACGAAAGGTGTCAGCGCAGCATTGCCGTTGAACAATCCAACCGAATTCGCCGAGACCGTCCCAGGATTCAGCGGCTCTGAAAATGTCAGCACAACGACGGTCGACGGTCCAAGGCCGGTCGATCCGTCTGTAGGCGTTACAGACGTGACCGCCGGCGGCGTCGTATCGCCGCCTGCGACCGTAGTGAAGCTGGAGGTGAACCCGTTAGCCAACGTGTTGGCGGCGAGATCGGTGACGCTCGTCGGCACGCCCACAACGATGCTCGTGTTTGGTGGCCAGGCCGACTGGGGCGTGAACGTCACTGTCGCACCGGAAACGGCATAGCTTCCGGGAAAAGGGCTAACAGGTCCGGCGAGAAAAACGATTCCCGAAGCTGTTGTAGGATCGATCGGCTCGCTGAAGGTGATCGTTACGGGGGCATTGAGCGCCACGCCGCTCGTCATGTCCGCGGGGCTGACCGAGACCACTGTCGGTCTCGTCGTATCGGGCGCCGGGGATGCGGACGTTGTGAAACTGCTGCTGAACGCGGGTAACTGGTTTCCCGCCAAATCCGTCAGCCCGGTGAGGCGGTAAGTGTACGTTGTCGACGGTAGCAGCACCGCGAGCGGCTTGATGTTTAGCCCTGTCCCTGTGGCGTTGGCCGAAATCGTGGCCGGCACTGGTGTGCTGCCGCTGGTCAGTGTGACGGTGCCTCCTCTAAGGATTGTGACGGGATTCATGGCCTCACTGAACAGCACATCCAGCACGGCGTTAACCGGCATGCCCGCGGCTGCTTGCGCCGGGCTGCTGCTCACCACTGACGGAGCAGTCGTATCCGGTCCGGATCCCGTCTTGAACGCATCGGCAAGAGAATCGGCGAAAGTCGTGCCGCTGAGGTCGGTGAAGCCCCCAGTTGTCAAGTTGTAATTCGTATTCGGCGTCAGCGGATTCGACGGAGTGAAGGTCAACACCAATCCGTCGGGGGAGAGTGTAACGGCGCCGGCGACGCGCTGAGAATTTATACCCATTAAGAAAAGCGCGTTGTTGTCGACGGTTGCTGGATTGGCGGGCTTGCTGAGCAGAACCTGTACGGAGGTGTTGGTGGGGACCGAAGACTGCATGTTCAGCGGACTCACGGCCATCAACTGGGGCTGCCGGACATCAGCGCTCGATCCGGTAGTGAATGTAATCGTGGTGGGATTCTGGAGCAGATTCCCTGCTTCGTCGGCAATCTGCCCGGAGACCGCAATCGTGTAGCTGGTATTCGCGGACAACAGGCCTGTGGGAGTCAGCGTGACGCCCGTTCCGGCGGAATTCAGAGTGACATTGACGGGAATCGGCTGGCCGGAACTCAGCATTTGAATTTTCCCGGTGCTGAGCGGGCTGATCGCTTCGTCGAAAACAAGCGATGGGGCGGTGTTCAAAGGGACGCCGGAGTCGCCGGTCCTCGGAATGGTGGTTAATAATTGTGGCCCCTGCGTCCGGGCGGCGAATCCGACCGTGAAGTTGAGGTTCAGGCTGATATTGTGTCCAAAGATGTCGTTCGGCGACGGCGAAATTGCGTAAGTGTTCCCTACTGCAAAGGGGCTCCGAGGCGTAACGCTAAAACTCAAACCGTCCGGCGCGAAATGCACCGAAGCGGGTATCGGAGCCCCGCCGGAGGTCTGATCAACGAACATCAAAAAGTTCGATCGCAGGGATGCGGGGTTCAAACGCTTCGACGACTGATAATTGAAAACCGCATTTGTGGGAACCGAGGCGGTGCCTGAAATGGTGCCGGTGACTGTGGCCGGTATGCTATCCGGGCTGGTTCCCGTCACAAACGTGCTGGTGAAGGCCGTTGATGGCGCCGAGCCCTGTGCCGCGTGAATGCCACTCACGGATAGCGTGTAGGTTGTCGATGGCTGGAGTTGCGTGTTGGGAGTGAACACCAGGTATAAGCCATCGTCCGAAACGCTGGAGGTTCCGGCCACCGGCGTGTTGCCGGTCAGCGTCACATTGTCCGATGAGATTGAGGCAGGATCAATGGCGGTGTTGAACTGCACAACAATTCCCGAGTTCAACGGTATGCCCGTAGATTGATTAGCCGGGTACACCGCAGTGATCGATGGCGCGGGAATGGAGGGAAAAGAGAAATACCCGTTGACATCGATGATGACATCGGTGTCATCGGTCACGAAAACATTGATCGCCCCGTTCGTTCCCGCCGGAACGATTGCCGCATTCGCAACGATACGACCGTCGCCGGAATTTAATGTTGATACCACGGGCATGTTCTGTCCCGCGGGCCAGGTGGTCAGGTAACTGAGCGCGTGCCGCGGGACCACCGTCATATTGAGCGAATACGCCTGCGCGCCCGCAGGCAGGCCGCACGGGCTCTGCGGAATCGTGAAGGTCCTGATGGAACCTCCACTCATCAACGGCCCGCCGAAGGGGCCGGCGGCGTTTCTGGTGTCGGCAATCCGGCACGGCGCGACTGTGTTGAACTGGAGCGCGGACGACCCGGCCGACGGCGCAAAGTATCCGTTGATATCCAGGATCAAGTGACTGGCGTCGCTGACATACGCGTCGACCTCCCCTGCGCGCGCGGCTCCCGGCACAATCGCCGCGTTCGCCACCACCGCGCCGGTCGGGGCGTTCAGGGTTGAGACCGTCGGTTGCGGCTGGTCGCCCGGCCACAACGTCAGGTATAAGAGCGGACCAGGCGGTACAACCGTGGCATTGAAGGAGTAGGCTTGGGCCGTAGACGGGATGGCGCAGGGCCCTTGCGGGATGGTGAAAAATCTCGGTACGTTTCCTGTCAGAATCGGACCGCCGAATTGCCCGTTGGGTCCCCGTGTATCCACCACACGGCACGGCGTGAGTGTGTAAAAAGAGAGACCGGCCGCTCCTCCGGCAGCCATAAAGTATCCGTTGATGTCGATAATTACATCCGTTGGGTCAGTAACATACACACTGATCGAGCCATTTGTTCCGGCCGGCACAATCGCGGCATTCGCCACAATTCGTCCGTCAGGAGAATTGAGCGTAGAGACTACGGGTTGTGGTTGTCCGGTGGGCCATAACGTCAAATAAAACAGGGGCTGATGGGGGACAACGGTAATATTCAGTGCATAAGCCTGAGCACCGGACGGAATACCGCATGAGCTGCTCGCAACCGGAAAGATACGCGTAGTATTGCCCGCCATGAAGGGTTGGCCGAACGCTCCGTTATTCGCGCGCGTGTCCGCAACCCGGCATGGCGTGACGGGGACAAAAACGAGTCCACCGGCGAAATCGTTCTTAATAGGTGTCGTTCCGGTTGGAACTTCGGACACCACATATCCGGCGGTTATCAGCGCACAGACGAAGACCCGTAGAGGAAAAAATCGAGGAAACGACATGGGCGTAAAAAAACAAGAGTATATCATTTGCGGCAGCCTTCGCACGTAACCCGCTGTAATAATATTTGAAAAATGTTGCAAACGCGAGTCGGCGCGGGTTGAATTTGATCGGCGGTGCTACTCCCCTTTAGCACCCAGCGGAATATCTTGTGAATTGAGCTCTGGTCCGATTACGGAGTGTGGGCAAGAAACTGTTGTTCTGTTTTATGGCCGCTGTCCTGTCACTGGCGGCGGACACCCTGACGGCTACTCCGTCGACCACCGTCACGTTCAGCTACACCATCGGCGGCGCTGTACCCGCACCCGTGACGATTAACGTAAAAGACACGGCGACGAACGCTGCGTACACGACATCCATCGCACCGTCTTCAGCGCTGTGGCTGACGGTCTCTCCCGAGTCCGGCAAGATGCCCGCGGCGCTTTCTTTTCGGGCCAATCCGACGGGTTTGGGAGCGAGCACATCGGCGGTGGTGACGGTCACCGCGGGCGCGGCGACTCTGACCATTAATGTTTATCTGAACATCAGCGCGCCGTTGCCGACGTTGAACCTGAGTTCGACCTCGCTGAATTTCGTATCGCCGCCGTCGCCGGTCGCGCAGTCGGTCAATCTCAGCACCACGGGTACGGCTGTCACGTACACGGCTTCCGCCGCCGGGACCGCATGGATTACGATCACGCCGTGCCAACCGGCCGGAGTAGTTTTGCCGGGCGCGATCTGTCCGCTGCAAGTCGCGGTCGATCCGACAAGTTTGACGCCGCAGGCCAAAGCCTACACCGGAAAAATAACCATCACGGCCTCAGGGACCACGACAGCGAGTAAGACGCAAACGATCAATGTCGGCTTGACCGTGAATCCACCCGTGCCGACGATCACGGGCTTGTGGCCGAGCACTGTTCAGGCCAACACGGGAGCTGCCACCATTACTGTGTTCGGAACCGGTTTTTACAGTGGAAGCGGGACCGGCAACGCCACGGTTATCAAGGTCGGCGGCACCACACTGACCACGCCTGCGCCGGTGCTGGTCAGCCCCACGGTGATGCAAATCAATGTTCCGTCGACGATGCTCACAGCGCCTGGCACGTTGAATATCGTGGCCACAAATCCGGCTCCAGGCGGCGATTCCGCAACCACATTGGCGTCGACACTTACGATTTCAGGGGCGCCTGCCATCGCCGCGGTCGTGAACTCGGCCAGTTATTCGAGCGGCGCGATTAGCCCGGGTGAGCTGATTACCTTGTTCGGCGCCGGCATCGGACCTTCGGCTCCCGTCTTTGCCACCACGACGCCCGACGCCAGCAACGACATTTATGTCGATACCAGCATCGGTGGGCTATCGGTGACCATCGATGGATATCCTGCCCCCATCCTGTATGCTGATCCGAATCAGATTAACGTGCAGGTTCCGTATGAGGTCAATCAAGGAAGCACCAAGAACATCGTTGTGACGAACGGGACCTCGACACCCGCACAGACCACGGTAACGATCCAGTCGGAAGCGCCCGGTATTTTCGTGTCGAGCTCCGACGGGTCCGGCGCCGGGCAAGCGATTGCGATCGTTTTTCCCGCGTCTGCTACCGGTGTCGTGGGGTTCAATTCCCAAACCACTGCGGCGCACGCGGGAGATACGATTGAGTTCTTCGTCACGGGGGAAGGCGCGTATCTGTCCTCTTCGCCGTCGCCTACAGGCTTGATCATTCCAGTTCCGAACACGCAAATCACACCGCTACCTACGGTCACGGTAGGCGGGGTGCAGGCCACCGTGAAATATGCCGGACCGATCCCAGGTGCAATGACCGGGGTGCTGCAGATCAACGCCTTGCTCGGCACGGGCATGACCACCGGGAATACATCGCCCCTTGTGGTTAATTTCAATGGATCGAATGGATACAACACCCAGTCGGGGGTGACGATGGTCGTCAAATAGCTGACCGAAACCGCGGACCGGCGGGGCACGTACCACAACTATGTTCCGCGTTGTTGGGCTCGTTGTGCTCGGCTTGGCCGTTTTGCAGGCCGACGATACCGCTCCGGTGACGTTCCGAAGCGATGTGTCTCTCGTTCGCGTGGATACCCAGGTCCTGGACCGAGATAATCGCGCGATCACCGGCCTCTCTCCCGAGGATTTCGTCCTCTACGAGGAAGGCCGGCGCCAGCCGATTCGCAACTTCGCCAGTGAGAACATGCCGCTTGACGTTCTTCTGCTGCTGGATGTCAGTTCCAGCATGAGACCGCACATTGAGCGAATTGCTTCCGCGGCTCATTCGGCGCTCCGTGTGCTTGGGGATCAGGACCGAGTGGGAATCATGGTCTTCGATCGTTATACACGCGTGCGGCTGCCGTTCCGGTCAAACCGAAGCGATGTAGAGCGCGAGTTCGATTCGCTGCTGCGTCAGGAGAGCTTCCACGGCGGGACCGACATCACCCGAGGCATGCTCGACGCCGCCGACTACGTGCGGCGGGAGGGGCGAAAAGATGCCCGCCACGCAATTGTCATTGTCACGGACGACGAAACGGAGCTGAACCGCGATGAGGAGGGCGTGTCGCGCGCCCTGACCCGCGCCGATGCGGTAATGAGCGCCCTGATCGCGCCCGACGCCATGGGTACGCATCAGGGCCGCGGCCGCGGGGGATACCCAGGCGGCGGTGGTGGCGGCGGGCAGGGCGGTACATGGGGGTCCGGCGGTCCCACGATCGGCGGACCATTGGGCGGCATTATTCTCGGTCGCCGGGGATCACAGGGAGGTCAGCGAGGGCCCCTATCCGGCGGCGGAACGCACTCCGCCGGTACCGCGGAAATCGCCCGCGAATCGGGCGGCGACAGCATGCCTGTAGACGATTCCTATGCTTTGCAGGGCACCCTGGAACGCCTTCGGCAGCGATATGCCCTTCACTTCCTCCTGCCCGCCGGCGCTGAACAGGGCCAGGAACGCCATATCCAGGTCGCCTTGTCGGAGTCGGCCCGGCGCCGCTATCCCGATGCGGATCTGCGCTACCGAAGAACCTACGTCGCGACGGCGACGGGCACATATGTCGCTCCCACCGTGGCCGGTAATGACTCGGATTCCGGCAAGCCTGCGGTAGTCGAGACCGCGCCTACCCAGAAGCGGCGAACCGTGCTCGACGGGTCCACAGGAGGGTCCAGCCAGGGTCCGTTGCGCATTCCGCAACAGCAGTTCACGCGCTAGCCGCGGGCCTGTCATTGGCTTCTTCAGCTAAACTGAGGAAGAACAATGACATATGATCTAATCGTGATCGGCAGCGGACCTGGAGGATACTCCGCCGCCGTTCGTGCCGGTCAATACGGCCTAAAGACTGGAATTATTGAAAAAGACAACAAACTGGGAGGCACCTGTCTCCACGTGGGCTGTATCCCCACCAAAGCGTTGCTGCACGCCGCCGATGTCTGGGAATACTTCAAACATGCCGACGATCAGGGCTTCTTCGTAGACAACCCGCGAATCAACTACCCCAAGGTTCTCGACCGCAAGAACAAAATCGTGTCCAAACACGCCAAGGGCGTCGAGTTCCTGATGAAAAAGAACAAGGTCGACTGGATTAAGGGATTTGGCAAGCTGCTTCCGGGCGGCGGCCCGATCCATAAGATCGAAGTAACTGATGGCCAGAAGACACAGACCATCGAGACGAAGAACGTCATCATCGCGACCGGCTCGGAAGCCCGCATGCTCCCCGGATTGCAGCCCGATCCGAAAACGATCCTGACGAATATCGAGATTCTCGACATGGCGAATATCCCGAAGACGATGCTAATCATCGGCGCGGGAGCGGTTGGGGTCGAGTTTGCCTCCATCTTCAACCGCTTCGGCACGAAAGTCACGGTGCTCGAGATGCTGCCGCGAATCGTGCCGCTCGAGGATGAAGAGATCTCAAAAGAGCTGGAGCGCACCTTCCGTAAGACCGGCATTCGCTGCGAAACCGGCGCGAAAGCGGAAAAAATCGAGAAAACCGAGAACGGTGTCAAGGTTTCCGTCACGCTCGCCAAGGGCAAGACCGAAGAGATGGAAGCCGAAACGCTGCTTGTCGCGGTCGGCCGACGTCCGAATACGGAAAACATCGGTCTCGACGGCACCAAGGTCGAGCGCGACCGCGGCTTTATCAAAGTCGACGAATACCAGCAGACCGGGGAGCCCGGCATTTACGCGATCGGCGATGTGGTGGCGGGAACGCCGCTGCTGGCGCATGTCGCGACCATGGAAGGCATGGTCGCGGTAGCGCATATCGCGGGAAAACCAGTCCGGCCGCTCAACAAGAACCGCATCCCAAGCTGCACATATACCGATCCTGGAATCGGCAGCGTGGGACTGACCGAAGCACAGGCGCGAGCCCAGGGGCTCAAAGTGAAAGTCGGCAAATTCCCCTTTACCGCCAATAGCAAAGCCAGCATCCTGGGTAGCCACGATGGCTTCGTCAAGGTGGTCGCCGACGAAACATTCGGCGAGATTCTCGGCGTCCACATCATCGGCCCGGAGGCTTTCGAGCTCATCTCGGAAGGTGTGGCCGCAATGGAAGCCGAAGCCACCGTCGAGACCATGATGAGTACCATCCATGCTCATCCCACGCTTTACGAAGCCATGGGTGAGGCGTTCAACAACGTGTACGGGCTTGCGATTAATGCGTAAGGGGCAATTCCGGGACCTCGGCCGGATCAGCTACGACGAAGCATACGCACTGCAGTGCGACCTGGTGGATCAGCGCAAGCGCGCGGAAATACCCGACCAGCTACTCATCGTGGAACATCCTCATGTCATCACGCTGGGCCGCAATGGGCACACCGAGAATCTGCTGGCATCGGACGAAATCCTGTCGCGGGCCGGCATTTCCTTCCACCACACGAACCGTGGCGGCGACATCACGTACCACGGCCCCGGCCAGATCGTAGGCTACCCGATTTTCGACCTGCGGGAATGGAAGCGGGACGTGGTCGGGTATGTGCGCGCGATGGAACAGGCGATCATCGACGCTTTGCGCGACTTCGACATACACGCCGGACGGGTCGAGGGATGCACCGGTGTCTGGGTGGATGGGCGCAAGATCGCCGCCATTGGCGTTCATATCAGCCGCTGGGTGACGTCGCACGGCTTCGCGTTGAACCATACGACAGACTTAAGCTATTTCCAGTACATCGTGCCATGCGGGCTCACCAAGCCTGTGACATCCATGCGCGATCTGGGTTGCGACGTTTCGCGCCATGCGGTTACCACCGCACTGGTGCATCATTTTGGGCAGCAGTTTCAACTTGAATGGGAGGCGGCGCCGGCGCTGACAGCCGTGGCCGCATTGATGGAGACGAGCGAATGACCGATGTAGTGATGCCCCAAATGGGCGAGAGCATTGTTGAAGGAACATTGACGAAATGGCTCAAGAAGCCCGGAGAGCGCATAGAGCGTGACGAGCCGTTATTCGAGATTTCAACGGATAAAGTGGACACGGAGATCCCATCGCCTTCAGCCGGCGTTTTGAACGAAGTGCTGGTCACGGAAGGAACGACGGTCGCAATCGGAACGGTGGTCGGGAGGATCGAGGACGGAGCTGCAGCGGCCTCCGGAAACGGAGCAGGCGCCAAGGTCGAGGCCGCGTCGCCACCTCCGTCTCCCCAGACGGCGGCGCCGCCATCCCCGGCCTCCCAGACCGCGCCTGCCCAACCGGCCCAACCGGCTCCGGAGGCGCCCGCCGCCAGTGCTGCCGAGCCTGAGGCCGCGCAGCCGGAAATCCCTTCAGGGCCGCTGTCGCCGCTCGTGCGCAAGATGGCGCGCGACTACAATATCGACCTGCGCCAGGTGAAGGGAACGGGTTCCGGCGGGCGCATCACCAAGGGCGATGTCGAGGCTTACATGTCGGCGCAGGGCGCCAAGACCATTTCGCAGGCTGCCCAGCCGCAGCCGGCCGCCCCGGCGCCCGCGGCCGCTCCGGTCGCCGCTCCTCCGCCGCCGCCTGCTGCTGCCCCTGTCGCGTCTCAGGCCCCTGCCCAGCCTGCGCCCGCCGCCCCAGCCATGCCGCGGGCCGAATCGCCGCGCACCCGCATCGAGCCGATGTCGGTGATGCGTACGAAGATCGCCGAGCACATGATCATGAGCAAGCGAACCTCGGCTCATGTCACAACCGTGCATCGCGTCGACATGACCAAGGTCGCCAGGATTCGGGAACGCAACAAAGCGGAATTCCAGGCGCGGCACGGTTTCTCACTGACATATCTGCCATTCGTCGTTCGCGCGGCTGTCGAGGCGTTGCGTGCCTATCCGATCGTGAATGCGTCCGTCGACGGCACGAATATCGTCTATCACAATGACATCAACATCGGGATTGCCGTGGCGCTGGAGGGCGGCAACGGGCTCATCGTCCCGGTGATCCGCCACGCGGACGAAATGAACGTGACCGGCCTGCAGCGTGCGATCGTCGACCTTTCGACGCGGGCGCGCTCGCGTCAGCTCAAGCCTGACGAGGTGCAAGCGGGTACTTTTTCGATCACAAATTTCGGCAGTTTTGGCAGTATCTTCGCGACGCCTGTCATCAATCAGCCGCAGGTGGCAATACTCGGCGTTGGCGCGGTGGAGAAGGTCCCGACCGTGATCGATGACGCCATAGCGATCCGCTCCCAGTGCTATCTCGCGCTGACCTTCGATCATCGTCTCATCGACGGAGCTCTCGGCGATCAATTCACGGCCAAGGCCAAGTCAGTTCTCGAGAACTGGTCGGACGAGGTTCTATGATCGAACAGGAATTCGTCGCCTATTCAGCCGACAAGCTCGAACAGCTTGCCGGCCGCATCCAGGACTGTCTCGGAAAACTGACCGAAGAGCAGATCTGGACGCGAAACACCGACAACGAGAATGCCGTCGGCAACCTGGTTTTGCACCTGGCGGGCAACGTCCGCCAGTGGATCTGCCACGGAGTCGGCGGCCAGAACGACGTCCGCAACCGCGATTCGGAGTTTGCGGCGAGGACCAGTTCGGATGCCGGGGAACGTCTGCGTACAACCATAGCCGATGCAATTGCGGTGATCCGCAACCTCGGTCCGGATGACTTGACGGCTAAGACGACAGTGCAGGGATTCAATATCACGAAGGCACTGGCCATTTATCACGTGGTCGAGCACTTCGCCGGACACACGGGTCAAATCATCTTCGCGACGAAATTGCTTACCGGCAAAGATCTGGGGTATTACAACTACCTGAAGGTCTCCGCGCCGGCGGCGACAGATATACCTTAAGCTCGAACCGGCATCTTCCGGTCGATCCACTGCTTGCTCGTGAAAATCCGCGGGCCAGTGTCGATGAGGCGTGGCAGCAGTTGAAATACGGCAGCCGGCGTCCATTTTCCGCCGTTGCGCATATACTGCCCCTTCGCGTTCAAGGCTTCGGATACCTGCGAGATGGTCTTGTCTTCACAGATGAGGTCCATCGCCATCATCAGGATCTGCTTTTCCGCCGGGTTATCTACCAGGTGCTGGCAATCCTCTGAAATCTGAAGGCCGAACGGGATATCCTCAAACTCGTTGAGTGGCGCGCCGCCGGGGCCAACCTCGCGCTCCCAAACCAGCGCCACCAGTCTCCAGCCGTCGACAGCCCGGCGTTTCAGTTCCGCGGTTCCCGGAAGGATTTCCGCCGATTCATGGATGCGTTCCACACTCGCCATGAGGTACACTCCTCTAACGCGATCAGAGCAACTTGGACTCCAGCGTATCATGCTGAGAAGACGAGGACGAAACTGTTTCGCGTGTCCGTGGTTGGGACGCGATGTTGCGTTACGATACAGGAACGGGCGCGTAGCTCAGGTGGATAGAGCATCAGCCTTCTAAGCTGAGGGTCGCTGGTTCGAGTCCAGCCGCGCCTACCAGTCCGTCCCGCCCCGAGTGGAAGACCCCACCGGACCAGTTAGAATTCTCCCCGCACAGTCAAGCAATTTGGGGCGTAAGATACAAATATGCAGTCGACCACGCGCCGAAGTTTCTTTGGACTGAGCGCCGCTGCACTCGCCGCAACCCGGGCGGGCGCCGCTGCCACCACCGATTCCGAGCCCGCCGATTTGAAACTCGGAGTCGCCAGCTATTCGTTCCGCGAATTCCAGCGCAGTCTTGCGATAACGGACACCAAGAAACTCAACACGCCCTATATCAATATCAAAGAGTTCCACCTTCCGATCGACAGCTCGCCGGACGAGATCGCAAAGGCCCGGGAGGAATTCAATAAGGCCGGCCTGATTATTATGGGCGGCGGGAATATATCGTTCCAAAAAAACGACGAAGCCGACATCCGTCGCCGTTTCGAATATGCCCGGCTTGCTGGCATGCCCCTCGTCGTCTGCGCGCCGACGCACGAGACGCTGCCGAAAATGGAAAAGTACGCGAAGGAATACAACATCAAGGTTGCGGTACACAATCACGGTCCCGAGGACAAGCATTTCCCCACCCCTCAGAGCGTGCTTGAGGTGGTCAAAGGCATGGATCCGCGGATGGGCCTTTGCATTGATATCGGCCACACTTCGCGGGCGGGGGTCGATATTGTAGAATGCATTCGTCTGGCGGGCCACCGGTTGCTTGACATGCATGTCAAGGATTTGAAGGATCCGATGGATAAAGGCAGCCAGGTGCCTGTGGGCGACGGCAAACTGCCGATTGTGGCCATTTTTAAGGAATTGAAGCGGATGAATTACCAGGGCGGCGTTATGCTGGAGTACGAAGTCGAGGCTGACGATCCGCTTCCCGGCATGCAGAAGAGCTTTTCGTACATGCGGGGTGTGCTGGCGGGACTGAGAGGATAAATGTCAAACACGGAAACCGCTGCGGCGGAGGCAAAACCGATGGTGGACTCACACATGGTCACCACCGCGTTCACGCTCGATGGCTATCGCATTGTGCGGGATTTAGGGATTGTGCGGGGAATCATCGTCCGGTCGCGGTCGGTGTTCGGCACACTGGGCGCCAGCCTGCAAACTCTGGTCGGCGGGGATATCACGCTGTTCACGAAGCTCTGCGAGGAGACCCGGGCGCATGCCTTTGAGCGCATGGCGCAGCATGCCGCCGAGGTTGGGGCGAATGGAATCATCGGCATGAGGTATGACGCCACCGAGGTGATGCAGGGCGTCACCGAGGTACTCTGCTACGGAACCGCGGTGGTGGCGGAGCGCGTGACCTCCTGAAGCGTTCGGCAGGACTGGAAGCGTGGAGCAGGCATTCAGCCTGTCGTTGGACTCACCGGAAACGCACACGCGAAACGGCCTGTGCCACCAGAGGAAAAGCGGCGGCACGGCGAAATTACAGAATTCTTACCAAGTTGACGGCAAATCCTTGTTACTGTGAAACTTGAATCCTGAAATCGTAACTCTCCCTGGCGCGCCCAAGCGAAACTGGCCCACAACCCTGGTTCTGACCATTCTCCACATCGGCGCAATCGCAGCCTTTTTCTTCTTTAGCTGGAAAGCCTTAGCTGTTTCCATCGTCCTTTACTGGATGGCAACTGGCCTGGGCATCAGCATGGGCTACCATCGCCTGCACACACACCGATCCTACCGAGTACCTCTGTGGATGGAGTACTTCTTCGCGGTTTGTGGGACCTTGACGCTGGAAGGCGGCCCGATCTTCTGGGTAGCGGTGCACCGCATCCACCACCAGAAGTCGGACAAACCGGGCGACCCGCACTCGCCGCGCGATGGCGCATGGTGGTCCCACGTCGGCTGGTTGTTATGGGGCGAATCGAACCACAGCAACACGGCGCGGATGGCGAAATACGCCCCGGACCTGGCAAAACACCGCTTTTACGTCTGGCTGAACAATTACCACTGGCTGCCGATGGTGGTCCTGAGCGTGATCATGTTCGCCCTGGGCGGACTTCCGATGTTTCTGTGGGCGATTTGCTTCCGCGTCACCTTCGGCTTGCACGCCACCTGGATGATCAATTCCATCACGCACATGTGGGGTTCGCGGCGGTTTGACACCCGCGACGACTCGCGCAATAGCTGGTGGGTTGCGTTGTTCACGTTTGGAGAGGGCTGGCATAACAATCATCATGCGCATCCCACCTCGGCGCGGCACGGCCTGACATGGTACGAGTTCGACATGTCCTGGATTCAAATCAAGCTTCTCAAGTGGATGGGCATTGCGAAAGCGATTCGCGTGGCCAAACCCACTAGCGCTTTGGCCGAACGGGACGCCGCCTGATCCTGCGATAACATAGGAGGCGCTATCCCACCTCCTATGCTTGCGCGAACACTGCTCTGCGCCGCGCTGGCCGCCACTGGCGCCGCGGCCGAAACGCTGGTTCTCAAGAATTTCACCCTCATCGACGGCAACGGCGGACCGCCGGTGTCGCAGGCTGCCATCGTCGTCGAAGATGGCCGCATCCAGTGGGTGGGGACGGCAGCCCGTTTGAAAACTCCTGCGGGTGCGGACGTCCGCGACCTTGCCGGCGCCTACGTCATGCCCGGCATCATCAACACCCACGGACACATCGGCAACGTCATCGATCTGACGCAGGACGCTAAGTTTTATACCCGCGAGAACGTCGAGAAGAATCTCAAAACGTACGCCTCCTACGGCGTGACGACGGTAGCCAGCATGGGCACGGATCAGGACCTGGTATTCCAGATTCGCGACGAGCAGCGCCATAGCCGCCCCACCATGACGCGCGTCTTCACCGCAGGTCAGGGCTTTACGTTCCAGGGCGGCGTGGGCGCCATGCCCGGAGTCACATTCAACGTGGACAGCCCCGACGAAATCCCGAAAGACATCGATCAGCTCGCGGCGAAGAAGGTCGACTACGTGAAGATGTGGGTGGACGACAGCCTGGGACATGCCAAACATATGCCTTTCGAGATCGCAAAGGCGGTGATTGACAACGCGCACCGGCACAAGCTCCGGGTTTTCGCGCACATTTTCTACCTCGCCGACGCCCAGCAGCTTTCCGATGCGGGCATTAACGCCTTTGTGCACAGCGTACGCGATAAGCCGGTTGACCAGGCGCTGATCGCCAGCATGAAAGCACACCACGTATGGCAAGGGGCGGCGACTCTTACGCGTGAAGCATCCATGTTCGTCTACGCCACGACGCCTTCGTTTGCCGATGATCCCTTCTTTAAACGCGGCGTATCCGATAAGGTGGTGGCGACGCTCAAGGACCCTGTCTATCAGAAGAGAATGAGGGCCAGCCCGGACTTCTCACGCTATGAAGGGTTTCTCAAACAAGCGCAGGAAAACCTGAAACGGCTCGCTGACGCCGGCATCCCCTACGCCATGGGAACCGACAGCGGACCGCCCGGCCGATTCCCCGGTTTCTTCGAGCAGTGGGAGATGCAGTTAATGGCTGTAGCCGGGCTCACCCGTTCGGAGGTTATTACAGCATCGACCAAGCGCGGCGCCGAGTTCCTCGGAGCAAAGGACCTCGGCACGCTGGAAAAAGGTAAATGGGCCGACTTGATTGTCCTCGAGAAGAACCCGCTCGAGGACATCCAAAATACGCGCACCATTCGCGACGTTTACATCGCCGGCAACAAAGTAAACTGACTACTGCTTGTATGGTCCGGAATTGAACAGTTTCTTGACGGCCTTGTTGCCGTTCCTGTTGCTGTTTGCCAAGCCACCCAGGCTCGCGGCTGATGCTTCGATCTGGGCCAGGGGCGACGTCGAACTGGCGCCCAGTGTGACGGAGGCGAACTGTGGGTATTTTGTGGCAAATGAACTTGCGGCGGAAGCCAGAATCGCCTCCACAGCATCGCCTGGATTCGGGTACGCCGCGACGAACGCCTGATAATCCGATGTCAGTTGGGATTGGGAGATGTACTGATTGGGGGTTAAGCCATCGCTGTAGTCGAGATTGATGGCGATGGTGTACTGCACTGAACCGAATGTTGACGAGCCCAACCCATAGGTCGAGTTCACGCCCCCGAACGTCGAGGGTAATCCTTGGGCGAGAAGGGCAACCGAACTAAGAGTGAGAGCGGCGACGCTGGCCGCCAGGCGTGGAATATGCATGTGACGATCCTCCTTGGTGCGGAAACAAGATTTTCGAATATCGAATACTAAGTGCACCAAGGAGGATTGCCGTGTCAAGATTTTACTCGACCGGCTTTGCCAATCCTTTACGGAGGGCGGAATCGAGCAGTTTACGGACCTGCTGCGACGCCAATTCGGCAAGCCGGCTTTGTTCTTCACCCAATTTCCCCTGTTCTTCTCCAAGCTCGCCCTGTTGCGCGCCGAGCTTGCCCTGCAACTCCCCGAGCCGGCCTTGCTCTACGCCTGCCTCAGACTGTTTCTCGGCTGCTCTTTCCTGAAGCTCGGCCAACTGTCCCTGGAGTTCGCCTAGCCGATCCTGCAATTCGCCAATCTCGGTCTCGCGAACCTCTTTACCGGCTGTTTGTTGCGATGTTGTGCGGAGAGCCTTGACTGCGGCCTCAAGCCGAGCCAACTGAGCGGTGAGATCCGGTGTTTTTACATGGACCTCGGCCTGCAAGACGCCGAGTCGCGCTTGTTCCTTACCCAGTTCCGCCTGCCGCGCGCCGAGCTCCGCCTGCTTGGCTCCCAACGCTTCCTGATCGCGGAAGTATTCCCGGGCCTGCTGGATTAGCGCCGGATCGGTGATGTAGTATGCCTTCGAATCGTGAAGGAACCAGATATAATCGTCGCCGAACCGCGCTTTCAAGCGGTTTGCGCGACTGCGGTCCTCGCCAGACGCATCTTCGATGATGGTGTCGCCGCCGTGCATGATTACGAAGGGCTCATCGTCCGAAATGTTGTTCGTGAGGTGGAAAGCGCTTCGTTTCTGGCCCGATTCCCGGCCTGTCGTTTGAGCCGCCGTACTCTTTTGTGCCTGCGCCTGAAGAGAGCAGCCGGCTGTCAGGACGATCACGGGAGCCAGGCAGGCTACGAGCATGACCGTGGCTTTCCAGCCCATGCGGGGACAGATGTTTGTCTCGTGAAGGATGCGTTCCACCCGTCGGCTGACCGTCGCCCGCCGCGCCATCGCCACTCCAGCGGGAATGCTCTCGCCCTTCCGGGCGAAATCGAGCAGGATTGCAGCGTAAGAAGGCCGGTCGGCAACGGCGCCGACCGCCGCATCGTCGCACACGGTTTCGGCCAGCTCGGCAAGCCGTTTGAGCAACCACCAGCTCAGCGGATTGAACCAGAAAATGGCCCGATGGAAGCCGGCGAGAAGCTGTATGTAGAAATGCCCGTGCTTGATATGCGAGCGCTCGTGAATCAGCACCGCGCGGCGCCTCACGTCGTCCCAGTCAGACCATTTCGCGGGGACCAGGATTGTGGAACCGAATGTCACCGGAACTGAGATTTCGGCGGTCGATCGGACATTGCTACCCGCCGTCCAGGCGTCGTTGACCTCGATGCCGCTACGGACCAGGCGCCAGGTCAGGACGAGCCCGGTCGCCATCCGGACTAATAGCAGAAGGGCGATCAGAAGATACGCACGTTCAGCGATCAACGGCCAGTCGACCGCGACGTCCGCCTGTCTCGCCGGGACATTGACCCGAGCCGGGGCCGTGACGGAGATGTGCGCGGCTGGCGGCACGAATCGGACCACTGCGGGAGCCGGCACGGGAACCGTCCGCCACTGCATCAATATCGGCATGCTCAGCGCCGCGAGCAGCACGAGAGTCCACGCCGCGGCTTGCGCGTGAGAGTTGCGAATTCGGAAAACTTTCAGGGCCGTCCAAACGACGAGACCCAGCACGAGTGATCGAAAAGCCGATTCCAGCAATAGGGCCAGCATCACTTTTTTTCTCCTTTGGCTGCCGCGATCTTATCCGCGAGCCTTCTTAATTCGTCGCCATCGAGAACCGACGAATCCACCATGCCGACCAGCAGCTCCTCCATCGAACCGTTGCAGAACCAGTCCACAATGCGTTTGACGGCCTTTGCCGCGACGCGTTGGCGAGCTTCGGCCGCTTTGTAGATGTAGGTGCGGTTTTCGGCGGTGTGGGTCACATAGCCCTTCTCCTCGAGGCGGCGTAAGACCGTCCGAACGGTGGATTCTTTGAGCTTGCGGCCGAGCTTCTCACGCACGGCGTCGGAGGAGCAGGGACCGTGCAACCATACCAGCTGCATAACCTCACGTTCGAGGTCGCCCAGGTCGGCGAATTCGTTAGTCTCTGTAGCGCTACGTTGTGTCACGCTACAGATCGTAACAGTTGTGTTGTGGAATTACAAGAGAAAAATGCTCTTAGAAGTGGTCCTGCTGCTTTTTGCTGAAGTAATGGCGTTTCACATCGGGCCAGAACTCTTTCAGCACGTTTGAGATAGCGTCTGTACCGATCTGCGTCCACATGCGCTGCATGGTGGGTGCGAACCCGCGCGCGCCGGGATAATAGGCGTTGCCGATGGATGCTGTTATTCCGTTGCCAAACAGCTCAGCAGTGTTCATTCGCCACGTGCCCGCGTCAGTTCGGGTGACGAAAACCCGTGTCGAAGCATAACCCAAGCGGCCCCTGAAGGTGCCCTGGCCTTTGCGAAAGTAGCGGGGGTCGTCGTGGAGAAGACTGGGGATGATACCTTCCGTCATGAAATTTCCGATTACCTGGTCGCCGTATGCGGTGATATAGCGGTGGGCATAACCTTTGAGTCCCTGGCCGAAACTCGGATTCGTGTTATCTTCTTGAGCCAGTGCCGAGAAAGCGCCGGCTATGAAAAACCCAGGCCAATCGAAAGAATCTTTGGCGGCAATTGTAAGTTTTTGTTTTGCCGTAATCGGTTCCACCCCTTCCAGGCCTTCGACGGTCCGGTAATTGGGCAAAACGCCGAAAACCCGTTTGTCAGGAGCGCTCGGTTGGGCGGGTGCGGGAGTAGCAGAAGTGGCGGATTCCGGGCTCGGATTGGCCTCCGTTGATGGGCTGCCAACTTGTTGCGCCACAATGGCTTGAGTTGCCACCAAGGCAGCTAGGAGGGCAAGGAAGGAGGCAAAGTGCACTGGTATCGTGGTTCTGAGCATGGGTGGCTGGTTCATATAGGATGGCTGCTCGGCCCTCTGGGTTACAGGTGCCGGCCGTCTAATGTAATCCGACGTGCCCATGCACGGACTGAATTAGTTTTGCCGAATCATATCCGACCCCGTCCTTGAAAACGACGCTGACTTTCTCGATATCGGCAATGCGGGCGGCGGGATTGCCTTCCATTACGACGAGATCCGCCTGCTTGCCCACGGCAATTGAACCGATGCGATCTTGCAGGCCGAGGAATTCGGCCCCGTTCAGAGTCGCGATCCGAATGGCTTCCACCGGTGTGAAGCCTCCATCCACCAGCAGTTCGACATTGCGCTGGTCTCCGAATCCCGCCAGCGCGCTACCGTTTCCAGTGGGATCGCAACCGGCCATCAGGTGTCCGCCCGCCTTCACGAAAGCCCGTTCGAACTCCAATTCCTTTTTCACTCGCAAAGCGCTGCCGGCGCGCGCCTGTTCTGGGATGCGGTCGCGTCCGGATAAGAAGTTCAGGGCCGAGGAGGGGGACAAGGCATCGACGAAGCGCTGCTGCAGGGGCGGAGCCGGCTCGAAGACAGCGAGCGTCGACGTCACGGCGACCTTGTGCTTGACGAGTTCTTGAATCGTCTCCTGGATTCCGGGTCCCGCCACGTCCATGTCGGCTAAAGGCGGTCCGCCCGCCGGGCAGATATCGGGCTGCTTATCACGGTTGAACTCCGAGTCCACCACCAGGCCGTGTTCCAGATTGTCGATGCCCAATGCAGCCGCTTCGCGAAAACCGACCGAGCAAAGGTGGCCGGTGATTTTCAATCCGCGCGCGTGGGCAGCGGTCAGCGCTGCTTCCAGTTCGGCCCGCGTGATGTGCATGTAGGCTTTAAACGAGTGAGCGCCCTGTCCGGCCCAGTATTCGACGAATTTCCGCGCATCATCCGGTCCGGTCAACTCGTGCATCTGCGGCGCAAAACTTCCCGGACCCTCGAGATAACCAACCGTAATCAGCATCTTCGGGCCGGGCATTTTGCCCTCGTCGATCATTTTCTTGAGGTTCAGGTCGGTGTATGGCTCCAGTGTTCCGGCCGTGCGGGCAGTGGTGACTCCCGTGGCGAGGTAAAGACGGGGGAAGGTCATGCCGGCCTCGATGTAAATCGGAACGCCCATTCCGGAGGGATAAAACAGGTGTTCGTGCATCCCGACCATTCCAGGCATGACGGTCCGATTCGACAAATCCATCCGATGCGCGCCCGCGGGCACGTTCACCTGTCCGGCCCGCCCCACGGCCTGAATCCTGCCGTGATCGATGACAATGGTCTGGTCCTCCTGCGGCGCGGCGCCGGTGCCGTCGATGACACGCACGTGTTCCAGCGAGATCACCGGATCATCCACGGCGATGAAAGGCTTCGTTCCAGGGGTCAGTAAGGACTGCGCCGCCAGGCTGGCACCGAAGAGAAAGGTAAACGCAACGAATCGGACGGTCATTGCATCAAGCAGTATAGCCAACCTGTCGGATGGGATGGCATACACTGGTAAAATCTTGAGGCTTCTCAGTTTTCTCACTATTCTCACTTTCTCCGCGTTGGGCGCTTTTGCGCAGTGGAACGATTTCGCGCCTTTACTGGCTCCGGAACCCTCCGAGAACCTGTCTTGCGATGCGTCGACCGCTGACGACCAGACGAACGGACAACCTGCCCAGCAGGCTCCGCCCGACGATTCCAAGAAACAACCCAAGCGCATTCTGGGGATAATGCCGAACTATCGCGCCGTGAGCGCGGGGGAAATTCCGCCGCCCCCCACGCCGAAACAGGCATTTATGATCGCCACCAAGAACAGCTTCGACTACTCCTCATTTGTGTTTGTTGGCATCACTTCGGCCATGGCGGAGTGGTCGAATTCGCATCCGCAGTTGGGGGAAGGCCTCAAGGGTTACGGCAGGTATTATTGGCGCGGCTTACTGGACAAGACAGATGGCAACTACCTCGTCATTTTCGCGCTGCCGACCATCCTACATGAGGACGAGCGCTACTATGCCATGGGTGAAGGTGGTTTCTGGAAGCGCACTGTCTACTCCGCATCGCGCGTTCTGATCACGCCCGACTATCACGGTCACAATACGATTAATGCTGCCGAGATCCTGGGCCGCGCCATGGCGCAGGGCATCTCGACGACGTACTATCCGAGCCATGACCGGACCCTGGGCGCGCTGGCTTCGAAATATGCGTATGCCCTCGGCCGCGACGCGCTGACGAATTTCGTTCGCGAGTTCTGGCCGGACATCAACAAGCATATCCTCCATCGTTGAACTGTTAGAATGAAGCTTCCCCACCGCCATGCTCGATCGCATCACCGTGCATGGGGCACGGCAGCACAACCTGAAAAATATCGACGTCGAGATCCCGCGGAATACCTTCACGGTCATCACAGGACTCAGCGGATCCGGCAAGTCGTCGCTGGCGTTTGACACCATCTACGCCGAGGGCCAGCGGAGGTATGTCGAGACGCTTTCTCCATATGCCCGGCAGTTCCTGGACCAGATGGAGCGCCCCGAGGTGGACTCTATCGACGGGCTGAGCCCGGCCATCTCGATCGAACAAAAGACCACCAGCCGAAGCCCGCGTTCGACCGTTGGCACGATCACCGAGATATACGATTACCTGCGCGTCCTGTACTCATCGGTTGGCGTTCCACACTGTCCGAATTGCGGCATCGAGATTTCGCGGCAAAGCACGGAACAGATCCTGCAGCAGGTGATGGCGCTGAAGCAGGAAGAGCGCGTCATGATTCTCGCGCCGATGGTTCGGGGCCGCAAGGGCGAGTACAAGAAGGAACTCGAAAAGCTGTCGCGCCAGGGATTCGTCCGCGCGCGGATCGACGGCATTTTGCGGGCCCTGGACGAGCCGGTGGCGCTGGATCGGCGGAAGAATCACACGATCGAGGTTGTGGTCGATCGGCTGCTGCTGCGCCCGGGCATCGAGAAACGCCTGGAAGCCTCGATTGGGACGGCGGCGAAACTGGCCGATGGACTGGTGCTTGTGGCCGTCGTGAATGGCGACGAGAAGCTCTATTCCCAAAAGCTCGCATGTCCCGAATGTGGCGCGAGCGTGCCGCAACTGGAGCCGCGGTCGTTCTCGTTCAACAGCCCGTTCGGCGCTTGCGAGACTTGTCACGGCCTCGGCAGCACCTGGAGTTTCGACCCAGGCAAGATCCTGGCGGACGCCTCCAAGCCGTTGCTCGACGGCGGCCTGGTGACGATGGCGGCGTCCACTTATGTCTCGCATCGCCTGAATGACGCCGCGGAGACGTTGAAAATCGATTTGGACAAGCCGTTTGAAGAGCTGCCGAAGCGTGCACAGGGTCTCCTGATGGAAGGCGGCCCCGGATTTCCCGGCATCGTGCGGCTGCTCGACGAAACTTTTCAGGAAGCAAGCGCGGCGTACAAGGAATGGCTGATGGACTATATGTCTCCGTCAATCTGTCCGTCGTGCCAGGGCCGCCGGCTGAAGCCGAGTAGCCTCTCGGTACAGGTAAAGGGTGTCGGCATTTCCGAACTGACCGAAATGTCCATCGCGCGGGCCATCACGTCGGTGAAGTCAATGGATCTCAACGAGCGCGAACGCCAGATCGCCGGACGGGTGATCGAGGAGATCCACAATCGCCTGGAATTCCTATCGGCCGTGGGTTTGGATTATCTCAACCTTTCGCGATCGGCGGCAACGCTGTCCGGCGGCGAAGCCCAACGAATTCGCCTCGCGACGCAGATCGGCTCAAAACTCCGGGGCGTTCTGTATGTGCTCGATGAGCCGTCGATCGGGCTGCATCCACGGGACAACGAGAAGCTTCTGGACACGCTGGCGCGCCTCCGCGACCTCGGCAACACCGTGCTGGTTGTCGAGCACGACGCCGAAACAATCGAACGTGCCGATTACGTAATCGACCTCGGACCCGGCGCCGGCCGGCTGGGCGGCGAATTGGTCGCTTACGGTACCCCCCAGGAGGTCGAAGCGAACCCCGCGTCGCTTACTGGTCAATACCTCTCCGGGAAGCTCAAGATTGAACCACCGGCCGAGCGCCGGGAGGGAAGTGGCAACCAACTCGTTATCCAAGGCGCGCGACAGCACAACCTCAAGAACATCACGGTCAACTTCCCTCTGGGCAAGCTTGTCGTCGTGACCGGTGTCTCAGGCAGCGGCAAATCGACGCTGGTGAACGATATTCTGTACCGCGCCCTGGCGCGCCAGATTTACGGTTCGCACGGGGAACCAGGCCAGCACGACAGCATCACCGGGATTGAACATATCGACAAGGTTGTCGAGATCGACCAGGCTCCCATCGGCCGGACGCCGCGTTCCAATCCGGCCACTTACACCGGCGTCTTTTCCCCCATCCGCGATCTTTATGCCATGCTTCCCGAATCGCGTGAGCGGGGCTATAAACCGGGGCGCTTCAGCTTCAACGTGAAGGGGGGCCGCTGCGAAGCGTGTCAGGGCGATGGGCTGAGGCGCATCGAGATGAATTTTCTCCCCGACGTCTACGTCACCTGCGACGTCTGCAAAGGCCGCCGCTACAACAGCGAAACGCTGCAGGTGAAGTACAAGGGGCTTTCCATCGCCGATCTGCTCGAAACGGCCGTAGAGGACGCGCTGCCCCAGCTCGAGAATATTCCGAATATCCAGGCGAAGCTCAAGACGCTGGTTGACGTCGGCCTCGGCTATATTCATCTCGGCCAATCGGCCACAACGCTCTCGGGTGGGGAAGCGCAGCGCATCAAGCTGGCCAAGGAATTGAGCAAGCGGCAAACCGGCCGCACACTGTATATCCTGGATGAACCGACTACCGGTTTGCATTTCGAGGATGTCCGCAAGCTGCTTGACGTTCTGCAGCGGCTGGTAAGCCTCGGGAACACCGTGGTGGTGATCGAGCACCAGCTCGATGTCATCAAATCGGCCGACTGGATTATCGATATGGGACCTGAGGGCGGCGAAAAGGGCGGCCAGTTGGTGGCATGCGGCACGCCGGAGCAGTTATTGCGTGTCCGGAGGAGCTACACGGCGCAGGCGCTTGGGAAAGTAATGAGTAACGGAAAGGTGGCGTGAGTTCAAAATATAAGCAGCAGCCCATGGAGTTCGCCGGGCTGAAGACGATCCCGATCCATGCGCGGGGCGGGAAAGTACGCGTGGAGCATTTCGCCAAGCCTTACCGGCCTGGGGATGGGGTCGGCGGCCTTCTGAACTCGCTGCCTGCAATTCTTGCGGCGGATTCGTTCCGCGGTGTCGTGGATGCGCTGGTTGAGGCTCGTGCGCGCGGCCGGGGTATCCTGTGGGGCCTCGGCGGGCATGTCATCAAATGCGGCCTTGCGCCCGTGCTCCTCGACCTGATGCGCCGGGGTTTCGTGACCGGATTCGTGTTGAACGGGGCGGCCGCCATCCACGATTTCGAAATCGGTATAGCCGGCCAGACTAGCGAAGACGTTGAAGCGGTTCTGCCGGATGGACGTTTCGGGGCGGCTGAAGAAACCGGCCGCGAAATGAATGAAGCAATTTGCGAGGGCGCAGGAGCCATTGGGTTGGGAGAAGCGCTGGCGCGCCGGCTCGAAAGAATCGCGGATTCCCAGTTCGCGGCATGCAGCCTGCAATACGAAGCCTATCGCGCTGGAGTCCCGGTGACGGTGCACGTTGCCATCGGCACCGACACGCCGCACACGCATCCTGCCGCCGCCGGAGCCGCGATCGGGCAAGCTTCGCACCACGATTTCCGGCTACTCTGTTCCCTGGTGAAGGAAATGGATAGCGGTGGGGTGTATCTGAATGTCGGCTCCGCGGTGGTGCTGCCCGAAGTCTTCCTGAAGGTTGTATCGGTAGTGCGTAACCTGGGTCACCCGCTCGCCAATTTCACAACCGTGAATTTCGATTTCCTGCAACATTATCGGCCGAAACTGAACGTCGTCGATCGGCCGCATGCGCGCTCGGGAGGCCGTGGCTTCGCCATCACCGGCCACCACGAAATCATGATTCCGCTGCTTGCGGCGGCGCTGATCGAGCGATCTTCATGACGCCTCAACGGTCCGAAGCATTCTGGGATTACGCCGACCTCGCCCTGTTCCTGACGCTCTCTATCGCGAGCATGCTGGCGGCGGCGGTTCTGGTTCGCTTCGTGCCGGTTCTGCACACGCTCAGCCTCGCCTATCAGCTTCTGGCAGGCCAGATCATCTGGTACATCCTGGTCTTCGCCTGGCTCACGGTGATTCTGCGGCTGCGATATAGCGCCCCGTTGTTTCGATCGCTCGGCTGGATTCCGCCCGGTTTCGCCCAGGCGGTGAGAAGCATTCTGTTTGGCCCCGTTCTGGTGCTGTTGACCGGCGTACTGGGCGTCGCTCTACACACTCCGCGAATTCAGTTGCCCTTTACTCAAATGCTGGCAGGGCCGGCGAAGATCATTCTGTTTGGCGTGCTGGTCGGCTTTCTGGGGCCGACCCTCGAAGAGCTGGCGTTCCGGGGATTCATCATGCCGCTCATCGTGCGGTCGCTGGGAGCCACCTCGGGAATTATCATCTCGGCCGCGATGTTCGGGGCGCTCCATGGATTCGAATATCCTGACTGGCGCTATATGATCCTGATCTCGCTCGCCGGGGTGGCTTTCGGGTGGACCCGGTATCGCACCGGTTCTACCGTGAATGCAGCTTTGATGCACTGTACCTTCAACCTGACGCAGTTTGTCGTACTGCTGGCCGCGGGGGAAGCCGCCCGCTAGAATCAATCATGGCTAAACTTGCGCTGATCTATGGCATGCGGCTGCTCCCCGCGGACGAAGTGACGGAGTTGAGCGAAGCGGAAGTGACGCTTAAGAACGGAAAAAAGGCGCACGTGACGATGCACCTGATCGAGGGCGGCGAAGACGAGATTCGCGCCACTTTGATGCAGTCGCTCGATGCCTTCTTCGAATTCTACCCCGAGATCTAGATAGTTGACAAAGTCAAGTAATTAATTGACAATAGTCCAGTATGCTGGACCGGCGCGTGGAGTCCGTGCGGGGTTTTAACCGCTTCTACACATTCAAGATCGGTATTCTTCGGAACGGCTATCTCAATAGCCCCTTTTCTTTGGCCGAGGTGCGCGTGTTATACGAGTTGGCCCATCGCGACGCGCCGACGGCCACGGAGCTGGGCAGGGAACTCGGCATCGACCCCGGCTATCTGAGCCGCATCCTGGCGCGCTTCGAAAAGGGCGGCTTCATCTCGCGGAAGCCTTCGCAGAGCGACAAGCGCCAAGTGCGACTGACGCTTAAGAAGAAGGGCAAGGATGCCATTGGCGCTCTCGAAGCCAGCTCCCAACAGGAGATTGGCGCGCTGCTGGGCAAACTGCCGGACGTGGATCAGGAGCGCGTTGTCGAGGCGATGCGGACAATTGAAACTCTGCTCGGCAACGGCATGGAGCCCAAGGCGCCATACGTTCTAAGGCCCCATCAGCCCGGAGACATCGGCTGGATTGTTCATCGGCACGGTGTCCTCTATGCGAAGGAGTACGGGTGGGACGAACACTTTGAAGCGCTGGTAGCCGAGGTCGCGGCAGGGTTCATCCAGAAGTTCGACGCGAAGAAAGAGCGGTGCTGGATTGCCGAAAGAGACGGCCGAATCCTGGGCTGTGTTTTTCTGGTAAGAGCGACGGATGAACTGGCCAAGCTTCGCCTATTGCTAGTGGAACCGGAAGCCCGCGGGCTCGGCCTAGGCACGCGCCTGGTCGACGAGTGCATCCGTTTCGCGCGGCAGGTGGGCTACAAGAAAATGACCCTTTGGACGAATGACGTGCTCCATGCCGCCCGACGGATTTACGAACGCGCCGGCTTCCAACTGGTGAAGGAGAGCCGAGGTCACGATTTCGGCCATGACCACGTGTTTCAGGACTGGGATCTGGTGCTCTGAGCTAAGCTTGGACTGTCATGATTGCAAGAATCTGGCATGGATGGGCCAAGCCGGACCATGCCGACGCATACGAAGCTATGCTCAAGCCGGAGCCGCTACCCGGGCTAGGCAAGGTTCCCGGGTACAGGGGAAGCTATGTCCTCAGACGGCCTGCCGGGGACGAGGTGGAGTTCATTACGATCCTGCTATGGGACAGTATCGATGCGATCCGGGCGGTCGCGGGGCCGGATTATGAGACGGCGGTCGTTCCGGAGGAGCGGCGGCAGCATTTGACGCGATACGACGCTAAGGCCTCGCATTACGAGGTCGCGTCGACGCACGGTCACTGACGGGTCCACAAACTCGCATTTGGTTCGGCGGTGGGCGCTTACGGAGTGGCGTGGGTGTGGTCGTGGATGATGCGCCAGCCGTTCGAGTCTCGCCGCAGTACCAGCGTAAATAAGCCCGTGGCGTGACCGCCGGCGTCCGCAGCGCGCTCCAGCGTGAAGCGGCCCGTCGCGATTGCAATATCCGCACTCAGAGGCCGCACCTGCAACTGCGAAAACGTCAGCTTGCCCATGTGCGCCTGGTCGGGATAATTCCGTTTGTACCGGGCCAGGATGCCATCGGTACCGTGGACCACCTCTGAGCTGACAAACGTCGTCTCCTTCGACGGCTCATAGCATTGGACATACGCGGCCAGATCGCCGCGATTCCAGTCGTCCGCGGACTTCTGGATCACCGCGATAATGTCGTCCTTCGGGGCCGCAACGGCCAGCAAGGACGCTCCCAGGAGAAGAATAGTCCACCATCGAGCCATCCTCCTACGATACGATGTCCATACCTGATGTTGGAAAACGAAGTAGCGCGATTCGCTGAGTCGCGCTTGAAACCATCACTTATGCTCGCGGCTTCGGGGTTCCTTTATGACGCCCGTGACGCGGAATCGTACACGCTAAACGCGACCGGCTCGTGTATTGTCCGAGGCCTGTTGGAAGGTAAGGAGCCGGCGGAACTGTGGCGCGACCTTGTGGAGGAGTTTGAGGTGCCGGAAGCCCAGGCGCGCTGGGACGTGGTGCGCTTCCTGGGCGACTTGAAGAATATGAAGCTTTTGGTCAACGGAGATGGCACGGCATGAGCGAAGGCGCGATCGCAGTATCGGGTCTGTCAGTGGTCCAGACACTGGCTCCCGGACTTCCGGTAATCCAATCGCTCCGGGACGAACCTGAATTCAAGCGGCCGATCGTGGGGCTCTCTCACGATCCGCTCGACCCGCCAAACTACGATACAGCGCTGGTAGACGCCAGTTTTCTGATTCCGTACCCTATGTACGGGTCCGCGCGGCTGCTCGAGCGGCTGCTGCGGGCGCATTCGCAACGTCCGCTGGCGGCGATCGTGCCGACCCTCGACTCGGAGCTGCCGCTGTATGCAGTTCTCGAGCAGAAGCTCGCCGATGAAGGCATCGCAGTGCTGGTTCCGAAGGCGGAGACTTTCGATTTGCGGTCGAAGGTGCGCCTGGCGGATATCTCCAGGATCACCGGCATTCCGGTTCCCTACACACGAGCCGTTTATACCTATGAAGCCGGCATGGCCTTCGCGCGCGAGTTTCAGCTTCCCTTCATGGTGAAGGGCCACCTGCATGGCGCGACCATGGTGATGTCCTGGGACCAGTTTGCCCCGGCGATACAGAACCAGATCGCCGCGTTCGGCTATCCGATTGTGCTGCAGCAGTACATTCCGGGCACCGAATTCGATGTCGCTGCGCTCGGCAGCCGAACCGGTTCGTTAATTGGTGCGGTGCCCATGAAAAAGCTTCAGCTTGACGGGATGGGAAAAGCCTGGGGCGGGATTACGGTAGCCGACCCCGAGCTGGTTGAGATGGCCCAACGCGTGGTGGAGCGCCTGCGCTGGCCCGGTCCGCTGGAGCTCGAGCTGATGCGGCACGCCACCAGTGGGCAGTTATACCTGTTGGAAATCAATCCGCGATTCCCGGCTTGGATCCACCTCACGGTCTCGGCAGGCCAGAATCTTCCCTGGGCGCTGGTGCGGATCCTTTTGGGCGAAGACGTCGCACCGTTCGCGGGATATCATGCAGGGGTGATGTCGTTGCGGCGATCCATCGATATAACCTGCTCGCTCGGAATCTACGAGTCTCTGGTCATCCACGGAGAGGTGGATCACCACAATCTCGACGCCGAGCTCATTCGCCCGCAGTGGGTGAGTTCGAGGACTGCGCGATGAGCCGGACCGCCTACGCACCTCCGCGCATCACCCGTCATGAGCAGACGATTGCCAATACGTTTGGCACGACTGTCAATACGTTTACCGAGGATATCGACGGCATTCGGGTGAAGGAGCTCGCGAGACAATACGGTTCGCCCGTTTTCGTGTTCAGCGAGCGAACGCTCCGGCGGCAGATTGACCGCATGCGCAGCGCGTTTCAGACCCGCTATCCGCGCGTACGATTTGCCTGGTCCTACAAGACCAACTACCTGGACGCTATCTGCAGCGTGTTCCACCAGGAGGGCTGGGACGCCGAGGTGGTCTCCGACCTCGAATACGCCATGGCCCGACGGCTGGGCATTCCGGGGTCGCGAATCATCTGCAACGGCGCCTACAAGCAGCCGGAATGGTGCCGCGACGCGGTGCGGGACGGCGCCCTGATTCAGGTCGACCACGGCGATGAGATCAGCATACTCAACGAAGTAACGGCCGACCGCCAGAAGCCACTACCTGTAGGAATGCGTGTAAATTTGGCGGTGGACACGCTCGGGCCAATGTGGAACCGCTTTGGCTTCAACATGGAGAATGGCGAAGCGCTGGAGGCCGCGGTGCGGATCACGGCCTGCCGGGGACTCCGTTTGACGGGCCTGCATTGCCATCTCGGGACGTTCATCACCATGCCCCAGGCGTACGCCGAGTCAGCGCGCAAGCTTTGTACGTTCGCACGGTCGCTGGAGAGCATGCTGGACCGGCCGATCGCATTCCTGAACCTCGGGGGCGGTTTCCCTTCCGGCAATTCGCTCATGGCGCAGGACGGCAGCTTTCAGGAACAGGAGCCGGATTTTGCGACCTTCGCCGAGGCGATCAGCAGCGAAGTGAAAAACGCGTTTCGCGACCGCAATCCGCTTCCTGAAATCGTGATGGAGAGCGGCAGGGCGCTCGTGGACGATTCGGGCAGCCTGGTGGCAACCGTGGTCGGCACGCGGCGGCTGTCGACCGGAGAGCGCGGGATCGTGATCGACGCCGGGGTCAACATCCTATACACGGCGCATTGGTATTTCCATCGCGTGGTTCCGACACGCGAGGTGGCCGGTTATGCCGAAACGACCACCATACATGGGCCGCTGTGCATGAATATCGACACGGTGCGGCGCGCGGTACCGCTGGCGCCCGTCGTGCCGGGAGATCACATCATCATCCGGCCGGTAGGCGCGTACAATGTGACGCAGTGGATGCAGTTCAGCCAGTTGCGACCGGCTGTAGTCATGATCGGAATGGACGGAAATTCCCGCGTGATACGGCGCCGGGAGACGATCGAGGACGTAAAGGGACCAGAGTGCGGAGCTTAACTTGAGTACCGTTGTTTTTGCCTACACGCCAATTTACAATCCGATGGCGCCGAGTTTTCGCGTCAATCCCTACCCGGATTACAAGCGGATGCGGGAGGTTGACCCGGTTCACTGGTACGACGTGGTGGGTTGTTGGGTGCTTACCCGTTATCGGGATATTAAGTTCGTACTTTCGGACCCGCGTTTCGGGATTGCGTTGGACATGCTTGCGCAGGCGCCTGCCATCCGGCGGGCCATGGCCGAGCCGTTCCAGCAAATCATCCGGACGCAATTGCTGTCATCAGACCCGCCCGATCACACACGCATTCGCGGGCACATCGGCGGACCTTTTACGCCGCCGCGCGTCGAAACGCTGCGTCCGCTGATCCAGCGCGTAGTGGACGAACGCATCGAGTGCCTGCTGGCCAAAGGGCGGTTCGATTTCATCGCGGACTTTGCTTACGCCGTTCCCTTCACGATTATTTGCGAGGTTCTGGGCATACCGGCTCCGATTCGTCAGCCGCTGGAGCGCTGGACGCACGACCTGATGCGGACCACGTCGCCCATTCCCATGACCTTCGAAGAGACGGAGTGTAGCAATCAGGCGGCAATCGGATTCCGCGATTTCTTCCTGGAGCTGGCGAAAGCGCAGCCTACGGGCGAGTGCGCCGGCGACCTGTTCTTCCAGATCCGCGATACGCGCAACAACGGCCAGATTACGGAAGAGGAGATGATCGCGAATCTGATTCTCCTTTTCTGCGCCGGCCACGACACGGTGGTGAATCTCTTTGGCAATGGTCTCCTGGCGCTGCATCGCAATCCCCCCCAATTGGAGATGCTGAAGGAGGATCGCTCGCTGGTTCGCGGGGCGGTAGAGGAGTTGCTGCGGTACGACGCCTCGGTTCAGATTGCGCGGCGGACGGCGCTCGAATGGGTGCAGGTCGGCGAGCGCTGGATTGGGCCGGGGCAGTACGTTCTGTGCATTTTGGGGGCAGGGAATCGCGACCCCGATGTGTTCCCCGAGCCGGAGCGGCTTGATGTCACGCGGAAAAAAGTCAATCCCTTGTCGTTCGGCGGTGGCGTGCACTACTGTCTTGGGGCGCAACTCGCGCGGGTGGAGGGCGAGATCGTGTTCAGCACGCTGCTCGAGCGGCTGCCGAATATGCAACTCGAAACGCTCGAACCGGAGTGGAGTGACAATGTTTTCGTGCGCGGGCTGAAAACGCTGTGGGCGACGGTGTGACGCGATGAATCAGCAGGCGATCGGCTGGCTCAAGTACGATGCGCGCTACAACTTCTTCGTAAACGCCATCCAGTTCATGAATTGGGAACTGGTGGAGGGCGACATCCTGGAATTCGGAGTTTCGGTGGGCAAGAGCCTGGCGCTGCTCAGCCAGCTCTATCACGAAAACTTGGCTTTGTGGCAATATGCCGAGGACGCGTGTGTGCGGCGCCGCGTCGTGGGATACGATTCGTTCATCGGGTTGCCGAGCGATGATGTGCCCCATCCACGCTGGTCGACGGGGTCGTTCGCGTCGAACTATCTTCAAGGACACCCGGCGCTGGCGTATAACGAGCAGATCACGCCCGACTCGATCCGAAAGCTGTTTGCGATTTGTAGCCTCCCGGCGCCGCTGTTGGAGGTCGGTCCGTTCAGCGAAACAATCCCGGCATCAATTCCGGAGCGCTACTCGAAAGCCGCGATCGTACACATCGACAGCGACTTGTACAGCTCCGCAAAGCAGGTCTTGAACGGTGTTGCGCCGATTCTGCAGGACGGATCGCTGATTCTGTTCGACGATTGGTTCATGTATCGCGGCAGCCCAAAGAAAGGGGAAGCCCGCGCCTTTCATGAATTCCTCGAAGAGCATCCGGAATGGGAAGCCATCCAGTATCAGCCCTACTCCGTGTTCTGCAATTCGTTCATCATGCATCGTAAGTAGATATAGAGGATAGTTATGCAAATTACCGAGGACATCCTCGGCCGCGCGGTCGAGAAGGGGATTCTCGCGCGCGAGCAGGCCGCCGAGCTATGGAAATTCCTGTCGACGGACAGCCCGGCGACCGTGGCCAGCGGTCCGGGGTTCACGTTCACCAACGTCCTTTACTACTTCGGCGGTGTGCTCGCGATCGGCGCGATGACGCTGTTCATGACGTTGGGGTGGCAGGCGTTTGGCGGCTGGGGAATGTTCGCGATTTCGGGCATCTACTGCGCGATCGCGTTATGGGGGACGCGTCTTCTACTCGGCAAAGGGTTCCCGACGCCCGCGGGCATTTTGGCGGCGCTGGCGATTGCGCTGGTCCCGCTCGCGATTTATGGGATGGAGAACGGTCTGAACATGTGGCCTGTCGACCGGCCATACCGCGATTACCATTACTGGGTCGACTGGCGGTGGGCGCTGATGGAGATTGGCAGTCTGCTTGCCGGCACTATTGTCTTATACATTTTCCGAACACCGTTCGCGGTAATGCCGATGGCGATCACGCTCTGGTATATGAGCATGGATTTCGCGCCATTGCTGGCCGGCGGCGAGGCGGCCAGCGAGACGTTCCGCAAACTGGTTTCTATGGTCTTCGGCGTCGCGATGCTGGGCGTCGCAGTGTACATCGACGTCAGGACGAGACGCCGGCCCGACTTCGCTTTTTGGCTGTACCTCTTCGGGACGCTGGCTTTTTGGGGAGCGCTGTCTCTTATGGATTCGGGAAGCCAGTTGGGGCGGCTGCTTTACGCGCTGTTGAATGCGGTCATGATTTTCATCGGCGCCATACTCGCCCGGCGGATTTTCACGGTGTGCGGAGGCATTGGGGTATTCGGATACCTTGGCTACCTCTCTTATTCCGTGTTCAAGGACAGTATTCTCTTCCCCTTCGCTTTGACGGGGCTGGGTCTGATTCTGGTCGTTACGGGCATCTGGTGGCAACGCCACGAGGGCGAGATCCGGCTGCGGTTTCGAGGGCATTTGCCGGTGGGACTGAGAGAAGCTCTCGAAAGCGCCTGATGCGCGGACTGGGGGTGCTTCGGACGCCTCGGCTGATCCTCCGCCCATTTGCTTCGGAAGACGTCGATGCGCTCCACGCGCTTTGGATCGATCCTTCAGTGCGCCAGTATTTGTGGGACGACGTGGTAATCAGCCGCTCTGTCGCGCAACAGGTCTTCGATTCGCATCTTGCCAATGTCGAGCGACACGGAATCGGGTATTGGGGCGTCTATGTTGCGCAGGGCAGTTCGGCCGTCGCCGGCTTCTGTGGGTTCCGATTCGTCGGCGAGGGTCCAGAGATTGAGTTAATGTATGGCCTGCGAGGGGAATATTGGGGAAAAGGGCTCGCAACTGAAGCTTGCGGGGCCGCTCTGAACCACCTGTGGCTGACGACCGGCTTTCAGCGAGTCTATGCGCGAACTGATCCTCCCAATCAGAGATCAGTGGCTGTCATGCAGCGTTTGGGTTTGACCCACGTCTCGACAACGAAGACGATGATCAGCTACGTATTGGATCGCCCCGGCATCGCCGATTCGAAATTCTCTCGCAAATCAGCGCGACTAGCCATATAATGATCTTGGCTTTTCCATCCGACCTGGTTGTCGGGGGTACCGATGCGCTCTGTTGCCGCATATTTACTTGCCATCGCGTTATGGCCGTTCGGCCACGCCGCGACTTTCAACGATCCGCCTTCATCGCTCACCATCATTTTCCAGTTTGACCGACCTTATTCTCAAACGTCATTAAACTCCATGCAGCGTGAACTCGCCAGTATCATGCAGGATTCGGGTATTGACATCCAATGGCGGGAACGGGCCGGCGTCAAAAGCTCCGATTCATTTTCGAACCTCGTGGTTGTGAACTTCCGGGGTAACTGCATCGTGGATGCGATCCACATGAACTACACCGAACCCGGCCCGCTGGCGTTTACGCATAGTAGTAATGGGACGGTTCTGCCGTTCTCGGATGTATCGTGCGACAGGGTTCGTGCCGCCGTACGCGGTGCGATGTGGGGAGACGACTTCAAACGCGCCAACTTCCTGTTCGGGCGGGCGCTTGCGCGGGTGCTGGCGCACGAGTTGTATCATGCGGTGGCCGGAACCTATGCGCATGCTGAAAAAGGCGTTGCGCGCCGCCAGCTTTCCGGCGCGGATTTGATCTCAGACCAGCTACGGCTCAATGACGCCGAACTGGAGCAAATGCACGCTGTGATGGTTGCGCCGGAAGCGACGCCCGCCCAGCGCTGATTACTCGACTGAGAAGTTCTGCTTCACCTCGGCGGTCTGCTCGCCGATGACGTCGCGGGCCGTGATGATCATCGTATAGTCACCCTTCTTCAGATCGGGCGGAATGTTGAGGCTCACCGCGCCGGGTGTGTAGCGCTGCGGGTAGAAGGTCGCCTGTTTTTCACCCGCCGCATGCGGCTGGGTATACGCGACCGAGCCATCGGCTCGCAGAATGGACAGGCCGTACTCGACATCGAAGCTGTTGCCCGGCCCCACGTTGTAACCCGTCATTTCGAAGCGCGCCCAGAGTGTGTCGCCGGGGCGATATGCGGCAACCTTGAGCGGGTCCTTGTCTTCCTCGCTGCGTAGAAACCGGAAGTTCCGGATCACGAGCTTGGTGCTGGGCTCGACCGGAACCCCTTCGACGTGAAACGTCAGTGAGTCGGAAGCGTCGTTGCCCGCGAGGTTATCTTTCAGCTTTACGGAAATCTTGTAGTCGCCTGAGTCGGCAAAGGGCGGGACATTGAATGACCAGCGCACCTTGGGCTGCCAGTCTTTGTCCTCGTGGGAAACGGAAGTTGCGACCGCGCCGTTCTCAGGAGGCACGATCAGCAGCAGCTTCGGGTCGGTGGCCTGGATCTCGTACGCCAGGTCGATTTTCTCTTCCTCGGATTTGGTGTAGCCCTGCACCTGAAAAGCGAAGTAGACGGTCTCTCCGGGGATAAAGCGGTAATCCTTGGGTACTGCGGGACCATCCTCGCCCGCATGCAGCCCGGCGTGGACAATGGCGAACTTAGGAGGGGTTGTTGCGGGGCTAGCCAGCGCAACGGCCGCGAAACTCAGCAGTACGAAAAATCGCTGCGTTACCATACCGGATTGGCGCTCCGTTTCTACAATACCCTGACTCAGCGTGTCGAAGAATTTGCCCCTGCTGAAGGAAACACGGTTCGCATGTACACCTGCGGACCTACCGTTTATAACTATGTCCACATCGGGAACCTGCGCACCTTCACGTTTCAGGACCTCCTGAGGCGTTGGCTGCGGGCTCGCGGCTTCGAACTGAAGCACGTCATGAACATCACCGACGTGGACGATCGTATTATTCGCAACGCCGCCGCCGAACATAAGACTCTCGAAGAATATACAGCGCAGTACGTCCAGGCGTTTCAGGATGATGCCGCCGCACTACGGCTCCAAAGGCCGGAGTTTCTCGTTAAGGCCACCGAGCACATTAACGAGATGGTGAACGCGATCGAGCAGTTGTCGGCCAAGAGTTTCACTTATGTGAGCGAGGGGTCGGTTTACTACCGCATCCAGAAGTTTCCCGAATACGGCAAGCTGTCGCACAACGATTTCAGCGGCATTCGGGCAGGCGCGCGCGTGGATGTTGATGAGTATGACAAGGACGACGCGCGCGATTTCGTGCTTTGGAAGGCGCGCAAGGAAGGCGAAGTCTTCTGGGACACTCCGATCGGGCCTGGGCGGCCTGGCTGGCATATCGAGTGTTCGGCGATGGCAATGAAGTACCTGGGGGAAACCCTGGACATCCACGCGGGCGGAATTGACCTGGTGTTCCCGCATCATGAAAACGAGATTGCGCAGTCGGAGGCGATCACCGGGAAGCCGTTCGCGCGGTTTTGGATGCACTCCGAGCATCTGAACATTGACTCTCAGAAGATGGCGAAGCGCGCCGGGAATTTCTATACACTGCGCGATTTGCTGCCGATGGGGTATCAGCCCGAGGCGATCCGCTATCTGCTGCTGTCGGTTCCTTATCGAAACAAGCTGAACTTCACGTTTGAGGCGCTGGATGCGGCGAAGACGTCGATTGAGCGTCTGCGAAACTTCAAACTGCGTCTTGAGACCGACAAGTACGCCGAGGGGCTCAATGACGCGGCATCGGAGCGAACGGCGCACGCCCGCGAGCAATTCGATGCGAGTCTTGACGATGATTTGAACATGGCTGAAGCCTTGGCGGCGATGTTCGAATACATCCGTGATATCAATACCGTCATCGATTCCGGGGAATTCCGGGCAGGCAACGTTGCTACGGCGCTCGGATTTCTGGAGCGCTTCGATTCCATCGTCGATGTTCTGAACCCTACCCGTAAGGAGGGGGGGATCTCGGACGCGGAGGTTGATGGCCTGATCACCGAGCGGGCCAAGGCTAAGAAGACTCGAAATTTTGCACGCGCGGACGAAATTCGCGCGCAGTTGGAGACGGCGGGCATCATACTCGAGGACACCAAAGAAGGCACACGCTGGAAAAGGAAATGAAGATTGAAACTAAGGCCGTGCATGCGGGCGATCGCAAGAAACCCGCGACGGCGATTCCGGTAACCACGCCGATCTATAGCGCGACGACGTACCTGTACGAGAGCACCGCGCAATTGGACCGCGTGATGGGTCGCGAGGAGACGGGATTTTCATACGGGCGGTACGACAATCCCACGACTGCCGCGCTCGAAGAACTCATGACGGCGCTCGAAAACGGCTACGGAGCGCTGGCGTGCGCGTCGGGGATGACAGCGATTCACATGGCGCTGCTCACGGCGCTTACGGACCGGCGCAAAGGGGTTCTGGCGGCGAATGCGCTGTACGGGGCGACCACGAGCCTGCTGAATACCGTCCTGGATCCGTTGGGTGTGGAGGTCGATTTCGTCGACATCTGCGACGTTGGGGCCGTGGAGCGCGCGATTGCGGAGTACAAGCCTGGCTGCGTCATCATGGAGACCATCTCCAATCCGTTGCTGCGGGTCGGCGACATGCCTCGGATCGCGGAACTTGCGCGGGCGGCGGGCGCGGCCCTGGTGGTCGACAACACGTTCGCGACCCCGCTTCTGGTGCGACCGCTGGAATTGGGCGCGAACATCGTTGTGCATAGCGTGACTAAGTTCCTGGCCGGGCACGGCGACGTGTTGGGCGGGGTCCTGGTCGGTGATGAAGAGCATGCTGCGTTGGCACGGACAATGTCACGGACCATCGGGCCCGTGATGGGTCCTTTCGAGTGTTATCTGACCATGCGTGGCATCAAAACGTTCCCGTTGCGAATGGAACGGCAGTGTTCGAATGCCTGTCGGATCGCGACATGGTTGGCAACCCATCCGAGGGTTGCACGCGTCCACTACCTCGCCGATCCGAATCACCCCGATGCTGCGGCCATCGCTCGTATGATGCCGGAAGGACTGTACGGCGCGATCGTGACGTTCGAGATCAAGGACGCCACCAGGGATGACGTTTTCCGGTTTATGGATCGCCTGAAACTCGTCTTGCGCGGGACGTCTTTAGGCGACGTGCACAGCCTGCTCCTCTACCCGGCGATTGCATCGCACCGCGACATTTCGCCTCGGCAAAGGCAGAGGTTGGGCATACACGATGGAGTGGTGAGGTTGTGCGCGGGGATCGAGTCCGTGGACGACATTATCGCCGACCTGGAGCAGGCGCTCGCTTAGCCGGGTCTACTCGGCTCGAAGCGCCTCGGCCGGGTCGATGTGTATTGCGCGTACTGCGGGCAACCATGCCGCGATTAACGCTAGCGCAAGCGCCGCAGCCGCGCTGAACGCGTAGATAAACGGGTTGAGCGGAGAGATCCCCAGCAACCACGACCCGGTGGAGCGCGCGGCCGCAAACAGTAGCAGTAAACCCATCGGAATTCCCCACGCGGCAATACGAACAGAGTCCGTCAACACCATACGTTGGATTGCGATCGGGGACGCTCCCAGAGCCAATCGCAATCCGAACTCGTGTGTCCTGCGGTTGACTGCATATTGCTGCACGCCGAAAAGCCCGGCAGCCGTGAGCAGCACACTGAACATTGCCAGACCACCGCTGATGTCTGCCATTATCCGGTCGGGGGAGAGCGAACCGTCCATCTTATGCCTTAAAGTTTCTGAGGAAAGGATCTCGACGCCCGGATCGTAATCCTTCACTTCACGGCGGAGTACATTCGCCATCTTCTGCGGGTCGTCAAGTGTTTCCACGATCAAGGTGATGTCGTTCGACGGCGCCTGGTTAAAGGGCAGCCACAAATAGGGCTGGGGAGGTTCACGCAAGTAATTCGCAGGCCCGTTCTCGGCCACGCCGACAATCTGCCTTGCTTCGCTGTCGATTTTCAGCCATTGCCCAATGGGGTTTGAAACCGGGAACGCCTGTCGGGCGAATTCCTGCGATATCACTACCACTGGGGCGCTCCCCGGCTGGTCGACGCCGCCGATGCCGCGTCCCGCAAGAATTCGGGTATCCATCAGTCCAAAGTATTTGTCGCCGACGTTATTCAACGGGACGGTGAACGGTTGTCTTCCCAGTATCCCGACTCGAGCCGTTAACCCGCCACCCACGCCGCTGAGAGGAAATCTTCGAGCAAACGTTGAGTCGCGCACGCCCGCGACGTTCGCGAGCCGCGCACAGATCTGTTCACACCATCTTCCTGTACCGATGCGCCAACCCGGCGCCACGGTCATGACCAGGATCTTCTTCTGCGGGTCGAATCCGGGCCGGATTGCGAGGGCGTTGCGCAGGCTCACCAGATACAGGCTGCCTAAACCGAACAGAGCGATGCTGACCGCGACCTGTCCCATAAGCATCACGTCGCTCCCCCAGATTCGTCGGAAACCTGTGGCGCCCATGGGACATTTCAGCATCTCGGCGACGCCCAGGCGGACCGCATGCCGGGCTGGCGCCAGGCCGGAGAAAAGCACCGCGAGGACGACCGCGAAGATTACGTACGCGAGCGCCCGGTAATCGAGGCGAATCCCGAAATCCAGAGACGCATTGATGGAGGCGAGAAACTGCGATGTCTTGTCCATCAGCATCCTCGCCAGAAGGACTCCGCAAGCTGCACCCGGCAACGCAATCAGGCTTGTCTCAAGTAACAACTGCTGTGCAATCCGCTTGGTTCCCGCACCAAGGGCGAGCCGAACGCCCATCTCATTTCTGCGCGTTTCCGTCCGCGCCAGGCGAAACTGCGCGACATTTGCACAGGCAACAAACAGGACGAGCGAAAGAGAGAGCAGGAAACCGCCGCCGAATATTACGTTGGCGGTCCAGTTTGGAGCAAACCTTGCTGCGAGAATCGTTCCGGGACTACCGGCACGCGCCGGCCTGCGTTTACCTGGGCCCCGGATCGCGGCATCCAGTTGCGCCATTGCACGCTGCGGTGTAATGCCCGGGTTTAGCCGCGCTACGATTTCGAATTGATCGTAGTCATCGCTGAACACTGTTGACCATGCTTCATGACTGGTCCATACGTCATTGGTTCGCCCTCGGAGCAGACCGGTGAATTCTCTCGGCATGACACCGGCAATGAGGAACGGTTTCTTGTTCAAGAGGACGGTCTTACCCACGACGTTCATGTAGCCGCCGAACCGCCTCTGCCACAGCCTGTAACTAAGCACAGCTTGCGGGTGTCCGTCTATGGACGCCACCGTCGCGATTCCGAACAAAGGCTTAACGCCTGCCACCGAGAAGTAGTTCTCCGTGGCAGGTTGCGCCGGAACTGACTCGTTCTCATCACCCGTAACCATCATCACCGAGCGGCGCTGATAAGCGGCCAGTTCACCTAAGCCTGCTGCGACGGATGTCATTTCGTTGTAGTCTTCCAGACGGTATGAGGTGACGCTTCCATCTGGATCGAACGAGACGAGTTGAAAAAGTCGCCGCGGATCGTGCACGGGCAGAGGACGCAACAGAGTCGCGTCAGCCGCGCTGAACATGCCCGCAGTCAAACCGATTCCGAGGGCAATTGAAACAATGCAAAGGGCCGTTTCGCCGGGGCTTTTGCTCAGAACTCGCAACGCGGTCCGGAGGTCGTTCCAAACCGAGTGGAAGACTTCCATTCTGATGAGATTGCTGTGCAATTCGTTGACCACGGTGTTCGATACTATGGAGGCGACCATGAGAGTCAGCGCGGACGAATTGCGGCAGCACTACGCGAGTCTGTCGGATGAGGAACTTGTCGCGATAGAAAGAGACGACCTCGGCGAGGTTGCTCGACACTGTTATGACGAGGAGATTCGTCGCCGGGGACTAACTCCCAGCGACAGCCGCACATCTGAGCCGGAGCCGGATCGCGGAGACGAACCGATTGTAGTGCGCACCTTCCACGCCACCGGCGAGGCGAAGCTCGCGCAATCTGTCTTGAGATCCGCGAATATTCCTTGCTACGTGGAGGACGAGTCGTCAAAGTGGGATCTGAGTGGGTTGCGTCTCATGGTCCCGGCGTCTTATTTCGATGACGCGCGGAAGCTTCTCAACTCCGAGGTCCGAGCCGATGACATCGAAGCCGAGCCGTGGGACGGACAAACGCACCACCGCTTTGTCGAGACCAACGGAATACGAATGCACTACGTGGAAGCGGGATCGGGACCCCTGGTCCTGCTGTGTCACGGGTTCCCGGAATCGTGGTATTCATGGCGCCATCAAATCAGCGCACTGGCGGAGGCAGGCTATCACGTAGTCGCACCGGACATGCGCGGGTACGGTCAGACGGATCGCCCTGCGCCTGTCGAAGCTTACGATATTTTTCAACTCGTCGGCGATATTGTCGGCCTGATTAATGCGATGGACGAGGCTCCAGCGGTCATCGTAGGACACGACTGGGGTGCCTGGATAACGTCCTATGCCTCCCTGCTTCGTCCCGATCTGTTCCGAGCAGTTGCGCTGCTGAGCGTGCCATACACGCCAAGGCGCGCGTTCAGCCAGACGCAATGGGAACAACAGAAATATCCGGGAAGAGTCTTTTATCAGGCCACATTCCGTTCTCCGCAGGCCGACTCGGTTATGGCGTCCGATGTTCGGGGCCGCTTATTGGCGGGCCTGTGGAGCGCGTCGGGCGATGCGCGTGCGGAGTGGCGTTGGAAGCTGGTGAGCGATCCCGCGAATCCTTCCCCCCGCCACGCGTTTCCGACAAGCCTGCCGCCTTGGCTCACGAGCAAAGACCTGGATTTTCTCGAGAGCGAATTCAAGCGTACGGGATTTACCGGTGGCCTGAACTACTACCGCAACACGGATCGCAACTGGTCGCTGACGCCGTTTCTCGATGGCGCCAAACTGCTCCATCGGACGCTGTTCATCGCGGGCGAGAAAGACGCTGTCCTGGAATTCCTGGATGAGGAGTATGAGGCACTGGACGAGAATGTGCCCAATCTCTGGCGGAAAGAGCTGATATCCGGAGCCGGCCACTGGATCCAGCAGGAACGTCCTGCGGAGGTCAACCGGCTGCTTCTCGAGTTTTTAAGTGAGGTCGAAGCGGGCGAGCGCGCACAAATTAGCTGAGGCGCCAATGCCAGCAAAATCTAACATCGTTTCAGTGCCGGTTCTGGTGGTGGAACGACGAATCTATCTCATCCGCGGACGAAAGGTGATGATAGATAGAGAAATCGCCGAACTGTACGAAGTTCCAACCAAGGTTCTAAACCAGGCGGTTCGCCGTAATGTCGATCGCTTCCCGGCCGACTTCATGTTCCAGCTTACGCGCCCGGAAGCTGATTCTTTGAGGTCACAAATTGTGACCTCAAACGATGGCCGCGGCGGTCGCCGTTACAGCCCGTACGCGTTCACTCAGGAGGGTGTGGCGATGCTCTCATCGGTTCTCCGAAGCGAACGAGCCGTAAAAGTCAACATCGCGATCATGCGAGCATTCGTCAAGCTGCGCGAAACGTTAGCGACGAATCGTGATCTTGCCATTCACCTCGAAAAGCTGAAGAAGGAACAACACCATCAGGGCAAGCAAATCAAACGCGTGTTCCTGATCGTCGAGAAATTGCTGGAACCTCGACCGATCCCTCCAGTCCCACCGAAACGCCGCATCGGCTTCAGATGAATCAACACGGGGGACAATTCGAGAACTGTGTCCTTAATGCGATCGAGAGGTTCTCGATGTTCAACCCGGGTCAGCGTGTCGGCGTGGCAGTCTCAGGAGGCGCCGATTCTGTTTGCCTCCTGCACGTTCTCCGGGAACAGGCCTCACGCTGGAATCTGCAACTCTCAGTCATTCACGTCAACCATCATATTCGCGGCGAAGCCGCCAATCGCGATGCCCGCTTCGTCCACGAGCTAGCCGATGCCTTTGCCGTCCCAATTCACCACCGCGATGTCGACGTCCCTGCCCGGGGTGGCAACCTTGAACAGGAGGCACGACTTGCTCGATATGCCTACTTCCACGAGCTGCTGAAAAGCGGCGAACTGAAACGCGTCGCGACGGGGCACACCCGATCCGACCAGGCCGAAACAGTGCTCTACCGCTTCCTCCGAGGCTCTGGGCTCGCCGGCCTGTCCGGAATTCGCCCGTCGACAAGGGAAGGAATCGTCCGTCCGTTACTCTATGTAACTCGAAACGAGGTGCTGAATTGGTTGGGCGAACGGGGAATTGCCTGGCAGGAAGACTCCACGAACGACGATCGGGCCTACGTCCGCAACCGCATCCGTCACGAACTCCTGCCCCGGCTCCAGGCCGAGTACAACCCGGGGCTTCCTGACATCCTGGCCAATCTTGCCGAAGTCGCCCGAGATGAGGAGGACTGGTGGGAAAGCTACATCTCGCAGACGGATTGGCAACGTAATCTCAATGTGAACGACTTGCGGGACCGGGCGGTGGCTCGAAGGAGGCTTCGCCGGGAAATGGCAGCTCAAAAAGGCGACCTGCGGGGGATTAGCTTCGAGCACATAGAAGCCGTTCTGGAAATGGCGCGTTCCAGGGGTGGGCACGGGCAGGTTTACGTCCCCGGTCTTGAGATCACGCGTTCCTTCGACCAGATCCGGATCAAGCCAACGACTCAAAGAACCTTCGAGAAACCCGAGTTTCGCCTGAGCGTCCAACCTCCAGCCTCGGTGGAACTACCTAACAATGCTGGACTTATCGAATTAAAGCTGAAAACGCCCCCGGGAGCCGAAGAGAATCCGCAAACATATGATATCCTTGAGGATGAACTAGATTGGCAACGTATCGCTCCGCCCGGTCGGTTAGAATTGCGTAACTGGAGACCCGGTGATCAGTACTGCACAGTGGGTCATTCCCGCAAACGCAAGCTCAAAACCCTCTTTCAGGAGGCCCGTATACCCTTGTGGGAACGTCATGTTTGGCCGATCCTTACGTATGAGGGTGAAATTGTTTGGAGTCGGCGTTTCGGCCCAGCGGCGGAGTTTCGAGCGGGGGAAGGCTCTCAGACGGTACTCCGGATTATCGACTCCGTTGCAAACCGAAGTTGAATCGGTTACGTCATGGATAACGTCCAATGTGGTGAAGGGTGGGGGAAGTACGTTCGTAGGGAGAAGGCATGAACTCTAACGTCAAGACCGCAATTTTCTGGATCGTCATTATCATGGTGGTCGTTTTGCTGTGGACGGTGGTCCGGCAGACGAAATCGCGCCCCGACGCGCAGCTCTCGTTCACGCAACTGCTGAGCGAGATCCAAAACGACAAGGTCAAGACGGTCACAATCACGGGCAACGACGTTCATGGCGCTTACAACGGGGACAACTCGGAATTCCATGCCGTTATCCCGCAGAACTATCAACCGCTGATCGACGCCATGATCCAAAAGCACGTCGAGGTGAAGTATCAGAAGGAAACGGCTAGCAATTGGGTTTCGATCCTGATCAATGCCATTCCCTTCGTCCTCCTGCTAGCCTTCTGGATCTTCATGATGCGCCAGATGCAGAGCGGTGGTAACAAAGCCCTGAGTTTCGGCAAAAGCCGCGCGCGGCTGCATTCGTCCCAGCAGAAGAAGGTGACATTCAAGGACGTCGCGGGCGTAGAAGAGGCGAAAGAGGAGCTACAGGAGATTATCGAGTTTCTCCGCGAACCGCAAAAGTTCCAGAAGCTGGGCGGCCGCATTCCGAAAGGTGTGCTCCTGATCGGTCCTCCGGGAACGGGCAAGACGTTGCTGGCCCGGGCGATCGCCGGCGAGGCGAATGTGCCATTCTTCTCGATCTCGGGTTCGGATTTCGTGGAAATGTTTGTCGGCGTCGGAGCGAGCCGCGTTCGCGACCTGTTTGAACAAGGCAAGAAGAATGCGCCGTGCATCATCTTCATCGACGAAATCGACGCTGTCGGCCGGCATCGTGGTGCTGGTCTGGGCGGCGGACACGACGAGCGTGAGCAGACCCTGAACCAACTGCTGGTCGAGATGGACGGGTTTGAATCGAACGAAGGCGTCATCCTGGTAGCTGCGACGAACCGTCCGGACGTTCTGGATCCTGCCCTGCTGCGGCCAGGCCGCTTCGACCGGCGCGTGGTAGTGGGCCGGCCCGATGTGAAGGGCCGTGAAATGATTCTGAAGGTCCACTCGAAGAAGACGCCGTTGTCGGACGACGTTGAGCTGGGCGTTCTCGCGCGCGGCACCCCCGGTTTTGCCGGTGCCGATCTTGCCAACCTGGTGAACGAAGCCGCATTAATCGCAGCCCGTCAGAATCGCAAAGTCGTCACCATGTCCGATTTTGAGCTGGCCAAGGACAAGGTGATCATGGGCGTCGAGCGCAAGTCGCTGATCATCAGTGACGAAGAAAAGCGCAACACGGCCTATCACGAAGCGGGCCACGCACTGGTTGCAGCCTCGTTAAAGCACGCCGATCCGCTGCACAAGGTTACGATCATTCCGCGCGGCATGGCCCTGGGCGTCACGATGCAGTTGCCGATTGACGACAAGCACTCGTACCACAAAGACTATCTGGAAGCGCAGATTGCCATCCTGATGGCTGGCCGTATCGCCGAAGAAATCTTCATGCACCACATCACGACGGGCGCGGGTAATGACATCGAGCGCGCTACCGAGATGGCACGCAAGATGGTTTGCGAATGGGGCATGAGCGAACTCGGGCCCATGGCCTTCGGCAAGAAGGAAGAGCAGATCTTCCTGGGCCGTGAGATCGCACAGCATCGCGATTACAGCGAAGCGACCGCCATCCGCATCGACGAGCAGGTCCGAAAACTTGTGGAAGACGGCTACACCGAAGCCCGGCACATCATCGAAGAGAAAAACGACGCCTTGATTCGTATAGCCGAGGCTCTGTTGGAGCGTGAAGTTCTTGATGGCGCCGAAGTGAAGATGCTGATCGATGGCGAGGCCCTTCCGGCCGTAGCCTCTCCGAAAACGCCGCGGCCCAACGAACCTGAGAAGCCGGCCATCCGCCCTGAAGGCGGCCACACCGTTCCAGGGCTCCTGGGCGGTCCCGCGCCGGCTTAATGGTCCCAGCCTTCCCTGTCTACCTGTTCGACGTAGACGGCACCCTGGTGGACTCCGCGTGCGATATATGCGGAGCCATCCAGGAGGTGCTGAAATCGACCGGATGCAGCGAAGTTGAAGATGCGTTCCTGCGCGGTTATATCGGCCGTCACCTGATCGATCTCTTTCAAGATCTTTTCCCCGAATACACGGACCAGCAGGTTGACGACCTGATCGTCCACTATCGCCAGGTTTATCCGGCGCGGAACCACGGCATGACGAAGCGCTATCCCGGCGTTGCCGAGATGCTCGCTGTTTTGCCTGGGCGAAAGTCGACCGCGACCACGAAGGGAACGCCGACGACAAGAATCGTACTCGAGAAGTTCGGGCTTCTGCCGTACTTCAATCACGTGCAGGGCACCGATGGATTCCCGGCGAAACCTGAACCCAACGTGATCTTTGCTTCACTCGAGGCCCTCGGCGCCGGCAAGGAAGACTGCCTCCTGGTGGGCGATTCTCCCGCCGACATGGAAGCGGGACGCCGCGCTGGGGTGAGGACCTGTGCGGTCCTCTACGGGTATGGGCAGCGTGAGGATCTTCTTCGACTCAAACCCGACTACGCGATCGAACATCCCTCCGAGCTCGTGCCCGCCTGAAATGGTCCTCGAAACAGAACGCCTCATCCTCGAAAAGTGGGAACCCTCCGATTGGGAGGTATTCCGTCCCATTGCGACCGACCCCGAGGTGATGCGCTACATCACGGGAGGCGTGCCCTGGACCGACGAGCAGATCAAAGCATTTGTCAATCGTGAGTCGCAAAGGTATGTCGAGCGTGGCTACTGCCGTTGGCGGCTGCTTCTGAAACCCGGCGGAGAGTTTATTGGATTTTGCGGCGTCGGTTCTTTTCGTGATTACCCGGAACCGGAGATTGGCTGGTGGCTGGCTCCGGCATACTGGGGCCGCGGCCTCGCAACGGAAGCGGCCACGGTTGCGCTTCGGGACGCCTTGGAGCGAGTAGGTTTGCGGCGGATTGTCTCGGTAGCCCGGCCTGAAAACGTCGCTTCAACACACATCATGGAAAAGATTGGGCTCCGCCTGGAAACCCCTTTCGAGTACGACGGCCTGCAGCTTGTGCGATACGCTATTTCCCGCGACCCTTCACCCATAAATCGATAAAACGATTCGTGAGGTCGGGAGGGACCTGAGCAGTGACGTCCACCTTGCTTTGTTGCTGCTCCACCTTGATCGCGTCGTAGAGCTTCAGCAGGTCCGGCTGATTGTCCGGAGTGCTGAGCCGCCCCAGGCCGATAATCCCTTTCAGGGCGTCGTGCAGCCGTTTGGCATCCTGATCGGATCGGCAGATTGCGTTTGCGGTCAAATCGAGGCCGTTGCGAAGGTCGATTCCCAGGGCGGCGCTGTCGATCCCGCGGAAGAGCCGGATGACGCTGCCGAGATTGCTGTTTTCCGGCACGCCTACGTTCAAGTTCGGTGTGCCTCCTACCAGGGCCGCCCAAATCTGGGAATCCGCTGGAATGGATTTGACTCGCTCCGTCAAAGCGGGAGGAGTGCTGCCATGACTGCCGGCGTCAATAACGCCCTTGACGACAGTTGTCGAGCCTGCGATTGCCGTGCTTCCGTTCAAAATGACGACCGAGCGCGTGTCGTCACCAAACAGATTGTGGCTGTTGTAGGTGGAACGCCTGGCGCCTCCTGATTCGAGCCTGTGCTCCAGGTCAGCCGGGTTGAAATTTCCGCGTGCCAACAGGACACCCGTTTTACCGTTTGACACCGAAAGCAGTTGGGAGATGTCTTTCCGCGGGTCGAGGCCGGTCTGTTGGGTGAACTGCGCCAGGTTTGGAAGGTTCAGTGCGGCGATGTATTTCTGGTAAACGGGCGTGTTCCGGATCGCGTCGGCATTCACGCCGAGCAGGAAGACGGCGTCGGCCGGGATGTACTTTGCCAGCTCGGGATCGACATGGAAGACGTTTGAGGGTTGTCTCTTCTGGCAGTTCGTTAGCAGCAGGCAAGCTGCGAACAGTATTAACCGGCCGCGGCGGAACACCAATGAAGGCAGATTCTTGGACATTTAGAAATCGCGACGCGCGAAAACGATTAAAGCCACGCCCAGTACCGTGGCTCCGAATATGGCCGAACTCCAGATGGGCATGTAACTCGTGAACTCCTGATCCCGAATCATGCTCAGGGTCATTGCGCCCAGGTCGTAGATCTTGGGCAGCGTGTAATAAAGGAATCGCCAGACGTTGCGCGACCATTCGGAGGACAGCAATTTCAACATGATGGTCACCTGCCCCAGCACCGCGCTGATGATCATCAGCGCGACCGCGACCATCGTTGCGAGCGCGGCGCTTTCGAACAGCACTCCGATGAGCACAACCACGGCCAGCAGAACGGCGAACACGAAGATGGTAGTCGCGATTGAGATCAGGAACGACTTGGACCAGATGCCGGTCTTCAGGCCAAAAATGATCCAGACGCCCATCACGAGATACACGACATTACATGAGATCACCAGCACATTGCCGATGTAGCGCCCCAACAGTATGTGGACTCGGGACACCGGCTTCGAGAGCAGAAGCTCGATGCGGCCTGGTTCGAGCACGCTCGGGATCAGGCCTGCGGAAGCAAAGACTGCCAGCACCATGCCCCAGACGTAAAGATACGTCGCAATACCCGCGTAAAAGCCGCGAACCAGCTTTTCGAGATCGGTAGCGCGGGCGCTGTTGCCGAACAACGACACGGTAGCCATGGCGCCCTCGACGATATCGATCTTCAGCAGGAACAGGAAGAACAGGATCATCGCGGTCGACAGGCCGAACAATCCCCAGAAAATCTTGCGCGCGAACGCCTCGCGAAACGTGTCCACGATGAGTGCGATTGTTGCCGTCATTTGTCCACCGTCTTAACGAATACCTCTTCGAGTGTGCTGGTGGTGGGTACCACCGCCTCGATCTCGCATTTCTCGGCGCGTAACAGGTCAACTGCCTGATTAACCTCCTCGCGCGTCGAGAACTGAAAATCCACCAGGCCGTCGCCGCGTGGTGACGCCGCCGCAGACTTGCCCAATCGATCGTGAAGCTGCTCGGGCACCTGCGCGGCGGTGAGGCGGTATCCCTTGCCTGCTGTCAAATCGCGCACGCGGCCGCTCAGCGCCACCTTCCCCTGGTGCAGAATCGCGACATCGTGGCAAAACAGCTCCACCTCGACCAGCAGGTGCGAATTGATGAAGATGGTGACGCCTTTCTCCTCGAGCGCGGTGAGAATCTCGCGAATGTGGCGGCGGCCTACAGGATCCACACCGTCTGACGGCTCATCCAGGATGAGCAGGCTTGGTTCATGCATCAGAGCTTGGGCAAGGCCCAAGCGCTGCAGCATGCCCTTCGAATACTTGCCGATCCGCACGTCGCCCCATTTATCCAGGCCTACCTGCTCCAGCAACTCCGGAATCCTCTGCTTCCGGCGCGTGGACTCCACCCCCGATAGGGCAGCGTAAAAGTCGAGCATGCCGGTACCGGTGAAATACGTCGGGAAGCGGTGATTCTCGGGCAGGTATCCAATCGGCCTGCGGGCTTCCGGATCGGAAACCGGGTGCCCGAACACCATGGCAGAGCCTGCGGTTGGGTGGACCGCGGAAAGCAGCATCTTCACGAAGGTGGTTTTGCCGGCACCGTTCGGACCCAACAGTCCGTAGGTTGCGCCGCGCTGAACGTTCAACGAAATGCCGTCGACGGCTCGCACCTCGCGACGTTTCCAGCGCGTCCGGAAAACCTTTGTGAGACCACTGGTTTCTATAGCGTACTCGGATGACACAAACTCTAGGATACGAAAACGATGTTATGCAGCGATCAGGCGATCCACTTCCGCGACGTCCTCTGTGCTCAGCGCCCAATCGCCGGCTCTCACGTTTTGCTCTACCTGTTCGGGTTTTGTCGCGCCGGCAATCACACTCGCAACTTGCGGACGTGACAACAGCCAGCTAAACGCCAGCTCCAGGATCGTGTGCCCGCGTTCCTGGCTGAACTGTTCCAATCGCTCGACCAGCGCGAAATTTGCATCGTTCAGGTAGCGGTCTGCCAAGCCCTTCCATCCGGCGAACCGCGTCCCCTCCGGAGCCGCAACGCCGCGCTTATATTTTCCAGTGAGCATGCCGCTCGCGAGTGGGAAATAAGGCAACAAGCCGAGCCCATACTTCTGCATCACCGGCTGAAGTTCCTTCTCGATGCCGCGCACCAGCAGGCTGTACTCATCCTGGCAGCAGATGTAGCGGTTCAGGTTCAAGTGCCGCGAAATCCATTGCGCCTCGACCACCTGCCACGCCGGGAGATTCGAACCCCCGATGTACCGCACTTTCCCCTGGCGGACCAGGTCGTCCAAAGCGCGCAACGTCTCCTCCATTGGGGTTGTTGGGTCGGGGAAATGGAGCTGGTAGAGGTCGATCCAATCGGTCTTCAATCGCGACAGGCTGCCCTCTGCCGCGGACATGATGTAGCGCCGCGAAGCACCCTTCTTGGTGCCCGCCTCATTCATTTTGCCGCCGAACTTGGTGGCCAGCACGATGTTCTTGCGCCGATCGCCAAGCACCTGGCCGAGAATCGTCTCCGATCCTCCGAAATTGCCATAGATGTCGGCGGTATCGAAGAGCGTGGTTCCCAGATCGATCGCTTGGTCCACTACCCGCCGGGACGCCTCCAAATCGATCCGGGCGCCGAAATTATTGCATCCGAGGCCGACCAGGGAAACCTGCAGACCAGAACTGCCGAGATTGCGTGTCGTCATGCTACCGCTATGGTAGTGCAGGTTGCCGCGAGTCCAGATCTAGCGCGGGGTGAACGTGAAATTCGAAATGGCCAGTTCGTCGTTGCCCGGAATCAGGAAACCGAACTTGCCGGCCCCAACTCCCGGCCGCGACAGCGTGTCGATAACGGTCCAGGTATTCTCTTCCCGAAGCTTGTGAATGATGCTATTCGGGCCGACTTCGATCTGAAGCGTGAACGGCTCGTCGGTGTTTAGAGTCACTTTGGGCCGCTGCGTTTCCTTCCCGTCGGCCACGATCTTCGATTGCAGACTCTTCTTGTCGATCTGGAAGAGGATGTAGTTCTTCGAGTCTTCGTAGTTCAGGTACCACTGGATGCGTTTGCCGCCGAAAACCCGCCCACCCTTCACGAGTTGAGCCGCGAAGGTAAATACGCCGACCGCCGGGTGCGCAGCGTAGGGCACGAAGCCACCGCCCTTGTGGATTATCCAACCGCTGTCGGGTGTCCACTCGCCGGGATGCTCCCAGTCCGACTTGACCGCAGGCTTTTGTTGTATCGCCCCGCCTTCCTTCGGAAGTCGCAGCTCAGCATTCACCTGTTCGCCCTGATTCACCACCACATTGGTAGAAGCCTCGTTGTACCCAGGCGCACGGGCGACCAACGTGTAGGACCCCATTGGCAAATTGTAAGTGCCGGGTTGTACGGCGCGTCTTCCTTCGGGTCCCCGAAGGAAAATCTGTGCGTCCGCGGGGCTGACGGTGATCTTGAGCGTGCCGGTTGCCTTTGCGAGGGTGACCGCCTCACCCGTCAGTTCGACGGTCTGACCCGGCGGGAAATTCAGCTTGTGCGCCTTCGTCACATACTGATCTTTCCGAATCTCAACGGTGTGCTCACCAGGTTGTACATTCGAAAACGACAGTGTGCCGTCGGTCTCAATCGCACCTGCGCGATCCTTATCAACGAATACCTCGGCTCCGGGGGTTCCCTCTTTCACGTGCAGCACGGCGATCTTGGGAATGGCTTGCAGCTTGAAGGTGAGCCGCGCCTCCGCTCCGCGCTTGACTTGAGCTGTCTGGTCCGCGACATCCTGGAAGCCTTCCTTCGCGACCGTGATCTTGTAATCCTTTGGCGCGAGGTTGGGGATCCAGAGTTGTCCGCGTTTCGTCTTACGCGGGTACGGCTTGCCATCAAGCGAAACCGTCGCTCCGTCCTCGCCCGCCATCACCACCAATGTTCCACCGCTGGTATCTGCATTCACCCATGCGGTTATGACCGGCGACGGTCCAACGGAGACGACGAGCTTTCGCTCCTCTTTGCCGTCATTCAGCTCGATTTCATGGTCGCCTTGAGTCACGCCGGTAATGTCCATACCGGTTGGGCTGGAATCACCCTTCGCGGCGCCGTCCAGGCTCACCTTTAACGGTGGTCCGCTGGTTTCCAAGTGAATCTGATCGCCGAAACTGCTCGCGACCACCGCAACCAGGTTATTGGCTGTTAGAGGGCCCGTCATCGACGTCGGCGTGCCCGGTGCTACCTGAAACGCGAACTTCGCTTCAGTTCCCGGCTTCTGGGCAATTCTGAGGGTGTGTGCTCCGGGCGCTACCGAGTCGATGGTTTGCTGGCCATCCTGCAAGGCTCCGGATGGCTTGTCGTCCAGGAACACCTGGCCGCCGTTCTTGAGGTCGGTGAAAATGCGCAGCGTCTGGGACTGGGGAGCGAGGGTGAGATTGAGGAATACAGGATGACCGGCCGCCACGGTGATGTCCTGAAACGCCGGCAGGTAGCCCGGCAGAGTGAAGTCCATCTTATACGTGCCCGGCTTCAGATCGAGCCGCAAAGTCGACTTGCCTTTGGGCTCATTATTCACGCGAACAGCGGCTCCCGATGGGGACGTCACAACCTCGACCGGAATCAGCGTCAGATCGACAGGCTCGACCTTGGGCGGCGGGTTCTTCTTTTTCGAGATGATGATTCCGCCCATCACTAGGGCCGTCAGTGCCAAACCGATGCTTCCGCCGATCAGTGCTGGTTTTTTCCAGTCGAAAGAGGGCGGCGGAGGCGGCGCTGGTGGAGGAGTTTGCCGCACCGGCGGAATGTAGACCTCATGCAATGCGCTGGCCGATTCGGTGATCGGATGCGCGGCCACAGGCTCGGGCATCATGAGAGGCTCGTGCGCCGGTAGGGGTTCGTTCATCGGCACCGGTGTCGGATGCGAACTCAGCTCCGGAAAATTCGACGTGAAAGAACCCGAGGTTTTCAATCCAGGATCTGTGGTCTTGGTGCCGACACTGGTCTGTCGCGCACCCACGGAGCCCTGCTGCTTCAACAACATGCCACGGTTCACCAGGTGCTGCTTCACATCTGAAACCAGCAACTGCACCTCGAACTCGGCGGGATGTTCCTTATTGATTTGTTCGATCCGATAGAAAATGGGTTTCAGTGCCCCGAGGTCTGGCACTTCTTCAATCTGGGCGTCCAGACGCCGCAGCTCATCGAGGATTGGATTTAGGTTTGACCTGTCTTCCACACGGAACCCCGCATCACAGATTATATAGAAATCAAGAAGTGCGCGGAACGACGAATACGTTTCAACTGTAACCCAGTGCGCCGCTCTTCGCCAGCCGCGCTAGAATTACCCATGTATGCGCAGCGAATGGATTCTTCCCCGTCTTAACGATTCAATCCGAACCCAGATACACTATGCCCGCAAAGGCCTGATTACGCAGGAAATGGAGTTCGTTGCCAGACGCGAGAGACTTTCGGGTGAGTTGGTGCGGGAGGAGGTCGCTCGCGGGCGGATGATCATTCCCGCTAACATTCATCACACGAATCTGGAGCCCATGTGCATCGGCGTGGCTTCGCTTTGCAAGATCAACGCCAACATCGGCAATTCCTCGACCACGTCAAATGTGGACGAAGAACTCGAGAAACTGCGGTACTCCGTGAAGTATGGCGCCGACACCGTGATGGATCTCTCCACCGGGGGCGACATTCCGGAAATCCGCAAGGCAATCATCGCGCATTCGCCGGTACCGATCGGGACGGTCCCCATTTACGAAGCGCTCGCGCGAGTGCGGCGAGTCGAAGACCTCAACATCCGGGTGATGCTGGAGGTTATCGAAGAACAGGCTGAGCAAGGCGTGGATTACATGACCATTCACGCCGGTGTGCTGGTTCAATACATTCCGCTGACCACTCGCCGCGTCACCGGCATCGTCAGCCGCGGCGGAGCGATTCTTGCCGAGTGGATGGTGAAGAACCATCGCCAGAATTTCCTATACGAACATTTCGACGAGATTTGTAAGATCTTTCAAAAGCATGACGTCAGCTTCTCGCTGGGTGACGGGCTACGTCCCGGAAGCCTCGCCGATGCCAGCGATGAGGCGCAGTTCGCGGAATTGAAGACGCTCGGCGAACTGACGAAGAAGGCTTGGGAGTATGACGTTCAGGTGATGATCGAAGGTCCCGGCCATATCCCCATGGACCAGATTGAAATGCAGGTGGTGAAGGAGCGGGAGATGTGTTACGACGCTCCGTTTTACACCTTGGGGCCTCTCGTGACCGATTTCGCTCCGGGTTACGATCACATTACATCGGCAATCGGTGCTGCCATGATTGGCTGGCACGGTGCGTCGATGCTGTGCTACGTGACGCCCAAGGAGCATCTCGGCTTGCCCAACCGGGAAGACGTGAAGGCGGGCATCATGGCTTATAAGATTGCAGCGCACGCGGCTGACATCGCACGGCACCGGCCTGGAGCCCGCGATCGCGATGACGATCTTTCGCGTGCCCGCTATGCTTTCGATTGGAAACGTCAGTTCGAGTTGTCGCTCGATCCCGAGACCGCGCAGGCGATGCATGATGAGACGCTGCCGGAGGAGGGATTCAAGGATGCAGCGTTTTGCTCGATGTGCGGGCCCAAGTTCTGCTCTATGAACCACTCGGCTAAGACCGAGCATTTCACGGCGGAAGATGCGGCTGCGGTTTTGGCGCAGATCGAGCCCGCCGCTGCTGCCGGCGACTAGGTCGCGGGCGAAATTCGACGTGCGTGCAGGCGGTGGAGGGGTGGAGCAGGGCCTTCAGCCTGCCATTGGACCTCACCGAGAACGCACAGGCGAAACCGCCTGCGCCACCTTCTACATCCTCCAAATTCTTCGCAGCACCCGAGTCGACGCTACGCGAGCGGTTCGGGCTTCTTCACAAAACGCTCAATCACTGCATCCGCCGTCCGATAAGTGAGTGCGACAGCAGTGAGTGTCGGGTTGCCGGACGGATTTTGAGGGAACGCGGACGCGCCCAAAACAAACAGATTCGGCGTCTGCCAATGCTGCAGGTAAGGGTTCACGACGGAGTTCGCCGGCTTGGCGCCCATGATCACGCCGCCCTGAATGTGTGTCGACTGATAGCGCGTCGCATCGTACCGTTTCAATCCCGGGAATGGTGTGACTTCTACCGCACCCATCGCTCGCGCGATCCCCTCAGCTTTGCGGCTCATGAATGCCGCCATGCGCCGCTCGTTGTCACGCCAGTCAATTGTCAACCGCAACAATGGATCGCCATAGCGGTCTTTGTATGTCGGGTCCAGGTCCATGATGTTATCGCGGTACGCGAGGTGCTCGCCGTAAAAAGAAATGCGTCCGGTGCGGTCGTAGTAGTGCAGCGCCGCCTTCTTCCACTCCGGTCCCCAACGGGCTTTAACCGTTGTGGGAGTCACACCGAAATTCGCCATCGGACGAAAGCCGTAGCATACGGTGTAAATCGTTCCACCGCGTAAGAAGTCCAGCCCGCTGTGATCGAATACGTCGCCATCGAAATCGCCGATCGCAAAGCCGGCCGACCCAGCGCCCATAAAGCGATTCAGGGGCTCTTTGAAGAACGCCATGGCGGCCGGAATGGAAATGTGATGCGTGAGATTGCGCCCGACGCCACCCTCGGGTCCGATCTTCGATAAGAGCAACAGCCTTGTGTTGTTCAACGTCCAGGCGGCCAGAAACACGATGCCTGCTGGTTGGAAAATCTCCTCGCCGGCGCTATTAACGTAAACCACACCGCGAGCCTTCCCATCTTCGGTCTCGATGCGGCGCACCCAACATCCTGTACGCAGTTCGAAATTCCGACGGCGGTTCACCACCGGCAGGACAGTATTCGTCGGCTGCGCCTTGGCGCCGATCATGCACCCGTAGCGCTCGCAGTACCCGCAGTAGACACATGCTGCGCGAGACACACCGTCGGGATTCTTATAATCGACGCTTGTGGTCGCGGCCGGCAAGGGATAAGGATGATACCCCAGTTGCTTCGCGGCATCGCGGAAGAGGGTGGCAAGATACGGTGTCCTGGTGGGCGGTGTTGGATACTCCTCGCTGCGGCGGCCTTCAAAAACATTTCCGCCGTCCACCTTGCGCCCGAGCAAGTTGCCCGCCTTGCCGGAAATCCCCATCATCTTCTCGGCCCGTGTGTAATAGGGCTCCAATTCGTCGTAAGTGACGCCCCAGTCCTGAATCGTGTGGTCGGACGGAAGCGACCTCGCACCATACTTCTCAACCGTCCGCGAGTACAGCTCAAAACAATCGGGGAGATAGCGATACGAAATCCCGCTCCAATGCTCGCCGGACCCACCGACGCCCGAGCCCGGCAGGAACGACCCATATTGCCGCACAGGAAGCGCCCGATCGCGCGGACTATGGCGGAATGTCACGGTCTCGTGACCGATGTCCTGCATCATTTTGAGCCGGATCGCGTAATCCAACTCGTCCATGTTGTCGCTGTACTTGCCGGGCTTATAGGCGCCGCCGCGTTCGAGGACCAGCACCGACATGGACGTGCGCGTTGCCAGTTCCTTGGCCATGACGAGTCCCGTCCACCCGGCGCCGACGATGACGGCGTCGACCTCGCGCAGCCGTTTCAAATCTCATCCTCGCTTGGCTTAACGGTGTGTCCTACGATCTGATACAGGCTTGCCGGCTTGGGTCGAAACGCCTTGCCGTTGTACTGCTCGACCTCGTCGGCATAGCTCATTCTAGGTCCTGGAAACCCGATCAAGCGCCAGCCCACCATGTCCGCATTGCCGCCATGCATGGGATCGCAAAACATACCTTCAATCGTGTGGGTTCTCAGAAGCTCGAAGAAGCGACTTCCCTCGATGCGTGTCAGCGCGGCGACCTGTTCGGCGGCGTTCAGCCGGTGCAACCCGGCAATCTGCTGCAGGCCTTCCCGGTAAATCTGCGCGGGACTGTCTTTGCCCTGATATCCCTGTTCCGGAACGCCCTTTTCAAACGGCCCGCTAGTATATCGATGCCGGTCGCGCCCGTATGGCCCGGCGAGTTGTCGATCGATATAAATCACGACACCAGCTTCATTCGCACCCGGCCCGGAATCATCGGACGGAAAAATCTGCGCCGCGGCCGCGGCAATATCCAGGGCCTCCTCACCCGTAAAAAACCGCAGCGGCACTGTCGTCTCGGTTTTCTGCCCATGGAGGCTGGTAAGGGCGCCGCCCATACCCACTGTCGACAACTTTAAGAAATGCCGCCGCCGCATATTGTGGTTCAGTATAGCGGCAGCCGGTCAACGATTACAGAGACGTGTGAATTGCGCCACCGGTCGCCCGAGCCACCGAACGATTCTCATCACTCCAGGAAAACCCACGCGACTTCCCTTGGACAGGTACGTCAAACTACCGGCCGATACGCCTCCGATCTCTTTGGCCACTTGCTGCCACGTTATACCCTTCTCGATTCGTCGTTCGTTCAAGGCGGCATGAAGTTTGTGTGTGTCGAACCGGAGCATCTGTTGGGGAGCGACCTCCGGCAACTTCGCTGTATTGCTGCCGGCCAACTCGCAGCCTGGCACAAACGACTCAGGCGTTCGATTCAACCACTGGAGCATCTGAAGAACTCCGTCGCCTTCCGCAACTCTCCTGGTGCGCAGACCGGTTACCGTTGACCGGGCGATCTGGTGGCGCGCGCGCCGTTCGCTGGCTCTGTTGATCTCCCGAAGAGCCTGGCTCCACGTGAGTCCACGCGCCTGGCGTTGCGCGTCGAGCGCCTCAAATAATGCTGCAAGATCGAAGTCGGTGGATATCATTCGAATATGGAACCCCGACTGCCGTTATATGCACTTTTGTCGCAGGTTCTCGTGGCCTTCACCATCGAATTCGACAACGAGTTCGAACACCAGGTGCCGCACCGTACCACGCGGTACGGTTCCACTCCAGGATCCGGTCCCTGGCTCGTTTCCATGGTGATGTGGCTGATGATCATGCGATACATTCCTGACGATGGTATCGCCGTTCAGGAGCTTCAAAAACGGACGGGGCTCGATGGCAAGTCCACACGGGCATGGCTGGTTCGGCTGAGCAAGTGGTGGGGCTACCTTGCGGTGGAATCGCGCGCGGCGGTTCACCCCACTCCCGGCGGACGCAAGGCGCTGCAGGCGTGGCGCCCACTGACGGGGACGATCGAAAAGCGCTGGCGCGAGCGGTTTGGCAAGGACAGACTCGATCAACTTTGGGCGTCGCTGCGAACGCTGGCCGACAAATTCGAGAAGAGGCTTCCCGATTATCTTCCGATCCTCGGATTCGACATGCTGAGCAAGCCGTCCGGGTGCGAAAGCTCCAGCAACACGCTGCCGGCACTTCTCGCGACTGTGCTCTTGACCTTCGCAGTAGAGTTCGAGATCGAATCCGGACTGTCGCTCGCAGTTTGCGCGAACGTACTTCGCCTGGCCGATAAGGATGGCGTTGGCCTGCGCGATTTGCCGCGGCTTTCAGGCGTATCGAAGGAAGCGATTGCCATGGCATGTGGTCGCCTGGAGGAGCGGGGGCTCGCGACTATGCAGTCTGAATCGCGAGTGAAGACTCTCGTGCTGACGCCGAAAGGCACGCAGACCCGGAAACTCTATCTGCGCCTTGTTGAGGACATTGAAGAGCGATGGCTGTCGAAATTCGGTTCGAGCACCCAGCACGCGCTACGACATCCCCTGGAGCAACTGGTCGCCGATCCGGCCTTGTTGCGGGGGGTCGAACCATATCCCGACGGATGGCGGGCCGCCGTGCCCAAACTGGACGTGCTCCCGCATTTCCCAATGGTGTTGCATCGCGGAGGATTTCCGGACGGCAGCTAAACTCGTGCGACGATAGCACTGATGAAAACGCTCCGCCTCGCGATCTGGGCTACCTGCGTCTGCTCTGCCGCCGCTCAGCAACTGGCCCAACCCGGAACCAAGTGGACTGAGGAACAGCTTCGACAAGCGGTGGCGCCGGCGCGAGTCGGCCGCAAGCTGACGCCGCGATCCTGGCCCGGCAATGCCCGCGTCGCTGTGTGCCTCAGCTTCGACGTGGACAATGAATCGTATTTGCTGGCGCGCGGTGAGACGTCGCCGACCACCCTCTCCGCCGCTGATTTCGGAGCGCAGAGTGGGCTGCCGCGAATCCTGCAACTCCTCGATCGCTACCAGGTTCCGGCGACGTTTTTCATTCCCGCAGTTAGCGCTCTCCTCCATCCCGAAATGATCCCGGCCATCCTGAAAAGCGGACGCAATGAAATTGGCGTACACGGTTGGATCCACGAGTTCCCGCCCGCGCTCGACAGCGCCGCGGAAGAGGAGCGGCTGATGAACCAGGCAATCGATTACCTGACCAAGGCTGCGGGCAAGCGGCCCGTCGGCTATCGCGCGCCATCGTGGGCGTTCAGCAAGAATACGCTCGGCCTGGTCCGAAAGAGCGGATTCCTCTACGACAGCAGCCTCCAGGCGATGGACGAACCGTACGAATTGATGTCGAACGGCGAGGATACCGGAATTGTCGAACTGGCCATCGACTGGACATTGACCGAAACCCCGTATCTCGGCCGCGGCGGAACATTGCCGCAACCGGAGTTGCTATTCCAGCTTTACAAAGACGAGTTCGACGGTGCGTACCAGGAAGGCACGATGTTTGTGCTGACGCTGCACCCTCATGTGAGCGGTCACCGCGCGCCGCTCGAACAACTGAACCGGCTGGTGGCGTACATGAAATCCAAACCCGGCGTCTGGTTCGCCACCGGCGAACAGATTGCGCGCTACGTGAAACAGTGATTATTTTTCCGGGCCCAGTATCCGATTCAACTCGGACATACGCTCTTCCAGCTCTTTCCGGAGCACGTCGTAGCGCTCGATGGCGTCGCGACCCACTTTTTGATCGGTCACGTTGGTAATGCTGTAAAGATACGTGATGTGCGTCTGAAGCTCCGGCTGGCTGTACCGGATCGAGGGCGTGATGAGGTGCGCGGCCAGTTCGTTGAGCTTGGTGAGTGTGTCGCCTGCACCGCCAGCCGAGTCTCGCAGCCGCTTCTGAGCATCGCGCACTCGAGCGACAACCTGGTTCACCTCGCTCACGAGGTCGCGAACCTTCATGTTGTGCTCGAACTGCTCGCGGAGATCGGTCGTCGTGACGTTATCCTTCAAAATCCGCGGATCCTCGACGATCGTCAGAGGCTCTGTTGCGCTCCATGATCCAGCGGTCAGCCGCAACGTGTATTTGCCGGGGACGGCCATCGGACCGCCGGGACCCTCGGGACGCGTCTGGCTCATCCAGGGACCGGGATAGCGCAGGTCCCAGGTGAAGCGATGCATGCCGGCGCCCTTCTCAAGCCTGGTCGGGCCACCGCGCATGCGGAACCCGCCCTCCTCGTCGTCGCCACCGCCCGTGTCGCCGCGGTCCTCGGCAGCACTGGCTCCGGCTGCGCTCGAAAAACTTCGAATCACCTTTCCGGACGAGTCGAGAACGTCGAGCGTAATGTCGCCCGAGGGAGCGCTTCCCAGGTAATAATCGATCATCGCGCCGGCCTGCGGATACTGAACACCAGACGTACGGCCGAGCCCCGGGATGCCGCCGCGGGCTGGGGTCCGAATCGCTTCACGCGGCGCGAATAGAGTTGCGGAATCCGACGCCACCTTGTCGCTCAACTGATGTAGCGGCGTCAGGTCGTCCAGAATCCAGAAAGAACGACCTTGCGTGGCCACTATGAGATCCTTGTGTGCGATTTTGATGTCGGTGACGGGTGTGTTCGGCAGGTTCAACTGAAACGACTGCCAGTGGCTTCCGTTGTCGAAGGAGATGTACATTCCGAACTCGGTTCCCGCATAGAGAAGCCCCGCCCGGTCGGGATCTTCGCGCACAACGCGCGTCGGTTCATCCACTGCAATGCCGTTGGAGCCGTCGGTAAGGCGTGTCCAGGTCTTTCCAAAATCGTCGGTGCGGTAAATGTATGGAGCGAAGTCACCCAGCAGATAACGATAGATAGCAGCGTAGGCGGTACCGGCGCGATGTGGGCTCGGCTCGATGTTTTGCACGCGTCCACCGGGAGCCAACCCAGCCGGCGTGACGTTTGTCCAGGTCTTGCCATCATCGCGTGTCACAAAGACGAGACCGTCGTTGGAGCCGGTCCAAATAAGGCCCTTCTGAACCGGCGATTCGCGAATCGTGTACAGCGTGCTGTAAACTTCCTCGCCCGTGGCATCGCGTGTGATCGGCTCTCCGCTGGGGCCCTGTGTTCCGGGAGGGTGCGCCGTCAGGTCCGGGCTGATCTTTTCCCATGTCACGCCGCCATCACGGGTACGATGCAGATATTGCGAGCCGTAGTAAACCACCCGCTGGTCGTGCGGCGAAACCTCCATTGGCGACACGCGTTGAAACCGGTAGATCAGCGTTGCGCCGCCGTTGCCATACAGCGACTCTGCGCCGATCCAGTAGCGCTCTTCGTCGGTTGTAGTCAAATTCTGACGACTGAACTGGCCTTTGCAACTCCCATAGACGATGTCCGGGTGGTCGAGATCTGGAATGATCGGCCCGGTCTCACAACCTGGTCCAACGCGGAAATCCTGACCGTTCCCGAGCGGGAGGCTCGGCACGATCACGGTCGTATTGTCCTGCTGCGCGCCGTAAACTCGATATGGATACTGATTGTCAACTGCGATCTGGTAGATTTCGGCAGTCGGCTGGTTGTTCTGTGTGCTCCAGGTCAGTCCGCCGTCGAGCGAGATATTAGCGCCGCCGTCGTTTCCCTGGATCATGTATTGAGAATTCTTCGGATTGATCCAGACATCGTGATTGTCGCCATGCGGCACTGGTGAACGGCGAAACGTCTTGCCCCCGTCGGTGCTCTTGAACCAGCCCTCATCGCCGATCCAGACGACATCGGAGTTGTTCGGATCGACGCCCAGGGTCGTGTAATAGAAGGGCCGCGTAATCAGGCTGCCCGAACCATTAATCAGGGTCCAAGTGCCGCCGGCGTCCTCGGATCGGTACAACCCCGACCCCGGCTTGGCTTCAATCAAAGCATAGATTCGATTCGGTTTCGAATCGGAGATCGATACATTGGAACGGCCGAACAACTCGTTCGGGAGACCACCACCCAGCTTGGTCCAGTTATCGCCGCCGTCCGTGCTCTTATAGATTCCGCCTTCACGTGCGCCGCTGATGATGGTCCAAGGCTTACGCTGTCCATGCCACATGCAGGCGAAGATCACATTCGGGTTACCCGGCTGAAGCTCGAGGTCCGCGCCGCCCACGCTGTCGGAAACGAACAGCACGTTCTTCCAGGTCTTCCCGCCGTCGTTACTGCGATAAATCCCGCGTTCCTTATTCGGCACAAACGGATTCCCCAGCGCCGCCACGAACACGACGTCCGGATTTGTAGGATGAATTCGGACGGTCGAGATCTGGCCCGTATCGCGCAACCCTGCGAACTTCCACGTCTTCCCAGCGTCCGTGGACTTATAAATGCCGCGGCCAATCGACACATTGCTGCGAATCTTCGATGAACCGGTTCCTGCGTAGACAACGTTGGGGTCCGACTGCGAAACCTCGACTGCGCCCATTGACCCGAGCGGAATCTGTCCGTCGGACATATTCACCCAGGAATGACCGGCATCAGTCGTCTTCCAAACGCCACCGCCTGTCGATGCCATGTAGAACGTGTAGGGCTGCGACGGTACACCGGTGACTGTTGTGACTCGTCCCCCGCGCTCAGGCCCGATCATCCGGTATCGCATTCCCGACCAAAGCGCAGGTTGATACGCGGCACTGGCCACGATTGAGAGAGTAAGGAGTATTCCAGCGAGGAAATAGCAGCGGACTGCAGTTTTATTCATAGAGCGTCGGATCGCCTTTTATCGATAGTACGACAAGGCCTGGCTACAACGATCCTTAGCTCGGGATGATGGGCGTGAAACTGGTCTTAACGGGCACACCCTGACGTGTTTCGGTGTGTGCGTGATCGTCCCAAACTACCAGATAACAATTGGGACAAAGCCGCAATTCATCAACCGAGAGTTGGTCGCACGCACTCTCGATCGGTTCCATTTCCGAACGGCAGCGCGGGCAAAGCATGCTCGAAGTTATATTCACCTGCTTGTTAGACCGATGCGCAGTGCGCCCGGTTACAATTTACCCGCTAGCTGTCTTCACCAGTGCTCGCAAAACTTCCGCCACACTCCACGCCTGCGCCACACAACCTCGTGGTGTGAAAGGAGGTTCCGCGTCGAAAATCTCGCTGATGGAACCTACGCACGCCTCGCTGAGCTGGGGCGTGAAACCGTCGAGTAGCGCATGCGCGTTGGCGCGATCGTCCGGGTAAACCTTAAGCCAGGCATCAATATAAGGGCCAATGAGCCAGGTCCAGACCGTGCCCTGATGGTACGCCGCGTCGCGCGAACGCAGATCACCAAAGTATTTGGGCTTGTAATCTTTATTGTCTGGCGAGACGGATCGCAGGCCGACCGGTGTCAACAATTTCTCCCGACAGACCTCAACCACCGGCTTCCATTTCGATTCGTCGAGAATAGGATGGGCCAATGAGACCGCGAGCAACTGGTTCGGGCGGCACGATGGATCGTCCCCTTGCTCGCCATCAATGACATCGTAGAGGAACCCCAGCCCCTGGTTCCAAAACCGTTCATTGAAGGCTTGTCTCGCCTGCTCGGCGTGTTGCGACAACTTGTTGGCGGCCTCCGGACGATTCTCGTCGCAGACCCACTTTTCCAGCAACTTGAGGGCGTTGTACCAAAGTGCGTTGATTTCAACCGCTTTGCCGCGCCGCGGTGTGACCACCCAGTCATCGACCTTGGCGTCCATCCACGTGAGCTGATAGCCTTGCGCGCCCTGCACGAGCAGTCCATCGCTGGGATCGACGTGAATTCCAAACCGTGTGCCGCGCAAGTGGCAGTCGACGATATCAAGCAGCTTAGGCAGCATCAACCGGAGCATCGATCGATCGCCGGTGATCTCGAGGTACCTCGAAATAGCGTGGAAAAACCACAGCGTGGCGTCGGCTGTGTGATAGAGGCCCTCTTTTTGCCCCTCAGGGAACATGTTCGGAATAAGGCCATCGCGCACATAGTGAGCATAGGTGCGCAGGATATAAGAAGCCTCCACGTGGCGGCCCGTGATTAGTGTCAGCCCTTCGAGGCTGATCATTGTGTCGCGGCCCCAGTCGGTAAACCATGGGAATCCGGCGATGATGGTGCGCACCTCGTCACCGGCGGCGTGCGCGCGCGCGGTATCGGCGAGCCTTCCTTCGGGCCGAATAATGAACTGATCGGCCGCCAGGACGAGCTCAGCGGCGGTGCCCCGGCGGGCAGCGGGATGCGCCTCTTCAATAAGGCGTCCACGCCGGTCGTACTCCGCTTCAAATGCCTCCGATGGCTGCATCGAGCGGACCGTTTCCCACGATTCGGTGGACGCCATCAATGTCGCATCGCGTCCTACAGCCATTTCGGCCTCAAAGTAACCAGGGCTCCATAAATCGCCCCGGGCCGCGTACCCGCGGCTTTCCTCGATACGGTAGACGATCTCCTGAATCTTGATCCGGTCGATGGTCAGCGCCGCTTCCGACCCGTACAGCAGCAGCCGTAGCGGCGGAATTCCCGAACCCGGGAGGATTTCATACTGATCTTCGAAAACGGTGAGTGTGTAGGGCTTGGCGATCGGTGAACTGACAGGCGCTTCGTGGGGACGAATATTCATCGAAGGACGCAATCGCAGGCGCAGGCTTCCCTTGCCGTCCAGGACGCGGTAGTGGATATAGACCGTGTTCTGCTGGTGCGGCAGCATGATCCGCTTTTCGATCACGAAGCCCTCGACGTGATAGCGCCAGACCGGCAAGCCCAAGTCGAGCCGGAACTCCTCCAGGAAGTCGGCGCCATGCCAGCGCACCGGATGCTCGGCACGTTCCTCGCCACCCAGTTGAATCAGTTTTCCGTCGGGCAGCCGGATGTGCTCGACCAGATCGTTGAGCATCATCATACGGCCAAGCGGCGCGGGAAGCGCGGCAATCAGATAGCCATGGAAACCACGGGTGATCACGCCGCCGATGGTGCTCGACGCATAACCACCGAGTCCATTGGTGACCAACCACTCGCGGCTGAGCGGCTGCGGCGATGCCTCAGCGTCGGCCGATACGACCCCTGATTCCAGATCGCGCGAGGGATTCCAAACGAGTTTTCGAACGAGATCGCTCATGGCAGTAGACTGAAACTCGATACCGTAAATGCCGTCCTTTTGCGATCCACCGGGGCAAGCACGGTCGCAGATTGCCCGGGGATGCGCCAATTCTCAACTGTGTCGAGGGGTGCGGTTCCCGAGCCGCCGTATTGGGGGGCCTCGCTTGACCAAATCACGTCCCACTCCTTGCCTTGCGGCGGCGCCAGCAGCGGTTCCGGGGCGCGCCCGAGATGAACATGACTTCCCAGATTGACTACCAGCAAGCGGTCGTCATTTTCCGGCGCGAAAAACCGCAGTACGAACGCCGAGGCCGTTAGGACGGCGCCATCGGCGGCGCCCGGCCGGTCGATCTGAAATGCAGCATGCTCCCGCCGCAACCGTATGAGATCGCGGTGGAGCGCAATCTGCTCCATATTACGTTGGCGCTCCTTAGAGTTCAGCTTGGATTGCTCAAATGTCTCGCGCGCGCTCGGCACCGCGAATACCGGCCACATGACCCGCTGTGAGAGGCTGCGGAACTGCATCAGGTATTTGCGGCGCCCTTCGTGTACCAGCTTGGCCAGCTCCGAATTATGGTCGGCAAAGAACAGGAAGGGAGTGCTCGCTCCGAATTCCTGCCCTTGAAACAACATCGGAGTACCAGGCATGAGCAGCGTCAATGCCGTCATGGCGCGGGACACGCCGGGACTCGCCTGATTGTTGACGCGTTCGCCCCGCGCGGAATTCGCCACCTGATCGTGATTCTGCAGAAAATTGATAAATGCCGACGGGGGCAACCCCATGGTGGGCGTTCCGCGCCGCTGATTCTGCCACGAGTACCACTGTCCTTGATAGAGATAACCGTACTTGGCCGCGGAAATGAACTCCTGCGGCGTACCACAATAATCCGTGTAGTAAGCGTCGCCATGGCCGGTCATGCGGACCACTGCGGCGTGATGGTAATCGTCGTTCCACAGAGCGTCCATTCCATAGCCCCCGGCTTCGGGTGGCCGGAGTAGTTTCACGTCCTGGGGCTCGTTCTCGCCGATGACAATCGTCTTGCGGCGGCCGCCTGCCCGCCTCACTTCCCGAGTGACCGCCGCCAGGATATGGTCTGTGGACTCGTCGTAGATGTTCTGCGTGGCATCGAGACGCAAGCCATCGAGGTGATACTCGGTAATCCAGTAACCTGCGTTTGCGGTGAAGAACTCGCGTACCGGCTCGCAATTCTCACCGTCAAAGTTGATCGCCGCACCCCAGTCCGTATGGCGCGACGTGAAGTAGTGCGGCGAGAAAGCCTCGAAATAGTTTCCGTCGGGGCCCAGATGGTTGTAGACCACGTCGAGAATAACGGCCATGCCAAGCTTGTGAGCCTGGTCCACGAATTCCCGAAAGTCATCTGGTTTGCCATACAACCGCGTCGGCGCGTAGGGATGCACACCGTCGTAGCCCCAGCCAAATTCACCGGGAAATTCATTCACCGGCATCACCTCCAACACCGTGATGCCAATGTCCGCAAGAAATGGCAAATAACGGCACGCCGAACTCCAGGTTCCTTCGGGTGTGAATGTGCCGATGTGCATCTCGTAGATGACCTGGCCAGGGAGCGAAAGGCCCTCCCACGCTTCGTCAGTCCAGCGATACGACGAGGGATCGATGACCTGAGAAGAGTGATGCGGACCTTGAGGTTGAAATCGAGAGGCCGGATCGGGGAAGGGTCCGGCTTGGTCCAGGCGATATTTGTAGAGCGTGTTTACTCCAGCCGAGCTTACCAGTCCGGAATGGTATCCCGAGTCTTCTCGCTGCAGTACAATACTCGCGCCCTCGAGGACGACCTCTACCTTTGTGCATTGCGGAGCCCAAACGCGGAAATGCGCTCCTGAAGGCACAACTTCCGCGCCTACAGGCAATCGCCTGTTATATTGGCCGGTCACCAGCCGTTAGATACGCGCTCGTGCCCGGACATTTCGAGAAATTCAGGAAATCGGCAGTTTCTCGAGTTTGGGCACCAGCCGGTGGATCAGCACGAGAGCAATGAGGTAGACAGATCCCGCGGAGACGAAGATGGGACCGTAGGCGCCGTGCGACAGATCCAGCCAATATCCAATCATGGGTGAGACGAGAGCGCCGCCGATGGCGCCGCCTAAGCCGCCCAGTCCGATCACCGATCCAACGGCTTCTTCCGGGAAGAGGTCCGAAACCAGCGTATACAAATTTGCCGACCACCCTTGGTGCGCTCCGGCCGCGACGCCGATGAGGGTCACCGCCATCCACAGATTGCCGTGAGTCAATGGGACAAACATGACGCCAATTACGGCGACGGCGCAGACAAACAACGCGGTCTTGCGCGCGCGGTTCGGTGTCCAGCCCCTCTTCAACAGCCATGAGGAGAGCCAGCCGCCGCCGATCGACCCACCGTCAGCGGCCAGGTACACGGCAACCAGCGGGGCGCCCATCGCGAGCAGGTTAAGTCCATAGTTGTTGTTCAGAAATCCCGGAAGCCAGTACAAATAGAACCACCACACTGGATCGGTCAGGAGTTTTCCAATCAGGAACGCCCACGCACGGCGTTCCACGAGTAAACGGGCATAGGGAATTCGCGCAGCGGGCTTCTTCTCGACATCAATCACGGACTTCGGCGGATTACGGTAGCCGGTATACCACAGGACCAGCCACAGGAGTACAAGGCCTCCGGTGAAGAGAAATGCAGCTCGCCAGCCGAATCGCAAGGTGATCCAGGGCACGGTGAGCGGCGCGACAATGGCGCCGACGTTTGCTCCACTGTTGAAGAGACCTGTTGCCAAGGCGCGCTCGTCCTGTGGAAACCAATCGGCTATGGTCCGGATCGCGGCGGGAAAGTTCGCGGATTCACCAATGCCAAGCGAGAACCGTGCCGCGGCAAACTGAAACGCATTGCGGGCGAGAGAGTGGCTCATTGCCGCCGCGCTCCACACAACGATGGCGATTGCATAGCCACGTTTGGGGCCGATCCAATCCACCACTCGCCCTGCTATGGGCATCATGATGGCGTATGCGACTTGAAATGACGAGATGATCCAGCCGAAGTCCGATTCCGTCCATCCCAGTTCGCGGGAAATAACCGGCTTCAGCAAGCCGAACACCTGCCGGTCGATGTAATTGATCGTTGTCGCGAAGAATAGCAGTCCGCAAATGTACCAGCGGAGCCGGCTACGAGTGGGTGGGTTCAATCCCGAATCTTACCACTGCCTATCGACTCATTCCGCTAAAGGGTTGTGGCAGATTAACTAAACGATAGGCACAGACCGGAACGCGGCCGATGTCAGTTTACTGGGCGGACTTCGCCACTGACGCGACCTGTCCATTATCCACGCGCACTGTCCCGACTCGCTCGCCATGCGTGCGATAGCTCAGAATCTCGAGCAGGTGGCCTTCTTCCGGAATCGTAATGTGCGAGGCGGCCGGGCCGAGCGCCGCAAGAACCTGTTCTTCCGGCTCCCCCACTTTGATCTGGTCGAAGTCATTGGCTGAGAGAAGCCGTTCAACCGGCTCCGTCGGACGGACAACTGCCGTCGGTTCTGAAGACGTCAAAGAGGGAGCGAAAACGGGAGATTCCTGCCCCGCCCGCCGCCTCGCCCGACGCGGCTCCCCGGACGCACCGATCGCCGTGGGACCAAATCCAAGATCCTGCCCCGGACTTGCCGGCGACGATTTCGCGGCGGTTGGCTGTGAGTTCTCCTTCTTCGGCGCCACAGGCTTCCCCGCGGGTTTTGACGCGGCTTCGGCAGCCTTGCCCAGGACACTGTCGATTGTTGAGCTGAGCACTTTACCGGCGCCCACTCCGATGGCCGCACCCGCCGCCGCGGCAGCGTGCTCCGTCAGCGCTTGTCCAAACGCGGCAGACGCAAATAACAGCAAGGCGATAGTAGCCCTCATGACCACATAGTAATCACGAAAGCAGCAATGCGAAACAGGGCGAAAACCCTAGATTCGTGCCTAAAACGGCTCTTATGTCGTAGGAAGAGTCTTCTGCGTTTTCTGAATCCTCTGCAGCAGATCGTTCACCTCTTTGTCCTGTGGAACCCCTTGTAGAGCCGCAGCAGCCTCGTTACAGAAGATGCTCGCCTTCCTGGGATCATTTATGTGCTTGCGATCGTACAATTCGGCCTGGTCGAAGAGCGACTCCGCCATTCCGGTCAGGAATCGTTCGCGCGAAACTCGAACATCGCCCTTTTTAAAGACTTCCTGAGCCTTAATGGGATCGTCGGCGCCCAGAACCCGGCTGATCGCAAAAATCACACCGCGCTGGACCATGGCATTTTGCAGCTCTTCCAGGTCGCCGGCCGGCAGCGGTGTGCCCCCGCTAACGCGCTGTAAAGCCGGCGGCTCCGGGGGGTTGACCGGTGGAAACTCGAACGCCAATGCAATTTGAGCGTCCTTTCTTTGGACGCGAAAGCTATGGAACAACTCGGCTTCCGATAGCGCGGTAGTGTTGGCGAGGGTCCGCAACGCGGAGGCCTCGCGATGGAGGATGGCGAAGTTTGTCTTGTTGGCTTGGGAGCCTTTGTCGTACGTGTCGGCCAGTTCCATGAGTCCGTGCGTAATACCCGCGCTCAGCACTAATGACCAGGGTTCACCTCTGGCCGTGAACTCGTTCTCATGCCTGAGAAGCGAGTTAAGGGTGTCGTTCGTTTTGAGATAGTCGCCGGCCCGATAGCTGCTTTGAGCAGCGCCCCAATAAAAACCAGGGGTCCCGGGTTGCGGCGCGGAAGGACCAGAAGAGCATGAGATTAGCGTCAAACAGACGCAGGCGGCGGCAACGACGGCCAGGTAGCGCATAGCGTCACCTCCCGCTCCAGACATACCATAGGAGCGCTCGCCGTTCAATGGCTCTGAGATCTCCTGTCTGATACTATTCTTCCAACATGGAGATAAACCGCCGTCAGCTTGTCGCGGGTGCCATTGCTGCCGTATCAGCAAGGGCAGAAGGCGCCGCGCGTCAGATCTACAGCCGAAAGCCTCACGAGGGGCCATCCATGGAAGACCTGGCCAAAGTTGCGGCACAACCAGTGCTCAAATACGAGCTGTTCAAATCGTCAGTTATCATCAAATCGCTCGAACTCCTGAGCGTGCACAAGGACTTTTTCGTTCGCGTCCGGTCGGAAGAAGGAGCGGAAGGGGTTTCGGTCTGTAACCCTCCGCGCGCCGACTATCTTGATCGCATCCTGAAGGACCTGGTGTTCCCTCCTTTTCTTAAAAAAGATGCCCGTGACCTCGAGAACCTGTTGTGGGAGACGTATCGCTACAACGACAATTACAAGCTTTACGGCATCGCGCTGTGGAGTCCGATGGCGTGGGTCGAAATGGCGATCCTCGACATGCTGGGGCGGATTGCGGGCCAGCCGATTGGGAATCTGATCGGCGAGGTCCGGCGCAAGGATATTGCCGTCTATGTCGCGAGGGGCCGTCGCGACACCACGCCGGAGCAGGAAATCGAGTATCTTCACAAGCTGGTGGAGGCTTCGCGCGCAAAGGCACTGAAGTTCCGTCTGGGCGGCCGGATGAGCAAGAACGCCGACGCGATGCCGGGCCGCACCGAGACGTTGATCCCGCTGGTGCGCAAAACATTCGGCGATGATTTCGACCTGCACGGTGACGCCAACTCGTCCTACGATCCTGCCCACGCGGTGCCGGTCGGCCGCATGCTGGAGGAGAACGGGTATGTGTACTACGAGGAGCCGTGCGAATTTGACGCTCTAGGAGACTGCAAAAAGGTTCGCGACACGCTGAACATACCCGTCGCGCAGGGCGAGCAGGAGTACAGTGAATGGCGTTTTCGGTGGACGATTTCCAACCGCGTTTGCGACATCGTTCAGCCGGATCTGTTCTATTACGGCGGCCTGGTTCGTTCCATGCGGGTGGCCCGAATGGCTGAAGCCGCGCGCATGCCGACCACGGTCCACATCTCGGGAGGCTTCGGTTTCGTCTACATGCTGCACTTTGCCAGCGTCGTGCAGAATATCGGTAAGTACCAGGAATACAAGTTGGGGATGGAGAAGTACGGCTCCTGGTTTGATCCGCCGATCACGGTGAAGAATGGCCTGATGAACGTACCTGTGGGTCCGGGGGTGGGGATTAAGGATCCAATGGCATTGCTTAAGGATGCGAAGCCTGCTTAGGGCGCCAATCAGCTTTCAGCGGTCAGCTTTCAGCCGGGGTGCCCGCCTTGGGCATAACTTGTCTTAGCAAGGCTGAATGCCTTCCCCACCTTGGCTCGCAACCTACTGAGCCATGAAGGTGGCGCAAGCGGTTTCGCCTGCGCAGGTTTGGATGAGCGCTGACAGCTCTCTCCGGATTCGCCGTTATTTTGAAAACAAAGTGCTAAGTTAACTGGTTCCGCAGCCAGGCTTCCGCCAAGCGCAGTTCGCGCGCCACGGTATTGACGTGGACCCCGATGACCTCCGCAATTTCGTTCTGTTTCAGGCCGCCGAAATAACGCAGTTCCAGGATGCGCGCGCGGCGCTGATCAAAGTGGGCCAGGTCGCGCAAAGCATCATCCAACGCGAGGCAATCGGTAGCCTGCCCGGCGCCGTCGTGCGCTTGCGGATCGAGCGTCACCGGCAGCGCGCCGGCTCCACGTTTTTGGCTTCTCCGCTCACGCGCGTGGTCCACCAGGATCTGACGCATGTATTGAGCCGCCACCGCAACGAAGTGCGTCCGACTGTTCCAGTCTGGCTGGTCCTGCTCCACCAGGCGCATGTAAGCCTCGTGCACCAGGGCAGTGGGCTGCAAAGTGTGACCAGGACGCTCTGCCTTCATTATGCCGCCGGCCACGCGACGCAGCTCACGATACACCAGGGGCGCCAAATGGTCCAGCGCGGCGTCGTTCCCCTGACGCCACTGGTGCAGCAACTGCGTTACTGATTCGCTCTCCACGAGTGTCCGAGTGTAGCCCGGCGTTCTGCTTAGGTCAACCGTCGTTGGCGGCTCACCGGTTGGTTGTGGTTGGCGAACATGCCGCCGGCCTTGAGATTCGTCTTAAGTGTCATCACTGTTTCTCCTTGATTTGTAATTGAGCGTCGTCGCTCGCACCTGAAGGCGGATTTCGAAGACGGAATCCACAACGAAACAGAATTATTTTTCAGCGGCACGCGTTGCCAGTTCTTCCTGGTTCCGGGAGTAGGGATTGGGAATAAAGCGCGCGTTCCAGGCATGCCAGAGTTCTTGCCTGCGGCGCTCCCATTCGGCCGCTTTCCGGCGGTCTCCACGCGCCCGGCAATAGGTAGCCATTCGTTCGTAGCAATACGAGAGATCATAGTTCGCCTGGAACTCCCCCTCCGTCCTTTTGAATGCAGATTCCGCGGAATGGAGCGCGAGTTCGTAGCTGGATAAAGCAGCCTGGAATTGACCCGAGGACATTTGGAGGTCCCCAAAGTCATTGGCCAGGACTCCTTCCGCTTGCTGTGGAGATGCGTTGTACGCTGTATTTCCCTCCATGCGTTGAACGAACATAAGAGACCGTTGGAGGGCCGCTTGAGCCTCTCGCAGGCGCCCGAGTTGCCGTAGGGGAGGCTCCAAGGCATCCTCAAGGGCTGCCGCCAAAAAGGTCTTTTCCAGCCCCTCGGGCAAGTCACTGAGCAGGGCTTTTCCGTTGCTGATATGGTTGATCGCCTCTCGTGGATCGCTTTCCGCCAAAAACTGTGCGAGTTTCAGGTTGGCGCGAAGCAGGTCGATCCGCGCAGTGGAGTTGCTGGGATCGGTTTTGAAAAGCTGATCCGCGATGGCGAACTGCTTGCGGTACGCGGCGAGGGCCTCGGCATGGCGTTCGAGGCTCGGTCCGTCGGGATTGCCCAGCACGTTGCCGATGTTCTGGTACATGATTTCCATCCATCGCTGGTCGCCAGTGTTGTTGGCATCGGGCCGGCGCAAGTCCTCTCCTTCACGAAGGAGCGCAAGCGAGGTTTCGAGATCGCCGGCGAATGTTAGAGCGATGCCCAGACTGTTCAACGCGACTGTCAGGTTGCGCCTCGCTTCGTCGCTGTGCGTAGACGCGTATACCATCCGATGAAACGCGAGGCTCTTTTGATAGGCCGACAACGCTGCTGATGTATTTCTATCTGCTGCTTCCCTATCGCCGAGGGCCAGGTAAGCCAGGCCGCCGATCACGGCGTCATGTTCGCCAATAGCGATTGCCCGGGTGATGGCGTCCTTCTCGCCTTTTTGATCGCCGGAAAAATGATCGATGGAGGCGATGTGGACATATGCACGCCCCATCTCATGGAGAACCGAGGCGTTTGGTTTCACGGCTGACAGGATCGCGACTGCCTTCTGGTAGCTAGCCAGCGCATCTTTGGGACGGCCCAGATTCGGTTGTTTGGGCAGCCCCTGGGCGTCTCCAACCTTGATATAAGCCACACCCAATTCGAACCGCAGTTGCTGGTCCCTGGCCTGCCCGGCGAGCTTTTCGAGGTACTCCTGCGCGGTCCTGACAACCATTTCGCGGGCTTCAGTGGAACCGGGCAGATATTGAATCTTGTCGTGGAAGTCGAACAGGAAGCGGTTCGCCAGGGTGCGCACCTGATCGAATCGCTCCTGGGTCTGCCGGGCTTGCCACAGCGTCGTTGCCGTCCCGGCGGTTATGCTCACGATCACCAGCGCAACCGCACCCACGGCAGCCTTGTTGCGCTTGAGGAACTTGCCGGCGCGATAACCAAACGTGTCCGGTCGCGCCAGGACCGGACGGCCCCGCTGATAGCGTGCCAGGTCCTCTGCCAACTGCTCGGCCGAGCCGTACCGCCGCTGTGCCTCCGGGTGCGTCGCCTTGGCAATTATGGTCCCCAACTCACCTTGCGGCGTGCCTAACATCTCGCGCAGCACCAGGCCCAATGAATAGATGTCAGTAGCCGTCGTCACCGGCTCACCGCGCAGTTGTTCGGGGCTGGCGTATTGCGGCGTCATCATGCGCAGACCCGTGGAGGTCTCCGTCACTTCCGAGGCAAGGTCCGGGTCGAGGAGCTTGGCAATGCCGAAATCGAGCAGCTTTGGCGTACCATCCGCAGTCACGATAATATTGCCGGGCTTGATATCGCGATGGATGATCAGGTTTCGATGCGCATGCTGCACGGCCGCGCACACCTGGCTGAAAAGTTGCAGTTTCGTTTCGAGCGGGCACTCAAACTGCGTAATGGGGACACCCTCGATGTACTCCATCACGAGGTAGGGCAACCCGTCCTCCATGCTGCCGCCGTCCAGCAACCGGGCGATGTTGGCGTGCTCCAGGGCCGCGAGGATTTGTCGCTCATGGCGGAAGCGCGCCACTGCATATGGGCTCTCCAGGCCGCGGCGGACGATCTTGATGGCTACCTGCTTACGATATTCGTCGTCGGCCCGTTCGGCGCGATAGACCGCGCCCATGCCGCCGTGTCCAATGGTTGAGGTGACGCGGTAGGGTCCGATGCGGTCGATCGCGGCCTGCGCCGATTCCCGTCGAACGGCCTCATCGGCCCCGGTAACGGTGCCTCGGTCGTTCTCGAGCAGCCGTCGCAACTCGCCCCGCAGTTCTTCGTCGGATAAGGCGTCGAGGAAGCGAGTTCGTTCGGCTGGGGATAAATCGCAAACCTGGTCGAACAGCTTTTCAATCCGCTTCCAGCGCTCCGGGACCATGTTGAGGAACGGAGGTCAGTATACAACGTGCGCGTTATAATCTGACACTACAGACAAACCTATGCGGCCGGGCGAATTCACCACGCTGCTCCAGCAGTGGACCGGTGGTAACAAGGCGGCGCTGGATGCACTCACGCCCGTGGTGTATGTGGAACTGCGTAAGCTGGCACTGGCACGCCTCCGCAGCGAGCGGCCCGACCACACTCTCCAGCCCACAGCATTGATCAACGAAGCTTATATCAAGCTCGTGGGAGTGCACCAGGATGAATGGCACAGCCGCGCGCATTTCTTTTCCGTCGCCAGCCATCTGATGCGCGAGATCCTGGTGTCGCACGCCCGCCAGCACCGTGCTGCGAAGCGCGGCGGAGGGGAGAAGGCCCCGCTTGACGAAGCCATCACCTTCGCAGCCGAACGCGGTCAGGCGGTGCTCGAACTGGATGAGGCTTTGGGCGAACTTGCCCGCTTCGACGAGCGTAAGAGCCGGCTCATCGAACTGAAGTACTTCGGCGGAATGGAAAGCAAGGAAATCGGAGAAATTCTGGGCATCTCGGTCTCTACGGTCACGAGGGAGAGCCGCTCGGCCGAAGCCTGGCTGCAAAATTATCTGACGGGGCGGCAGCCATGACGCCGGAACTGTGGCGAGAAGTCGAATCCTTATTCGACCGTGTTGCGGATCTGCCCGCGGAGCGCCGCGCCGAGCTCTTGGCGGAGACCACGGACGAAATCAGGACAGAGGTCGAAAAGATGATGGCGGCCGATGACGCACGCGGCGCCGCGGTGGCGGGGGCGGTTCGGGTAGGCGAGGAACTGCTTGGTGAAGCGCCCCTGCCGCGCTTTGGTCCTTACCGCGCCATATCCATTTTGGGCCACGGAGGAATGGGTGCAGTCTACCTGGCTGCGCGCGATGATACTGCCTTTATCAAGCAGGTCGCTATCAAGGTGCTGCATACGGGCGCTGACAGCCCCATTGCGCGAGAACGCTTCGCCCAGGAACGCCGGATCCTGGCTGGCCTCGAGCATCCCAATATTGCCCGGCTGATCGACGGCGGCGAAACTCGTGAAGGCCTCAGCTACATCGTGCTCGAATACGTGGACGGGCAAGACCTCCTGACCTATGCCCGGGAGCGGCAGCTCCCAAGTGAGTCGCGGATCGAGCTATTTCTCCAGATATGCGCGGCCGTCGACTATGCGCATCGCAACCTGGTCGTCCATCGCGATCTGAAGCCAGCCAACATCCTGGTGACCTCGGGCGGAATACCCAAGTTGCTCGATTTCGGCATCGCCAAGTTACTGGATGCGGAATCGCTTCGGACCATGACGGGGATGCAGGCGCTGACGCCACAGTACGCCAGCCCGGAACAGGTCAAGGGGGAGGCCATTACAACGGCGAGCGACGTGTATTCGCTAGGTCTCATCCTTTATGAACTGCTTACAGGACGCCGTCCTTACGACGTTGGAACCGCGGCCCCAGCCGACATCTGGCGTGTGGTGTGCGAAAGCACGGTGACGCCTGCGGGAGTTTCGGGCGACCTCGACAACATCCTCCTGATGGCACTGCGCAAGGAGCCTCAGCGGCGCTATGGCTCGGTGCAGGCCCTTGCGGATGATTTGGAACGCGCGCGATCAAACCTTCCCGTGCGGGCGCGCCCGGACACTTTTCGGTACCGGGCAGGCAAGTATGTACGCCGCAACCGTGTTCCTGTGGCTGCCGGTATCCTGCTGGTGCTGGCGCTAGCGGGTGGTGTGCTGGCCAGCCAGTACCAGGCGCGCAAAGCCCAGCGGCGGTTCGACCAGGTGCGCAGCCTAGCCAATTCGTTTCTGTTCGAATTCCACGATAAGATCGCCGATCTGCCAGGTTCCACGGAGGCGCGCCAGTTGGTGGTCAGCAAGGCTCAGATCTATCTCGACAGTCTTGTGTCGGAAGCAAGCGGGGATGGCGGCCTACTTACCGAATTGGCGACAGCCTACATGAAAGTTGGCAACGCACAGGGACGCCCGGGTTTTGCCAACTTGGGTCAGCCGCAAGCGGCGCTGAACAGCTATGCAAGGGGAATCGCCATTCTGGAAGCGCTGCCGAGGGACCGTGCGCGCGAGCGCCTGCTGGCGCAGGCATATTTGTTGGATGCGGCTTTGCGGGATTTTGAGTCGGATCGCGACGGCGCCCTCAAGAGTCTCGCCAAGTCTATCTCCCTATGCGACCAAATGACCCTTAAACCGGCGGCGGCCGCTGACTACGGCTTGGCAGCGCAGGCATACAATCAAGCGGGCAACATCTGGCTGGCGCAGAACGAATCGAGTAAGGCCCTTGGCGAATATCGCAAGGCGCTGGAAAACTCCCGCAGAGCCGTGGACCTGGACCCGTCGGCGGAATCTCGCCGGGTGCTCGCCAAAACCGTGGACCGGGTGGCGGATGGCCTGACGCGCGTCGGCGACCTCGGTGAAGCGCTCCGCTTCTATCAGGAAGAAGAGCCGATCGTGGAGCGCCTCTATCGGGAAAACCCCTCCAATGTTCGCGACAAGCGCGCGTTACTCATCTTCTGCCAGAATATGGGCAATCTATATGGAACCGTGGATACTGCTAACCTGCTGCAGCCCAAGAAGGCTCTGAGCTATTACGGCAGGATGCGGCAGCTCGCACAGGAAATGTTCCAGGCGGATTCGAATGACCGCACGGCGCGCGCCGATCTGTTGCGAGCGTGGGCCAAGGTCGGGAATCTAATTGAAGCAACGGATCCACGCGGCGCTCTCGTTGCCTTGTTGCAAACGCAGACGTTGATCCAAGGTCTGCCCGACGGGCGTGAAAAAAACTATTACAACGCCGCGGTTTCAGGCGACCTCGCCCAGGCCCACACATCCCTTGGCAACTTTGCGGAGGCCCATCGGTGCTTGCGTCAGTCGGCTATGAGCCTTCGCCAAGTTATCTCAAATGTCGCCGACAATTCCGATCCCGAGTCGGCTATGGCCGTGATTTACAATCGCGAGGGCGATCTGGCCGTTCGCGAACATTTGTGGGTCAACGCGCTGCAGAACTACCAGAGGGCCCTCGTTGTTGCGGAGAAGCAGGCTTCCGAGGACTCGACCAACATGCTGAATGCCTATAACCTGGCGTACAGCTACGAACGCCTCGGACGAATGGGAGAGATGAAAGGTGATCAAACAGCGGCCCGCGACTGGCACCGCAAACGATTGGCGCTGTGGCAGGGATGGGAGAAGCGGCAGAACTCCAATACATACACGCGCGCCCAGATTGAGGACGCTACCCGCGCCGTGGCACGAACCGGGGGTTAACCAGCCACCGTGAATTCCTTTGCGCGCCATGAGCATTTTCATGAGTATCTTGCGCTTCGTTGGTTGTCCGGCAGAAAGGCCGACAACAAGAGGAAAAGGAGATACTACTATGTCAATCAAAACCAAGGTTAAAGTCGGTGGCATGCTGATGAATCACAATCAGAAGCTGCAGATCCGGTCTGGTGTGAAGGCGGGCGGCTTTATGATGAATCACAACCAGGGCCGTGCCCACTAACCGGTAACCGGCTAAACGGGCTGCGGCCAAGTTTGGCCGGAGTCCGTTGTGACGGATTGCAGAGTCACTTCCAGTTTCGCGCCGCGACGTCGTTGGGACGGCGAAGTGACTCATCCACCCCCCCCAACTACCCCCGAACCCAATTTGACAACAGATTCCGCCATCCTGTATCCTGGGAGGGTTTGAGCGAGTACGTGCTCCCGCACTACCACTTTCTCTATTGAGGAAGTCCGGTCGGGGGTCGGCCCCGAGGTTTTGGCGGATTTACGCCGTCCAAAGCATGGGCTTGTCCATTATCCTCGCAAGGTCGCATTCGCCGATTTGTGGTTGTTCCCACGGTGGTGGACCGAAACCGTTGACTTTTTTGGCAGGGCCTCAACCTTGCCTACATTGCTTGAAAGTTCTGAGAGAGGAATTTCGTGCCGACGTTTAATCAACTCGTGCGAAAGGGACGGAAACCGCCACGGTACAAGACGGCGAGTCCCGCATTGCAGGCCTGCCCGCAGAAGCGCGGCGTGTGCACGCGTGTGTATACCACCACCCCCAAGAAGCCGAATTCGGCTCTCCGGAAAGTGGCCCGCGTGCGCCTGACCAATGGAATCGAAGTAACGACGTACATCCCGGGCGTAGGGCACAACCTGCAGGAGCACTCCATCGTGCTGATCCGCGGCGGCCGTGTAAAGGACCTGCCCGGAGTTCGCTACCACGTGGTCCGCGGGACGCTGGACGCTGCCGGGGTCGCGAACCGTAAGCAGGGGCGCTCCAAGTACGGCGCGAAGAGGCCGAAGGGCCCCACCAAGTAGGGGTGATTTTAGATGCCACGTAGACGCAGACCCGAGCAACGAGAGATCATCGCGGATCCCATTTACAATTCCACGCTCGCTGAGAAGTTCATCAATTCGATGATGTGGGACGGCAAGAAGAATACCGCCCAGGGCATCTTCTACAGTGCGATGGACAGGATCAAAGAGCGGTCGGGCGACGATCCGCTGAAGCTTTTTAAGAAGGCGGTGGAGAACGCGAAGCCGCTGTTGGAAGTGAAGACGCGGCGCGTGGGCGGCGCGAACTACCAGGTTCCGGTCGAGGTTCCGCAGAACCGCCGCACCAGCCTGGCGATTCGCTGGATTCTGATGAATGCCCGCTCGCGGCCCGAAAAGGGCATGCCGGAGAAGCTGGCGAACGAATTGAATGACGCCGCGAATATGCGCGGCGGCGCGATCAAGAAAAAAGACGACGTACATCGAATGGCGGAGGCGAATAAGGCGTTCGCGCACTATCGGTGGTAGTTCCCCGTTCGTCGTTCGGGTGAACGGCGAACTACCCCGGCGACGAATGGAGATTTGAAATATGGCCCGTACAGTACCAATTGAAAGAATGCGCAATATCGGCATCATGGCGCACATCGATGCCGGTAAGACCACTACGACAGAACGCATTCTCTATTACACAGGACGCACTCACAAAATTGGAGAAGTCCATGAAGGCACCGCCATCATGGACTGGATGGAGCAGGAGCAGGAGCGGGGCATCACGATCACGTCGGCGGCAACTACTTGCCAATGGCGCGATATCACGATCAATATTATTGATACGCCCGGTCACGTGGATTTCACCGCCGAAGTGGAGCGCAGCCTGCGCGTGCTCGACGGAGCGGTCGCGGTTTTCGACGCCGTAGCCGGTGTCCAGCCGCAGTCCGAGACGGTCTGGCGGCAAGCTGACAAGTATGGCGTACCGCGTATTTGCTTCATCAATAAGATGGATCGCGTGGGCGCGGACTTCTTCCACGCCGTGGACACGATCGTCGATCGCTTGAGGGCCCGTCCGGTTCCGATTCAAATTCCGGTGGGCGCTGAGGACCAGTTCAAGGGAATCGTCGACCTGGTGACCATGAAGGCGCGTATCTGGCGTGACGAAACGCTAGGCGCGGAGTATGATGAGGTCGACATTCCGGCGGACCTGCTGGACAAGGCGAAATCGTACCGCGAGCAGATGATCGAAGCCGTGGCCGAGTCGGACGATCATCTTTTCGCCAAGTTCGTCGAAGGCACGCCGATGACGGAAGAAGAGATTATTCAGGGCATCCGTAAGGCGACCACCGCGCAGAAGGTTTTCCCGGTCATCTGCGGATCGGCCTTCAAGAACAAGGGCGTTCAGAATATGCTGGATGCCGTAGTCGATTACCTTCCTTCCCCGATCGACATCCCCCCGGTTCAGGGCATCCTTCCCGACAATCCCGAGAAAGTAGAAGAGCGTCCCGCTTCGGATGACGCGCCGTTCTCCGCGCTGGTCTTCAAGATCATGACCGATCCGTTTGTCGGGCAACTCGCGTTTATCCGGGTTTATTCCGGCAAACTGGGCGCGGGCACTTCGATCTACAACGTAACGAAACGCCGCAACGAGCGCATCGGGCGTCTCGTGAAGATGCACGCCAACAAGCGCGAGGATATTCAGGAAGTGCTGGCGGGCGACATCTGCGCGGCCGTCGGACTGAAGAACGTGGTGACCGGCGACACGATTTGCGATGACGATCACCCGGTGCTGCTCGAATCGATCGACTTCCCCGAGCCGGTGATTCAGCTCGCTATCGAGCCGAAGACGAAAGCCGACCAGGAAAAGCTCGGCATGGCGATTCAGAAGTTGATCCAGGAAGATCCGACGCTGCGGGTCAACACCGATCCCGATACCGGCCAGACGATCATCGCCGGAATGGGCGAGTTGCACCTGGAGATCATTGTCGACCGCATGCAGCGCGAGTTTAAGGTGGGCGCAAACGTCGGCAAGCCGCAGGTGGCCTATCGCGAGACAATCCGGTCGACCGCGGAATACGATTACACGCACAAAAAGCAAACCGGCGGCAGCGGCCAATACGCGCGCACCAAGCTGCGGGTTGAGCCGGATCCGGGCAAGGGTTTCGAGTTCGAGAACGACATCACCGGCGGCTCAATTCCGAGAGAATTCATCCCCGCGGTGGAAAAAGGCGTTCGCGAAGCGCTGGAAGGCGGCATCCTGGCGGGGTACCCGCTGGTGGATGTGAAGGTGACGGTCTTCGACGGCGCTTATCATGAAGTCGATTCATCGGAAATGGCCTTCAAGATTTGCAGCTCCATCTGCTTGAAGGAAGCTGCGAAGCGGGCCAGGCCGGTGCTGCTCGAGCCCGTGATGCGGGTCGAAGTGGTGGTGCCGGAAGAGTATATGGGTTCGGTCAACGGCGACCTGATTTCGCGTCGCGGCCGGCTGGAAGGCACGGAGATTCGGGGCACAACGCAATTGATTAAAGCGATGGTCCCGCTTTCGGAGATGTTCGGTTACGCCACGGAACTGCGGTCGCGCACCCAGGGCCGCGGTAGTTTCACGATGCACTTCGGGCAGTACGAAGAAGTTCCCAAGAACATCTCGGAAGAAATAGTGGCGAAGGTTCAAGGAAAAGTAACCAGGTAGACGGATAGGAATTTAGGAGAGCTCACACACATGGCGAAGGAGAAATTCGACCGCAGTAAGCCGCACGTGAACATCGGCACGATCGGGCACATCGATCACGGCAAGACCACGTTGACGGCGGCGATCACGAAGGTGCTGGCGAAGCACAATCCCAAGGTGAAGTTCCGTTCGTTCGACTCCATCGACAACGCACCGGAAGAAAAGGCGCGCGGTATCACGATCGCGGTGGCGC